>JAESGS010000020.1_pt1 | contig 644741 bp, 681 predicted proteins | sample 9269761 | NCBI WGS metagenome assembly JAESGS01 (sample SAMN15741799, study PRJNA653493) | algae metagenome | isolation source: Cyanosarcina radialis HA8281-LM2 and co-occurring heterotrophs from damp... | place: USA: Makauwahi cave, Hawaii | collected 2011-01-06 | reverse complement strand
CGCTTCGCCATCCGCGAAGGCGGCCGCACCGTCGGCGCCGGCGTGGTCTCCAAGATCATCGCGTAAAAGCAATGGCCGTCATCCCCGCGAAAGCGGGGACGCGAGCCTCCGCGAGGCGAGCACAGGCCAGCCAAAGGAAAGGCCCCGGGGAAACCCGGGGCCTTTCTGCATTCCGGGATCAGCGCAGCGCGGCCGCCAGAGAGTCCGCGGTGACCCGTCGGAACAGCCCGGCAAGGGCCACGTTCAGATGGGACATTTCCCTAAAGGAGTTCCCATGCGACGCGCCCGGACCGGACTGGCCCTGTGTTCAACGTTTCTGCTCGGCGCCTGCGCGTCGATGGGCGACGACTACGCCTCGCAGTGCGAGCGCGACTATTGGGAGAACCGCCAGTACGCGACCGCGTCGGGCGCGGCGCTCGGCGCCATCGCGGGTGCCGCGATTGCTGGCGACGGTGACCGCGAGACGGGCGCGGCGGTCGGTGCCGTGGTGGGCGGCCTGATCGGCAACCAGCTGTCGGAGCGCGACGATCCCTGCGGCTACGGCTTCGGCGGCTACAACCGCGACGGCCGCTACGGCTATGAGCGCGTGCCGCGCCGGGGTGACTACGGCTATCGCTACTGAGGTCTAGCGGAACTCGACCGTCACGCCGGGTTTCACGGCCGCGGCCAGCTGCTCGGCATCCCAGTTGGTCAGGCGGACGCAGCCGTTGGACGCCGTCTTGGCGATCTTGGACGGGTCGGGCGTGCCGTGGATGCCGTAGCTTTCCTCCGAAAGGTCGATCCACACCGTGCCGACCGGATTGTTCGGCCCGGCGGGCACCACGACCTTGCTGTCGCCGCGGTCGTAGCTCAGCCTGGCCGGGTCATAGGTATAGTTCGGCTCCGGTGCGACGCCGAGGACCTTCAGCGCGCCGGTCGGGGCGGGGCGCTCGGTAGAGCCGATGGTGGCGGGATAGAAGGCGACCAGCCGGCCCCCGGCGTCATAGGCCCGCAGGGAGGTCTCCGACTTGTCGACGACGATCCGCGCCACCGCCGGCAGGGCGGCGTCGGAAATGGCGGGGACGAGGATCTCCACGCCCGCACGTCGGAAATCGACGCCGGGGTTCAGCGCCGCGAGCAGACTCTCCGTGACGTGAAACCGCTCCGCGATCCGTTCACGCGCGCTGGTGAAGCCGACGCCGTCGCGGGCGAGCTCGGACAGGTCGCCGGAGGCCGGCGGGTCGAACGGGCCGGCGACGTCTGCCGCGCTCAGGATCAGGCGCTTCAGCACCGGGCCGCTGTGGGCGGTGGACAGAGCCTCGATCATGGCGGCGTCGATCGCGTCTCCCGACATGCCGTTGGCCTCTCGCCATGCGGCGACGGCGCGCCGGGTGTTGTCCCCCGCGAGGCCATCGATGACGCCGGGCGAGAAGGCCGAGCGGTCCAGCAGAATCTGGACGCGGATCAGGCCGGGATCGGGTTGCATGGGCGCGTCCGTCGCGGCGGGGGTGGTCCAGGCCGCCGGCGGGACGGCGTTCTCCAGCCCGGCGACGTCAAGGCCCGGAGCCGGTGCAGCCGGGGCAGGGTCGGATCGGGTCTGTTCGGGATCCGGGGCACCGCAGGCGGCAAGAACGAGGAGGAGGGCGGCGGCCGGCGCGGCGCGAGGGATGCGGAACATGGGCCTCCTAACCGTCTGATGCGTCGCGGCGTTCCCCGATCCGGCGAAGGACGCGGTTAATCCGCGTCCGCCCCGGTGTGGCCGCTTGCGCGGAACCCCTGACGAAGGCCTAGCGTTCGCTCCCGGCTCGTTAGGATTTCGTCAACCATGATGAAGGCGCTCCGCCTCGGCCTGTTCATCGGCACCCTCATCGGGGCCAGCGCATGCGCCACGGCACCATCCGGCACTGGTCAGGGCGGCTGGTACGGGTCCGGCGACATCGGCCGCGGCGACCGGGACTGAACCCGCCGCACGAATCCATGGCGCGTTGCGCCTTTCACCCCTATCATCACGCCCGCGGACGCCGACCGTCGCGCCGCGCCGGGCCTATCCCCCTTAGATGTTAGCCGTCGCCATCGTCGTCGTTCTGCTCCTCGTGGTGCTCAACGGCCTGTTTGCCATGACCGAGCTCGCGGTCGTGTCCTCCCGTAAATCCAAGCTGCAGAGCCGGGCCGAGAAGGGCGATCGGGGTGCCCGGGCGGCCCTGAAGCTGGCCGAGGAGCCGACGCATTTCCTGTCGGCCGTACAGGTCGGGATCACCCTGATCGGCATCCTGGCCGGTGCCTATGGCCAGGCGGCTATCGCCGGCGAGCTGAACCGCATGATCGAGGCCGCCTTCCCGGCGGTGGCCGCGTGGTCGGAAATCGCCTCGACCGCCGTCGTCGTGGTCTTCATCACCTACGTGTCGCTGATCGTCGGCGAGCTGGTGCCCAAACGGCTGGCGCTGATCTTCCCGGAATCGATCGCGGCCAAGATGGCGGCACCCATCTCCACCCTGGCCATCGTGCTTCATCCCTTCGTGGTGCTGCTGACGGCGTCGACGTCCGGCATCCTCAAGATCATGGGCGTCAAGGACCGCGACGGCTCCGACGTCACCCAGGAAGAGGTCGAGACCATGATCGCGGAGGGCACCTCGGCCGGTCTGATCGAGCCGGAGGAGCAGGAGATGATCGAGGAGATCCTGACCCTCGGCGACCGGCCGATCCGCGTGGCGATGACGCCGCGGCACGAGGTTTTCTGGGTCGCGCTGGACGACACCGAGGAACAGCTGCGGGAGGAAGTCCGCACCTGTCCCTATTCCCGGATCGTCGTAGCCCGGGAGAACGATGTCGATAATCCGCTGGGCGTGGTCCACAAGAAGGACCTGCTGGACAGCCTGCTGGACAACGGCGAGTTCAACATCGAGAAGCATGTCCAGCTTCCGGCCTTCATTCCCCAGTCGACCTCGGTGCTGAAGGCGCTGGAGATCATGAAGTCGTCGAAGGTGCACATGGCCTTCCTCGTCGACGAGTTCGGTGCCTTCGAGGGCGTGGTTACCGCCACCGACCTGCTCGAGATGATCGCCGGCGACTTCGACGAAGGTCACGATGAGGCGGAGGATATGATCCGCCTGCGCGACGACGGAACATGGCTGGTCGACGGTCAGACCGATCTGGAGGAGCTGTCCGACGAACTGGGCGAGGATTTCGGCGACGCCGAGGGGTTCCACACCGTGGCCGGTTTGGTCCTGCACGAGTTGTCGCGGGTGCCGGCCGAGGGAGAGCGGCTGCAGCTGGGTCGTTTCGAGGTCGAGGTCATCGACATGGACGACCGGCGCATCGACAAGCTTCTGTTCCGCCAGGTGGTGAAGCCGGAGGACGAGGCGCGGGCGGTGGCGGAGCATCAGGAATGAGGCGCGGTCCTCGTGCCCTTCGCCCTTGAAATGACGGGCGGGGTGGGGCATAGCCCCGCGTCTGGCGAAGACCACGAGCCGATCCGTCGGCCCGTCGCGATTTGTCTAGGAGTTTAGCTCAGCTGGTAGAGCACCGGTCTCCAAAACCGGGGGTCGTGGGTTCGAGTCCCCCAACTCCTGCCATTCCCCCCTGTCGCCGCAGCCTGGGCCTCCCCATCTGCGGGGCAGGACAAGCGATCGAGAAGAGACCACAGGACAGATGGCCAAGCCCAAATTCCCCGGCCGCCGCACGGGCAACCCGGCCGCCGGTGCCAAGGCGCAGGGTTCCGCTGCCGGCGCGACCGTGACGGTCGAGCCGACCACCCCCAAGGTCCGCACCTCGCCGGTCCAGTTCTTCAGCCAGGTCCGTGCCGAAGGCCGCAAGATCGTGTGGCCCAGCCGCAAGGAGACCTGGATCACCTCCGTGATGGTCTTCATCATGGTGGTGATCGCCGCCGCCTTCTTCTGGATCGTCGACCTGCTTCTGGGCATGGGCTTCGAACGCATCATCTCCTTCGGATCATAAGAAGAAACCGCGCCCATGACCGACGCCGCGCCCGAAGTCGCCGCCAACCCGCGCCACAAATGGTACATCGTCCACGCCTACTCGAACTTCGAAAAGAAGGTCGCCGAGCACCTGCGCGAGCAGGCTGCCCGTCAGGGTCTGGCCGAGAACTTCTCCGAAATCCTCGTCCCGACCGAGGAGGTCGTCGAGGTCCGTCGCGGCCGCAAGGTGAACAGCGAGCGGAAATTCTTCCCCGGCTACGTGCTGGTGAAGATGGAGATGACCGACGACGCCTATCACCTGGTCAAGAACACGCCGAAGGTGACCGGCTTCCTTGGTGCCGCGGGCGGCACCAAGCCGCTGCCGGTATCCGAGCGTGAAGTGAAGAACATCATCGGACAGGTGGAGGAGGGCGTTGAGCGTCCCAAACCCACGATCCGCTTCGATATCGGCGAAACCGTCAAGGTTGTCGACGGCCCGTTCGCCAGCTTTGACGGCCAGGTGGAGAGCGTCGACGAGGACGCCGCTCGCCTGCGCGTCGCCGTCTCGATCTTCGGCCGCCCAACCCCGGTCGACCTGGAGTACGGCCAGGTGGAGAAGGTCTCCGGCTGACGCGCGGCGCGCTCGCCTTCCAGTAGACCCGTGTTAGGCTGTCTCCATGCGGAGGTGGATCGGCGCAGCGGCAATCGGAGTGGTGGCGGTCTGCGCCTCGCCCGCGTTCACCCAGGAAGTCGAGCCGCCACTGACGCGGGTTGACGATGTCGTAGTTGAGGGGCGATCGCTCGAGTCGGTCGCACAGGCCTTCGTCGAGGAGGTTTCCGCGCCGGCGCGCACGCGCGGTCTGGCCCGGTGGGACGGCGTCGTCTGCATCGGCGTGGTCAATTTTCAGGCCGATGCGGCCCATCTTATCATCGACCGCATGTCCGACGTGGCGCGCGATCTTGGCGTCGAATTGGGCGAGCCGGGCTGCGATCCGAACCTGGTCGTCGCCGGGACCACTGATGGCCGGGCCATGGCCGATTCCATGGTACGACGGCACCGGCAGCACTTCTTTCGCTTTGGCTACACCCGGTCCAACCCCGGCTCCGGAGCCCTCGAGCGGTTCCGGTCGTCAGACGCTCCGGTGCGCTGGTGGCACGTCAGCCTGCCCATCGTCGTCACGACGGGCGAAGTCGCCGTCAGGTTGCCGGGGCGCGGCTCGTGGTCGCCTCCTGCCGAATGCACCTCCCGCCGGCACGGGCTGGATTTTCGCGGCTGCAACCTGATCTCCGACCGACTGATGCGGCTGATCATTATCGTCGACGTCGACGCGCTCCCGGCCCTGACCTACGCCCAGCTGGCCGACTATCTGACCATGATCGGCCTTGCCCAGATCGACGATCAGGGAGAGTGGAACCGGTTCGATACTGTCCTGAACGTCATTCAGGATCCTTCCGGCGTGTCCGGTCTGACGGTGTGGGACATGGCCTATCTGGACGGCCTGTATTCCGGCGAGGATGAGCGCATCAGTGCCCGCGATCAGGCCGACCGACTGGTGACCCGCCTGCGCTGACGGCGTTTGCGTTCGTCCGACCCATCCTCTATACGCCCGCGTTCGCGTCGCGGCTCAGGTCGTCGGCGCGCAAATCCGTGGGAGGCAGCCATGCCGGACCACGGCTCATCCGTTCCGATTGAGTTCGGGGCTTCATAGGAGAGACCAATGGCCAAGAAGATTCTCGGCTACATCAAGCTGCAGGTGCCCGCCGGCTCCGCGACCCCGTCGCCGCCGATCGGCCCGGCCCTGGGTCAGCGCGGCGTCAACATCATGGGCTTCTGCAAGGAGTTCAACGCGCGGACCGAGAAGGAAGCCAAGGGCACCCCGCTTCCGACCGTGATCACCGTCTACCAGGACAAGTCGTTCACCTTCATCACCAAGACGCCCCCGGCGACCTGGTACCTGAAGCAGGCCACCGGCCTGAAGTCGGGTGCCAAGCTGACCGGCCGCGAGACCGTCGGCAAGATCACCCGCGCCCAGCTGCGCGAGATCGCCGAAAAGAAGATGAAGGACCTGAACGCCAACGACCTGGAACAGGCCGCCAAGATCATCGAAGGCTCGGCTCGCGCCATGGGCCTGAACGTGGTGGAGAAGTAAGATGGCCAAGCAAGCCAAGCGCATCCAGGCCTGGACCGGCGATCGTGAGACCCCGATGGCCTTCGCCGACGCCATCAAGGCCGTGAAGGACAACGCCAAGGCCAAGTTCGACGAGTCGATCGAGATCGCCGTCAACCTGGGCGTCGACCCGCGTCACGCCGACCAGCAGGTCCGCGGCGTGGTCAACCTGCCGTCCGGCACGGGCCGCGACGTCCGCGTCGCCGTGTTCGCCAAGGACGCCAAGGCGGCCGAAGCCACCGCGGCCGGTGCCGACATCGTGGGTGCCGAGGATCTGTTCGAGAAGATCAACGGCGGCTTCATGGAATTCGACCGCGTGATCGCCACGCCGGACCTGATGGGTCTGGTCGGCCGTCTCGGCAAGGTGCTGGGCCCGCGCGGCCTGATGCCGAACCCCAAGGTCGGCACCGTGACGCCGAACGTCGGTCAGGCCGTCAAGGACGCCAAGGGCGGCGCCGTCGAGTTCCGCGTCGAGAAGGCGGGCATCGTCCACGCCGGCATCGGCAAGACCTCGTTCGACCAGGCCGCCCTGGAAGCCAACGTCAAGGCGATCGTCGACGCCCTGGTCAAGGCCAAGCCGTCGGGTGCCAAGGGCACCTATGTGAAGAAGATCAGCCTGTCGTCCACGATGGGCCCGGGTTTCAAGGTCGACCCGGCTTCGCTGGGCGCCTGATCGGTCTGTAGATCGCCACTTCGATGACGGCGGCCTCTTTCGGGGCCGCCGTTTTCTTTTGCAGCGTGTTGCGGGCGACCTTGCGTCCGGCCTGCGCCGCCGGGACGGTGGGGTTCGTTTGACCTTGGAGCCCGCAATGCGTCTTCCGGCCCTCGTCCTCATCCTCATCCTGTCCCTGACCTTCGCCGCGCCCTCCCTGGCGCAGGACCGCGACGCGGCGCGACGCTTGGAACTGGCTGAGCGCTACATCACCCTGTCGATGGGCGACAACGTCGAGAAACTGGTCGGGGATCTGATCGAACAGGAGCTGGCTGCGTCCAGCGATATCCCCGCCGAGGAGCTGGCTTGGATGCGCGCCAACATGCCACCCCTTCTGGTGACGGCGATCGAGCGGATGGCGCGCGACCTGGCACCGATCTACGCGGAGACTTTCACGATCGAGGAGCTTGAGGCGCTGGCCGACTTCTACGCCACGCCTCTGGGTCAGACGATCGCGCGCAAGCAGTTCGAGGTCGCCGCCCGGGAGGAAGAAGTCCTGGCCGTGGCGCTCAGCCAGTTCTTCGAGGATTTCGCGACCAAGTACTGTCAGGCGTTCTCGTGCGACGCCCCCGCGATCATGCCCGGCACCTCCAAGCGCTGAGGCCTTGAGTTTCCGCGCGCCCCTGTGTATGGAGCGCGCCTTGCCGTCACGGGTCCGCCTGTGACGGTCCTGTCCGAGAACTTCGGGGCGTGGGGGTCACCCACGCCGTAAATGTCGGGGAGCCCCCCGGCGCCGTGGGGAGATGGGTCGCAGACGATCCCCTTCGCCTTCGTGCGAAGAGGGCGTGCGCTTCCTTCGGACATCGCTACCGGCCTGAACGTCTCGCGGCGACGCGCGGCGCTTTGGCCACCTTGCCGTCGGGAATGACCCCGGCGGTGACACCAAGACTGGAGACCGCAATGGACCGCGCACAAAAGGCCGAGTCGATCGAGACGCTGAAGGGCGTCTTCGCCGACGCCGGCGCCGTGGTCGTGACCCACAACCTGGGTCTGACCGTTGCGGAAATGGAAGACCTGCGTGGCCGTCTTCGTAAAGAAGGCGGCGCGTTCAAGGTGATCAAGAATCGCCTGGCGCTGAAGGCGCTCGAAGCCGACGAAGGCAGCGACTATCACGGCCTGTTCAAGGGTCCCGTGGGCATCGCCTACGCCAACGACGCGGTGACGGCCGCCAAGGTGACCGCCGACTTCGCCAAGGGCAACGACAAGTTCGTCGTCCAAGGCGGGTTCATGGGCGACAAGGTGCTGGACGCCAAGGGTATCGAAACCCTGTCCAAGCTGCCGTCGCTGGACCAGATCCGCGCTTCGCTGCTGGGTCTGCTCAACGCTCCGGCGACCAAGATCGCCGGCGTCGTTCAGGCCCCGGCCGGCCAGCTGGCCCGGGTGTTCAACGCCTACGCCACCAAGGACGCGGCGTAAGCCGCCCTTTCATCTCCGCATCTCCTCAATCCAAATCCCTCCGAAGGAACTGAAAAATGGCCGATCTCGCCAAAATCGTCGAAGACCTGTCCAAGCTGACCGTGCTGGAAGCCGCTGAACTGTCCAAGCTGCTGGAAGAAAAGTGGGGCGTCAGCGCCGCCGCTCCGGTGGCCATGGCCATGCCGCAGGGCGGCGCCGGCGGCGGCGCTCCCGCCGAAGCTGCCGAAGAGCAGACCGAGTTCACCGTCGTCCTGATCGACGGCGGCGACAAGAAGATCAACGTGATCAAGGAAGTTCGCGGCGTCCGCTCGGACCTCGGCCTGAAGGAAGCCAAGGACCTCGTCGAAGGCGCTCCGCAGAACGTCGTCGAGAACGTCTCGAAGCAGAACGCCGAAGAAGTCGCCAAGAAGCTGACCGAAGCCGGCGCCAAGGTCCAGATCAAGTAAGATCGGGCTTCACGCTTGAACTGCGACGGGCCGGGGAGCGATCCCCGGCCCGTTTCGTTTGCGCGCTCACTGGCCTCCGCATAGCGTGGCCGCAGGGAGGACTTCATCCATGACGCGCAATCTTCTGGCGGCCGCCGCGCTGCTGTTCGTCGCCGCCTGCGACCAGGGCACCGCGACGCCGGAGCCCACCGCCCCGACGCCGCCGAAGCGGGCACCGCTGCCCGAACTGCCGATGACTTCGGCCAAGGCGGTGCAGGTGTTCGACGGCATGCCGCTGCAGTGCAAGTCGATCGCGGTGATCCGGTTCGACATGAGCCGGTGCATGGACACCACGGCGGAGGGTCTGCCCGACGACGCGAAGCTTCTGGCCGATCTCGTGGCCCTGCGGGCGGAACTGGAGGCGCTCGACCCCGACGCCGTGGAGACGACCTGCTCGACCCGCTACGCGGAGCTGGAGTCTACCCCCATGCCCCGCGAGTGCTGGCCCAAGTAAGGGTCGAGCCCTAGTTCGTCCGCGGTGCCAGGATTTCGCTGAGGCGGTCGCGCGTCCCCGGAATGCGCTCCAGACGCGGGTAACGCAGGCCGTCGTGGTAGTCGAACTGCACGGTCCGTTCGCGCGAGCCGTTGCGGATGACGACGCTGATCGGCTGGCTGTTCCCCTTGGACGCCGTGATGGCGGCGGCCAGATTGGCCGCGTTGCCCGGCTGACCGTTGACGCTGGCAAGCGTCCAGCCCGTGCCGATGCCCGCCTCCCAGGCCGGGCTGCCCCAGCGGACGCCGGTGATCCGCGAGCCCGACAGGTTGAAGCCTAGCGAGTACTGGAATTCGCCGCCGCCGGATCCGTTGACGTACTGCTCGACCTCGGTCGGCGCGTCGACGTAGACCAGCCGCCAGCCGGACCGTTCCAGTCCGTCCAGCGGTGCCTCGGCCTCCGGGCCCGACGCGTCCAGCCGCGCGCGCAGGAAGCCGGCCCAGTCGAACGGGGCCACGGCGTTCAGCGCCTCGACCAGGCCGTTGAAGGTGTACGGCGTCGCCTCCCACACGCCGTCCTGGATGCCGAAGAAGCCCTTGGCGAAGTCGTCCAGCGAGCGACGGTCGCCTGTCAGCTCGCGGATCTTGGAATCGACGTCCAGCCAGACCAGAAGGGATTCACGATAGTAGTCGCCGGTCCCGCGCATCCAGGACGACCACGGCGTGACGGCGCGATAGCCCAGCAGGTTGTGATTGGTCGTGTCCTGCAGAGGCCGCCAGCCGCGTCCCGCCTGGTTGTCGTAGAAGGCCGCGACGCCGGCGATGTTGACCAGGGTCTCCTCCGGCGTGACCAGGCCGGCGCGGGTGGCCAGAATCTCGCCCCAGTATTCGGTCTGGCCCTCATAGACCCACAGAAGGGTGTTCTGGACCGGCGTGTTCAGGTTCGGCGTGATCTGGTCGGCCGGGCGGCGGAATTTGCCGTTCCAGCTGTGGACGTACTCGTGCGGCAGCAGGGTGCGGGCCCCGTGATAGGCGGTCCAGTTCTGGAAGAAGTTGGCCGGCACCGCATTCTCGCTGGAGCGGTGATGCTCCAGCCCGATCCCGCCCAGCTGGTTGGAGTTGGCCAGCAGGAAGTCGTACCGGTCGAAGGGGCGCGATCCGAACAGCAGATCGGCCTGGGTCACCATGTTGCGGAAGCCCGCCAGCTGCGCGTCGGTGATGGCGATCGCTTCCGGGGTGTCGCCGAGGATGTGCAGACGGACCGGTGAGCGGCCGCCCGGATCCAGATCCTCGACCCGATGATGGCGGCCCGCGAACATCGGGCTGTCGGCCAGCATCTCCAGGTCGATGGGCTCGAACACGGCCAGACCATCCTCGAACGAGCGGGTGTCCAGTGCCACGCCGTAGTTCCAGTCGGCCGGCAGCTTGACCGACGTCTGCACCATGATGCCCGAATGGCGATACCCGGCGGGGTAGAGGATGGCCTTCTCGAACTGCAGGTTCGACACGTCCGGCGTCATGACGACTCGCCAGGTCGAGTTCTCGGGCTGGGTCAGCCACTGGAACTCGACCTCAATCTCGCGCACGCCCGCCGGCACGTCGATGTGGAACGCATAGGGATCCAGGGTGTCGCGCAGCCACTCAATGCGGCGCCCGTCGCCGGTGACCGTAAGACCCGCGATCAGCTGGATCGGGCCCGTCGGCGCGTGATTACCGGGCAGGAATTTCGGATACAGCAAGGTCATCGGCCCGGCCGCCGGAACCGGGATCGTCTGCTTCACCCAGACGATCTTGCGATCCAGGTCGGTGGCGTCGACCTCATGCCGGATGACGCCCGGAAAGGCGTCGATCGTCGGCGCAGGAATTGCCGGGACGTCGCGCGGCAGGCTCTGGACGCCGGCCTGGGCCCAGGCGGTGCCCCCGGCGCAGGCGGTCAGCAGGGCGGCCACGCAGGCGGCGGCCATGCGGGCGTTGGGGTGGGCGCGCGTCATGGGGGCACTCTCGGGACTGAACATGGGGCAGGGCGATAGCCTTCACCGCCCCATCCGGCCCGTCAAGCTTGGCCGGAGGATCAGTCCGGTCGGACGACCTGACAGGTGACGTTACGCGCGGCCAACGCTTCGCAGGCCGCGCGGGCGGCGTCCTCGGTCATGCCGGTGAACCGCGAGCGGAACCAGCCGGACGCGCTCATCACGCGCCGGTCGGCGCTGCCGAACTGCCCCCGGAAGCGGCGACCGACCTCGTCCAGCCAGTCACGCGCCACGGACTCGTCCCGGAAGGCACCGACCTGGACCGACCACAGGCCCGCGGGAACGGGCGGGGCCGTACGGCGGCTGGTGGAGGTCGTCGAGGCGGTCGGCTGGCGGTTCAACTCGCTGGTCCGGTCGGTGCGCGGGGCCGGGGCCGACACCAGTCGGACGTCGGAATCCTCGGGCTCCGCCCGGCTGCCCGCAGCGGCGTCTCCCGGCAGCGAGGCGTAGAGAATGGCACCTTCGCCCGTGTCCGGGCCGATGCCGAACCCGCGTTGTTCGAAAAAGGTCTGGGCCACCTCGATGCGCTCGCCCCCGCGACGCCGGGCCGCGAGCTCAAATCCCGTGCTCATCAGTTCGGCCACGTGGTCGTTGCGCGTCGCCGTGGAACGCCCGCCCAGGACGATCGTGATGATCCGCCGACCGTCGCGCACCGCCGAGGCCGCCAAATTGTAGCCCGAGGCGTTCGTGAAGCCGGTCTTGATCCCGTCGTAGCCCTGGCCCGACGACAGCAAGCCGTTCGTGTTGCGGTACTCGCGGCCGCCGTAGAACCAGCTGTTCACGCCGAAATAGCGGTAGTGCTGCGGGAAATCGCGCAGCAGGGCGCGGCACAGCATGGCCAGATCGCGTGCGCTGGTCAGCTGGCGGCTGTCGGGCAGGCCGTTGGCGTTGACATAGCGGGTCTGGGTCATGCCCAGCTCCTCGGCCTTCAACGTCATCATGGCGGCGAAACGGTCATGCGACCCCGCGACGTGCTCGCCCAGCGCCACGGCCATGTCATTGGCCGAGCGAACCGCGGTGGCATGGATCGCGTCCTGCACGGTAATGGTCTGGCCCGCGGCCAGCCCCAGCTTCGACGGCGGCTGGCTGGCCGCGTGGGGCGAGACCCGAATGACGTCGTCCAGCTTGATCTTGCCCTGCTCCAGCGCCTCGAAGACGAGGTACAGGGTCATCACCTTGGTGATCGACGCCGGATAGCGCCGCGCGTCGGCGTGCCGGGCGAACATCACCTCGCCGGACTCGGCGTCAATGACGATGGCGGCGTAGCGGAGGTTGTCCTGCGCGACCACGGGTGTGGCGGCCGGTGCGGCCGTCAGCGACAGGGTCAGCAAAATGGAGAGGACCGCCAACGTCCGACGCAGGATCAAAGCCATCGCAAACTCACTTCAGCTGCTTCCGGTTGCCCGGACGCCCCCCGGCCACGCAAGGGCTAGCATGACCTGCTTCAGTTTCGTGGTCCTTAACGGCGCGTCAACGCAGATTTGAACGGCTTCTCCCGGGAGATGATTGTGCACTGCACAAATTCCCTTGACGTTCGTTCGCACTTGCACCATATGAGCCTCGCGAGCGGGACCGCCCCGCCCGGACATCATTCGCGGCGATCAACGCCGCATACTGGTTCAGGAGAGACACCATGGCCGACGCCGCCGAGACCATCACCGCCGCCGCCAAGAAGAACGTCGAAACCGCGACCGCCCAGGTCAAGGCCTCGACCCAGCAAGCCCAGGCCCAGGCCGAAAAGCTCCAGGCCGCCGGCGCCCAGGCGTTCCGTGAAGGCGTCGACAAGTCGGTCGCCTCGCTGAGCGAACTGAACGCCCACGGCAAGAAGAACCTGGAAGCCGTCGTCGAGTCGGCGACCGCCGCCCAGAAGGGCGCCGAGGCCCTGTCGCACAACGCTCTGGCCTTCACCAAGAAGACCTGGGAAGAGAACGTCGCCGCCGCCCAGTCGATGGCGCAGGCCCGTTCGGTGCAGGAGCTGATCGAGCTGCAGACGACCTGGGCCAAGTCGGCCACCGAGTCCTATCTGTCGGAAGTCACCAAGGCGACGGACCTGTTCACGGCCTCGCTGAAGGACAGCTTCAAGCCGATCAACGAGCGCGTCACCGCCTCGGTCGAGAAGTTCCAGGCCGCTCGCTGAGCGCACCTGAACGTCAGTAGAGTTCCGTACGCGTACGAAGGGCCCCGGCGGAAACGCCGGGGCCCTTTTCGTTCACTCCGCCCGGCTGCCCAGCTCCTGGAGATAGGCATGCACGGCGCGCAGCTCGGCGTCGGTGAATGCGGCATAGCGTCCGCGCGCCACCTCGCCCATCAGGCCCAGCTTTCGCCCCCCGATGGGTTCACCGGCGCGCATCAGACGTTCGAACTGCGGAAGGTCATACGCCGTGACCATGCGAAGGTCCGGCCGCTCGGCCGCCCCCGGGTAGGGCGTGCCGCCGCGCAGGTCCATGCCGTGGCATTCGGCGCAGGTGGCCTGAGCGATGTGTCGGCCAAGGGCGAAGTCCGGGCCGAGGTCGGGTGCCCCGGCGCGGGTTTCCGCCACCTCGGCCGGCGCTGACTTGAAGGCTCCCGAGGCTATCTCGGCCCGCGCGCCCGCCTCGAAGACCGGCCGCGGACGGGCGTCGCCGGTCGGCGGCGCGGCCCGCAGGAAGGCGATCACCGCGTCCATGTCTTCCCCGCTCAACCCGGCGAAGGTGAACGACGGCATGCCCCAGAGGGCGGAGCCATCTGGTCGGACACCGTCTCGGATCGCGGCCTCCAGCTCGGCGTCGGTGTAGCCTGCGACCGCGCGCGTCAGGTTCGAGGTCCACAGGGTACCGAACCCGGGCTCGCTCCAGTCCTGGCCCGTCAGATCGGCACCGTGACAGCCCGTGCAGCCCAGCACCGCCGAAACCCTGCGCCCGTGTTCGACCAGATCGAGGCTCGTCTGCTCGAACTGCGGCGGGGGCGGGGAGGGGGCTTCCGCGGAAGGGGAGCAGCCGGACAGAGCGAGGGCCAGAACGCAGCCGACCATCATTGCGCGCATCACGATCTCCCACCCGAGGGACGAATGGCTAACACTGATACGGCAGCTGCCCAAGGTCCCGTATTCGCGCGTGCAAAAACCTGTGACTTGCCGCGTCTTCAAATCAGGCCATCATTCCCCATCTAGTCCATCGACTCCCCCCCACCGGACGAAGAATGCCCACGAGACGTTCAGGAGAGACGGGAAGCGGCCAGGGCGTCGCCACCGTCACAGAGACGAAGCCGAAGCTTCAGAAGCCCTCGCTGTATCGGGTGCTGATCCTGAACGACGACTACACGCCGATGGAATTCGTCGTCTACGTGCTGGAGCGGTTCTTCCAGAAGGACCGCGAGGCGGCCACCCGCATCATGCTGCATGTGCATCAGCATGGCGTCGGGGTGTGCGGCGTCTTCACCTATGAGGTGGCCGAAACCAAGGTCGCCCAGGTGATCGAAACCGCCCGCCGGCACCAGCATCCCCTTCAATGCACGATGGAAAAGGACTGAGCGGCCCATGCCCTCGTTTTCGCGTCCTCTCGAAGAGACCCTGCACCGGGCCGTCCACTATGCCAATGCGCGGCGGCATGAATACGCCACGCTGGAGCACCTGCTGCTGGCGCTGATTGACGACCCTGACGCCACCAACGTCATGGGCGCCTGCAACGTCGATCTGCCGGCGCTGAAGGCGGCGCTGACGCTGTACGTCGACAACGACCTGGCCGCCCTGGCCACCGCCGACGGCGACGACGCCAAGCCCACGGCCGGCTTCCAGCGCGTGATCCAGCGCGCCGTCATCCATGTTCAGTCCTCGGGCCGGGAAGAGGTCACGGGCGCCAATGTGCTGGTCGCCATCTTCTCCGAGCGCGAGAGCCACGCCGCCTACTTCCTGCAGGAGCAGGACATGACGCGGTACGATGCGGTCAACTTCATTGCCCACGGCATCGCCAAGAAGGCGGGCTCGGGCGAGACGCGCCCGGCCCGTTCTGCTGGCCAGTCGCCCGAGGACGCCGAGGACGCCGCCGCCGCCAAGACCGGCGGTGAGGCTCTGGAGGCCTATTGCGTCGACCTGAACGCCAAGGCGTCAAAGGGGCGGATCGATCCGCTGATCGGCCGTCATGCGGAAGTCGAGCGCTCGATCCAGATCCTGTGCCGGCGGACCAAGAACAATCCGCTGCTGGTCGGCGACCCGGGCGTCGGCAAGACGGCCATCGCCGAGGGCCTGGCCCGCAAGATTGTCAAGGGCGAGGTGCCGGACGTGCTGAAGGGCGCGACCATCTACTCGCTCGACATGGGCGCGCTGCTAGCCGGCACCCGCTATCGCGGCGACTTCGAGGAGCGGCTGAAACAGGTCGTCAAGGAGCTGGAGACGCACGACGACGCCATCCTGTTCATCGACGAGATCCACACGGTCATCGGGGCCGGCGCCACTTCGGGCGGCGCGATGGACGCGTCCAACCTGCTGAAGCCGGCGTTGGCGTCGGGCACCCTGCGCTGCATGGGCTCCACGACCTACAAGGAGTACCGCCAGCATTTCGAGAAGGATCGGGCGCTCGTCCGCCGCTTCCAGAAGATCGACGTCAACGAGCCGACGGTCGAGGACACGGTGAAGATCCTGAAGGGGCTGAAGACCAGCTACGAGGGACACCACAAGCTGCGCTACACCGACGCCGCCATCCGCACGGCGGTCGAGCTGTCGGCCCGCTACATGACCGACCGCAAACTGCCCGACAAGGCGATCGACGTGATCGACGAGGCCGGCGCGGGCCAGATGCTTCTTCCGGAATCGAAGCGGAAGAAGGTGATCGGCCAGAAGGAGGTCGAGGCTGTCATCGCCAAGATGGCCCGCATCCCGCCGAAGTCGGTTTCCAAGTCGGATACCGAAAGCCTGAAGGAGCTCCACACCGATCTGAACCGGGTGGTCTTCGGCCAGTCTGCGGCGATCGAGCAGGTCTCGGCGGCGATGAAGCTGGCCCGTGCCGGCCTGCGCGATCCCCAGAAGCCGATCGGTTGTTTCCTGTTCTCCGGTCCCACCGGCGTCGGCAAGACCGAGGTGGCCAAACAACTGGCGGCGACGCTGGGCATCGAAATGCTCCGCTTCGACATGTCGGAATACATGGAGCGGCACACCGTCAGTCGCCTGATCGGCGCGCCTCCGGGCTATGTCGGCCATGACCAGGGCGGCCTGCTGACCGATGCCGTCGACCAGCACCCGCACGCCGTGGTCCTGCTGGACGAGATCGAGAAGGCGCACCCCGACGTCTACAACATCCTGCTGCAGGTGATGGACAACGGCATGCTGACCGACGCGGTCGGCAAGAAGGTCGACTTCCGCAACGTGGTCCTGATCATGACGACGAACGCGGGTGCCGCCGACAACGCCCGCGCCTCGATCGGCTTCGGCCGCGGCAAGGTGGAAGGCGAGGACGACAAGGCCATCCAGCGTCTGTTCGCCCCGGAGTTCCGCAACCGTCTGGACGCCATCGTGGCCTTCAAGGCGCTGGATTCCGAGACGATCAAGTCGGTGGTGACCAAGTTCATCCTGCAGCTGGAGGCCCAGCTGGCGGACCGGAACATCACCATCCAGCTCACCGACGAGGCGGCCGACTGGCTGGCCAAGAACGGCTTCGACGAACTGTACGGCGCACGCCCTCTGGCGCGGGTCATTCAGGAATCGATCAAGAAGCCGCTGGCCGACGACATCCTGTTCGGTCGCCTGACCAAGGGCGGTCACGTCAAGGTGCGGCTGGTCGACGGCAAGATCGACTTCGATGTCACGCCCCTGTCCGGGGCGGCCGTGAAGGCGGCGGAACGGGCCGACGAAGGCGCGGAATAACCCTCCAGGCGACGCACAAAGAAGAAGGCCCGGACGATCCCGTCCGGGCCTTCATCGCGTCAGCTGGTCGCTTTGATCAGCGACGACGGCCCAGGCCGCCCAGCACAATGGCCAGGCCGGCCACGATGCCGGTGGTCAGCAGCGGCTTGCGGCGGGCGAAGTCGATGCCCCTGCGGCCATAGTCACGGTACTCGGCCGGGGCCTTGGCGACCAGGCCGTCCAGCCCATCGACGACGCGGCCATAGGCGTCGCGCGCCTTGCCCTTGTACTCGTCGAAACGCCCGTCGAACTGAAGCTTGGCGTCTCCGGTCAGCTTGCCGAGGCCCGTCTTCGTCTTGCCGGCAACCTGGTCGGCGGCGCCGTGGATGCGTTGATCGGTCATGGAAAATCTCCTGATGCGAGGGATTGGGGGAGGAGCCCCTGAAGCGCGCGCGGGCCGGTCAAGGTTCCCCGCCTGCGACGACCCGTCCGGCGATTCAGCCCCCGACCAACGCCGCCCGCTCCTCCGCGGTCAGCAGTCGCCAACGCCCCTCCGGCAGATTGTCGAGTTTCAGCGGCCCGATGCGGATGCGGATCAGGTCTGTCACCTCCAGCCCGACCATCTCGCACATCCGGCGAATCTGCCGATTGCGGCCCTCCTTCAGCACGAAGCGCAGCCGGTGCGGTTCCATCCGCGTCACCCGCGCGTGCTTCAGCACCCGGCCGTCCAGCATCAGCCCGTGACGCAGCGTTGCCAGCTTCTTCTCGGTGACGTCGCCGGCGACGCGGACCAGGTATTCCTTGTCCAGGTCCGACTCCGGCCCGATCACCGCCTTCGCCACCACCCCGTCCGAGGACAGCAGCAGCAGGCCGCGCGAGTCCTCGTCCAGCCGGCCGATAGGGGGCAGGGAGGCGTCGCGGGCCGGGACATCCCCGTCGCCGATCCGATTCTCCCCGGTCAGCAGCCGGACCGCCGGCGTCTTGCCCGGCTCCGGCTGGCCGGAGACGTATCCGACCGGCTTGTTCATCACGATCGTCATCCCCTCGGCCAGTCGCGCCGCTCCCTGGTCCGCCAGCGTCAGGGTCTGGCCCGGCTGGATCTTGCGGCCGGCGTCGGTGACCGTCTCGCCGTCGATCGAAACCAGCCCGTCGGCGATCAGGGCGTCGGCCTCGCGCCGGGAGCACAGGCCGGACTGGCCCATGAACTTGTTCAGGCGGACGGGCTCGGAGCCTTCGTGGGTGCGGGAGGCCGTCACGGCCACGCCCGGAACAGCAGCATCAGATTGTTCGCCGGCATGGTCTTGCGCAGGGTGAAGGCCAGACCGTGCTCGGCCGCCGCGGCGATCACAGCGTCTCGATCGCGGAGGCCCCAGTCCGGGTCGCGGCTTCTGAGACTTTCGTCAAAGGCGAGGTTCGACGGAGCTGTTTGAACCTCCGTCTCCATGAACGGGCCGTAGAGGACCAACAGGCCGCCCGGCCGGGTCAGCACCCGACCGGCCAGCCGCATCAGCGCGGCGGTCGCGGCGGCCGGGGCGATGTGAATCATGTTGGCGCAGAACACGGCCTTGAACGTCGCGTCCGGCCAAGTCGCGTCGTCCAGTACGTCGACCGGAAGACAGGGCTTGAGGTTGGTCGGACCCGCCCTGCGCCAGGCCTCGACGCTGTCGCGCGCCTCGGGTGACGGATCACTCGGAGTCCAGTCCAGGCCGGGCAGGGCGGCGGCGAAGGCCGCGCCGTGCTGGCCTGTCCCGGCGGCCACTTCCAGCACCGGGCCCGTGGCCGGCAGATGGGCCCGGAGAACCTGCAGGATCGGCTCCAGATTGCGGCTGGCCGCCGGAGAGGACCGGGCGGCGTCGGGACTCGGAGGGGCGGGGTCGAGGGTCTGCACGGGGGTTGGATAGCGCGCTCCGGCGCGCGCCGCGACGCCCGAATTGCACGTCCGATCCGCGAGCTGCCTCGCGCAGGGTTGAAACATGCCGCGGTTGACGCCGCGTCGCCTCCCGTGTTCCTCCTGCCTGAAACATTGCGTGAAGAGCGCATCGAGGAAACGCCCGAGGCGACGCAGAGCGTCCGGGCCGTTCAGGAGAGTGCAGTATGACCGACGTCCCCGGCCTTCGCCCGGCCCCGACCCCTCATGCCGGCCTCGTCGCTTGGGTCGAGCAGATCGCCTCCCTGACGAAGCCCGCCCGCGTCCACTGGTGCGACGGGTCCGAAGCCGAGAAACAGGCCATTGTGGCCGATCTGATCGGCAAGGGCACCCTGCGCGCGCTCGACCCGGTCAAGCGGCCCGGCAGCTTCTACGCCGCGTCCGACCCGCGCGACGTCGCCCGGGTCGAGAGCCGCACCTTCATCTGCTCGAAGGACGAGATCGACGCCGGTCCGACCAACAACTGGGCCGATCCCGTCGAGATGCGGGCCCGCATGAACGGCCTGTTCGACGGCTGCATGGCCGGGCGGACGATGTACGTCGTGCCGTTCTCGATGGGGCCCCTGGGCTCGAAGATCAGCGCGCTGGGCGTCGAGATCACCGACAGCGGCTACGTGGCCGTGTCGATGGGCATCATGACGCGCATGGGCAAGCCGGCGCTGGATGTGCTCGGTGCCGACGGCGAGTTCGTGCCCTGCGTCCACACGCTCGGCGCTCCGCTGGTCGAAGGCCAGGCCGACGTGCCGTGGCCGTGCAATGAGGACAAATGGATCGTCCACTACCCCGAGACCCGTGAGATCTGGTCCTACGGTTCCGGCTATGGCGGCAACGCCCTGCTCGGGAAGAAGTGCTACGCCCTGCGCATCGCCTCGGTCATGGCCCGCGACGAGGGCTGGCTGGCCGAGCACATGCTGATCTTGAAGCTGACGCCGCCGCAGGGTTCGCCCAAGTACGTCGCCGCCGCCTTCCCCTCGGCCTGCGGCAAGACCAACCTGGCCATGCTTCAGCCCACCCTGCCGGGCTGGAAGGCCGAGACGGTCGGCGACGACATTGCCTGGATGCGCTTCGGCGACGACGGACGCCTGTACGCCGTGAACCCGGAAGCGGGCTTCTTCGGCGTGGCCCCCGGCACCAGCCGCAACACCAATCACAACGCGCTGGAGACGCTGTCGCGCAACACCGTCTTCACCAATGTGGCCCTGACCGAGGACGGCGACGTCTGGTGGGAGGGTCTGACGAAGGAGGCCCCCACGGGCCTGACCAACTGGAAGGGCCAACCGCACGACCCCGCTTCCGGTCAGCCCGCTGCCCATCCCAACGCCCGCTTCGCCGCGCCGGCGCACCAATGTCCGACCATCGCGCCGGAATGGGAAGACCCGAAGGGCGTGCCGATCGACGCCATCCTGTTCGGCGGTCGTCGCGCCTCGGCGGTGCCGCTGGTCACCGAGGCCTTCGACTGGGAGCACGGTGTCTTCATGGGCTCGACCGTGGCGTCGGAAGGCACGGCCGCGGCCGAAAACGCCATCGGCGAACTGCGCCGCGACCCCTTCGCCATGCTGCCCTTCTGCGGCTACAACATGGGCGACTATTTCGCCCACTGGCTGGCCATGGGCGGTAAGTCGGATCCGGCCAAACTTCCGCGGCTCTACTTCGTGAACTGGTTCCGCAAGGACCACGACGGCAAGTTTGTCTGGCCCGGCTTCGGCGACAACGCGCGCGTCCTCAAGTGGATCGTGCAGCGCCTCGAGGGCGAAGCCGAGGCCATCGACACGCCGGTGGGCCGGGTTCCGACCGCCGCCTCGCTCGATCTGGCGGGTCTGGACCTCAATGACGACCAGTTGGCCACCCTCCTGGAGGTCGACGCGGATGTCTGGGCCGAGGAAGCCTCTCTGATCCCCGACTTCTTCGCGCAGTTCGGCGACCGTCTGCCCAAGGCGCTTTGGGACCAGCACGCGGCCCTGACCGCCCGCCTGAACGAGACCCGCGCCGCCGCCGTCGCCGCGCAGTAGATCGAGCGCCTTGCAAATCCGGGTCGGGCGGTCGATCTGACCGTCCGTGTCCTCTTCTTTCGACGTGATCGTGATCGGTGCCGGCGTGCTGGGTCTGGCCTCCGCCGCGGAACTGTCGGCGCGCGGGCTGACGGTCGTCGTTGTCGATCCCGGCGGACCCAATGCTTCCTCGGTGGCCGCGGGGATGATCGCGCCGGCGATGGAAGCGGCGCAGGACGACCTGCCCGCGGCGGTGGTCGAGGTCCTGAAGGCCGCCCGTGCCCTTTGGCCGACTTTCGCCGCGCGAAACAGGCTCCAGCTCATTGAGGACGGGGCCGACTGGCGCGGGCCGGGCAGCGATGAAGTCGAGGCCCGGCTGACGGCGCGGGGCTTCGAGTCCCGCCGGACCGCTACAGGTCTCCACGTGTCAAACGACGCTCGGGTGGACGTGGCTGCAGCCCTCCGGGAATTCGGACGTAAGGCCACGATGGTGACCGGCGTCGTCCGTGCGGTCGTCCGGGAGGCGGGCGGTTGGACAGCATCCCTCGCCGACGGCAGGACGCTTGGTGCCTACCGGCTCGTTCTGGCGACGGGTGTCGCGGCGGCGATTGAGGGCCTGCCCTCGCGCGTGGCGGCCCTCGTCGAAGCGGTGACGCCGATCCGGGGCCAACTGGCCTTCGTCCCGGGCGTGACGGCGACCACGGTGGTCCGGACGCCCGCGGGCTATGCCGCCCCCGTTCAGGGCGGAATGCTGATCGGCGCCAGCATGGACGTGGGTCGCCGCGACCTCGCGCCTGACGCGATTGCCGCGAGGAACCAGCTGGAGGCCGTGCGCGCCATGACCGGGCTGCCGCCCGGCGAGCCGGAGGTGCGTGTGGGGGTGCGCGGGGCCCTGCCGGACGGCCTGCCCGCCGTGGGGAGCATGGACGGCGTCGTGCTCGCCCTCGCGCCACGTCGGAACGGCTGGCTGCTGGCCCCTCTCGTAGCGCTACTCGTCGCGGACGCGGTCCAGGGGCGGCCGCCCGGTCCCCATGCGGCCGCCCTCGGGCCGGATCGACCGGGCGTCGCCCCGTCGTGACCCAGTCCCGACTCTCTGGACCCGACCCGGCCGGTGCCTAGCGCTCCGGCTGGGTGAAGCGCAGGGTGACATTCACCCGCGCGCCCTCAACCGCCCGGCCGTCGACCGTGCGGGGGGACATTCGGAAGTCGCGCGACAGACGCAGCGCCGCGCGGCCGAAGCCCTGGCCCGACGGCGTCTCATCCGTCACCGAGCAGCCCGTCAGCGTCCCGTCCACGCGCACGACGCAGTTAAGTCGCGCGGATCCGGCGATGCCCGCGTTCAGCGCGCGGTCCGGATAAGCATCCAGCAGTGCCTGTCCCGAAGGCTTGCGCACCCAGTCGGGATTGGTGACGACCCCCGGCGGTGCCGGGTCAGCGGCCACCGTTCCCGTCCCGGTGGGCGTCGCCGTCGGTTCGGGCGTGAAATCGATCACGGGCCCCGTCGACGGCGTCGCGTCGGGCAGGGGCCGGTAGTCGATGGTGGGGGTCGGCTGCGTCGGCGCGGGCGTCGGGTTCAGGACGGGTGCCGCCGCCGGCTTCGCCGCGGTACGCTCGACCGGCCGGGGCTCGGGTGGCTTGCGGGGCTGGAAGACGACGTCGATCACGTCGGGGTCCGGGTCCTGGATCACCATGGGGGGCGTCCAGCGCTGGTTCAGCAACCAGGCTCCCGCGCCTACATGGGCTCCGACCGACAGCACCGCCGCCGCCCACATCCAGGCCGGAAGCTTCGGCTTCCGGGCCTCCCTCGTCCAAACGGGCGCCTCGGGTCCACCCGCCGTCCGCATCATCATCATGGCCGTCACTCCCTGTCAGAAGCGCCCCCGGCCTTTCCCCAGAAATCAGTGCGCGCTCACCTTGAGGCAAGTTTGCGGCGCGGTGGCCCTTCCCGTGAAGATTCGTCATGGGACGTCAGGTGCTTGTGCGTCGGGCGCAACACCGCGCCGGACCCGCCGCCCGGCGAAGTGTGAATTTCGTCCAAAGGCGCGGCGCGGGTGTTAAGGTCTCGTTAACCGCGTTCTTCGACCGTCTCCTTGTGACCCTGTCCGCGATTCGAGCACCCGGAGGCGTGGAGGCGGCTATCCGCCGCGCTTCGGATTCGACCGGGGTCGACTTCGATTTCCTCATGCGCACGGCCCGCCGCGAAAGCGGGATGAATCCGTCGGCCAAGGCGCCGACGTCTTCGGCATCCGGTCTGTTCCAGTTCATCGAGCAGACCTGGCTGGGCACGCTGAAGGAGCATGGACGCAAGCACGGATACGGCCAGTACGCCGACCTGATCCATCGCGGCGACGACGGCCGCTGGCGGGTCAGCGGCTCGGCCCGCAACGTCGTCATGGATCTGCGTTTCGACCCGCTCGCCGCCTCGACCATGGCGGCGGAGCTGACGGCCTCGAACGCGGCCTACCTGCGCGGCCGAACGGGCCGTGAGCCCACCGCGACCGATCTTTACGCCGCCCACTTCCTCGGCCCGGCAGGCGCGGCTTCTCTCGTGCAGGCGCTGGAGCGCCGTCCCGGGTCCAGCGCGGTGGCCCTGTTTCCGCAGGCGGCGGCGGCCAATCGGTCGATCTTCTATCGCGACGGCCGACCGGCGACGGTCGAGGAACTCTACGCCAATCTGGGTCGGCACGCCGGCGGCGGAGCTCCGGCGGCGGCCGAGGCCGCCGGCGGGGGCTTCATCCGTGACGCCCGCGGCGAGCTGGATGCCCTCGCCCAAGGCCGGCTCGAGCAGAATCGGGCGCTGCTGGCCTTGCTGCTGGGGCAGGGCGACGAAGACGGGGCCGGGGCTTTCCGCGCGGCCTTCGGAGACCTCGATCGCGCCGCTTCGTGATGCCGGCGCGCGTGTTCGGTAAACCGGCCGTTAAGCCTGTCGGAGCACCTTCGGCACCATGACATCCGCCCGCTCCCGCCTGACCGACGCCGACGTCCGACGCTTCGTGAAATCTACGGACGAGGACGAGCGCGCCGCGGCCGCCCACAAGCTGTGCCGCAGCATGGACCGGACCGAGCTTTCGGATGAGGACCGCGACGCCGCGCAGAAAATTCTGCGCCTGATGGCCCAAGACGCCGCGGAGCTTGTTCGGCGCGCCCTGGCGGTGACACTCAAGGCGTCCGACCTGCTACCCAACGACGTCGCCCGCCGCCTCGCCGCGGACGTCGACAGTGTGGCCCTGCCCATCATCGGTTTTTCCCCGGCCTTTTCTGACGACGATCTGATCGAGATCGTTCGGGCCGGCTCCTCGGTTCGCCAGGTGGCGGTCGCTGCGCGTCCGTTCGTCTCACGCGACGTGTCCCAGGCTGTGGCGGAAGTGGCGTGCGAGGAAGCCGTCCGGACGCTGGCCGCGAACGACGACGCCGATATCGGCGAACGGGGCTTGAACCGCGTCGTGGACCGCTTCGGCACATCGTCGGAGATGGTGGCCGCCGTCGCCTATCGGCAGGCGCTGCCGCTGTCGGTGACCGAACGCCTGATCGAACTGGCCTCTGACGCCGTGCGGGAGCATCTGACGTCGCGGCACGCCCTGGCGCCGGAGACGGCGATCCGCCTCGCCGCCTATGCACGTGAGCGCGCCACGGTCGACCTCATCGATCAGGCCGAGCGCGAACCCGACCTTGCCCAGTTCTGTGCGCGTCTTAACGGGCGCAAGGCCCTGACGGCCTCGCTGCTGCTGCGGGGGCTCGCGCGCGGGCAGATGGCCTTCCTGGAGCACGGGCTGGCCGAACTGGCCGGCACGCCTCCGGCCCGCGCCGCGCTGATGGTCCACGATGCCGGGCCGCTGGGACTGAAGGCGATCTATGACCGGGCGGGCCTGCCGCCGCGCCTGTTCCATGCGTTTCGCGCCGGCGTGGATACGTTCAAGGGCATGCAGGCCGAGGGCAAAGACACCACGGGCGAGGACTTCCGGCAGCGCATGCTGGAACGCTTCCTGACCCAACGACCAGTCGCGCCCCGCGAAGACCTGGCCTGGCTTATGGAGCGCCTCGACCGCCCGGCCGAAACGCATCAGGCGGCTCGCGCCGCCTGAGTCTCCGCCCCGCGGCGGCAGCATTGGAATCGGTCTGCGTCAGGCCAGGTATTCGGCCGTGCGGGCTTCCAGTTCCTCGACCACCGCCTTGCCGACCGGATGGTCGTCGGTCTGGATGCGGTCGCGCACCACCGCCTTGATGGCGTCAATGTGGGCATCGACAAGCACCATCGGCGCATGCTGGCGCTTGTCGGCGTCGTCCAACAGCCTGCACAGGGATCCGGCGATACGCGTCACCAGCGGATACTGGTAGGTGCCGCCGAGGCCCTTCAGGTCATGGGCGCGGAAATAGAGGCCTTCGCCGGTCTCCGCCGTCAGGCCGTTGGCGCGGACCGCGGCACGGGCGGCCTCCAGCTTGTCGAGTTCGTCCTGCAGCCACTGTCCGAACTGGCCCGCCATTGCGGCGAGCGCCTCCTCGGCCTTGGCGATGGCGCGGGCGTCGATGGCACCGAGGCCGCCGCCGACCTTGAGACGCAGGGTGTTGGGCGGTTGGATCACCTGGGCCGGGTTGCTCACGCGGGACTCCTCACGACGTTCCCTTCCAGCCTGACCGCGGGGCGTTAAGAACCCGTGTGCGCGGGAAGGATCCACTTCAGGCGGCGAACTGTTCGGCCAGCACGCGTTCCTCGAAAGACCGGCCGGCGTCGAACAGCATCGTCAGGGCAACGTCGCGCCGCTCCCTGACCTCGACCCGCGTCACGCGACGCACCTCGAATCCGTCGGCCGTGGCGCTGACGGGACGTTTTTCCGGCTCCAGCACCTCGAAGGCCACGCAGGATTTGTGCGGCACCAAGGCACCGCGCCAGCGCCGTGGCCTGAAGGCGCTAATCGGCGTCAGCGCGAGCACGTTCGCGTCGAGCGGAATGATCGGGCCATGGGCCGAGAGGTTGTAGGCGGTCGATCCCGCAGGCGTTGCCAACAGGCAGCCGTCGCAGGAGAGCTCCTCCATCCTCACGCGTCCGTCGACCTCAATGCGCAACTTGGCGCTCTGGCGGGTCTGACGCAGCAGGGACACCTCGTTGATGGCCAGGCCGGACTGAACCCGGCCCTCCTCGGACCAGGCGTCCATCTGCAGCGGGTGGATCACCGTGGCCACCGCCTCGGCGACGCGCTGGGGGAGTCCCTCCTCGACATAGTCGTTCAGCAGGAATCCGACCGAACCCCGGTTCATCCCGTAGACGGGGGTCCGGCGTTCCAAGTTGCGATGCAGGGTTTCCAGCATCAGGCCGTCGCCGCCCAAGGCGACAATGACATCGGCGTCTCGCTCGTCGATCTGCCCATAGCGCGCGGTCAGGCGGGCCAGGGCGGCCTGGGCCTCGGGGCGGTCGCTGGCGGAGAAGGCGAGGCGGGGAAGGACGGTCACGCCTCAGGCAAGCCGGAGAGGCGCGCCCTTGTCAAACCTGCGCTTTCGCGGAGGCCCCCAGCAGGGTCCTGAACGCCCGCTGGGCAGCGGGAGCGGCCAAGGTTCCGCGGTTCCACACCTCACCGCCCGCGTGGCCGGGCAGGCCGCCGTTCAACTGGCGGATCTCGTGGATCAGGGCCGGGAAGACGGCCCGGTCGATTCCGACCGACACACAGGCGCAGTAAAGCGCCTCGGGGGAATCATGGGCCAGGGCCGCGTCCACTTCCGAAACGGTGAACCCGCTGAGCGTCGCCAGGGCGTGACGGAACAGGGACAGGCGCTTCTCGCGGGCTGCTCTCACGAGGAAGCCGGCCCTCAGCTGACCGGAAGCGTGCAGCTTGTCGACGAGCCGCCGCTCCATCTCGTCCCGCTCGGCGTTCAGCGGTTCCGTCGCGACGGCCCCACGCGGGTGTCCGGGAATGATCGCCGTCGCGGCTTCTTCCACCGCGGCCGCCAGCCGGGTTTCATCGACCTCGAACCGCTCGCCGATCGCCTGGCGGAGGGCCGAGCCGACCCACATGTACATCTGCGTCGCCAGCGTCTCGTTCATCCGGGGATGACGGGTCAGGGGCAGACGCAGGGCGGCGATCCGGCGCGAATGGTCGACCAGACGACGCATGCCTTCGGGGCTGACGTCGGCGGTCCGGTTGCCGGCCAGCGCCGTCAGCGTCGCGGGTTCACCGCGTTCGATGATGACGTCGCTGACGCGTCCGCTCAAACGCGGGCGGCGCGCCACCTCGACCTGATGTTCGAGGCTGGCCTCGACCAGAAGACGGATCAGCGCCTCGTCCTTCAACAGCGGGCTGGCGGCGATCACCGGCCGCGCGATCTCGATCTCGTCCAGGGCCAGCATGTTGACGAGCGCCGGCGGCGCCCACTCGGCCTCGGCCATCCGGCTGGACAGGAGTTGGCGCATGTCGCGCTCGGCCTGTCGCGCCAGGGTCAGGAAGATGTCTTCCAGCACCGGCGAGAGCCCGCCCTCCGGCGGATTGGTCTCGCACAGCGAGACGACGCCAAGCAGCAGCCGCTCCCGATCGTCGGCCGCCCGACTGTGGGCCAGCGCCATCAATTCCGCAGGGCTTGGCGCGGGGGTGGGGGCAGGGGCGATCCGGGCGACGGCGGTCACGGCGAACTCCGCATCAGGCCAAAGCTTGGCCGGTCCTGCCATTTGGGCGATTCACGGTGAAGACCGGGTTAACCAGATGTTTCGAGCCAGGGAGGGCCTGCTTGACGCCCCGCGCCGGCGGAGCGACGGTCTCGCGCCGGTCAGCTCAGGAGGTCGCCATGGCGGACGGTCACGCCCAGTCCCTGAAATCGCGAGTGTCGGAAGCCGAGTGGCAGGCGCGGGTCGATCTGGCCGCCCTGTATCGCCTCGTCGCCCTGCACGGCTGGGACGACATGATCTTCACACACATCTCCGCCCGCGTGCCGGGGCCCGAGCATCACTTCCTGATCAACCCCTACGGCTTCTATTTCGAGGAGATCACCGCCTCATCTCTCGTGAAGGTCGATCTGGACGGGAACGTGGTCCAGGAGACGACCAGCTTCATCAATCCGGCGGGGTTCACCATCCACTCCGCGATCCACGGAGCCCGCGAGGACGCCCATTTCGTGATCCATCTGCACACGGTGGCGGGCGTGGGCGTGGCCGCGCAGCAGGAGGGACTGCTGCCGATCGGCCAGAACGCCTGTCTGCTGCAGCATCAGGTTGCCTATCACGGCTATGAGGGCCTCGCCCTGAACCACGACGAGCGCGAGCGGCTGGTCGCAGATCTGGGCGACAAGCCGCTGATGCTGCTGCGTAATCACGGCACGCTCGCGGTGGGCCAGACGGCCGCGGCCGCCTGGGTGGGCATGTTCTTTCTCGAGCGCGCCTGCGCGCAGCAGGTGGCGGCCCTGTCGGGCGGGCGCGAGCATGTCCTGATGGCCCCGGACGCCGCCCAGGCTGAGACGAAGGAGCAGGGCAAGGGTATCGGCTTCATCTCCGCCCTCGCCTGGCCGGGGGCGCTGCGGATGCTGGATCGCAAGTCTCCGGGCTACGACGCGTGAAACGCCTTCCCGGCCTGTTTGTGGCCGGGGCGCTCGCCGTGGCCGCGCAGCCCGCGCTCGCCCAGGCCTGGGTGATGCCGCGGGGCGCGGGGCAGGCGGTCCTCAAGTTCGAGGCCATGCGCGCCGAAGAGGGATTCAACCCCTCCGGTGATCTCTCGCCACTACCGGCCCAGCGTCGCGACGACGCGGCGTCCCTGTTCGTCGAATACGGCGTGGCGGACCGGTTCGCCGTCCTGTTCAAGGGTGACTGGCAGAGCGGTGAGGACGCCTTCGTGGACTACGACGGGCGCGGCCCGCTGGAGGTGGGCGTGCGCTGGCAGGTCTGGCGGGACGACCGCGGTGCCGTGTCCGTGCAGGCTTCGGTCGCCGATGGCGGCGAGGGGCGCAATGCCGGGTATGCCGCGCCGGGGCAGGGCGAGCGCGACTGGGAGGTCCGCCTCGCGGCCGGACGCAATTTCCGGGTCGCCACGCGACCCGTCTTTGTCGAGGTTCAGGCAGCCCGCCGGACGCGGGAGGGCCTGCCCGACGAAACGCGCGGAGATCTGACGGTGGGGGTGCGTCACGGCCCGGACTGGATGGTGCTGGCGCAGGTGTTCGGAGGGCGCGCCGACGACGGCGGACCGCAGTGGCTCAACGTCGAGACGTCGCTGGTGCGCGACTGGGGCGACTGGAGCCTGCAGGTGGGCTGGCGCAGCGCGGTTTGGGGTCGCGAGACGCCCGCGGCCTCCGGACCGGTCCTCGGCGTATGGCGACGCTTCTGAAACACAAGTTGTGACGAAATGGCGCGACGGGAATTTCCTGTCGGAGCGTTAAGTGGACATCCGGTGCGTCATGGCCCAGGTCGTGCGCGCCGTTCGGCACGACTCCAATCCTCCTGAGGCCTCGCCGCGTGATCAAGCGTCACTTTCTCCTCGTCGCCGCCGCCGTGCTGGTGGGACTGATGGCCGTAGCCGCCGTCATGCGCATCGCCTTCGCCGAGGAGGAGGGGGGAGGCGGTCCCGGCGGTCCCGGAGGCCCGGGCGGCGGCCGGGGTCAGGCTGTGGCCGTGGCCGTGGTCGGCCAGCGCGAATTCTCTGACCAGCTCCGTGTACTCGGCGTCGCCCGCGGCCTGCGTTCGGTCAACATCACCGCCCCGGCCAGCGAGCTCATTACCCGGGTCCTGTTCCGCGACGGCCAGTACGTCCGCGCCGGCCAGCCATTGGTCGAACTGCAAGCCCGCGAGGAGGACGCCGCGATCATCGAGGCCCGGGCCCGGGTGGCCCAAGCGGAGCGCGACTACGAGCGCACCAATGCCCTCGCCGAGCGGGGAATCGCGCCGCGCGTCCTCGCCGAACAGGCCCTGTCCGACCTCGAGGTCGCCCGTGCCAGCCTCCAGGCCGCCCAGGCCAGACTCGGCGACCGGGTCATCCGCGCCCCCTTCGGCGGCGTCCTGGGGCTGACCACCATCACCTCGGGCACCCTGGTCGGACCGAACACGGTGATCACCACCCTGGACGACGTGTCGACCGTCCGCGTTGATTTTCCGATCCCCGAACGCTTCGTCACCGTTCTGCGCCCCGGCACGCCGATCACCGCCAGCGCGGACGCCTTCGGCGACCAGACCTTCGGTGGCCGGATCGCCCTTCTGGATACCCGCGTCGACGAGTCGACCCGCGCCGTCATTGCCCGGGCGGAAATCCCCAATCCCGGCGGCCGCATCCGCCCGGGCATGTCAATGAACGTCTCGGTCTCCCAGGGCGTGCGCACCAGCCTGGCCGTGCCGGAAGCCGCCGTTCAGTACGAGGGCGAAAGCGCCTTCGTCTTCCGCATCGCCGCAGGCGAGCGCGGGACGGTCGCACAGCGCGTCGAGGTCGAGACCGGTGCCGTCGAGGGGGGCTTCGTCGAGATACTGTCCGGCCTGTCCGCGGGCGACCAACTGGTGGGTTCGGGTCTGAACCGCATCCAGCCCGGCGCGCCGGTGACGCCCGCCGGTCAGCCCGCGGCCCGCGCCGCCGCTCCCGCCAAGGCTGCCGCCCGATGATGCTCTCCGACGTCGCGGTCCGCCGACCCGTCTTCGCTGCCGTCGCGGCGATCGTGCTGTGCGTGGTCGGGGCCGCCGCCTTCTTCTTCCTGCCGGTGCGCGAGCTGCCGGACGTGGATCCGCCGATCGTTTCGATCTCCACCAGCTATGCCGGGGCTTCGGCCGAGGTGATCGAGAGCCGGATCACCGAGCCGATCGAGCAGCAGGTCGCCGGCATTCCGGGCATCGAGCGGATCAACTCCACCAGCCGCGACGGTCGCTCCAACGTGTCGATGGAGTTCAGCCTCGATCGCAACATCGACGACGCTGCCAACGACGTGCGAGACCGTGTCTCCCGGGTGCTCGGCCGGCTGCCGGATCAGGCCCAGCCGCCCGAGGTGTCCAAGGCCGACTCCGACAGTCAGCCGGTGATGATCCTGTTCCTGCGGTCGTCGGCGATGAACCGTCTGGAGCTGACCGACTACGCCGACCGCTACCTGATCGATCGGCTGGCCACCGTGCCCGGCGTGGCCCAGGTCCAGATCTACGGCGAGCAGCGCTACGCCATGCGGATCTGGCTCGACGCGGCGGCGCTCAGTGCCCGCGGGCTGACCGTGACCGACGTCGAAAGCGCGCTCACCAGCCAGAACGTCGAACTCCCGGCAGGTGCCCTGGAATCCGGCGAGAAAGACTACACGGTCCGGGTGGCGCGCAACTACGCTACCGCCGCCGACTTCGCCCAGATGCCTATCGGCAACGACGGCTCGGCCTCGCAGGCGGGATCGACGAACGCCGTGCAGGGGCCAGCCACCTACGTCACGCGCCTCGGCGACGTGGCGCGGATCGAGGAAGGCGCGGTGGAGGACCGCCGCCTGTTCCGCGGCAACGGCCTCGACCAGATCGGCCTTGCGGTCACCCGTCAGGCCCAGTCCAACGACCTCGCGATCTCCGAGGGCGTGCAGGAGATGATCGAACAGGTGCAGGGCAGTCTCCCGCCCGGCACGGAGTTGGTGGTCGGCTCTGACAATTCGGTTTTCACCAAGCACGCCATCGACGAAGTCTGGATCACCATCGGCATCTCGCTGGTGCTGGTGGCGCTCGTGAACTTCATTTTCCTCGGCAGCGCCCGCGCCGCCCTGATCCCGACGGTCGTCGCGCCGATCTGTCTGCTGGCCACCTTCATCGTGCTGGCCCCGCTCGGCTTCTCGCTGAACCTTCTGACACTGCTCGCGCTGGTTCTGGCCATCGGCCTGGTCGTCGATGACGCCATCGTGGTGACCGAAAACATCCAGCGCCGCCTCGATCACGGCGAACCGCCACTGGTCGCGGCCGAACGCGGCGCGCGTCAGGTCTTCTTCGCGGTCGTGGCCACTACCGTGGTGCTGCTGGCTGTGTTCGCGCCCCTGCTGTTCCTGCCCGGCTACGTCGGTCGTCTATTCGTCGAACTGGCCGCTGCGATCGCCGCCGCCGTGGCCTTCTCCGCCTTCCTCGCGCTCAGCCTGTCGCCCATGCTGGCGTCCAAAATCCTCAAGCCGGCCTCCTCGTCCGGCTGGCTGGTGCGCAAGGTGGACGGTGCCATGGACTCGGTGCGGCGGTCGTATGAACGCTCGCTCGACATGATGATGGGCCGCCGCGCCGCCGCGGTGGGCGTGGGCGTCCTCGTCGTCGCCGTGGGGCTGGGTGCCTTCCTGATGTTCCGCAGCCTGCCCAACGAACTGGTCCCCGCCGAGGACCGTGGCCGGGTCACCGTCCGGGTCCAGGGTCCGGAGGGCGCGGGCTTCGACTATACCCGGCGCATCATGCTGGGTCTCGAGCCGATCCTCGCCGAGTACCGGGAAGCCGGAGAGGTGGAGTCCTATCTGGTCTCGGCACCCGGCTTCGGGGGCGGCAGCTTCAACTCCGGGAACGCGGTTCTGACGCTCAAGGACTGGTCGGAGCGCGATCGCTCGGCCGATGACATCGCCCAGGAGCTGAACGGCAAGCTCCGCAGCCAGACAGATGCCCAAGTCAACGCCTCGGTCCCGGGCGGCTTCCAGCGCGGCGCCGGCAACTCGAACTCGATCGAGATGGTCGTTACCGGCTCGGACTACGGCGACATCTTCGCCTGGATCCAGCCGATCCTCGCGGCAGCCCAGGAGAATCCCGGCTTTTCGCGGCCGCGACTGAACTATGAGCCGAACGCCCCGCGTCTTCTGGTCGATGTCGACCCCGAGAAGGCCGCCGCGCTCGGCGTCTCGTCACAGCAGATCGGCCGCACGCTGGAGACCATGTTCGGCTCCCGCCGTTCCACCACCTACATCAAGGGCGGGCAGGAATACGACGTCATCCTGCAGACCGAGCGTGACGACCGGCGGACGGTGGCCGACCTCGAGGCGCTCTACGTCGAGACGGGCTCCGGCTCCCTGGTGCCCCTGTCGGCGGTGGTGCAGACACAGACCTCCGGCGCCACGCCGGACCGTCGTCGTCTCGACCGCCAGCGCGCCATCACCCTGTCGGCCGACCTGAACCCCGGCACGACCCTCGCCGACGCCATGACCTTCCTTGAGGGCGAGATCGCCGAACAACCCACGGGCGTCGGCGCGGTCCAGTGGGGCGGCGCGGCGCGCGACCAGAACGAAGCGGGCGGCGCCGTGGCCGCGGCCTTCGGCCTGGCCCTGCTTCTGGTCTTCCTGGTGCTGGCGGCCCAGTTCGAGAGCTGGATCACGCCGGCGGTGATCATGCTGACCGTGCCCCTCGCGGCCGCCGGGGGCCTGTTCGGCCTCGTGATGGCCGGATCCAGCCTGAACATCTACTCCCAGATCGGCCTGATCATCCTCATCGGGGTAGCCGCCAAGAACGGCATCCTGATCGTGGAGTTCGCCAACCAGCTCCGCGATCAGGGCCGATCGGTGCGCGAGGCGATCATCGAGGCCTCGGCCCTGCGCCTGCGCCCGATCATCATGACCTCGATCGCCACGTCATTCGGTGCCCTGCCGCTGGTGCTGTGGCAAGGCGCGGGCGCGGGCAGCCGCCAGACCATCGGCGTGGTGATCTTCGCCGGGGCGCTGTTCGCGACGATCCTGACCCTGTTCGTCGTGCCGGTGATCTATGGCCTGCTGGCGCGCTTCACCCGCTCGCCGGAGTACACCGCCCGCAAGATCGAGGAGTGGGAGGCCAAGGAAGTCACGGCCAACGACGCCGTGCCCCAGGCCGCGGAGTAGGCGTCAGCCGGCCGGCGGCGGCGCTGTCTCCACCATCAGCCACGCGATCAGATCGCGGCGGTCCGTCGCGTCCGGCACGCCGGCGAAGCTCATCTTGTTACCCGGCAGGAACTGCTTCGGGTTCTCCAGCCAATGGTCCAGCCGTTCGCCGTCCCAGACGAAAGACGCCTCCTTGAGGGCGTTGGAGTAGTTGTAGCCGACCTTGCCGCCCGCCTCCCGGCCGAAGACGCCGTGCAGGTTTGGCCCGGTCATGTTGGACCCGCCGGGCGTGAAGGTGTGGCACGAGCGGCAACGGGCCGCGGCGCGTCGGCCGTTGTCCAGATCCCCCTGGGCCCACGGTGCCGGCAGGCTTTCAAACACCGCGACCTTCTGTGCCTCGGTCAGGGGCGGCGGAGGAGGCACCTCCGCCTTGCCTGCGTCGCCGTCGGTCCCGGACGAACAGCCGGCCAGCAAGGCGGCGGTCGCGGCGAACAGGACGGCGGTGCGGATCATGGCGGTCTCCCCGGATGCGCCTGTGATGACCCGCTCCGGCGCGGCGGGCAAGGGCGCTGGACGCCGCGCACGTGCGGCTGTTACGCCCGCACATGGTCTTTGCCCCGACGCCCGATCCCGTCGTCGTCGCTGCCCTCTTGGGCGCGCTGGGACTGATCGTCGGCAGCTTTCTGGCCTTGGTCTCCGTGCGCCTGCCGCAGGGCGAGGGCGTCGTGGGCGGGCGTTCGCGCTGCCGCTCGTGCGCGGCCCCGATCCGCGCGCAGCATCTGATTCCTGTTGTGTCATGGCTGGCCCTGCGCGGTCGGTGCGCCGATTGCGGCGCCGCCATCTCGCCGCGTCATCCCTTGATCGAGCTGGCCGCCGCCGGACTCGGCGTCTGGGCGGCGCTGGCTGCGCCCGACCTTCTGACGGCCCTCGCGGGTGCCGTGCTGGCCTGGCAGTTGATTCTGATCGCGACGATCGATGCCGAGCGGTTCCAGATGTTCGACGTGCTGCTGATCCCCCTGATCGCGACCGGCCTGCTGCAGGGCGTCGTCGCGGGGTGGGACGAGGCATCGATGCGGGCGTTCGGTGCGGCGCTGGGCTTCGGCCTGCTGTGGGGCATCGGCTTCCTCTACGCCCGGCTCAGAGGCCGCAGCGGCCTCGGCGACGGAGATCCCATCCTGTTCGCAGGATCGGGGGCCTGGGTTGGCGCGATCGGCCTCCCTTCCGTCCTGCTCTGGAGCGCGCTCGCGGGGCTCAGTGTGGTCGCCGCGCGCCTTCTTCTGCGCAAGGCTGTGCGCGGCGACGACCGCATGCCGTTCGGCGTCTTCCTCGCCGTGGGGACCTGGCTGGTCTGGCTGTACGGTCCGATCGGCCTCTAGCGCCCCGTGGTCAGCCTCACGACCATGTGCGCCGTCGTGTCCAGAATGGCCGCGTCGTCGTCGGCCCGCCGCAGCAGGCCGAACCCCGCTCCGACCGATTCGACCAGGCTGACGACCTCATAGCTGGCCAGCCGCGGGTCCAGACCTGCGGGGTGGAACCCCGCCGCGCGCGCCCGGGCGATGCGGCGCTCCAACGACAGGTGCAGCCGCCGCAGGCGCCGGATGCGGCTGTCCGCGAACGCGGCATCGCCCCGGTCGGCCATCAGCCGCTCGACGCGAAGCGCCGCGCCGTGAGCCGCCCAGACGGCCGCCATGGCCTCCACGAAGGTGCGGCAGGCCCGGAACGCCTCGTCCCCGGACCAGTCGCCCTCCAGCAGTCCGGCCAGCGCCTCGGTGTCCGGAACCGCCGCCTCGCACAGCGCCAGCGCCGCCTCGTCGACAGTCTTGAAATAGGTGTAGACGCTGGGTGCCGAGACGCCCGCACGCTGCGCCACGTCGGCGATGCGGACGGCACCGGGGCCGCGTTCCTCCAGCAGATCTCGCACCGCCGTCAGCAGGGCGTCCCGCGTGCGCGCCCCGCGCGAGCGGATTCGGTGACCCAGCTTGTTGGTCAGCGGTTCGGACATCGTCGCCCCGGGGAGGGGAGGGGGGTGGTGCCGGTTGCAGGAATCGAACCCGCGACATCCAGTTTACAAAACTGGCGCTCTACCAACTGAGCTAAACCGGCCCGGACACAGGCGTTCGCCGCTTATGCCCAGCGTTGGCGCGTCAGTCCATGGCCGCCGCGATCCGTGCGGCCAGCGCCTTCAGTGCTTCCGTTTCCGCCATCGGCGCGTGGCCGTGGCCCTTCATCGGCCGGTCCGTCCAGCGCGGCACGACATGGAAATGCAGGTGGAACACCGTCTGGCCGCCGGCGTCGCCGTTGAACTGCATCACCGAGACTCCGTCGGGGTTCAGCGCCTTCGTGACCGCCCGGGCCGTGCGACGCACGCCGTCTGCCAGATCGGCCGCCACTTCCGGTTCGACCTCCAGCAGGGTGCGGGCCTTCGACACCTTCGAGATCAGCAGAACGTGGCCCTCGGACTGGGGGAACACATCCATGAAAGCCAGGACGCGGTCCGTCTCCCAAACCGTCACGCAGGGCAGGTCGCCGCGCAGAATCTTCGCGAAGATGTTGTCGGGGTCATAGGTGCCGGTCAGGCTCATCGGTCCCTCCTGTTCGTCCCTGACTAGCAAAACCGTCCGGGTGAGGGGAGCCGAAGCGGTCGTCGTGCGCTATCACAAGCGTGACCGTAACGGAGGACGCCACTCATGATCCGCTTCATCGTCCAGGCCCTAGTGACCATGCTGGGGCTGTGGCTGTCGGCCCAGGTCGTCCCCGGCGTCGACTTCACCTCGACCGGAAGCCTGATCGCCGCCGCGATCATCCTCGGTCTGGTCAACGCTGTGGTGCGGCCCATCCTCGTCGTCGTCACCTTCCCGATCACCGTGGTGACGCTCGGCTTGTTCCTGCTGGTCGTGAACGCCGCCATGATCGGCCTGACCGCCATGTTCCTGGATGGCTTCGCGGTCACGGGACTGTGGGCCGGCATCGGCGCGGCGATCGTCACCGGTGTGGTCAGCTGGATCGCCGGCGCCTTCATTCCGGACGGCGGCAAGCGCGACTGAACTGGACGCCGTCCACCCCGCGGTCCAGCGTAGGCACATGACCGACTCGTCGCAGCGGCCCCCTTCCGTGTCTCTGATCGGCCCGGGTATCGTCGTGGCCGCGACGGGCGTGGGTGCGGGTGACCTGGTCGCCACCCTCGTAGCCGGCGCCCGCTTCGGTCACGTGCTTCTGTGGGCGGCGATCCTCGGGACGGTGCTGAAGATCGCCCTCGCTGAGGGCGTGGGCCGGTTCACCCTGACCTCGGGCCGCACGATGTTCGAGGGCTGGTCCGACCTGCCGGGCCCGCGGGTCGGGCGGCTGAACTGGGCCGGAGCCTATTTCGGCGTCTACGTTGTGATCTGGGGCTTCGTCTACGGTGCCGCGGCCATGACCGCATCGGCCCTGCCGCTGACCGCGCTCTTCCCCGTGCTGGACCTGAAGTCGTGGGGCATGGCCATGGGGGTGCTGGGTCTCGGCCTGACCTTCCTTGGGGGCTACGGCCTGTTCGAGAAGATCATGGCCGGACTGGTCGGGATCATGTTCGTCACCGTCGTCGGTCTGGCGGTGATCGTCGCGCCGGACGTGCCGCGCCTGCTGACCGGGCTGTGGCCGACCCTGCCGGGCGGCTCGGGCTTCTATGTGCTCGGCCTGATCGGCGGGGTGGGCGGCACCATCACGACCGCCGCCTACGGCTACTGGCTGGCGGCCAAGGGCTGGAAGGGGCCCGCCTTCGTCCGCACCATGCGGATCGACAATCGGGTCGCCTACGCCATGACCGGCCTGTTCGTGTTGGCCATGCTGGTGGTCGGTGCCGAACTGCTGCACGCCTCCGGTACGGCGCTCCAGAACGGCGACCGCGGCCTGCTGGACCTGGCGCAGGTGCTCAAGGACCGGTTCAACCGCCCCATTGCGGTCGCCTTCCTCGTCGGCTTCTGGGCCACCGCCTTCTCCAGCCTGATCGGCGTCTGGCAGGGGGTCAGCCTGATGTTCGCCGACTTCACCGCCCACCTGGCCGGGCGGCCCGACGACGAGGCGCTGAAGGGCTCGCGCAGCCCGGCGTTCCGCGCCTACGCCCTGTGGCTGACCTTTCCGCCGATGGCGCTGCTGTTCCTCGACCGTCCCTATGCCCTGATCATCGCCTACGGCGTCCTCGGCAGCCTGTTCATGCCCTTCCTCGCCGGCACGCTGATCTGGTTGCTGAATTCCGGCCGCACGCCCGCCGAATGGCGCTCAGGATGGGTGTCGAACGGCCTGCTGGTCGTCTCCGCAGTGCTGTTCGCGGTCCTTGCCGGTCGCGAGATCGCCGCCTTGGCATGAGGGTGCCTCCCGAGGTTGATCACATCCGTTGTTCCGCCTAGGGAGCGCCCGACATGAACCGGTTACAGGGGTCCTCATGACCACGGCATTCCTCTTCCCCGGCCAGGGCAGCCAGGCGGTCGGCATGGGCGCAGCGCTCGCCGACGCCTTTCCTGTGGCGCGCGAAGTCTTCGCCGAGGTCGACGACGCCCTGGGACAGCGCCTGTCGCTGCTGATGCGCGAGGGACCCGAGGATCAACTGACTCTGACCGAGAACGCACAGCCGGCCCTGATGGCCGTCTCCGTCGCCGTTATGCGGGTTCTGAAGGCCGAGTTCGACGTGGGCGTCGGTGCCGCCGCCTTCGTCGCCGGCCATTCTCTCGGCGAGTACTCCGCCCTGTGCGCGGCCGGGACCCTGTCGCTGGCCGACGCCGCCCGGTTGCTGAAACTCCGCGGTCAGGCGATGCAGCGGGCCGTGCCGGTGGGCAGGGGGGCCATGGCCTCCCTGATCGGTCCCAGGACCGACCTGGCTCTCGCCGAAGCCGCGGCCGCCGCGGGTGCCGAGGTCGGCGTCTGCGTCGTGGCCAACGACAACAACGCGGGGAACGTCGTCATCTCGGGCGAGAAGGGTGCCGTCGACCGCGCCATCGAGAAGGCCAAGGAACTGGGGGCCCGCGCCATCCCGCTGAACGTGTCGGCACCGTTCCACTGCCCCCTGATGGCCCCCGCCGCCGAGGAGATGGCCGACGCGCTCGCCGCCGCGACGCTGGCCGCGCCCGTCGTCCCCCTCGTCGCAAACGTGACGGCCCGTCCGGAAACCGACCCGGGGACGATCCGCCGCCTGCTGGTCGAACAGGTCACCGGCCGCGTCCGGTGGCGCGAGTCGATGGAGTGGATGGCAGGGACGGGCGGCGTGACCCGCTTCGTCGAGATCGGCTCCGGCAAGGTTCTGGCGGGCATGGCCAAACGCATCGCGCCCGAGGCCCAGAGCGTGTCGCTGAATGCCCCCGCCGACCTTGAGGCTTTTGCCCGCGTCTGAGCGCATCGCCACCGCGTAACTGTTCGAGTCAGGAGTGAGTTCTCAAGTTGAGCGCACGCATTACCGCCCATTCCGCCGCCGTCACCTGGGGTTGGCTCCGCTGGCCCGTCTATCTGGGACTGATCCTCGCCGCCGTCTGGATCGGAACCCATCTCCACAGCGGCGACCTGCCGGGGCATCTGACCGCGGGCGGACTGGGGCTGGTCCTCGCCGCCGCCGCCGCCTTCGCCTTCCCGCGCTGCCCCCGCTGCAGTCACCACGTCTTCGGCCGCAACGAGGACGGCTCACGCCGCCTGTTCCGCCCGCGCCAGCGCTGCGGCAAGTGCAATCTGGACCTGACCCGCTACACGCCCGCCGACCCGCGCGCGAAGAAGGAGTGATCTCCGGTTTGCCCCGCGGCGCCTCCCGGCGTTAAGGACGGGGGACATTCGCGGAGACACCCATGTTCGATCTTTCCGGCAAGACCGCCCTCGTGACCGGGGCCACCGGCGGCATCGGCGGCGCGATCGCGCGCGCGCTGCACGCCCAGGGGGCTACCGTGATCCTTTCCGGCACGCGCGAGGCCGTCCTGGCGGATCTGGCGAAAGACCTCGGCGAGCGCGCCTTCGCCGCCGCCGCCAATCTGTCCGATGCGGACTCGGTCGACGGCCTGGTCGGCCGGGCGGAAGAGGCGGCGGGTGCGCCGCTCGACATTCTGGTCGCCAACGCGGGCATCACGAAGGACGGGCTTCTGATGCGCATGAAGGACGAGGATTTCGCCGACGTCCTGAAGGTCAATCTGGAGAGCTATTTCCGCCTCTCGCGCGCGGCCATGAAGGGCATGATGAAGCGCCGTGCGGGCCGCATCATCGGCGTGACCTCGGTGGTCGGCGTCACCGGCAACCCGGGCCAAACCAACTATGCGGCGTCCAAGGCGGGCATGATCGGCTTTTCCAAGTCGCTGGCCCAGGAGGTCGGCTCGCGCGGCATCACGGTCAACTGCATCGCGCCCGGCTTCATCGCCTCGCCGATGACCGACGTGCTGAACGATGCGCAGCGCGAGACGATTCTGAAGAACATCCCGACCGGCCGCCTGGGCACGGGCGACGAGATCGCCGCCGCGGCCGTCTATCTCGCCTCGGACGAGGCCGCCTACGTCACAGGCCAGACCCTGCACGTGAATGGCGGCATGGCGATGATCTGATCACGCCCTGCAACAGGCTGTTTCCCCCGTCGCAGCCTGTGCTAAACCGAAATCGAGCTTCGGCGTTGAGTCCCCGACGGACTTGCGCCGTCGTCGCCGTCGTGAGACGGCAGGCCTGACCGAAGACCCCGCCGCTCGCGGCGCTTAGAGAACAGAGACACCCATGTCCGACACCCTGGAACGCGTCCGCAAGATCGTGATCGACCATCTGGACGCCGACCCCGACAAGGTCACCGAAAAGGCCTCCTTCATCGACGACCTGGGCGCCGACTCGCTCGACAACGTCGAACTGGTCATGGCCTTCGAAGAAGCCTTCGACATCGAGATCCCCGACGACGCCGCCGAGCACATCCAGACGGTCGGCGACGCGGTCAAGTTCATTGACGAGAAGCTGGCGGGCTGATTTCCCGTCCGTCCTTGACGGCTTGATGGCCGCCGCGGCGCGTCCCTGTCGGGCGGGTCCGGCGGCCATCGGCGTTTAGGCAGATCGAATCGACAGGAGTTACCTCATGCGCCGCGTCGTCGTCACCGGACTGGGCCTCGTCTCCCCGCACGGCACGGGCGTGGAGCACGGCTGGAAAGCCATTCTCGAGGGTCGGTCCGGCATCAAGCCGATCACCGGCTTCGACACGGAAGGCTACGCCTGCACGATCGCCGGCGAAGTCCCGTGGACCACCGGACGGGGCGGCGGCACGCCGGAGACGCCGGGTGCGTTCGATGCGGACGCCGTCATGTCCGCGAAAGACCGCAAGCGCGTCGACGACTTCATCCTGTACGGCATCGCCGCGGCCGACGAGGCCCTGGCGGACGCCGGCTGGAAGCCCGAGAGCGAAGACGACAAGTGCCGCACCGGCGTGATGATCGGCTCCGGCATCGGCGGCCTCGGCCCCATCGCCGAGACCGCCCTGGTCCTGCAGGAGCAGGGGCCTCGCCGCGTCAGTCCCTTCTTCATCCCCATGTCGCTGATCAACCTGGTCTCCGGCCAGGTCTCGATCCGGCATGGGCTGAAAGGCCCGAATCACTCGGTCGTGACGGCCTGCGCCACGGGCGCCCACGCCATCGGGGACGCGGCACGAATGATCGCGCTCGACGACGCCGACGTCATGGTGGCAGGGGGCGCGGAAGGGTCGATCGTGCCCATCGGCATCGCCGGCTTCCTGGCCTGCAAGGCCTTGTGCACGGCCTACAACGACACGCCGGAGAAGGCCTCGCGCCCCTACGACCGTGGCCACGCCGGCTTCGTCATGGGCGAGGGCGCCGGGATCGTGGTGCTGGAGGAGTACGAGCACGCCCGGGCGCGCGGCGCGAAGATCTACGCCGAGGTCGTCGGCTACGGCATGAGCGGCGACGCCTATCACATCACTGCCCCGTCCGAGGACGGCGACGGCGCCTACAGGGCCATGGTCGCGGCGGCGAAACGTGCGGGCGTCGCCCCGTCGGACGTCGATTACGTCAACGCCCACGGCACCTCGACCATGGCCGACTGGATCGAGCTGCGGGCCGTGGAACGCTTCCTCGGGCAGGGGGCGAGGGCTGCCATGTCGTCGACCAAGTCGATGACAGGACACCTGCTGGGTGCCGCGGGCGCCATCGAGGCGGTCTTCTCGATTCTCGCCATCCGCGACCAGATCGCGCCACCGACGATCAACCTCGACGACCCCGAGGAGGAGACGGCGCTCGACCTCGTCCCCCACACGGCGAAGCCGATGAAGATCGACGTCGCCATGTCCAACTCCTTCGGCTTCGGCGGCACCAACGCCTCGCTGATCTTCCGCAAGGTGGACTGACGTGGCGCTGAAGTTCCCGCGCATCGGCGGCGGCGACCGCAAGCCCTTCGCCATCGCCCTGCTGGCGGCCACGGCGACCTTCAGCGTCTTCCTCATCGGTCTTCTGGCCGTGGTGTGGAGCGTCTTCTACGCGCCCGGACCGTCGGCCCGGACCGGCGACGCCACCATCGTGACCCTGCCCAGCGGCGCCGGCGTCTCGGCCATCGCGCAGCAGCTGAAGCAGGCCGGGGTGATCCGCTCGACGGACATGTTCAAGGCGGCCGTGACGCTGACCGGCGCGGACCGCCGCCTCCGCGCCGGCGAGTACGAGGTGCCCAGTCGGGCGTCGCTGCGCTCGGTCGTCAGCCTGCTGGTCTCCGGGCGGGTGGTCCGCCACTACGTCACCCTGCCCGAAGGCTGGTCCTCGGCCCAGGCGGTCGACATCCTGATGCGCAATCCGCTGCTGACCGGCGAGGTCGAGACGCCGCCCGAAGGCAGCCTGTGGCCCGACACCTATGAGATCAGCCGGGGCGAGACCCGCGAGTCAGTCATCCGGCGCATGCGCTTGGCCCACGATCGCAACCTGGCCGAGCTGTGGGCCGCGCGTGGGCCCAACAGCGTCGTTTCCTCGCCCGAGGAGGCCGTGATCCTCGCCTCCATCGTCGAGAAGGAGACGGGCGTCGCCGCCGAGCGCCCCCGCGTCGCCGCCGTCTTCTCGAACCGGATCCGCATCGGCATGCGGCTGGAGAGCGATCCCACCATCGTCTACGGCATCACCCAAGGGCGTCCGCTGGGCCGCGGCCTGCGCCGGTCCGAAATCGACGCGCCCACGCGCTGGAACACCTACCAGATCGACGGCCTGCCCCCGACGCCCATCGCCAACCCCGGAGGCGAGGCGATCAAGGCGGTCCTGAACCCTCCGGTGACGCAGGACCTGTTCTTCGTCGCCGACGGGACGGGCGGGCACGTCTTCGCCCCGACCTACGAGCAGCATCTTGAGAACGTGGCCCGCTGGCGCGCGATCGAGCGTCGCCGTGCCGGATTGCCGGCGGAACCCGTAGCGGCGGTGACGACAGGAGAGGCCGCCGCCGCCGCGCCGACCGGCGAAATGGCTCCCGACGCCGGCGCCGAGGTCACCATCCTGCCGCCCGGACAGGCACCGCGATGAGCGCGGACGGGCGGATCTCGGGGATGACCGGCTTCGGCCGGGCCGACGGCGCGGGCCATGGGTGGACGTGGTCGGTTGAGGCGCGCTCGGTCAACGGCCGGAACCTCGAAGTCCGGCTCCGCACGCCCTCGGGCTTCGACGATCTCGAGCGCCTCGCCAAGGCCGCCGGACAAGCGCGCTTCGCCCGAGGCCAGGTGTCCCTGACCGTGCAGGCCAAACCTGACACGGGCGCGGTTTCCGTCGGCGTCGATTCCGTGGCGCTGGACCGCTACCTGACACTCGCCCGGCAACTGGTCGAGGCCGGGGCCGCCCCGCCGACCGCCGACGGACTTCTGGCGCTGCGAGGGGTCATCTCCGCCGACGACGCCGGTCCCGACGTCGAAACTCTGGAAGCGCTGCAGGCAGCCATTGCGGGCACCGTCGAGTCGGCGCTCGACGCGCTTCAGGCGTCCCGCCGACACGAGGGTGCCCAGCTTCTGCCCGTCCTGACCGGCCTGATCGACCGCATCGAAGGTCTGGTCGCCGACGCCGAGCGTGAGGCCGCCGCCCAGATCGAGGCCGTGCGCGACCGCTTCACGCGCCGCATGTCCGAGATTGCGCCGGATGCGCCGGGCCTGGAGGAACGGGTCTTCCTCGAGGCCGCTGCCTTGGCCGCAAAGGCCGACGTGCGCGAGGAACTGGATCGACTGGTCGCCCACGTCGCCTCGGCCCGCCTGCTGCTGACGACCCCGCCCGCGGGCCGCAAGCTGGACTTCCTGATGCAGGAGTTCATGCGCGAGGCGAACACCCTGTGTTCCAAGTCCGCCACCGTGCCCCTCACCGCCGTCGGCCTGGACCTGAAGGCCGCCGTCGAACAGTTGAGAGAACAGGTTCAGAATGTCGAATGACCGCACCCCGCGCCGGGGCGTCCTGCTGATCGTGGCCAGCCCGTCCGGCGCCGGCAAGACCAGCCTGTGCCGCCGCCTGATGGCCGATCATGGCGGGCTGGAGCTGTCGGTCTCGGTCACCACCCGCCCGATCCGTCCGGGCGAGGTCGCCGATCGTGACTATCATTTCGTCGACGCGGCCGAGTTTCAGCGGCTGATCGACCAGGACGCCTTTCTGGAATGGGCCGACGTCCACGGCGCCCGCTACGGCTCGCTCCGGGCACCGGTCGACCGGGCTCTCGCCGAGGGCCGAGACGTCCTGTTCGACATCGATTGGCAGGGGGCCGCCGAGGTCGCCCGCAAATGTCCGCAGGACGCCGTTCGCGTCTTCATCCTGCCGCCCAGCCTGGCCGAGCTGCGCCGCCGTCTCGTGACCCGCAGCCAGGACGCACAGGACGTCATCGAGCGCCGCATCCAGAACGCCAAGGGCGAGATCGAGCGCTGCGACCAGTTTGACTACGTCTTCGTCAACGACGATTTCGACCGCAGCTATGCCGAGCTGGCGCACATCTACCATGCGGAACGCAGCCGCCTGCGCCGAAATCTCTGGGTCGAGGGCTACCGCGACGCCCTGTTGCACGAGGCCGTCTAGGCGTCAGGATCGCGTGCGACGCGTCAGGGTCGGGCCTGTGTCTGTCGCCGACTTCGACAGCGGCTCAGCCAGTCCGGACGACGCCCTCGCGAGCCTCAGAAAGCCGTCCAGATCGATCACCTCGGCCCGGTCTTCCGGACTGATCCCCGCCACTTCGCACAGATGCGCTCCGCCCAGCTGCTTCAGGCTGGAACGCAGCATCTTGCGCCTCTGGCCGAACGCGGCGGCCGTCACCCGCTCCAGCGCCTTCAGCAGGGTTCGATCCGGCCGGTCCGCGCGCGGGACCAGATGCACAACGGCGCTGGCCACCTTGGGCGGCGGCGTGAAAGCCGCGGCAGGCAGGTGCATGACCAGTTTCGCCTCCGCCACCGCCTGGGCGATCACGGCCAGCCGGCCGTAGGCATCCTCTCCCGGCCGCGCGACCACCCGTTCGGCCACCTCTTTCTGGAACATCAGGGTCAGGGTGTGCGGCGTCCAGGGGCCGGTCAGCCACTTGATCAGCAGCGGCGTGCCGACGTTGTAGGGCAGGTTCGACACCAGATGCGCCGGACCCTCGACAAGCTGGTCCTCGCGCACGTTCAGCGCATCGCCCTCAATGATCGACAGCCGACCGGATCCGTCGTCCAGCTCCTGCAACAACGGCACGAAGCGTGGGTCCTTCTCGACCACCACCACCTTGCCGGCATCGCTTTCCAGCAGGGCGCGTGTCAGCCCGCCCGGCCCCGGGCCGACCTCGATCACAGGCCGCCCGTCGAAGGGCCCCGCCAACCTGACGATCTTCCGCGTGACGTTCAGATCCAGCAGGAAATGCTGGCCGAAGCTCTTTTTCGCCGCCAGCCCGTGGGCGTCCAGCTGCTGGCGAAGGGAGAGGAGGGTGGAGGTCATGCCAGGCCGCGCCGCCGCCTGGCCATGCCGGCCGCCACCCGGATCGCCGCGATCAGACTGTCCGCGCGCGCCAAGCCCTTACCGGCGATCTCGAACCCCGTGCCGTGATCGGGCGAGGTGCGCACGATCGGCAGACCCAGGGTCACGTTGACCCCGCCCCAGAAGTCGATGGTCTTGACCGGGATCAGGGCCTGATCGTGATAGAGGCAGATCGCCGCGTCATACCCCGACCGGGCCTCTTCGTGGAACATCGTGTCGGCGGGCAGGGGGTCGGTGATCGCGATCCCTTCGGCCCGCAGCTGGGCCGCGGCCGGACGCAGAACTTCGATCTCTTCCAGACCGATGGCGCCGCCTTCGCCGGCGTGCGGGTTCAATCCCGCCAGCGCCAGACGCGGCCGGGCGATCCCGAAGTCGCGTTTCAGCGCCTCGTGCGTCACACGCGCCGTGCGGATCACCCGCTCCCGCGTGATCAGTTCCGGCACTTCGCTCAGCGGGGAATGGATGGTGACCAGGGCGACGCGCAAGTCACGGGCCGTCAGCATCATCACCGGTCCGCGCGTGCCGTCGTAAGGCAGATCGCTGGTCAGCTCGGCGATGAACTCTGTATGGCCGGGGAACGGAAAGCCGGAGGCGTACAGCGGCGCCTTGGCGATCGGCGCGGTCACAACCCCGGCGGCGCGGCCGTCCATGGCGAGGTCGACGGCGCGGGCGATCCAGTCGGCGACGCTGGCCGCATTGCGGGGGTCGGGCGTGCCGGGAATGACCGGTGCCGCCGTGGGGGAATGGATCACGGGGACCGCACGGCGGAACACGCCCGCTTCCGCGGGCTCCGACACGTCGGCGACCGGGATGCCTGCCGCCTCAATGAGCGACGCGTCGCCGATCACGACGAAAGCCACGCTCTCGTCCCTGAGCGCCGTCCAGGCCGCGGCGACGATCTCGGGTCCAATGCCCGCCGGCTCTCCCAGGGAGAGGGCCAGCGGCGGGATCATTTGCGTTCGATCAGGGCGTCCGCGCGCAGGTCGCGCATGTAGCGACGCTCCAGCATCGACAGCTGGGAGCGTTGCAGACGGTTTTCCACGTCGTCCCGGCTCGGGAGCGCGGCGGAGCCGACGCGCCGTCCGCAAACCCCGACCAGGTGAACACCCAGCGGCGTCCGCACCGGACCGACGATGGTGCCTTCGGGAGCCTCGGCCACCGCTTGCTGGAACTGAGGGATGACGCTCTGCAGATCGCTCTCGCCGAGGTCGGTGCCCAGCACGCCTGCTTCGGACGAAGCCCGCGTCAGCATGTTGTCGCACGTCAGCGCGGGCTGCAGGGCGGTCAGCCTCTCGCCGGCCGCGGCGACCGTCTCCGCCGGCGCGGTCTCGGGCAGTTCGACCATCACCTGACGCAGGGTGACCAGCTGGGTGGCCGTCCCCTGACGCTTGTCGCGCATGTAGATTATGTACACGCCGCCTTCGACCACGATGGGGTTGGACAGCTGACCGACCTCGAGGTTGTCCATGGCCTGTTGCAGGGCCGGAGAGACGCTGCCTTCGACGACCCAGCCCGCGTCGCCGCCGCGAACCGCCGACGGGGCGTCGGAGAACTGCTGCGCGACAGACTGGAAAGGTGCGCCCTGGATCATCTGCCGGATCAGCTGCTGCGCGCCGTTCACGGCACCTTGCATGCCGCCCTGGGTCTGGGCCGCCTCAAGGTAGATTTCGCCAATCAGGTATTGACGCTTGGTCGCCGCCTCTTCGACCTGACGCAGCGCCTGGTCGACCTGGGCCTTGGAGACCCGCGCGCGGCTGGCGAAGCGTCCGCCGACGAGCCGCCGCCAGCCGATCGAGGTGCGGACCTGTTCCCGCACCGTATGGGCCTGAATTCCGACCTGTCCCAGAATGTTGAGATAGGCCTCGCCCGTGGTCTGCAGGTCCGCCGCCATGGCGTCGATCTCCTGATTGACCTCCTCATCAGTCACCTTGAGATCGGGGTAGCGGGCGATTTCTTGGGACTGGAGCCTGTCGTCAATCAGGCTGTCGAGGGCCTGACGCTCAATCTGCGGCAAGTCCTCCGGCGTGGGTTCGACCTCGCTCATGGCGATGATCATCAGCATGCGCTGACGCAGATCGAAGCCCGTGATGATCTGGTCGTTCACGGTGGCCACGACGCCGTCGGCAATCTGGAAGTCCGCCCGCTGAAGCATGCGGGGCTCGCGCCGCACGTCGGTGGGCTGCAGGGTGCCGGCTGCAGTCGCGCCCTGAGGCGGAGGATCCTGCCGGGGTGGCGCGCTCTGGGCCGCAGCGCTTCCGGCCATCAGTGCGGTCATGGCCGCGGCCGTCGCAAAACGCATAACTCGCATCGTTCGTCCTGAACCCTTATGGCGGTCTCGCCGCACGCGCCGATCAAGGAGAATCGGCCGGTCGCGCCCCTCACCGGCGCCGGTCGCCCCGCTATTAGCCTGTACCGCCGAAAGTGGCGAGCGTTAGGCGGACATAGGCACCTTCCGACGCGCCGCTGGGCCTGACGCGTGTGTTATCGCGACGGAATCCAATCTCGAACCGCACGCAGTCGTCGTCGAACAGAAGACCGACTTCCGATCTGACGAACAGGTCGCGATCGAGATCGTAGACCCCTGTGCCCGCGAATCCCCAGTTGCCGACCACGAATTGCTGCACCGAGCCCTCGACGAATGCATAGTTGCGGTTCAGCGGTCCATCGACCGGGTTGCTGTCGTCCATCACAAAGATGACTGAACCTCCGCTGCGGCGGCCCCACCGCCCCTCGACCGCCGCCTCGGCGCGGCGGACCTCGCCGGAATCATCGATCGTGGCCCGCCCCCATGCGCGGACGCCGTCATGCGGTTCAAACGTGCCTTGCACGACCCAGTCGGATGCCCGCCCCGCCAGTCCGGTCGTGTCGTACAGGATGGATGGAGCGTCTGCGGCCACAGTCAACAGACCCGGTTCCGCATCGGATCGCCAACTGCGGCCGAGGAATAGCGATGCTTGCCGATCCTCGCTCCAGCGCAGCGTGGCCCGGGCTCCGCCCGTCACTCTCAGTCCACCTTCATAAAGATCCTCGCCCGGGAACCGGTCGATGCGGAACAGGCTGGACTCGTCGAGGTCCAGAACCTGACTGTCCTCATTGGGAATGCGCGGATCGAGATCCGCGTCCGTGGAGGCTGAGATCTGCGCCAGCGGTTCGAGGACGAGGTCCGTCCCACCCGACAAAGGACGGATCAGGGGCCAGCTCACGTCCAGTCCTGCAGTGGCGCGACTGCGGGCCACAGTCTGATCCGCTTCGAGCCCCGGCGCAGGAAGGTCGCTGATCGAGTAGACATCCACCCGTGCGTCGACAAACGGTTCCCACCGGACGCCGGCTGCGGAAATGAAGGTGCGACGCCATTCTGCCCGCGCGGTCGTGCGGCGACTGTCGATCCCGTCGGCGGGCGTGGGTCCGATGGGCAAGATCTCAGGTCTCAGAACCGGCGCGCCGGTGAAATCCTCCCGATACAGGGCGACGGCAGACCCGGTCAGTCTCAGTCGGCCTCCGAACACCGGTTGCGCCGGCTCCCACCGGGCCTCGACGATCGGGGCCGCCACTGGAAGTGCGCCGTCCCGTTCGAACACGTTCAGGCCCGGGGCCGGATCGTTGAACTGCGTCACGCGCAGGCTCTGTATCGCGAAGGCGGCGAACGACAGATAGGAACGCGCCGTCTGGCGCTCGGCGTAGACCTGGCTGATCAGCCGCCGCTCGTCGCCGTGATACAGGCCGTTGTCCGCATAGGGATCGCGGACATCGTAGCGGTCGAACAGCGTCTTGTCCGAGGTCCGCTCGGTGGTGAAGCCCCATCGCCACGGGCCGGCAGGATCGAAGGTGCCGGATGCCAGAAGATAGCTGCGGTGCTCGCGGTCCAGAGGCTGAGGCACGTCATCGACGCCGTCGTCGTCCGCGTCGAAGTCTCCGAAATTCCGGGCGTAGGTGTAGCCGCCGCGGGCGACGATCGCCCCGTCCGAGAACCGCCGTCTCCACTGCAGATTCAGCAGGGGCTCGACCTCGCTGTTGAACTGCGGACTAATCAACCAGTCCTCGGATGGCGAGACCACGATCAGATAGGGTTGCTCCCAGCTCAGGCCCCGCTCCTGATCGAACCCGATCTCCGGCACCAGGAAGCCCGAAGCCCTCTCCACCGTGGGATCGGGGTGGGCGAAGAAGGGCAGGAACAGTACCGGGACGCCCTTCACCTTGAAGACAGGGTTTCGGTACAGGACCGCTCGCAGGCTTTCGTCCTGGATCACGCGTTGAGCCTGGATCGAGATGGTCGGTTCCTTGGGTCGTCCCTCCTCGTCACAGATGGGACACGGCGTGAACACGGCGTAGTTCAGCTCGTTGACGGTTTCGGACCGCCGAACAGCGGTTGCCGCCATGAGGCTGGAGCCGTCCTCCAGGCGGGTCGCAAAATTCACGGCCAACCCGGTCTGTGCCCCGTCCGTCAGTTCCAGATAGTCGGCGAAGACGGTGGCGCCGTCTGGGGACGTGAGTTCCACCTCGCCCTGCGCCGTCGCGATCCCGGTCGCGAGGTCGTACGTCAGCCGTCGGGTCCTCAAGGCGTGATTCTGGAACCTCGCATAAAGGCGGTCGCCCTCCTCTCGTGAGGCCTCCAGACGGTCCCCGACCCGCGCGACCTCGGCAGCGTCGAGGTACAGGGCTCTATCATCCAGCCCGTCGTCGACGGGCGCTGGGGCCGTTTCCTGCGCGTAGGCCGTGCCAGCGCCCAGCAGGCATGAACCCACGCCTGCCAGAAGGAGCGATCGATAGGTGTGCAGGGGAGGGCGTCCGGCGCGCATCTGGGTCGTCTGATCCGTGTTCCTGACTGCCTCGCCCCACGGCTTCCCTAAGCGACGACGTCGCGCGGCGCTAGCCGTCCTCTGTGTAGACCAGCAGCGTAAGCGCCGCGAGCAGGGCCAGAAGCGGCGGCAGCCAGGCCGCCACCCACGGCGCGATCACCTCCGCCGAGCCGAAGGCGGCGGACATCTGATTCACGAAGAAGAAGGCGAAACCCAGCACCACGGCCGCGCCGCTCATGCGCGCCAGGTCGCCCAGCCGCATCAGTCTCAGGGAAAACGCCGCGGCGAGGATCGACATGGCGGCCAGGACCAAGGGTGTGGCCACCAACTGGTGTAGCCTCAACCGGTAGGCGGTCGTGGAGAACCCCGCCGCGTCGACGCGCGCGATCTGGGCGGGCAGGGACCAGATGGGCGTCGACTGGGGCCGGGCGAAGCGGTCGAAGGCCTCCTCGTCCGCAAGGCTGGAACGCAGGTCCAGCGTGGCATAGGTCACGCCTCGCTCCCCGATCCGCGCGCCGACTGCATCCACCAGCCTCCAGCTTCCGGCCCGCAGCGTCGCCGACGCCGCGTCGATGCGCTCGGCGAACCGCCGGCCGCCGTTCGCGTCATTGGCGTAGATGAAGAAGCTGACGCCCAGCAGCCGCCCGCCGGCGCGATCCTGTCGATCCGCCCTGATGATGATCTGGCGCTGGTCGTCGCCCTCGCGCAGCCATACAGCCTCGGGTGCCCCCACGCCGACCGCCTGTCCCGAGAGGCGCGTCCGCTCGCGCTGGAACACGCCGTCGGCATAGGAGGCCAGTGGGCTCAGGGCAGCGACGATCACCACGCCGGAGCCGAGCGCCATCAGCGCGGCCGGCAGCACGAACCGCCAGGCCGAAACGCCCGCCGCGCGCATCGCAATCAATTCGCTGCGCCGGTTCAGCGCCACGTAGGCACCCAGCGTACCGAACAGGAAGATGAACGGGGTCAGCTGCAGAATGACCGCCGGCGACTTCAACAGCATCAACCCGAGGATTCGCACGCCGGACAGGTCAACGTCGGAGCCGACACCGCGGGAAATTTCCACGAAGTCGATCAGCATGATCAGGGCCGCGATCACGCCCAGCGCGACCAGCAGTGACCTTGCCTGCTGCTTCAGCACGTACAGCTCGATGCGGCCCACTCTGAGGCGCGACGGGGCACTCACGCCGCCGCTCCGGAGACGACGGCGCGACGGCGCGACGTTCGCCGTCTCGGCTTCAGGGCCCTGAACAGCAGCCTTAGCGCCAACGCGGCGGCGACCAGCGGGAGCAGATACTGCAGAAGGTTCACCCAAGGGTTCCAGGCGCTGGCGGCCACGACGCCGTAGCCAATGATGCGGACGGTCAAAAAGGCACCGGCCGCCTTGGCCACACGCAGCCCGTAGCCGGTCCGGCTGAACGCTCCCCCGAGGATCGCCGTCAGCGCCATGGCCATGGCGGCGAGAGCGTAGAGCGGCGACGAGAGACGGGAATGCCCCTCCGCCAGAAGCTCCGTGCGTGTACCCGCGGTCGTCAGCATTCCCGGCGTCGGATCGAACAACTGGTTCAGATACAGGTCCGAGGGCTTGTACCTGACGGCTTGGTCCGCCTCGTCCATGAAGCCAGCGAGGGGGAAGGCGTGGTTGTCGAACGACAGGTAGTTCAGCACCCCGTCGGAAGAGTAGCGCTGCCAGGATCCCTGACCCAGAAGTAGATAGGGTTCTCCGGCGATGCGGGAGAATCGCGCCTCGGCCGCGTCCCAGGTCGATATCGACCGTCCGTCGTCGATGTGGACGAACAGGTTGGTCATCAGCCCGTTCTGCTCGATTTCCTGCACATAGACGGTCAGACCGTTGGGACCCTTCACGAACCGCCCTTCCTCGACGAGCAGCGCCGCGAGATCCGAACGCACGGCGAAGGCCTCGTCCCGGGCCTCGCGCTGCGCCCAGGGCTGGACGGCGACATTGATGACCAAGGTCAAGGCCGCAACGATCAGGGCCAACGCAGCGGCCGGACGAATCGCCGCCCAGCGGGTCATGCCTCCCGCGAAGGCGGCGATCAGCTCCTGCTCCCGCTGCAGGCGGGTCAGGGCGATCAGGGCCCCGACGAACAGTCCGATGGGCAGGATAACGGCAAGGAGCTGGGGTGCCGCGAGGCTGGTCAGCTTGACCATCACCCAGAGGCTCGCTCCGCGCTCGACCACGAATTCAAGCTGTTCCAGCGACTGGCTCAGGATGCCGATTCCGGCCAGCGCCCCGCACGCCCCGACGACGGGACGGGCAATCTGCCGGAAAAGATAGCCTTGAATCAGCGTCATGGACGAAAGGAAATCGCCCCGTTGCGGGGGGTGCGGGGAACGCCCTAATACATGGCCCTCGTTTTCCGCGACAGTGCGCGGATTGTTTCAGACGCCGGGCGTATCTCCGGCAGGAGTCTCCGATGAAGATCGAGTTCGCCGCCTCCGCGGGCACCGCCCCGGTTCTGGCCGTTCTGGCGCATGAAGGCCGCAGCCTGGCCGGCGCGGGCGTCCAGCTGGACGCGGCCACCGGCGGTGCCCTGTCGCGCGCCATGAACGCCGGCCGCTTCACCGGCGCGAAGAATTCGACCCAGCTGGTCGCGGGCGTGTCCGGCTGCGATGCGGCGACCATCGTCGTCACCGGCGCGGGCGAGGCCGGGCAGGTCGATGATCTGGCGCTGGAGGCCGCCGCGGGTGCCGCCTACCACGCTGTGAAGATGTCGGGCACCGATGCGCTGGCCATCGACGTCTCGCACCTGTCGGCGGATCAGGCCGCCCGCACGGCCTTCGCCGCCCGCCTGGCCGCCTATCGGTTCCTGAAGTACCGCACGACGCTGAAGCCCGAGAAGACCCCGTCGATCCAGACGATCCGCGTCGTCGCCGCCGATCCGAAGGCCGCGCAGGCCGCCTATGACGCTGACTTCGCTCCGCTCGCCGAGGCCGTCGAGTTCAGCCGCGATCTGGTCTCCGAACCGGCCAACATCCTCTATCCGGAGGAGTACGCCCGTCGCGTGAAGGCGCTTGAGACGCTGGGGCTCGAGGTCGAGGTGCTGGGCGAGAAGGAGCTCGAGAAATTGGGCTTCCGCACTCTCCTGGCCGTCGGTCAGGGCAGCGTGCGCGACAGCCAGGTCGCAATCATGAAGTGGAACGGCGGTGCCAAGGGCGATCAGCCCATCGCCTTTGTCGGCAAGGGCGTCTGTTTCGACACCGGCGGCATCTCCATCAAGCCCGCCGAGGGCATGGAGGAGATGAAGTGGGACATGGGCGGCTCGGCCGCGGTGGTCGGCCTCATGCACGCGCTTGCGGGCCGCAAAGCGAAGGCGAACGTGGTCGGCGTCGTCGGCCTGGTCGAGAACATGCCCGACGGAAACGCCATCCGTCCCGGCGACGTGGTCGAGACCCTGTCGGGCCAGACCGTCGAGATACTGAACACCGACGCCGAGGGCCGCCTCGTGCTGGCCGACTGCCTCTGGTACACCCAGGAGCGGTTCAAGCCGAAATTCATGGTCGATCTGGCCACCCTGACGGGGGCCATGATCGTCTCGCTGGGTCTGGAGTACGCCGGCGTGTTCTCGAACTCGGACGAGCTGGCCGAGAACATCGCCAAGGCCGGCCCGAAGGTCGGCGAGAACACCTGGCGCATGCCGATCCCGGCCATCTACGAGCGCCACATCGACAGCCCCATCGCTGACGTGAAGAACATGGGCAACGGTCGCGCCGGCGGCTCGATCACCGCCGCCCTGTTCCTGCAGCGCTTCACCAACGGCGTGCCCTGGGCCCACATCGACATCGCGCCGACGGCCTGGGTCAAGGACTCGAAGAACCCCACCGTGCCGGACGGGGCCGTGGGTTGGGGCGTCCGCACCCTGGACCGCATGGTCCGCGATTCCTACGAAGCCTGACGCGACCGCGTCTCCTCCCGGACGTCGCCCAGCGGTGCTCCGGGAGGCTTCAGGCGTAGTTGAAGCTGATCGAGATCCGCTCGCTCTTCGCGGCGCTGGGCGGTACCTCGTGGCGCAGCCAGCTTTCCCACATCAGGACCGTGCCGGGGCGTGGCGCCAGATAGATGAAGGGCCGTTCCGCCTCCGGCGCGTCCGCCCGCACCCCGGGGCGCGCCATCATCATCGGCAGCCGCGGGTCTTCCAGCTTCAGGGCCGAAGCGCCGTCTGGCACCTCGACGTAGACCGTCCCGCTCAGGAAGGCGTGCGGGTGGATGTGGCCGGAGTGCCCTCCGCCGGGCTTCAGGACGTTGACCCACAGATTGTCCAGCCGCGGCTTCCGGGCCAGATCGAAATTCAGAGCCTGCGCATAAAGTTGTGCGTGTTTGTCCAGTCGGCGCTTCAATTCCGCAAACTCTGGCAGGCGCTGGGGCAGGTCGTTCAGCGAACCGTATGAGGTGTAGCCGCGATAGCCGTGCGCCTTGCACCACGCCCGCCCGGCACTGTCCTCAGCCGCCAGCATCCGGCAGGCGTGCGCCAGATCGCCGTTGAAGGCGTCGAAGCCGGCCGCCCCGGACAGGCTGGCCTCATAGATCCGGGTGACGAAGAGTGGGCGCAGGGTCATGCGCTTCCCTTACCGCGACGTGCTCACGGGCGCGACAGGGTGCGCCGCCGCTCGTCGTACGGTCGTTGCGACACGTTGCGGCGCTTCCACGGCCGCCAGGCGTCGGCCGTGGAGATCGGATCGCCGAGCTGCCATTCGGCGATCACCCGCTCGACCGCCGTCGGCGGGGTCGCGCCCAGCGGCGACATGCGTCCGGCGTTCAGCTTCTCGATCGCCTTGCCCATGGATCCGAACAGGGCTTCGGCGGCGGCGAAGGCGTCGGCGTCGACCCCGAGAAAGTGCGCGATCGAGCGGTGCCGGAATGCCTCGACCGCGGCCCGTCCTGCCTCCGTGTCCGGCTCGATCGACAGGTCGCACTCAGTGTCGAAGCCCATCGACCGGTTGTTCAGATTTGCCGAGCCGATCCGCAGCAGGGTGTCGTCGATCACCGTCACCTTGGCGTGGACGATGATCCGCTCACCGCGCCGGGTGTTGGGGCTGAAGGCGTAGAAGCGGTCGTGCGCGTCGGCCTGCTCCAGACGGTACAGGACTTCGGACCGCGCCGTGTCCATGGTGATGCCGTCGAACCAGCTGGGGCTCGATCCCGTCGACACCAGGACGATCTCGGGACCGTCGGGCTCCTCCAGTCGCCGGGCGAGTGCGGCCGCGATGGCCGGCGAGGTGAAGTACTGGTTCTCGAAGTAGATGCGACGTTTCGCCGACCGGATGGCCTCGAGGTGCAGCGCCTCGACCTCACGCGCCGCGCCGCGCCCGCCGAAGGCCGGCTCCGTGCGGGAGACGCCGACCGGGACGTCGCGAAATTCCGGCTCCACGCCGTCCGGCCAGGGATCGGACGCGCCCTCCGGATCGGGCAGGGTCCGCTCCCACGTTGCCCGGAACCAGCGTTCCCGCGCCAGATCGCCCAGGGCCCGCGCCGCCGGCCCGCCGACCACGCACATCGTCTCGTGCCGGGCGGGTGCCAGGGTGCCGGTCGGCTGAACCCGGCGGGGGTCCGCGTCCCTGTGGTCCATCGTGTCCCAGCGATCGGGCCCCAGATCGCCACTGCCGCAATAGGCGACCGCGTCGTCGATCACGACCATCTTCTGGTGGTGACAGGCACCGATGGGGCCGGGACTGTCCAGTCGGAACTCCACGAACCGCTTGCGGAACCAGCGTTGCGCCCGGTGAGGGAAGAAGCCTTGCGACGCCGCGATCAGGATCGGCGAGTTCCAGATCAACAGGCGTACGTCCAGATCCGGACGGGACTTCACCATCATCCGCAGCTGGTGCCCGATCTCGGCATGGCGGTCGCCGTGGCGGCTGTCGGCGTCCAGCCGCGTGCGCGGATCGAACTGCCAGCCCAAAATCACCACCGACCGCTGCGCCTTCTCCAGGGAGGAGGACAGGGCGTCGAACCAGGCCTGACCGTCGATCAGTGTGGCCGCGCGGGCGGCATGGGTCGTGCGCCAGCACAGGCCGGGGCGGGGCAGGAGGGGGGCGTCGTCGCCGGGCACGGGGGGTGTGGTCATGGCTGCGCCTAACGGCCCGGAGGGGAATTCGTGCCGTGTTCTGCGTCACACAAGCGAACCTCGATCGTCAATCGTGACGCTTTGTTCATCGGGCCGGAGATTGTCCGTCCGGGGAAATTGGCGCATAACGCCGCTCGCAGCAGGGGAGAGGATCGGCGATGCATGCGCTGATCGAGTTCATCGCCGGTATCGTCGCCGCCTTGGCCATGGCGGCGCTGTCGCAGTTCGGCGTCGAACTGCGCGACCGTCGTGCGGACGAGCCCGAGGTTCGCCGCGTCAAGGACGACTGCCCGCCGACCCCCACCCGCACGGTCCTGATCTCCGCGCCCTCGCGGAAGTGCTGATTGCGGGATTCGGCCGCGTTCGCCTTTGCGGCGAGCGGGTGAGTGGCTAGGGTCGCCCGTCCGCGTCCCAGAGCCCGAAATCCGCATCCGATGAAGAACCGCCAACGGCCGCCGCTCAACCTCACCGCCCCGGAAGCGGAGACGGCCGCCCAGGCGCCCGCGTCGAACGACGCCGCAGCGGAACCGGCCGTCGACGCCAGCCCTGACGCCGACGCCGCGTCCGCCCCGCCGGAGCGGCCCATGTCCGAACGCCGACGTCGCCGTCTGGCTGAGGAGGCTGCCCGCCGCGAGGCCGAGGCCGCCCGACGCGCCGCCGCGGTGGAGGTCCAGGCCGACGTCGCCGTCGACGCTGGCCGTCCGCCGGCCGGGATCGCTCCCGCCCCGGTCGCGGATCCGGTCGCGCAGCCCCCGGCGGTGGTCCACGCACCGGCCGCCGCGCGCCCCAGCCCTGCGCCCTATTGGATCGCCGGCGTCGCCTCGGCGCTCTGGGCAGCGGGCGTCGCTGCTCTGGCGGCCTACGAAACCGGCTTCGGTTCCGTTCAGCTGGAGCCGCTGCGCCTCGCCGTCTACGCCCTGATCGCCCTAGCTCCGGTCGGCCTGGCCCTGCTTCTGGCCCGATCCCTGACGGATTCCGCGCGTCTTGCTGCGGAAACGCGCCGGGCCCGCGACCTCTCCGAGGCCCTGCTGGCTCCGACGGCCCTTGCGGCGCAGGAGGCGGGCGGCGTCCTCACCCTGCTCCGACAGGATGTCGACCAGGCCGCCCTGTCCGCCGAACGGGCACGCCGTGACATGACCCTGCTGCGCGAGGCTCTGTCGGAGGAGACCCAACGCCTCAACCACGCCGCAGAGACCGCCGCGACAACCGCGCGACGCCTGTCCGAGGCCCTGTCCCATGAGCGCGAGGCCATGGAACAGCTGAACCAGAAGCTGGACGGCCAGGCCCTGGTCGTGGTCGAGGCGGTCGAACGCCAGTCCCGCATGGTCATGGACGCGTCGGACCTCGCCCAGTCGCAGTTGCGGGAAGCGGAGGCCGCCCTTGCCGCCCGCGCCGCCGACCTCGCCGCTGCCGCCGGCGAGGCCCAGGACGCCGCCCGCGCCGCCGCCGACGATCTGTCACGCCAGACGATCCGGCTGGAGAACGCCGGTGCCGGCGTGGCCGAACAGATCCAGTCGGTGGAGGAGGGTCTGGGTCAGCAGCGCGCCGCCTTGGTGACCGCAGCCTACGCTCTGCGGACCGACCAGGAGGACTTCTCCGCCCAGGTCGAAAGCCAGCGCGCCCAGTTGAGCGAGCAGCTCTCGGCCGCCCGCGGTGCGGCGGGCGAACTGTCCGAGACTTCGGCCGGTGCCGTGGATACCGTCCGTGATCTGATCGAGGCCGCCACCGATCAGTTCCGCGCGCTGGTCGAAATGTCCCAGCGGGAGGCCGACGGCTTCGACGCGGCTACCAAGGTCGCGCTCGACAAGTTCGAGTCCCTGGCTGCGGAGGCCCGTGACGTCCAGATCGAGGAGACCCGTCGCGCCCTCGAGGCCCTTCAGGCGACCGCAGAAGCGGCCCGTTCGACTGCCCAGCAGTCCGCCGAGGAAGCTCAGCACCGCGCCGACCGCCTCGGCGAGGCCCTCTTCGCCGCGGCCCAGCAGGCCGACGAGGCCGCCGACGCCCGCATCGCGGGCGCGCGCCGCCTCGTCAGCGAAAGCGCCGGGCTGGTCGACGAGGCCGGACAGCGAGCGCAGGAGCGCATGGAGGCTCTGGCCGATCGCCTCGGCGCCATGCTGGAGCAGGTCGAGGGGGCAATGGTCGAACTGGACGGCAAGGCCGCTCAGTTGCCCGAGGCCGCCCGGCAACGTGCCGAAGCTGTGCGTACGGTGGTCGAGGACGGCCTCAAGGCGCTCTCCGAGGCGTCGCGCAAGGCAGCCGAGGACACTGAGGCGCTGGACGCCGCTTTCCAGGAGCGGGTTCGCCGCAACTACGAGATGCTGACCGAAGCCGTGCGTCTGATGGGCGTGGTCTCGGGCGACCCGCAGGGACGGCGGCGCGATCCCGAACCGTCGCGTCCCGCGCCGCCTCCCGTCTCCGAGCCCGTCACGGAAGCTCCGGCCCCATCGGGTCGCTCCTTCGGCCTTCGCCGGCTTCAGTTGAACGCTGGCAAGCCGGTTCCGCCGGCACCCGCCGCGCCGTTGGACTGGGCGGACCTTGAGGGCGATGCGCCGCTTGATCTGGACACGCCAGTCATGCCGGCTGCCGACGCCGAAGGACTGTCCGCGCGTGTCGTCGACGCGATCCGCCGCATGGGGGTGGACCCTAATGCCCTGCTCCCGCGCGCGCGCATCGAGGAAGCGGCAGCGGCCATCGGTCGGGGCGATCCGGCCGCCGCCCGTGGGGTCGTCCGTCGAGTCGCGCCCGCCGCCGTGCGCAGCGTGTCCCGCCGCGTCATGAGCGATCCGGCTCTTCGCGCGGACGCCGAGGCCTATGTTCGGGAGACCGCGCGCCTCCTCGCGGACCATGCGCGATCAGGCGATCCGATGGTCGTGCTGAACCGGCTGGCGTCGGATGCCGGACGGGCCTTCATGCTCCTGGACGCCGCGGTTGGCGACCTCGCCTGATGGGTGAATCCTGATCACCTTTGACTGCCACCCGACGTTTCCGGCTTGACGGACGGGGGGTGGCGCGTGAGGGTCCGCCGCGCCGTCACACAACCGTCATGGTCCCTCTTCCATGCCTGAACTTCCGCCCGCCGGCTCCGACACGCGTCCGGAGATCGTCGTCTGCGTCTGCGATCCGGCAGTGGCCGCCGCGTTGGACGGCGCGTCGGCCCTGACGGACGGTCTGGCTTCCGCCCGCGCCCGCCACCTCGACGCTTCCGACCCGGAAGCCCTGGCGAGTGCTCTGGAGAACCGACTTCGCGATCCCGCCTGCCGCGCCCTCCTGATCCTTGGCAGGGCGCGCACGGACGGGTTTCGCATCCAGACGCGCGCGGAGAACCGTACGCTCAACGGCAAGGGTCGCTTTTACCCTACCGGTCCCGGCGTCGTCCGCGCGACCGCCTCTGCGCAGGAGATCGTCCGCGCGCTGACAGATGCCGGCCAGCCCGCCGAAGTCTCCTCTGAGGCCGAGCCCGACGCCGCCAGCTATCTCCTGTTCCGCGCCATGTGCGGCCTGCCCGACGGCGTTGACGCGCCCGCCGTGGCGCTGTTGCGGGTCCCCTCCGGCGATCCGGCCCGCGCTGACGCGGGCTTGGGCCTGGCCATGACCGCCATCGCACGACACCTGCCTCCCGGCGCGCGCGGGTCCACCCACTGAGATTTGCTCAGGCGGGGGCCCGCCGCCGCATCGCGATCGCGACTCCGCCGCCTGCGGCCGCCAGCACGGCCATAGCCCAGTAGCCCTGCGCACCATGCGCGTCGTAGAGCGGACCCGAGATCAAGGTCGCCAGCCCGATCACGACCCCCGACGACAGCGCCGACGAGAGGGTCTGCGCTGCGGTGTGGGACTCAGGTGGGCTGAACCGGTCGACCAGTTCCAGCCCGGCGAGATATGAGGCAGCGAAGCTCAGCGCGTGCAGGGCCTGCAAAGCCACCAGCCAGACCAACCCGGGCTCCGTCGTCAACGCGGCCCATCTCAGGACACCCGCGCCTGCCGCGATCAGGATCAGCGTCCAGGGGCTGATCCCGATCCGTCTCCGCCACGGTTCGACCACCCACATGAAGGCGATCTCCATGATCACGGCGAAGCCCCACAGCGCCCCGGTGACCGTCGCGCCCAGTCCTTGCGCGGTCCAGAGTACGGCGGAGAAGGCGTAGTAGAAGGCGTGCGAAGCATGCAGGGCCGCCGTCGCCGCGACGGCACCCAGGAACGGAACCGACGCCAGCAGGGCACCCAAACCCCGGAAGCGGTCCCGCGCCCGTGTCTGCGCGCCGTCTGCCACGGCCTCGCCGGGCAGGCCGACCAGAGCGAACGCCGCCAGCGCGGCAGCTCCGCACGTGATCCATACGCCCACCGCCTGCGACGACGATTGCGCCAGGATCGCGCCCATGCCCACGTTGGCGGCCACAAAGGCGGCCGAGCCGAAGCCGCGGGGCAGGGCGAAGGTGAACCCCTCGCGACGGGCCAGTCGCAGCGTGAGCACGTCGCTGAGTGGCAGCAAGGCCGCCGCGGCCGTCGCTCCCACAAACCAGCAGGCCATCCACGGTCCGAACCCTTCGACGAACAGGGCCCCGCCGTACCCGGCCGCTGCCGCCGCTGCGAGCAGGGCGATCGGCGTTCGTCTACGGGCGAAACCGTCCGCCCAGACCGCAAGGACCGGTCCTGTTATCAGCCGCGCCAGCATCGGCACGGCCAGCAGCACGCCGATCTCCGCGCCCGTCAGACCGCGATCCCGCATCCACAGCCCGGCGTAGGGCAGGCTCACCCCGGTGACGCCGAACAGCAACACATAGCCGACCGAAAGCCTAAGCTTTGCCGTTACAGGGCTGCGGGTTGGAGACTCGACCATGACCCGCGGTCTAGCGTGAGCTTGGGCCGACGTCGCCGGGCGATTCCGTTTTCTCAAACGGAGATGCCGGGCGTCGCATCTGCCCCAAAGCGGTCACATTTCGGTAAGCACCGCTGCGGCAATGGTAGGAAAAATCAGGATTTCCATGGCCTTCCTCTCGCCCGACCGTCCCCGCCGCGACCTGTTTCCGGAGATTGAGTCCTATGCCTCCGGCTGGATGTCGACCGACAGTGCGCATGAGGTGTGGTACGAGGAATCGGGCAATCCGCAGGGCCGGCCGGTTGTCGTCCTTCACGGCGGCCCAGGTGGGGCCGTCAATCCGGGGATGCGGCGCTTCTTCGATCCCAAGAAGTGGCGGATTGTCATGTTCGACCAGCGGGGTTGCGGCAAGTCGAAGCCCAACGCCTCGCTGGACGACAACACCACCTGGACCCTGATCGAGGACATCGAACGCCTGCGGGAGTTGCTGGGCATCGACCGCTGGGCCGTCTTCGGCGGCAGCTGGGGCTCGACCCTGGCCATGGCCTACGCCATCACCCACCCCGAGCGCGTCCAGTCCCTGCTGCTGCGCGGCATCTTCCTGCTGACCAAGCCTGAACTGCGCTGGTTCTATCAGGAGGGGGCCTCGAACATCTTCCCCGACGCGTGGGAACGATTCGTCGAGCCCATCCCCGAGGACGAGCGCCACGACCTGATGGGCGCCTACTACAAGCGGCTGACCGGGCCGGACAAGGCCGAGCGCGATCGTTGCGCCGTGGCCTGGTCCAGCTGGGAGGGCGAGACCGTCAGCGTCCAGGGCCCGGACGCGCGACCGGACAAGTTCGCCGACCCCGAGTTCGCCGTCGCCTTCGCCCGCATCGAGTGCTGGTACTTCATGAATGGCGGCTTTTTCCCCGAAGAGAACTGGATACTCCGCAACGTCGCGCGCGTGCGGCACATCCCCGCCTGGATCGCCCAAGGCCGGTTCGATGTGGTCACGCCGATCTCGGGTGCATGGTCCCTTCACCGCGCCTGGCCGGAGGCGAAATTGGACGTGATAGCCGACGCCGGTCACGCCTCGACCGAACCAGGCATCGTCGACAGCCTTGTCCGGGCCACCGACTGGGCCGCCGACCTCCCCGACTAGGGCGTGGAGCCCTTGGCCCGGCGTTTGGGATTGGTCTTCTCGACCAGTTCCGACAGCTGGAAGCCGATCCGGCGCGCCTCCCGCTCCTCGGGCTTCTTCGACACGTGCAGCATGACGTTCAGCGAACTGTAGTGCTGCACCACCCGCGTCGGCTTGCCGTCCGCGTTCCGGCCACTGAACAGGATCAGGTCCGGGCTCCAGAAGCCGACCTCGTCGAACTTCATCGTGGCATCGCCAGGCAAGCCGACCACGGTCGCGCCCACCTCCTCGTCCTTGTCCAGGCCCTTCTCGAAATCCTCGATCAGTTTGGACAGGCGGACGAAGGCCCATTCCGCCGGGCTCTCGCGCATGCCGACCCCGTCGGTCATGGCCTTCAGGCGCTCCGGCGGCGCACCGGGCAGGACCGGCTCGGGGCACGGCTTGTCGGCGCAGTCGTCGAACATGTCGTGCGGGGCCACGACGGGTTTGGCGTCGGTCATCCTCAGAAAAGCCCGTGGCCCTTGGGCAGTTCCGAATAGCGGTGCACCCGCGTCGACAGAACCAGACCGAAACCGAACATGATCGTCATCATCGACGAGCCGCCGTAGGACAGCAGCGGCATCGGCACGCCGACGACCGGTGCCAGCCCCATCACCATGGCCCCGTTGATCAGCACGAACAGGGCGAAGAAGGCGACCATCCCGCTGGCCGCGATCCGGCCGAAGTGGCTGTAGGACAGGCTGGCGATGCGCAGGCCGATCAGGATGATGCCCACATAGCAGAGCAGCAGCGAGAACGAGCCGACGAAGCCGAACTCCTCGGCCACGGTCGAAAAGATGAAGTCGGTTTCCCGCTCCGGCAGAAACTCGAGCTGGCTCTGACTGCCCAGACCGTAGCCGCGCCCGAGGAAGCCGCCCGACCCCAGCGCGATCTTGGACTGGATGATGTTGTATCCCGTGCCCGACGGATCCTTCGTCGGATCAAGGAAGGTCAGCACCCGGTTCCGCTGATAGTCGTGCATGCCGAACGTCACGAACAGCGGCGTGCCCACGGCGGCGATCACGCCCCCTGCGGTGATGATCTTCCAGCTCAGACCGGCCACAAACATCACTGCCGCTCCAGTCAGGCCGATGATCATGGCTGACCCGAGGTCGGGCTGTTTGGCGACCAGGAGAAAAGGCACGCCGATCATGGCGGCGGGGATGATCAGCTTCCAGCTGAATCGCGCCTCCTGGGCCGTGTGGTTGTGGTACCAGCGCGCCAAAGCCAGCACGAGGCCCAGCTTCATGAACTCCGCCGGCTGGATGCGGATGAAGCCCAGATTCAGCCAGTTTCGCGCGCCGCCGGCGACGTAGCCCAGCGGCGTGAAATCCACCGCCATGACCAGTACCAACAGCACGGCGTACATCGGGTAAGCCGCCCGGAACCACCATTTCGGATGCACCAGCGCCAGGACCAGCGCCATGACCAGCACGACGCCGTAGCGGATCAGTTGGTCCGCCGCCCACGGCTGCCACTGGCCGCCGGCGATCGAGTAAAGCATGGCCACGCCGGTGCCGGCGACGACCGACAGCAGGACGACCAGGGTCCAGTCGATCTCCCGCACCTTGACCGACAGCCGGTCGCGCTCTCCTGGGCGGGTCAGGGCCGAGGCGGTCACTGCGGCATCTCCGGAGTGGGCGAGGGCGGCGGGGCAGCCTCGGCCGTCGGCGCGGAATCCGCGACCGTCGCCGGCTCGGCGGCGCCGAGGGCGTTGGCTTCGTGCGAGCCGGGATCTTCCGTCTCGGCGAAGCCGGACCGCTCGATGCGTTCGCGGATTTCCGGATCCTTGAGAAGGGCCACGCGCATGACCTCGCGCGCCCGCGGCGCCCCGGCCGTCCCGCCGCCCATGCCGCCGTGCTGAACGATCACCGAAACCGCATAGCGGGGATTGTCGATCGGCGCGTAGGCGATGAACAGGTTGTGGTCCTTCTGCGACCATACGTTCGACTTGCGCGACCCGGAGCCATAGTTGCGCACCTGCGCCGTGCCGGTCTTGCCCGCCATCCGCACCGCGCCGAGGCCCAGCTGACTGTTGCGGAACCCGGTGCCGCCCACGTCGGTCACCCGGTTCATCCCTTCCCTCAGGATCGCCAGTAGAGCCGGATCGTAGGGCAGATCCTTGACGTCGGCCGAGGGCGGTTGCTCCTTGCCGCCGATCGACTTGATCAGGCGCGGCTGAACCGCCTTGCGCCCGTTGGCGAGCCTCGCGGTGTAGACGGCCAGCTGGAGGGCGTTCACCGTCAGGGCACCCTGACCAATGGCATAGCTTGGCGTCTCGCCCGGATACCACTTGCCGTCACCGCGCACCGGATTGCGTCGACGCCAGGCCGTGTCGGGGACCAGCCCCGGGTTCTGGTTGCCGACCCCGAGATCGAAAGTCTGGCCGAACCCCATGCCGCGCGCGACGTCCGCAATGGCGTCGGGGCCCATCTCGACCGCAAGGGTCATGAAATAGACGTTGCAGGAGTTCTTGATCGCATCCCGCATGTCCTGCGAGCCGTGGGTCGCGTGGCAGGCGAACCGCCGGCCCAGATAGAAGCCACCGTTGCAGAAGATACGTCGGTCCGGGTTTGCCCCGCGCAGCAGCGCGGCCAGCCCGGTCACCGGTTTGAAGGTGGATCCCGGCGCAAAGACGCCGTTGATGGCCTTGTCGGTCAGCGGGCGTCGTTCGTAGTCGGCCCAGGCGCGATAAATGGGGCTGGGCACACCGCTGACGAACAGGTTCGGATCGAACGACGGAGCGGAAACCATGCACAGGATGTCGCCGTTGCGGACGTCCATCACGACGCAGCTTCCGGACTCTTCGCCAAAGACTTCGAGGGCCTTGTTCTGAATGTCGGCGTCCAGCGTCAGAACCACTTCCGCGCCCGGAACCGGGGGGCGGGAGTTGGCGTCGTCCTCTCCGACCACGCGCCCACGTGCGTCGACCTCGACGCGATTGCCCCCGGGCTCGCCGCGCAGGGAGTCGTCCAGCGACCGTTCGATTCCCTGCCGTCCCACGCGGAAGCTGGGATTGAACAGCAGCGTAGGTACTTCCTCACCACGTTCGCGATAGGCCTCGACGTCGCGTTCGTTCGGCTTGGCGACATATCCGACGACATGGGCGAAGGCACCGCCGTGCGGATAGAACCGCGCCTCGTGCATGTCCGCCATCACGCCGGGCAACTCGTTGGCATACAGGTTGACCCGGGCGAACTCCTCCCAGCTCAAGTCGCTCTTGACCGGCACGGGAGTGAAGCGGGGCGCGGCGTTGACGTCGCGGATGATGCCGCGACGCCGTTCCAGCGTGTCGGGCAGCAGGCGACCCAGCAGGTCCAGCGTCCCGTCCAGGTCCTTGGTCTCATCACGCACCACCAGCACGCGGAAGCTGGGACGGTTGCCGGCAATCACGACGCCGTTCCGGTCTTTGATCAGGCCGCGGGGAGGGGGGACAAGCCGGAAGTTGAACTGGTTCTCTGCCGCCAGTGTCGCGAACTCGCGAGCCTGCACCACCTGCAGCTGGCCCAGTCGCAGGCCCAGTCCCACGACGCCCAGCGTCGTCAGTCCGCCCACAACCAGCGTGCGGCGCAGGAACGAGCCTTGCCTCTCGTTCGGATCGCTGAAGAAGATGGACGGCTCGGAGCTCATCGGTAACGGGAATCGACATCGTCGAAGCGCTGGATCAGGCCGTTCGACAGGGGAAACAGAAGCAGGGTGGGGATCACCTGCCCCAGCAGGGCGAGCAGGCTTGGTGGGCGGCCGCCGGTCAGGGTGACGATCAGATACGCCAGAAGGAAGGCGGCACCGCCGGTGAGGCAGAACCAGAAGAACAGGACGCGCGTCTCCTGTCCGGCCAGGAACGACCGCGCGGCCAGCACCATCCCATACGGAACCAGCAGGCACAGTGGCCAAAGGCCCAGCGGCTGGTACAGCACCACGTCCAGAAGCAGACCAAGGACGAACAGCACGGCGGGCGCCACCAGCGACGGCCGGATCAGCGGCCAGGCGAAAGCCAGCAGAAGCGGCAGGATCGGCTCCGGCAGATGCAGCCCGAACAGCTCCACCGGCGTTGCGAGGACCAGGGTTCCGGCCGCTGCAGCAAGCGCGGGCCACCCGATCCACTGCACGGTGCCGCCCGTCCGCACGGTGACCGCGGCGCGTCTCACTCCGCTGCTCCCTGCGTCGTCGCCTGTTGGGCGACAGGCACGGCGGCCGGCTCCGGTGGCCGGGTCGAGGCGTTGGTGTCGAGCGCGGCCAGCGGCGGGGCGTTCAAGGCCTCCGGTTCGACCAACTGACCGAAGTCCTCGAACTTCAGAACGCGGACGTAGTCGATAGCGCCGCGGTCGCTGAACAGCTTCACCCGCCACGAGCCGTCCACACCCCGCGCGACGACGCCCACGGGCATCCCTCGCGGCATGCCGCCGCCATCTCCGGAGCTCAAAACCCGGTCGCCGACCTTGAGGGCGTCCTCGCCGCGCACATACTCCAACCGGGGGTTGCCGCTGCCGTCTCCGCTCAGGATGGCCCGGGCGTCGGATCGGTCGATCAGGACCGGCACCTGGCTGGCGGCGTCGGTCAGCAGCACGACCCGCGAAACGTTGGGCGAGACTCCGGCGACCCGACCGACCAGCCCGTGCTCGTTGATCACCGGGTTGCCAATCTTCACCCCTCCGCCGGAGCCGACGTCGATCAGGCGGGCGTTTGCAAACGGCCCTCGCGCGTCGGAAATCGACCGCGCCGACGCCATGGGCACAGGTGGCTGGGTCCGGATACCAAGCAGCGCCTCATAGCGGCGGTTGACGTTGGACAGGGCGATGTTGGCGTCACGCACCGCCTGCAGTTCGGCGATCTCCGCCTTCAGCTTTCGGTTCTCGGAGACGGCGAAAAAATAGCTCCCGATCCAGTCGCTGACGTGACCGACCCACCGAACCGGATAGGCCAGAACCCCATTGACGGGCCCAAGAGTCGCCTCGGCCCCCGCGCGCACCGGCATGAGGGGGCTCGCTTCGGCACGGCGGTCGGCCAGAAGGAGCAGAAGCGCGGCCACTACGGCAGCGATCACGGCCACGCCGGCGCCCAGCATCGCCGGCACCTTCAGGTTTTCGAACGGTCCGTCGCGAAACGCCACGGCGCGCCTTCCGGAAAAGGGGTTTGAGAATCGACAGACCGACGCCGCCGATCCGTTCAGCCTATCGCAAAAACCGTGCCGCGTGGGAACCGCCTGCGCGGTTCAAATCAGAGCGCGGAGTCCAGCACGCCCTTCATCCAGCGCGGATGCTCCAGCACGCGGCCGCAGCCGATGGCCACGCAGCTCAGGGGATCGTCGGCAACCGAGACCGGCAGGCCGGTGTGATCGCGGATCTCCGCGTCCAGGCCGCGGAGCAGCGCCCCGCCGCCGGTCAGCATGATGCCCTTGTCGGCGATGTCGGCGGCCAGCTCGGGCGGGGTGGCTTCCAGCGCGACCTTCACGGCCTCGATGATCTGGCTGACCGGCTCCGCCAGGGCCTCGGCGGCCTGGCGCTCGCTCATGCGGACCTCTCGCGGCACACCCTGCATCAGGTCGCGGCCCTTGACCTCGATCGACAGGCCTTCGCCGTCCGACGGGATGCGGGCGGTCCCGATGTCCTTCTTGATGCGTTCGGCGGTCGTCTCGCCGATCAGAAGGTTATGGTTGCGGCGCATGTAGCTGATGATCGCCTCGTCCATCTTGTCGCCGCCGACGCGGACCGAGCGCGAATAGACGATGCCTGAAAGCGACAGCACGGCCACCTCGGTGGTACCGCCACCGATATCGACGACCATCGAGCCGGTCGGCTCGTGGATCGGCAGACCGGCACCGATCGCGGCGGCCATCGGCTCATCGATCAGGCCCACACGGCGGGCCGAGGCATTCAGGCAGGAGTCGTTGATGGCGCGGCGCTCGACCGCCGTCGCACCCGACGGCACGCACACGATCACCTTGGGGTTCACGAAGCCCTTGCGGTTATGCACCTTGCGGATGAAGTGCTTGATCATCTCCTCGGCGACTTCGAAGTCGGCGATGACCCCGTCGCGCATGGGGCGGATGGCTTCCATGTGACCGGGTGTGCGGCCCAGCATCTGTTTCGCCTCGATGCCCACCGCGTGCACGATCTTCCGTCCACCGACGTTTCTCAGCGCCACGACCGAGGGCTCGTTCAGCACGATGCCCTTGCCCTTCATGTAAATCAGGGTGTTCGCCGTGCCGAGGTCGATGGCGATGTCGTTCGAGATCATGCCGAAAAGGTGCATGGGCGTGGGATACCGTTCGGATTGGGGCCTTTAAGGGGCGATCAGCGTTCCGGCCCGCTGCGACGACGCCCCGTTCCGCACGCATCCCCTCGCGCGATCCGTCCTGATCGATTTCGTCGTGCCGACCGAGGGCCCGTTTGCCCTTGTGCGCGGGGGATTACAACCCCCGTCGCCGTCGCCGTCGCCTCATGCTCCGGCTGTCGGAGCCGGCAGCGATTCGGCCATGGGGTACAATCGCTCCTCCTCGTCCTGGATCCGGGCGGCCAGTGCACCCAGCACGGCAGCGCAGCCGGATCTGAAGCGGGGAAGGTCGCGAAGGATGTCGCCCGGAGCGCTGGCGGCGACGAAGGCCGCCCAGGCACCCGCCAGGCCGCCCATGTCGGCGACCGCCTCCTCCGCCACTTCCCGAATGCTCGCGTCGCCCAGCGTTCGCACGTGCGGATAGAACTGGGAGTCCTCCCGCGCGAGGTGCTGTCTCAGGAGCAGATCGAGGCGCACGATCATGTCGCGGGCCTCGGCTGCGTCGCCCTTTGTGCGGACGTTCTGCGATCGTCCGCCCAGCTCCGCCGCACGCCGCAGAATTCGCCTGTGCTCCGCCCTGTAGGCCCGGACGTCCATCGACTGCTCCACCTTCACGGGAAACATGCCTGCAAAGATCTCAACGTCGGGTTCCGAACGTTTTCCGGATGTAACATTACACCGGGGCCAGACCTTCATCCGCCAACATGCGCTTCACAGCCTCGCGCGACTGCACGATGTCGAGGTGGGCGTTCAGTTTCGGGAACCGCGCGGCGTCCAGCAGACCAGCCTGCCGAGCCCAGCGCTCGAACACCATCAGGTACCCGTCGGACAGGGTCCAGGTCGTGCCGAACACCCACGGGCCTTCAACCAGATCCCGCTCTGCCAGATCCAGCTTGCCGAGCGCGGCCTCAACCGCCTCGTCCTTTGCGGCCCCTTCCAGAGGCGGCCGGCTGAACAGCACCTTGCCGAGGGCCGGGTGCAGCGAAGATGCCAGCCAGCCGTTGAAGGCATTGAAGCGGGCAAAGGCGAAGGCGTCGTCGACCGGCGCGAGGGCTTTCTCCGGCGTCGTCTGCGCGGCCCAGGCCAGGATGGCGGCGTTCTGGGTGATCACGCCCTGATCAGTCGCTAGCGCTGGCGTTGCGCCCGCGGGATTGACGGCCAGATACTCCGGCGACCGCTGCTCGCCCTTCTTCAGGTCGACGACCCGGGTCTCGTGCGGGATGCCGGCTTCCAGCAGGGCGACGTGCGAGGCCATGGCGCAGGCACCGGGCGAGATGAACAGGGTCGTGGTCATGGGGCGATCTCCTTCGTGAACGGGAACGCGGTCCAGATGGAACCGCTCCGATCAAATCGCAACCGGGTCAGTTGCGATTCGTTTCCCGCCGCTTCACCCACTCGCGCACCAGCAGCATGACGCCCAGCCAGACCACTGCGACCCCGGCCAGGATCAGGCTGGTCCAGGTCCCGTCGCCGCTCGCCGCCGCTGCCACCGCGCCGCCGAAGAAGGCCACCAGCGCCGTCTTCGGGAGCACGCCCAGCGCGCACCCCGCCAGGAAGGCCCAGAAGTTCGCGCGCGTCGCCCCGAATGCCATGTTCACGACGATGAAAGGTGCCGACGGCACGTTGCGGATCATGAAGCTGGCATAGAAGGCGTTCTTGCCGACGAACCGCTTCAGCCGTTCCGCCGTGGTCCCGCCCAGCCGCTCCAGCGTCCGCGCCGTCGGCCCGCGCCCCAGCCAGTAGGTCGCGCCCGCCGAGATCACCGTGGCCGCCCAGCTGTACCAGAACCCCAGCGACGGCCCGAACGCCACTACGCAGGCCGCGATCAGGATGAACTGCGGGGCCCCGATGAAGGCCGCGCCGACGAACAGGGCGACCGTGGCCGCGAAGGCCCACGGGCTCCCGGCATAGCCCTGCAACCAGTCGCGCAGCTTTTCCTCGGCGTGCAGCCCCAGCGCCTGCTTGCCGACCAGGAACAGCCCCACCACCGCCAGCAATAGCAGCGCCGTCGCCAGCACGGCCCGCCACCGCGCCGCCTCCATGTTCAGGACGAAGTCGAGGACGCGGCGGATCATGCCCCCATTTGCCCTCACGCCCCCCCGCCCGTAAACAGCCGGGGCCTCCCCGCACGCGAGAATCCCGACCATGAGCCAGCTTCAGTCCTCCGCCCTGGCCCGCGTGAAGCCGTCGGCCACGCTGGCCGTCACCGCCCGGGCGCGCGAGCTGAAGCGGGAAGGGCGCGACGTCGTCGGGCTGGGTGCCGGCGAGCCGGATTTCGACACGCCCGAAAACGTCAAACGGGCCGCCGTCGACGCCATCATGCGCGGCGAGACCAAATACACAGACGTCGACGGCCTGCCCGAGCTGAAGGCCGCGATCGTCGCCAAGTTCGCCCGCGAGAACGGCCTGACTTACAAGACGAACCAGATTCACGTCGCCCCGGGCGGCAAGGCAGTGCTCTACAACGCCCTCGTCGCCACCCTGTCGCCGGGCGACGAGGTCATCGTGCCCGCACCCTACTGGGTGTCGTATCCCGACATGGTCCTGCTGGCCGGCGGCGAGCCCGTGACCGTGGTTGGCCACGAAGCCGACGGCTTCAAGCTGCGGCCCGAGGCGCTGGAGGCGGCGATCACGCCGCGCACGAAGTGGCTGATCCTCAACAGTCCCTCCAATCCCACCGGTGCGGCCTACACGGGTCCGGAACTGGAAGCCTTGGCCGCCGTCATGCGCCGCCACCCGCAGGTGTGGGTCATGACCGACGACATGTACGAGCACCTGATCTACGGCGACTTCGACTACCTGACCTTCGCCCAGGTCGCGCCCGACCTGATCGACCGCACCCTGACGGTCAACGGCGTCTCCAAGGCCTACGCCATGACCGGCTGGCGTATCGGCTATGCTGGCGGCCCCAAGGCCCTGATCGACCTGATGCGCAAGGTCGCCGGCCAGACCACATCCAACCCCTCGTCGATCAGCCAGTGGGCGGCGGTCGAGGCCCTGAACGGACCGCAGGACTTCATCGCCGAGCGCGCCGGGGCCTTTGAGCGCCGCCGCGATCTGGTCGTCTCGATGCTGAATCAGGCCACAGGCGTCCGCTGCCCGACGCCGGAGGGGGCCTTCTACGTCTATCCGTCGGTCGAGGGCCTGATCGGCAAGACCGCGCCGGACGGCACGGTGATCGACGGCGACGACGCCTTCGTCTCGGCCTTGCTCGATGCCGAGGGCGTGGCGGTGGTCCAGGGGTCCGCCTTCGGCCTCAGCCCCTATTTCCGCATCAGCTACGCAACGTCGGAGGACGTGCTGGAGGAAGGCTGCCGCCGCATCCAGCGGTTCTGCGCCAGCCTGCGCTAGGCTGCCCGGCTGACCGCGAAGTCGGCGAGGTCTTCCAGCGCGGCCCGCCAGTCAGAGGCGGGCAGAGCGGCCAGCGCCGCCTTGGCGCGGTCGGCGAAAGCCCCGGCCTCGTCCAGGGTGGCACCCAGGGCCCCGGTGCCGATGACCAGTTCGCGCGCCCGGCGGAAGTCGTCCTCGGTGCGCTCGCCCTTGGTGATGGTCCGCTCCCAGAACGCGTCCTCGCGTCCCTTGGTGCGCGACACGGCCAGCAGCAGGGGCAGGGTGGCCTTGCCTTCCCGGAAGTCGTCGCCGGCGTTCTTGCCCAGCGCCTCCGCCGCGCCTCCGTAGTCCAGTGCGTCGTCCGCCAGCTGGAAGGCCAGCCCCAGCGCCATGCCGTAGTCGCGCAGCGCCGTCGCCGCGGAGTCCGACGCGCCCGCGCCCACCGCGCCCGATTCCGCCGCCGCCGCGAACAGCTCGGCCGTCTTCGCGCCGATGATGGTCAGATAGGTTGGCCGGTCCAGGTTCAGGTCGTGCGCCCGCGTCAGCTGCAGCACTTCGCCTTCCGAGATCACCGACGACGCCTTGGCCAGGATGCCCAGCGCCCGCATGTCGTCGGTTTCGACCATTAGTTCGAAGGCACGCGCGAACAGGAAGTCACCGACCAGCACGCTGGACGGGGCCCCCCAGATCAGATGTGCCGCCACCTTGCCGCGCCGCAGCTCGGACACATCCACCACGTCGTCGTGCAAAAGGGTGGCCGTGTGGATGAACTCGACCGCAGCCGCCAGCTTCAACGGCGCATCCAGCGGGCCGTGCGCACCTGTCACCCGCGCCGCGGCGACCGTCAACAACGGCCGCAGCCGCTTGCCGCCCGCGCCGACCAGATGCTCTGCCAGCATCGGAATGACCGGGACGTCGGACTTCATCCGGTCCAGGATCAGCGCATCCACCGCCGCCATGTCCGGTCCGGCCATCCGCACAAGGTCGTCGACCTGACCTGCGGGGCGGGGAAGGGGCGCGGTGACGGCGTCCAACGGCGGATACTTTCAGGCAGGAACGGGGAGAAATGCGGCGTCGCCTTGCCTCATGACGACGCGGCGCACAATGGTGACCCCCCATGAACGGGTCAAGCGCGTGACGGTCGCACCGGAGGTCGAGGAGAACGGACTGCTGGGCGGGCGCGTGCGCCTGTTGCAGCCACGCGACGGCTACCGCGCCGGGATGGACGCGGCCCTGCTGGCGGCCGCCGTCACGGCCCGGCCTGGCGAGACGGTGCTGGAGGCGGGCTGCGGTGCCGGCGCCGTCCTCTGTCAGACAGGCGCACGCCGCGGAGGCCTCCATCTGCTGGGCGTGGAGCGCGAGGCACCGATGGCCGCATTGGCCGCCCGGAACCTGGCGCTCAACGATCTGGACGGCGAGATCCTGACCGCCGACGTGGCGGCGGGCTTTGGCCCGCTGGATCGGCCCCGCGCTGACTGGGCGATCAGCAATCCGCCCTTTTTCGACGACGCCTCGGCTCTGCGCGCGCCGGCGCCGGGCAAGCGCGCGGCCTGGATGGCCGACGATGGCCTTCAGGCGTGGACGGACTTCCTGCTGGCCGGTGCCAGGGATGGGGGCGCGATCGTCATGATCCACCGCGCCGATCGGCTGGCGGACATCTTGTCCCTTCTGGGGGCGAAAGCCGGTTCATTTCGCATCCTGCCGATCCATCCGTATACGGATCGGCCTGCCAAGCGCGTGCTGGTCAAGGCGACCCGGCTGGGCAAGGCACCCCTGGTCCTGCTGCCGCCCCTGACGCTCCACGCCGACGACGGCGGCCACTCCGCGCGCGCCGAGGCGATCCTGCGGGGCGAGTCGGCTCTCGACCTGGGCTAGGCCGCCACCTCGAAGTCGAACGCCAGCGGCAGGTGATCCGACGCCATCCGCGCGAGGGGCGAGAAGGGGGCGTGGGCGCGCGTCACCCGAATCTCCTCGCTGACGAAGGCGTGGTCGATCCGGATCGCGGGATAGGCCGACGGGAACGTCTTCACCGAGGGCTTCAGTCCCAGTTGTCTCTGCGCGTCCTCCAGACCCGTGCCGCACAGGATCCGGTACGGGCGCGTCAGCGAGGTGGCGTTAAAATCGCCGCACAGGATGGTCGGACCCGTGCACAGGTCCGAACCCACCCACTCCCTGCCGGTCAGGGCCGTCGCCTGCAGCCGCTGTTCGCGCGGGACGAGCCCCAGATGGGTGTTGATCACATTGACCGTGGCCCCGCCCAGTTCGATCCGGGCCCACAGGGCGCCGCGCGGCTCCAGTCCGGGCACGTTGCGCAGGGTCGGCAGGGCACCAACCTTCACCAGGCGCTCCGGATGGGGTGTCAGGATGGCGTCGCCGTAAAGTTCCGCCTCCACCCGCATGGCGGCGTGAAAGCGTACGGCCATCGACAGCTTCCCGGCGATCGAGCTCGCCTGATCGACCCAGCCGGTCCGCGCCCGACCGACGTCGAGCTCCTGCAGGCAGACAACGTCCGGCTCCAGCTCGGCGATGACGGCGACGATGCGGTCGACGTCCAGCCGTCGATCGACGCCGACGCAGCGATGCACATTGTAGGTGACGAGACGGGGCATGAGGGACGCGTCGCCTAAAGGCCGATCATGGCCGTCAGGGGGCGCTCAGATCTCCACCAGCCGGTCCGCGACCTCGTTGGGATTGTCGGCCCGCGGCGGGAAGTGGTCCGCCAGCACGCCGCCGCAAAGCTCGACCGCGCGTACGAAGCCGTCTCCGGGCGCCTTGCGCTTCATGCCGGCGACCAGCGCCGCGGCGGCCTCGGCCCAGACCGTTTCGTCCACTTTCTCGTGGATGCCCTTGTCGGCGATGACCTCTACCCGGTGATCGGCGTCGGCGGCGAAGATCAGGACACCGGTGCGGGCTTCGGTCACGTGCAGGCCGTGGGCCAGGAACTGGTTCAGCGCCGCCCGCCGAACGCGGTCGCGCCGGATCGACGGCGGCGTCAGCCACCGGCGCACTGCCGGAATCAGGCCCAGCAGCAGAACGGCCAGGAAGGTCGCCAGTTGAAGCACCGCGTGCACGGCGATGGCCGCTCCCGCCTCGGACCCGGCCGCCGCTGCATGGCCGACGCTCCAGCCATGGGCGAAGCTCGGCAGGTCGGTCGGATCCAGACCCAGCGGAATGGCCAGAAGCGGCAGGATCAGCGCCACCGCGGCGGCCCAACCCAACATGACGTCCCAGTAGCCAGAGACGCGGCGGGCGAAGACGCAGAAGATTTCCCCGCTGGTGGCCTGTTCGGCTTCGGCGATGGCCGCGGCCACGCGGGCATGATCGTCGGGAGTCATCTTCATCACCAGCCTCCCGAGGCGCCGCCGCCGCCGAAGCTGCCGCCCCCGCCGCCAAACCCGCCGCCGCCGCTCCAGCCGCCTCCGCCGCCGCGCGACGCGCCGCGCAGCGCCTCGGCCGCGGCCCAGATCAGGATCGGCGTCATGCCGTCGCCATCGCCGTCCTTGCCGCCCTTGCCCTTGCGCCGCCGCCCGGCGCGCGACACCGCGCTGACGAACGACATCACCACCATGAAGACCGCGAAGACGAGGAACAGAATGATCGCCACCGGCACCTCGGCGTCGGGCGCTTCGGCCGCCGCTGCCCGCGCCTGGGCCTCCTCCGGATCCAGCCTGAGCTGCGCCTCGATGGCGTCGACGCCCTGCGTGATCCCGCGCTCGAACCCGCCGTCGCGGAACGCGGGCAGGATCTGCTCATGGATGATCAGCGCCGACAGGGCATCGGTCAGGATCGGCTCCAGACCATAGCCGACCTCAATCCGCACCTTGCGTTCATTCGGCGCCACGATCAGCAGGACGCCGTTGTTCTCCGCCGACTGACCGATGCCCCAGGCCCGGCCCAGCTGGTAGCCGTAGTCGGCGATGTCGCGGTCCTGCAGACCCTCGACCGTGACCACCACCAGCTGATCGGAGGTGTCGCGCTCCAGCGCCTCCAGCCGCTGCGTCAGCTCGGCCTCCTTCGCCGGCGACAGCAGGTTGGCCTGGTCGACCACCCGCCCCGTCAGCGCGGGAAACTGCAGCTCCTGCGCCAGACCGGGAACGGCGGCGCACAGCCAGGCGACGGCGACGACCAGCGCCGCCGCGGCCGATCGGAAGGACGCGATCACTTGGCCGCGGGCGGGGCGGAACCCGGCGCGGCCCCGGGTGCCGCCATGTCGAAGCTGACCGTCGGCGCGCTCTGCGCCGCCTCATTGCCCTGGAACGGCTGCATCGGGCCCGATCCGGCGTGGATCGTGTTGGCCCACAGCACCGTCGGGAAGGTCCGCAGCGCCGTGTTGTGGACGCGGACGGCCTCATTGTAGTCGCGCCGCGCCACGTTGATGCGGTTCTCGGTGCCTTCCAGCTGGCTCTGCAAAGCGATGAAATTCTGGTTCGACTGGATCTGCGGATATTGCTCCACGACCAGCATCAGCCGGCTCAGCGCCTGGGTCAGCTCGCCCTGCGCGGCCTGAAAGCGCTGCATGGCGGCCGGATCGCTCAACATCTCGGGCGTCAGCTGGATCGACGTCGCCCGCGAGCGCGCCTCGATCACCTGCGTCAGCGTGGTCCGTTCGGAGACGGCGGCGGCCTGCACCGTGGCCACCAGATTGGGGATGAGGTCGGCGCGCCGCTGGTAGGCGGCCTGCACGTCGGCCCATTTGGCTTTGGCGTTTTCCTCGTTGGTCGGAATGGCGTTCACGCCGCAGCCCGACACCGCCGGGGCCATGACCACGACCGCAGCAACCGCGGCCAGACGGGGGTTCACACGCATCATCGAGACAGCCCTTCCCGAATGCGGCCGGATCGCCGCTTCCGGGGATATATCAGCCGTTCGTGACGCCGCTTCAAGCGTCCAGCGGTTCGGCATCGATACCGGCCGTCGCGCACGCCGCGGCATAGGTGTTGGCCAGCAGCACGGCGATGGTCATCGGCCCGACCCCGCCGGGCACCGGCGTGATCCGGTCGGCGACCTGTGCGGCCTCGTCAAAGGCCACGTCGCCGACCACCCGGGTCTTGCCCTCGGCGGCCATGGCCGGGTCCTTCGAGGGCACGCGGTTGATGCCCACGTCGATCACCGTCGCACCCGGCTTGATCCAGTCTCCCCGGATCATCTCGGGCCGGCCGACGGCGGCGACCAGAATGTCGGCGCGGCGGCAGACCTCCGGCAGGTCGCGCGTCCGCGAGTGCGCAACCGTGACGGTGCAGCTCTCGCCCAGCAGCAGTTGTGCCATCGGCTTGCCGACGATGTTGGACCGGCCCACCACCACGGCCTCCAGCCCGGACAGGTCGCCCAGCTCCGCCTTCAGCAGCATCAGGCACCCCAGCGGGGTGCATGGGACCAGGCCGCGTCCGCCCGTCGCCAGCCGCCCGGCGTTGATGACGTGAAACCCGTCCACGTCCTTGTCGGGGTCGATGGCGGCCAGCACTGATTCGGCCTCGATCTGCGGCGGCAGCGGCAACTGCACCAGGATGCCGTGGATCGTCTCGTCCCGGTTCAGCCGTTCGACCACGGCCAGCAGGTCCGCCTGCGTCGTCTCCGCAGGCAGCCGGACGGTTTCGGAGTGAAAGCCCGCCGCCTCGGCCCGCTCACCCTTCGACTTCACATAGATCCGGCTGGCCGGGTCGTCGCCGACGATCACCGCCGCCAGCCCCGGCCGCACGCCGGTGGCCTCGCGCAGCCGTCCCGCTGCGGCCGCAACCCGGGCCACCAGGCCGGCGGCGAAGGCCTTGCCGTCGATGATGCGCGCGCGGGCGGGGTCTGCGGACATGGGCCGGGCCTCGGAAGTCGGTTTCGGGGACGACCGGCGATTTACAGGGGCGGGGGGCTGGCGTCTATGATCGCGCCGTTCCTCCGGAGAAGCGCCGCATGACCCGTCCTGATCCGCTCCTGGGTGCGGCCCTGTCGGCCCTGCTCCTGGCTGCGACCCCCGCCGCCGCTCAGGAGGCCCTGTCCTTCGGCCGAACCGCGACGGGAGAGCTGACCGCAGAGGATGCCCGCGTCGAGGACGGCGGCTACCGCTACGATGCCTGGACCTTCTCGACCCGCGAGGGCCAGCGGGTCGAACTGACCCTGACCTCGACCGAGTTCGACGCCTGGCTCGAGGTGTGGCCGGCCGGCGGCGAGGCCGAGGGCCCCGAATGGTCCGACGACGATTCGCTGTCGGGAACCGATGCCCGCCTGCGCTTCACCGCGCCCGCCGGCGACTGGATCGTTCGCGCCCGGGGCTTCGAGAGCGACGCCCTCGGTGCCTATGCCCTCACCCTGACCGAGCGCCCACCCGCGCCGCGAGCCCCGCGTCCGACGGGTTTCCGCGTCGGCCGCACGGTCAACGGCGAACTGTCAGACCGTGACCCGGAGACGGACGACGGCGTCCGCTACGACGCCTGGGCCCTTCGCCTGCGTGAGGGAGAGCGGGTGCTCGTGACCCTGACCTCCGACGCCTTCGACCCCATGCTGCAGGTCGGCCAGGGCACCGGCAGCGACTTCGCCGAACTGGCCGTCAATGACGACGACGGGCAGGGGCTGAACTCCCGCCTCGTGTTCGAGGCGCCGTCGTCCGGCGAGTTCCTGATCCGCGTCACGCCCGTCGGTAACGACGACGGCGCCTATGCGCTGACGGTGGCCGAGGCCCCGCCCGTCGCGCCGGCCGTGGCCCTGGAATGGGGCGCGACGCTGGCGGGGGACCTGGCCCTCACCGACGGCCTCAACGCCGACGGCGCGGTGGTGGACGTCTATCGGTTCTCCGGGCGCGAGGGCCAGCGGGCCCAGGTCGACGTCGCCTCCGCCGCCTTCGACGCCTACGTCGAGCTGCGCGCCGACGCCGATCCGTCGCAGGTGCTTGTCGAGGACGACGACGGTGGCCCCGAAGGCACCGACTCCCGTGTGCTCTTCACCCTGCCGGCGGACGGCGATTACCGGGTCGAGGTCCGGTCCTTCGCGCCGGGTGGCGTCGGTGCCTACACGGTCGCCCTGACCGAGGCCGCGCCGGAGCGCGCCGCCGAACCGCTGACCTTTGGTGCCCGCGTGGAGGGCGCGATCGACGAGGCGGACCCGCGGGATACCGACGACCGCGGCTACGACTCCTTCGTTTTCTCAGGCGTCGAGGGTCAGCGTGTCCAGGCGATCCTGCGGTCGGGCGACTTCGACGCCTTCCTTCGCATTTCCTCGGCAGACGGGGAGTTCAGCGACCTGGCCTCCGACGACGATGGCCTCGGCGAGGGCACCGATTCCCGCCTGAACTTCACCCTGCCGTCCGACGGCGATTACATCCTGCGCGTCTCGCCGCTGGCACCGGACACCGACGGGCTGTACGCCCTCGAACTGATCGACCGCGGGCCCAAGCCGGAGCCCGGCAGCCTGCTGGTCGGGGCCTCTGTAAGGGGCATGCTGTCCGAGGCCGACGACGCGGCGGCCGACGGCAGCTGGTTCGACAGCTATCGCATCCACGCCAAGGCGGGCGAGCCCCTGCGCATCGAGCTGGCCTCCAACGCCTTTGACTCCTTCGTCATGGTCGGCCGGGAGAAGAACGACGGCGGCTTCGAGGTTCTGGGCAGCGACGACGACTCCCTGTCCGACACCCACGCCCGTCTGGACTGGGAGCCGGACGAGGACGGCGACTACGTCATCCGCGCCGGCAGCTTCGGACCCCAGGAGGCGGGGGGGTATGTCCTCACGGTCATGGCTCGCCCCAAGCCCTGACGATGGCCCCGATCACGCGTCAGGCGGCGTCAGATGACGGCGTCATGCGGACGATGTAGCGTCTCTCCATGGCCGCTTACGGCCGGGGGATCTCAAGACAATGCGCCGTACCGCACTCTTCGCCGCCGTCTCGCTGACGGCCATTCTTGTCGCCGGCACCGCCGCGGCCCAGTCCATCTCGGTCGGCGAGACCGTCCGTGGGTCGATCACGACCTCCGACCCGATCGTCGAGGAGGACGGCAGCCACTACGACTGTTGGGTCTTCCGCGCTCCGGCAGGCAACTACACGGTCGACTATCGCTCCGCTGACTTCGACGCCTTCGTCGGCGTGGGCCGGGGTTCGGACTGTGGCGTCCCGGTCGAATTCTACAACGACGACGGCGACGAGGGTCTGGATTCCCACCTCGAATTCGCCACCGACGGCGGGGCCTGGTTCATCAAGGCCAATACGCTCGAGGGCGGCGAGACCGGCGACTACACCCTGAGCCTGACGGCGGGCGGCGACCCGTCCAGCATGGACGAGATGAGCCATGACGACCATGCCGACCACGGCGACCAGGGCGAGCTGGACATGGCCTGGGTCGACGACCTCGCCGAGCGGGAGGGCGGCGACGCGCATCTGCTTAATGTCCTGTGCGCGGCGGTCGACACCCTCGATCTGATCGTCACCATGGAGGGCTTCGAAGAGGATGAGCTCATGGCCCGCCTCGACGAAGGTGCCGTGTTCACGACCGCCGCAAACCGGTCAGGCGCCGGCCTCGGCTTCAGCGAAGACGACGTCGAGAACCAGATCGCCGAACTCGGTGCCATGCTCCTGATGGACCCCGAGACCCCGCAGGACTTCACCGACGCCCGGCAGGAATGCCTGGACATGCTCTGAGCCCCGGTATCGCGTCGTCCGGAAAGGAGCGGAATCATGCAGCGGTCGATGTGCGGTTTGATCGCCGGAAGCGTCCTCGCCTCGGCGCTTCCGGCCACCCCCGCGGCGTCGCAGTCGATCTCTGTCGGTCAGACCGTCGAGGGCCGCATCACCGCGGACGATCCCCAGCTGGATGGCCGGAGGTACGACTGCTGGGTCTTTGACGCGCCGCCGGGCCACTACGTCATCGAGCAGCGATCGGAAGAGCTGGATCCCGCATTCTCCGTGGGCTTCGGAACCGACTGCAAGGCCGCCGTCGCGTTCGAACAGAGCTATGGCGGCCGGTTCAACGGTACGAACCGGCGAAATCAGGACGCCTACGTCGTCTTCCTGACCGACGGCGGTCCGCGTTTCATCCGCGCCCAGTCGGGCGAGCGCTATCAGGGTGACGCCGCGTATCAGCTGACGCTGGCCCGGGTAGAAAGCACCCGGGCCGCTTCCACCCTGTCGCTCGTGCCGGACCGGACCGTCACGGGCCGCATCTCCGCGGACGACGGCACGTGGAGCGACGGTGCCCATTTCGACTGTTGGGCGCTCGACGTCCCGCCCGGGCGCTACCAGGCCCGCCTGCGGACTGACGCCTTCGACGGTGTTCTGACGGTCGGTCGCGGATACGACTGCCGGCGGGGACGCGAGACGGACTCTCTTCCCAACGTCTTTCCCGTGCCGTCGAACGGTGGTCGTGTCGATCTTGAGTTCCGGGCGACGGGTGAGCCCTGGTACGTCGCGGTTCACACTTTCGGTGCCGGCGACGTTGGTGAGTATCGGTTGACCCTCGTTCCCCTTGATTGATGACTTCCGACCGGCTTCGGAGCAATCTCCAATGATCCGTACCGCGACAATCGCTCTGGTTCTGGTGGCGCTTCCGGCCGCCGCCCACGCCCAGTCGCTGGAGGTCGGGCAGTTCGTCGTGGCCGAGCTGGGCGATGACGATCCCCGGCTGGCGGACGGCACGACCTTTGACTGCTGGGTGTTTGACGCCGGCGCGGGAGGGGCCTTCACCGTCCGCGTCGCCTCGCACCTGTTCGATCCGGTGGTCGATGTCGGTCCCGGCGCGGACTGCACCGCCCCGATCCACGACGGCAATGACGACGATCCGGACGGCGGCGAGTCCGCCCACCTCCAGTTCGCCGCCGGGGGTGGCCCCTGGTACGTGCGCGTCAGCACCGTCGACCCGGGCGAGACCGGCCAGTACCGTCTCAACTTCGAGGCGGGCGGCATCCCCGGCTTCGGCGGCTACGCCGCGATGATGTCGCCGCCGTCCCCCGACTGACGCGACGTCGCCGGCCTCAGGGCTCCAGAAGATCGGGCATGAAGGCGCGCCACACCCCGGAGCGCACCTGTGCGGTCGCGCGCGCGATGTCCGGCGCGAAATAGTGGTCCGACGCATATTCCGGCGCCGCCTCACGCACGATCGACCAGGCCCGCTCCAGCGGCCCCGAGCTCCGCAGTGGCCGTTGGAAGTCGATGCCCTGCGCCGCGGCCAGCAGTTCGATCCCGACCACCGTCGCCGTGTTCTCCGCCATCTCCAGCAGGCGCCGCGCGCCGTGGGTGGCCATGGAGACGTGATCCTCCTGATTGGCGCTGGTCGGAACCGTGTCGACGCTGGCCGGATGGCTCATCATCCGGTTCTCGGCGACCAGCGCCGCCGCCGTCACCTGGGCGATCATGAAGCCCGAGTTCAGCCCGCTCTCGCGGACCAGAAAGGCGGGCAGGCCGCTCATCTTCGGATCGACGAGAATCGAGGTGCGTCGCTCCGAGATGTTGCCAATCTCGCAGAGGACCAGCGCGATCTGATCTGCCGCGAAAGCAACGGGTTCGGCGTGAAAGTTACCACCCGAAATCACGTCGCCCTCGGCGAAGAAGACCAGCGGATTGTCCGTCACTGCATTGGCCTCGCGCACCAGCGTCGCGGCCGCCGCGCGCAGCACGTCCAGCCCCGCGCCCATCACCTGCGGCTGACAGCGCAGGGAGTAGGGATCCTGCACCTTCTCGCAGTCGTCGCGGTGGCTTTCGCGGATGGCCGACCCGTCCAGCAACTCGCGCAGCACCCGCGCCACCTCGATCTGCCCCGGCTGGCCGCGCAGGGCATGGATGCGCGCATCGAACGGCGCGTCCGATCCCTTAAGCGCATCGACTGACATCGCTCCCGCCACCAGACCCGCCGCGAACGCGTCTTCCGTGGCGAACAGCCCCGCCAGCGCCAACGCCGTCGAACATTGGGTTCCGTTCAGCAGCGCCAGCCCCTCCTTGGGCCCCAGAACCACCGGCTCGCGTCCGACCGTCGCCAACGCCTCGACCGCCGGCAGAACGCGCCCGCCGACCATCGCCTCGCCCACGCCGATCAGGACGCAGCTCATGTGCGCCAGCGGTGCCAGATCGCCCGACGCCCCGACCGACCCCTTGGCGGGGATGACCGGCAGAACCTCGCCGTTCACCAGATCGATCAGCGCCTGCAACGTGTCGCGCCGCACACCCGACGCCCCCTTCGACAGGCTGGCGATCTTCAGCGTCATCAGCAGCCGGGTCACCCCCGCCGACAACGGCGCGCCGACCCCGCAGGCGTGGCTCAGGACAAGGTTTTTCTGCAGCGTCTCAAGGTCTTCCGGCGCGATCCGCGTGTTGGCCAACAGGCCGAAGCCGGTGTTGATCCCATACACCGTGCGGCCCTTGGCCAGGATGTCCGCCACCGTCGCTGCCCCCGCCTCGACGTCCCGCCACGCGGCGTCGGTCAGGGAGATGGTCACGGGCCCTTCGAGCGCCGCGCGCAACCCGGGAAGAGTCAGGGCGGCGTCGCCGATGATGATCTGGGTCATGGTCACGACTCCACGCTCGGCAGGTTCAACCCGTTCGCCCGCGCGGCCTCCCTGGCAATGTCATAGCCCGCGTCCGCGTGGCGCATCACGCCCGTCGCCGGGTCGTTCCACAGCACCCGCTCCAGCCGTCGCGCCGCCTCCGGCGTGCCGTCTGCCACGATCACGACGCCGGAATGCTGCGAATAGCCCATGCCCACCCCGCCGCCGTGGTGCAGCGACACCCACGACGCGCCCGAGGCCGTGTTCAGCAGCGCGTTCAGCAGCGGCCAGTCCGACACCGCGTCCGACCCGTCCATCATGGCCTCGGTTTCCCGGTTCGGGCTGGCGACAGAGCCCGAGTCCAGGTGATCCCGCCCGATCACGATCGGCCCCGACAGTTCGCCGGACGCGACCATCTCGTTGAACATCAGCCCCGCCCGGTGCCGGTCGCCCAGCCCGATCCAGCAGATCCGCGCCGGCAGGCCCTGGAAGGCGATCCGCTCGCCCGCCATGTCCAGCCAGCGGTGCAGGCCGGCGTTGTCCGGGAACAGCCGCTTCATCGCCGCGTCGGTCTTGCGGATGTCGTCCGGATCTCCCGTCAGCGCGGCCCAGCGGAACGGCCCGATCCCGCGACAGAACAGCGGGCGGATATAGGCGGGAACGAAACCGGGGAAGTCGAAGGCGTCGCTCACACCCTCGTCGAAGGCCACCTGCCGGATATTGTTGCCGTAGTCGGTGGTCGGCACCCCCGCCGCGTGGAAATCCAGCATGGCCTGCACGTGTGTCGCCATCGACGCCCGCGCCGCGGCCTCCACCGCCGCCGGATCGCTCTCGCGTCTGGCCTCCCACTCCGCCACGGTCCATCCGACGGGGAGATATCCGTTCACCGGGTCGTGCGCGCTGGTCTGGTCGGTCACCAGATCGGGTCGTGCCCCGCGCTTGACCAGTTCAGGAAGAACCTCCGCCGCGTTCCCCAACAGCCCGATCGAAATCGGTTTCTGGTCGGCGAACGACCGCTCCAGTAGCGCCAGCGCCTCGTCCACGCTCTCGGCCATGATGTCGAGGTAGCGCGTACGGATTCGAAACTCGATGCGGCTGCGCTGGCACTCGACCGCGATGCACGACGCGCCGGCCATGGTCGCCGCCAACGGCTGCGCCCCGCCCATGCCGCCCAGTCCCGCCGTCAGGATCCACTTGCCGGCCCAGTCGCCGCCGTGGTGCTGGCGCCCGGCCTCCATGAAGGTCTCATAGGTGCCCTGAACGATGCCCTGGGTGCCGATGTAGATCCACGATCCGGCGGTCATCTGGCCGTACATGGCCAGACCCTTGCGATCGAGCTCGTGGAAATGCTCCCAGGTCGCCCATTTCGGCACCAGATTGCTGTTGGCGATCAGCACCCGCGGCGCGTCGGCATGGGTGCGGAACACCCCCACGGGCTTCCCGGACTGCACCAGCAGCGTCTCGGCCTCGCCAAGTCGCTCCAGCTCGCTGACGATCCGGTCGAAACTGGGCCAGTCGCGCGCCGCCTTGCCGATCCCGCCATAGACGACCAGGTCCTGCGGCCGTTCGGCGACGTCCGGATCCAGGTTGTTCATCAGCATCCGCAGCGCGCCCTCGGCGGCCCAGGTGCGGCAGGTCTTTTCCGGCCCGCGCGGAGCGCGCACGACGCGCGTGTTGGACATGTGTTGTTCGCTCATGCCCGCGTCTCTACGCTGGCGACCCATGACGATGGAAGCCTCCGAAGCCCTGTCCTGGCGCTCCGTCGCCGACCTGATCGGCGATCACCCGGACGCGCGCGTCGCCCTGATCGGCGCGCCGCTGAACGAGCGCTCCCTGACTCCCGGCCGCTGCGATCTGGGGCCGAAAGCCCTCCGGGCCGTCCTGCCGCGCTTCTCGACCTACGACGTCGAGACGCGGCTTGAGTTGACGACGGCCGTCCACGACGCCGGCGACGTGCCGCTGAAGGCCGTCTCCCCCGCCGACGCCTTTAGTCCCGTCCGCGACGCCGTCGCCGCCCACGCCCACCGCGACCTGACCGTCCTCATCGGCGGCAACAACGCCGTCACCCGTCCCGGCGTCCACGCCCTAGGCCTCGACCGCGTCGGCGTGCTGACGCTGGACGCCCATTTCGACCTCCGCGACACGGATCAGGGCCTGACCAACGGCAATCCGATCCAGGCCTTGCTGGACGACGGCCTCGATGGTCGCCGCATCAGCCAGGTCGGTCTCGCCCCCTTCGCCAACACCCGCCGCGCGCATGAGAAGGCTCTGGCCGCCGGCATCTGCGTCCGCACGCTTGCCGACTGCCGCCGCGTGGGCTTCGCCGCCGCCGTGGCGCAGGAGCTGGAGCGCCTCTCCGCCCTCTGCGACGTCCTCTACGTCGACGTCGACATCGACGTCATCGACCGCGGCCAGTGGCCCGCCAGCCCCGGGGCCCGCCCCGGCGGCGTCGCCGTGCACGACGTCTTCGAGGCCACCCGCGTCATCGGCACCCACGCAAAGGTCCGCGCCGTCGACCTGACCGAGTACGACCCCTCGCTGGAGGTCGGCGACCTCGGCTCCCTCACCGCCGGCCGTTGGTTCTGCGAACTGCTGGCGGGGTTCCAGTCGCGTGGCTGAGCGTGTCGATCTCCTCCTCACCGACTGCCGCCTCGCCACCATGGTCGAGGGCGACGGGGCGTATGGCGCGATCGAGGACGGGGCCGTCCTGGTCCGCGACGGCCGCCTCGTCTGGGTCGGCCCCCGCGCCGACCTTCCGGCCCACGACGCCGCCGTCACCGAGCGCCTCGACGGCCGTTGGGTCACGCCCGGCCTGATCGACTGCCACACCCACCTGGTCTTCGGCGGCAATCGCTCGCACGAGTTCGAGCGCCGTCTGACCGGCGTGCCCTATGAGCAGATCGCGCGCGAGGGGGGCGGCATCGTCTCGACCATGGCCGCCACCCGCGCCGCGACTGAGGACGCGCTGGTTGCCTCCGCGCTGGACCGTCTGCGCGGCCTGACCGAGACCGGCGTCACCACCGTCGAGATCAAGTCCGGCTATGGCCTCGACGCCGACAACGAACTGAAGATGCTGCGCGCCGCCCGCCGCGTCGCCGTCGAGGGCGGCGTGCGCGTCTCCACCAGCTTCCTCGGTCTCCACGCCCTGCCGCCCGAACATCGTCAGGACCGCGCCGCCTACCTCGACCTGATGATCGACCACGTCCTGCCCGCCGCCCATGCCGAGCGGCTGGTCGACGCGGTCGACGCCTATTGTGAACCCATCGCCTTCACCGCCGACGAGGTCGCGCGCCTGTTCGCCCGGGCCCGCGCGCTGGGCCTGCCGGTCAAGCTGCACGCCGACCAGCTGTCGAACGGCGGGGGAGGGGGACTCGCCGCCGCCCACGGGGCCCTGTCGGCCGACCACGTCGAGCACACAGACGAGGCGGGCGTCGTCGCCATGGCCGCCGCCGGCACTGTCGCCGTCCTGCTGCCCGGGGCCTACCTGATGCTGCGCGAGACCACGCCCCCGCCCATCGACCTGTTCCGTCGCCACGGCGTGCGCATGGCGGTCGCGACCGACTGCAACCCCGGCACCTCGCCGGTGGCCAGCATGACAGCTGCCCTCAACCTCGCCTGCGTCCAGTTCCGCCTGACGCCGCAAGAGGCCCTGGCCGGCGCCACCCGCCACTCCGCGGCCGCCTTGGGCCTGTCGGCGGAGATCGGCACGCTGGAGGCCGGCAAGGCCGCCGACCTGGCCGTCTGGGACGTCGAGCGGCCGGCCGAGCTCTGCTACTGGCTGGGCGCGCCGCTGCTTCACCGGCGTTGGGTCGCGGGCAATCCGGGGTAGCGCGAGTTCCACTCAAGGTGGTGCGTCGCCGAATCGTGGCATCCTCCGGGACGGAGGATCTCCCATGCCCCGACGCCCTGACCGGGTCGAAATCCTGATGATCGTGGCCCTCGCCGCCTCGACGCTTGTCTACATCGGCTTCAGCGTCATGGACTTGCTGGCGGCCTGATCCGCGCGTGGTAGACGCATCCCGTCAGGGAGCCGCCATTGCCCACCACCGAAACCGACGTCGTTATCCTGGGCGGGGGCCACAACGGCCTCGTCTGCGCCTTCTACCTCGCGCGCGCCGGTCTGAAGGTGACGGTGCTGGAACGGCGTTCCGTCGTCGGCGGCGCCGCGGTGACGGAGGAATTCCACCCCGGTTTCCGCAACTCGACCGCCAGCTACACCGTCAGCCTGCTGAACCCCAAGGTGATCGCCGACATGGATCTGGCCCGCCACGGGCTGAAGGTCGTGCTGCGCAAGGTCGCCAACTTCCTGCCCTTGCCGGGCGGCGACCGGCTGCTGGCCGGGGAGGGGATCACGCAAGCCGAGGTCGCCCGCTTCTCGCAGAAGGACGCCGACCGCCTGCCGGAGTACGAGCGCCGGCTGGAGGTCGTGGCCGACGTGCTGCGCGACTGGATCCTGCGCCCCCCGCCCAACATGAGCTCGGGCGGCTGGCTGAACGCCCTGCCGGATCTGCTCTCCGCCGGCGCGCTGGGTCGCCAGGCGGCCGCGTTGGACGTTCAGGGGCGTCGCGACCTGCTGGACCTGTTCACGAAATCCGCCGGCGACTGGCTGGACGGCTGGTTCGAGAGTGATCCGATCAAGGCCCTGTTCGGCTTTGACGGCGTGGTTGGCAACTATGCCGGGCCGTACACGCCGGGCAGCGCCTACGTCCTGCTGCACCACGTCTTCGGCGAGGTGAACGGCAAACGCGGTGCTTGGGGCCACGCGATCGGCGGCATGGGCGCGATCACCCAGGCCATGGCCGCGGCCTGCGCTGAACGGGGGGTGGATGTCCGCCTGGATGCGCCGGTGGCGGAGGTGCTTACCGAACAGGGCAGGGCGGTCGGCGCGGTGACGGAGGGGGGCGACGTCGTCCGTGCCCGTGCCGTGGTCTCCAACCTGCACCCGCGCCTGCTGTTCGACCGCCTGGTCGACCCCGCCGCCGTGCCGCACGACTTCCGCGAACGGATGACGCGCTACGCCTCCGGCTCTGGCACCTTCCGCATGAATGTGGCGCTCAGCGAACTGCCCCGCTTCACCGCCATGCCCGAGCCCGGCGACCACCTGACCGCCGGCATCATCATGGCCCCCAGCTTGGACTACATGGAGCGTGCCCACGCTTCGGCGCGACTGGACGGCTGGTCGCGCGAGCCGATCATCGAGATGCTGATCCCGTCCACGCTGGACGACACCCTCGCGCCACCGGGCCAACACGTCGCCAGCCTGTTCTGCCAACACGTTTCGCCCGCCCTCCCCGACGAAGACCGCGAGACCGTCGCCGATCTGATGATCGACACCGTCGACAAGTGGGCCCCCGGCTTCAGGGCTTCGGTGGTCGGCCGGCTGCCGCTGGGGCCCCGCGATCTGGAGCGCCGCTTCGGCCTGATCGGTGGCGACATCTTCCACGGTCGCCTGACACTGGACCAGCTGTTCAGCGCCCGCCCGGTGCTTGGCCACGCCGACCACCGAATGCCGGTGCCCGGCCTGTATCTGTGCGGTGCCGGTGCCCACCCCGGCGGTGGCGTGACCGGCGCGCCGGGGCACAACGCGGCGAAAGCCGTGCTGAAAGACCTGGGTTGAGGTCGTCGGCCCTCTGACACAACTGCTTCCGCTTGCCGGTCAAGGCTGGTGGGCCTACCTCGACCGCTCAAGCCGCAGGAGCCCCTCATGACCGCCTACGACTTCGACCTCTTCGTCATCGGCGCGGGATCCGGCGGCGTGCGGGCCGCCCGGCTGGCGGCGCTGGACGGCAAGCGGGTCGCGGTGGCCGAGGAGCATCGCGCCGGTGGCACCTGCGTGATCCGCGGCTGTGTGCCCAAGAAGTTCATGGTCATGGCCTCGGACTTCGCCCACCAGTTCAGGACCGCCGAGGGCTATGGCTGGACGATCCCCGAAGCCGACTTCGACTGGCCGAAATTCATCGAGACGAAGGACGTCGAAATCGCCCGGCTGTCCGGAATCTACGCCGCCAATCTAGGCAAGGCGGGTGCCGAGTTGATCCACGGACGCGCCGTCCTGAAGGACGCCCACACCGTCGAGATCGTTGGCAAGGATCGCACGTACACCGCCGACAAAATTCTCATCGCCACTGGCGGCCGGCCGTGGGTCCCGCCGGAACTGCCCGGCGTCGAGCACGCAATCAGCTCCGAGGAGGCCTTCCATCTGCCAGAACTGCCGAAGCGGATCCTGATCGCGGGCGGCGGCTACATCGCGGTCGAGTTCGCCGGCATCTTCGCCGGTCTCGGCGTCGAGACGACCCTGATCTATCGCGGTCCCAACATCCTGCGCGGCTTCGACGACGACGTGCGGGCGCATCTGGCTGCGGAAATCGAGAAGCGCGGCGTCAAGGTCATCCTCGGCTGCCAGCACAGGTCGCTGGAGAAGACCGCGACCGGCATCGTCAACCACCTTGAGAACGGCCATTCGGTCGAGACCGACGTGGTCATGTTCGCCACCGGCCGGATCCCCTACGTCAAGGGTCTGGGCCTCGAGGCCGCCGGCGTGGAGTTGACCGACGACGGGGCCATCAAGGTCGACGAGTGGTCGCGCACGACCGCCGACAATATCTGGGCCATCGGCGACGTCACCGACCGCATGAACCTGACCCCGGTCGCCATCCGCGAGGCCGTGGCTTTCCACTCCACCGTCTTCCGCGACCGGCCGATGAAGTTCGACTACGAAGCCGTCGCCACCGCCGTGTTCAGCCAGCCGCCGGTCGGCACGGTGGGATTGTCCGAGCCCGAAGCGCGCCGCGCGTGCGGCGGCGGGGTGGATGTCTACATGACCCGCTTCCGGCCCATGAAATACGCCTTCACCGGTTCGGACGAGCGCATGCTGATGAAGCTGGTCGTGGACAAGGAGACCCAGCGCGTGGTCGGCGTCCACATTGTCGGGCCTGACGCGCCGGAGATCATCCAGGTCGCGGCCGTCGCGGTGAAGGCAGGTCTGACCAAGGCCCAGTGGGACGCCACCTGCGCGGTCCATCCGACCGTGGCCGAGGAACTGGTGACGATGCGCGAGCCGGTGCGGCCGCAGGACACCTCGCTGGGCTGACGCTCAGTGCGGGGCGACGTCCGGCGGCGGCGTGGTCAGCCAGGGGGCGAGACGAAAGCGGCGCGGCGGGGCCCCCACGGTCCGCGTCGTGATGAACTGGCGTGCGAAATTCACCACGGCGCGGATGGTCTGCTCGTCGAACGGCTTGCACACCGCGCCCAAGGCACCGGAAAAGCCGTCGGGAATCTGCTCGGGGTTGGCGGTCAGAAAGATCACCGCGGCCGCGTGTTCGGCGACGAGCCGGTGCGCGATCTGCGGGCCGGTCATGCCGTCCATCAGGTTGACGTCGACCAGCGCCAGGTCGGGCTTCTCCCGCTCGGCCACCGCGAAGGCACCCTTGGTGTCCACGGCGACGCCCACGACCTCGCACCCGCCGTCCAGCAGGATGAGTTCAAGTTCCATGGCCAGCAGAGCCTGATCTTCGACGATCATGACCCTCAAGCCTTCGACGCCCGTCACTGGATGCAATCCCCCGAACTGACGCTACCGCGGCCGTCTTTACCATCATGTGTCGGCGACCGGACACAGGCAACGTGGCGATGGCGACTTGGTTCAAGCTCAGCTATGAAAAATCTGGGGAATCAGGGCGTCGGAGTTCAGTGATGGCGGAAATGTCGCTCGTGGGCGTACAGAATACAGGTCCCTCGGGCCCGGACGCCTGCTGCCGCTTCCTGCAGACACTCGTCGCCATCCGGATGCGGACGGTCGAGGACCCCGAGTGCCGGCGCCATCTCGGCTGGATCAGCGACATGGCGGCCGCCATCGGCCTCATGAGCGAGCGCCACGCCCAAGGCGATCCGTTCGACGCCTACGTCGAGGATACGCTCGCCTTCTGGCGGCGCAGCTTCGAGACGCGGGGCGTCCGGCTGGAAGTGCGCGGCCGCGTCGGCGATCTGCCCGAGGCCCAGCGTCTGCCGCTCGCGGTGATCCTCCACGAACTGCTGACCAATGTGACGAAGCACGCCTTCGCAGAAGGTCAGGGCGGCGCGGTGGCGGTGGCCTTCTCCGCGACGCGTTCGGGCCTCAGCCTCGTCGTGCGCGACACCGGTGCCGGCGCTTCGGAAGCGCGAAAGGGCGACGGACTGGCCCTGGTCGAAGGCCTGGTCGCCCAGCAGGACGGCTCGCTGGCTCTCGAGACCTCGCCCGGCGCGGGCTTCGCCGTCCGCATCGGCCTGCCGTCGGGCGCCGAACGGCTGAACTGAGCGGGGCGAAACCCGGTGTGATCCCACGGCGGGCCCGGCTTGGCCTAAGTCGGGGCGTCGTCGTCGCAGCCCCGGGATCGCCATGACCGTCCGCACCCCCTCGCCCTCCCGCCGCGCCCTGCTGGGTGGTGCCGGTCTGCTGGCGGCCAGCTTCATGGTCTCGGTCCGCTCCGCCGCCGCCCAGGACGCCCGCGTCCGTCACGCGGCCCGCATCGACGACCTGATCGCCCGCATGACGATCGAGGAGAAGGCGGGCCAGCTCAGCCTGTTCAACGACCCCTTCCGTCACCGCCCCCAGGAGATCAACCCGGTCGACCGGGACGGCGACCCGGCCAGGATCGCCGAGATGATCCGCAACGGCCAGGTCGGCTCCCTGTTCAATGGCGTCGGTGCCGCGGGCACGCGGACCATCCAGGACATCGCCCTCAAGGAAAGCCGCCTCGGAATCCCCCTCCTGTTCGCAGCCGACGTGATCCACGGGCTCTACACAGTCTTTCCGGTGCCGCTGGGCGAAGCGGCCGCGTGGGACGCCGGCCTGGCCGAACGGACGGCGCGCGCCGCCGCCCGGGAGTCTGCCGCCTCCGGCATCCACCAGACCTATGCCCCCATGGTCGACATCGGGCGCGACCAGCGCTGGGGCCGGGTGGTCGAGGGTGCCGGTGAGGACGTCTTCCTTGGTTCGGTCCTTGCGGCCGCGCGGGTTCGCGGCTTCCAGGGGCCCGACCTGACGCGGCCCGACGCCATCCTCGCCACGCCCAAACATTTCGCCGCCTACGGTGCCGCCGAGGCCGGGTTGGACTACAATACGACGGACATGTCGGAGCAGCGGCTGCGCGGCGTCTATCTGCCGCCGTTCAAGGCCGGCTTCGACGCGGGCGCCCTGTCGACCATGAGCGCCTTCAATGAGGTCAACGGCGTCCCGGCGACCGGCAACGCATGGCTGCTCACGGACATCCTCCGTGACGAGTGGGGCTTCGAGGGCTACGTCGTCTCGGACTTCACCTCGGAAGAGGAGATGATCGCCCACGGCTTCGCCGAGGACGGACGCGACGCGGCCCGGATTGCCCTGCTGGCGGGCGTCGACATGAGCATGGTCTCGGGCCTCTACAACGCCCACATCCCCGATCTCGTGGCAAACGGGGACGTGCCCCTCGCAGTGGTCGACCGCTCGGTGCGGCGCGTGCTGAACGTGAAGGCCGCGCTGGGTCTCTTCGACGATCCGTACAAGGGCTCCGATGTCGCGGTCGAACGTCGCGAGGTGAACGCGGCGGAACACCACGCCCTGGCGCGCGAGGCCGGGCGCAAATCCGCGGTCCTGCTCAGGAACGAGGGCGGTCTTCTTCCCCTCCCCAAGAGCGGCAAGCGTATCGCGGTGATCGGACCGGCGGCGGACGACGACGTGTTCGGCCCGTGGACGATCTGGGGCGACCGCACTCGTGCCGTGTCGCTGGAGGCGGGCCTTCGCGCCGCCCTCGGGCCGGACGCCGCCCTGACCTTCGTCCGCGGGTCCGACCCCGAGGCACCGATCGACGGAGGGCTGGAGCGCGCCGTCGCCGCGGCCCGGGCGGCTGACGTCGTGATCCTGGCCATCGGCGAGGAGACCCGCATGTCCGCCGAGGCGCAGTCCCGGGCCGAGATCGTGGTGCCGGAACCGCAGCAGGCCCTCGCCGAGGCCGTCGCGGCCACGGGCAAGCCGATCGTCGTGCTGCTCCGGACAGGCAGGGCTCTGGCGCTGGAGGGGGCGGTGAAGGATGCCGACGCGATCCTCGTGACCTGGTTCCTGGGAAGTCAGCATGGCCACGCGCTCGCTGACCTGCTGTTCGGCGATCATTCCCCGTCAGGGCGCCTGCCGGTCAGCTTCCCTCATGTCTCCGGCCAGCAACCGTTCCACTATGACCACAAGCCGACCGGGCGTCCGGCGGATCCCGCGCCACCGCGTGAGGAATACCGCAGTCAGTTCCGCGAGGCCCCTCACAGCGCGGCCTTCCCGTTCGGGTACGGACTTTCCTATGCACCGGTGACCTACGGGCCTACGCAGTCGGCCGGCGCGACCCTGGCGTGGGACGGCCGGCTGGAAGTCTCGGTGGACGTGACGAACGGCGGCGATCGTGCCGTCGAGGAGACCGTGCAGCTCTACCTCCGCGACCGCGTCGCGCGTCTCACGCGGCCGGTTCGGGAGCTGAAGGGGTTCCGGAAGGTGCGGCTGGACCCCGGCCAGACCCGGCGCGTTGCCTTCACGCTGGACCGCAAGGCGCTGGAATACATGGGCCCCGAGAACAGATGGACGGTCGAGCCCGGACAGTTCGACGTCTGGCTTGCGCCGGACGCCCAGAGCGGCGTCGCGGCCAGGTTCGCCCTGGCGCGCTGACGCCGCCCCGGATCAGTCAGCCGTCCAGGCTGACCGTCGGATCTCAGTTCGATTCGAGCATCACGCGGCGGGCGTTGATTGCGAAGGTCTGCGGATCATCGAAATAGCCCTGCTTGCCCGTCGAGGCGGCGCAGACCTGACCGCGCACGTCATCCATGAGGGCACCCGGATTGATGCTGGTCCAGGTGCCGTCGCCGATGAAGTCTTCCGAGGCCGAGCTGCCGTCGATGAAGAAGAAGCTGGACCGGACGGTCTTGTAGCGCGTCTGGGAGCAGTCGATGTCGACGAGGGACGTTGCCCAGTCGAACTGCCCGGGCTCGGGCCGCACGGCGACCAGGGCCGTATTGATCTGACGCATGCTGCCGTTGATGCGCAGCGACCCCCAGTCGACGGCCATCACGGCGTTGTCCGAGACCGCGATGGCCTCCCATTCGTCGGCGGCGGCGGCACCGGCGGTCAGCAAAAGAGCGGCTGCGCCCCCGATCAGCGATTTCATCATGTCTTCGTCCCTCCAAGGCGATGATCCAACATCGCCGAACCGCTTTCGGCCGTCGAGCGGGAAATCCTCCCGATTCCTGACGGAACTTGACGACAGGCGAAGCGTTGCCGTGAGATCGCCGTTTTCCACCGGGGCCGAATGCGCCGAGTCTCACGATTGACCACGTCGCAACGGGCCAAGGTCCTCTTGGCGGGCGCGCTTGCGCTGCCGGCGCTGGTCATCCTCGCCCTCTCGCTGCTGTGGGCGTTCAGCGGCCAGGAATCCCGGGCACAACGCCGCGCGACCGAAGCGGCGGAAACGCTCCTGCAGGACTCCACGGCGCGCTACGAGGCCGAAGTTATGGCTCTGCGCGTGCTCGCGTCGTCCGAGGCCCTGGCCGACGGCGACTTCGACCTGTTCCGCAGTCGCGCGGAGCGGATATCCCCGATGCTGCCCGGCTGGCGCAGGGTGGTCTTCATCGATCGGACAGGCGTGGTGCGCATCGACACCCAACCGGGAACGTCCAGTCGGACGCCGACGACCGGCGACCTCGCCACAGCGAGGCGGGACATGGCCGGTTGTCCCTGCGTCATTGCCGGCCTGCGGACGCAGGAGGGGGGACTGCTGCTCACCTTCCTCGATCCTGCGCCCTATCAGCCGGAGGTCGCCGAGGGACTGGGCGACGCAACGGTCGCGCTGGTCGACCGCGAGGGACGGTTCGTCGGCCGCTCCCGCGACGCCGCACGACGCGTCGGCACACCCGCCACCGAGTTCGTGCAAGAGGCGGTCAGGCGAGGCGGCCGGGGCACCTATCGCGGCCGGACCTACGAAGGACTGGAAAACTACACCTCCTACGTCACGGATCCGGCCACTGGCTGGTCGGCGCACGTGGCGATGGACCGCAATCTGCTAGACCGACCCCGTTTCTGGGTCTTCGTCGCCATCGTCGGCGGTGCCCTTCTGTCTCTGATGACGGCGGTGGCCGTCGTCTGGTGGTCGGCGCGCGACATCGAGGCGCGGCGGCGGGAAGAAGCAGCGTTGATGGCCATGCAGCGAACCGAGGCCATCGGTCGCTTCGCCAGCGGCATCGCGCACGATTTCAACAACCTGCTCGCCGTGGTGATCGGCAATCTGGACCGGATCGCCAACCGGTCGACTGACCCGAAATCCGTTCAGGGTGCCGAAGCCGGGCTGGAGGCGGCGAGACGGGGCGCGCGACTGGTGAACCAGTTGCTGAGCTTCGCTCGTGGCGAAGGCGCCGAGATGGCGGCGGTGGACGTCCGCGATGCGCTGACCGGCATGGAGACCTTGTTGGACCAGGCCGCCGGCAAGTCGGTGGCGGTCGAGGTCCGGCTGCCCGAGGCGGGCCTGAGAGTGAGGGCCAACGCCGACCAGCTTGAGAGCGCCCTGGTCAACCTGGTCGTCAACGCCCGGGACGCCCTCGAAGGGCGGAGCGACCCACGGGTGGTGGTCTGCGCCGAGCGTCGAGGCGATCGGGTGGCACTGATCGTCGAAGACAACGGTTCAGGCGTGCCCCCGGAGCTGCGAAGCCGCCTCTTCGAGCCGTTCGTCACCACGAAGCCGGTCGGGGTCGGCACCGGTCTGGGTCTGGCGCAGGTCGCGGGCATGGCGCACCAGGCGGGCGGCGAGGCCCGGCTGGAGGACGGGTCGTCCGGCGGCGCGCGATTCGTGATCGAACTGCCGTTGGCGGATCAACCGGTGAGCACCTCCGTCGACATGCGCTGAAGCAGGGCCGCGCCCTGACCAATGGCGGCCAGCCGGCTGGAGGCGTGGCCCAGCACATTGGCGGCATAGACCTCGTAGAGGGCGATGCGGCCTTCGAGGAAGACCGGGTCGCCTTGTCCCGCGTCCAACTCCGCCCGCGCCTCGATGGCACCGCGCGCCAGCATCCAGCCCCCGATCACGTCGCCCATAAGCTTCAGATAGGCGTCCGCACCGGCGAGGACGTCGGCACCCCGCGCGGGGTCGGCCTTGGCGTCGAGCAGCCACAGGGTCGCGTCCTCGGCGGCCTCGACGGCGGCCTGGAGACGTTCGACGGGCTTTCCTGAATACAGTCGCGGAAGCCGGACGAGATCCGCTTTCATCTCGGCAAGGATGCGGCGCGCGGCCTCGCCACCGTCCTGGGACAGTTTGCGGCCGACGAGGTCCATGGCCTGGATGCCGTTGGTGCCCTCGTAGATCGGGGCGATGCGGGCGTCGCGGTAGTGCTGGGCCGCGCCCGTCTCCTCGATGAAGCCCATGCCGCCGTGAATCTGGACGCCCATCGACGCGACCTCGCAGCCGACGTCGGTCGACCAGGCCTTGGCAATCGGGGTCAGCAGGTCCTCGCGGCCCTTCCACGCCACGCGTTCCTCGACCGTCGAGGCGTGGCGCGCGAGGTCGGCGGCGACTCCGCAGGACAGGCAGATGGCGCGGGCGGCCGCGATCTTCGCCTTCATCACCGAGAGCATGCGGCGCACATCGGGGTGATCCACGATGGGGGCGTTCGCCTCGCCCGTCAGGGCGCTGCGGCCCTGTCGCCGATCCATGGCGTAGGCCAGGGCACCCTGATAGGCGCGCTCGGCGATGCCGACGCCTTCCACGCCGACGGCCAGCCGCGCGGCGTTCATCATGACGAACATGTGCGACAGGCCTTCGTTGGGCTTGCCGACCAGCTCGGCCGTCGCGCCCTCGTAGCTCATGACGCAGGTCGGCGAGGCGTGGATGCCCAGCTTGTGCTCGACGCCCACAGGGCGGAAGGCATTGCGCGCGCCCAGGCTTCCGTCCGGCTTCAGGAGGTATTTGGGGGCGAGGAACAGGCTGATTCCCTTGGGCCCCGGCGGAGCGTCGGGCAGGCGGGCCAGCACCATATGGACGATGTTGTCCGTGGCGTCGTGGTCGCCCCAGGTGATGAAGATCTTCTGGCCGCTGAGAGAATAGGTGCCATCGCCGTTGGGCACGGCGGTCGAGGTCAGGGCCCCGAGGTCGGTGCCCGCATGCGGCTCGGTCAGGACCATGGCCCCGGTCCATTCGCCGGAGACCAGTTTCGGCAGCCAGGTCGCCTTCTGCTGGTCGGTGCCGTGAGCCTCCAGCGCCTCGATCGCGGCCAGCGACAGCATCGGGCACAGGCCGAAGGCCATGTTGGCGGCGTGCACCGTCTCATAAGCGGCCAGTTCCAGCGCCTTGGGCAGACCCTGGCCACCCTGCGCGGGCGACGCGGACAGGCCGGTCCAGCCGCCCTCGGCGAACTGGCGATAGGCGTCGGCGAACCCCGGTGCGGCGGTCACCGCGCCGTTGGCGTATGAGGCACCGGCCTGATCGCCGGGCCGGTTCAGGGGCGCGAGGACGTTCTCCGAAAAGTCGCCCGCGGCCTCCAGCACGGCCAGCATCAGGTCGTCGTCATGATCGGGAAACGCGCCCGTGGCGGCGACGCGGTCGATGCCGGCGACGGCCTTCAGCGTGAAGGCGAGGTCGCGGACGGGCGCGCGATAGGTCATGGACGTTCCTCCGAGGATTCCCGCGTCTTGGCGAAGCGCGGCGCATGGCCCAAGGTGACCCCGTGCCGCAGCGGAATGGAAGGCCCATGAGCGAACCACGCAATCGCTATTCGACCGTCTCGCTGACCCTGCACTGGCTGACGGCCGCGCTGGTGATGGGGCAGATCGTGCTGATCACGATCGCCGAATCCGTCAGCGGGCCGGAACGCGGCCTGTGGATGATGCTGCACAAGTCCGGCGGGATGACGATCCTGATCCTGACCCTCGCGCGTCTGGGCTGGAGGGCGGCCAATCCTGCGATCGCCCTGCCGGCGGCGACGCCACGCTGGCAGAAGATCGCCGCGCGGACGACGCACGTGCTGTTCTACGTCCTGCTGCTGGCCCTGCCGCTGACCGGCTGGCTCGCTGGCTCCGCGGCAGGGCGCGGCTTCGAATGGTACGGCCTGTTCGATTTCCCCCTGTTGCCGGTCGAGGGAGGGCGGGAGCTGGCTGGAAGGCTGATGGACGTGCACGAGGCACTACCCAAGCTGCTGTACGTCCTGCTGTTCCTGCACGTGGCAGGCGCGCTGAAGCATCATTTCCTGGATCGCGACGACGTGCTGCACCGGATGATTCCGGCCATCCCGCGCCGTCCATGAGCGACGCCGTGGCGCGGGCCGCAGCCGCGCTGGCGGCGGGCGAGCTGATCCTTCTTCCGACGGAGACCGTCTATGGCCTGGGCGCCGACGCGGCGAACCCGGAGGCCGTGGCGCGCGTGTTCGAGGCCAAAGGCCGACCGCGGTTCAATCCCCTGATCGCCCACGTCGCCGACGTCGCGCAGGCGAGGCGGATCGCCGTCCTTGATCCGACGACGGAAAGGCTGGCTGCCGCCTTCTGGCCCGGCCCGCTGACCCTCGTCGCACCGGCGCGAGAGGACGGCGGCGTATGCGATCTGGCGCGGGCCGGGCTGGACAGCGTCGCAGTGCGGGTGCCGGAGCATGAGACGGCGCGCGCCGTGATCGCGGCCTTCGGCGGGGCCGTGGTGGCGCCCTCGGCCAACCGGTCGGGCCGGCCCAGCCCCACCACCTTCGCCGACGCGCTCGAGGAGACCGGTCACGCCGTCGCCGAGGCGGTGGACGGCGGGGCCTGCGCCGTGGGGCTGGAGAGCACGGTCGTCTCGGTGCTGGACGGCCGGGTCGCCCTGCTGCGGCCGGGTGCCGTGACCCGGGCGCAGATCGAGGCCGTCGCCGGACCCCTCGCCGGCAACGATGAGGGACACCGATCGCCGGGCCGACTGGCGTTGCACTATGCCCCGGACGCCCCCGTGCGCATCGAGACGACGCAGTTCGGGCCAGGAGAGATTCTGCTGGGCTTCGGTCCCGGCGTCGGCGAGCCGCGCTGGAGCCTGAGCCCGACCGGCGACCTGCGCGAGGCGGCGGCGAACCTGTTCCGCCGGCTGCGGGAAGCCGACCGGGAGCGGCCTTTGGCCATCGTCGTGGCCCCGATCCCGCGCGAGGGACTGGGCGAGGCCATCTTCGACCGATTGCGCCGCGCCGCCGGACACGTGGGCTAGTCGTCGACCGGCCGTCGTGGATTGAAGGTCCAGCCTTCCGCGCGCTTCGCGTCGAGCACGGCCTGGATGTCCGCCACCCTGGCGTGGAGTTCGGCGTGGAGCCGGTCCAGCTCGACCGGGTCCTCGGTCGGTCGCGAGGCAGGAGACGGGGGTTTGGGATGGCCGACGCATCGGGACCCCTTGGCCCGGTGGTCCGGACTCAGGCGAAGCGGGCCTGGAGGTCGATGCTGGAGCGGGTGCCGACGGCGTCGAAACAGGCGTCGAGCCATTCGGAGGCCGCCTCGCGGCCGCGCGCCTTGAGCCGGTTCAGATAGGTCCACTCGGTGTTGAACTTGGAGCTGAGGGTCTCGCCGGCCAGCCAGGCGTCGGCGTCGATGGCGTGCATGCGCATGTCGCGATAGCGGCCTCGAGCGTCCTCGGTCAACCTGCCGCTCTCCAGCAGTTCCTGGACGAAGGCGACGGCGCGCAGCTCGGCCATCAGGGGCGCATTCAGGACGATCTCGTTGAGCCGATCCATGATCTCGCCGGCCCCGCGCGGTGCCTCGGCCCGCTCGATCGGATTGAGGGTGACCAGCAGGACGTCGTCGGGCGTGTCGTCGTAGAACAGGGGCCACAGGGGCGGATTGGCGAGGTAGCCGCCGTCCCAGTAGGGCTCGCCCTCGATCTCCACCGCGTGGAACAGGTGAGGCAGGCAGGCCGAGGCCATCAGCACCTCGGGCGTGATCTCGGCCGATCGGAAGATCCGCGAGCGGGCCTGCCGCACGGCGGTGGCGGCAACCAGCAGCCTGACCTCGGAGGCGCGGACGGCCCCGAAGTCTATCGCCGCGTCAAGAACCCGCTTCAATGGATTGAGATTGAAGGGGTTGAACTCATAGGGACTCATCGACAGGGCCATCGTCTCGCCGGCGCGCCACAGCGGCGTCTCCTTCAGCCAGCCGGGGCTGAAGGCCGCGCTCCAGATGGCGCTGTCACCGAAGACATTGCGGCCGCCGGACTGGTTTACCTCGCGCCACAGCTTGTCGAGGGCCGCGCGGGCACCGGCGGGGCCACCCGCCGCGAGGCCGGAGATCAAGGCGGCCCCGTTCATGGCCCCGGCGGAGGCGGCGGTGACGACCCGCACGTCCAGCCGGTCGTCCTCCAGCAGGCGGTCCAGCACCCCCCACTGAAAGGCACCGTGGGCACCGCCACCCTGAAGGGCGAGCGACACCGGACGGCGGCCCTCGGTCGGCGCGGCGGGGGCGTCGGTCGCGGCCCGGGCTCTGCGTTTGAACAGGGCCATGGGCGGCTCCGGAGCTATTGGGCGGTCCAGCCGCCGTCGATGGAGAAGCTGGCACCCGTGGCCGAGGCCCCGAGGTCGCTGACGAGGTAGAGGAAGATGCCGGTCAGCTCGTCGGAGGTGACGAAGCGCTTGGTCGGTTGTTTGGCGAGGATGACCTCGTCCACCACGCGCTCTTTCGAGATGCCGTGGGTGCGGGCCTGGTCGGCGATCTGCTGCTCGACGATGGGGGTCTCGACGAAGCCGGGGCAGATGGCGTTGCAGGTAATGCCGTCCTTCGCCAGCTCCAGCGCGACGGTCTTGGTCAGGCCGATGACGCCGTGCTTGGCCGCGACATAGGCGGACTTGAACGGGCTGGCGCGCAGGCCGTGGGCCGAGGCGACGTTGATGATGCGGCCGCGGCCTTGGGCCTTCATGATCGGGACCGCCGCGCGGATGGCGTAGAAGGCCGAGGACAGGTTGATGGCGATGATCTGGTCCCACTTCTCGGAGGGGAATTTCTCGATCGCCTCGACGTGCTGGACGCCGGCGTTGTTGACCAGGATGTCGAGCCGGCCGAGCTCGTGCCGGGCGAAGGCGACGAGGTCGGCGACCTCCTCGCCGCGGCGCATGTCGGCGGCGTGGTAGCGGACCCGGACGCCGCAGGCGGCCTCGATGCCGGCGCGGGTGCGCTCGATCTCCGACGGATCGCCCAAGCCGTTCAGGACCACGTCGCCGCCGCGCGCGGCCACGGCGCGGGCGAGAGCGAGACCGATGCCGGAGGTCGAGCCGGTGATCACCGCCACCTGACCGGACAGGTCGTTCATGTCGCGGGGGGCGGCCGGAGTGGAGTCTCCGGGCGCGGCGCCGCGCTTGGGCCAGTGCAGCATGGTCGTCAGTCTCCTGCGCGCCGTTGTCGGCGTCTTTCCCCCAGCCTAGCCTTTCGCAACCGCGAAGGCGACCCGGAGAGATTATTCCCTATCGGGTGAATATCCAGTCCGAATCGGTGGAGCCGGCCTTGTCAAAGGCGTAGCCGTCGACCGTGAAGGCCTTGAGTTCGGCGGCGCATTCGATCCGGTTCTCGACGGCAAAGCGCGCCATGGCCCCCCGGGCCTTCTTGGCGAAGAAGGAGATAATGCGCGTCTCGCCACCGCCATCCTTCGCCCCTTCGCGGAAATGGCAGGTGACGACGGGGATCTTCAGTGCGCGGGCGTCGACGGCACCGAAATACTCCTGACTCGCCAGGTTGATCAGGGTGGGGTCGGCGTGGCCCTCGGCGTCGGCATTGAGCGCCTTCGAGATGCGGTCGCCCCAGAAGTCGTAGAGACTGGCACCGCGCCGGGTCTTCAGCCGGGTGCCCATCTCCAGACGGTACGGCTGGATCCGGTCCAGCGGGCGCAGCAGGCCGTAGAGGCCCGACAGGACGCGTACGCGGTCCTGGGCCCAGGTCAGGTCCCTGGCGTTCAACGAGCGCGCGTCGAGCCCCTGATAGACGTCGCCGGCGAAGGCGAGGACGGCCTGAAGGCCCTCGTCGGAGGCCGGGTCGAAGGCCTTGAAGCGCTGCTGGTTCAGCTTCGCAAGGTCGTCGGAGATGCCCATCAGCCGGCGCAGTTCGGCCTGGGTCTGGCGCCGCGCGGTGACCGACAGGCTGCGGACGTCGTCCTCGAACCGGTGGCGGGTGGCCGGCAGATCGGCGGGGGCTTCGGTGAAGTCCAGCCGCTTGGCCGGAGACAGGACGAACAGCAAGGCGGTCTCCCGGGAACGCCCGATCGGACGAGGTGGGCGCCAGATAGGCCGCTTCGGCGACGATTTGAACCGGCGAGCTAGTTTCGGGACATGGCGGTCGCCGCCAGCACGCGCGCCGCCGCAGGGCCCTCAACGGTTTGGGATGCGGGAAAGCGAAGGCCGTCGCAAACGTAGCGTGCGACGAAATCCCACGTCTGTCTCGGCTCGATCGCGCGCGCGGGTTCGCCAGCCATCCGGCCGATCACGGCACCGTCGGCGTCGTAGCCGCGGACTTCCAGCATGCGCCACGTCCGCGCCTGACAGTCGATCACCAGTTCGGTCGTTTCCTGCACGATCGCGCCGTCGGGTGTCCGGATCGGGTCGGCGTACACCCGGTAGCTGATCAGGCGCGCGCCCTGATCCACAGGCTGAATGCTGTCCACGACGATGAAGTTGGCGGAGCCCCGGTTGCCGGCCAGAAGGGTGTAAGGGCCTGACGGCAGTCCGGGATCCTGCTGCAGACCGACGGGCGTGGAACTCAGAAGCGCAATGAGGATGGCGATGTTCATCGGATCTCCGGGCGGGGCCTAGAACAGGACAGCGGGGTTCATGATTCGATGCGGATCCAGCGCGGCGCGGATGGCGCGCATGGCGTCCTGCTCGACATCGGACTTGTAGCGGCGCGCCTCGTCGGTCTTGAGGCGGCCCAGACCGTGCTCAGCGCTGATCGAACCTTCGAAGGTGGCGACGAGGTCGTGGACGACTTTCGACCCCTGGGGCTGGCGGGCCATGAAGGCGGCGGGGTCCGCGTCGAGAGGTCGCATGACGTCGTAGTGCAGATTGCCGTCGCCGACGTGGCCGAAGGCGCTGATGCGGGCACCCGGTTCGAAGGCGAGGACAGCGGCCTCGGCGGCGTCGATGAACGCGGCGATGCGCGAGACGGGGACGGAGACGTCGTGCTTCCAGCCGGGGCCCTCGGGCTTCTGGGCGGCGGACTGTTCCTCGCGCAGCTTCCAGAAGTCGGCGCGCTGGGCGTCGTTCGTGGCCACGGCGGCGTCGACGATCAGGCCCTGATCGAAGGCGGATTCCAGAAGGCGCTGCAGGCCGGCTTCGGCCGCGCCGTCCTCGCCCGAGGCCAGTTCGATCAGGGCCAGCCAGGGGGTGGCAGTCTCCAGCGGCTCGCGCACGCCGGGGATGTTGCGGACGGCCATCTCCACGCCGATGCGGCGCATGAGCTCGAAGGCCTCAACCCCGCCGCCGGTCTCCGCCTTGGCGCGGGCGAGCAGGTCGACGGCGTCGGCGGCGCTGGACAGGCCGACCACGGCAGTGGCGCGGGAGCGGAGCAGCGGGAAGAGCTTCAGCGTCGCGGCGGTGACCACGCCCAAAGTGCCCTCGGCCCCGATCAGCAGCTGTTTGAGGTCGTAGCCGGTGTTGTCCTTGCGCAGGGTCTTCAGCCCGTTGAAGACGCGGCCGTCGGGCATGACGGCCTCGATGCCCAGAACCAGATCGCGCATCATGCCGTAGCGCAGGACCTGCACGCCGCCGGCGTTGGTGGAGATGACGCCGCCGATGGTGGCGGTGCCTTCGGCGGCCAAGCTGAGGGGAAAGCGGCGACCGGCGGCCGTGGCGGCGTCCTGGGCTTCCTTTAGCGTCACGCCGGCCTCGACGGTCAGGGCGTCGTCCAGCGGGGAGACGGCGCGGACGGCGCGCAGCTTGCGCAGGGACAGGAGAACTTCGCCGAACGGAATCTGGCCCCCGACCAGACCGGTCGCGCCGCCCTGGGGCACGAGCGGCAGGCGGTGGCGGGCGCAGACGGTCACCGCCCTGGTCACCTCTTCGGTCGAGCGGGGCATGAGCATCAGCGGGGTGTGGCCGTGCCAGCGGTCGCGCCACTCCTTGAGCCAGGGCGCGATCTCCTGCGGGTCGTCGGTCCAGCCGCCGGGGCCGAGCGCGGCCTTGAGCTCGGACAGGGCGTCGGAGAGACCGGCGAGCGCCGTCTTGAGGCGGTCAGGCGGGAGGGGGAGGGCGCTGTCCATGCCCCCTTGTCCCAAAGGCTTGCCGGGGTGGGAAGGGGCGAGTTACGGCGAGACATGACCTTGCCTGCTCCTGTCCCCGCCGTCGGCGTCGTCTGCTTCCGCGGCGACGAGGTGCTGCTGATCCGGCGGGGACGGGAACCCCGGCTGGGGCAGTGGAGCCTGCCCGGCGGACGGGTCGAGCCCGGCGAGCGGCTGGAAGAGACGGCGCTGCGAGAGCTGCGGGAGGAGACGGGCGTCGAGGCCGAGCTGCTGGGGCTGGTCGATGTGGTCGACGGAATCTTCCCCAAGCATGATCGCCACTATGTGCTGATCGACTATGCGGCGCGCTGGATCGCGGGCGAACCGGTGGCGGGCGACGACGCGGCGGAGGCCGAGTTTGTGCCGATCGAGGCGGCGTGCGCGCGAGTGGACTGGGACGAGACGCGGCGGGTCATCCGGCTGGCGGCGGCGCGGTTTGTTACGGCGATGTAATCTTCGACGTCCGGTTTCTATGGAACGGCGGTCACGGGTGCCTTAGCCTTCGAGGCCAAGGAGGACGTCGATGGAACTGCCTACGATTTTCGTTCTGGTGCTGGTCGCTTTCGCGATCGTGCTGTTGTTCAGCGTGGTGAAGATCGTGCCGCAAGGGCGCGAGTTCACAGTCGAGCGCTTCGGGAAATACACCAAGACCCTGGCTCCCGGGATCCATCTTCTGACGCCGTTCGTGGAGCGAATTGGCCGTCGGATGAACATGATGGAGCAGGTTTTGGATGTTCCGACCCAGGAAGTGATCACCAAGGACAACGCCATGGTGAAGGTCGACGCCATCGTCTTCATCCAGGTGATGAGCGCCTCGGCCGCAGCCTATCGGGTCGAGGACCTGCCCTATGCCATCACCCAGCTTTGCTCGACCAATCTGCGGACCGTGGTCGGCTCGATGGACCTGGACGAGGTCCTGTTCCAGCGCGACAACATCAACTCGCGCCTGCTGACCGTGATCGACGCGGCGACCGAGCCGTGGGGCGTCAAGGTCAACCGGATCGAGATCAAGGACCTGACGCCGCCGGTCGACATCACCAACGCCATGGCGCGCCAGATGAAGGCCGAGCGCGAGCGCCGCGCCGTCATCACCGAGGCCGAGGGCGAAAAGCAGGCCGCCATCGCGCGCGCCGAGGGCGCCAAGCAGTCGGCGATCCTTCAGGCCGAGGGCCGCAAGGAAGCCGCCTTCCGCGACGCCGAGGCCCGCGAGCGCGAGGCCGAGGCCGAAGCCCGCGCCACCGCCATGGTGTCTGAAGCCATCGCCCGCGGCGACGTGAACGCCATCAACTATTTCGTGGCGCAGAAGTACGTCGAGGCCTTCGCCCTTCTGGCTTCCAGCCCGCAGCAGAAGACGGTCATCGTGCCGGCCGAGATGGGGGCCCTGGTCGGCTCCATCGCCGGCATCGGCGAGCTGGTGGGCCTGGCCGGCCGGCAGCAGCAGTCGGGCGGGTCGACCCCGCCGCCCGCGCCGCGCAGCACGCCGCCCGCGCCCCCGCGCCCGCCGCGCCGCCCCGCCGGCTCGGTTCCCGTGACGGAGTAGGACGATGGACGCGATCCTGAGCCTGCATGCCGCCCAGCCCTGGTGGATCTGGCTGGCGATCGGCGTGGCCCTGCTGGCGGTAGAGGCCGCCATCTCGAGCGAGTGGCTGCTGTGGCCGGCGGTGGCCGCGGGCGTGGTGGCGGTGCTGACGGCGCTGGGCCTGAGGCTGGGCCTGACGGCGGAGATCGCCATCTTCGCCCTGCTGACCGCCGCCGCGACCCTGCTGTCGCGACGGCTGATCCAGCGGGTCAATCCGGGCGAGGTCGCCGACGTCAATGACCGCACCAGCCGGCTGGTCGGTCAGCGGGCCCAGGTGGTTCAGCCGTTCGTGGACGGTCGCGGCCGGGTCTTCGTCTCGGGTGCCGAATGGGCGGCCGAGATCGACGGCGACGCCCCCCTGCCGGGGCAGAGCGTGGTCGTGGCCGATGCGTCGGGTGCGACGCTGAAGGTGCGGGCGGCGTGATCGGACTGGCGCTCGCCGGGGCGCTGGCCTGCGTGCCGCTGGCGCAGGCCGACGCGTTCGGCGACATCGCGTTCGACGAAGGGGCCCGGCCCGACGATCCCCGGCTCGTCCACGTCGCCTGCACCGACGGGCATGACGGCGAATGCGACGGCCGGGATGCCAAAGGCGTGCGTTACGGCTTCCTGGACGGGAATCTCCTGCTGAAGGTCGTCGACGGCCCCGGTCCTTCTGCCCGGTTCAGTGACCGGCTGGAGCCGTCGCCCCATCGGTCGAACGATCTTTGGGTCGGGCTGTGTGACTACGAAGCCAGTTGGGTTGCGTTACGGACTGACGCCGACGGACGGCAGGTCTACGGCCTCTACGCCCAGCCCTAGCCCCGCCGTTCCTCGATCCAGCGGTTCGACAGGGCGTCCGCCCGCTCATTCAGCTCATGCCCGGCGTGGCCCTTGACCCAGTGCCACTTGACCTGGTGCCGGGCGCGGGCGGCGTCGAGGCGTTTCCACAGGTCGTCGTTCTTGACCGGCTTCTTGTCGGCGGTCAGCCAGCCGCGGGACTTCCACGGCGCGATCCATTTGGTGATCCCGTCCATGACATAGCGGCTGTCTGTATGCAGATCGACCCGGCAGGGGCGGGTCAGGGCTTCCAGCGCCATGATGGCGGCCGTCAGCTCCATGCGGTTGTTGGTGGTGGCCAGCTCGCCGCCCCACAGCTCCTTCTCGTGGCCCCTGCCCGTCTGCAGGACCGCGCCCCAGCCGCCGGGACCGGGATTGCCCTTGCAGGCACCGTCGGTGTGGATGATGACGTGACTCATGGGGCGCGTGACTACAGGTCCGCTTGGCGTCGCGCCACCTAAGCGCCTATATGCGGCGCTAGAGATTTGGGCCGACGAACCGGTCCGCATGAGGAGAGTACGCCGTGGGCGCGATGAGCATCTGGCACTGGGCGATCGTGATCGTGGTGATCGCCCTTCTGTTCGGCGGGCGCGGCAAGTTGTCCGGCCTGATGGGCGACGCGGCCAAGGGCATCCGCGCCTTCAAGGACGGCCTGAAGGACGAAGACAAGAAGGACGGTCCGGCCGAGGGCGTGAGCAGCCTGCCGCGGACCGAGGCCGAAAAAGAAGAGCTGAAGCGCTAGTCACCAACGAACGTCGGAGACCCTGACGGATGGGTGGCTTGGGCCCCGGAATCGGCGGCTTTGAAATCCTTGTGATCGGACTTGTGGCCCTGCTTGTGGTGGGGCCCAAGGACCTGCCCGTCATGATGCGCAAGCTCGGACGGGCGATGGCCAAGGCGCGCGCTATGGCCAACGATTTCCGCGCGAGCTTCGACGAGATGGCGCGCCAGTCCGAGCTGGATGAGTTGCGCAAGGAGGTCGACGCCCTGCGCCGCAACCAGATGGTGCCGCTGGGCGCCGAGGCCGAAGCGACCTTCCGCGAGATCAACGCCGACCTGAACCGGCCGGTCGAGTCGCCGGCGCCGACCGCGCAGCCGCTGCTGACGGGCCCCGAGGAGTTCGCCGATCCCGGTCCGTCGAAGATCGCGCCGACCGTCGAAGAGCCTGCGCCGGTGAAGGCGAAAGCGGCCAGGCCGCGCGCGAAGGCCGCCACGGCCGCGCCCGCCAAGGCCGCCACTCCGGGCACCAAGGCGCGGGACAAGTCGACATCCAAGGTCGCAGCGCCCAAGGCGAGGGCGTCAGCCGCCAAACCCAGGGTCACGCGCAAGAAGGCGGTGGACCTGTGAGCCGGGACGACCGCGACGAGGCCGAGATCGAGGCGTCGCGCGCGCCCCTGATGGATCACCTGATCGAGCTGCGCGGACGGCTGCTGATCTGCGTGGCGGCCTTCATCCTCGGCTTTATCCTGTGCTTCGCCTTCGCGGAGCCGATCTATATCTTTCTGGTGAAGCCGTTCGCGGCCGCGGCGGCCTTCCATGAGGCGGCGGGCGGCGGCAGCCACAGCGCGGTGTCGCCGTGGGACCTGATCGCGGGGACCGCCGGATTGAAGCCGCTGCCGACGGTCGAGGGGCAGACGGTCAACCTGATCTACACCGCGCCGCTGGAAATCTTGTTCACCAAGATGAAGCTGGCCGGGTTCGGCGCGATCATCGTGGCCTTTCCCGTTCTGGCCTACCAGCTGTGGCGGTTCGTGGCCCCGGGGCTGTACCGCAACGAGAAGGGGGCGTTCCTGCCCTTCCTGATCACGTCGCCGGTCCTGTTTTTGACCGGGGCGGCGCTGGTCTATTTCGTCATGCTGCCGTTCGTCATGTGGTTCTCGCTCAGCCAGGGCATCGACCAGCAGGGGGTTTCGGCGGCATTGCTGCCCAAGGTGTCGGACTACATGAATCTGGTCACGGCGCTGATCCTCGCGTTCGGCCTGTGCTTTCAGCTGCCGGTGGTGATGACCCTGCTGGGGTTGGCCGGGCTCATCTCGTCCAGGCTGATGTCCGAGGGGCGGCGCTACGCCATCGTCGCGGTGGTGGTGGTGGCGGCGATCGTGACGCCGCCCGATCCGATCAGCCAGCTGATGCTGGCCGTGCCCCTGGTGCTGCTCTACGAGGTGTCGATCTGGTGCGTGCGGCTGATCGAGTTGCGGCGCCGGAAGGCCGACGAAGCCGAGGGGCTTACGGCAACTTGACCCGGCGTGATCTTGGCGCCGCTTCGGGGGCGCGCTAGGCCGGACGCCACAACCGATCTCAGGGAGAGACGACCATGGCCGACCTGGCTTCCGTCACCGAACACATCCGCGGCGCCGTGGGCGACAACTCCGGTCTGGGCAAGACCGTGAAGATCGATCTGGGCGACACGGGCAAGATCTACATCGACGGCGCCTCGGTCCCGAACTCGGTGACCAATGAGGACAAGCCGGCGGACGCGACGGTCTTGATGTCGTGGGACGACTTCATGGCCCTGTCGAACGGCCAGCTGGATCCGATGATGGCCTTCATGCAGGGCAAGCTGAAGATCGCGGGCGACATGATGATCGCCCAGAAGCTGGCTCCGCTGCTGAAGCGCTGAGTTCGGCTCCGCACTGACTTTTCGACGGCGCGGTTCCCGACGGGGCCGCGCCGTTTCGCCATCAGGAGGCGTCCCATGGACTTCCGTCATTCCGACCGCGGCCTGCACTGGCAGGAGCGCGTCGCCCGCTTCATCGAGACGAACGTGATCCCGCGCGAGGCGGAATACTGGGCCCAGGTCCATGAGAATCCGAAGCGTCAGGCGCCGATCATGGAGACCATGAAGGCCGAGGCGCGCGCGGCGGGGCTGTGGAACATGTTCCTGCCCGGCGAACACGGCGCGGGGCTGACCAATCTGGAATACGCGCCGCTGGCCGAGATGATGGGGCGGCGGCTGTGGTCGGCGGAGGTGTTCAACTGCAACGCCCCGGATACCGGCAACATGGAAGTCCTGCACATGTACGGCAACGCCGAGCAGCAGGCGCGCTGGCTGAAGCCTCTGATGGCCGGCGAGATCCGCTCGGCCTTCCTGATGACCGAGCCGGAGGTGGCGTCGTCGGACGCGACCAACATCCAGACCCGCATCGAGCGCGACGGCGACCACTATGTGATCAACGGCCGCAAGTGGTGGTCGACCAACATGGCGCACCCGAACGTCGCTATCACGATCGTCATGGGCAAGACCGACTTCGGCGCGGCGACGCACCAGCAGCAGAGCCAGATCCTGGTGCCTGTCGACACGCCCGGCTTCCGCGTCGAGCGGATGCTGTCGGTGTTCGGCTATCAGGAGCTGCCGATCGGCCACGCCGAGGTGGTGCTGGAGAACGTCCGCGTGCCGGTCGAGAACCTGATCGCCGGCGAGGGACGTGGCTTCGAGATCGCCCAGGGCCGACTGGGGCCGGGCCGCATCCACCACTGCATGCGCGTGATCGGTGCCGCGGAGCGGGCGCTGGAGCTGATGGTCGAGCGGCTGCTGTCGCGGACTGCTTTCAAGAAGACCATCGCCGAGCATTCGGTGTGGGAACAGCGCGTCGCCGACGCACGCACCAACATCGAGATGTGCCGCCTGCTGGTGCTGAAGGCGGCCTGGATGATGGACGAGGCCGGTGCCAAGAACGCCAAGAGCGAGATCGCCCAGATCAAGGTCGCCGCGCCGCGCATGGCGCTGAAGGTCATCGACGACGCCATCCAGGCGTTCGGCGGGGCCGGGGTGTCGGGCGACACTCCGCTGGCGGAGCTTTATGCGACCGTCCGTACACTGAGGATCGCTGACGGTCCGGACGAGGTGCACAACCGGACGATCGCCCGTCTGGAGTACGCCAAGCACGGCGGAAAGCCGGTCCGCTGACGGCTGCTGCCACCACGGTGGTGGCAAGTTCCGGCCGCGTCGGTCGGCCGCGTTGAAGGCAACGGATCGGGCGCCGATGTGTTTGCCGTGGGCGGGCCGCCAAGGGGGTGGGGCCGCGCCACGGGAGCCTGTCCGATGAAAGCCTCTGCGCAAACCGCCCGACACGGGGCGGAGGACGTGGCCCGGTATCGCGAGGTGCGGGCACGGATGCCGGCGCTCGCGGCGAATCTGACGCCCGAGGACCTGCAGGCCCAGTCGATGCCCGACGCCAGTCCAGGCAAGTGGCATCTGGGGCACGTCAGCTGGTTCTTCGAGACCATGCTGCTGGGCCGGCGAGAGGGCTACGCACCCGTCGATGACCGCCTGAAGCTGGTGCTGAACAGCTATTACGAGGCGCTGGGCGAGCGGGTCGCGCGGCCGGAACGCGGGCTGGTGACGCGGCCGTCAGTAGACGAGATCGCGGCCTATCGCGTCGAGGTGGACCGGCGGATGGAGGCCCTGCTGTCCGACGGGTTGCGCGATGACCACGAGCGCTATCTGTTCGATCTGGGTCTGGCGCACGAGGAGCAGCATTGCGAGCTGTTCCTGATGGACCTGCTGCACCTGATGAGCCGGTCGCCGCTGGAACCCGCGGCGTGGGATGTCGAGCCGCGGCAGACGCAGGCGCCGGAGGCCGGGCAGGGGTTCGCGCGCGTCGAGGCCGGCCTGATCGAGATCGGGGCGGGGGAGGGCGGCTTTGCCTTCGACAACGAGAAGCCCCGGCACCAGGTGTTCGTGGAGCCATTTGCCATCTCGCGCGGACTGGCGACCAACGGGCGGTGGCTGACCTTCATCGAGGACGGTGGCTATGAGCGACCGGAGCTGTGGCTGTCGGACGGCTGGGCGACCGTGAAGGCCGAAGGCTGGACCGCGCCCCTGTACTGGCGGCGCGAGGCGGATGGACTGTGGACCACGATGACGCTGGCGGGACGGCGCGCGGTCGATCCGTCGGAGCCCGTGCGGCACGTGAGCTATTTCGAGGCGGACGCCTTCGCGCGGTGGGCAGGCAAGCGTCTGCCGACCGAGGCGGAGTGGGAGGTCGCGGCGCAGGCGGGCCTGCTGACGGACGCCTTCGGCGAGGCCTGGCAATGGACCGCCAGCGCCTATCTGGCCTATCCCCGCTTCCGGCCGACGCCAGGGACGGCGTCGGAGTACAACGGCAAATTCATGAGCGGGCAGCAGGTGCTGCGCGGGTCATCGTGGGCGACGCCGCCCGGGCATGCCCGGACGACCTATCGCAACTTCTTCGCGCCCGGGGCCCGCTGGGCGTTCTCGGGCGTGCGCCTGGCCGACGAGCCGGCGACGGCAGAGCGGCCCTTGGAGCCGGTGCAGACGCAGGCTTTCCGGGAGGCTCTGATCGAGGGGTTGAGCCGGCCGCGCAAGGCGACCTCGCCGATGTGGTTCTACGACGCGCGCGGGAGCGAGCTGTTCGAGGACATCACGCGGCTGGAGGCCTATTATCCGACACGGCAGGAGGCGGCCCTGCTGGAGCGGGTCGCGCCGCGGCTGGCCGAGGCCTTCGGGCCGGGCGCCGTGCTGGTCGAGTTCGGCTCGGGGGCCAGCGAGAAGACGCGTCGGGTGCTGGACGCCGCCCCCGATCTGGCGGCCTACGTCGCGATCGACATCAGTCCGGACGCCCTGCGCGAGGCGAAGGCGCGACTGGAAGCGGCCTATCCGCATCTGATGATCCGGACGGTGGCGGGGGATTTCCTGTCGCCGCTGACGTTGCCGGCCGATCTGCCGGCGGGACGTCGCGTGGGGTTCTTCCCCGGGTCGACCATTGGCAATCTGGAGCCGGACGAGGCTGTGCGGTTCCTGGCGCGGTCGCGGGAGTTGCTGGGCCCGGACGCGCTGTTCGTTCTGGGGGTCGACCTGGTGAAGGACGTCGAGGTGCTCGAACGCGCCTATGACGATCCCGAAGGGGTGACGGCGGCGTTCAACATGAACCTGCTGGCGCGGGCCAATCGGGAACTGAAGGCGGATTTCGACTTCGACGCGTTCCGCCACCGGGCGATCTGGAACCCGGCGCGGTCGGCGGTCGAGATGCATCTGGAATCAAAGCGGCCGCAGACGGTTCACGTCGGCGGCCGGTCCTTCGGCTTCGATGCCGGGGAGACGATCCACACGGAAAGCTCCCGAAAATTCACGGAGGCGAGCCTGGGTGAAGCGGCGTCGGCCGCCGGCTGGACCCTGGTGCGACTGGACGTGAGCCCCGATCCGTCCGTCGCCCTGGCCCTGCTGGCGGCCTGAGCCTTCGGGTCACTCTGCCGGGGGCGGAGAGACGCGTTCGCCGGGCTTGCGGCTGCCGTGGGAGGCTTCGCCCCCCTTGCGGCCGGCCTTGGCGGCGAGGCCGCGATCCTGGGAGAAGGAGCGCTTTTCGCTGGGCACGCTGGCACCACCCTTGCGGGCGATCTCGCGCTGGCGCTCGGGGTCCATGGAAGCGAATCCGCGCTTGGACACGCCGGACGATTTGGGGGGCTGAAGGGACATCGGGGGTCCATCCTCACTGTCGCGTTTGGGTTGCCTTCACAATCCGCGTGCGGCGCATCCGTTCCCGTCTTGAGGTCACAGGCGCGCGAGCCGCAAACCGCTGACTCTTCGACGAATCAGGCCGCGGGCCGCCCCGGCTGACCGGGTTCCGGCATGGGCGGGCCGTCCGGCGAGGGCTGCGGCGGATCGATCTCGGGCCCCGGGGGCGTGGAGTCCGGGACCTCGGGTGGCGAGACGGGTTCGGGCATGGGATCGGACATGGCGTTCTCCTGAATGGGTGCTCAGGAGGCCAACGCCCCGGGGCGTCGGTCCGTTCAGGTGCGACCCAGCGCCGCGTCGGAAACGAACGCATTCGACCGCCGCTCGGCCCCGAAAGTCGAGCCCGGACCGTGGCCGGGGACGAACTGGACGTCGTCGCCCAGCGGCCAGAGCTTGGTGGTGACCGAGGTGATCAGGGCCTGCAGATCGCCCCGCGGGAAGTCGGTCCGCCCGATAGAGCCCTGGAACAGCACGTCCCCGACCTGGGCGAAGCGGGCGGCGCGGCAGAAGAAGATCACATGGCCAGGCGTGTGCCCGGGGGTGTGGAAGACTTCCCACGACGTCTCGCCCAGCGTCAGCACGTCGCCCTCGTCCAGCCAGCGGGTCGGGGTGAAGCTGCGCATCGGCTCCAGCCCGTACTGCGCCGCCTGGGCCGGGATGCCCTCGATCCAGAACTGGTCTTCGGGATGGGGACCGATGATCGGCGCGCCGGACTTTTCGGCCATCTCGGCGGCCCCGCCGGCATGGTCGAGGTGGCCGTGGGTGATCCAGATCTGGTCCAGCGTCAGGCCGCGCCGGGCGACCTCGGCCAGGATCGGATCGACTCCGCCGCCGGGGTCGATGACGGCGGCCTTCTTCGTCGCCGCGCACCAGACGGTGGTGCAGTTCTGCTGGAAGGCCGTCACGGGCGCGACAAACAGGCCGAGGGGGGAGGGGGCGTCGGTCATGGATGGAGAGATAGTCGTGCCGCGTCGATCGGCATAGGCTGGCCGCATGATGCATCGGCGCGGCGTACTGGCGGGATTGGCTCTGGGCGGGATGGCGGCGGCCGTTTCGGCGCGCGCCTCGGAGGGCCCCCGATTCGCCGTCACGATCGACGACTTCCGGTTCGACGACGGGCCTTTGATGACGGGTTTCGCCCGGCACCGGGCGATCCAGGACGCTCTGGAGGCCGCCGGCGTGCAAGCGGCGGGACTGGTCACCGGCAAGCACGTGGCCAACACAGCCGGGCAACTGCATCTGGGGTCGTGGGCGGAGGCGGGACACGCCGTCGGCAACCACACCTTCAACCACGCCTATTTTGGCGGCTCCGCGCCCCCTGACCTGGGTCCGGACATCGATTGGTGCGCGCAGTTCCTGCCGCGCACCCGGTCCCTGCGGCCGTGGTTCCGGTTTCCCTATCTGGCCGAGGGCCGGACGGCCGAGTTTAGGGACCGGATGCGGGCCGATCTGGCGGCGCGGGGTCTTATGAACGCCCACGTCACCATCGACGCGTCCGACTGGTACGTGAACCAGCGGTTGCTGGCGCGGCTGGAGCGCGAGCCGGGAGCGGACGTGACGCCCTATGGCGACTATCTGGTGCGGCACCTGCTCGACCGCGCGGCCTTCTATGACGGGCTGGCGCGGGACGTGCTGGGTCGGTCGCCGGCGCACACCCTGCTGATCCATCACAACCTGACGACGGCCCTGTTCCTGCCGAAGGTGCTGAAGGCGTTTCAGGATGCGGGTTGGCGGCTGATCGACGCGGACGCGGCCTTCGACGACCCCGTGTTCGCGTCCCGCCCGGACATCGCGCCGTGCGCGCACAGCCTGATCCACCAGCTGGCGAAGGCGGACGGCCGTTTTGACGACCGCTTGCGATATCCGGGAGAAGACGGGCCCTATGAGTCACCCGCCATGGATGCGCTGGGACTCTAGCCCGCGCCGAGTTTGGTTCCGCGCGCCTTGTACAGGATGATCGTGCCGATCAGCCACAGGCTGGCGATCGGCCCGACGGCCAGGCCTAGAACCGTCGGTGCGATCACCAGCCAGTCCGGCAACGGGCCGTTGACGACGATCTGGAGGACGAAGAGGATCGGGATCAGAACCACCAGCACAGCGAACGGCGCGACGTTGGCGAGCAGAGCCAGAAGTCCCGCGTCGCGTACCGCGCCTTGGGCCCGCAGCAGACAGGCCAGTCCCAGGATCGCGCCGGCGGCGTAGGCCCACCAGAGCCACACGCCCGCCATGACCAGCAGCAGCAGGGCGCCGGTTACGGGATCGGAGATGTTCATCGCGGCATCATGCCACGGGACGGGGCCGAGGAAACAGCGTCGTCGATCCCCGACGCTCGCCCGCCGCCCGCGTTGACCTTTGCGCCCCGTCTCGACATAAGGGCGGGCTTCGAGGTGCCGCCCTGACCAAGGGCGGCCCTTCTTGCTTTTCCCATCGCGCGTCCGCCCGTCCGTCCGCGCCCCAGAGCGTCAGATCGTCCCGCCCATGCAAGTCGTCGAAAAGTCGAACGAAGGTCTCAGCCGCACGATCGCGGTGACCATCCCCGCCGCCGAGCTGAACGAAAAGCTGGACGCCAAGATCAAGGAAGTCTCGCCGCAGATGAAGCTGAAGGGCTTCCGTCCCGGCAAGGTGCCCGTTGCGCACGTCAAGAAGACCTACGGCCGCGACCTGATGGGCGAGATCGTCAACGACGCGCTGAACACCTCCAGCCAGAAGGCGCTGGACGACGCCAAGCTGCGTCCCGCGGCCCCGGCCGAGATGAAGCTGGTCAGCGACATGGACAAGGTGATCGCGGGCCAGGAGGACCTGACCTACGAGATGTCGCTGGAGGTCATGCCGGAGTTCACGCCGGTCGATCCCAAGACGCTGAAGCTGGAGCGCCCGGTCTATGAGGCGACCGACGCCGATCTGGACGAGGCGCTGAAGGACCTGGCGTCGCAGGCCAAGACCTATGAGGACAAGACCGGCAAGACGGTGAAGGCCGCCGAGGGCGACCAGGTCACGATCGACTTCGTCGGCAAGGTGGACGGTGAAGCGTTTGAGGGCGGTTCGGCCACGGACGCGGACCTGGTGATCGGCTCCAACCGCTTCATCCCCGGCTTCGAGGAGCAGCTGAAGGGCGTGAAGGTCGGCGACGAGAAGACGCTGGACGTCACCTTCCCCGAGAACTACGGCGCGGCGCATCTGGCCGGCAAGGCCGCGACCTTCGACGTCACGGTCAAGGCCATCAAGGCCGAGGCCGAAGCCAGGATCGACGACGAGTTCGCCACGCGACTGGGTCTGGAGTCGCTGGACAAGCTGAAGGATCTGCTGCGTCAGAACCTGAACCAGCAATACTCGGGTGCCGCCCGCTTCAAGCTGAAGCGCGCGCTCCTGGACCAGCTGGACGAGAAGCACAGCTTCGATCTGCCGCCGAAGATGGTCGACGCTGAATTCGACGGCATCTGGCGTCAGGTTCAGGCCGACAAGGAGGCCGGCCGTCTGGACGCCGAGGACGCCAAGAAGTCCGACAAGGCGCTTGAAAAGGAATACCGCGCGATCGCCGAGCGCCGCGTGCGTCTGGGCCTGGTGCTGGCCGAGATTGGCCGCGCCAACAACGTGCAGGTCACCGACCAGGAGCTGAACAACGCCATCATGGCCGAGGCCCGGAACTATCCGGGCCAGGAGCGCCAGGTGCTGGACTTCTATCGCCAGAACCCCAACGCCGCCGCGCAGATGCGCGCGCCGGTCTATGAGGAGAAGGTGTGCGAGCTGATCTTCGGCCAGGCCGAGGTCAAGGACGCGCCGATCAGCAAGGAAGACCTGCTGAAGGACGAAGACGAGGGCTGACCCCCAGGGTCGGGGCTTTCCAGTGATGGTTGTCTGAGGCAAGCTGACCGCGCCCGATCCCGGGTGTGTTCAGGAGCGCCCCATGCTGGCCGCCGTCATGTCCCTGGCCCTCGTCGCGGCCGTTCAGCAGGACCCGCCCGTCCAGGATCCCCCGCCCCAGGACCCGGCGGTCACCCGGGTAGACGACATCGTCGTCGACGGACGCCCGCTGACGGTGGTCGCCGAGGAGTTCGTCGAGAACGTCGGCGAGGCGCCGCGTGGTCGGGGGCTGGCGCGGTGGAACCGCCCCGTTTGCGTGGGGGCCGTGAATCTTCGGCCCGAGGTCGCCCAGCCGCTGATCGATCACATCTCGGGCGTGGCCGAGGATCTGGGAATCCGGTCGGGGGACGTCGGCTGCCGGCCCAACGTGATCGTGGTGTTCACCGATGACCCCCGCGCCGTCGCCGGAGCCATGATCGAGGCCGATCCCAAGGGCTTTCGGCTCGGCGGCAGGACCTATCACCTCAGTTCCAGCTTCCGCGACGACTTCCTGGACGGCGACCGCCCGGTCCGGTGGTGGACCACCAGTGTTCCGGTCGACTCCGAGACCGGACAGCGCGCCACGCGCCTGCCCGGCGACGTCGACGCCGATGGCAATCCCGCCGCGCCCTATATTTTCAGCACGTCGGCGTCGCGCTTGAACAGCCAGATCCGGGACGATCTGGCGCGAATCTACGTGATCGTCGACGTCGACCGGGTGAACGATGTCAGCCCGCAGCAACTGGCCGACTATCTGGCCTTCGTGACCCTGGCGCAGATCGATCCACGCGGCGACGTCTCGCGGCAGGCCAGCGTGCTGAACGTGTTCGAGGATCCGGCCTCCAGCCCCGGCTTCAGCGACTGGGATCTGGCCTATCTGCGCGCCCTGTACCGGCCCGGCGCGCCCATGCGGACCAATCGGCGCGCCGTGGCTGACGGGGTCGCCGCAGAGGTTGCCCGGACGATCCGGTCCGCTCCGGCGCAGTGACCGGCTCACCGGGCTGACATCCCGTATTCACGGAGAACGCCATGCTGGTCGCCGTCCTGTCCCTGGCCCTGCTCGCGAGCGCGCCGCAGGATCCGCCGGTCCCGGCCCCCGCGCCGCAGGACCCGCCCGTCACACGCGTCGACGACATCGTCGTGGACGGCCGTCCCCTGACTGTGGTGGCGGCGGAGTTCGTGGAGAACGTCGGCGAGGCCCCCCGCGGGCGCGGCCTCGCCCGCTGGAACCGCCCGATCTGTGTCGGAGCCGTCAACCTTCACCCGTCCGTGGCGCAGCCGATCATCGACCATATCTCGGGCGTGGCCGAGGACCTGGACGTCGCGACCGGTGAACCGGGATGCCTGCCCAATGTGATGGTGGTCTTCACAGACGACCCGACGGCGGTGGCCGCCGCATTGGTCCAGGCCGACCCGAAGGGATTTCGGCTGGGTGCCCGGACGTTCCATCTGAGCTCGGGGCATCTCGATGCGTTCCTGACGGGCGACAGGCCCGTGCGGTGGTGGACCTCGAGCGTTCCGGTCAACGCGGAGACCGGCCAGCTGGCCATCCGGCTGCCGGGAGACGAAGTCCGCGAAGGCGCAGGCAATCCGATCGCCCCGATGCTCCGCGGCATGTCGGCGTCGCGACTGAACAGCCAGATGCGTGACGATCTCGTCCGGACGGTGATCATCGTGGACGTCGCCCGGGCCGCGGAGGTCACGCCCCAGCAGCTGGCCGACTATCTGGCCTTCGTCGCCCTGGCGCAGCTGGATCCGGCCGGGGACGTCTCACGGCAGGCCAGCGTTCTGAACGTATTCGAGGATCCGGCGTCCAGTCCCGGTTTCAGCGACTGGGATCTGGCCTATCTGCGCGCCCTGTACCGACCCGGCGCGCCCATGCGGACCGACCGACGCGCGGTAGCCAATGGGGTCGCTACAGAGGTCGCCCGGACGATCCGGTCCGCTCCGGCGCAATGACGCGTCTGGCGGTCCGCCTTGCGCGGCCGCGTCCGGAACGCGATATCCTGACGTCCGAGAGGGCGCGCGCTGAGTCGCGCCCTGCATCCCGAGAAGGCCCCCGAATGCGCGATCCGATCGACCTGATGAACATGAACCTGGTCCCCATGGTGGTGGAGCAGTCCAGCCGGGGCGAGCGGGCCTTCGATATCTTTTCACGCCTGCTGCGCGAGCGGATCATCTTCCTGACCGGGCCGTTTGAGGATGGCATGGCCAGCCTGATCTGTGCCCAGCTGCTGTTCCTGGAATCGGAGAACCCGAAGAAGGAAATCAGCATGTACATCAACAGCCCCGGCGGTCAGGTATCCTCGGCGCTCGCGATCTACGACACCATGCAGTACATCAAGAGCCCGGTTTCGACGGTGGTCATGGGCATGGCCGCTTCGGCCGGGTCGCTGATCCTGACGGCGGGTGCCAAGGACCAGCGCGTGGCGCTGCCGAACGCCCGGATCATGGTGCACCAGCCGTCGGGCGGCTTCCGCGGTCAGGCCTCGGACATCGAGCGCCACGCCGAGGACATTCGCTACACCAAGCGCCGCCTGAACGAGATCTACGTCCACCACACTGGCCAGACCTACGAAGAGGTCGAGAAGACGCTGGACCGCGACCACTTCATGTCGGCCGAAGAGGCCAAGGCCTGGGGCATCGTCGACCACGTCTATGACCGTCGCGAGCAGGCGGACGGGGACGGCGTGAAGACCGTCTGACGCAGTTGACGGCTTTGGCCTCCGCGCGCCTAGTGCATAAGGGAGGCACGACCATGCGCGTTCAGATTATCGCCGGACTTGGGGCCGGACTTCTGTTGTTCGGGTCTCCTGCCGCTATCGCCCAACAGGCCGACGACGTCTATCGCGTCGAGGACGTGGTGGTTGAGGCCAGACGGCTGGACGAGGCGGCGCGGGCCTTCGTGGATGCGGTAGCAGCGCCTGCCGGGAACCGCGGCGCAGCACGTTGGGACGACGGCGTTTGCGTCGGGGCGGCGAATTTCACGCCGGAGGTGGCGCAATATCTGGTCGACCGGGTTTCAGACCTCGTCCGCGACCTGGGTTTGCGCGCCCACGAGCCGCCATGCCACCCCTCGATCCTGATCATCGGCACGACCGATGGCGCGGGCTTCGCGCGGGAATTGGTGTCGCGCCGGCCGAAACTGTTCATCGTCGGCGGATCGGGCATGGATCAAGGCTACGGCGCGCTGGATTCGTTCCGCAGCAGCGACGCTCCTGTCCGTTGGTGGCACGTGAGCGTGCCGGTCGACGATGAGACAGGCCGCATCGCGGTGCGTCTGCCCGGCATGCACAGCATACGCCCGTCCACAAATCCGGCACGAACCATGGAGGAGCATCACGCGCCCCAGGTCCAACGCAACTTCGCGTCCCGCCTGCGCGAGCCCCTGCGGGACGTGATGAAGCGGTCGTTCGTGATCGTGGACGTGGACCGACTGGGGGGCGTCAACCTTGAGCAGCTGGGCGACTATGTCGCCTTCGTCTCTCTGGCCCAGATCGATCCCGAGGCTGACCTCGGCCGGTTCGACTCCATCCTGAACCTGTTCGAGCCGGGACTGGGAGCCGAAGGCCTGTCCGCGTGGGACATGGCCTATCTGGAGGGCCTCTACTCGGTGCGCCACGGCTATGTCGGCCGCCATGCGCAGACGTCGGCTCTCAGTCGGTCCATTCTGGAGGCCTATACGGCTGGGGGTGAGGAACGCTGAACCCGCCGGCGGTGCCCCGGCGATCCGCAGGATCGACGCGGGTCTCGCCGCCGACCCCGATCGGCCTTGCCGCGCCTGCCGGCGTCGTCCAATCTGTTCGCCAAACGGGGGTCTTCCATGCGCGTCGCCAGTTCGGCTCTTTTCGCTCTCGGTATTGCGGCGGTTTCGCTGGGCGGCTGTCTGCACGAAAGCCAGTTTCACGGCACCTTCGCCGGGTCGGAGCAGCAGGTCGTGGCGCGGCACCCGGGCGACGGGAACATCCTCGAGGTGCGCCAGCAGTACCTGACCGACTATGATTTCTGGGGCGAGCGGCGGGCGGGAAGCCGCTTCGACTATTTCGTCACCAATACCGGCAGCACGCCGCGGTGCTTCTCGTTCCGGGCGACCGGGCTGGAAGCCTATGTCATCCGCGAGAAGACCGACGGGTATCCGGTCACTGTCGCGCCCGGGCAGCAGGCCCATGTCGCCTACGTCCGTGCCGATTCCGGACCGCAGCTGACCCCCGCCGGCGACCTGTCCTTCTGCGACTGACGGGTCAGGCGGGCCGACCGGTGAAGACGCGGAACCCAGGCTCGTCGGCGATCTGGAGCATTTCGCGGTCGCCGGAGGTGTCGCCGTAGGCGGCAGCCAGACGCAGGTCGTCGCCAAGGACGGCTCGCAGGCGGCGGACCTTCTCCTCGCCCCGGCAGTTCGGCCCGGCGAAGGCACCGGCGACCCGGCCCTGACCGTCGAAGGCCAGTTGGGTGCCCAGCAGCATCTCCGCGTCCAGGCGACGCGCGAAGGGTGCGACAGTCGTCTCCGGACTGGCCGTGACGATGACGCGCAGGGCACCGCGGCGGCCCCAATCCGCCCAGACCCGGAGCGCGTCGGGGCGCATGAACTCGTCCCAGACGCGCCCGGCGAAGGCTTCCGCCTCGGCTTCGAGGGTTTCGCGGGGGACGCCGAGCAGAAACTCCCGCACGGACGCCGCCTTGAGTCGGCCGCGGTCCCTGTCGTGGGCGTAGGCGGCAATCGCCGGAGACAGGCGCACCAGGCCCTTCGCCCAGCCGCGCCTGCCCGCGCGCCGGCGCAGAAACGTGGTGAAGCTGTCGCGAACCGTCAGTGTGCCGTCGAAATCGAAGGCGACGACGGGCCGCGCGACGGCCGACTGGCGCGTTCCTTGCTCAGACCCCATGTCAGACATTCGCCACCGTGATCCCGCATGCCATCCTGATCGCCCCTTCCGTCGAGTCGTGCCCCGCCCCGGGGTTGTGGCCCGCTTCGGGATGGGTGATTGTCATTTTTTGAAGACCTTCGCGCCCATTGTTCGGGAATCGAACGCGGAGGAGACGCGTTCGGCCCTGCGGGGCTGACGCGAGAGTGAGAAGGGTCGATGACCAAAGCCGCCGGAACTGACGCCAAGAGCACCCTCTACTGCAGCTTCTGCGGCAAGAGCCAGCATGAGGTGCGCAAGCTGATCGCCGGACCGACCGTGTTCATCTGCGACGAGTGTGTCGAGCTGTGCATGGACATCATCCGAGAGGAGCACAAGATCGGCTTCGTGAAGGCCAAGGACGGCGTTCCGACCCCGAAAGAGATCCGCGAGGTCCTCGACGACTATGTGATCGGCCAGAGCCACGCCAAGAAGGTGCTCAGCGTCGCCGTCCACAACCACTACAAGCGGCTGAACCACGCGACGAAAAACAACGACGTCGAACTGGCCAAGTCCAACATCATGCTGATCGGGCCGACCGGCTCAGGCAAGACGCTGCTGGCCCAGACGCTGGCGCGGATCATCGACGTGCCCTTCACCATGGCCGATGCCACGACCCTGACCGAAGCCGGTTATGTGGGCGAGGACGTCGAGAACATCATCCTCAAGCTGCTGCAGGCCTCGGACTACAACGTCGAGCGGGCCCAGCGCGGCATCGTCTACATCGACGAGATCGACAAGATCAGCCGCAAGTCGGACAACCCCTCGATCACCCGCGACGTGTCGGGCGAGGGCGTGCAGCAGGCCCTGCTGAAGATCATGGAAGGCACCGTGGCCTCCGTGCCCCCGCAGGGCGGCCGCAAGCACCCGCAGCAGGAGTTCCTGCAGGTCGACACCGCCAACATCCTGTTCATCGTCGGCGGGGCCTTCGCGGGGCTGGAAAAGGTCATCGCCGCGCGCGGTGAGGGGGCCTCGATCGGCTTCGGTGCCAAGGTCAAGGAAGTCGATGAGCGCCGCACGGGCGACATCCTGAAGAACGTCGAGCCGGACGATCTGATGCGCTTCGGCCTGATCCCGGAATTCATCGGCCGTCTGCCGGTGCTGGCGACGCTGGAGGACCTCGACGAGGTCGCCCTGGTCAAGATCCTGACCGAGCCGAAGAACGCGCTGGTCAAACAGTACAAGCGCCTGTTCGAGATGGAGAACGTCGAGCTGTCGTTCACCGACGACGCCCTGAATGCCGTCGCCAAGAAGGCCATAACGCGCAAGACAGGCGCGCGCGGCCTGCGCTCCATCCTGGAAGGCATCCTGCTGGAGACCATGTTCGAGCTGCCGACGTTCGAAGGCGTCGAGGAGGTCGTGGTCAACGCCGAGGTCATCGAGGGCAAGGCCCAGCCGCTGCTGATCTATTCCGAGGCCGGCAAGAAGAAGGCTGACGGCGCGGCGTGACGCGTCGGCCGGGGGGCGGGGCATGACCGAAGACGAAGCGCTCGTCCTGGTGCGCGATGCCTTGGACAAGACGGTGCCGGGCGCGGGTTCCAAGGTCGGGACGGCGACCGATCTGGTCGGTGACGGGGTTCTGGACTCGCTCGACCTCATGAATTTCCTGTTCGAGCTTGAGCAGGCGCTGGGTCGTCGGCTGGACGGGGTCGCCGAGGACCACACGGACTTCAGGGTTTCGACCCTGGTGGCCCTGATCCGCGCGTGACGACGATGCGGCGGTCAGCCGCCGCCGCCGCGGTAATCGTGGGCCTTGTGGCCGCCTTCGCTGCGTCGGCGATCCTCGTCGCCATTTCCGATGCGCCGTGGATGCGGGCCAACGGCTACGCCCACTCCCGGTCCTGCCTTCACGCCCTGCAGACATCGGGGACGCCGCGCCGCGTCCTGATCCTCGGCTCGTCGCGCATGCGGCAGGCGCTCGATCCGTCGCGCATGGCCCGCGCGCGGGGCCTGCCGGACGACGCCGTCGTCAATCTGGGCCGTCCCGACCGGGATGTCGGCGTCGACGCCGATCAGCTTGAGGCCATGGCCGCGACCGCGAGGCCCGACCTGGTGGTGGTCGAACTGCATGCCGGATCCGGCCGGCTGCAGGCGCTGGAGCGGAGTCTGGACCCGGGCGGGGACGGGCGGGTCTGGCGCTTCGGCCGCGACCACTATTCCCAAGGGGCCCTTTTGCTGCGCCCTCTGGCCAGTCTGGTGCGGGACGGGGAGGGGCTGGGCGCGATCGCGCGCCTGCACGCGGCGGCCGGGATCGTGGCCTGGCGGCTGAACGAGACGTTCAGCATCCTCGCAGCCCGCGCTTGGTTCGACCCGCGCCGGCCGTCGCCCGAGGCCGATCCCGCACGCGGCAATCTCTGCGCCATGACGCCGGACGTGTTGGCGGCGACCGAGCGACCCGATCCAGCCGCGGACGCCCAGGCGGCGGCCTTCGCCGCCACCTTCGACGGCTGGGAGACGGACGCGTCGGACTTCCTGTCCGCGCCCCAGCGGGAAGCGGACCGCCGCGCCGTGCGGCGGATGGCGGCCCTGTCCAGACGACACGGCTTTCGGCTCGTCTTCCTCTATCTGCCCAGCCGGCGCACACCGCTTCCTGACGCGGCGCTGGTCGAGGCCTTCCGCCGGGAGACGGGTGCCGAGCTGATCGTGCCGCCGCGCGCGCTGATCGACGATCTGGACCGGCGCGGCCGGTTCTATGACAATGCCCATCTGACGACCGCCGGCGGGGCCGAGTTCACCGACTGGTTCGAGGCGGCGCTGGACGCCGACGCCCGATGATCGCGCCGCCCGGCCTGTTCCTGATCGTTCTCTGCCTGACCGTTCCGGTGCATTGGGCCTGCGTCGGCCCCGCGCGTGCCCTGCGGCCCGCGGTCGTGATCCTGACCTCCCTGACGCTGACCTTTCTGCTGAATCCGCTGGTTCCGCTGGCCACGCTGGCGATCTTCGCCGCGACCTGGGGGGCGGCGGCCTGGGCCGGTGCGGAGTCGCGGCGAAGGCAGGTGCTGGCGCGCGGGGCCTGGGCCGTCTTTGGTCTGCTGGGTCTTCCGGCCCACGTGCCGGGAGACGTCGCGACCCGGGCCCTGCTGGGGTATGAGCCGGACCCCGCGCTGGCGGCCCTGGCCTGGCTGGGGCTGAGCTATTCCGCCCTGAGGGCCTTCCTCATCCTGCGGGAGACGGCCCTCGGGCGGCCTTTCGAGCCCGCGGCCGCCCTGAACGCCATGACCTTCTTCGGCGCCTTCGCGGCGGGACCGATCGTGGGCGCGACGCCGTACCTGGCCGAGGCGCGTCGGCCGACCCTGACGCTGGACCGCGCGCTGACCGCCGTTGCGCGCATCGGCTGGGGCGCGGCGCTGGTGTTGATCGCGGCCCCGGCCGTGCGGGACGCCGCGGCCGCCGGAGGCGCCCAGTTCGGCCCCTGGGTTCCCGTGTGGCTGAACTTCCTCGCGCTTTATCTCGACTTCGCCGGCTATTGCGACATCGCGATCGCTGCCGCCGCGCTGTTTGGCGTGAACCTGCCCGAAAATTTCCGGCTGCCGCTCCTCGCGACGTCGATCCAGGCCTTCTGGCAACGCTGGCATCTCTCTCTGGGCGCAGTGATCTCGACCTGGTTGTTCAAACCCCTGGTTCGGGCAACGGGGCGGCCGGGGGCGGCGATCTTCCTTGCCTTTGGAGCGGTCGGGCTGTGGCACGCGACCACGCCGGGGTACGTGCTGTGGGGGCTGGGGCACGGTGCCGCGCTGGCGATCCACATGAAGTGGGGCCGTCGCCTGCCCCGGCCCGCCTTCGCGCCCGCGCGCTGGGGGGCGATGGCGGTGGCCTGGGCGGCGACGCTGAGTTACGTCTCGCTGCTGTCGGCGGTGGCCGGCGCGGGCGATCTGGAAAGCATCGGAAGATTGGTGGAGGCGCTCCTTGGCCTTTGATCCGCGCATCGAGGCGGCGGCGACGCAACTATGGCGCCTGCGCTGGTGGGCATTGGGCCCGGTCGGCTGGGCCATCCTGGCATGGGCCTATCCGATCGACTGGAGGCTGCCGGTCTATGCCGGATTCTGAGGGCGACCTGCTGGACGTCTGCCTGAATGACGGGCGCGGCTATGTTCAGGGCAGCCAGATGCTGGCCGAGGCGGCGCGTCTGATCGGCGGCGTGGAGGTAACGCTGGACGGCGCGGCGTTCAGGGCGCTGACCGACCGCACGATCAGGCTGGTCGACGGAATGGCGGGCGGCGTCGGGCAGGCGCGATTCCTGACGCCCGCGGGCCCGCGGAACGTGTCGTTCGCAGCGGAAGCGGAGCGCGCGCCGGAAGGTGCGCTGCCGGGACGGGTGGAGACCTCGCCGATCGCCATTTCCCATGCCGCGGCCACGGCGTCCGTCAGCTTCGGGGGTGCCGCCGGCCTGCGCGATCTGCTGGACGTGGCCGTGCAACTGACCAAGGGGCTGCACCGGGCCATGACGCCGGAGGCGGAAGACATCTGGTTTACCAGTCTGCGTCAGGCGGGCCTGCCGACGCGACCGGCCTCGCCGCTCGACGGCGAGATGCGCGCGGCGGTGACCCGCACCCTGTCGGCGGGAGACCGGATTCAGTCCCTCAATGCGTTGACGATCCGGACGTCCGCATTCGAGGCGGAGGCCATGATCGGGTTTGTCCATCACAGGAAAGGCGCGACATGGGGCTGATCCGTATCGAATCCGCCCTGCCGTCCGTCGTGCACACTGCGGCCGACATCGCCGCGATGACCGGGGCGGACGAGGCGTTCATCGCCGACAAGGTCGGGGTACGCCGCCGCTACGTGTTGGGAGCCGGAGAGACCGGCGTCGGTCTGGCGGCCGCGGCCTGTCGCAAGCTGTTCGACGGCGGCGCGACGACGCCGGATCAGGTGGGCGTCGTCGTTTTCGTCACCCAGACGCCGGACAGGCGTCTGCCGCAGAACAGCGCTGGTCTGTGTGCGGCTCTGGGACTGCGGACCACGGTGGCGGCGTTCGATCTGGCGTTGGGATGCTCGGGCTGGGTCTACGGGGCGCACGTCCTCGACGCCTTTCTGGAGGCGACCGGTCGTGACGTCGGGCTGCTGGTCACCTGTGATCCCTATTCCCGCATCATCGCTCCGGAGGACCGGGCGACCAATTGCGTGTTCGGCGACGCCGCCACCGTCGCCCTGTGGCACCGGGGCATGGGCGGGGGACGGCTGGGGATTGCGGACTTCGGCACCGACGGCGAGGGCGGCGACGCCCTGCGGATCGACGGGGGCGGTGCGGCCGTGCCCTTTGTGCACATGGACGACGGGGGGCGGACGGCGGCCCTCGGCCGGGACGACCTGCGGCTGCACATGGCGGGGCGGGAGGTGTTCAACTTCGTCCTGACGCGCATTCCGGACAGTCTTACGCGGTGCCTGGAGGCCAATGGCCTGACGGCGGACGAGATCGACGTGTTCGCCCTGCATCAGGGATCCCTGCACATGCTCCAGGGTCTGGCCCGCCGGGCAGGGATTCCGGATCCGAAGCTGGCCGTGAACATCGACCGCTATGGGAACACGGTGTCGTCGACCCTTCCCCTGCTGCTGGAGGCGCCGCTGAACGCCGGGGAGCTGGCCGGGCGGAAGGTTCTGGTGTCGGGTTTCGGCGTCGGCCTGTCCTGGGCGACCTCTGTCCTGACCTTCGACGCCTGACCTTGCCCGCCGCGCGGTGCCGCCCTAGACCTCGGCCCATGAAACAATCCGTGAAGCTGATCGCCGGAAACTGGAAGATGAACGGGACGTCGGCCGCTCTGGTCGAGGTCGACGCCCTGCGCGAAGCGCTGGAAGGGGAGCCCGCCGCGTGCCGCGTCGCCATTTGTCCGCCCGCCACCCTGATCGGGCGGCTGTCTGACCGGGCCGGGTCCGTGATCGAGGTCGGGGGGCAGGACTGCCGGGCCGAGGCGGGCGGCGCTTTCACCGGCGGCATCTCGGCCGCGATGGTGCGGGACGCGGGCGCGACCCTGGTGATCCTGGGCCATTCCGAGCGCCGGCAGGAGTTCGGCGAGACCGACGCCCTTGTGGCCCGCAAGGCCGAGGCCGCGGTCGCCGCGGGGCTGGAGCCCATCGTCTGCGTCGGCGAGACACTGGACCAGCGCGAAGCCGGCCGCGCGGTGGAGGTGGTGCGGGCCCAGATCAAGGGATCGCTGCCCGAAGCCCTGTCCGGGACCGCCTTTGCGGTGGCCTATGAACCCGTCTGGGCCATCGGTACGGGGCTGACGCCGACGCTGAAGCAGATCGAGGAGGTGCACCGCGCGGTGCGCGCCGCCATGGTCGAACGGCTGGGGCAGGGCGGGGTGACGGCCCCCATCCTGTACGGCGGCTCGGTCAAGCCGGACAACGCCCGCGACATCCTGGCCGTGCCGGAAGTGGGCGGCGCCCTGGTCGGCGGGGCCTCGCTGAAGGCGGCGGATTTCCTGGGTATCATCCGGGCGGCGTGATCCGTTTGCCGCACGTCGACAACGGTGCTAACAGCCGCCGCTTGATCCGCGCGCCCCGGCGCCACATCTGAATGCGGCCATGCTCCAGACCATTCTTCTCGTCGCCATGATCCTGATCTCCCTGTCGCTGACGGCGGTGGTGCTGCTGCAGCGCTCCGAAGGCGGCGCGCTGGGCATGGGCGGCGGGCCGTCGGGCATGATGACGGCGCGCGGTGCGGGCAATCTGCTGACCACGACGACGTGGTGGCTGGCGGCGCTGGGCATCATCTGCGCCATCAGCCTGACCATCGTCGGCAACATGAGCCGGGGTTCCGGCTCGATCATCGACGCCGACGCCGTGGGTGCCCTGGCCGCGCCGACGACCCCGGCTGCCGAGGCCGGTGCCGAGGCCGCCCCGACCGACGCCGCACCGGCCGCCGCGCCGTCGCTGGGCGATCTGGAAGCCGATCTGGCCTCTCCGGCACCGGCGACCACGCCGGCGAACCCGGCCCCGGCCAACTGACGGTGAGGGGGGGATTTATCCCCGCCTTCCGCTCCCGCCCCCAAAGTCTTCTGAGTTCAGCGGCCCGAATCGCCGCTAGGGTGGTCACCCGTGGCTAGATATGTGTTCATCACGGGCGGCGTGGTTTCTTCCTTGGGGAAGGGTCTCGCTTCGGCGGCGCTGGGCGCCCTTCTGCAGGCGCGGGGCTATACCGTCCGCCTTCGCAAACTCGACCCCTATCTGAACGTCGATCCGGGCACGATGAGCCCGTACCAGCACGGCGAGGTCTTCGTGACCGACGACGGGGCCGAGACGGACCTCGACCTGGGCCACTATGAGCGGTTCACCGGGGTGTCGGCGGCAAAGTCGGACAACATCACCACCGGCCGCATCTACCAGACCATCCTCGAGAAGGAGCGGCGCGGCGACTATCTGGGCGCGACGGTGCAGGTGATCCCGCACGTCACCGACCAGATCAAACAGTTCTGCCTGTCCCGGGCGCTGACCGACGACGGACAGGACGTCGACTTCGTGCTGGTCGAGATCGGCGGCACGGTGGGCGACATCGAGGGCCTGCCGTTCTTCGAGGCCATTCGCCAGCTGGGGCAGGACCTGCCGCGGGGCCAGTCGTGCTTCGTGCACCTGACCCTGCTGCCCTACATCCCCACCGCCGGCGAGATGAAGACCAAGCCGACGCAGCACTCGGTGAAGGAGCTGCGCTCGATCGGGATCCAGCCCGACATCCTGCTGTGCCGCTGCGAGTACCCCATCCCGGCGGAGGAAAAACGGAAGATCGGCCTGTTCTGCAACGTGCGCGAAAGCGGCGTCATCCAGGCCATGGACAGCGCCGACATCTATGCCGTGCCGCTGGACTATCACCGCGAGGGTCTGGACCGGGAGGTGCTGGCCCACTTCGACATGACCGACGCGCCTGAGCCGGACCTGAGCGGCTGGCAGGAGATCGTACGCCGCCGGTTGCAGCCGGACGGCGAGGTGACCGTGGCCGTGGTCGGCAAGTACACGGTGCTGAAGGACGCCTACAAATCCCTGATCGAGGCGCTGCAGCACGGCGGCGTGGCCAATCAGGTGAAGGTCAACATCGACTGGGTCGAGGCCGAGACCTTCGAGGGTGACCGCGATGCCTGCGCCGCGCGGCTGCAGGGGGCGCACGCCATCCTCGTGCCGGGCGGCTTCGGCGAGCGGGGAGCCGAGGGCAAGATCGAGGCGGCGCGGTTCGCGCGCGAGAACGCCATCCCCTATTTCGGCATCTGCTTCGGCATGCAGATGGCGGTGATCGAGGCGGCACGAAACCTCGCCGGCTATCCGAAGGCCTCCTCGACCGAGTTCGGCCCGACGGACGAGCCGGTGGTGGGCCTGATGACCGAATGGACCCAGGGCAACGAGCGGGTGCAGCGGCTGGCCGGTGGCGACCTGGGCGGCACCATGCGGCTGGGGGCCTATGAGTCGACGCTGAAGCCGGGCTCCAGGATCGCCGAGGCCTATGGGACGACGACCATCAGCGAGCGGCATCGCCACCGCTATGAGGTCAACATCAACTATCGCGAGGCCATCGAGGCCGAAGGGCTGATCTTCGCCGGCCTGTCGCCCGACGGCGTCCTGCCCGAGACGGTCGAGCGGCCGGACCACCCCTGGTTCATCGGGGTGCAGTACCACCCTGAACTGAAGAGCCGTCCCTTCGCCCCGCACCCCCTGTTCGCCAGCTTCATCGGCGCAGCGGTGGTGCAGAGCCGGCTGGTGTAGGGGAACGTGGAACGGCGCGACGGCTTGGCCGTTTCCGCTCCACCACCCACTCTGGAGGCCCACATGGCCCGTTCGATCCTGACCCTTGCCGCCGTCGGCGGCGTCGCCCTGATGGCCGCGGCCTGCCAGCCCGCCGCTGAGGAACCGGCCGAGACCACGACTGTGGTCGAAACCCCGACGCCGGCACCCGTTGTGGTCGAGCAGCCGGCTCCGGTGGTCGTGGAGGCTCCGACGTCACCGCCCGTCGTCGTCGAACGCGAAGGCGACAGCACCACCGTTCGCGCCGGCCGCGACGGCATCGAGGTCGAGACGACCAACCGCTGATCCAGGCCAACCCATGACAAAGGCCCCGGACGGTTTCCCGCCCGGGGCCTTTTCAGTACGCGCTCAGCCGCCGATCAGCAGCTGTAATACATGTCGAACTCGACCGGGTGGGGATGCAGCTGGAGGCGCATCACCTCTTCCATCTTCAGCTCGATGTAGCTGTCGATGAAGTCGTCATCCATCACGCCGCCCTTCTTGAGGAAGGCCCGATCCTTGTCGAGGTTCTCCAGCGCCTCGCGCAGCGAGCCGCAGACCTCGGGGATATTGCCGCGCTCTTCCGGCGGCAGGTCGTACAGGTTCTTGTCGGCGGCCGCGCCCGGATCGATGCGGTTCTCGATGCCGTCCAGGCCCGCCATCAGCAGGGCCACGAAGGTCAGATAGGGGTTGCCCATCGGATCGGGGAAGCGGGCCTCGATGCGCTTGGCCTTGGGCGAGTTGACCCACGGGATACGGATCGAGGCGGAGCGGTTGCGGGCCGAATAGGCCAGCTTGACCGGGGCTTCGTAGCCGGGGACCAGGCGCTTGTAGGAGTTGGTGGTCGAGTTGGCGAAGGCGTTGATCGCCTTGGCGTGCTTGATGATGCCGCCGATGTACCACAGGCACATGTCGGACAGGCCGGCGTACTTGTCGCCCGCGAACAGGGGCTTGCCGTCGCGCCAGATCGACTGGTGCACGTGCATGCCCGAGCCGTTGTCGCCGAAGGTCGGCTTGGCCATGAAGGTGGCCGACTTGCCGTAGGCGGCGGCGACGTTGTGGATGACGTATTTGTAGAGCTGCAAGCGGTCGGCCATCGTCAGCAGGTCGCTGAACTTCAGGCCCAGTTCGTGCTGCGCGGGGGCCACCTCGTGGTGGTGCTTCTCGGGCTGCATGCCCAGGTCGCGCATGACGCCGAGCATCTCGCCGCGCAGGTCCTGGGCGCTGTCGGTCGGGTTTACCGGGAAATAGCCGCCCTTGGGTCCCGGGCGGTGGCCCATGTTGCCCTCGGAATACTCCGCGCCCGTGTTGGCCGGCAGCTCGATCGAGTCGTAGGTGTAGCCGGTGTCGTGCGGCTGGGTGGACCAGCGCACGTCGTCGAAGATGAAAAACTCGGCCTCAGGCCCGAAGAAGACCGTGTCGCCGACACCCGAGGACTGGACGTAGGCCAGCGCCTTCTTGGCCATCGAGCGGCTGTCGCGGTTGTAGGGCTCGCCCGTGTCGGGGTTCAGGACGTCGCAGAACAGGAACAGGGTCGTCTGCTGGTAGAAGGGGTCGATCCAGAAGCCGTTCAGGTCGGGCTTCAGCAGCATGTCGCTCTCGTTGATGGCCTTCCAGCCCGCGATCGACGAACCGTCGAACATCGTGCCTTCCTCAAGGAACTCCTCGTCGACCAGGTCGATGTCGAAGGTGACGTGCTGCATCCGCCCCTTGGTGTCGGTGAAGCGGAGGTCGACGTACTGGACGTCCTTCTCCTTGATCTCCGCGAGGATCTTCTTCGCGCTCATTGTCTCGATGTCCGTTTCTTGGGGAGGAGGAATGGAAACGGCCGCCCGGAGGCGGCCGTGGCGGGAGGTGATCAGACGGCCTGGGGACCCGTCTCGCCGGTTCGGATGCGGATGACGTCGGAGACGTCGGAGACGAAGATCTTGCCGTCGCCGATCTTGCCCGTTCGGGCGGCCGTAACGATGGCGTCCACGACCGGCTGGGCCATGTCGTCGGGCACCACGACCTCGATCTTGATCTTGGGCAGGAAGTCGATGACGTACTCGGCGCCGCGATAGAGCTCCGAATGGCCCTTTTGGCGGCCATATCCCTTGGCCTCAAGCACGGTCATGCCTTGGACGCCAACGTCCTGCAGGGCCTCCTTCACCTCGTCGAGCTTGAAGGGTTTGATGATCGCTTCGATCTTCTTCATGGTGTCCCCGAGGCGGCGAAAAGCGCCCACGCGTCGGGCTCGCATGGGACAGTGCATTGCAGCATATGGCAAGCGACTTTTGGTCTCTGTTCCCATCCGTGATCGGATTTCATCAATGCAGCTGAACGGACCCGAGCTCTGGGCGGGACTGTTCCCTTGGCCCGCGGAGGACGCGCACAAGCATTCCCGGGGGCGGTTGGGCGTGGTGTCCGGGCCGGCGCACCGTACCGGTGCCGCGCGTCTGGCGGCGCGGGCGGGGCTGAGGATCGGGGCCGGGCTGGTGCGGGTGCTGTGTCCGCCCTCGGCCACCGGCGTGCTGGCGGCGTCGCTGGAAGCCGTCATGGTCGATCCGTTCGAGGGTCCGTCGGCGCTGCGCCGTCTGGCCGAACCGCTGGACGCGGCAGTGATCGGGCCCGCGACCGGCGTGGACGAGGGCACGGTCGAGGCGCTGGACGTGCTGGCCGAAAGCGGCGCGGCCATGGTGGTCGACGCCGATGCCCTGACCGTCTTCGAAGGGCGGGCGGAGACGCTGTTCGCGCACCTGGACCGCGACGACGTGCTGACCCCGCACGAGGGCGAGTTCGAACGGGTGTTTCCCGGGCTCCTTGAAACCGGCCGCGATGTCGCCGCCGTCGAGGCCGCGCGGCGGGCCAACGCCATCGTCGTATTGAAGGGGCCGCAGACCCTGGTCGCGGGGGCCGATGGTCGTCTGGCGATCAATCCGCCCGCACCGGCCTGGCTGGCCACGGCCGGCTCGGGCGATGTGCTGGCGGGGATGATCGGCGGCCTCCTGGCCCAGCGGATGCCGAGCTTCGAAGCGGCCTGCTGCGCGGTGTGGATGCATGCGGAGGCGGCGCAGCGCCAAGGGCCGGGGCTGATCGCCGAGGATTTGCCGGACCTGATCCCGGGCGTTCTGGCGGAGCTGTGGGCCGCGCGATGAGCTTGTCATCCCGGAAAGCGCGCAGCGCTTATCCGGGACGTCCAGCCATCCCAAGCGGTCGCTCCCGGACGGCGCGAAGGCGCCGAGCCGGGAGGCAGGTAGGTCCGCTTCGACACATGATCGAACAGTCGCCCGGCTCGGCCGTTCAGGCCGTCCGGGCGTGCGGCCAAAACGGAGGGTCGCGTCCCGGCTCTTCGCCGCTTCGCGGCTACGGCCGGGATGACAACCGCCGCATTACCGACGGTCTGTATTCAGGCGAGCCCGGACTTCCTGAGAGTCTTCCAGGCCTTGATGACGCGCTGCAGGCGAGCCTCGGCACCGCGATCGCCGCCGTTCGTGTCCGGGTGGAAGCGTTTCAGCAGCAGGTGGTACTGGGCCTTGATAGCCTTCTTGTCGGCACCCGGCTCCAGGTCGAGGTCGGCCAGGGCGGTCCGCTCCAGCTTGCCGATGCGACGATCTTCGGCGACCGGACCGGTCTGCGGGTTCACCTTGCGGCCGAACAGACCGAAGGCGTCGCGCCAAGAGCCTGCGCCGTCGGTGTTGGCCGTGCCGAATTTGGCGGCAAAGGCGGCGGCCTCGCGGCTCTTGGGGCCGGCCTTCATCTCCCAGGTCGGACGACCGCCGGTCATGGCCTCGTTCTCCTGCGCCGCGCGGATCTCGCCCTCGCTCATGCCGGCGTAGAAATTCCAGCCCTTGTTGTACTCGCCGGCGTGGCCCTGACAGAATTCGTAGAAGTCGCCCAGACGCTCGCGCGATTTGGGCGCGCGGGCCGTGGCGGCGCGGCGGCAGTCGGGCCACTGACAGGGCTTCTCGCCGGGTTTCAGGTGCAGGACGTCGGCGGCCGCCGCCTCTTCTTCGGGGCGGGGCGGCTTCACCCGGATGTCGGTGAACCGGGGCCTGTATTGAAACGCGGCGGACATGGGCCGAAGTGTAGGGTCGAATTGGCCCGCATCAAGGAAGCCGCATGCCGGAAGGACCGATAGCCGCAGAAATTCGTCGGAAACTGACCGAAGCCCTGTCACCGACCCGGCTGGAGATCGACGACGACAGCTGGCGTCACGCAGGTCACCACCACGAGGGCGGGATGGACGCGAAGCCGGGGGGCGAGAGCCATTTCAACCTGCTGGTCGTGTCGCTGGCCTTCGAGGGGCAGGGACGGCTGGCACGGCAGCGGATGATCAACGGCCTTCTGGCCGATGAGCTGTCGGGCCCCATCCATGCCTTGTCGATCCGCGCCCTCGCGCCGGGTGAGGCTGGCGCGTTGCCGTAGCGGCGTTCACCTCGTCTTAGAACCTTCGCCAATAGCGTCACGATGAGGGACTTGGGCAGGGGGCGCCGTTTTGGTTGAATCGGACGCACACGGCGAAACGCAGGCTCCGGGCGAGGCCGCCGCGGCCCTGCGGGCGATTCTGCAGACGCAGTATTTGCGCTATCTGATCATCGGGGCCTGGGCCCTGGGCCTGTTCTCGATTCTGGATCCGCTGGTCGCGGGCCTCTGGTTCGCCGGGACGATCGGCGCGGGGGCCGTGCGCGGCGAGTTCGAACGCCGCATCAGCGATCGCGTCGGCGCGGGCTGGGGCATGATCTTCCCGGCCGTGGCGACCGCGACGACCGCCGTCTGGGCCATCGCACCCCTGCTGGCGTGGTTCTCGGGTGCGATGTTCGGGCACTCGATGGCGATGATGCTGCTGGTGTCCGGCTATGTGCTGGTCTTTTCTCAGCTTCGCGCCTCGCCGCGGCAGGCGATGGTGATTTCCTCGCCCTACGGCATCGTGGCGTTGATCATCGCGGGCTCCCTGTGGGGCACGGAGGGCTTTATCCCCTTCCTGGCGGCCATGCCGTTCGCCGCGGCGGGTCTGTTCGTCCTGGTCACCATGACCATGCTGCGCGAGGAGCGCATCCGGGCGTTCCAGTCGCACCAGGCCCATCTGATCGAGGAACTGGAGGCGGCCCGCGACAAGGCCAATGCGGCGAACGACGCCAAGTCCAACTTCCTGGGCGTCATCTCGCACGAACTGCGCACGCCGATGAACGGGGTACTGGGCGCGGCCCAGCTGCTGAACGCCACCCGTCTGGAACCGACCCAGCGGGAGTACCTGTCGATCATCCGCACCTCGGGCGACAACCTGCTGAGCCTGCTCAACGACATCCTCGACATGACCAAGATCGAGGCGGGGAAGATGACATTCGACGTCGTCGACGTCGCCATCGAAGATCTGCATCGCCGCGTCGTGGGCCCGTTCCAGGCCCAGGCCGAGGCCAAGGGACTGGACTTCGAGGCCCGGTTCGAGGGCGAGACGCCGGCCGTCGTACGGGGGGACCCGTTGCGCGTGTGCCAGGTGATCCACAACCTGCTGTCCAATGCGGTCAAGTTCACCGACAACGGCAAGGTCAGCTACGTTGTGCGCTCGACCCGCGTCGGCGACGCGCGCGTGCGCTTCGAGTTTCAGGTCAGCGACAGCGGTGCCGGCATCGCCGAAGAGGACGTGCAGCGTCTGTTCCAGCCGTTCACCCAGGTTGACGCCTCGTCCACGCGCCGGTTCGGCGGGACCGGTCTGGGGCTGACCATTTCGCGTCGTCTTGCCAACATCATGGACGGCGACATCACCCTGGAGTCGACTCTCGGCCAGGGATCGACCTTCACCTTCACGGTCGAGGCCGAGGTGGTGGAATGGGAGACGGCGACGGCGGCCGAGGCGGTCGAGACGGACGTCGAGGAGGCAGGCAGCCTGAACGTGCTGGTCGTCGAGGACCACCCGGTGAACCGGATGATCCTCGAGGCGTGGATGAGCTCGGCCGGACATGCCTCGGCCAGCGCCGAGAACGGACAGATCGCCGTCGCCATGGCCGCGGATCAGCCGTTCGACCTGATCATCATGGACGTGAATATGCCCGTGATGGACGGATTGAGCGCCACGCGCGCCATTCGCGCCGGAACCGGCGCGAATGCCCAGACGCCGATCGTGGTCCTGTCGGCCTCGGCCCGGATCGAGGATCACGAGGCGGGGATCGAGGCGGGGGCCGACGCCTATCTGAACAAGCCCATCGATTTCGCCGCCCTGGCCCGGGTCATGGGCGCGGTCGGGCAGGGCCGACAGGGCGTGAGCGCGATGGATGAACTCGTCCGACCGGCCATGGCCGCGGCCTGACGGGAGTCGCATCGAACCCCGGTCGTCCCCAGATCGGAGACATGCGGGCCTTCGCCGAGCTTCTTGACCGACTGTCGCTGACGGCGTCGCGCAATGCGAAGCTGACCCTGCTACGCGACTATCTGCGGGCCACGCCCGATCCGGACCGCGGCTGGGCCCTGGCCGCGCTGACCGGCGACCTGAGCTTCGACGCCGCCAAGCCGGCCATGATCCGCGCGGCGGTGGAGCGGCGCGTCGATCCGCTGTTGTTCCGTTGGTCACACGACTACGTCGGCGACCTGGCAGAGACGGTGGCCCTTATCTGGCCCGCGGACCCGGCCCGACGGGCGAACCGCGAGCCCGGGCTGGCTGAAGTGGTGGAGACGCTGAAGACCGCCGGGCGGGCTGAAGTCCCGGCCCTGATCGAGCGCTGGATGGACGACCTGGCGCCGAAGGGGCGGTGGGCCCTGCTGAAACTGATGACTGGCGCGCTGCGGGTCGGCATGTCCGGTCGACTGGCGAAGACCGCAGCGGCGCGGGTGGCACCGGACGGCGATGCCGGTGGCATCGACGCCTCCGACGTCGAGGAGCTGTGGCAGGGGATCGAGCCCCCCTATGTCGAGCTGTTCGCCTGGCTGGAAGGTCGGGCCGAGCGCCCGGCGGCGGACGCGCCCGGGCGATTCCGGCCGGTCATGCTGGCGACCGCGCTGGACGAGGTCGTCGACCTGCCGCGCATCGTCCCGGACGCCTGGCTCGCCGAGTGGAAATGGGATGGCATCCGGGTGCAGGCCGTGCGGGAGGCGGAGGTGGCGCGCCTGTGGTCCCGATCCGGAGACGAGATCTCGCGGGCGTTTCCGGACCTGATGGCGGCGCTCGGGTTCGACGCGGCGGTGGACGGGGAACTGGTCGTCCTGCGCGACGGACTGGTCGCGCCGTTCGGCGACCTGCAGCAGCGGCTGAACCGCAAGACGGTCGATCCGAAGCTGGTCGCCAGTCATCCGGCGGCGCTGATCGCCTATGACCTGCTGGCGGAAGAGGGCGAGGACCTGCGTCCCATGCCTCTGGTCGTCCGCCGCGAGCGGCTGGCGCGACTGGTCGAGCGGGTCGGGTCGGAGCGGATGATCCTGTCGCCGGACGTGGCGTTCGCCGACGTGGGCCAGCTCGCGGCCCTGCGGGCGGATCCCCCGGTCGGGGCTTCGGCCGAGGGGTTGATGTTGAAGCGTCGGGATTCCGCCTATGTGGCTGGCCGGCCCAAGGGGCCGTGGTTCAAGTGGAAACGGGACCCGCACGTGGTCGACGCGGTGCTGATGTACGCCCAGCGGGGACACGGGAAGCGGTCGAGCTTCTACTCCGACTTCACCTTCGGCGTCTGGACGGAGGAGGGGGCGCTGACCCCTGTGGGCAAAGCCTATTTCGGTTTCACGGACGAGGAGTTGAAGCAACTCGACAAGTTCGTGCGCGACAACACGGTGGAGCGGTTCGGTCCGGTCCGGTCGGTGAAGGCGACGCCGGACTTCGGCATGGTGCTGGAGATTGCCTTCGAAGGGCTGCAGCGTTCGACGCGCCACAAGTCGGGCGTGGCGATGCGGTTTCCGCGGGTGAGCCGGATCCGCTGGGACAAACCGCCCGCCGAGGCCAACACCCAGGCGGACGTTCTCGCGCTGCTGGAGGCGCTGGAGAGGGACGGAGGGCGACTGGCCGCGTCCCGGTGAACCGTATGCGTCCCGCTGCATTTCAGCACCATGGACCTCTCACCCTCTCATCGACGACTGGCGATCGCGGCGGGCGTGGGCGCAATCGCGCTCGGGCTGGCGGCGGGTGTCGCCACGATGCGCCCGGGCGGTGCCGAACGTCGAACGGGAGAGGCGCTGCAGATCGCCCTCATCACGCCTCCGCCGCCGGTCATTGAGGCCGGGTCCACGCTGGAGGTCGGCGAGTTGACCGATGGCTATGAGCATCGCCCCGCGCCGCCGCCCGAGCCGGTCGATTGGGTGGAGTTCGAGGAGGGGTGGTGGGATGCCGATCCCCAGGATCCACCCGGCCCCGCGGCCCCTTCGCCCCGGCCGGAGCCCGTTCCGGTTGCGATGCCGGTCGAACCCGGCCCTCGCGGCGATTCGCTGGGCTTCGGCTTCGAGCCCCGCGCCGAGGCGGAAAAGCGCGTGATGCGGTCCGCTCCGCCCGAGCGCAGGCCGCCGTCCGAGGGCGGAGAGGCCCCGCCGCGAGTGGTCGTGTCAGGCGAGCGGCAGGCCGTATTCTACTGATCCCGGGGTTCCATTGCGGGATCGAGGCGTTAGACCCTAGGGCATGGCTTCCCTCTCCCAGATCGTGACCGGCGCCGTGGCCGCCGGAGAACGTGCGACCGCCGTCGACGCGGCATTGATCGCCAAACTGACCGACATGGCCGGCGACCTGGCCGTCAACCTGCTGATCGCGGCGCTGATCCTGGCCGTCACGATCGTGGCGGCGAAGTGGGCCGGGCGCGTCGTGCGGCGAGCCGCCGGCCGGATCGGTGGACTTCGGCACGATCAGACCGTGGTCAGCTTCATCGCCCAGGTGGTGCGGGTCGGGGTCTATGTCATCGGCTTCATCGCCGTGCTGCAGCGACTGGGCGTGCAGACCACCTCGATCATCGCGGTTCTGGGGGCCGCGTCACTGGCCGTGGGTCTGGCGCTGCAGGGGACGCTGTCGAACGTGGCGGCGGGCGTGGTGCTGCTGATCCTGCGGCCCTATCGCGTAGGCGACGTCATCGAGGTGGGCGGTGCGTCCGGCTCGGTGCAGCGGCTGGACCTGTTCGTTACCCAGATTTCCAACGCCAACAATCACAAGATCGTCGTGCCCAACGGCCGGGTGCTGGGTGACGTCATCATCAACTTCTCCGGACAGGGGACTCGTCGGATCGAAATCCACTTCACGGTCGGCTATTCAACGAACCTGAAACAGGCCCGGCACGTGATCGCGACGACGGCGGCGGCCCATGAGAAGGTGCTGGCCGATCCGGTCCCGTGGGCCGGCGTCACCGGCCTGCTCGACAGCGCGGTCCAGATCTCGCTCCACGCCTGGGTGAAGTCCGAGGACTGGTGGCAGACCCAGGCCGACCTGCATGAGGCGGTGAAGATCGCGATCGACGCCGCCGGCATCGAGATCCCGTTCCCGCACCAGGTCGAAATGGGCTTCGTCCCGACCCCGCCGGGTCCTGACCCGACCGAACCCTTCCCGCAACCGCCAGAGCCGGTCGACCCGCCCAGGCGCAAGACCGCCGCGAAGCCGCGGCTGACGCTGCCGCGCCGGAAGGCCGCCAAATGAGGTTCGACTTCGCCTCCGACAACGTGGCCGGCATGGCGCCCGAGGCGCTGGAGGCGCTGGCGCGGCACAATGACGGCTTCGCCCGCGCCTATGGCGGGGACGATCCCGCGCGGCTGGCAGCCGACCAGATCCGGGCCAGGCTGGACGCGGACGTGGAGGTCCGGTTCGTGTTCAGCGGCACGGCGGCCAACGCCATCGCCCTGACGATGCTGGCCTTTCCGTTCGAGTCGGTGCTGGCGCACCATGCCGCCCACGTCTGCACTGACGAGACCGGCGCCCCCGCCTTCTTCGGCCAGGGCGTCGGCCTGATCGGCCTGCCCGGGCCCTCGGGCCGGATCGATCCGGCGGCGCTGGAGGCGGCCCTGTCGGAGCCCGACATGGGTCACCGGCAACCGGCGGCCGCCCTGTCGCTGACGCAGGCGACGGAGTACGGCGCGGTCTATTCCGAACAGGAGCTGTCCGAGCTGATCGCACCGGCCAAGGCAAAGGGCTTGGGCGTGCATCTGGACGGCGCGCGGCTGGCCAATGCGGCGGCGGCGGGGTTCGATCTGACCTCGATCGGCCGGATGGGGGTCGATGTGCTGGTCATGGGCGGGGCCAAGGCCGGGGGGCTGTGCACCGAGGCGCTGGTGATGTTCGACCGGTCCCTGGCGCGTCGCGTGGACAATCGGCTGAAGCAGGCGGGACAGATGGCGTCCAAGGGGCGGTTCCTGAGCGCGCCTTTCCTCGGCCTGCTGGAGACTGGGGCGTGGGAGCGCCACGCCGCGCACGCCAACGCCATGGCGGCGCGGCTGGCGTATGGGGTCGAGGCCGGCACGCCCTGGGTTCTGGCGCATCCGGTCGACGCCAATTCGGTCTTCATTCGCATGCCGGCGGAGATCCACGCGCGGCTGAACGCGGCTGGCTGGGCCTGCCACCGGTTCGACGACGGCTCGGTGCGGCTGGTGTGCTCGTGGGCGACGACGGCGGAAGCCGTGGATGAGATCGTCGATGCCATGAAGCGGCTGGCGTAATCGCTTTGCGCCCGGCCCGACGCGGGCCATATGGGGCGCATGGCGATGCGCGGCGAGCGCTCTGGCCGCCGTCGCGCCGACCCTGCGGTCAAGGCGCTGGGCGCGGAGCCGATAAATCCGGACGACCTGAGCCCGGGGGCCTGGGCGGCCCTGCGCGACCTGATGGGCGTGGTGGCGCGGTCGGGCGCGCCGCAGCTGCATGCGCGGGTCGCGGGTGCCCTGGGTCTGACGCTTGCGGGCAAGGGACTGGGCGTGCTGGCGCCGCTGGCGCTGGGTGCCGCCGTCAACCGGCTGGCTGAGGGTCAGTCGGCGGGCGTGACCGTGGGCATGTCGTTCATGGCGCTGGCGGTCGGATGGGCGCTGATCCGGTTCCTGTCCTCCGCGACGCCGCAGCTGTCGGATGTGGTGTTCGCTCCCGTCCGGGCGGCGGCGCAGCGACGGACGGCCGCCGAGACCTTTGCGCACGCGCTGAATCTGTCGCTGGACTTCCACCAGACCAAGCGGTCAGGCGCGCTGTCACGTACGATGGACCGCGGATCGCGTGCGGTCGACTTCCTGCTGCGCATCCTGGCCTTCAATCTCGGACCGACCGTGGTCGAGCTGGTGCTGGCGGCGGGGGTGCTGGGCGGCCTCTACGACTGGCGGTTCGGCGCGCTGGCCGTCGCCGTGGTCAGCGTCTACGCCGTCGTCACCTTCGGCATGGCCAACTGGCGCCTGGAGCACCGCCGGGCGATGAACGCGGCGGACACGGAGGCGGCGGGCCTGTCGGTCGACGCCCTGCTGAACTACGAGACGGTGAAGTCCTTCGGGGCCGAGCGCCGGGCTGCGGAATCCTATGACCGGGCGCTCGAAAGCTACGTCTCGGCGGCCCTGAAGGCCAATGGCTCGCTCGCGGCGCTGAACCTGATCCAGGCCGCGATCATGAACCTGGGTCTCGGCGTCATGGCCGTGATGGCCGGGTTCGAGGCCATGGCCGGCCGCATGGGCCCCGGAGACGTCACGGCGGCGGTGTTGATCCTGATCAGCCTGTATCAGCCGCTGAACATCCTCGGCTTCGCCTACAGGGAAATCCGCCAATCCTTCATCGATATGGAGGAGATGCTGAAGGTGACGCGGCAGACGCCGCAGGTCGCGGACGCGCCGGACGCCCGCCCCCTGCCACGGCCCGCCGACGCCCGGGGTGCCTCCCTGGCCTTCGAGACCGTCGGCTTCCGTCACGACGCCCGCGCCAACGGGCTGGAGGACGTGAGCTTCGTCGCCGCGCCCGGAACCACCACGGCGCTGGTCGGGCCCTCGGGCTCGGGCAAGTCGACCATCGTCAAACTGGCCCTGCGCCTGCTGGACCCCCAGATGGGGCGGGTGCTGATCGAGGGCGAAGACGCGCGGTCAGTGACGCAGGAAAGTCTGCGCCGGGCGGTCGCCCTGGTGCCGCAGGACGTGGCCCTGTTCAACGACTCCATCGGTGCCAACATCGCTTTTGCCCGCCCCGGCGCGGACGAGGCGGCGATCTGGGCAGCGGCCGAGGCGGCGGAACTGGCCGACTTCATCCGCGCCCTGCCGAACGGCATGGAGACCCGGGTCGGCGAGCGGGGTCTGAAGCTGTCGGGCGGGGAGCGCCAGCGTGTCGGCATTGCGCGGGCCCTGCTGGCCGACCCCTGCATCCTGATACTCGACGAGGCGACCAGCGCGCTGGACAGCCGCACCGAAGCCGCCATCCAGAAGACGCTGCGCAAGGCGCGCGCCGGACGGACCACGCTGGTGGTGGCGCACCGGCTCTCGACCGTGGTCGACGCGGACCAGATCCTGGTCCTGAAGGCGGGCCGGATCGTGGAGCGGGGCGCGCACCATGAACTGGTTGCCCGGCTGGGTGGAGAATACGCCGCCCTGTGGCGCAAGCAGACCCGCGGCGCGCGCACGCAGGGTGCGGCGGAAACCTAGGCGGTCTTCGACGCGATCAAACGGTCCAGGTGGGCCTTGACCGCCGCGCGGGCCGGATCGTCGCGGTCCAGCTTCATCATCATCGACAGCGACGTCGAGTAAACCTGGGGCACGCGCCAGTCGAACGGGCGTTCCGGAGTGACCGCATCGATCAGGTCGCAGAGCCGGCGGACGGCTTCGCAGACGTCGTCGAGATCGAAGGGTCCGGCCGCGTCGATGATCAGGGTGCAGGCGAGGTAGAGTCGGTTGAGGGCGTCGGAGTCGTCCGGCGTGTCCTGAAGCGGCACGATCCCGGCCAGGATTTCCGCCTGGCGGGCCACCTCGGCCATGCTGGGCGGCTTGAGGGTCTCAAGGTTCGTCTGTGCATCCGCCAGCGCGCGCAGCACGCTGATCCCGCCTGCGGCGTCGATCATGGTCGCCAGTCGGGACTTTCGGCGCGCGTGGGTGATGACGGTCATGCCTGCGCCGCCTTTCCGGCCCGTTCCGCCTCCAGCTGGGCCAGGCGGAGGCGATCCGAGCGACGTTCGACCTCGGGCGGCTCGTCACGGAAACGCCGGTCCGGCCCGAAATAGTCGCCCACCTCGAGGAAGGGGCGTTCGTCCCTCGCCACCCAGACAATGCGTTCGAGGAGGTTCCTCGCGCTGAAGGGTTTGGTGATCATGAAATTGGCGCCGCAGTCGCGAGCGTCCTGCACCCGGGACCGTCGGACATGGGCCGCCGTCATGATGACGGGCACGAAGGCGTTGGGCTGGTTCTTCGTGCGGCGCAGCCAGCGCACGAGCTCATAGCCGTCCATGTCCGGCATGTCGCAATCGACGACCAGGAGGTCGATCGGCGTCTCCGCCAGGATCTCCATCGCATCGCCGGGGCGCGTGATGGCGTGGCGCGTGCGGATGCCGAAGCCCAGCAGGCACGCGGTGGTCAGCTGAAGGGAGAAGGAGGAATCGTCCACCACCATGGTGGCCGCGTTGGAAAGGTTGATGACAGCGGTGTCCCGCAAGCCGTCCATGCCACCAACTCACTACGCATCGTTGCAGAAAGTAACCGTTTTCACAGTTGCTGCACGACTCGTGAGTGAAAGGTTAACGCGCTTGGGCGGCCCGGCCGATGGCGTAGAACCGGGCGGCCCGGTCGGCACGGATCGCTTCGGGCGCGCGGTCACGCAGCGCGGCGAGCTCTTCCGCAAGCACCTCGCCGACCGTGACGATCGCCGCGTCCCGGTCCGTGTGAGCGCCACCGACCGGTTCGGGGATGATCCGGTCGACGATCTTCAGCTCCAGCAGGTCCGGCCCGGTGATCTTCATCGCCATGGCGGCGTCGCGGGCGCGGGCCCCGTCGCGCCACAGGATGCCGGCGGCACCCTCCGGCGAGATCACCGAATAGATCGAATGCTCGAGCATCAGCACGCGGCTGGCCGCGGCGATGGCGATGGCCCCGCCCGAACCGCCCTCGCCAGCGATGATCGCCACGGAAGGGACGCCGAGAGTCAGGCCGCGCTCGGTGGACCGGGCGATGGCCTCGGCCTGGCCGCGCTCCTCGGCGCCCAGACCCGGATAGGCACCGGCGGTGTCGATGAAGCTGATCACCGGCAGGCCGAAGCGGTCGGCGAGGTCCATCAGGCGGGCCGCCTTGCGATAGCCCTCGGGCCGGGCCATGCCGAAATTGTGGGTGACCCGGCTGGCGGTGTCGTGGCCCTTTTCCTGGCCCATGACGACCACGGGCGCGCCATTGAAGCGCGCGAGCCCCCCGAGGATGGCCTGGTCGTCCCCGAACTGGCGATCGCCGCGCAGCTCGACGAAGTCCTCGAACAGGCCGGCGACGTAGTCGACGAAGTGGGGCCGGTTCGGGTGGCGCGCCACCTGGGTCTTCATCCACGGGTCGAGCGCGGCGTAGGTCTTGCGTCGCAGCTGGTCGGACTTCTTGCGCAGGCCCTCGATCTCCGAGTCGAACGAGCCGGCCGAGGCCGAGGCGGAGAGGAGCGACAGCTCCTCGATCTTGGCCTCCAGGTCGGCGATCGGCTTTTCGAAGTCGAGGTAGTGGGCGGCCATCAGGCGATCCGGGCGGCGGGGCGAAGCGACCCCTGCGAAAGGCGGCGGAAACTAGTCAGGTCGGTCGAGCGGGGCAAGCCGCGTCACGACTTCCCCTCCCGGCCCAACGGATGGCGGGTGCGGACGGTTTCGGCGAGGGCGTCCTGGGTGACGTGGGTGTAGATCTGGGTGGTGCCAACGTCGGCATGTCCCAGAAGCGTCTGGACGACGCGCAGATCGGCCCCGCCTTCCAGCAGGTGGGTGGCGAAGGCGTGACGCAGGACGTGGGGGCTGACGCGGGCGGGGTCGATGCCGGCGTCGATCGCGGCCTGGTCCAGCAACTGGGCGAAGCGGCGCGGCGTCAGGCGGCCCGCGCGCGCCGACGGGGAGGGGAACAGCCACGGTGAATCCGGGACGTCCGTCTTGCGCAGCGAGTCGCGAGCGGCGAGCCAGGCCGTGACGGCGACGCGGGCCGAGGCGTTGAGCGGGGCCAGCCGTTCCTTGCCGCCCTTGCCGCGGACGATCAGGTGGGTCGGGTCGCGCCGCACGGCCTCGACGCGCAGGGCGAGGAGCTCCGAGACCCGCATGCCGGAGGCGTAGGCCAGTTCGATCAGGGCCTTCAGACGCAGGGCGGAGGCCCCGTCCCGCCCTTCGATCGCCGAGAGCAGGCGGCCCACCTCGTCGCGGGACAGGACGCGGGGCAGGGGGCGGCCCCGCCGTGGCGCGTCCAGCCGGGCCGAGGGATCGTCGGGGCGCCAGCCCTCGGAGAGGGCGAAGCGGTAGAACTGGCGCACGGCGGAGCGGCGGCGCGACTGGGTGGCCGCAGACAGGCCCCGGGTCGCCAGACCCGCGTACCAGGCTTCGATGTCCTCGCGGGAGGCCGCCATCAGGCCGCCGGTGCCGTCCTCGACGTCGGCGAGGTCGCGGGCATAGGCCGACAGGGTGTGGGGCGAGGCGTCCCGCTCCACCGCCATCATCTCCAGGAAGGCCTCGATCTGGGGCGTCATGGTGTATGAGCGGTCTTTCCCATGCCGAGCGCCGCCGTTCCCGCGATTCCCGACATCGACCGCACCATAGCGCTGGTGGGGCTGATGGGCGTGGGCAAATCGACCGTGGGAAGGCGTCTGGCCAAGAGGCTGGGGCGGAGCTTCGTCGACGCCGACGCCGAGATCGAGGCCGCGGCGGCCATGACCGTGTCGGACATCTTTGCCAAGCTGGGCGAACCCGAGTTCCGGGCGGGGGAGACGCGGGTGATCCGTCGTCTGCTGGACGGGGAGCCCAAGGTGCTGGCGACCGGCGGCGGGGCGATGATCCACCCGGACACCCGGGCGCTGCTGAAGGCCCGGGCGCTGACGGTGTGGCTGAAGGCGGATCTCGATGTGGTCGTGCAGCGGGTCGCCCGGCGGGACACCCGGCCGCTGCTCCGGGGCAAGGACCCGGCCACGACGCTGGCCGCGCTCGCGGAGGCCCGGTATCCGATCTATGCGGAGGCCGATCTGACGGTCGAAGTCGGGGCGGGCAGCCACGCCCAGGCGGTCGAGACCGTTGTCCAGGCCCTCCATGACTGGGCGCGCGATCAGGGGATGTCGGGACGATGAGCAGGATCACGGTTCCGGTGCGCGGGGCTGGCTTTGCGGACTATGACGTGGTCGTCGGAACGGGCCTCGTCGGCGAGGCGGGGGCGCGGCTCGCGGCGCTCGGCTTCCGGCGGGTGTTCGTGGTGGCCGACGCGACAGTGGACGCCCTGCACGGCGACGCATTGCGAGCAGGCCTGGAGGCTGCTGGTCTCAGTCATGGGGGCGTCACGACGCCACCCGGCGAGGCGACCAAGGGCTTCGACGGACTGAAGAGGGTTGTGTCGGCCGTGGCCGAGGCCGGAATCGACCGCAAGGACGCCGTCGTTGCGCTGGGCGGCGGGGTGACCGGCGATCTGGCGGGACTGGCCGCCGCGTTGTGGATGCGCGGCGTCGCGCTGATCCAGATCCCGACCACGCTTCTGGCCCAGGTCGACTCCTCGGTCGGCGGCAAGACGGCCATCGACCTGCCCCAGGGCAAGAACCTGGTGGGGGCCTTCCACCAGCCGCGGCTGGTGCTGGCGGACGTCGACCTGCTGGCGACGCTGCCGGCGCGTCAGCTGCGGTCGGGCTGGGCCGAGGCGCTGAAGCACGGGCTGATCTGCGATCCCGCCTATTTCGACAGGTTGACCGGACCGGACGCTGCGGCTCTGGACGGCGACCGGGCGGCATTGATGCGCGTCGTGGCCCGGTCGGTCGAGATCAAGTCGGAGATCGTGGGCGAGGATGAGAAGGAGGCCGGGGCCCGGGCCCTGCTGAATCTGGGCCACACCTTCGGCCATGCGGTCGAGGCCGAGCTGGGGTTCGACGACGCGGTCCTGACCCACGGCGAGGCGGTGGCGGTGGGCTGCTGCCTCGCGTTCCGGTTCTCGGCCGCGCGGGGCCTGTGCGGGACCGACGCGGCGGCGCGGGCGACGGCGGCGTTCGCCGCGGCCGGATTGCCGACCGGGCTGGATCGGGCGTGGGGCCTGTCCGCCGACGCCCTGCTGGCGCGGATGGCGGGGGACAAGAAGGCCGAGGGCGGGCGTCTGACCCTGATCCTCGCCCGGGGAATTGGGCGGGCCTTCGTCGAGAAGGACGCGGACCCGGACGTCGTGCGGGCGTTTCTGGTCTCCGAAGGCGGCCGGTGAAGATCGCGGCCCGGCCGCTCGGGAACGCGTGGGTGCGCTGCGAGCCGCTGGAGGACGCGCTGCGCGAAGAGGTGAGAGACGCGATCTCGGGCGACGAGGCGGCGTGGTCGATCATGGTCTCGAACGGTCACGGCGCGGCCTTCGACGCGTGGTTCGACCAGCGCGTCTCGCACATGCAGGCAGGCGGCGGGCCGGCCTATGCGGTGCGCAGGCTGTCGACCGGCCGCATCGTCGGCACCAGCAGCTTGCACGACCTCGTGCCGGCACATCGGCGCGTGGAGCTGGGATCCACGGTCTATCATCCGGACGCCCGGGGCACGGAGGTGAATCCCGCGAGCAAGCGCCTGCTGCTGGACCACGCCTTCGCCAGCGGGATCGTGCGGGTGGAGATCATCACCGACGCGGTCAACGCCCGCAGCCAGGCCGCGATCGCCCGCCTCGGCGCCGTGCGGGAGGGGGTTTTGAGGCGGCACAAGATCACCTGGACCGGCCGGGTCCGGGATACGGTGATGTTCGCGATCACCGACGCGGACTGGCCTTGCGTGCGCGACCGGCTGGACGCGCGGCTGGCGCAGTTCTGACCGGCGATCAGTCGACCGCGCGGCACTCCGTGGGCTCCTGGCCCTCGGCGGACCAGGTCGCGAACTGGCCTTTCCCGCGCAGGTCGTGGCCGCTGGCGCGGTACCAGATTCCGTCCGGCGCGCGCTCCATGTGCATGTCGATGGCCTGACCGAGGGAGGTGCGGACCGTCGCCATCTCCCGCGGATTGTCGAACTCTACCGAAAGACGCTCGCCGTCGTTGCAGATGTAGACGGCGCGGACGATGCGGTTGAGCGTGCGTTCCTGGATCTCTGCCCCCGTGCGGCGGCGGGCGGTCTGGGCCTCCAGCGCGCGCTCCCGGACAGCGTCGGCGTCGTCGGTGACCGGCGTCGGCTCGCCGCACGCAGCGAGCGCCGCGGCCAGGGCGATCAGGAATGTGGACGGCGCCAGTCGCATGCGGCTTTCCCCTTGGTTCGAGCCCGAACGCGCCATCTCAGACCGTCGTTCCACGCCGTGCACGGAAGAACGTCCGCAAGGCGAGCGCAGCCTCCTCCGACAGGGGCCCCTTCTCGGCCGCTGGACGCCAGTGCAGGGTCGGCTGTTCGAAGAGGCGGGGTCCGTGAATCACCGCGCCGCCCTTGGGGTCGTCGGCGGCCCAGACCACGCGGCCGATTCGGGCATGCGACATCGCTCCGGCGCACATGGCGCAGGGCTCGAGCGTCACATAGAGCGTCAGGCCGGTAAGCCGGTAATTGCCCGTGACGGCGGAGGCGTCCCGCATCGCCACGATCTCGGCGTGGGCGGTGGGATCGGCCTGCGAGACCGGCGCGTTGGCGCCCCGTCCGACCACCTGTCCAGTTGCCTCGTCGACCACGACGGCGCCCACGGGCACCTCTCCGGCTGCAGCCGCCGCTTGCGCCAGGTCCAGCGCCATGCGCATGAACCGCTCATCATGGTCCGCCATACCGACGACAACGACAAGAAGCCCCGCCCGCGTCAAGCCGGCGGAAAGTTCGACGACCGCAAGTCCGGTCCGCCCCGCTCCGGCAAGCCGGGCGACGGGCGGGGCGGCCCGCGCGCGGGCAAGCCCGGCGACGACCGGAATGCGTCCGCCGAACCGCCCAAGCGCAGCGAACGGATCGCCAAGGCCATGGCCCGGGCGGGCATTGCCTCGCGCCGCGAGGTCGAGCGTCTGATCGGCCTCGGCAAGGTGGCGGTGAACGGCAAGATCCTGGACACGCCCGCCGTACTGGTGACGCGCGACGACGTCATCACCGTGGACGGCAAGCCGATCGTGGGCGCGCAGGCGACCCGCGTGTGGCGTCACCACAAGCCCGCCGGGCTGGTGACCAGCCACAACGACCCGCAGGGACGGCCGACCGTGTTCGACGCCCTGCCGGCCGGCCTGCCGCGGGTGATCTCCGTGGGTCGGCTGGATTTGAATACCGAGGGCCTGCTGCTGCTGACCAACGACGGTGAGTTGAGCCGGGCGCTGGAGCTGCCGTCCACCGAACTGGTGCGCCAGTACCGGGCCCGCGCGCGCGGGCGGGTGACGCAGGCGCAACTGGACGGGCTGAAGGACGGGGTGACCGTCGACGGCGTCCGCTACGGCCCGATCGAGGCCACGCTGGACAAGGCCAAGGAGAAGGCCGAGGGCGACGGTCGCGGCCCGGCCAATCTGTGGATCAGCGTCTCGATCGCCGAGGGCAAGAACCGCGAGGTCCGCAAGGTCCTTGAGAGCCTGGGCTTGACCGTGAACCGGCTGATCCGTCTGGCCTATGGCCCGTTCCAGCTGGGCACGCTGGCGATCGGCGAGGTCGAGGAGATCGGCCCGCGCGTGATCCGCGAACTGCTGGCCGAGCACATCCGGCCCGAGAACCTGCCGACCGGCAACACCGTCGCGACGCCCGCGCCGGTTCCGGGCCGCCGCAGTGCCGTGCCGATCGTCAAGGGCAAGTCGGGCTCGGCCATGTCTGACCCGTCGCGCAAGCCCAGCCGCACGCGCGCCGCCGAGACGGCCCAGTCGGACGCCGTCGACCGTCGCGCCCGTCCGCCCAAGAAGCAGGGCTGGGCCAAGGCCGAGCCGAAGTTCGCCCACACGAAGACTTTCAAGCCCCGCGCGCGGCCCGAGGCGGCGGATGCCGGCGGCGACCGGCCCAAGCGGGCCTTTGCCCCGCGCGACGCGGCGGCCGGTTCGGATCGGCCCAAGCGGCCTTTTGCGCCGCGCGACGCGGCGGCGGGATCCGACCGGCCGACACGCGACTTCAAACCGCGCGAGGGCGCTGCCGCGGGCGATCGCCCCAAGCGTGACTTCAAACCTCGCGACGGGGCCCGGACCGGCGACGCGCCGAAGCGGGACTTCAAGCCGCGATCGGGGCCGGGCGGCCCTCCGCGCGGCAAGCCCGGCGGCGGCAAGCCCCGGCCCGGTGGTCCTCGCGGCGGAACGCGCTGAGTTCATGCCTGCAGGCGGGCAGCCAGACGCGCTGTGCGACGGAGCACGGTGACGGCGGTCAGGATGACCACGACGGCCAGAGCCAGCCACAGGACCGCCCGGTCCCAGTCAGGCAGGGCGACGGCGGCGACGGCTGACAGGACGCAGCCGGCGGTCAGCGCGGCCATCCGATGAGGCTTGGCTCCGGGGCCGACGAAGTCGACAGCCCCGGTCAGCGCATGGCCCAGCTCGCGGACATAGGCCGTCAGGACGGCGAGGACGGCGGCGCTCCAGCCCAGCACGGGTCCGAACGCGGGGTCGTACTGCCTCAGGGCATAGCCGGCGCCGATCAGGAACAGGGCGTCGGCGATCCGGTCGGGGAGCTCGTTCCAGATCGGGCCCAGGGCACCGCCCCGCCCGTGCTCCACTGCCACCATGCCGTCCAGCAGGTTGGCCAGCAGGCGCAGCTGGATGGTCAGGCCGGCCAGCAGCAGCCAGCCCGCGCGGGCAGGCCCTTCGGCGTCGGCGCTCATCCAGAAGGCGGCGAAGCCCCCGGCAGCGAAAAGCAGGCTGGAAGCCGAGATCACGTCGGGCGTGGCCCCCATGCGGGCCAGGCCGGCGGCGGCGGCGCGGGCCCAGCCGGTTCCGCGCGACTTCAAGGGACGTCGGGACTCGATCATGTCCGCTCCAGGCTGAGGGCATAGGCGAAGGCGTAGAAGGTCGAGACCGTCCACGGCACGGCGACAGTCGCCAGAACCTCCGGCGTGCCGACCGCTGCATGGACGCCGGTCAGAAGGCCGGCGACGGTCAGGCAGCTGACCAGAGGAGGAACGGGGCGGGCGGCGGGGCCGGTCAGGCGCGCATGGGCCCATTCCAGCCAGCGCTTGATCAGCAGGGTGATCAGTCCCGACAGGGCGCCTTGCGCCGCGAAGGCCGCCGCCATCGCGGCGACCCCGTGATCGCGATTGGCGAAGGCCGCCCAGCCGCCCATGGCCACGACGGCGAAGGCGACATGGGCCACAGTCGAGCGAATAGGGGTCGTCGGGGCGGGCGGCTGCGCCATAATGGGTCCGGGCCTGATTCCGGGAGCAGTCTAGGCGATGAGCGACCTGCTGACAGCGGGATTGGGAGAGGTCCGGCCGCCGCTGTTGTGGGGGTTCGCCGGGCTGGCCGTCGTGCTGGTCGTCGCCTCGCTGGCCGTTTTGTTCCTGCAGAAGACCAAGCCGGACAAGGACTGGACCGAGCTGCGGCTGCGGGTGCAATCGTGGTGGGTCATGATCGCGGTCGTCGCCCTGGCGCTGGCACTGGGCTGGGCGGCGATGACGGTGCTGTTCGCGGCCATCTCGTTCGTGGCGCTGAGGGAGATCCTGTCGCTGGCGCCGCTGCGGCGCGAGGACCGGCTGATCGTGCTGTGGGCCTATCTGACGGTGCCGCTGACCTATGGTCTGGTCGCGCTGGACCAGTACCGCATCTATCTGGTCGCCATTCCGGTGTGGTTCTTCCTGGTGACGCCGTTCCTGATGGCGATCGCGGGCCAGACGCGGGCGTATCTGGCGACGGTGGCGACGATCACCTGGGCGGTCATCGTCTGCGTCTTCAACCTGGCGGTGCTGCCGCTGCTGATGAAGGTCCCGGCCGAGGAAGCGCCGGCGGGGGCGGCGGGGCTGGTGTTCCTGCTGCTGCTGACGACCGAGGCCAACGACGTCTTCCAGTTCCTGTGCGGCAAGGCGTTCGGGCGGCGCAAGATCCTGCCCACGGTCAGTCCGAACAAGACGTGGGAGGGGTTCGTCGGCGGCTGGATCCTGACGGCCGGGGCTTTCTGGCTGCTGGCGCCGGTCTTCACGCCGCTGAACGCCTGGCAGGCGGCGATCGTGGCGGCGCTGTTGCCGGTCGCGGGCTTCGCCGGCGACGTGACCATGAGCGCGGTCAAGCGCGACCTGGGCGTCAAGGACACCAGCCAGCTGATCCCCGGCCACGGCGGCCTGCTGGACCGCATCGACAGCCTGACCTTCACCGCCCCCCTGTTCTTCCACCTCGTGGCCTATTATGCGCTCACCCCCTACTGAGCCGGGCGAGGCGGCGCGGCCGCACAGCTGGATCCGGCAGGCGTTCCTGACCGGGTTGGCGCGGCCGTTCGTGCGGTTCCTGACCGGCATGGACGTGGTCGGGCGTGAGCGGCTGCCGCGGACCGGGCCGGCCATCATTGCCGCCAACCACGCCAGCCACATGGACGCCTTCATGCTGCTGAGCCTGTTCCCTGCGAAGACGCTGGCCAAGGTCAGGCCGGTGGCGGCGGCGGACTACTTCCTGGCCAACCCGGCGATCAGCTGGGTGTCGCTGAACCTGATCGGGATCAGTCCGATCTCGCGCAAGGTGAAGCGGGGCGAGGACGTGCTGGCGCCGGCGCGCCGCGCGCTGGAGCGGGGTGAGATCATCCTGGTCTTCCCGGAGGGCACGCGTGGGTCGGGGCAGGGGATGGGCGACCTGAAGGGCGGGGTGGCGCGGCTGGCGGAGGCCTACCCGGCGGCGCCCGTCATTCCGATCTGGATCCAGGGTGCCGACCGGGTGCTGCCCAAGGGGGCGCGCACGCCGGTGCCGATGAACTGCACGGCCATGGTGGGCGAGCCGCTGGTCTGGGCCGAGGGGCAGGACCGGCCGGGGTTCACCGTCCGCCTGCGCGAGCGGCTGGAAGCGCTGGCGGCGAGCGCGCCGCCGCAGAAGTGGAGTTGAGCATGCGGATCGTCGCCGGAGCGCTGAAGGGCCGGGCCATCACGGCGCCGGAGGGGCAGGGCACCCGCCCGACCAGCGACCGGGCGCGGCAGGCGATCTTCAACATCCTGGAGCACGCGCCGTGGGCCGAGGGGCTGGACGGGGCGCGCGTGATCGACCTGTACGCGGGCTCGGGCGCGCTGGGGTACGAGGCGCTGAGCCGGGGGGCGAGCTTCGCCCTGTTCGTGGAGACCGACGACGCGGCGCGGGGCGCGATCCGCGAGAACATGGACGCCTATGGCCTGTTCGGGCACAGCCGGGTGCACCGACGCAGCGCGACCGATCTGGGCCCCCGGCCGGGCTCGTCGGGCGAGGCCTTTACCCTGGCCTTCCTGGACCCGCCCTACCGGCAGGGACTGGGCGAGCAGACGCTGGCGCGGCTGCTGGAGGGCGGCTGGCTGGCACCCGGCGCCATCGTGGTGTTCGAGCGCGGGGTGGATGAACCGGAGATCGAGACGCCCGGATACGACCGGCTGGACGCTCGGGAGTGGGGTGCCGCGCGGGTGCTGTTCCTGAGGGCGCAGGGCTGATCCGCTGCGGTGGCGCCGGAGCGGGATCGGCGCCAGTCTGCCCGCCATGACCCAGCTCGACCGACGCGCCCTGATCGCCTCCGCCGCCGCCCTCGCGGCCGCGCCCGCCGCCCGCGCCCAGGCGCCGGAATGGGAGACCTGGCCGGAGATGCCGTGGCCGGCGCAGGAGATCTATGCGGCCCTGTGGGGCGGTCGGATCGCCGTGGCGGGCGGGCTGAAGGCCGTGCCGGGCCAGCCGCTGCACATCGAGGACCGGCTGGCCCTGTTCGACGTCGCCCGGCGCAGCTGGGGCGAGGGGCCGCGTCTAACCGCGCCGCGGCACCATCCGATGATGGTGGCGACGGGCGAGACCCTCTGGGCGATCGGCGGCTATGGCCGGTCCGAGGCCGGGGAGTGGACCAATTCCACCGAGGTCTGGTCGCTGACGCCCGACGCGACGGCGTGGACGCCGGGGCCGGCCCTGCCCGTGCCTCAGGCGGAGGCGGTGGGGCTGAGCCATGGCGGGCGGGTGCATCTGGTGACGGGGCGCAGTCCCGGCGGCGCGGCCAATGCCGGCTGGAACGATCAGGCGGACGTGGACCGGCATTGGGTGCTGGCCGACGGGCGGTGGGAGACCGCGCGCCCGTGCCCGATGGCGCGCAACAGCGCGGCCGGCGCCGAGCTGGACGGGGCCCTGTGGGTCGCGGGCGGGCGCACGGTGAGCGGCGGCGGCACGGGGCGGCTGGACCGGTACGATCCGGTCGCCGATCGCTGGGACACCCTGGCGCCCATCCCGCCGTCGCCGACGACGGGGCAGCAGGTCGGCGGCGGGCTGGCGCTGGTCGCCGTGCCCGGGCGGCTGGTGGCTTTCGGCGGCGAGTGGTTCCGGCCGCGCGCGGAAGGCGGCGGCGGCGGCGTGTTCGCCGAGACCTGGGTCTACACGGTCGACATGGACGTCTGGGAACGCGGGCCGGACATGAAGACCCCGCGCCACGGGCTGGCGGCGGTGGGGCTGGACGGGGTCGTCGTGGCCATCGCCGGCGGGGACGTGGTCTCGGGCGGCAACGCCACGGGCGTGGTGGAGGCGTGGACGCCGTCGCTCTTCTACTGAGCCCTCCCCCTCGAGGGGGGAGGGTTGGGTGGGGGTGGAAGCCCGTTGGCACCTGAGGGGTGCGGAAGGCTCAGGCCGCGTCACCGGTTCCCGAACGTTCAGAATGGCGGCTCCACCCCACCCCCGACCCCTCCCCCTCGAGGGGAGGGGAGCTGACGGTGCCCCATCATCTTGACGAACGACGTCTTGCGACGTCTCCTCCGCGCCGGGAAGAGGGGGACTTCACGATGAAGCGGATCATTCTGACGCTGGCGGGCCTGGGCGCCGCCGGGGCGCTGGCGGCGTGCGGGGCGGCGGAGGAGACGACGGCCACGGTCACGGCCGACGCGGGCGACCTGCCGCGCGTGGTCGCGGCCAGCGACGTCGAGGCGGGGCGCTATCTGGTCAAGATCGGCGGCTGCAACGACTGCCACACGCCACGCTACGCCATGACCAACGGGGCCGAGCCGCCCGAGGCCGAGTGGCTGAAGGGCTCGAACGAGCCGCACACCGGGCCGTGGGGCACCAGCTACGGCAAGAACCTGCGCCTGACGACGCAGCGGCTGAGCGAGGACGAGTGGGTCAAGCTGATGGACGAGGGCCAGAGCCTGCCGCCCATGCCTTGGCCCAGCGTGCGCGCCATGTCCGAGGCCGACCGCCGCGCCATCTATCGCTACATCCGCCAGCTGCCGGGCGACCCGGGCGGACCGGCGCCGGATCCGTTGCCACCGGGCGCGGCGCCGCCGGCGGCGGGCTAACGGCCCAGCGACCCGATCAGGCCGATCAACAGGCCGGCCATGGCGCCGTTCAGGATCGGCCAGCGCGGGAGCCGATCCAGCTTGCGGCCCCATTTGAGGACGAGGGCGGCGACCAGGCCCCAGAAGGCGCCGGCCAGAGCCCCGGCCACCAGAAACATCACGCTCATCGATCCCCCGCGCACGATCCGAGTCACAGCCTGCCGCATGGGTCCGGCCTTGCCAATCGCGGGCTGAGCCCCGGTCAGGGGGCCGACAGGGCGTCCGCGAGGGCGCGGGCGGCGGCGGTGACGTCGGCCCAGGTCGTCTCGAACCCGGCTTCGTCGCCGAACCAGGGGTCGGCCACGGCCTGACCCTCGCGGCCGGGGACCCAGTCGAGCAGCAGGCTGAGTTGCGCCGTCGCGCCTACGGGAGCCAGCGCGCGCAGGTTGGCCAGATTGTCGTGGTCCAGCGCGATCACATGGTCGAAGCGGCGGAAGTCCTCGGGCGTCACCTGCCGGGCGCGCAGGCCGGAGACGTCCACCCCGTGCCGCCGCGCCGTCGCCTGCGCCCGCCGATCCGGCGCCTCGCCCGCGTGCCAGCCCCCCGTGCCGGCGGAGTCGACGGTCAGCTCCAGCCCCCGCCGCGCCGCCTCGGCGCGGAGGGCACCCTCCGCGAGCGGAGAGCGACAGATGTTGCCGAGGCAGACGAAGAGGAGGGAGGGGATGGAGAGCGCAGTCAAAACCGTTAGTCGATGTCCGATTTTGAAGCCCGGAACTTCTCTTCACGGGAGCGAGAGAGAGCCCGGGCGGACTGGGTATTCAGACCGATGGTGTAGGCGTAAGTAGCTGACGGCAAGATATCGAACTCGATACCATCTACCTCCCGTACACCCCACTGCGACTTGGTCGTAAATGCTCCAACGAGTTCGGGATTGGAACGAGCCATCTCATCGATCGCGGCCCACGCAGCGGCCTTATGATGTTCTGAATCCGACCATTTCACCTCAACAACCCACCGCGGGCGGTGATCGGTTCCCAAGCACACAATGTCGATCTCTGCGTGGTCTCCATGGTCGACCTTGGAGCGGCCAGATCGCTTCCACCGAGCGTAATATAGATCACCGAGATTGGTGCCGTGCTGCCATTGGCTCATCACGGCAGTTTCAACTAGATGACCGAAGCCATCATCGTCCGATCCGACCGGGGAAAATAGAGCTGACCGCATCGACGGGTTTGTCAAATACACCTTGAAGGCACGCTCCCTCAGAAGCCGCTTTGACGTCTGGTCTACCCTCTTGATCCGAAAAATCAAGAATGCAGCCTCTAAATACTCCATGTATTTAGATATTGTTGGCTTGCTTATTCCAGAGTTCTGCGACAGCTTCTCTAAGCTTGTTTCCTGCCCGCTAATGTAGGCCAGAACGGAGAACAGGTTGTTTAGCTCTTGAATGTCTTTGATGCCGTATAGTTGAGGAAGGTCGCGCAGTAGGACCTTTTCGATTATATCGTTTTTGATAAACCGGGCAGCATCCGCACGGATGACCTCGGACATCACTGCTTCCGGATATCCACCGAAGTTGATGTAGTTGCAAAACTCAGCGTTGAGCGCGTCAATGGAATCTGATTTATAAAAGCCCCGCTCTTCGGGTGCTTGCACTAAGTTGTTTTTGCCAACAAAATTTAGATATTCGGCGAACGTGAGGGGCGGCAGAAGAAAATCGGTGAATCGCCCAGCGCCTGACTCGGTGGAGGCGCGCTTAAGGGCTGCTGCAGCAGAGCCGGACGCGACAAATCGAATATGAGGGTTGCGATCTACAAGAACCTTGAGATGACGTTCCCAGTCCTTGAGGTACTGAATCTCATCAAAGATAATATAACGTTGATCGCTATCGTCTAGTTCATTTTCCTCGGCGTGGAGACGCACGAACGAATCCAATGATTGGCCTGTATATATGGGTGTGTCGATAGAAACGAACATGATGTTCTTAGCAGGGAAGCCGTCGTCGAGCAGTCGCTTAACGAGCTGCTGCGCCATCACTGTCTTGCCGACACGGCGCGGACCCATGAGTACAACCGCTCGGTTGATGCTCAGGTTGGTAACGAGATCAGCGAATGGTTTGAGATAAGCGCGAGCGGGGAGTTCGGCGAACCGCTTGGAGACGCCCTTTCCACTCCACCACGGGTTCTCGGTCCGCACGCTCTTGAGGGTCTCTTCAGCGGGTATGAGCATGGCAAATCACTTAGGCAAACGAAGCTTTGTCTAAATGTAGAACGCCTGCGGCTAGCTCGCAAGGGCGCACCAAGCAAGAGAGGCCGTTAGATCACCGCCTCCCGAACAACCGCTCCAGATCGGCCAGCTTCAGCTCCACATAGGTCGGCCTGCCGTGGTTGCACTGGCCGCTGTGCGGGGTGGCTTCCATCTGCCTCAGCAGGGCGTTCATCTCGGGCGCGCTGAGCACCCGGCCGGCGCGGACGGAGCCGTGGCAGGCCATGGTGCCGCAGACCTCGGCCATGCGCTCTTTCAGGCTGAGCGCCGCGCCGTGTTCGGCCAGGTCGTCGGCGATGTCGCGGATCAGGCCCTGGACGTCCGTGTCGCCCAGCAGGGCGGGGGTCTCGCGCACCAGCACGGCGCCGCCGCCGAAGGGTTCGACGCTCAGGCCCAGCTCGGCCAGTTCGTCGGCGCGGGCGACGACGCGGTCGGCCTCGACGGGGTCCAGCTCGACCACCTCGGGCGTCAGCAGGGCCTGACGCGTCACGGCGCCGGTCGCCATCTGGGCCTTCATCCGCTCATAGACCAGCCGCTCGTGCGCCGCGTGCTGGTCGACGACGACCAGGCCGTCGCGGGTCTGGGCGACGATGTAGGTGCCGTGCAGCTGGGCGCGGGCGGCGCCCAGGGGGAAGTCGATGTCCGCCGCCGCGGGCGCGGCGGCGTCCAGGGGGTAGGGCTTAGGGCTTAGGGGGTAGGGAGGCTCCGTGCCCGGTTCGACCCTCGCGGATCGTTCCTCCAGGCCCGGGATGATCTGCGGTGCCGGGCGGGCCGTGTCCCAGCCGGTCCAGCCGCTGTAGCCGGCGGCGTCCCCGCGTCCCCCTAAGCCCCAAGCCCTAAGCCCTAAGCCCTCCGCGCCGCCCTCGGGCCGGAACCCCGCCAGCGCGTCGGCCGCCACCGTGGTCGAGGCCCGGTGCCCGGCGCCGGCCAAGGCATGACGCAGGGCGCCGACGATCAGGCCGCGGACCAGGGCGGGGTCGCGGAAGCGGACCTCGGCCTTGGCGGGGTGGACGTTGACGTCGACCTGGAGCGGGTCGAGGTCGAGGAACAGGGCGGCGGCCGGGTGGCGGTCGCGGGCCAGGAAGTCGGCATAGGCGCCGCGGATGGCACCGTGCAGCAGCCGGTCCTTCACCGGGCGGCCGTTGACGAACAGGAACTGGTGCGCGGCATTGCCCCGGCTGTACGTGGGCAGGCCGGCATAGCCCGACAGGCGCAGGCCCTCGCGCATCTGATCGATCAGCAGCGCATTGGCCTCGAAGTCGCGACCCAGCAGGGCGGCGAGGCGGCGCAGGCGGCCCTCGTCGCCCTTGGTCTCGGCGGGCAGGCGCAGCACCGCCCGGCCGTCCAGCAGCAGGGTGAAGGCCACCGCCTCGTGCGCCATGGCCTGGCGCTTGATCTCTTCGGTAATGGCCATGGCCTCGGCGCGGGCCGACTTCATGAACTTCAGCCGGGCGGGGGTGGCGTAGAACAGGTCGCGCACCTCGACCCGCGCGCCGTGCGGGGCGGGGAAGGGGGCCGGGGCCGGGGCCGCCGCCGCGCCGCCGTTGACCTGCATGGCCCAGGCCTCTTCTCCCGCCGTGCGGGCGGTCAGCGACAGGCGGGCGACCGAGCCGATCGACGGCAGGGCCTCGCCCCGGAAGCCCAGGGTGTAGATGCGCAGCAGGTCGACGTCGCCGGCGTCGTCGGGCTCAAGCTTGGAGGTCGCGTGGCGCTCGACCGCGAGGGGCAGTTCGTCGCGCGGGATGCCCTTGCCGTCGTCGGCCACCAGGATGCGCGACAGGCCGCCACCGTCGGCGTGGATCTCGATCGAGGTGGCGCCCGCGTCGATGGCGTTCTCGACCAGCTCCTTCACCGCGCCGGCCGGGCGGTCGATGACCTCGCCGGCGGCGATGCGGTTGACGGTCTCGGGCGAGAGGCGACGGATGGGCATGGGACGCCCAAGATAGGCGCGTCCGTGCGGATTCGTCAGTGCGCGCGGATCAGGCCTCGGCCAGTTCGGCCTTGCGGGCCTGACGGCGGGCCTCGATGCGGCTCCAGACGCGGTCGTGGACGGTGAAGAAGACGGTCTGGACCAGCGGTTCGATGACGCCGATGGCCAGCGCGACCTTCCAGTTCTGCGTCAGGGCATAGGCCACGGTGACAGCCACGGCGAAATGCATGACGCCATAGGTGACGGTCTTCAGCGCGATCTGCTTGAACGAGGTGGGCAGGGCGTGGGAGTGGCCGTGGTGGGCGCGGTTCTGCTCCTCGATCGACATGACCTCGAGGCGGGCGGTGAAGGCTTCGGACGCCTCCTCCAGCCCGGACAGCATGCGGCGACGCTCGATGCGGTGCCAGACGCGGTCGTGGATCGAATAAGCGATGGTCTGGAAGAAGGGCTCGACCACGCCCACGGCCAGCGCCAGACGCCAGTCGCGCGTGATGGCGAAGGCGACGAGGATCGCCACCACCAGGTGCATCACGCCATAGCTCGCGATCTTGAGCGCGAGGTTGCGGGCCGTCGAGATCAGAAGCTTGACCATCCATCCCCAAGGTGGGTCTCGCGCACGATCGCGCAAGCCAATTTTTCTTGTCGTGACGATAGCTCGCGGACGGGCCTTGCGGTTCCGTGCCCGCGACCGCTATACGCGGCCCGCAAAACGGAGGCTCCTCATGGAGATTCGCGAAGGGCTCACCTTCGACGATGTTTTGCTCGAACCCGGCCCGTCCGAGATCATGCCCGCGGAAGCGGACGTCTCGACGCGGCTGACCCGCGACATCAAGCTGAACATCCCCCTGCTGTCGTCCGCCATGGACACGGTGACCGAGGCGCGGCTGGCCATCGCCATGGCCCAGGCCGGCGGTCTGGGGGTGCTGCACCGCAATCTGACGGTCGACGAACAGGCCGAACAGGTCCGTCAGGTGAAGCGCTATGAGAGCGGCATGGTGGTCGATCCGGTGACCATTCACCCGGAGACGACCCTGGGCGAGGTGCGCGATATCGTGGCGCGCAAGAAGATCTCGGGCTTCCCGGTGGTCGACCGGGCGACGGGCCGGCTGGTCGGCATGCTGACCAACCGCGACATGCGCTTCGAAAGCGACCCGCACCGCAAGGCCGCGGAGCTGATGACCACGGGTGAACTGGTCACGGTGCGCGAGGGCACGAGCCGCCACGAGGCGCGCGAGCTGCTGCGCACGCGCAAGATCGAACGCGTCATCGTGGTCGACACGGACTATCGCGCCGTCGGCCTGATCACGATGAAGGACATCGAGAAGGCCCAGGCCTTCCCCAACGCGGCCAAGGACGAGCAGGGCCGCCTGCTGGTCGGCGCGGCCTCGACCGTCGGCGACAGCGGCTTCGAACGGGCCATGGCCCTGGCCGACGCGGGCGTCGACGTGGTGGTGATCGACACCGCCCACGGCCACTCCGCCCAGGTGGCGCGGGTGGTGGAGCGTATCAAGCGCGAGAACAACCGGCTGCAGATCGTGGCCGGCAACATCGCGACCTATGACGCCGCGCGCGCCCTGATCGACGCCGGGGCCGACGCGGTGAAGGTCGGCATCGGGCCGGGCAGCATCTGCACCACCCGCATCGTCGCGGGCGTGGGCGTACCCCAGCTGACGGCCATCCTGGAGGCGTCGCGGGCGGCGAAGGACTCCGGCGCGCCGGTCATCGCGGACGGCGGGATCAAGTATTCCGGCGATCTGGCCAAGGCCATCGCGGCGGGGGCGTCGGTGGCCATGATGGGCTCGATGTTCGCCGGCACCGACGAGAGCCCGGGCGAGGTCTTCCTGTACCAGGGCCGGAGCTACAAGTCGTACCGCGGCATGGGCTCGGTGGGCGCCATGGGCGCGGGCAGCGCCGACCGCTATTTCCAGAAAGAGGTCGAGACCCAGAAGCTGGTGCCCGAGGGCATTGAGGGACAGACGCCCTACAAGGGTCCGATCGCGCCGGTGCTGCACCAGATGGTGGGCGGACTTCGCGCCGCCATGGGCTATGTCGGAGCCGGCACGATCGCCGAGCTGCAGGAACGGGCCCGGTTCGTGCGCATCACCGGGGCCGGGCTGCGCGAGAGCCACGTGCACGACGTGATGATCACGCGCGAGGCACCGAATTACCGGCAGGGCTGAGGAGGGACGACGATGACTCTGGTCGTGGACGGACATCAGAACCTGTTCGGGGGACTCGCGCCGGACCTGGTCCTGCTGGCCTTCGCCCTGATCCTCGCCCTGGTCCAGATCGGGCTGGCCGGCATGGCCCGCACCGCCGAACTGGGGGCGAAGTGGAACGCGGGACCGCGCGACGGCGAGAACCCGCCGCCCGGCAAGCTCGCCGGCCGCCTGATGCGGGCCCAGGCCAACCTGTTCGAGACCCTGCCGCTGTTCATCGGCGCGGTGCTGCTCGCCCACGTGGCGGACAAGGCCGGGCCGCTGACGTACTGGGGCGCGCACCTCTACGTCTTCGGGCGGGTGGTCTATCTGCCGCTGTACGCCCTCGGCGTGCCCTACATCCGTTCGCTGGTCTGGCTGGTCGCGACCGCCGGGCTGGTGATGGTTATCGCCGCCCTGTTCGCCTGATCGGAGACCCGTGACCCCTTCCGCCCGCCTCGCCGCCGCCGCCTCGGTCCTGGACTCCATCGCCCAGGGCCGCCAACCGGCCGAGGCCGTGCTGAAGGCCTGGGGCGCCGCCAACCGTTATGCCGGGTCCAAGGACCGGCGCGCCGTGGCCGACCGTGTCTACAAGGTGCTGCGCGCGCGCGGCCGTCTGAGCTGGATCATGGGCGGGCGCGAGGACGGACGCGCGCTGGTGATCGGGTCGCTGTCGGCCTTGGACGGACTGACGCTGGAAGAGATCGAGGCGCTGCACGCCGGCGACGGCTACGGCCCGCGGCCGCTGTCAAAACAGGAGCGGAGCCGGATCACGGCGGGGCAGGGCGAACTGCCCGGCTGGGTCGCGGCGGGGCTGCCCGAGTTTGTGGTCGAGGACTTCAAGGCGACCTTCGGCGACCGCTGGACCGAAGAGGCGCGCGAGCTGATGCAGCCGCGCGCGCCGATCGACCTGAGGGTCAACGTCGCCAAGGCGACGGTCGAGGACGTCGAGGCGGAACTGCGCGAGGCCGGGCTGGCGCCCGAGCGGACGCCGGGGTCGCCCGTCGGCCTGAGGCTGGCGTCCGAACCGCCGCCGAACGTGCAGGCGCTGGAGGCCTTCAAGGCCGGTCGTATCGAGATCCAGGACGAGGGCAGCCAGATCGTCTGCGCCCTGGCCGAGGCCGCGCCGGGCATGACGGTGGTCGACTATTGCGCCGGCGGTGGCGGCAAGACGGTCGGGCTGGCGGGGGCGATGATCCCCGCCGGTGCCGGAGGTCGGGCCTCGAACACGGTCGTTGCGCGCACGTGGTCGCCGGTCGAGCAGGGGGGTGATGCGCCGGAGACTTCCGCGCCTTCGGATACTATGGCCACCACATCCGGCATGTCGGGCAAGCTCATCGCCTCCGACGTCGTCGGCAAGCGGCTGGAGAACATCAAGCCGAGGCTGGCGCGCGCGGGCGTCGAGGCCGAGCTGCGGCTGATCGGGCAGAACGGCGGCGGGATGGAGGACCTGAACGGCGCGGCCGATCTGGTCTTCGTCGACGCCCCGTGCAGCGGATCGGGCACGTGGCGCCGCCGGCCCGAGGACGCCTGGCGGCTGACGGCCGACGAGGTCGAGCGGCTGCACGCGCTGCAGGTGCGCATCCTGGGACAGGCGGCCAGGCTGGTGAAACCGGGCGGGCGTCTGGCCTATGTCACCTGTTCGATGCTGAGCCGCGAGAACGAGGCCAGCGCCGACGCCTTCGAGGCGGCCCATCCCGAGTTCACGCCGGTCGGCCCGCGGCGGCGGCTTTCGCCCGCCTCGACCCACACCGACGGCTTCTTCTTCGCCCTGTACGAACGGACCCCATGAGCGACCACCAGAAAGTTCTGATCGTCGATTTCGGCAGCCAGGTGACGCAGCTGATCGCGCGGCGGCTGCGCGAGGCGAAGGTCTATTGCGAGATTCATCCCTACGCGAAGGCGGAAGCCGCGCTGGCGGACATGAACCCGGCCGCGATCATCCTGTCGGGTGGACCCGAGAGCGTGCACGAGGAAGGCAGCCCGCGCGCGCCGGACGCGGTGTTCACCGCCGGCGTGCCCGTACTGGGCATCTGCTACGGCGAGATGACCATGTGCGAGCAGCTGGGCGGCAAGGTCGAGGGCGGCCACACCCGCGAGTTCGGGCGCGCCGAGATCACCGTGAAGAAGGCGTCGCCGCTGCTGGACGGTCTGGCCGGCGTCGGCGAGGACGAGCCGGTGTGGATGAGCCACGGCGACAAGATCGTCGCCATCCCCGAGGGCTTCGACGTCATCGCCACCTCGCCCGGCTCGCCCTACGCGGTGATCGGCGACGAGGCGCGGCGCTTCTACGGCATCCAGTTCCACCCCGAGGTGATGCACACGCCGCGCGGCGACCGGATGCTGCGTAACTTCACCCACGGCATCGCCGGGCTGAAGGGCGACTGGACCATGGCCGCCTATCGCGAGGAGAAGATCGCGCAGATCCGCGAGCAGGTGGGCGACGCCAAGGTGATTTGCGGCCTGTCGGGCGGCGTCGACAGCTCGGTGGCGGCGGTGCTGATCCACGAGGCGATCGGCGACCAGCTGACCTGTGTGTTCGTGGACACCGGCCTGCTGCGCAAGGACGAGGCGAAGCAGGTCACGACCCTGTTCCGGGATCACTACAACATTCCGCTGATCCACGTTGACGCATCGAAGGAATTTCTCGGCGAGTTGGCGGGGCAATCGGACCCGGAGACCAAGCGCAAGACCATCGGTCGGGTCTTCATCGAGGTGTTCGACCGCGAGGCGAACAAGATCGAGGGCGCCGCCTTCCTGGCCCAGGGGACGCTGTATCCCGACGTGATCGAGAGCGTGTCGTCGTCCAGCGGCAAGGCGCACGTGATCAAAAGCCACCACAACGTCGGCGGCCTGCCGGACTATATGAAGCTGAAGCTGGTCGAGCCGCTGCGCGAGCTGTTCAAGGACGAGGTGCGCGCGCTGGGCCGCGAGCTGGGCCTGAGCGACGCCTTTGTGGGCCGGCATCCGTTCCCGGGGCCGGGGCTGGCGATCCGCATCCCCGGCGAGATCACGCCGGACGCCGTGGCCACGCTGCAGGAGGCGGACGCCATCTATCTGGATGAGATCCGCAAGGCGGGGCTGTACGACAAGATCTGGCAGGCCTTCGCCGTGCTGCTGCCGGTGAAGACCGTCGGCGTGATGGGCGACGCCCGGACCTATGAGAAGGTGCTGGCCCTGCGGGCCGTCACCTCGACCGACGGCATGACGGCGGACTTCTTCGAGTTTCCTTGGGACGTGCTGGGCAAGACGGCCACGCGGATCGTCAACGAGGTCCGTGGCGTGAACCGCGTGGTCTATGACGTGACGTCCAAGCCGCCCGGCACGATCGAGTGGGAGTGATCCCGGTCAGTCGGTGAAGACCGGCGGGCGTTTCTGCACATTGGCAATAACCGCCTCCATCTGGTTGGGCGTGGCGATCAGGGCGGCCTGTTCGACGCTTTCGGCCGTCAGCACCTGATCGGCGCCGGTGTCGCGCGAGAGGTTGGCCAGGCGCTTTGCGGCGCGGACGGCGTCGGGGTTGCGGGCGGCGATCTGGCCGGCGAGGGCCATGGCCTCGGCGTGGGGGTCGTCGGCGAGGCGGGTGACGAAGCCCAGCGACGCGGCCTCTTCGCCGGAGAATTCGCGGGCGGTGAAGATCAGCTCGCGCAGAACGTCGTCCCGCACGAGGCCGCGCCACAGGGCGAAGCCTGCCATGTCGGGCACGATGCCCCACTTCATCTCCATGACCGACAGGCGCGCGTCGGGGCGGGCGATGCGGACGTCGGCACCGGAGAAGACCTGAAGCCCGCCGCCGAAGATCACGCCGTGACCTGCCGCGATGACCGGCACGGGCAGGTCGCGCCAGCCCCAGGCGGTCTGCTGGAACAGGTTGGCCAGTCCGTGGGTGCGGGTGACGATGTCGAGGTCGGCCCCGGCCAGCCCGCCCATCGTCTGCATGTCCAGTCCGGCGCAGAAGCCGCGCCCTTCGCCGGACAGCACGACGGCGCGGACGCCGGGTGTCGCCGCCAGCCGGGCAGGCGCAGCGGCCAGCGCCTCCAGCATCGGCATGTCCAGCGCGTTCAACTTGTCCGGCCTGTTCAGGCGAACGTCGGCGACGCCGTCGGCGATGCGGATGCTGACTCGCTCGGTCATGGTCGTCTCCCGGATGCCGGGGAGTGGTAGCCGGGTGACCGGAGGGAAGGCCAGAGGGACAGCTGCGACTTGCCCCGCCGCACGACCCACGGCAGGAGGGGCCGCATGATCACGCTGTACGGCATCCCCAACTGCGACACCGTCAAGAAGGCCCGCGTCTGGCTGGACCAGCGCGGCACGGCGTTCGGCTTCCACGACTACAAGAAGTCGGGTGTCGACGAGGCGGCGCTGCGCGGCTGGGTGGCGGCGCACGGCTGGGAGACGGTGCTGAACCGCAAGGGGACGACCTTCCGGGCCCTGCCGGACGCCGACAAGGCCGGTCTGGACGCGGACAAGGCAGTCGCGCTGATGCTGAGCCAGCCGTCGATGATCAAGCGGCCGGTGCTGGCGCTGGAGCACGGGCGGACCCTGGTCGGCTTCGATCCGGCGGCGTGGGCGGCGGCGCTGGGGTGAGATCAGCCCTCGACGTCGGTGGCGGGCCGGTCGTGGCCGTCAGCGCGTTCGGTGACCCATTCGCCGGCCGGGGTCTCGTACTCGATCCAGGCGGTGCGGTCGGCGACGCGCTGTTCGCGGGCGGCGCGCTCGGCGGCGGCGCGGGCGGCGTCGTGGTTCGGATAGGTTTCCGAATAGGTGTCGCCCAGGCGATAGGCCCAGCCTCCATCGTGCTCGACGATGCGATAGGTGATCTCGGTCATGGCGCGCTCCCTTGCTGCAGGTGAAGATGCGCCCGCAGACGAAATCCGCAACCGGGCGCATCCGGCGACGACACCGGCGGCGACTGAAAGCTGAACGCGGGCGTCGGGCCCGCAGGGAGCGACGACGATGGAAGAGCTGTTCCGCGATTTCTGGTGGCTGCTGTTTCCGCTGGTCTGGCTGTTGATCGGGGGCGTGACGCCGTTCCTGAACTATCGTCGGCAGAAGCAGGCGATGAAGCTGATCCAGTCCTATGCGGACCGCGGGCAGGATCCGCCCGAGGCCCTGCTGAAGCTGCTGGACCGGCCGCTGGACGAAGAGGGCGCGGCCATGTGGGGCGCGGCGTCGGGGCGGGGGACCGGCAGCGGGGGCAGCTGGTGGTTCACGGTGGTGCTGTTCGCCATCATGTCGGCCGGCTTCGCCTATGCGGCCTGGGCGGACATGTACGGGGCGGGCGAGGCCTTTCTGATCGTGTCCTTCGTCATGGGGGCGGTGGCCGCCGCCAGTCTGGTGTCGGCCCTGGCCTCGCGGCGGCGGTGAGGCCGGCCGGGGAGGGGGAAGATGTCCGGGGCGTCGGACGACGCCGATCTGGTGGCGCGGGCCCGGGGCGGGTCGGATCCCGCCTTTGGCCGGCTGGTGCAGCGGCATCAGGCGGCGGTGCGGGCCTTCGTGCGGCGGGCGCTTGGCAGCGGCTGGGCCGAGGCGGACGACGTGGCGCAGGAGGCCTTTCTGGCGGCCTGGTCCGGGCTGGACGGACTGAAGGACGCGGCGCGGTTCCGGCCCTGGACCTGCGGCATTGCCTGGAAGATCGCCCAGACGCGCATCCGGTCGCGGCGACGCGGCGCGGCGCGGGAGCGGGTCTTTCTGGAGGCGGTGGATCTGCCGACGGGCGTCGCGCCCGAGGACCGGATGGCGCTGGAGGCCGCTCTGGCCGAACTGCCGCCCGACGTGCGGGCCTGCGTGGCGCTGAACCTCGGAGAGGGCTGGTCACACGGCGAGATCGCCGAGGCGCTGGTCTTGCCGCTGGGCACGGTGAAGTCCCATGTTCAGCGCGGTCGTGCGCGCCTGCTCAAGGCGCTGGGAGGGCCGGATGACGCCTGAACGCAAGCTGGACCTGCTGCTGGGTCAGACCCGCCCGCCCGCGCGGGATCCGGCGTTTGAGCTGGCCGTCATGACCCGGGTCGCCCGGCGGCGGGCGTGGTTGTCGGCGGCGGCGGCCCTGCCCGGGGCCGTGGTGGTCGCGGCGCTGGCGGGCAGTCTGGTTCAGGTCGCCGGCGAGGCAGGGCCGGATCTGCAGACCGCCGGCCTGGAGATCGGTGGCGTGGCGATGGCCGTGGTCGGGGCGCTGGTCGCGGCGCGGTTGCTGGGCGCGCCGGGACTGCGCCTGAAGCCCTAGGTCCGGAGCCGGACCACGGCCTCGACCGCATAGTGGTCGGATGGCCAGACGCCGTTCACCGCCTGCGTGCCCGTGACCCGGGCCGAAACGACGTCGAAGGCGTCGGCCTGGACGAAGACGTGGTCGATGACGCGGGAGGTGTGGCCCTCGTTCGTATTCAACGTCGTCGGCGCGGCACCGGCGGGCAGGGCGCTGACAAAGCGGGGTGTGGCGGCGAGGCCGGCCAGGCCGGCGTCCGTCAGCGGCGCGTTGAAGTCACCCATGACGATCAGGGGTGCGCCGCCGTCGCCGATCCAACTCAGGAGGTCGGCCGCTTGCCGCGCGCGGATGGCGGCCCCCTCGGCCGTGTGGTGGAAGTGGGTGTTGACCACGTCGATCGGGCGGCCGTCGAAATCCACCCGTACGCGCAGGGCGGTGCGGAAGTCGTCCAGCGGCTCAAGCGTCTTCGTGTCGGTCTCGAGGATCGGCAGGCGGCTCAGGATCGCATTGCCGTAGCGGCGGGGCGCGCCTTCGGCGTCGGTCGACATGAACCGGACCTGATAGCCGCCGAGCGCTGCGGCAAGGGTTTCGGCCTGGTTGGGCAGGTTGGTGGCGGCGTCTTCCAGCACCTCCTGCAGGCCGATGACGTCGGCGTCGGCCGCGCGCAGCGTCTCGACGACCAGCGGCAGGCGGGCCGCCCAGTCGTCGCGGTCGTGCCAGATGTTGAAGCACGCGAGGCGGAGCGGCCGTGACGCGGCGTGGAAGGTGGCGCAGGCGGCCACCGGGGCGGCGGCGAGGGCGGCGAGCAGGGCGCGACGGTGCATCATCGGGGACTCCAATCGACCGTCATCCTGACGGTTCCGCCCGCCTTACGAAAGTTTCACCTGGCGGTCCGCATCCACGAGCGCCTTCCGGTGCCTCTTGTGATCAGAAGGCCGCGGCATCAGGCTGCCGGCCGTGAGTGACAAGGGGATTTAGACATGGACGACGGACTGATCGCTTTCTGGGCCATCTTCATGGTGTTCGGCAGCATCACCGCCATCATCGTGGGCCCGACCTACCTGAAATCGCGGGAAAAGCGCGACATGCAGCAGACCGTTCGCCACGCCATCGACAAGGGCCAGGAACTGCCGCCCGAACTGATCGACGCCATGACGAAGGACGTTCAACGGAAGCTGCCGTCAAGCAACCGGGACATCCGGCAGGGCATCATCTGGCTGGCCACGGGCATCGGCATCGCCGCCTTCAGCCTGGTCTCCAGCCTGACCGGTCGGAATTGGGGCAGCGACAACGTTGATGGCGGCCTGCTGGGCATCGCCTGCATCCCGACGGTGATCGGCCTCGCGTTCATCGTCCTGAGCTTCTTCAACAAGAACAAGGACTGAGGTCGGACGGACAGGGGGAAAGCCATGACCCAGTCTCCGTTTCCGCCCTTGGTGGACCGGCACGACGTCGAGCTGGCGGCCCAGGCGGCCGCCGGCGGGCGGCGAGAGTTCGGCGAGCTGGTCCGTCGCCACGGATCGGCCGTCCGCGCCCTTCTGCGCCGGATGGGGGCCCAGCCCTCGCTGGCCGACGACGTGGCGCAGGACGCCTTTATCCAGGCGTTCGAGCGCTGCGCCGAGTTCCGCGGCGAAGGCACCTTCGCGGGCTGGGTCAAGCGGATCGCCGCCCGGCTGTATCTGAAGCGGGTGGCTAAGGAAGCCCGCTACATCGCGGAACTGGAAGACGATTCGACGGCCCCGACCGTCGAACACGGGGACCGCGTGGATCTGGACGAGGCCCTGAAGTCCCTGAGCGAGGCGGAACGTCTCTGCGTCAGCCTGTGCCATGGCGCGGGCATGGCGCACCCGGAGATCGCGACGGCCCTCAATTTGCCACTCGGCACGGTGAAGTCTCATGTCAAACGTGGTCTGGATAAACTCCGTGCGCGGCTCGCGCCCGCCGGGACCCTGGGGAGGACGCAGCATGTCGGCTGACGAATTCGACCCCGAGATCGAGCGCCTGTTCGCCCGCACGCCACATATGGCCGACGCGCCCCTGTTCACCGCCCAGGTGGAGAAGCGGATGGAGCAGGGCTCGCGCGTGCGGTTCCTGGCCCTGTCGCTGGCCGGGGTGGTGGGCGGCGCGGTGGCGCTGCGCGAGGCGGTCACGGTCAACCTGAATCTGGGCGACGGGTCCGGCGTGGTGGCCGGGGCCGCGGTCAATCAGGGTATCAGGGCGGCATCGGCGCAGGCCCAGGGTCTGGCGCAGGGCGCGCTGGAGGCCGTCGGATTGAGCGGACTGGAAGTCGGATCGCTGGGCGCGATGCAGCTGTTCTGGATCGCCGCGGCGGCTCTGGTGGCCGTGGCGGCGGCCGGGGCGATGAAGCTGGCCCAGGACGTGTGATGACTCCCCGGGGGCGGGTGCCTATCTAGAGGGCCCGTCACCAAGGAGGCCGCCATGTCCGCCCAGAAGCAGGAAGTCGTCCGCCGCCTGGCTGCGCCGGACATCCGCGCCCGCAAGGGCGGCGAGCCGCTGGTCTGTCTGACCGCCTACGACGCCCCCACGGCGGCGATCCTCGATCCCCACTGCGACCTGCTGCTGGTCGGCGACAGCGTCGGCATGGTCGTGCACGGCCTGCCCAACACGGTCGGCGTGACGCTGGAGATGATGATCCTGCACGGACAGGCCGTCATGCGGGGCTCGAAGCGGGCCATGGTCGTGATCGACATGCCCTTCGGCAGCTACGAAGGCGGCAAGGAAGTCGCCTACGACAACTGCGCCCGCGTGATGAAGGAGACGGGTGCGCAGGGCGTGAAGCTGGAAAGCGGCCCGACGGTGCCGGAGACGATCACCTATCTGGTGCAGCGCGGGATCCCCGTGATGGGGCATGTCGGGCTGAGGCCGCAGGCGGTGCTGACGGACGGGGCCTTCAAGGCCAAAGGCCGCACCGAGGAGGAACGGCTGCGCGTGCTGGCCGAGGCCGAGGCGACCGCCGACGCCGGCGCTTTCGCCGTGGTGGTCGAGGGCGTGGCCGAGGGACTGGCGCGCGAGGTGACGGAGGCGATCGACAAGCCGACCGTCGGCATCGGCGCCTCGGCCGCTTGCGATGGCCAGATCCTGGTCGTTTCCGACATGCTGGGGATGTTCGAGTGGACGCCGAAATTCGTGCGCCGCTACGCCGACCTGCGCGGCGAGATCGACCGGGCGGTCGCCGGCTATGCCGCAGACGTCCGGGCCCGCCGTTTTCCTGCCGAAGTCGAAACATACTTCTCCAAAAAGCCCGCCTCGGCCTGACGCCGCGTTGCGGGCGCGTCGGCGAGCCTCTAGGGTCGCGCCGGTTTCAAATCAGCGGGTCCTGAACCCCGCTTCGTGGGGGCGACGCATCCGTGGTTGATGTCTTCGAACAAGTCGAAGAGGAGCTGCGCTCCGAACGTTGGAAGCGGCTTGCCCGCAAATGGGGCCCTGTAGTCGGTGCCGTCCTGGCGCTGGCGCTGATCGTGGCCCTCGGCTTCTGGGGCTGGGACAGCTTCAAGACTTCGCAAGGCGAGAAGGCCGCCGTCGCCTACGACCGCGGCATGGACGCCCTGCAGGCGAATGACGCGGCCGCCGCCGAGGTGGCCTTCACCGAGGCGCACAAGGTCGGGAACTCGGCCTACAAGGCCCTTGCCCTGAACCAGCGCGCCGGGCTTGCCCTGCAGCGCGGCGAGGCGGACGAGGCGGTGGAACTGCTCGATCAGGCGGCCCGCGCGGACCGGGACCCCATCCTGGCTGACCAGGCGGCGCTGAAGGCCGTGTGGATCCTGATGGACGAAGGCGGCACGCTGGAGGACATCGAGGCGCGTCTGGCGCCGCTGATCAAGGATGGCCGTCCGCAGCGCGTGATGGCGCTGGAGACCCAGGCCATGGCCCGTCTGCAGTTCGGCAAGACCGCGGAGGCGCGCCAGACCTTCGTCCAGCTGCAGCTGGGCCAGGATGTGCCGGATTCGGTGCGCCAGCGCGCCCAGATCGGCATCTCGGCGATCGACAACGGCACCGCCGCCGCGATTCCCGGTGCCTTGCGGCAGCCGGTCCCGAGCGCCGCGCCCGCTCCCGCCCAGGGCGCTCCGGTGCCCGCGCCGACCGCGCCCGTTCCGGCCGCGCCGGCCCAGTGATGATCTTCGGAAAGATGCCCATGGATCGCTTGCTCAAGGCCGGTTCGGTCGCCGCGCTGGCCCTCGTCGTCGCCGGGTGCGGGACCGTTCAGCGGATACTGCCCTTCAATCTGGGGCGCGGCCCCGAGGCCGAGGCCGTCGCCAGCGCTGGTGAACGCATCCCGGTGATCGAATTCGACCAGGCCCTGGTGCCCTCGGCCGCCCTGGCCGGCCGCGACTTCTTCCTGCCCGGACCGCAGGCGGTCACCGCCTGGCCGAACCCGGGCGGCACGGCCGACAATTCCGTCGAGCACGCCATCGCAGCCCCGAACTTCACGATCGCCTGGCGTCGGAACGTGGGTGCCGGCGCGGGCCGGACCAGCCAGGTCATGTCGCCCCCGGTGGCTGAGGGCGGCCGCATCTTTGTTATGGACGGGGAATCGACGGTTTCAGCCGTCGACGCGCGGAACGGTGGCGAGATCTGGCGCGTCAACCTGCGTCCCGAAAACGAACGCGGCGGGTTCGGGGGCGGTGTGGCCGTCGCCGGCGGCAAGGTCTTCGCCTCGTCGGGCTATCGCACCATGACCGCGATGGACGCCGCGACCGGTACCGTCGTGTGGCAGTCGTCCGTGGACGTGCCGATCCACGGGGCTCCGACGGTGTCGGGCGGCCGCGTCTACGTCGTCGACGTGGACAACCAGATCATCGCTTTCGACGTGAACACCGGACAGCAGGCCTGGTCCTATCGCGGCATCGTCGAGCCGGCGCGGATCATGCTGGCCTCCTCGCCGGCCGTTACGGGCGACACGGTGGTGGCGCCCTTCTCCTCGGGCGAGTTGCTGGCGCTGCGCGCCTCCAATGGCCAGCCCCTGTGGCAGCGCGAACTGTCGCGCACCAGCCGCACCAGCGCCCTGTCGGAAGTGCGCGATATCGCCGGACGTCCGGTCATCTCGCGCGGCTTCGTCTACGCGATCAGCCATTCCGGCGTGCTGGGGTCCTTGGACGCCCGTTCGGGCCAGCCGCGGTGGCAGCTGCCCATCGGCGGCGTCCAGGCTCCGCTGCCCGTGGGCGACGTCGTCTACGTCGTCTCCAACGTCGGCCAGCTGACCGTCGTGAATCGCGAGAACGGGCAGGTCTACTGGACCCGCGACCTGAACGAGGGTCGCGTGCGTCAGGAGGGGGGCTTCCTGGGCTTCTGGGACCGCACGGTGCGGCCGTCGTGGGCCGGGCCGATCCTGGCGTCCAATCGTCTGGTCCTCGTCAACTCCGACGGCGAGGCCGTGGCGCTGAACCCGAAGACGGGCGAAATCCAGGGCACGGTGAACCTCGGTGCCCCTGCATATGTCGCGCCGATCGCCTATGACGGGGCCTTGATCGTCGTCACCGACCGGGGCGAGCTCGTCAGCATCCGCTGACGACGCTTCGCCTCGCGCAAGAACGGGTTTAGATCGGCGTCATGGCCATCAAAGTTGCCATCGTCGGTCGCCCCAATGTGGGCAAGTCGACCCTGTTCAACCGGCTGGTGGGCAAACGCCTGGCCCTGGTCGACGACCGCCCGGGCGTGACCCGCGATCGCCGCTACGCCCAGGGTAACATCGGCGATATCGATCTGACGCTGATCGACACGGCCGGGTACGAGGACGTCACCGACGAAAGTCTGGAATCGCGCATGCGCGAGCAGACCGAGCTGGCGATCGAGGACGCCGATCTGGTCCTGTTCATGATGGACGCGCGCGAGGGCGTGACCCAGCTGGACCGCATCTTCGCCGACCGGCTGCGGAAGGTGCACAAGCCGATCATCCTGCTGGCCAACAAGTCCGAGAGCCGCGAGAGCGGCGGCGGCGTGGGCGAGGCGCACGCGCTGGGCTTCGGCGAGCCGGTCGCCCTGTCGGCCGAGCACGGCGAGGGCATGGCGGATCTGTACGCGGCGGTGCTGGCGGCCTCGGCCGACATCTTCGTCGAGGAGGAGGAAGAGGCCGACAAGCCGATCCGGATCGCCGTGATCGGCCGGCCGAACGCGGGCAAGTCGACGCTGGTGAACCGCCTTCTGGGCGAGGACCGCCTGCTGGTCGGGCCCGAGGCGGGCATCACGCGCGACTCAATCTCCGTCGACTGGGAGTGGGAAGGCCGCCCGATCCGTTTCGTCGACACCGCGGGCATGCGCCGCAAGGCGCGGGTGCAGGAGAAGCTGGAGAAGCTGTCGGTCGCCGACACGATCCGCGCCATCACCTTCGCCGAGGTGGTCGTGCTGATGATGGACAAGGACCACGCCTTCGACATCCAGGATCTGCAGCTGGCGGATCTGGTCGAGCGCGAGGGGCGGGCCCTGATCTACGTCGCCTCCAAATGGGACCTGGAAGAAGAGCCGCAGGCCAAAATGGCCGAACTGAAGCGGCTGGCGGAGGACAAGCTGCCCCAGCTGCGCGGCACGCCCTTCGTGGCCCTGTCGGCCCACTCGGGACGCGGCGTCGAACGGCTGATGCCCGCGGTCATCCAGGCCTATGAGACCTGGTCGGTGAAGGTGAAGACCAAGGACCTCAACACCTGGCTGGCCATGGCCGTGCAGCGGCACCCGCCGCCCGCCGTGGACGGCAAGCGGATCAAGCCCAAATACGTGGCCCAGACCAAGGCCCGGCCGCCGACGTTCGTGCTGATGGCCAGTCGCGCCGCGTCCATGCCCGAGCAGTACAAGCGCTATCTGATCAACTCGATCCGCGAGAGCTTCGACCTGCACGGCACGCCGATCCGGCTGACGGTGAAGTCGTCGGCGGGCGACAACCCCTATGCGCCGGGCGGCGCCAAGTCGGGGCCGGAACGCTACAAGGGCGACGCCAAGACCGCGCCGCGCCGGGTGATCAAGAAGGCCGAGAAGGCCGAGATGCTGTCGCACCTGCCCGGCAAGGCCCTGGAGCAGAAGAAGACGCGCACGGCCAAGCCGCGCATCATCAGCGGCGTGAAGGCCAGCTCGTCCAAGAAGGCGGGCTCGTCGGTCGCGGTGCAGAAGGGCGCGCGCGGCGGGGCACGGCAGGTGTCGCGGTCGGGCCGCGTGCGTACCGGGCAGAAGCACGCGCCGAAGAAGTAGACCGGCTACGGCGACGGAGACGCGCGTCCCAGGCGGGCCAGAAAGCCGTCACGGTAGGTGCGGCTGACCACCAATTCGGCGCCGCCGTCCAGCGTCAGACGCCATGCGCCGTCGGGCAGCGGGCGCAGGTCGCGGACGCGGGCGAGGTTGACAAGGGTCGAGCGGTGGCTGCGAGCGAAGCCATGCGGGGCCAACCGGGTCTCCAAGGCCTGCAACGTCTCGCGGATCAGGCCCTCGCGGTCGCCCCAGTGGACGACGGCGTAGTTTCCGGCGGCGGCGATCCACTCGACCTCCTCGGCGCACACCGGGGTCCGGCGCCGACCCACGGCGACCATCAGGCGCTCGGTCGGGGAGGCGTCTTCAGACCGCGTCCGGCGCGCCTCGGCCAAGGCGGTCCGGACCGCGCGCAACTCCTCGCGCGACTTCAGCACCCCACGCCAATGCGACGCCGCCAGCCCCGTGGCGGCCACGGCGGTGTACAGCAGGATGGCGACCGGCAGGCGATCCACGCCCCGGCTGAGTATTTCTGCGGCCGACCAGTCCTGGCCGCGCATGGACCCGTCGATGAGCACGCCCGACACGACGATCAGCGCCACCGCCGGGACCGCGAGCGCCGAGAGCAGGACGACCGCGCGGCCCTCGGAGCCGAACCGTCGCAGCACCACCCAGACCGCCAGACCCGTGATCAGACACGGCGCATAGAGGCCTCCGGCCCATCGGAGGGACGTCGCCAAGTCGACGCCGTAGTCCCGCCTCAGGAACCACGCGGCCGAAACCGTCGTGGCGCAGTAGGCATAGACGACGAACAGCCAGACCCACGCCCGGAACGGGATGCGCCGCACGCCGTGCCTCAGGCCATGACCGGCGCGCGGCGACGGCGCTCCAGAATCAGCACGGCGATCCACACGACCATCAGGGGCTGGAACACGATCGTCGGCCAGAGGGCGCTCCAGGGCTGCGGGACGAAGGTCAGGAAATTTCCGGAGAAGGCGCTGAGCACGGCCGACCAGGCCCCGATCATCTTCCAAAGATGCTCATAGCGCCACAGCTCGGGGCTGAAGGGCCAGTCGGCCGGCCGCGCGAACCGCCACAGATCCCAGACGCCCATGCTGAGCGCGCCGTAGACGAGGGCGATCGAGATGGCTGTTGGCCCGTCGTTGCGGCCCGTCAGGACCAGGCCGAGCACCAGCAGGCCGACGCCGATGATGGCCAAAGTGACCGCCCAGTCGAGTAGATGGGCGCGATCCCGTCGCCGCATGTCGGGCCGCTTGCGTCCCAGCACCCGCACCCCGGAGAACAGGGTCAGAGAGGCCGTCGCCGACAGGGCCAGCAGATAGGTGTCGGGCTTCATCGCCGTCATCACCCAGGCGCAGGCCAGCAGGGCGGTCATCAGGGCCACGAAGACGCGCCCCGCCCAGCGGTGCGCGCGGGATCCCTTGCGGGTCAGAAGTGGGCCGAAGCCGGTGAAGACACAGCCGAGGCCTGCGGCGATGTGGACAGTGAGGACGGCGGCATAGGTGGACATGCCCGCCAAGACAGCGCGTCTTCGCAGCCCCTCAAGGGTTCAGGGACGGATCGCAGGTGGCTGTGACGGCTTGCGGCTGACCGACCGACGCAGATCCGCGCCCGGCTAGACCAGCGCGGCCGCCGTCGGGCCGTCGCGCCAGTCCTTGAAGGTCAGCGTCAGCGGCGGCTCACGGGTCGGGTCGGCGAGCTCGACGATCAGGGGCGCGATCTCCGAGGGATGGGGCAGGGTCTCCGGATCTTCACCGGGGAAGGCCTGGGCGCGCATCCGCGTGCGCATGCCGCCCGGGTTCAGGACGCAGATGCGGATCGGCATGGTCTCAGTCTCGTCGGCCCAGCACTTCATCAGCACCTCCGCGCCCGCCTTGGTCGCGGCATAGGCACCCCAGAAGGCGCGCGGGGCGGTGGCGACCGAGGTGGTCAGATGGATCACCCGTGCCGCATCGGACAGCTTGAGCAACGGCTCCAGCGAGCGGATCAGGCGATAGACGGCGGTGAAGTTGGTCTTCTCGATCTTGGCGAACTGGCGCGGGTCGGCGTGACTGACCGGGGCCAGACCCTCGGCCCCGAGGGTGGCGGCGGTGTTGACCCAGACGTCCAGACGGCCGAAGCGCTCGAACAGGGCCCCGCCCAGCCGGTCGACGGCCCCGCCGTCCACCAGATCGAACGGGATCAGGGTCGCGTGCTTGCCGGTGGCGGCGAAGATGGCGTCGTCCAGCTCTTCCAGCCCGCCTTGGGTCCGGGCGGCGGCAACGACGTGGGCGCCGGCCTTCGCCAGGGCGAGGGCGGCCTCATGGCCAATGCCGCGCGAGGCCCCGATGACGAGGGCGATGCGGTCTTTCAGGGGCTGGTCGGAAGTCATGCGGGCTGATAGCCGCCCGGCTCGCGGTCCGCCAGACTCAGAGGCCGGGTTTGGGTTGCCACAGGCTGAAGCTGACGCCCTGATCGTCGACGACGGAGACGGACAGGCCGGTGGAGCTCTCTGACGGGACCTCGGACTTGCCGCCCAGATCGACGGCCCGGTTTCTCAGAGCCTCGACGTCGGTGACGCGGAAGTACAGGTGGGTGAATACCTTGCACTGGCCTTTGCGGATGCCGAAGGGCGGGTCGCTGTCGGCGACGTGGGCATAGGTGGCGTGGGAGGACGCTTCCTCGAAGGTCCAGCCGAACAGGCCGCCGTAGAAGGCGCGGGCCTTGTCGAGGTCGGGCGTGTCGAGCGTGAAATAGCCGAGCTGGATCATCCCGGCTTAAGCGCTGACGAGCAGGGAAAGTTGCCGTCCCGAATCCTCGCGGCCGCCTTCCTCGATCTCCCGGTCCAGCAAACGGGTCGGGTATTCGCCGGTGAAGTAGTGATCGGTGAACTGCGGGTTCTTGGGATCCCGCGGGCCGGCCTCCATGGCCTCGTACAGGCCGTCGACCGAGAGAAAGCCCAGCGAGTCGACCTCGAGGTACCGGCACATCTCTTCAAGACCCATGCGGGCGGCGATCAGCTGGTCCCGCTCGGGCATGTCGATGCCGTAGAAGTCCGGCCACAGGATCGGCGGCGAGGCCGAGCGCAGGTGGACCTCGGTCGCGCCCGCGGCGCGGACGGCGCGGACCAGTTTCACGGAGGTGGTCCCGCGCACGATGGAGTCGTCGATCAGGACCACCCGCTTGCCCTCCAGCACGGCGCGGTTGGGGCTGTGCTTCATCCGCACACCCTTCTGCCGGGCACCCTGGCTGGGCTGGATGAAGGTGCGGCCCAGATAGTGGCTGCGGATGATGCCCATCTCGTAGGGAATGCCGCTCTCGCGGGCATAGCCGAGTGCGGCGGGGACGCCGGAGTCCGGGACGGGGACGACCACGTCGGCCTCGACCGCGTGTTCGCGTGCCAGACCCGCGCCCATGCGCTTGCGCACGCCGTAGACCGAACGGCCGTTCACGATGCTGTCGGGGCGGGAGAAGTAGACGTACTCGAACAGGCACGGCCGCGCGGGGCGGACGGGGAAGGGCTTGAGCGAGCGCAGGCCCTCGTGGTCGATGACGATGACCTCGCCGTTCTCGACGTCGCGCACGAACTCCGCGCCGACCGCGTCCAGCGCGCAGGTCTCGGACGCCAGGACCCAGCTTTCGCCCAGCTTGCCCAGCACCAGCGGGCGAATGCCCAGCGGATCGCGCGCGCCGATCATCTTGGTGCGCGTCAGGCAGACCAAGGCGTAGCCGCCCTCGATACGCGACACGGCGTCGATGAAGCGGTCGACGATCTTGGCCTTCCGGCTGCGGGCGATGAGGTGAAGGATGACCTCGGAGTCCGAGGTCGACTGGAAGATGGCGCCTTCGCCGACCAGCTGGCGGTGCAGGAAGTGGAAATTGGTCAGGTTGCCGTTGTGGGCGATGGCGATGCCGCCCTGGTCCAGATCGGCGAACATCGGCTGGATGTTGCGCAGGAAGCTGCCACCGGCGGTGGAATAGCGGGTGTGGCCCACGGCAGCCGAGCCGGGCAGGCGCTCCGCCAGATTGGCCCCGCCGAAGGCGTCGCCGACCAGCCCCATGTGCCGCTCGGTATGGAAGCGCTGCTCGGCCACGCTGGCGATGCCGCAGGCCTCCTGGCCGCGGTGCTGCAGGGCATGGAGGCCGAGGGCGACGACGGACGAGGCCTCGTCCCGGTCCGCGCCCCAGACGCCGCAGACGCCGCATTCCAGACGCGGCCGATCGTCGTCGGGGTCACGCCAGTGGGGCCGGTGGACGACGGGATCGGCGATCGCATGCGACATCGTCGGGGCTCCGATGGCGGCGGAAACTACTCGGGGGACGGCGGCGAAGTATTGCGGGAATCTGTCTTCGGCAAGGCGTCGGGGTCGGAAAATCCTTGGCGCACGGATGAATTGACCACCGGCGTGACCGCGTCCAGCCCTGCGCCGATTCCGGGCAGGACGATCTGGATGGCGCGCGCGGCGCCGGCGCTGAGCGGCCAGGTGGCGGCCTTGCCCAGCCAGCCGGGCGTGCGCTCGCCGGGCATGGCGGCCACGACGACCAGATGGACGGCGCCGACGAGCACAAGGCCGCGCGCCGCACCGACGAGGACTCCCAGCGCGCGGTCGACCCCGCCGAGGTGCGGATGGGCCTGGGCCCGCTTCGACAGGGCCGAACCGAAGATGCGGATGCCGAAATAGACGAGCAGGAAGCCGACCAGCGCCGCGAAGATGACGCCGGCCCAGTCCGGATCGACCAGACCGCGCCCGATCGGTGCCGTCAGCGGCAGGGCGATCAGGGTGACGAAGGCAGCCAGCACGAAGCTGAGCAGGGTGATGAGCTCGCGCGTCGCACCGCGCACGCCGCCGGCGGCCGCCGAGGCGATGAGCACGATCAGGACGAAGACGTCGTATCCGGTCACGCGGCGCTCCGCCCTGTTCCCACGGTTCTCAATAGCGTCTCTGCGAGATTCGTTCGACCGCCTCGGCGAGGCGCGAGACGGCGATGCAGTCCATGGCGCCGCCCGCGCCCTGGGGCAATGGCGCGCACAGCGCCTGATCGAAGCCCAGCTTGGCCGCCTCGCGCAGGCGGGCCTCGGCCCGGCCGACGGCGCGGACCTCGCCCGACAGCCCGATCTCGCCGAAGACGACGCATCCCTGCGGCAGGGGCTGGTCCACGGCGGACGAGATCAGGGCGGCGGCGGCGGCCAGATCCGCGGCGGGCTCATTGATGCGCAGGCCGCCCGCGACGTTCAGATAGACGTCCTTGTCGCCCAGACCGAGGCCGCAGCGCGCCTCCAGAACCGCCAGCACCATGGCCAGACGGCCCGAGTCCCAGCCGACGACGGCCCGCCGTGGGGTGCCGTAGGCGCTGGGGGCGACCAGGGCCTGGATCTCGACCAGCACCGGCCTCGAGCCCTCGATGCCGGCGAACACGGCGGCACCGGGCGCGCGGTCCTTGCCCTCACCCAGGAACAGGGCCGACGGGTTGGAGACCTGCCGCAGGCCGGCGTCGCCCATCTCGAACACGCCGATCTCGTCGGTGGCGCCGAAGCGGTTCTTGCCGGCGCGGAGGATGCGGAAGGGGTATCCGCGCTCGCCCTCGAAGCTGAGCACGGCGTCGACCATGTGTTCGACGACGCGCGGGCCGGCGACCTGGCCGTCCTTGGTGACGTGGCCGACGAGGATCACCGCCGGGCCGCCGGACTTGGCCATGCGCACCATCTCGCTGGCGCAGGCCCGAACCTGAGTCACCGAGCCGGGGCCGGCCTCGTGCACGTCGGACCAGAGAGTCTGGATGGAATCCACGATGACCACGTCGAAGCGCTCGCGCTTCAGCGTGCCGAGAATCTCCCGCAGGGCGGTGGCCGAGGCCAGTTCGACCGGGGCCTTCTCCAGTCCCATGCGCCGGGCGCGGCTGCGGATCTGCTCCACGGCCTCCTCGCCCGAGATGTAGGCGACACGCCGGCCGGACAGGGCGGCGCGGGCGGCGACCTCGAGCAGCAGGGTCGACTTGCCCACGCCCGGATCGCCGCTGAGCAGAAGGGCGGAGCCGGGCACGACGCCGCCGCCGCACACCCGGTCGAACTCCGCCACGCCGGTCAGGATGCGAGGGGGCTCGGGGTTCTCGGACTCGAGGCTTTCGAACTGCACCCCGCGGCTGCGGCTGGTCGCGGCCGGCTTCAGCGCCCCGGGCGGGGCCGACTGGCGCTCCTCGACGATGGTGTTCCACTGGCCGCAGGCCCCGCACTGGCCCGACCACTTGCCGTGGACCGCGCCGCACGACTGACAAACGTAGATTGCGGAGTCTTTCGCCATGACGTCGGCTTACAGGAGTCGGGCGCCGCGGGGCAGGGGGCCCGGAGACGGGTGCGACCGCTTCCGTCGTGGGCGGCGACGGTCTTCGGGATCAGTCCTCGTCCGGCCTCCGAAGGTGGCGAGCCCAGGCGTGACCTCGCCTCCGGCGCATGGCGGACGCCTCAGCTTCCGTCCGGACGACGCGCGACCCGACGGACGTCAGGAGCTCCCATGCCACCGTGCCCGCCGCCGCCGCGGCGTCGTCGAGGGGGCGGTTCGGGCCGAACAGTTCCACCGGGTCGCCGATCGACACGTCCAGCCCGGTCACGTCGATCGCCATCACGTCCATCGAAATTCGCCCCAGCACGGGCCGCAGTTCGCCCGCCACGAAGACCTTTCCGTCGGGGCTGTTGGAGCGCAGGACGCCGTCGGCGTAGCCTGCCCCGAGAGTGGCGATGCGCATGGGGCGGTCGGCCACGAAGCCACGTGAGTAGCCGACGCTCTCGCCCGCCGGCACGTCGCGAATCTGCAGAACTCTCGCGATCAGCGCCGCCACCGGGCGGATGCGATCGTCGGGACGTCCCTCCGGTCCGCCGCCATACAGGCAGATGCCGGGTCGCACGGCGTCGAAGGCGTAGTCGGGGCCCAGAAAGCAGCCGCCCGAGTTGGCGAAGGACCGCGTGGCTCCGGGGTAAAGCGCCGTCGCTGCGGCGAAGGCGTCGCGCTGGGTGCGGTTCATCGGGTGCGCCGGTTCGTCGGCGCAGGCCAGATGGCTCATCACCAGCTCGACGCCAGCCAGCTCGCGCGGCGCGTCCTCCGGGCGAAAGCCGAGACGGTTCATGCCGGTGTCGATGTGCACGCCGCAGGCGCGGCCGGGGACCTTATTCCAGACCTCGGCCTGGTCGCGATGATTCAGGACCGGGCGCAGGTCGGCGATCGCGATCTCCAAAAGGTCGCGAGGCTTGATCACGCCGTCCAGAACCCAGATCCGGGGCTCGGGGCCGAGCGCGTCGCGCAAGGCGTATCCCTCATCGCCGCGGGCGACGAAGAAGTCGCGGGCCCCTTCCTGCATCAGACGTTTCGCCACCTTGGCGGCGCCCAGGCCGTAGGCGTCGGCCTTGACCACGGGCATGACCCGCACGCCGGTGAGAGCCTGCAGCGTGCGGAAGTTCGCGGTCAGGGCTTCGTAGTCCACGGAGAGTTCGGCGAGGCTCATCCCCGCCTTATGCCGCAACTGCGAAGACGTCGCTATTCGTAGCTCGTGTTGTCCCAGCGGGCGTCGCGGGCGAGATTGCCGAAGCGCGTGGTGTCGGCGTCGAAGCTCAGGCGGATGGTGCCGATCGGGCCGTGACGCTGCTTGCCGATGATGACCTCGGCCATGTTCCGCAGGCGGTCCATGTCCTCCATCCACTGCAGGTGCTCGGGCGTGCCCTCCTGCGGCATGGTCCGCTCTTTGTAGTAGCTCTCCCGATAGACGAACATGACGCAGTCGGCGTCCTGCTCGATCGAGCCGGATTCGCGCAGATCGGACAGCTGGGGGCGCTTGTCATCGCGGCTCTCGACCTGGCGCGACAGCTGCGACAGGGCGATGATGGGGACGTTCAGCTCCTTGGCCAGCGCCTTGAGCGCGCCGGTGATCTCGGACACCTCCTGAACGCGGTTCTTCTGTCCGCCGGCGTCGCCGGTGGTGATCAGCTGCAGGTAGTCGACGATGATGACGTCGAGGCCGTGCTCCATCCGCTTGAGGCGGCGCGCGCGCGCGGCCAGCTTGGACATGGCCAGGCCGCCGGTGGCGTCGATGAACAGTGGTGCCTCGCCGATCTCGATGGCGGCGTCGCGCAGACGGCCGTAGTCGACAGCGTCGATGTCGCCCTTGCGCAGCTTGTCGGACGGCACGCCCGAGGCGTCGGCCAGGATGCGCATGGCCAGCTGTTCGGCGCTCATTTCCAGCGAGAAGAAGGCGACGACGCCGCCGTCAACGGTCTTCCGCCCCTCGGGCGTCGGCTCGTAGCGGTAGCTGCGGGCGATGTTGAAGGCGATGTTGGTCGCCAGCGAGGTCTTCCCCATCGACGGGCGGCCGGCGAGGATCAGCAGGTCGGACTTGTGCAGGCCGCCCAGCTTCTGGTCGAGGTCGTCGAGGTGGGTGGCGAGGCCCGCCAGCTTCCCGTCGCGCTGATAGGCCTCGGCCGCCATCTGCACGGCGCCGGCGAGGGCGGTCGAGAAGCCGACGAAGCCCGACGACGGCTTGCCCGTCTCGGCCAGGCTGTACAGCGACTGCTCGGCCTGCTCGATCTGGTCCATCGCCGCGGTCTGCGGGTCCGGCGCCTCGCGCATGATGTCGCCGCCGATGCGGATCAGCTCGCGCCGCAGGGCCAGGTCGTAGACGACGCGGGCGTAGTCGGGCGAGTTGGCGGCGGGAGGCGCGCGATCCACCAGATCGGCGAGGTAGCGGACGCCGCCCAGCTGCTGGAAGGCCGGGTCCTGCTTGAACCGCTCCATAAGCACCGTGGGGTCGGCCAGCAGGCCCTGACGGACGTGGTCCTCGATCGCCTCATAGAGGCGCTGGTGGAACGGCTCGTGGAAATGCGATCCCTTCAGCCGGTCCGACAGCCGCTCGAACACGCCGTTGTCGAACATCAGCGCGCCCAGCAGCGCCTGCTCGGCCTCCAGATTGTGTGGCGGCGCCGAGACGATCGGCAATTCGGGCGTGATGGGGGCGAGGGCGTTCATGGGGGTCCGAGGTTTAACCCTGCGCCATCCCTGCGTCAGGAGCGGTCGTCGGATACGCTGGGGGTGGATCGGCGGGTCTGTGGATGACGTCTCGCAAAGCACGGTTGCGCGGAACGGGGGGAAGTCCCAGGCTCCCCGTCGGGAGGTCGGCATGGCGCGCATCCAGGACGAACGGTCGCTCGGCAAGGTCGAGAAGGAATGCCTGCGGCTGGCGCGGGCGGGGGAGCCGGTGAAGGCCGAGCCGCGCCGGCGCGTGATCGACGGCGACGTCGTCCGCTTCATCACCGAAACGGTGAACACCGCGGCCGGGCCGGGCGGGTGCAGCGTCGACTTTCAGGGCTGGACGGTCCGGGGAAAGATCGACCTGAAGGGGGTGGCCAGCCTCGGCTACCTCAGTCTTCAGGACTGCGTGATCGAGGATTCGCTGGACATCGAGTTCGCCGACCTGCGGGCGCTGGACATGGACGGCACAACGATCGGGATGCTGGAGGGCATGCGGTCGCGGATCCGGGGCAGCGTCTACATGCGCAAGGGGTTCAGGGCCCTGCGCGGGGTCGATCTGTCAGGGGCATGGATCGAGGGGTCGCTGACCTGCCGCGGCGCGGTGTTCGACTTCGATCCGGCGCCGATCCGCGAGAGCGACTGGGACGGCGACTGGGAGAAGCATTTTCCCTTCGAGCCGAATCCGGAGGCGAAGCGCGGCGACAGGCCGGTCAACAATCCCTTCTGCCTGAACCTGCGCCACACCACGATCGGAGGGACGCTCTACATCGGGCCCAAGCACCAGCAGGAGGCGGGCCGGAAAGGCCAGTGCCGGCTGCTGGGCTCCGCGGACCTGTCGGGTCTGCGCGTGCGGGAGTTCGTCGATCACTGGACCACCTATGTGCAGATCGCGGGCGGCGAGGATGGCGATCAGGTCCATCCGCGCACGCGACATCGGTTGGTGCTGGACGGGTTCGAGTACGACCGGTTCGGGTCGACCTCGCCCAAGGATGCCGGCTATCGCATCGGCACCTGGCTGGCGTTGCAGCCCGATGCCTTTGGACCCCGGTCCCGTCGTGGCGGTGGCGTGGGAGAGGACTTCCATCCCCAGCCATATGAGCAGTTGGCCAAGGTGCTGAAGGCCATGGGGCACGATCTGGACGCCAAGGAGGTCCAGTTCCAGCGCCGGCTGCGCCAGACCCTGCACTCGATCGAGTTCGAGGCGCCGCCGCGCGCCGGGTCCCGGACCTTCGTCGGCGCCCTCGTGCAGCCCGTGCGGCGGGCCTGGCACGCGGCGGGAGGGGTGCGGAAGCGCATCGCCCTGACCTATGGCTGGATGACGGGCTTCGGTTACAAGCCGGCCAATCTGGTCGTCAGCATCGTCGCCCTCGTGCTGGCCAACAGCCTGCTGATCAACGTCGCCGCAAGCCGGGGCCTGGCGGCGCCGGCGGACGAATCAATCGCCGCCTCCCCGTGGTGGCGCGAGTGCGCGAACAGGGTCTCGCCGCCCGACCCCTTCGTGGGTCTGATCTCCGGGGCCCATCGGATCAACGACTGCGTGAAGGAGGAGTTCTCCGCGTCGCCGCCCGGCGTGGAGGCATCCGTCGCCGAGGAGGATCATTTCGAGCTGCACCCCCGGTTCAACAGCCTGTTCTTCTCGATCGAGTCCTTCTTTCCGGTGCTGGACCTGAACCAGCGGGCGCACTGGACGATTTCGGACACGGGCTGGGACGGGCTGATCCTGAACTGGTGGCTGGCGCTGTACAGCATGCTCGGCTGGGTCGGCACGTCGCTGCTGGTCGCCGGGCTTTTCGCGCGGTTCAACCAGCGGGGCGGCGACTGATCAGAAGATCAGCGAGATCAGCAGGGCGGCGCTGACCGCGGCCAGGGCGGCCGCCAGCAACAGGCGGTAGAGACGCTCCGGCAGGCGGATGAGCAGGCGCCGGCCCATGAGCGTGCCCACGGCGGCGGCGACGAGGGTCAGGGCGAGGATCACCGGGTAGCCCAGAAGCGACACCCCGATCAGGCCGAACAGCACGATCTTGGACAGGTGCTGAAAGGTCAGACAGGCCGAGAAGGTGGCGGACAGACGCGTCTTCTCCTCATACCCCCCGTGCATCAGCGTCATGAGCAGCGGTCCCGTCGCTCCGATGAACATCGACAGGGCCCCCGTGACCAGGCCGAAGACGACGGGCCGGCGGCGTCGGATCGTCAGACGCGTCTGTGGCCGCGCCACCATGAAGATGGCGCTGGCGAGGATGTAGAGGGCGACGGTCGCCTGGATGAAGGTGAAATCCGCGGTCACCACCAGGCCCGCCACGGGCAGGGCCGCCGCGGCCGAGGCGGGGACAAACCAGCCGACGAAGCGCCAGTCGATCTCGCGGCGCAGGCCCAGCGCGCGGAACAAGGCGGAGAAGCCGGTGATCCAGGCGTGCAGGGGGATGAGCAGGCCCGCGGGCATGGTGGCGGCGACGGCGGCCATCTGCATGCCTCCGGTCGGGCCGATGGCCGAAACGGCGAACGACACGGCCAGCGTCGCCAGACAGAGGGCCAGGACGTTGAGGGCCGGCAGGCCGTCGATGAGAGAGGTCGTGAGATCCAAGGGAATCCGCCCGAAGTCGGCCCCTGATTGGCGCACCGGGCGGGGCCGGGCAAGCGAAAGGGGCGCGCCCGACCGGACGCGCCCCCGCTTCACTCAGTCCGTCGAAGACGCCGATCAGGCCTCTTCGTAGCTTTCCTGCTGACCGGCACCGCCGGCGAGCATGTCCTTGGCCGCTTCTTCGGCCGCCGCGCGTTCGTCGGAGAACTGCGAGGCGATGACGTCCTCGCCCGCAGCCTGACGCTCGGCTTCGTCTTCCGAACGGGCGATGTTGATCTTGACCACGGCAGAGACCTCGGCGTGCAGGCGGACCGGCACTTCGTGGACGCCCAGGGTCTTGATCGCCGTGTTCAGGACGACCTGCGAGCGCTCGACCTTGGTCCCGGAGGCCTGCACGGCCTCGGCGACGTCGCGGCCGGCGACCGAGCCGTACAGCTGGCCCGTCTCACCCGCCTGGCGGATCATGACGTAGGTCTGACCGTCGATCTTGTCGGCGATCTTCTGGGCCTCGGCCTTGTTCTTCTCGTTGCGCGCCTCGATGGCGGCGCGCTCGACCTCGAAGGCCTTCAGGTTGGCGCTGGTGGCGCGACGAGCCTTGTCGCGCGGCAGCAGGAAGTTGCGGGCGAAGCCGTCCTTGACGGTGACGACGTCGCCGATGGCGCCGAGGTTCTCGACGCGTTCGAGCAGAACGACCTTCATCTTACTTCACCACATACGGCAGGAGGGCGAGGAAGCGGGCGCGCTTGATGGCCTTGGCCAGTTCGCGCTGCTTCTTCTGGGACACCGCGGTGATCCGCGAGGGGACGATCTTGCCGCGCTCGGAGATGTAGCGCTGCAGCAGCTTCACGTCCTTGTAGTCGATCTTCGGGGCGTTGGCGCCGGAGAACGGGCAGACCTTGCGGCGGCGGTGGAAGGGGCGGCGGGCCGGGGCGTTTCCGACCGGGGCGCCGGGGACGGGACGGGTCACGTCGGTCATGTCAGCGATCCTTATTCGGAAACTTCGGCGGTTTCGTCTTCGCGGGGCGTGCGCTCGCGCTCACGCTCGCGTTCGCGCTCGCGGCGGGCCAGCAGCGGCGACAGCTCGAGGTCCAGTTCCTCGACCTTGACCGTCAGCCAGCGCAGCACGTCCTCGTTGATGGACAGCTGGCGCTCGACCTCGGCCATGGCGGCCGGCGGGGTGTCGATGGCGAGCAGCGAGTAGTGCGCCTTGCGGTTCTTCTTGACCCGATAGGTCAGGTTGCGCAGGCCCCAGTACTCGATCTTGGCGACGGAACCGCCGCCTTGCTCGATCAGGTCCTTGATGGTGTCGTTGAGGGCTTCGGCCTGTTGCGCGCTGATGTCCTGGCGCGACATGACCGTGTGCTCGTAAAGAGCCATGGCAGTCTCCCTTGGGGGGCGTCGGCGCGACCGGACCGGGTAAGTCCGTCCACGATGGTTCCCGAAGCGGCGGTCAGGACGGTTTCCTGACCCTTTGGTGTTCCGCGCCGGGACCGAAGCCCTGGAAAGCGGGCGCGTATAGGGGAAAAGGGGGCGCGCGGCAAGCGCGGCCCCGTCAGCTCCGGGTCAGGGCCAGTTGCACCACGTCGGTGCGTGCCGACCGGAACCCCGCCTCGCAATAGGCCAGGTAGAACCGCCACAGCCGACGGAAGCGTTCGTCAAAGCCGCCCATGCGGCGGATCTCCGGCCAGGCGGCCTGGAACCGCTCGTCCCACTGCTTCAGCGTGTCGGCGTAGTCCTGACCGAAGCGCTCGATCGCGCCCCAGGACAGCCCCTCGCGCTCGACCACCGGCTGCAGCCGGCCCTCGGACGGCAGCATGCCGCCGGGGAAGACGTACTTCTGGATGAAGTCGGTCCGGCGATTGTACTCCTCGAACAGCGCGTCCTGGATGGTGATGATCTGCAGGCCGGCGACGCCGCCGGGCTTCAGCACGTCGTGGACCTTGGCGAAATAGGTCGGCCAGTACTCCTGGCCCACGGCCTCGAACATCTCGATGGAGGCAACGCGGTCGAAGGTCCCGTCCACGTCGCGATAGTCGACCAGGCGGATGTCGGTCCGGTCTGCCAGGCCGGCCTCGAACAGCCGGCGACGGGCGAAGTCATGCTGTTCCTGGCTGATGGTGATGCCGGTCACGTGGGCCCCGATCTCTTTCGCCGCGAACTCGGCGAAGCCGCCCCAGCCGCAGCCGATCTCGAGCACCGTCTGGCCCGGCTTCAGATCCATCATCCGGGCGAGCGAGGCGTATTTGGCGCGCTGGGCGGCCGCCAGATCGGTCCCCGTCCCGGCGAACCGGGCCGAGGAATAGGTCATCGTCGGGTCCAGCCACGCGGCGTAGAAGCCGTTGCCGAGATCGTAGTGGGCGTGGATGTTCTTGCGCGAGCCGCGGCGGCTGTTCCGCTTCATCCGGTGGGAGATCCAGTTAACCCCCTGCATCACCGGATTGCCGTCGAACAGACGGCGGATGTGGTCGTAGTTCCGGGCCAGGGTCTCCAGCAGGGTCGCCAGCCGGGGACTGTCCCATTCGCCGGCCATGTAGCCCTCGGCGAAGCCGATGTCGCCATTGGCCAGCACGCGGCGGGCAAAGCGGTAGTCCCTGACCTCGAGCGTCGCGGTCAGGCCGGGCTGTTTGCCTTCCAGTACGTGCCGCTCGCCGTTGGGCAGCAGGACGTGAAGCCGGCCAAAGGTCCAGTTGGCAGCCAGCAGGCGCAGCATCAGGCCGAACACGCGCGGTGTCCGCTCGGCGACGGCCGGGCTCGTGGCGGGGATGGAACTCATGTCCGCACAGGTGGGATCGGGGGCGGTCATGCGTCAATCCTCGCGGTCGCGCCGCTCGTGGTCGATCGCCTTGAGCGCGTCCAGCGCCCGCTTTCGGGCCGGCTCATGCTCGACGATCGGTCGGGGATAGGTGGTGCCCAGACGGACGCCGGCGTCGCGCAGGACTTCGGCTGGAGCTTCCCACGGCGCATGCAGCCAGCGGTCGGGGACCCTCGCCAGTTCGGGGATCCAGCGCCTGACGTATCGGCCGTCCTCATCGAATTTCCGTCCCTGGGTGATCGGGTTGAAGATACGGAAGTACGGCGACGCGTCGGCTCCGGATCCCGCGACCCACTGCCAATTCTGAACATTCGACGCCAGATCGGCGTCCACCAGGCAGTCCCAGAACCAGTTTTCGCCTTCGCGCCAGTCGATCAGCAGGTGTTTGATCAGAAAGCTGGCCACCACCATGCGGACGCGGTTGTGCATCCAGCCCGTGACCCACAGCTGCCGCATGCCGGCGTCAACGATCGGATAGCCGGTCAGGCCCCGTCGCCAAGCCTCCAGCCCTTTCGCGTCCTTGCGCCAGGGCATGCGGTCGTACTGGGGCCGGAAGGCACGGTCGACGATCTGGGGGAAGGCGTGCAGCAGGTGGGCCGAAAATTCGCGCCAGACGATCTCGGAGATGAACTTTTCGGCCTGTACCGAGGGGGCCTTGCCATCTGCGGCGGCTTTGCGCGCGACCTCTACGGCGCGCCAGGGGGCGATCTCGCCGAAATGCAGGTGGGGCGACAGCCGGCTGGTCACCGGCCGCCCGGGGTGGTCGCGGCCGTCGGCGTAGTCGGCCATGGCACCGGCGACGAAGGCGGACAGGGCCGCCGTCGCGCCCGCTTCCCCCGGCGTCCAGTCGAAACCCGTCGACCAGTCCGGACGGCGGGGGTGAAGCTCCCAGTCGTCGAGGTCGTCCGAGGCGACGCCGGCCGGCGTTTCGATCGCCCGCGGTCCGAGCGTGTGCGGCGGCACCGTCCACTGGCCGAGCAAGGCCTTCGAGAAGGGGGTAAAGACCTTGTACGGCTCGCCCGAACCGTTCAGCACCGAGCCGGGCGGGCAAAGGTTTGACCCGTTCCAGCCCTTGACCTCGACGCCCTCGGCCCGGAGCGCATGGGCCAGGTCGGCGTCGCGCGCGGCGGCGTCGGGTTCCCACAGCCGGTTCATGTAGAGTTTGTCGGCACCCGTCTCGGTGATCAGCCGACGAAGCTCCGACTCCGAATCGCCGCGCCGCAAAATCAGGCGCGCGCCGCGGTCCTTCAGGGCGGCGTCGAGCGCGCGCAGGGACTTGTCCAGCCACCACAGCGAGGCCGCCCCGATGGACCGGACGCGCGAGCCCTGGTCCAGCACATAGACGGCAAGGATGGGGGCTCCCGTCTCCGCCGCGCGGGTGAGGGCGGGATTGTCGTGCAGGCGGAGGTCCTGGCGGAACCAGAGGATCACGGGCCTGTGGGTCGCGGTCTCTGTGGTCACTGGCCCTCCGGTCGTGGCATCTTGCGGGAAACGCCCCGTCGCGCCACCTGTTCGCCGCATAGGCGCGGCAAGTGCGCGCGCCAACGATTCGAGCCCCCGTCACAAGGTCGCACCGTGAACCCCAACGCCGTCATCGACATCAAGGAAGGCCTGAGCCGCCCCGTCTCTATCGGCGGCGGGCAGCGCATCGTCTTCATCGCCGGGCCCTGCCAGCTGGAAAGCCGCCAGCACGCGCTGGAGATGGCGTCGGCACTGAAGGAGATCGGCGAGCGGCTGAACGTCGGGATCATCTACAAGACCAGCTTCGACAAGGCGAACCGGACCAGCGCCAACGCCGCGCGCGGCTTCGGCCTCGAGGGCTCGCTGCCGATCTTCGCCGAGATCCGCGAGACCCTGGGCCTGCCCGTCCTGACCGACGTGCACACCGAGGAACACTGCCGCATCGCCGGCGAGGTGGTGGACGTGCTGCAGATCCCGGCCTTCCTGAGCCGCCAGACCGACCTGCTCCTGTCCGCCGCCGCCACGGGCAAGGCGATCAACGTCAAGAAGGGCCAGTTCCTGGCCCCCTGGGACATGAAGAACGTGATCGCCAAGATCACCGGCGCGGGCAATCCGAACGTCATGGCGTGCGAGCGGGGGGCCAGCTTCGGCTACAACACGCTCGTCTCCGACATGCGCGCCCTGCCGGTGCTGCGCGAGATCGGCTGCCCCGTGGTGTTCGACGCGACCCACAGCGTGCAGCAGCCGGGCGGGCAGGGGACGTCCTCGGGCGGCCAGCGCGAGTTCGTGCCGGTGCTGGCCCGCGCGGCCGTCGCCGTGGGCGTCGACGCGGTCTTCATGGAGACCCACCAGGACCCGGACAATGCGCCGTCGGACGGCCCCAACATGGTACCGCTGGACCAGTTCGAGGCGCTGGCGGCCGAGCTGATCGCCTATGACGACCTGACCAAGAGCCGGATGGCGAAGGCGGCCTGATACGGCCGGCCCCACGACCGATTTTGACGCGATGCGCCTTCAGGATGGGCAGATGACGCGCGACGCCTTCAGGATCCGATCCGGACTCTCCGGACTCTCCGGACTGTGTTTTTCAGGTCCGGACGGTCCGGCTGCCGGTCGCCCGGCGAGGCCATGCGGTTGTGTCCCCGCGCGTCGCGCTTTAGCTGACCTGCATGGCTGACCGTACCCTGGACCTCGGCGGACTGCAGGCGCTGCTGGAGCGCGTGCGCGGGTTGAAGGTGGCCTGCGTCGGCGACCTGATGCTGGACCGCTACGTCTATGGCGAGGTGGACCGCATCTCGCCCGAGGCACCGATCCCCGTGCTGAAGGTGAAACGGCGGGTCGCCATGCCCGGCGGCGTGGGCAACGTGGCGCGCAACGTGGCGGCGCTCGGTGGAGTGGCGCGTCTGGGTGCCGTGTCCGGGCGCGATGCGGCCGGCGACGAACTGGCCGCCCTCATCGCGGCCGAGGGCGGCGTCGAGGACGCGGTCGAACGTCGTGAGGGTGCCGACACGATCATCAAGACGCGCTTCGTGGCGGCCGGGCAGCAGCTGCTGCGGCTGGACGAGGAGACGGCGACGCTTCCGGCCGCTGAAAGCGGTGCGTTCTCCGGGGCTTCCGTGATCCTGCTGTCGGACTATGCGAAGGGCATGGTCAGCGACGCCTTGGTCGCCCACGCCCTTGAGGCCGCGGGAGCGACCGGCGCGCCCGTGATCGTGGACCCCAAGGGGCGCGACTTCGCCCGCTACGGAGCCGTGGACCTGATCAAGCCCAACGCCAGCGAACTGGCAGGCGCGACGGGCCTGCCCGTGGGCACCGACGCCGAGATTGAGGCGGCGCTTGAGGCGTTGCTGGCGGCGACCACGGCGACGGCGATCGTGGTGACCCGTGCGGGCAAGGGCATGAGCCTGATGCGCCGTGGCGAGGCGGCAAAGCATTTCCCCGGCCGGGCGCGCGAGGTGTTCGACGTGTCGGGGGCCGGGGACACCGGTCTGGCGGCGCTGGGGCTGGCGCTGGGCGCGGGCGCGTCGCTGGAGACGGCGGTGGAGTTCGCCATCCTGGCCTCGGGCGTTGTGGTCGGGAAGGCCGGCACCGCCACGGTGTCGCCCGCCGAACTGATCGACGCGGAGATGAGCCAGCACGCGGCCGGCGCCCACGCCAAGGTGATGCCGCTGGAAGAGCTGGCGCACGTGGTCGACGGTTGGAAGCGGCAGGGGCTGCGGGTCGGCTTCACCAACGGCTGTTTCGACATCCTGCACCGGGGACACGTCGCCTATCTGAGCCAGGCGCGGTCGTGGTGCGACCGGCTGGTGGTGGCGCTGAATACCGATTCGTCGGTGCGGCGGCTGAAGGGCGAGGGGCGGCCGATCAACGATCTGGACAGCCGGGCGGTGGTCATCGGCGGACTGGGCAGCGTGGACCGGGTGACGAGTTTCGACGATCCGACGCCGCTGGCCCTGATCGAGCGGCTGCGGCCCGACGTGCTGATCAAGGGCGCGGACTATACGCGCGAGGGCGTGGTCGGCGGTGATCTGGTCGAGAGTTGGGGCGGCGAGGTGAGGCTGGCGACGTTCGAGGACGGGTTTTCGACCACCCGCACGATCGAGAAGATGAAGGACAACTGATGGCGCGGCGGATGATCGTGGTCACCGGCGGGGCCGGGTTCATCGGATCCAACATCGTCGCGCGGCTGTGCGCCGAGGGGCGCCGGGACGTGGTCGTATGCGACCGGCTGGAAGACGCCGCGTCGGGCAAGTGGAAGAATCTGGCCAGGCACGGCATCGCCGATTTCTGGTCGCCCGAGGAGCTGTTCGAGAAGCTGGAGCGGTACGCCGAGCGGATCGATGCCGTGGTGCACATGGGCGCGATCTCGGCGACGACGGAGCCGGACGCCGACCTGATTCTGCGCACGAACTTCTCGCTGTCGCGCGACCTGTGGGACTGGTGCGCGCTGCGCGATGCGCGGCTGATCTATGCGTCGTCGGCGGCGACCTACGGCGACGGGGAAGAGGGCTTCGACGACGACGATGATCTTGAAAGTCTGTCGGCGCTGCGTCCGCTGAATGCCTATGGTTGGTCGAAATTCCTGTTTGACCAGTACGCGGTTCGGCAGGCGGAAGAGGGCCACGCGCCCAGCCAGTGGGCGGGGCTGAAGTTCTTCAACGTCTATGGCCCGAACGAGGGCCACAAGGGCACGATGAAGTCGGTCGTGGCGCAGATCTGGCCCAAGGTCGCGGCGGGCGAGCCCGTGACCCTGTTCCGGTCGCACAACCCGGACTATCCCGACGGCGGCCAGATGCGGGACTTCGTCTTCGTCGACGACGTGGTGGACGTCATCTGCTGGCTGCTGGAGACGCCGGACGTGTCGGGCGTGTTCAATGCCGGGTCCGGGCAGGCACGCTCGTTCCTGGACCTCGCTCATGCAACCTTTGCGGCAGCGGGCATCGAGGCGCGGGTCGAGTACGTCGACACGCCCGAGAGCATCCGGGACAAGTACCAATACTTCACCGAAGCCCGGATGGAGCGGCTGCGCGAGGCGGGCTACGCGGGGCAGGCGACGCCGCTGGAAGAGGGCGTGCGGCGCTACGTGCAGGACTTCCTCATGACGGCGGATCCTTACCGGTGACGGTGCCGCGGTTGACCTGGCGCCAGTGGGTCGGCTGGACGGGCATCGCCATGGTGTTCGTGCTGACCGCGGCGGCGCTGGTGTGGCGGGGCGACATCCTGCGTGCCGGGCTGGACCCGCAGATCCCGTTCCAGACCTACGAGCCACCGCCCGCGCCCGACTATGCCGCGCGCGGAGCCTGGGCGCTCTGGGAGGCGAGGGCGCCGGGTGCGGGGGATGTGCCGGTCTTCTTCGTGCATTCCACGACCTATGACGGCGGGCCGCACTGGAATGCTCCGATCGGCGAGCGCAAGGCCGACGCCTATCTGGCGCGGGTGGTGCTCCCCAACCATGCGGGCCCGTTCGCCAAGGCCGGCCCGGTCAGCGCGCCGCGATACCGGCAGGCGAGCCTGTACACGCGCCTGACGCTGCGCGACGACGCGCGGGAGGCGCGGGCCTTCGCGTACCGCGACGTGGAGGCGGCGTTCGAGGCCTGGCTGGTCCGGCACCCGGAAGGGCCGTTTGTGCTGGCCGGGATGGAGCAGGGCGCCGAGCTGGTCGATCGGCTGGTGAAGGCGCGGGTGGCCGCCGATCCGTCGCTGCGGCGACGCGTGGTGGCGGTCTATCTGGTCGACGCCGTGATCGCAGCGGAGGACGTGCCGACCGCCGTTCCCGCCTGCGACCGACGCGAGCAGGCGCGGTGCGTGGTGGCCTTTTCGGCGATCGGGGAGGACGGGGAGGCGGGCCGTCGGCGGCTTCGGCGCGCGCTTGTCTGGGACGACGCCGGGCGGCTGGTCGACCTGGGCGGGCGGGCCGCCTTGTGCGTGAACCCCGTCACCGGTGTGCGGAACGGCGGAAGGACCACGATCCGGGACCACGCCGGCGCAACCAACGCTACGGGCCTGGAATGGGAGGCGCATCCGGCGCTGCAGGGCGGTCTGATCACCGCGGAGTGCCGCGACGGCCTGTTGAGGCACACCAAGGCACGCGGCGAGTCCTTCCGCAGGGACGGGTCTTGGGCGGATCGAAGAAAAGCCATGCCCTACAATCTTTTCTATGGCGACATTGAACGTGACGTTCAGGCGAGGATCGCGGCGTGGCGGGGTCAGTCGGAGGTCCGGCCGTCCCGCCAGTCGAACAGCGCCTCGAGCACCTGAAGCGCAGCGCCCCGGGGACTTTGAAGCTTCGGATCCCGATTCAGGATCAGGCGGGCATCGTCCGCGGCGATGCGGAGCAGGTCGCGGTGCCGGATCGGGTCGGCGAACCGATAGGCCGGAAAGCCCGACTGGCGCAGACCTATGGGATCGCCGCCGCCCCGGAGGCGGAAATCCGCCTCGGCGATCTCGAATCCGTCCTCGGTGTTCCGAAGAATCTCCAGCCTTTCCCGGGCAGTCTCACCCAAACCTTGCTCCCCGCTTCCATAGAGAAGGATGCAGGAGCTGGCCTTCGCCCCGCGGCCGACCCGCCCGCGCAGCTGGTGCAGCTGGGCTAGGCCGAAGCCGTCGGCGCGCTCGATGACCATGATCGAGGCGTTGGGCACATCCACGCCCACCTCGACCACCGTGGTGGCGACGAGAACGGGCAGAGAGCCGGCGGCGAAGCGGCGCATGACGTCTTCGCGCTGCTGGCCCGGCATCTGGCCGTGCGCCAGTCCGACCTCAAGGCCGAGGCGGCGGGTGAGATCGGCGGCGCGCGCCTCGGCGGCGGCGAGGTCGCCGGTTTCGGATTCGGCCACCAGAGGGCAGATCCAGTAGGCTTGGGCACCGTCGGCGACGGCGCGTCCGAGCCGGGCCGCCACCTCGTCCAGCCGCTCGACCGGCAGGACGGCGGTCGTGATCGGCGTGCGGCCGGGAGGCTTCTCGTCCAGACGCGACACCTCGAGATCGCCGAACTGGGTCAGCTCCAGCGTGCGCGGGATGGGCGTCGCCGACATGGTGAGCATGTGCACGCCGGCGCCCTTGGACTGAAGACGCGCGCGCTGTTCGACGCCGAACCGGTGCTGTTCGTCGACCACGACGAGGCCCAGACGGTGAAAGGCGACGGCATCCTGGAACAGGGCGTGGGTGCCGATGGCCACGTCGGCGGACCCGTCCGCCAGCGCGGCCAGGGCGGCGCGGCGTTGTGTGACCGTGTCCCGGCCCGTGAGCAGCAGTGAAGTGAGGCCGGCCCCGGCCAGCAGGGGCTCGAGACGCTCATGATGCTGGCGCGCGAGAATCTCCGTCGGCGCCATCAGGGCCGACTGGAAGCCGGACGCGGCGGCGTCGGCCATGACGAGGGCGGCGACGGCCGTCTTGCCGGAGCCCACGTCGCCCTGAAGCAGGCGAGCCATGCGCGTGCCGGCACCGAGGTCGGCGCGGATTTCGGCCACGGCCCGGGCCTGGGCGCCGGTCAGGCGAAAGGGCAGGGCGGTTTGAAGCGCGTCCGACGCCGGGCCGGGGGCGATCACGGGCGCGGGGTGGGCCTGACGCGCGGCGCGACGGCGGGCGAGCGCCAGCTGATGCGCAAGCAGTTCGTCGTAGGCGAGACGCTGTCGCGCGGGAGCGTCGGGCTCCAGCTCCGGCAGGGACTGCGGCGTGTGCAGCGCCTTGATCGCCTCGCGCCAGCCGGCCCAGCGGTTGCGGGCCAGCCAGGCGGGATCCTGCCACTCCGGCAGGCCGGCGGCGACGACCAGGGCCTGACGGACCAGTTTGCGCACCTGCCGCGAGGTCAGGCCCTGGGTCGCCGGATACACGGGTTCGGCGGGGGCGGGCTGGTCGTCGCCGTCGAGGCGGTAGACGTCGGGGTGAACGATCTGGACCTCGCCGTTGAAGCGCTCGACCTTGCCGGAGACCAGGCGGGTCTCGTTGCGGGGCAGCAGGCGGTCGATCTGCTGGGGCGAGCCGCCGAACCAGACCAGATGGACGAAACCGGTGTCGTCGGACGCCCGCACCTTGAGCGGGACGCCGGGCTTGCCGGGTGCGATCATGCGGTCGACGACGACGGTGAAGACGCCGACCTGATCCTCGATCGCGTCCGCGGCGGTCATGGGGCGGCGCAGGATCAGGCCGGTGGGCGACAGGAAGACGAGGTCGCGGACCAGCGGTCCCGCGACCTTCTGAACCAAGGGCAGCACCTTCTGTCCCACGCCCTTGAGGGTGGAGACCTCGGCGAACAGGGGGAACAGAATCTCGGGCCGCATCATGGTCAGCATAGGGCCGAGCGGCGGGTGGCGAAATCGGCCCGGGACGTCTATCTGGACGGTCCAACCAGATCAGCGAGACCGGGCAAGAATTCTTGTGACCGAACACGTCGTGCGTTCCGAACCCGAGCCGTCCGAGCGTCTGCGTCGGTTGACCTTCCGTGCCTGGCGTCGGGGCTTCCGCGAGGCCGACCTGGTACTCGGGCCGTTCGTGGAGCAGGTCGGGCCGCATCTGTCCGACGAAGAGCTGACCGCGTTCGAGGCGCTGCTGGACGTGGACGACGACCACGCGATCTATGCCTGGATCCTCGAAAGCGCGGTGACGCCCGCAGTGCACGAGACGCCGCTGCTGGCCCGGATCCGGGCGTTCATGCGCGAGCATGTGTCCGCCGCGGTGGCCGAGGGGGCCGGGTGATGGACGGATCGACGTCGAAGGCCGGCGAGGCGGAGATCGGCGGCGCACCCGAGGGGCTGGACGCCCTGGTCGTCGCCGACGCCCTGAGGGAAGAGGGCGGGATCGCCCTGTTCGTTGCGCGGGACCTGTCGCGCGCGACCCAGTTCGCCCAGGCCTTCGCCTTCTTCGCGCCGGACGTGGAGACGCTGACGTTCCCCGCGTGGGACGTGCTGCCCTATGACCGGCTGAGCCCGACGGCGGGCGTGTCGGCCGAGCGGATGGCGGCGCTGAGCCGGCTGGGGCGACGCGATCCGAAGGACCGGACGCCGCTGCTTGTGGTGACCACGGTCTCGGCGGCGACGCAGCGCGTGCCGGCGAAGAGCCTGACCCAGGACGCGGCGTTCGAGGCCCAGATCGGCGACGAGATCGACCTCGCCGCGCTGGAGCGGCATTTCGCGGCCAACGGCTATGTACGGGCTTCCACGGTTTCTGAGCGCGGCGAGTTCGCGGTGCGCGGGGGCGTGGTGGACGTGTTCCCGCCGGGGTTCGAGGAGCCGGTGCGGCTGGACCTGTTCGGGTCGGAACTGGAACAGATCCGCACCTTCGATCCCGAGACGCAGCGGTCCACCGGCAAGCGCGAGAGCCTGACGCTGGCACCGGTTTCGGAGGCATTGCTGACGCCCGAGAGCATCTCGCGGTTCCGCACCGGCTGGCTGAACCTGTTCGGCGCGGCGGGCGACGACATGATGTACGCCGCCGTCAGCGAGGGCGCGCGGCGGCAGGGGCTGGAGCACTGGCTGCCGCTGCTGCACGAGCGGCTGGACACCCTGTTCGACCATCTGCCGGACGGCGCGCCGGTGTTCCTGGACCCGCAGGTCGAGGCCGCCCGGGGAGAGCGGTGGTCGCTGATCGCCGACGCCTATGACTCGCGCAAGGCCAGCAAGGATGGGCCGTCGAAGTCGTCGGGCGCGTGGCGGGTGCTGCCGCCGGAGCGGCTGTATCTGCCGGAGAGTGACTGGAACGCGGCCTTGGCCGGCCGCAAGGTGCGCCGCCTTTCGCCCTTCGCCGGGCAGGGCGTGGACGTGGGCGGGCGTCTGGGCCGGACCTTTGCGGCCGAGCGGGCGCAGGACAGCGTCAATCTGTTCGAGGCCGTGGCCGCCCATGTGAAGGCGCTGCGGGCCGAGGGCCGCAAGGTCATCTTCGCCAGCTGGACCGAGGGCAGCTCCGAACGCCTGGCGGCGATGCTGAGCGATCATGGCGTCGAGCCGGTCGTGCCCGTCCGCGACTGGGCCGACGTGGGCAGGGCGTCGAAGGAGATGATCCTCCGGGCCGTGGTGCCGATCGACCATGGCTTCGTCGCACCCGGCTTCGCCATCATCAGCGAGACCGACATCCTGGGGGACCGGCTGGCGCGGCCGCGGCGCAGGCGGCGGGCTGCGAACTTCCTAGCTGAGGCGTCGGCACTGACGGCCGGGGATCTGGTCGTCCATCTCGATCACGGCATCGGCCGGTACGAGGGTCTAAGGACGCTCGAGATACAGGAGGCTCCGCACGACTGTCTGGAGCTGCTCTACTCCGGTGAGAGCAAACTGTATTTGCCGGTTGAAAACATTGACCTGTTGACTCGGTATGGCTCGGATGGCGAGGGCGTTCAGCTTGACCGGTTGGGCGGGGCCGGGTGGCAGGCGCGCAAGGCCAAGGCCAAGGCCCGCCTGCGCGAAATGGCAGAGGGGCTGATCGCCCTGGCGGCCAAGCGGGCGCTGAAGACGTCCGACGCCGTCACGCCGCCGCACGGTTTGTTCGACGAGTTCTGCGCGCGCTTCCCGTACGAGGAGACCGACGACCAGCTGAACGCCGTCGGCGACGTGCTGGAAGATCTCGGGAAGGGCATGCCCATGGACCGCCTGATCTGCGGCGACGTGGGCTTCGGCAAGACCGAGGTGGCGCTGCGGGCCGCGTTCGTTGTGGCGCTGTCCGGGATGCAGGTGGCTGTGGTGTGCCCGACTACCCTGCTTGCCCGCCAGCACTTCAAGACCTTCAGCGAGCGCTTCGCCGGCTGGCCCGTGAAGGTGCGGCACCTGTCGCGCATGGTCACCGCCAAAGACGCGGCCGAGACGCGCGCGGGGCTGAAGGACGGATCGTTCGAGATCGTGGTCGGCACCCATGCGGTGCTGAGCGATCAGGTCGGGTTCAAGAACCTGGGCCTGGTGATCGTGGACGAGGAGCAGCACTTCGGCGTCAAGCACAAGGAGAAGCTGAAGAGCCTGCGCGCCGACGTGCACCTGCTGACGCTGACCGCCACGCCGATCCCGCGCACGCTGCAGATGGCGCTGTCGGGCCTGCGCGAGATGTCGATCATCGCCACGCCGCCGGTCGATCGCCTGGCGGTCCGGACCTATGTGACGCCGTCCGATCCGGTGCTGGTGCGCGAGGCGCTGCTGCGCGAGAAGTATCGCGGGGGGCAGGCCTTCTACGTCGTGCCGCGCCTGAAAGACCTGGAGCAGGTGGAGCGGTTCCTGCGGGAACAGGTGCCGGAGGTGACCTTCACCGTCGGCCACGGCCAGATGAGTCCGACCCAGCTGGAGGACGTGATGAGCGCCTTCTATGACGGGCGCTACGACGTGCTGGTGTCGACCACCATCGTCGAAAGCGGCATCGACATTCCCACGGCCAACACCCTGATCGTGCATCGGGCGGACATGTTCGGCCTGGCCCAGTTGCACCAGATCCGGGGGCGGATCGGGCGGGCCAAGGCGCGGGCCTTCGCCTATCTGACGACCGATCCGGTCAAGCCGCTGAGCCTTTCCGCCGAGCGGCGGCTGCAGGTGCTGCAGTCGCTCGACAACCTGGGTGCCGGCTTCCAGCTGGCCAGCCACGATCTGGACCAGCGCGGCGGGGGCAATCTGCTGGGCGACGAGCAGTCGGGACATATCCGCGAGGTGGGCGTCGAGCTGTACCAGCAGATGCTGGAGGACGCGGTCGCCAGCCTGCGCGAGGCGGGTGGAGAGGTTCAGGATCGCGGCTGGTCGCCCACCATCAACACGGGCGCGGCGGTCTTGATTCCAGAGGAATACGTGCCAGATCTCAACGTCCGTCTGAGCCTGTATCGCCGCCTGTCGGATGCGGAGAAGGGCGAAGACCGGGAGGCGATCGCGGCGGAACTGATCGACCGTTTCGGCCCGCTGCCGGACGAGGCGAAGCAACTGCTGCGGATCGTCGGCATCAAGTCCAACTGCCGCGAAGCCTGCATCGAGCGGATCGACGTGGGACCAAAGGGCGCTGTGATGACGCTGCGCGACAATCGCTTCCCGAACCCGGCCGGGCTGGTCGGGTTGATCCAGAAGAACCACGCCTTCTGGAAGCTGCGGCCGGACCAGAAGGTCGTGGTCAAGGGCGACTGGCCGGACGCCGACGAGCGGCTGAAGGCGGCGGAGCGGATCACCGCCGATCTGGCCCGGGTGGCGAAGGCGGCGGCCTAGACGCAGCCGTCCTCCGGGCTCGGGTCGCGCTTGTCCAGGCGCGCGTCCGCCCATGCCGTCCAGCGGGCGCGCAGGTCCTCGAACGCGCCGTCGTTCAGGCCGTAGGTGGTCAGGGTCAGCTGGGTGCCGCCGCGCGGCCATTTGTCGTTCGGCGGGCGTCCCACGGCGACCAGCAGGCCATCGCCCCATTCGCGCACGGTCAGACCGACCTGATGGCGACCCAGATGCCAGACCTCGCCGGACACGGCGTCGCCGGTCGGCAGGGTCGCGGCCCAGGGCTCGCCGACAGCGGGGAGTTCGGTCAGGTCGAGGGCGGCGGCACCGTTCAGAGCCTCGGACTTCGGCTCGCCGCCGAAGTAGAGCGTCCGCCTGGGCTGGCCGAGGTGGCGCGTCATCATGAAGCGCAGTTGTTCGGTGAAGGCGATCCAGCCCTCGGTCATGTCCTCGAACACGCCCTGCCAGTCTTCGCCGGCGGCGGGGGCGGAGCGGATCAGGCGGACGATCGAGTGGTCGCCCCGGTCCTCGACCTCATAGCGGTCGGGCACGCCCTCGAAATCCAGCACGCGGCGCGCGTCGTCGGCCCGCCCGTACTGGAAGAAGATGAAGTCCACCTCGCCGGACAGGGTTTCGGCGTCCCAGCCGAACCACTGCATAATCTGGTCCTTGTCGCGCAGCGCCGCCCAGACGGCGTCGGCGGGGGCCGGGACGGTGACTTCCACGAGCACGCGATCCTGCATCGGCTTGTCGGTCATGGCTCAGTTCCTGGTAGGGGGGGCTTTGGTGGAGACGGCCGGGTGGGCGACGGCGGTCAGGCGGAAGCGCCGGCCGACCGGTGCCGCATGTTCGCGGGCCAGATCGGCCACGGCGGCCGCGACCTGTTCCGAAAAGCGGTCGAAGTCCGCGGGCGTGGCAAAGGTGACGTCGGCCTCTACGGTGAGCGTCAGCAGGCGCGACTCTTCGGCCTCGGCCGCCTGCCGCATCCGGGCGACGTCGCGGACCACGGCGGACGCCGTGCCGATCAGATGGTCGACGGCGTGGCGGTCCTGGGCGGTGACGGACGCGGGATCGGGCGGCGTCTGGAGCAGGGCGGGGTCCAGGACGAGGTTCGGCGCGGCGACGAACAGGCGTTCGACGAAGCCGCGCTTCCTGCGTTCGCCGGCGGGCTGGACCAGTCCGGCCGCTTCCAGCGCCCTCAGATGATGGCCGATGCGCTGCCGCGGCATGGCGAGTCGCTCGGCGAGACCGGCGGCCGAGGCGGGCTCCACCAGACTGGCGAGAATGCGACGTCGGATCGGCGCCAGCGCGAGGTAGGCCGCGTCCATGTCGTCCAGCAGGGCTGTCGGGCGAGCCGTCATGACGACGTTGTTCAATAGACAGAACGAAATGTCAAATAGGGTGCGACGGCGACATGGGCGGCCGTCGACGGGGGATCAGGCGGTCGCGGGCGCGGACGCGGCGTCGCGTGAGGCGCGCTCCAGAAGGGTGCCGGGACCTTCCTGGCCCTGGTGCTGGGCGACACCGACATCGAACGCGACGGTGAAGGGGCGTGCGCCGGGGCCCGCGTCGAAAGCTGTGCAGCCAACGACGGCAGCGATGCGGTCGGCCACGAGTCGGCCCTCCACCGCGTCGGTAGCGGGCAGCGCGAGGGCGAAGACCTCGGGCGAGAGGCGCGCGGCCGTGTCTTCGATGCGGATCAGGCGCGAGATCATGGCGCCGATCTGGGGCAGGGCGCGGTTCAGCCAGCCGCCGTCGCGCGCCAGCCGCAGTTCCTGGTTCTGCGACACCCGCAGGACGCAGACGGAGATGGGCCGACGGCGGGCCGAGGCCGCGTCGACGACCCGCCCGAGATGGGCGGCGAACAGATCGTCGGTGAACAGGCCCGTTGCCGGGTCGGTCAGGCCCGACGCGCGGGCGGCTTCCAGCGCCCGGCGGACGGCCTGGTGTTCGCGATAGGTGCGGGCCAGCGACACGATGCGCGCGGCGGTCTCGGGCTCCGGCACCGTGGCCTCGGCCACGTCGGCGAAGCCGCGGCCGTAGAGGTCGGTCAGATCGACCGGATCCTCGCCGGACAGATAGAGCACGACCGGGATCTGCTGCAAGCGCGTGTTGCGCCGCATGCCGGCGGCGATGGACTGGGCCGGCGCGCGGTCCGGACCGCTCCACAGGACGGCGGCGTCGAAGGCGCGCTCGTGAAGATAATCGAAGGCGGTGTAGGGCGTGGGTGCCGCCACGACCTCGCAGTCGAGGGCCTCGAGCGCGTTGCTGAGGGCAAGGACGCGGCGGTCGGGAGGCCCGGCCGCCAGCACGCGCAGCGGCGTGGCGTCGGGCTCGTCGGGCTCCAGATGGACGCCACGCGCGCCAAAGGTGGCGGCGCGCAGGGCGATCTCTTCCTCGGCTACCGCGCCACGCATGAGGCTTTCCAGTCTGAGGCGGATCTGGGCGGGATGCCCGGCGCCGGACATGACAAGATCGAAGGTCGGCCGGTCCTGAAGGACGACGCCTTCTCCGGCGACGGCCAGGGTGGGAAGAGCGCGGGGGCGCGCCGCGATCTTGAGCGCTTCCGTCCAGTCGCGGGCTTCCGGCAGGCGCGCGTCGACGATCAGGGCCTCGACCGGCAGGTCGCCCAGCGCCGACAGGGCCCCGCCGAGGCCGCGCGCCGTCACGGTGCGCCAGCCGATCCCGTCAAGTCCCTGGCACAGGGGGCCGACGACCGAATCCTCGGCCGCCAGCACAAGAATGCGCGGTTCCGCCTTCACGCTACCAACTTTCCCGAGCCCCAGAAGCGGCCGGACCATAGACGCGGCCGCCCCGCCGCCGCAACGCCGCATTCGCCCGTACGGCGAGCGGAGATCAGGTCTTTCGTGACGGAAATAATGCGTTACGTTCGCGCATCGGGGACGCGGGGAACCGTCGGTTTGCAAAACGAGCACGGCAGGACGCCGATGTGGTGGGTGAGGCTTTCCGGTCGGGCGTTCGCCCGCAGCTGGGGCCGGGATGTGATGCTCTACACGGGCGGCGTGTCCTTCTTCGCCCTGCTCGCCGTGTTCCCGGCCATCGCCATTCTGATCGGCCTGTACAAGGTCGGTCTGTCCATCAGCGAAGTGAGCGCCCAGGCCGCGGCGCTGGCCGATCTGCTTCCCACGGCGGCACGGTCCATTTTCCTGACGGAGATCGAACGCCTGGCGCAGACGTCCGCGCGCGCCGTCTCCGCTCAGTCCGCCTTCGCCCTCATCGTGGGTGCCTATGCCGCCCACAGGGGTTTCAAGGCCTTGTTAGCAGGACTTAATTTGATTCATGACGAACAGGAGCCGCACGGCTTTCTGAAGTTCAACCTGCTGGCCTTCTTCGTGGCCTTGTTCGCCTTCGCCCTGTTCACTGTGGTGTCGGGGTCGGTCGTGACTTTCCGCCTGATGTCGCATGCGTCGGGCGGAGCGGAGGCTTCGGGGGTGGGCCTGCCGTTCGACGGCCTGCTTCCGGCGCTCGGTCTGGGGGTCGGCCTGACGCTGCTGTATCGTTACGCCATGAGCCATCGCACGCGGGTGGCCTGGGGCCCGGCGATCATCGGCGGTCTGATCGCCACGGTACTGTCGATGGTCAGCTCGTGGCTGTGCGCCATCTACGTCGAGCAGATTGCACCGCTGGGGGCGACCTACGGCTCTGTCGGGGCCATCGTGGTGCTGCTGATCTGGCTGTCGTGGAACGTCAACGCCATCTTCTACGGCGGTGCCTTCGCCACGGAGATGGAGATCGCCGACCGCGCCCGGGGCGCGCCGTCGTTTGATGAGGACGACGAGGGCGACGTTCCTACCGCCCAGGTCGTCAGTCTGGCGGCCCGCCGCTCTCGACGTTGAAGCGCAGGCCGCCATCGACCTCCTCGACCGACATCAGCCGGTGTGGGCCGTCGCCGAGCAGGTGCGGCACGTCGATGCGGGCCATGGGGTCGTCAGCCAGCAGGATGATGGACGCGCCCGGCCCGGACGCCTCAAGTGCCTTGTGCAGTCGGAGTGCCGGCACCGGGCACCGGTGGCCGCGAGCGTCCACGACGATCCCGCTCATGCGGTCGCCCGGTCCAGCAGCAGGTCCAGCGCCTGGACGAGCGCGGCCCGTCGCACCCCGTCGCGGCCGAGATCCCCGAAACGGCGCTCCAGCGTGATGAGCCCCGCAGGTCCCACGGCACCGAACCATACGAGCCCGACCGGCTTGTGTTCCGATCCGCCGCCGGGGCCGGCGACGCCGGTCACCGATACGGCGAGGTCCACGCCGCACCGATCGACGGCACCTTCCGCCATGGCCGCCGCCACCGGTTCCGAAACCGCCCCGTGCCGAGCGATCAGATCGGCCGGGACGCCCAGCATGCGGGCTTTGGCCGCGTTGGAATAGGTCACGAAGCCGCCGTCCAGAACGTCGGACGTTCCGGGGACGACTGTCAGGGCGGCGGCGACGAGGCCGCCGGTGCAGCTTTCGGCCGTGGCCAGGGTCAGCTTGCGCCGTCGGGCGGCGTCGAGCGCGGCCTTGGCGCGGTCCAGAATGTCGCGATCGAACATGGAGCGTTCCAAGCGGCGGGCGAGTCGTCCTAACCTGCGCCCGACAGGGGCCGCGTGTCGACGGCGCGCCCGATCGCGATTGCAGGAGCCTCCATGAGCGCAGCCGACGTTCCCGCCGGAACCGCCCCCTCGGGCGACCGGCTGACGCCCGCCCTGTTCGCCCTGGCCATCTTCACCTCGGCGTCGCTGGTGTTCGTGGTGCAGCCGATGGTGACCAAGCTGGTCCTGCCCATGCTGGGCGGGTCCCCGCAGGTGTGGAACACGGCGATGGTCTTCTTCCAGGCCGCGCTCCTGGCCGGTTACGGCTATGCCCACCTGCTGCAGCGGATCGCCTCGCTACGGACGCAGGTGATGGTTCACCTGGCGCTGCTGCTTCTGGCCGCGCTGTTCCTTCCGCTGAGCGTCAGCGGCGTGCTGGGGAGTCCGGACCCCTCGGCCCCGATCCTCTGGCTGCTGGGGACGCTGACCCTGTCGGTGGGCGCACCCTTCGCGGTGCTGTCGGCGACGGCGCCCTTGCTGCAGGCCTGGTACGCCCGGGTGCGCGCCGGCCACGCCGACGGCAAGAACCCCTATGTGCTGTACGCCGCGTCGAACCTCGGCAGTTTCCTGGCCTTGCTGAGCTATCCGGTGCTGATCGAGCCGCTGGCGACCCTGTCGGGTCAGCGCTGGGGCTGGACCGGCGGCTACGGAATTTTCGTCGCCCTTGTCGTGGTCATGGCCCTGACCGTTTGGCGGCGTCAGGTCGCGGCGGCCGAGCCGGCCGCACTGGAACGCAGTGCGCCGCTAAGCTGGAAGGACCGGCTGATCCTGATCGGCCTGGCGGCGGCGCCGTCCAGCCTGATGCTCGGGGTGACCGCGCACCTGTCGACCGACGTCGCTTCCGCGCCTTTCCTGTGGGTCATTCCGCTGGCGCTGTACCTGTTGACCTTCGTCATCGCCTTCCAGGCCAAACCGTGGATCCCGCTGCCCATCACCCTGGTAGTGCAGGCGGCGGTGGGTGCCGTGGCCGTGACCCTGGCGGCCTTCCGCAGCGACGAGTGGCTGGTGCTGTTCGGGATCAGCATTCTGGCCTTCTTCTTCACCACCCTGATGTGTCACCAACTGCTGGCCGCGCGGCGGCCCGCACCGGACCGACTGACGGAGTTCTATCTGCTGATGTCGCTGGGCGGCGTGGTGGGCGGGGCGTTCACGGCCCTGCTGGCCCCGGTTATCTTCAACGACGTCTGGGAATACCCGCTGATGCTGGTGCTGGTCGGCCTGGCCCGACCGTGGGGGCGCGGCTGGAAGCTGGACTATCGCGACACCTATTTCCTGCTGGCGGGCGTCGCGATCGCCGCCATGCCGCCGGTGATCCACATGGTCGTGCACGCCAACGAGATGCTGTGGCCGCTGTTCCAGGAGCCGGCGATCTTCCGACAGATCACCGTGCTGTTGCTGGGTGCCGCGGCCGTTTGCGCCTTCCTGATCCGCGACCGGGCGCTGGCCTATGTGGCGCTCCTGACGGCGATGACCCTGTCGGCGCAGTGGATCAACAAGGGCTCGGATTCCGCCTATACCGAGCGCAGCTTCTTCGGCGTCATGCAGGTGGCGAACACGCCCGACGAACGGCTGGGCGGCGACGTCCACGCCCTGATGCACGGTACCACCCTGCACGGTGCCCAGGCGCGCGACCCGCGCTACGCCTGCTCGCCGATGACCTACTATGCGCCGACGACGCCGATCGGCCAGGCGGCGGTGATGATGCAGAACCGGCGGCCGGCCCTGAACATCGGCGTGGTGGGGCAGGGATCGGGTGCCATGGCGGCCTACAAGCGGGCGGGCGACACGCTGACCTTCTTCGAGATCGATCCGATGGTGGACCGCCTGTCGCGCGATCCGCAGTGGTTCACCTACATCAGCGACTGCGCCCAGGGTCCGGTGCGCACCGTGCTGGGAGACGCGCGCCTGACCATGGCGGACGAACCGGCCGGGACCTACGACCTGCTGATTATCGACGCCTTCTCGTCTGATGCCGTGCCGACCCACCTGCTGACGCAGGAGGCCATCGCCGGTTATCTGAAGCTGCTGAAGCCGGACGGCGTGGTGGTGCTGCACCTGTCCAACCGCAATCTGGACATCACCCTGCCGGCGCTGGCGGCGGCGCGGACGCTGGGCGCGCCGGAGCGGCACCAGATCTACGTCGAAAACCGCGATGCGCCCGACATGGCCGAGGCCTCCACCGAGGCGATGATCCTGTCGCCGACGGACGCGGGGATGGCGGACTTCGCGGCTGACCCGCGGTGGCGAGTGCTGGCGCCGACGGACGTGCGGCCGTGGACGGACGACTATGTGAACCTGTTCGGCTCGCTGGTCCGGGCGACCTTCTAGGTCGTCAGTCCGGCAGGTCGAGGGTGGCGGTCGCCATGGCGGCCAGTCCTTCGTCGCGGCCGGTGAAGCCGAGGCCCTCGGTCGTGGTGGCCTTCACGCTGACGGCGTGCAGGGGCAGGCCGAGGATGGCGGCGATGCGGTCACGCATGGCCTGACGGTGCGGCTTCACCTTTGGACGCTCGCAGATCAGGGTGACGTCGACGTGGACGATGCGGCCGCCGCGCGCCGTGGCGAGGTCGCGCGCGTGAGCCAGAAAGGCGTCCGACGCGGCGCCCTTCCAGCGCGGGTCCGACGGCGGAAAATGATCGCCGATGTCGCCTTCGGCCAGGGCACCGAGGATGGCGTCGGTGAGGGCATGCAGGCCGGCGTCGGCGTCGGAGTGGCCGATCAGCGCGCGGTCGTGGGGGATATCGACCCCGCACAGCCAGACGGCACCGCCGGGCCCCCAGCGGTGGACGTCATAGCCGTGACCGACGCGGGTGACGCGGCGTTCCGACGACGCGAGCAAGGCCTCGGCCATGGCGAAATCCTCCGAATGGGTCAGCTTCATCAGGCGCGCGTCGCCCGGCACGTGAGCCACCGTCAGACCGGCGCGGCGCAGGGCCTCGGTCTCGTCGGTCGGCGGCGTGGGATCCGGCCAGGCGTCGAGGGCGGCGGTGAGGATGCCCAGCCGGGCGGCCTGGGGGGTCTGGATTCGCAGCAGGCTGTCGCGGGGCACGGTCTCGCCGATGAAGCCCTCCGCGTCCCGACGCAGGCTGTCGGCGACCGGCAGGACGGGGGCAGCTCCGTCCGCGGAGGCCAACGCGTCCAGCAGGGATTCGATGATTGCCCGATCGAGCAGCGGGCGCGCCGCGTCGTGGACAAGGACCCGGCGCTCGGCGGGCTGGTTGGCCAGTGCCGCGAGGCCCACGCGGACCGAGGCGGCGCGATCGGCACCTCCGGTCACGGCGGTCCAACCCGTCAGGCCGGACAAGGCGCGCTCCGCCTCGTCGTGGGCGTCGGCGGGGATGCAGACCACGACCGGCTCGGCACCGGCTTCAAGAAGGGCCAGGACGGACCGGCGCACCACCGGGACGCCGCCCAGCGGCCGCCACTGCTTGGCGCCGCCGGCGCGGCGTCCGGACCCGGCGGCGACGACGACGGCGGAGAAGGTCATGCGCCGCTTCTAGTCAGCCTCGCGGCGGCTGGCGAGGGGCGTTGCGTCCGGCACGCGGCGAGCGCAGCATCGGCGTGTCGAGAGGGGTCAGTCCATGACGCAAACGATCCTCGCGCCGGTGATGGCGCTGGTGCTCTGGTCTCTGGTGATGTGGGCGTGGCTGTATGTCACGCGCATTCCGGCGATGCGGAAGGCGCGGATCAAGCTGGATCCCGAAGTTCCGACCGGAGCTCTGACGCAGGCGCTACCGGCGCGGGTGCGGTGGAAGGCCGACAACTACAACCACCTGATGGAGCAACCGACCATCTTCTACGCCACCGCCCTCGCACTGGCCGTGGCGGGGTCGGGCGGCGGCCTTAACCTGTGGCTGGCCTGGGCCTACGTCGGTCTCAGGATCGCTCACAGTCTGGTGCAGGCGCTGGTCAACCTCATCGTTCTGCGGTGGGCGCTGTTCATGACGGCGACGCTGGTGCTGGTCGTTCTGGCGTCCCGGGCGGCCCTGCGGGTGTTCTGATCCCGCCCGGTGCCGTAAGAGGCGCCGGGTGACGATCCAGGCTCTTCAGATCGGCGATGTGTCGGTGCCCGGCCGGGTGTTGATGGCGCCCATGACCGGCATCACCGACTTGCCGTTCCGGCGGCTCGCGAGCCGCCTCGGCGCGCCTTACGTGGCCACCGAGATGGTCGCCTCGGCCGAGCTGACGCGCGGCCGGCCCGACGTCGTGCGGCGGGCGGCGGTCGGTGAGGGGCTGCCGCTGACCGTCATCCAGCTGGTCGGGCGGGATCCGGGATCCATGGCCGAAGGTGCCCGCATGGCCGAGCAGGCCGGTGCCGACTTGATCGACCTGAACTTCGGCTGCCCGGCCAAGGAAGTCACAGGCGCCGCGGCGGGCTCCGCCCTCATGCGGCAGCCCGAGTTGGCGGTCCGGATCATCGACGCCGTCGTAAAGGCCACGGCGCGCCCGGTGACGGTGAAGATGCGGCTGGGCTGGGACGACCGGGACCGGAACGCCCCGGCGATCGCCGCGCGCGCCCGGGACGTGGGCGTCAAGGCCATCGCCGTCCATGGCCGGACCCGGTGCCAGTTCTACACGGGCACGGCGGACTGGGACGCGGTCGCCGCGGTGAAGGCGGCGGTGGACGTGCCCGTCGTCGTCAACGGCGACGTGAAGTCCGTCGACGACGCCCGGCTGGCGCTGGCGCGGTCGGGGGCCGATGCCGTGATGCTGGGCCGCGGCGTCTATGGACGACCTTGGCTGGCGGCCGCCATGCAGGCGGCCCTGGACTGGCGGGCGGCCGAGGCCGAGCCGGAGGCGGCCGAGCGGTACACCCTCGTGGTCGAGCATTTCCGCTCCGTTCTGGAGTTCTACGGCGACGGCCTGGGGCTGCGTATGTTCCGCAAACACCTCGGCTGGTACATCGAACAGGCACCCTGGCCCGACGACCCGCTGGAGCGGCGCGCGGCCAAGGCCAGGCTGTGCCGGCTGGAAGCTCCGGAGGAGGTCGAGGCACAGCTGGCGATCCTTTGGCACCTAAAGTGACGCCGTTCGGCAACTGATCTGTTGATTTCAGGCAACAGGTCGGGGACAGTGCGCATCCGCATGAGCTCTCCGACGACCCTGCCGGACGCCCAGACCCCCGCGCCTGCCGCGCGGGAGCGGTCGCCGTTTCTTGCGGGACTGAGCGGACGCCCGCTGTTTGCTGTGGCCTACGTCCTCGCCTTTCTGATTGTCGGCGGCGCGATCTGGGTGGTCGCGACGGCACCGTCGGCCCCCGGCGTCGAGGCGGATCGGGCTCTGACGAGCCAGGCGGTTCTGGCCGCGCTCCTGCTGAATCTGCTGATCATCGGCGCCCTCGCGGCGGTCGTCGGGCGGCAGGTCCTGGCGTTGGTGCGCGACCGGTCGCGGGCCGGGTCGCGGCTGCATCTGCGGTTCGTCACCCTGTTCTCGCTCGTGGCGGTGGCCCCTGCGGTCGTCATCGCCCTGGTGTTCGGCGTGCTGGTCAGCCGCGGGGTCGACCAGTGGTTCAGCAAGAACGTGAGCGACGCTGTGGAAAACGGGGCCGACATCGCGCGCGCCTATCTGCGCGACGTGGGCGGCACGCTCGAATCCGACCTGTCGACCATGGCCAATGAGCTGACCGCTCCGGAGGCGATGGCCGGGTTCCGCGAGGACCGGATCTGGTTCTCCGCCCTGCTGGCCCAGACCGCCGACATCTTCGGATATCCCGCCCTGTACATCATCGACGGTGAGGGACGGGTTTTGGCGAGAGGCGAACTGCCGGGAGCCCCCCGGTACAGGTCACCGCCGCCCGCCGACCTCGAAATGGCGGCCGCGGGCGAGGAGGCGCCCAGCGGGGTCACCGAAGGCCCGGACGCGGTGCGCGCGCTTTACCCGCTGACCGGATATGGCGACGCCTACCTGTATGCGGTTCGCCCCCTCCAGGCGGGCCTCATTTCCAAGATGCGGACCAGCGAGCAGTCGATCGTCGCCTACCGCCAGGCGGCGGAGAGTCGGGGGCGCCTGCAGTGGGCCTTCGCGCTGAGTTATCTGGAGACCGCCCTGCTGGTGCTGGTGGGGGCAGTGGGCTTGGGCATGGCGGCCGCGAGCGCGATTTCGGCACCGATCGGGCGGCTGATCTCGGCGGCGGACCAGGTGGCCGCCGGGGACCTGTCGGCGCGGGTCGACGAGCCGTCAGGCGTCGACGATCTGGCAGCCCTGTCCAATGCATTCAACCGCATGACGGGCGATCTTCAGGCTCAACAGACGGCGCTTCTGGCGGCCAGCGAGGAAGCCGTAGGCCGGACCCGCTTCATCGAGACCGTGCTGTCGGGCGTTTCCGCGGGCGTCATCGGCCTGGATCGGAAAGGACGGATCTCCGCGGTGAACGAGAGCGCCGTGCTGCTGCTGGGAATCGACGAGACCGACCTGATCGGGATGACCCTGGCCGAGGTGTCGCCGGAACTCAGCGACCTGCTGAAGCGTGGAGAGGCCCACATCGAGGAGGACGTCGACGTCACCCGCGAGGGCGAGACGCGGCGCCTGCGCGTGCGCATTGAGGGCGGCCTGGGCGGCGAGATGGTGCTGACCTTCGACGACATCACCCGTCTGGTCACGGCGCAGCGTAACGCCGCCTGGCGCGACGTGGCGCGGCGGATCGCCCACGAGATCAAGAACCCGCTGACGCCGATCCAGTTGTCGGCGGAGCGTCTGCGGCGGCGCTACCGCAGCCGGGTCGAGGACGACGTCGAGACCTTTGATCGCTGCACCGAGACGATCATCCGACAGGTCGGGGACATCGGCCGGATGGTGGACGAGTTCTCATCGTTCGCGCGAATGCCGACGCCGCGGTTCACCGCGGAGAACCCGGCCGAACTGCTGCGAGAGGCGGTCTTCGCCCAGCGCGTGGCCCAGCCGGAGGTTGTGGTGGACATGCCCAAGCTGCCGGCCAAGGTCATCGCCCACTGGGACGGTCGCATGGTGGGTCAGGCCCTGACCAACATCCTGAAGAATGCCGGCGAGGCGGTGCAGGCGCGGCGGGCGATCGAGGGGGGAAGCGTTACCGATGCCGCGGCGATCCTGGCCCGTCTCGTCGTCGAAGACCACCAGGCCTGTTTCATCGTCGAGGACGACGGAATCGGCCTGCCCGAGAAGGACCGCGACCGCCTGACCGAGCCCTATGTGACGACGCGCGAGAAGGGCACCGGCCTGGGTCTCGCGATCGTGCGGCGCATCTGCGAGGACCATGGCGGCGAGCTGAAGCTGGGCGACGCTGAGGCCCTGCGCGGTGCCCGGATGACCCTGATTTTCCCCTTGAAGCCGGGTGTGACCCGGACTCCCACACCCGCAAACGCGACGGCGAGCTAGCGAGGCGACATGCGACCCACAGGCGCTGACATTCTGGTCGTGGACGACGAGGCCGACATTCGGGACCTCGTCGCCGGTCTGCTGGAGGACGAAGGGCATGCTGTGCGCGTGGCCTCCAACTCCGATGAGGCGCTGGCGGCGATCCGGGCGCGGCGGCCCTCGCTGGCGCTGCTGGACATCTGGATGCAGGGCGGCGGGCTGGACGGGCTGGAGCTGCTGGACGTTATCAAGGGCGTCGACGAGGACTTGCCGGTCGTCATGATCTCCGGCCACGGCAACATCGAGACGGCCGTCAGCGCCCTGAAACGCGGTGCCTATGACTTCATCGAGAAGCCGTTCAAATCCGACCGGCTGGTGGTGGTGATCCAGCGGGCGCTGGAGGCGGCGTCGCTGAAGCGCGAGAACCGGCGTCTGCGCGCCCAGGTCATGGCCCCGCCGGGACTGATCGGCAAGTCGGCGGCGGCGCAGACTCTGCGTTCGACCATCGCCAAGGTGGCGCCGGCGAACAGCCGGGTCTTGATCTCCGGCCCGCCCGGATCCGGCAAGGAACTGGTGGCGCGTCAGATCCACGAGGCGAGCACGCGTGCACGCTGCGAGTTCGTGGCCATTTCGGCGGCCGGGATGACGCCGGAGCGACTGGACGTGGAGCTGTTCGGAGAGGAAGGCGCGGAAGGTCGGCCGCACAAGACCGGTGTGTTCGAGCGCGCCCACGGCGGCACCCTGTATCTGGATGAGGTCGCGGACATGCCGCGCGAGAGCCAGAGCCGCATTCTGCGCGTGCTGGTCGAACAGCGGTTCCGGCGTGTGGGCGGCGAGCACGACGTCCAGGTCGACGTCCGGGTGGTGTCGTCGACCTCACGCGACCTGAAGACCGAGATCGAACTGGGTCGCTTCCGCGAGGACCTGTTCCACCGCCTGAATGTCGTCCCCGTGCGCGTGCCGCCGTTGTCGGAGCGCCGCGAGGACATCGCCGAGCTGGTCGAGCATTTCGTCGAATCCATCTCCGCCGCGCAGGGGCTGACGCGGCGCCGCATCGCCGACGACGCGGTCGCAGTGATGCAGGTCCACCCGTGGCCGGGCAACGTGCGCCAGCTCCGCAACAACGTGGAGCGCCTGCTCATCTTGGCGTCGGGCGAGCCGAACGAGCCGATCACCGCCGACATGCTCCCCCAGGAGGCGTCTGCGTCGTCGGGGAGCAGCGGGCTGGGCTCCGACAAGATCATCGCCCTGCCTCTGCGCGAGGCGCGCGAGGTGTTCGAGCGCGAGTATCTGGCGGCGCAGATCATGCGGTTCGGCGGCAATATCAGCCGCACCGCCGGCTTCATCGGCATGGAGCGGTCGGCGCTGCACCGGAAGCTGAAGTCGCTGGGGGTCTCTCCGTCGCGCGGCGGAGACGACGATCTGGACGACACGGCGGGGGGCGAGGGCTGATGTCGCGCGTCGCCTACGTCAACGGCGTCTATCGCCCGCATCGGGACGCCGTGGTTCACGTCGAGGACCGGGGATACCAGTTCGCCGACGGCGTCTATGAGGTCTGGTCCGTGTTCGACGGTCGGCTGGCCGATTTCGACGCCCACATGACGCGGCTGCACCGCAGCCTGGGCGAGCTGAAGATCCGCATCCCGATGACGCGCGAGGCGCTGACCCGCGTCCTGCGGGAGACCGTTCGGCGCAACCGGGTGCGTGACGGCCTGGTCTACGTCCAGGTGACGCGCGGCACGGCGCGGCGAGATCATGTCTTTCCGGGCGAAACGACTGCGCCCAGCGTGGTCGTGACGGCTCGTCCGATGGACATGCGAAAGGCCGACGCCGCGGCGAGGAAGGGCGTCGCCGTGATCACGCAGCCCGACATTCGCTGGGGTCGGTGCGACATCAAGACGGTCGGCCTGCTGCCCAATGTGCTGGCCAAGCAGGCGGCGCGCGAGGCGGGCGCGGCCGAGGCCTGGATGGTCGACGAGATGGGGCTGGTGACCGAGGGCGGCTCGACCAATGCCTGGATCGTCGACGCCGACGGTGTGCTGCGGACCCGCGATGTGCAGGCCAACATCCTCCGGGGCTGCACGCGGGCTGCGCTGATGGATCTGGTCCGCGAGACCGGGGTGGCGTTCGACGAACGGGCTTTCACAGTCGAGGAGGCGAAGACGGCGAAGGAGGCCTTCTATACAGCCGCCAGCGCCTGGGTGATGCCGGTCGTCTCCATCGACGGTCTGAAGGTCGGCGACGGCAAGCCCGGGCAGATCACAAAGCGGCTGCGCAAGCTGTATCTTGATCGCGCGCGCGACGAGGCCATCTAGGCGTTGCCCGGTCGAGGCATCGGCCGCTAGGGTGGCGCAGCCGCGAAGCGGCCCCGCGCCGCTCCCTCGGCCGGAGAACCAAGAAGAACAGGGGCCAACCCGCCATGTCGCAAGACAAACGCCAGAACCTGCAGGACACCTTCCTGAACGCGGTCCGCAAGACCAAGACACCGCTGACCATCTTCCTGGTCAACGGGGTCAAGCTGCAGGGCATCGTGACCTGGTTCGACAATTTCTGCGTGCTGCTGCGCCGGGACGGCCAGTCCCAGCTGGTCTACAAGCACGCCATCTCGACCATCATGCCGTCCGGGCCCGTCCAGCTGTACGAACCCGACGCCGAAGAAGACTGATTGTCCAAACACGTTGATCACACCGTTCCGCTGATCCGGGCGGTCGTCGTCCATCCCGACCGGCGCGAGGGTGCCGACCGGGCCGCGGCCGAACGTCTGGAAGAGGCGGTGGGTCTGGCGCGCGCGCTGGACCTTGACGTGCGCGCCGAGGAGATCGTGCGCGTGCGCAAGCCCGTGCCCGCGACCCTGTTCGGGTCCGGCAAGGTGGAGGAGCTGGCGGCGCTGGTGCGCGCCGCCGAGGCCGAGGCCGTGGTTGTCGATGACCAGTTGAGCCCCGTGCAGCAGCGCAATCTGGAAAAGGCCTGGGACGCCAAGGTCATCGACCGCACCGGGCTCATCCTCGAGATCTTCGGTCGCCGCGCCCGCACGCGCGAGGGCAAGCTGCAGGTCGAACTGGCGCGGCTGGAGTACGAGCGCTCGCGACTGGTGCGGACCTGGACCCACCTGGAACGCCAGCGCGGCGGAACCGGCTCGACCGGCGGGCCCGGTGAAACCCAGATCGAGATCGACCGCCGCCTGATCGCCGACCGCATCGTCAGGCTGAAGGCCGAGCTGGAGGAGGTGCGGCGCACGCGCGGCCTGCAGCGGAAGCAGCGGGCCAAGGCGCCGCATCCGACCGTGGCCTTGGTCGGCTACACCAACGCCGGCAAGTCGACGCTGTTCAACCGGCTGACGGGATCCGAGGTGCTGGCCAAGGACCTGCTGTTCGCCACGCTGGATACGACCCAGCGGACGTTGAAGCTGCCGCAGGGACGGCCGGCGATCATCGCCGACACCGTGGGCTTCATCTCGGACCTGCCGCATGAACTGGTCGACAGCTTCCGCGCGACGCTGGAGGAGGTGGGCGAGGCCGACCTGATCCTGCACGTGCGCGACATCGCGTCGGAGGACACGGACGCGCAGCGCGCCGACGTCGAGACGGTGCTGAAACAAATCCCGGCCGTCGAGGGCAAGGCGCGACGCGTGCTGGAGGTCTGGAACAAGATCGACCTGCTGGACGACGACGCGCGTCAGCTGGCCGAGGGGCAGGCGGCGCGGGCGGGCGAGGGCGGTGCCGTGCCCGTCTCGGCCTGGACCGGGGAGGGGATCGAGCGCCTGCGCCGCGCCATCGCCGACCGCATCGACGACGAGCCGGAGATGGAACTGACGCTGGAGCCCTCGCAGGGTGAGGCGCTGGCGTGGCTGTACGAGAACGGCCGCGTGACGGGGCGCGAGACGGACGGGGAGGGGCGGACGCGGGTCACGGTGCGCCTGCATCCCGCGGCGCTGGGGCGGTGGGAGCGGGCGTTTGGTGCTAACTCGACTGCGGGTTGAGACGTTTCCACAGCGAATTTCCCGAGCGGCTAAATGCGAGTTGGCTGAAGCACCAAGACGATGAAACTTGGTGCGGAGAGTGGAGCAAACTCGATGTTCACCGATGATGACGATGGCGAGCGCGCTTTTGCAGAGGCGGCGTTCGCGCGGATGGCGGCTGCTGCTGATCCTATTCTGGCTAAGAAACTGGAAGCGCTCGGCGGGGAATTCTCTCGGCTAACACGCAAGCAACAGACCGAAATCCTGAAGTCATCGATCGTTGAAGCTGCTGCTAGTCTAAATCCCAACGCAGATTTCGATGGTCTTCGGCGCGTGTTTGACATGATGGGCGACGACCGATTCACATCGGCGATGGGTCGATTGCGTGGGGCACCATACGGCGGCGCGTTTGACCCAGCTATTGGGATCGATTCTGCCTTAGTACTAGCTGCAGCGGGGCTGCCACTGCAACCGATGGACCGAAAAAGCGGCCGTCCGTTTGGCCGTTTGGCCATTGGCATTGACGAGGCTCAGTCGGTCTTCGATCGAGCGAAGTCGGCTTGGGTCGGCTACCATCCGGCGACCGCACCATTCTACATGATGGTGACCGACTGCGTGGTGACCGCATATGATCTCATTCGGGATAACCCGATCTTCGCAGACCTCCGGCACAAGATGGAGGCTGGCTATGGCGGCTTTCCATCCCGACCACTGCTCCCGCCATTCCGGCATGGCGTTTTGTTGTTTGGACGAGAACCAAGCGATCAAATCGCTACAGTGGCGCTTGAAGATCCAAGCCCTCAACGTGGCTCCGTGATGCTGCTTGCCGGTTGGATGGATCACGACAAAGTCGAGGGCGTTCCGAACGGCGGCGTGCTTAGTGTCCCTGCTCAGTTCGTCCGAAAGCTAATTGAGGATCCTCAAGTTCTTCAGTGGGTGACGCGCCCGGTAGGCAACTTCATCGCACCGGTCATGAACTGAGGCCGAGTTCGTCGGCCGCCGGTGTGAGCTGAACCGAAGTTTCCCATTCCTCCGGAACGGGGAGGAGACGTCAACGGCGCTCCGCCGCCTTCGCCGCGTCCCACAGGGCGTCCATCTCAGCCAGATCGCTCTGATCCGGCGTGCGGCCGTCCCTCGCCAGTTCGGCCTCGATGAAGTGGAAGCGCCGTACGAATTTGGCGTTGGCCCCGCGCAGCGCGTCCTCGGGCTCGACGCCCAGTTTGCGGGCCAGGTTGGCGACGACGAAGAGGAGGTCGCCCATCTCTTCGGCGGCCTTGTGCGCGTCGCCGGCGGCGATCTCGGCCTTCAGTTCGCCGATCTCCTCGTCCAGCTTGGCGAAGACCTCGTCGGTTGAGGGCCAGTCGAAGCCGACGCGGGCGGCGCGCTTCGTCAGCTTGGCGGCGCGGTGCAGGGCGGGCAGGCCGACGGGGACGTCGTCGAGCACACCGTGCTGGGCCTTCTCGGCGCGCTCGGCGGCCTTGATGTCCTCCCACCTCAGCTTCTGCGACGCGCCGTCCGGCCGGGCCGCCTCCTCGCCGAAAACGTGGGGATGCCGGCGCTCCAGCTTGTCGGCGATGGCGTTCGCCACGTCGTCGAAGGCAAAAAGGCCCTTTTCTTCCGCCATCCGGGCGTGGAAAATCACCTGAAACAGCAGGTCGCCTAGTTCGGAGCGCAGGTCGTCGAAGTCACCGCGGTCGATGGCGTCGGCGACCTCATAGGCCTCTTCCAGCGTGTAGGGGGCGATGGTGGCGAAGGTCTGCTCGACGTCCCACGGGCAGCCGCCGACGGGATCGCGCAGGCGGATCATGATCTGTTTCAGGCGATCGATGGGGGTCGTCATGCCGGCTCTCCGTCGCGGGCGGCGAGACGGGCGCGGACCTCGGCGTGGGCTTCTGGCGTCAGCGGATAGATGCGCAGCACTAGCGCCGAAACCAGCAGCAGGACGACGGGGGCGGCGATGAACAGCCACTGCAGGCCCAGGATCACGCCGGGGTCGTTCACCACCCCCGGCGTCGGGTCGAAGCCGATCCACTCCAGCACGGCGAAGGCGCCGACCGAGATGGCGTAGCCCATCTTGGACGTGGCATTCAGGATGGAGAACAGCAGGCCGGTGCGGTCCGCGCCGTCGTCCAGCCGCACGGCGTCCGAGGCGTCGGCCATCATGGCGCGCAGCAGCAGGTCTGCCGCGCCGAACGCCAGCCCCGTGCCGAAGATGGCGGCCAGCGCGGCGGGAAAGTTTCCGGCCGGGACCAGAAGCGTGGCGGCGGCGAAGCTGGCGGCGAAATAGACGCTGCCGACCGCCAGCGCCCGGTGCTTGCCCATGCGCGTCGCCAGCCAGGCCCAGACGGGTGCTCCGACCAGTCCCGCGACGAAGTAGACCAGCAGCAGGATCGAGGTCTGGTCGCGCTCGAAGCCCCGGGCCTGTTCGAAGAAGTAGAAGAACAGCACGCCGATCAGGCCGCGCGCGGCGCCCAGCAGCAGGTCGGACAGCAGCAGCCGGCGCAGCACCGGCTTGAGGATCAGTTTCAGCGTCGCCCCCACGCCCCCGTGCGGCGGCGGCGCGACGTTGCGCGGCTCGGGCGTGAACAGGAAGGTGATCAGAAGGGCGATGGGCAGCAGGCCCACGATGAAGCCGCCCTGCATACGCACGGCCTCGACGTAGGTCTTGCCCATCATCTCCTGCGCCACGACGGGGATCAGCAGGACCGCCAGCACGCCGACGATGTTGGCCACCTGCCACCAGCCGTAGATGCGCGAGCGCTGGTCGTAGTCGGGCGACAGGACGGCCGCCCAGCTCATCTGGCTGAGCAGGCTGATGGAGTAGCCGAGGTACATGACCACAAGCCACACCGCGAGGTGGGTCGTCCCCGAGCCCTGACCGACGAAGAAGAGCATGGCGACCGAGATCATCAGGATGGGCGCGCCGATCGCCATCCAGACGCGATAGCGGCCCCACTTCGTCGACGTGCGGTCGATGACCATGCCGAGGAAGGGATCCACCACGATGTCGGCCAGCCGCACGATCAGGAAGATCAGGCTGACGGCGGCCAGCGGCACGCCGACGTGGCTGGCGTAGAACTCCGGCAGGGTGACGTAGACGGGCAGTCCCAGCGCCGCATAGGGCAGGCAGGAGGCGGCGAAGGCGGCGAGGGTGGCGTTGGAGCGGCGCGGGGCGGCGGTCGTCATGAAGGGCTCCGGGCCGCGAGTCGGCCGCACAAACACTGCCAGCCTTTTCCCCGCGACGGGAGCGCGCACTTGATGCCGGGAGGCGAACAGGGCTTTGCTGCGCCGATGAGGCGGACCCTGCTCCTTCTGGCGGCGACGGCGGGCCTGGCGGTCGCCGGTCAGACGCGGGCGCAGGACGACGTCTGCGGCGCGTCGCACCCGGGCATGTGGGGAGGTTCAGCCGAGACGAACGCCAACTCGCTGTGGGGGCTGACGTGGTCGCCCTTTGGCACGATCGAGTACGGCTGGGAAACCTATCTGCCGCTCATCCAGCGAGAGCTGGCCACGCCGTGCGGCCCGGGCACGCCGGCGTTCGCCGAAGCGCTGGCGCGGTTCCAGGAGCGGCATGACCTGACGATCACCGGGCAGTTCGACGGTGCCACCTTTCAGGTGTTCCGCGGCCTCTGGCAGGAGCGACGGCCCTTCATCATGGCGCGGGTGCGCGGCGAGGCGTGCCCGGAAGCCGCGTCACAGCGCGACCTGGGCTATCTGCAGCTGGACGAGGAACACGCCGACCGGATCACTCGCCTGCTGCGTTTCGACGTGCTGCACGCCTATCGCGCCATGCGGGCCGCGGCGCGCCGCGAGGTTCCGGAGATCGCGGCCGATCCCGAACTGCTGCAGGTCTTCTCCGGCTGGCGGGACCCGGGAGCGGACGCCGCCCGTTGCGAGATCGAGAAGAACTGCGACGGCCAGAGACGCGCGGTCTGTTCCCCCCACCGGACGGGAACGGCGGTCGATCTTTACGTCGGCCACGTCCAAGGGCTGGGCGTCGATTCGACCAGCCCCGTCAGCCGGCAGCACATGAGCCGCGGACCCACCTATCGCTGGCTTGTCGCCAACGCCCACCGATTTGGATTCGTGCCCTATGTCTTCGAACCCTGGCACTGGGAATGGACCGGACCGACGCCCGAGACCGAGGCCTATTCTCACCCGTCTGACTGAGGGCGAAGCGGCTCTGGCGGCGCGGGTGTTCGGCGCGGCGCTGGACGTAAGCCGCGTGCGTGTTATGGCGACGCCGTTTCCGCGCGCCTTCGTGCCGGGGCGTTGGTTCGGCATCGACTGGATCTGCTGGCCCCGAGCGACCCTGCCCCGTGACCTCAGCGTCGCGCCGCTGCCCTTGCGCGCCACCTTCGTGCACGAACTGGTGCACGTGTGGCAGGCCCAGGTCGGGACCAACCTGCTGGTCGCCAAGCTGAAGGCCGGCGACGGACCCGCGGCCTATACCTATGCGCCCGTGCCCGACTGCGTCTGGGACGGACTGAACATCGAGCAGCAGGCCATGGTGGTGGAGCATCGCTATCGGCTCGAAGAGGGGGGAACCGTCCCGGGCGACCGCGCCTTCTACGATCGGGTCTGTCCATTTTGACGCACGGGGCTTGAAGGCCCGGACGGGGTCGCCATATCCGCAACTGATACGGTGACGAATTTGCGTCGCCGGTTCAGACGGAGGGCGACATGCCGAAGATCCTGGTTCTCTATCACTCGACCTATGGCCACGTGGAAAAGATGGCCGAGGCGGTCGCCGAGGGCGCGCGGTCGGTCGAGGGCGCGGTTGTGGACGTTAAACGCGTAGCGGAACTGGTGCCCGAGGAGCTTGCGAAGCAGAGCGGCTACAAGCTGGACCAGGCAGCCCCGATCGCGAAGCCGGAGGATCTGGGCGACTATGACGCGGTCATCGTCGGAGCCGGCACGCGGTACGGCACGGCGGCCAGCCAGATGCGCAACTTCCTCGATCAGACCGGCGGCATCTGGATGAAGGGCGCGCTGGTCGGCAAGGTCGGCTCGGCCTTCACCTCGACGGCGACCCAGCACGGCGGCCAGGAAACGACGCTGATCGGCCTGATCCAGACCCTGCTGCACCACGGCATGCTGATCGCCGGCCTGCCCTATGCGTGGGCGGGCCAAAACCGGATCGACGAGATCACTGGCGGCAGCCCCTATGGTGCCACCACCATCACGGGTGGCGATGGCAGCCGAATGCCGTCCGACAACGAGCTCGAGGGTGCCCGCTGGCAGGGCCGCTACGTCGCGGAGACGGCGAAGAAGTTGCACGGCTGATGACCGCCCCGGCTGTCTTCTTTGGTCACGGCAGCCCGATGAACGCGCTGGGCGGCCCCTATGTGGACGCCTGGCGTGATCTGGGCCGGGAGATCGGCAAGCCGGGCGGCGTGGTGATGGTGTCGGCCCACTGGGAGACCCAGGGGTTGGGTGTGACGGCGCAAGCGCGACCGCAGACGATCCACGACTTCGGCGGTTTCCCGTCGGAGCTGCACGCCTTTCAGTATCCCGCGCCCGGTTCGCCGACGCTGGCCGCGCGGGTCGCGGACCTGACGGGCGCCGCGCCGGTCGATGACTGGGGGTTGGATCACGGGACGTGGTCAGTGCTGACCCACGTCTGGCCCGAGGCCGACGTGCCGGTCGTGCAGTTGTCGCTGGATCGGCGGCTGGATGCGGCGGGTCATGTGGCCACGGCCCGCAGGCTGAGCGCGCTGAGGGACGAGGGCGTGGTGATCGCCGGCTCGGGCGACTTCGTGCACAATCTGAGGACCTGGAAGCGGACAGGCGGCGACGCCTATCCATGGGCGACGTCGTTCAACGAGGCGGTGAAGGCCGCGATCGTGCGCGACGACGTGGAGGCGCTGGCCGACTGGGTCGGACTGGCCGAGGACGCGCAGCTGAGCGTGCCCACCGATGAGCATTTCCTGCCGCTGCTCTATGTGGCGGCCCAACGTCGGCCGGGCGATGCGGTCAGCTTCTTCAACGATGTGATCGAGAGCGGCTCGATCTCGATGACGGGCGTGCGGATCGGCTGATCAGCCGAAGACGCGCCGGCCGCCGACCCAGGTCCCGGCAACCTTGCCCTGCAGGCGGCGGCCGTCGAACGGCGAGTTCCGGGACTTGGAGCGCAGGGCGGCGGCGTCGACGACGATCGGGGCGTTCGGATCGAACAGCACCAGATCGGCCGGTGCGCCGGCGGTCAGGCGTCCGCCGTCCAGGCCGAGAAGTTCGGCCGGGCCGAGCGTCAGCGGGCGCAGCACTTCCAGCAGTGTCAGATCGTGCTCGTGGTGCAGGCTGAGCGCGGCGGAAAGCAGGGTCTCCAGCCCGACGGCGCCGGGGGCGGCCTGGGCGAAGGGACGACGCTTGTCCTCGGCCGGGGCGGGGGAGTGAGCCGAGGTGATGACCTCGATCCGTCCGTCGCGCACGCCCTCGATCATCGCCAGCCGGTCGCTCTCGGCGCGCAGGGGCGGGTCAAGACGGTAGAAGGTGCGCCAGTCGCCGGCGTCCAGATCGTTGAAGCACAGGTGATTGATCGAGACGCTGGCGGCGACGTCGAGCCCGCGCGCACGGGCGCGATCCAGAGACTCGAGGGCCGCCTCGGTCGAGATCAAATCGATCAGGAGCCTGGCACCCGTCAGTTCAGCCAGCGCGAGATCGCGGTCCAGCTGGATGCGCTCGGCCAGCGCCGGCGCGGCGGGCAGGCCCAGCCAGGCGGCGTTGTCGCTGGCGGTCGCGACGGTGCCGTCGCCCAGCCACGGCTCGACAGGACGCACGGCGACGAGGGCGTCGAAGGCCCCGGCATAGCTCATCACCCGCTGCAGAGTGCGGGTGTTGATCACCGTGCGATCGCCGTCGGTGAAATAGGCGGCGCCGGCCTCGTCCATCAGGCCGATCTCGGCCATCCGATCGCCCAGACAGCCCTTGGTCAGCGCACCTGCCGCAAGCACGCGGACAAGATCGAGGGCGGCACCCCGTCTGTGGATGAAATCGACCATGGCCGGGTCGTCTACGGCGGGATCGACGTCGGGCTGGACGACGATTGACGTGACCCCCCCGGCCGCCGCGGCCAGACTGGCGGACTTCAGGGTCTCCTTGGGTTCGGCACCGGGCTCCCCGGTCTTGACCCGGACGTCGATCAGGCCGGGCGCGAGGCACCTCCCGGCGGCGTCGATGATCTCGACGCCCGAAGGCGCGGAGCCGCCGGCGGCGACGTCAACGATGCGGCCGTCCTGGATCAGGACGGCACCAACCGCGTCGAGGCCCGAGGCGGGGTCCAGCAGGCGCGCGCCGACGACGGCGAAGGCGGTCATCGGTCGCCTCCATGGCGGCGCTGGGTCAGGGCGGCCATCACGGCCATGCGGGCGGCCACGCCCATCTCGACCTGCTCCTGGATCAGCGAAACGCTCAGGTCGTCGGCGACGTCGGAGTCGATCTCGACACCGCGATTCATCGGTCCGGGATGCATGACCCGGGCCCCCGGGGCGGCCCAGGCCAGCTTTTCACGGTCGAGACCCCAGAAGCGGAAATATTCGCGGGTCGAGGGGATGAGGGCCCCCTCCATCCGCTCCAGCTGCAGGCGCAGCATCATGACGACGTCCGCACCGGCGAGGCCTTCGCGCATGTGATGGAAGATCTCGCAGCCCCAGCGGGTCGCGGCCGAGGGGATCAAGGTCGGCGGTCCCACGAGGCGGACGCGGGCACCCAGCATGGACAGCAAGGCGATGTTGGAGCGCGCCACGCGGCTGTGGGCCACGTCGCCGCAGATGGCGACCGTCAGGCCGCCGACGTCGCCGAAAGCGCGACGGATCGTCAGAGCGTCCAGCAGGGCCTGCGTCGGGTGCTGATGGCGCCCGTCGCCGGCGTTGACGACGGCGCAGCCGACCTTTTGTGACAACAGGTGGGCGGCACCCGAGGCACCGTGGCGCACCACGAGAATTTCCGGGGCCATGGCGTTCAGGGTCACGGCCGTGTCGATCAGTGTCTCGCCCTTGGCCACCGACGACGCCTGCACCGGCATGGTGACGACATCGGCACCCAACCGCTTGGCAGCGATCTCGAAGGACGAGGAGGTGCGGGTGGAGTTCTCGAAGAACAGGTTCACCACCGTGCGCCCGGCCATCAGGTCCAGGGCGCGCGGCGATTCGGTCCGGTTGTGCTCGGCGAACGCGTCGGCGAGGTCGAGCAGGGCGTGGGCGGTGGGGGGATTGAGATCGGTCGCCGACAGGAAATGGTCGGCCGGAAACGGCGTCAGCCGCTCCTGGATCGCATCGGGGACGGCGGCCACATCGGTCATCAAAGCGGCGTCATAGGCCAGACTCACGCCAGATGGAACAGCACCAGCAGGATCGGGATCACCGCCGCCGCGCCAACGGTCGTCAGGGCCACGATCCCGGCCATCAGGGGCGCGTCGCCGCCCATCTGGCGCGCCAGCATGTAGCTGGCCGCCGCCCCGGGGGCCGCGCCGCACATCAGGGCGATGCCCTGGGCCGTGGCGTCGCCGCCGTACAGGACGCACAGCCCCCACATCAGGGGCGGGGTGACGATCAACTTGACGAAAGTCACCGCGGTGATGGTGACCTTGCGCCGCGCCACCTCGGCGAAGCTGAGGCCGGCCCCGGCCACGATCAGACCGAGCGGCAGGGCGGCGGCCCCCAGCAGCTCCAGCGTGTCCGACAGGCCGGGCAGGCGCGGCACGCCGGCCAGGTTCAGGGCCAGCCCGATCAGGCAGGCGACGAGGATAGGGTTGGAGACGATGGCCCTTGCCAGCGACAGGACCGACAGCGGCTTGCGGTCGGCACCCCAGCGCTCCAGCACCACGACGCACAGGATGTTGGTCACGGGGATCATGGCCCCGATGACGACGGCGGCCAGCGCCAGTCCGTCGGGGCCGTAGACCGACTGGATGACCGGCAGGAAGACGAAGCTGTTCCAGCGGATCACCCCCTGAAACACGCTGGTGTAGGCCGGCCCGTCCAGGCGGATCAGCGGCTTCAGCAGCAGGGTGATCGTGGCGATGATCAGGACCGAGGTCACCGCCGCCAGCCCGGCCGCGCCCGCGCCGCCGCCGGAGATGTCGGCGCTCCAGATCGCCGGGATCAGAAAGCCGGGATAGAGCAGATTGATCGACAGCTTCTCGATCGGCCGCCACGTCGCGTCGGGCAGGAAGTCGGATTTGCGCAGGCCGTAGCCGATGGCGATCAGGACGAAGACCGGCAGGACGCCGGCGAGCAGGGCACCCATCAGCCCCTCAGCCGGTCCAGCGCGCCTTGAAGGATCCAGGCGGCCGCGGTGCGGTCGACCACCTGGGCACGGCGTTTGCGGTTCAGGTCCAGATCCTCGATCAGGAACCTCTCGACCGCGCTGGTCGACAGGCGCTCGTCCTGGAAGGCCACGGGCACGGGGCGCAGACGTTGCAGATTGCGGGCGAACGCCCGGCACGACTGGGCGCGCGGGCCCTCGGTGCCGTCCATGTTCAGCGGCAGGCCGATGACCAAACCGGAGGCGGCGCGCCCGTCCATCAGCTTCAGCAGGGCGTGGGCGTCGTCGGTGAATTTCGTCTTGCGGATCAGCTGCAGCGGGCTGGCGATCATGCGACCGGGGTCGGATGTGGCCACGCCGATAGTCTTTTCGCCGAGGTCCAGACCGAACCACGGGGTGTTGGGCGGGGTCTGGTCGCGCAGCTGTTCAAGCGTCAGATCAATCACCCTGCGGCGGTGAGGCTGGCGCGGCCGGGAGTCAAGGCGCAAGCTCCTGTCGACAGCAGGTATGGAGCACATGATGACGTTGAAGATCGCCGCCGCGATTGCGGCCACGCTGGTTGTGTCGGCCTGCGACGCGCCGGACGACGGGCCAGTCCAGGATGCCCCCGCCGATCAGCGCCCGGCATCGGGGCCGCTGACGCCCGCGGGACCGGCGCTGACCCTGTCGCCGGATGCGGAGCCGTCGCTCCAGCAGGCTGCCTACGTCGTCGAGCTGGATGTGCTGGAGGGGCAGGGGGCCGCGACGGTCAAACTGTTCGGAACCGGCGGCGGCGACCCGGCGATGAACGGGCTCTACACCTACGTCGCCTTCTTCCTCGACCCGGCCGAAGGTTGGCGGGTGTTCCGTATCGGCGATTTCCTCGACTACCGCGTGCTGTCGTCAACACCCGGCCGGGTCGAGATCGAGGTCGACGAGAGCGTCATGGACGCGGCAACCAGCGAGATCGGCGCGCGCACGCATCGGCTGATCGTCGGCTGGGCACCGGGCGCGGACGGCGCTGCACCGGAGGCGGTGACGCTGACCCCCGCACAGTAGGCTGCCGCCTTGTGAAAGCCCGGCGGGGCCGCTAATCCCGCGCCTTCACCGCACGTGCAGGAGGGCCGCATGGCCATCGACGCCGCGACGGTGCGCAAGGTCGCGCATCTCGCCCGGATCAAGACGCCCGAGGACCGGCTGGAGCCGCTGGCCGCCGAGCTGAACGGCATCCTGGCCTGGATCGAGCAGCTGAACGAGGTCAACGTGGAGGGCGTCGAGCCGATGACGTCGAACGTGGCCCAGCCGCTGCGGTTGCGCGACGACGTGGTGACCGACGGCGCCAGGGTGGACGCCGTGTTGTCGAACGCGCCGAAGTCGGCGGACGGCTTCTTCGTTGTGCCCAAGGTGGTGGAATGAGCGATCTCACCTCACTCACCTTGAAGGCCGCGCTGGACGGGCTGAAGGCGCGCGACTTCTCGTCCGAAGAGATCACGACGGCCTTCCTGACCCGCATCGAGGCCGCCAACCCGGCGCTGAATGCCTATGTCGAGGTCACTGCCGACAAGGCGTTGGGCATGGCGCGCGCAGCCGACGCGAGGTTGAAGGCCGGGGAGGGGGCACCGCTGGACGGCGCGCCGTTGGGCATCAAGGACCTGTTCTGCACCGACGGTGTCCAGACGACCGCCGGATCCAACATGCTGCGTGGCTTCGTGCCGCCGTATGAATCGACCGTCACCGCCAACCTGTGGCGCGACGGGGCGGTGATGCTGGGCAAGTTGAACATGGACGAGTTCGCCATGGGCTCTTCCAACGAGACCAGCGCCTTCGGCCCCGTGGTCAATCCGTGGAAGTCGAAGGCGTCCAACGCCGACCTGACGCCCGGCGGCTCGTCGGGCGGCTCGGCGTCCTCGGTCGCAGGCGACCTGTGCCTCGCCGCCACAGCCTCCGACACCGGCGGCTCGATCCGCCAGCCGGCGGCCTTCACCGGCACGGTGGGGATCAAGCCGACCTATGGCCGGGCCAGCCGCTTCGGCATGGTCGCCTTCGCCAGCTCGCTGGACCAGGCGGGGCCGATCACCAGGACGGTCGAGGACGCCGCCATCCTGCTGCGCTCCATGTGCTCGTTCGATCCCAGGGACTCGACCAGCCTCGACGTCGAGACGCCGGACTGGACGCAGTCGCTGAGCAAGGGCGTGAAAGGCCTGCGCATCGGCGTGCCGAAGGAATACGTCGTCGACGGCATGCCCCCCGAGATCCAGAACCTCTGGGACCAGGGCGTCCAGTGGTTGAGGGACGGAGGTGCCGAGATCGTCGAGATCAGCCTTCCCCACACCAAATATGCCCTGCCAGCGTACTACATCATCGCCCCGGCCGAGGCCTCGTCGAACCTGGCCCGCTACGATGGCATGCGCTTCGGCCATCGGGCGGGCGAGGCGAAGTCGCTGACGGACCTTTACGAGACCAGCCGCGCCGAGGGCTTCGGCAAGGAGGTCCAGCGCCGCCTGACCATCGGGGCCTATGTGCTGTCGGCCGGCTTCTACGACGCCTACTACGTCCGCGCGCTGAAGGTGCGCCGCCGCATCGCCCAGGACTTCGACGACGTCTGGGGCCGGGTCGACGCCATCCTGACGCCGTCCACGCCGTCCGCCGCCTTCGCGCTGGGCGACAAGCAGATCGACCCGCTGCAGATGTATCTGAACGACATCTTCACGGTGACGGCGAACCTGGCCGGCCTGCCGGGAATCTCGGTACCGGCCGGGCTTGATTCGGGCGGTCTGCCGCTGGGGCTTCAGGTCATCGGCAAGGCGCTGGACGAAGCGACGGTGTTCCAGGTCGCCGACGCGCTGGAACGCGCCGCGGGCTTCACGGCGCGGCCAGATCAGTGGTGGTGATCTGAGGTAGCCCGCGATGGAGGCCTGACCGGGAATCGAACCCGGGTGCAAGGATTTGCAGTCCTCTGCGTCACCACTCCGCCATCAGGCCGCGGGATCGTCGAAACGGCCCGGGTCATCGCGAGGGGCGTCAGCTATCAGATCGGATCACGCGCCGCAACGCGCCTTTGAAATCAGTGGTCGGCCACCGTATGGACGGTTCCCCAACGGCGCGCCTTCGCCTATAAGCGCGGTGCAAATCAACGACTGGTGACAAAGATGGACATGACGGCGGCGCGCAAGGCGATGGTGGACAGCCAAGTCCGCGTCAACGACGTCACCGACCGGGCACTGCAGGCGGCGCTGCTGGCCGTGCCGCGCGAGAAGTTCTGCGCCCCGGGGCGCGAGTTCTCGGCCTATGCCGAGGTCGAGGTCGAGATCGCGGCCGGCCGCAGCCTGATGGAGGTCCGCGAGGTCGCCAAGATGCTGCAGTTCGCCGTGCCGCGCGATGGCGAAACCGCCCTGGCGATCGCTGGCCCCTACGCCGCCGCCGTGCTGGCGCGCATGGGTCTGAAGGTGACGGCGCAGGAAGCCGACCCCGCGGTGTTCGACGTCGTCGGCGGGACGCTGGAAGAGCAGGGCGTCGAGACGGTCGTCGGTCCGCTGACCCAACCCCACGTCGGCGAGTGGGACCTGATCGTCAGCGAGGGCGGCGTGGCCACCCGGCCGGACGCCTGGCTGGACGCGCTGAAGCCCGGCGGTCGCGCCGTGTTCGTCGAACGCGACGGCAGGGTGGGGCGCGCCGTCCTGTACGTGCGCGGCGAGCAGGGGCTGTCGCGCCGGGAGCTGTTCGACGCGGCCCCACCCGTGCTGGACGCCCTGCGTCCCGCCCCGGCATTCGCCCTGTGACGACGGATCGCGGCTGTTCGCGCGTGAATAAAACTTAACTGGCGTGCGGCAGAGGGTTTCCGCACTTACCTCGGTCACACTACGGCGCCGCTCCCCCGGCGCGGGTTTCAAGGTCTGAACATGTTGAACCGCACCAGAGCGCTGGTCTCCGCCGCCGTCCTCGCCCTCGCCGCAGGACTGGCCGCGCCCGCCTTCGCACAGGAGACGCTCGAGCAGGCGGCGGATCTGGCCTATCGCACCAACCCCACGGTGCTGGGACAGCGGGCCAGCCAGCGCGCGCTGGACGAGTCGGTGCCGCAGGCCCGCGCCGGACTGCGGCCCTCGATCGACGTGTCGGTCGGTGCCAACTACAGCTTCTCGGACAGCGCCGGCGGCCCGCGCGAAATCGACACCGACGGCGACGGCATTCCGGACACGACGATCACCGTGCCGGCCTCCAACAACGACTCGACCTCCGGCAGCGTCAGCATCGGACTTTCCCAGACCCTGTGGTCGGGCGGCCGGATCGGTCTGGGCATCTCTGTGGCCGAAGCCAACGTTCTGGCCGGCCGCGAGAACCTGCGGGGCGTAGAGCAGCAGGTGCTGGCCTCGGTGATCCAGGTCTATGCCGACGTGCTGCGGGACGAGGAGATCCTGCGTATCCGGGAATCCAATCTGACGGTGCTGCAGCGCCAGCTGGACGAGGCCAATGCCCGCTTCGAGGTCGGTGAGATCACGCGGACCGACGTGGCCCAGGCCGAAGCGCGTCTGGCGCAGTCGCAAGCTGATCTGGCCAATGCGCGGGCCCAGCTCGCGGTCAGCCGCGCCGCCTATGCGGCCGTGGTCGGTCAGGCTCCCGGCACGCTGACGCCGCTGCCCCAGTTGCCGGGAGTCCCGGCGGACTTCGACTCGGCGCTCGTCGTGGCGCTGGAAGAGAACCCCTCCATTCGCTCGGCCATCTACGGCTTGTCCGCCGCTGAGTCGCGCGTGGCGTTGGCCCGGGCCGAATATCTGCCGTCCGTCCGCGCGACCGCGTCCTACGGCGGCTCCACCAGTGACCTCGGCAACCTCGGCGAACTGGCCGACGAGACGGCCTTTCGCGCCGGAGCCACCCTGTCGGTGCCGATCTTCACCGGCGGCCTGAACGGCTCGCGCGTCAGCCAGGCCCTCGAGCAGGCCAACGTCGCCCAGATCGCCATCGAGGGCGAACGCCGCGGCGTCCTGCAGTCGGTGTCCAACGCCTATGCTCAGCTGGTCTCGGCGCGCGCCACGGTGCTGGCGGGCGAGGAGGCGGTCCGCGCCGCCACTGTCGCCGCCGAGGGGGTGCGTCAGGAGGCCCAGGTCGGTCTGCGCACCACGCTGGACGTGCTGAACGGCGAGCTGGAGTTGCGCAATGCCGAGGTCGCCCTCGCCACCGCGCGTCGCAACGAATACGTGGCGCAGGCCAACCTTCTGCTGGCCATGGGTCGACTGGACATCACCGTGCTGGCTCCGGGGGCCGAGGTCTACGATCCGACCGCCAACTATCAGCGCGTGCGCAACCGCGGAGCGCTGCCGTGGGAAGGGGCGATCGAGGCACTGGACCGGATCGCCGCGCCGCCGGTCACCGCCACACCGGATGCGCCGGACGCCCCGATCGACCAGCGACTGAAGGGCGACGTCATCCAGACCGCGCCCGGCGAACTGCGGCCGTATTAACCTGAGAGGCGAAAAACGTCCGTTGATTCCGCGTGCCGATGGTGCGACGACAGGGCGTCCCTTCACGCCGTCGGCCCGTCGCGACGCCTCCGTCCAAGGTTGAACCATGACCGATCAGACCGCTCAGGAACCGACGATGGAGGAGATCCTGGCGTCGATCCGCCGGATCATCTCCGAAGACGACGCACCGGCCGAAACGGCCCAGGCCGCGGCACCCGAGCCCGCGCCCGCGCCGGAACCGGCTCATGAGCCCGAGACGGTCGACATCTCGCCGGCCATGATGGACGAGCCGACCTCGACGCAGGACGACGACGTTCTGGAACTGACCGACCGCTATGAAGAGCCGGCTGCCGCAGAGACGATCGGCGATCTGGACGTTTCGCCGACCGCGCCCGAGCCCGAGCCCTTCCCCGCCGCGAGAGCGCCGGAGCCGGTTGCGGCACCTGTGCCGTCCGCCGAGGGACTGATGGGGGCCGCCGCCGCCGGCGCCGCAATCAGCGCCTTTGCGGGACTGACCGCCGCCGTGCGCAAGCCGGCCGAGGTGGACCTGCCCACTGGCACGAGCACCTCGCTGGAGGCGCTGGTCGGTTCGCTGCTTCAACCGATGCTCAAGGACTGGCTGGAGGCCAATCTGCCGGCCATCGTCAAGGCGGAGGTACGCAAGGAAGTCGAACGCCTTGCCCGCCAGGCCGGCTGAGCCCTCGCACATTTGCGAACCCTTTTGAGGGCGGCTCCCCGGCGGAGCCGCCCTTTCTATTGTCAGGAGGAATTCCTTGAGCGGAATCCTGAAGTCTTTGGCTTACCTCGCGATAATCAGCGCCCCAGTCGCTGTGGTGTGCTGGTTCGTGAACTGGAACCTGCTTGTTCAAGCCAAACGGGATCATCTGACTCCGATCGAGCGTGAAGCGCTCAAGAACGGAGACATCAACGTGTCTTTCTTGCTGGCCTTCACGAGAAGCGCCTCGATGCGGGCGGACAAGCGAATTACTCGCCTGACGACATGGGCTCGCGTGCTTTTCTTTTGGCCCATCGGCGCCGTGCTGTTCGCGGCTCTGCTATTCCGCCTCCTTGGCATCAATCAGACCTGATGAAGAACGCCCGCCAAATGCTTGAGAAGAATTTCGACCCGAAGTCCGCCGAGCCGCGCCTGTACGAGATGTGGGAGGCGTCCGGCCTGTTCGCGCCGCGGGAGGACGCAAGCGAGACCTATTCCATCGTCATCCCGCCGCCGAACGTGACGGGCAGCCTGCACATCGGCCATGCGCTGAACAACACGCTGCAGGACGTGCTGGCGCGCTATCACCGGATGCGGGGCAAGGCGGTGCTGTGGCTGCCCGGCACGGACCACGCGGGCATCGCGACGCAGATGGTGGTGGAGCGTCAGCTGGCGGCGGCGGGCAACGTCGGCCGTCGCGACATGGGCCGCGACGCCTTCGTCGAGACGGTGTGGAAGTGGAAGGCGGAGAGCGGCGGCACGATCGTGCGCCAGCTGCGTCGTCTGGGCGCCAGCTGCGACTGGTCGCGCGAGCGGTTCACCCTGGACGAGGGGCTGTCGGCGGCGGTGCGCAAGGTCTTCGTGCAGCTGCACAAGGAAGGCCTGATCTATCGCGACAAGCGGCTGGTGAACTGGGATCCGCACTTCCAGACGGCCATCTCGGACCTCGAGGTCGAGCAGAAGGAGGTCGACGGCGCCTATTGGCACTTCGCCTATCCGCTGGCGGACGGCGTGACCTATGAGCACCCGATCGCCTTCGACGAGGAGGGCGAGGCGACGGAATGGGAGACGCGCGACCACATCGTCGTCGCCACGACGCGGCCGGAGACGATGCTGGGCGACACCGGCGTGGCGGTGCATCCGGAGGACTCTCGCTATGCCGGTCTGATCGGCAAGTCGGTGATCCTGCCGATCACGGGCCGCCGCATCCCGATCGTGGCCGACGAGTACGCCGACCCGACCAAGGGCTCGGGCGCGGTGAAGATCACGCCGGCGCACGACTTCAATGACTTCGGCGTCGGCAAACGGGCAGGGCTGGACGTGATCAATGTCTTTGATCAGTTCGCCCGTATTCGACGTGCTGGTGCTGCGTCTCCCGAAATGATCCGGGAAATGTCTCAGTCTTCCGCTGACTATGTCCGCGTTACGCCCACGGTTCTTGAAGATGACGCGATCGCCGCCATCCCGGCAGACCTCCAGGGCATGGACCGCTTCGCCGCGCGCAAGGCCATCGTCGCTCGGGCCGAGGAAGAGGGCTGGCTGAAGCAGATCGAGAAGACCCGCCACATGGTGCCGCACGGCGACCGGTCGGGCGTGGTGATCGAGCCATGGCTGACGGACCAGTGGTACGTCGACGCCAAGGTGCTGGCCCAGCCGGCGCTCAAGGCCGTGGAGGACGGGGACACGGTCTTCGAGCCGAAGAGCTATGAGAAGATCTACTTCGAATGGCTGAGGAACATCGAGCCGTGGTGCATCAGCCGCCAGCTGTGGTGGGGGCACCGCATCCCCGCCTGGTACGGGCCGAACGGCGAGATCTTCGTGGCCGAGACGGAGGAGGAGGCGCGGGCACAGGCCGGCGACCTGCCGCTGACGCAGGACGAGGACGTGCTGGACACCTGGTTCAGTTCGGCCCTGTGGCCGTTCTCGACCATGGGCTGGCCGGAGAAGACGGCGGATCTGGAGCGGTTCTATCCGACCAGCGATCTGGTCACGGCGGCGGACATCATCTTCTTCTGGGTCGCCCGGATGATGATGATGGGCCTGCACTTCACCGGCGAGGCGCCCTTCAAGCGGGTGATCATCAACGGCCTGGTCCGCGACGAGAAGGGCCAGAAGATGTCGAAGTCCAAGGGCAACGTCATCGACCCGCTGGAGATCGTGGACGAGGTCGGCGCCGACGCCCTGCGCTTCACCATGGCCATCCTGTCGGGCACGCGCGACATCAAGTTGTCGAAGCAGCGCATTGAAGGCTATCGCAACTTCGGCACCAAGCTGTGGAACGCGGCGCGGTTCAGCCAGATGAACGACTGCGCGCGAGTGGCCGGGTTCGACCCGGCGGGCGTGACGTCGACGCTGAACCTGTGGATCCGCGGCGAGCTGACGAAGACCGAGCGTCAGGTGTCGGCGGCGCTGGAGGCCGGACGCTTCGACGAGGCGGCGCAGGCGCTGTACCGCTTCGTCTGGAACGTGTTCTGCGACTGGTATCTGGAGCTGGCCAAGCCGGTGTTCCAGGGCGCGGACGAGACGGCCAAGGCCGAGACGCGGGCGATGACGGCCTGGACGTTGGACCAGACGATCAAGCTGCTGGCGCCCGTCATGCCCTTCATCACCGAGGAGCTGTGGGCCGAGCTGGGCAAGACCGGCGCGCCGCGTGACGAGGGGATGCTGCTGGGCGCCGCCTGGCCCGACCTGCCGGACGCCTTCGTCGACGCCGGAGCCGAGGCGGAGATCGGCTGGCTGATCGAGGTGGTCGAGGCGATCCGCGCGTTGAAGGGCGAGATGGGCGTGGCGACGACGAAGCCGCCGCTGACCTTCCTGTCGCCCGAAGCGACCGTGGCGGAGCGGGTGGAGCGTCATCGCGACCTGCTGACCGGGCTGGCGCGGGTGTCCGACGTGGCCGTGGCCGATCAGGCCCCGGCGGGCGCGGTGGCGTTCGTGGCCGGGGGCGGGGCGGCGGCGCTGACGCTGGCCGGTCTGGTCGACGTGGCGGCCGAGCGCGCGCGGCTGGACAAGGAGATCAAGGGCATCGAGGCCGACGTCGCGGTGTTCTCGAAGAAGCTGGATAACCCTAACTTCGTCGCCCGCGCGGTGCCCGAGGTGGTGCAGGAGCAGCGCGACAAGCTGGCGGCGGCCCAGGCCGACCGGGCGCGTCTGGAGGCGGCGCGCGAACGGCTCGCCGCCCTCGGGTGACCGTCCGTCTGGACCAGCTGCTGGTCGCCCGCGGTTTGGTCACCAGCCGGGCGCGGGCGCGGGCGGCGATCGAGGCGGGCGGAGTCACGGTCGACGGTGCGCCCGGAACATCGCCGGCACAGAAGGTGCGAGAGGACGCGGCGCTGACCGTGCGGGAGGCGCACGACTGGGTCGGGCGGGGCGCGCTGAAGCTGGCGCATGCGCTCGAGCTCTGGCCGGTGGCGGTCGAGGGCCGGGTGGTGCTGGACGTCGGCGCCTCGACCGGCGGCTTCACCGAGGTCTGCCTGAGAGCGGGTGCCGCCGCAATCTATGCCGTCGACGTGGGGCGGGCCCAGCTCCATCCCGCGGTATCCGGCGACCCACGCGTGGTGAACCTGGAGGGCACCGACGCGCGGGACCTGTCGTCGGAAATGATCCCGAAGGCACCGGAGCTGATCGTTTGCGACGCCAGCTTCATCGGTCTGGCCAAGGTCCTCCCTGCGGCGCTGGAGCTGGCGGCACCCGGCGCGGACCTGGTCACCCTGGTCAAGCCGCAGTTCGAGATGGACAGCCGCGCCGAGGTCGGTCGCAAGGGCGTAGTCCGCGACGCCGAGGCGCGTCAGGCCGCGCTCGACCGGGTCGCGGCGTGGCTCGAAAGCGTCGGCTGGCCGGTGCGCGAGACGACCGAAAGCCCGATCGTCGGCGGCGACGGCAACCACGAATGGCTGCTGTGGGCGAGGCGGGCCTGACACCGACCTCAAGCAGCGAGCGCCCGCGGCGCGAGCGGTAGGTTACATGGCCTCAAGCAGCGAGCGCCCGCGGCGCGAGCGGTAGGTTACATGGCCTCAAGCAGCGAGCGCCCGCGGCGCGAGCGGTAGGTCAGAAAAAGGAAAAACCCCCGGCGGATTGCTCCACCGGGGGCTTCCGGCCCGTCGCCGATCGACAGGGGGGCTGGAAAAGAGCGGCGACGGGATTCGGTCAGTAGCCGTAACGGTCGCAGACCTCGCGGCTGGAGATGACGGTACGGCCCCAGCGGTCGCGCTCGCGGACCGTGACGGTCCGGCAACCGTCGTCCCGGCCGTAGGCGTCGTAGCCGTAGCCGGAGCGGGCGTAGGGGTCGCGGCGGTAGTCGTCGCGATAGGGCTGCTGGTAGCCCTGATCGTAGCCGTAGCGACGGTCGTCATAGCGGTCGTCGTGGGCATAGCGGTCGTCATAGCCGCGGCAGTCCGACGAACCGGACCCCACGCCCGCGCCGATCAGGGCGCCGACCACGCCGCCGAGGACGCTGCCCTCGGTGCGACGACCGCGGGCGGCCATCTGGGACCCGGCGACCGCGCCGATCGCGGCACCGAAGGTGGCACCGGCGGCCTGCCGCTGGCCGCGATCGCGGTCGCAGTAGCCCGGCGCGCTGCGCTGGGCGTAGTCCGGATCGTAGCCATAGCCGTAGGACCGGCCGTAAGGATCGTAGTTCTGGGCCTGGGCCGGCACGGCGGCGGTCGCGAGCACGCCGGCCGCGGCGGCGGCGGAGGCGAGGGCGGCGAGGCGGGTCGGGCGGGCCATGAAACTCTCTCGTGAAGTGGGGGCGGGAACGCCCGGTCTGACGCTTATGACCGGGGGCGGCTGAACGGGCGTTGAGCGCGCCGTTCATCTTCGTTCAGGTTTCGGCCCTTGCGCACGGGGCGCGGCACGGCGAGAAGCCGGCGATGACGATTACGCTGAACATCGAGCGCGTAGGCGGGCAGGGCGACGGCGTTGCCCGCGGCCCGGACGGCACCGTCTTCGTTCCGCTGACCCTGCCGGGCGAGGTCGTCGAGGCCGAGGTGTCCGACGGGCGCGGCGAGGTGGTCGACCTGATCACGGCCAGCGACGCACGGGTCGCGCCGCCATGTCCCCACTTCGGCGACTGTGGCGGGTGCGCGCTGCAGCACTGGGCCGACACGCCCTATCTGGACTGGAAGCGGGAGCAGGTGATCCACGCCCTGGCGCGCGAAGGGCTGGAGACCGAGGTGGCGGCGACGGCGGCCACCCCGCCGCATGCGCGCCGACGGGTGGCGCTCCATGCCCGGCGGCGGCCGGACGGGTCGGTGGCGCTGGGGTTCAAGGCGAGACGGTCGTGGAGGCTGGTGGAGATCCGGACCTGCGTCATCGCCGACCCTCGGATCGTGGCGGCGCTCCCGGCTCTGACCGAGGTGGCGGCGGCCTTCCTCGAGCATCCCAAGTCGGCACCCAGCCTGCATGTCACGGCGACCGACGCCGGTCTGGACGTCGAAGTGACGGGGGTGGAGCGCAAGACGGGCGGCGGTCTGTCAGGTGACGGCCGGGCACGGGCGATCGCCGCGGCGACTGCGGCCGACCTGGCGCGGTTGAGCCTGGCGGGCGAAGTCCTGGTCATGCGGCGCACGCCGGTTGTGAGCTTCCGGCCGGCCCGGATCGTTCTGCCGCCCGGCGGCTTCCTTCAGGCCTCGCCGCAGGCCGAGGCGATCATGGTCTCCGAGGTCGTCGCGGCGGCCCGCGGTGCCCGCAAGGTCGTCGACCTGTTCTGTGGTGCCGGAACCTTCACCTTTCCACTGGCGGAGATTGCGCCGGTACTGGCGGCCGACGCCGGGGCCGAGGCGGTCGCGGCCCTGAACGCGGGACGCACGTCCGCGCCGCGCCTGAAACCCATCACCGCCCATGCCCGCGACCTGTTCCGTCGGCCTCTGTCGCCCTTTGATCTGAAAGGATGCGACGTGGCCGTGCTGGACCCGCCGCGCGCCGGTGCCGTGGAACAGGTACGCCAACTGGCGGACGCCCGGACAGTCGAACGCCTCGCCTACGTCAGCTGCAATCCCGTCACCTTCGCTCGGGACGCAGCCGTGCTTGTCGCCGCCGGCTACTGGCTGGAGCGGGTGCTGCCGGTGGACCAGTTCCTGTGGTCCGGCCATGTTGAGCTGGTGGCCACCTTCCGGAGGTGATCGGCCTGTCGCCGCCTATGCCGCGTCGAACAGGTCCATCTGCGGCCGCATGTCCGGCGGGACGCGGAAGCGGGTGACGTCGAGTTCGTAACGGGGACCGTCCAGCCCAAGGCGTTTGATGGCGGCCTTGAACCGGGCGGCGATCAGATCGGCGACCGGGCCCGTACCCTTCATGCGCTGCGACCAGTCAGGATCATAGTCGCGGCCACCGCGCGTCTGACGGACCAGCGACATCACGCGTGCCGCGCGGTCGGGTCGGGCCTCGCTCAGCCATTGGCGGAACAGGTCCTTGATCTCCAGCGGCAGGCGCAGGGTGACGTACATGGCGGTTGAGGCACCCGCCTTCTTCGCCGCTGCCAGCACCGCTTCCAGCTCGTGGTCGTTGAGGCCAGGAATGACGGGGGCGAAGCCTACCCCGACGGGCACGCCGGCGTCGGCCAGCCGGGAGATCGCCTCCAGCCGTTTTGCGGGGGTCGAGGCGCGGGGCTCCATGGCGCGGGCCAGCGCGCGGTCGAGCGTGGTGATCGAGACGAATGCCGAGGCGAGCCCCTCGCGCCCCATGGGGCTCAGAATGTCGAGATCGCGGCTGATCAGGACCGACTTGGTGATGATCGACAGGGGATGGTTGAAGCGCTGCATGACCTCAAGGATTGCGCGCGTCGACTTCAGCTCGCGCTCGACCGGCTGATAGGGGTCGGTGTTTCCGCCTATGTGGATGCGCTTGCAGACGTACCGGGGCTTTGAGAGCTCCTGTTCCAGAAGATGTGCGGCGTCCGGCTTCCAGAAGATCCGGCTCTCGAAATCCAGGCCCGGGGATAGGCCCATCCAGGCATGGGACGGACGGGCGTAGCAGTAGACACAGCCATGTTCGCAGCCCTTGTAGGGGTTGATGGAGCGGTCGAAGCCGATGTCTGGGCTCTGGTTCCGGGCAATGATCGTGCGGGCGCGCTCGGGCGTGAACTGGGTGCACAGGGGCGGGGCTGACGCATCTTCGGGAGTCCAGCCGTCGTCGACGTCATGCACGGTCCTGGCTTCATATCGTCCCGTTGCATTGGATCGCGCGCCTCTGCCCTTCACCTCGGCCATGGGAGAAAGATAGCAGGAAAAAAGAACAAAGCAAGAACATACGCCGTCCGTCGCAACGCCATCAAGCCGCCGGCTGCCGCGAGGCGAGTGCCAAGGTGCGGAGAACTGGTGCGGATGAGAGGACTCGAACCTCCACGCCTCGCGGCGCTGGAACCTAAATCCAGTGCGTCTACCAGTTTCGCCACATCCGCAGGTCCGCGCCGGTTCTAGCGGCTCGGGATTGGCGCGCAATGCCCCCGGTCAAAAGAGACTCTCGCCACAGTGGTGGTTTCGTGCCCAGATGATCTCCTTTTGGTGAGGAGACGGCAGATGAAGATCACTGGAGTTCTTGGTGCCTCGGCACTGCTGGCCTTGGCGGGCTGCGCATCCAACGACCTGAGGGCCGACGCGTCGGGCCACTGTGCCGCAAACATCTCTTCCCGGGTTCTGGCGTCGGATTGCGCAGCACCGGTGGCGCGCACCTCACCGGCGCTCCGGAAGGTCCAGCAGCGCAATCCCGCCGTGGATCGAGCCCTGCGCCAGGGAGCGTGACGGAGGGCACGGCCCCTGAGCCGGCCGGAGGTCCGACACTTCGGTTCACAAATGAAAAGGCCCGGGATTGCTCCCGGGCCTTTTTGCATTGATCGTCTCCGGTCAACGCTTGTCGTGGTCGTCCGTCGGAGACGGGGCACCCGGCATGGGCGGAACCGGTCCGGGAGGCGCGTCGGGGTGCAGTTCCGGCACGTCGACGATACCGCGACCCACGTGGCTCTTGTGGACGCCGTACAGCAGGTAGATCACCAGGCCGATGCCGCCCCAGATCGGCAGCACCATCTTGGCGTCGTGCGGCAGGTTCCAGAACAGGAAGGCGCAGCCGGCGGCCGAGAGCGGAGCCATGATCCACACCAGCGGCGTCCGGAACGGACGGTGCCGGTTCGGCTCCTTCACCCGCAGCATCATCACGGCGATGGACACCATGAAGAAGGCGAAGAGGGTTCCGGAGTTGGAGATGTCCGCCAACTGACCGACCGGGAACAGGGCACCGGCCGTGGCCACCGCCATGCCGGTGAACAGGGTAACGATGTGCGGCGTCTTCCACTTGGGGTGAACCCGCGAGAAGGCTTCCGGCAGCAGGCCGTCGCGCGCCATCACGAAGAAGATGCGGGTCTGGCCGTAGATCATCATCAGGATGACCGACGGCAGGGCCACGAAGGCGGCGGTGCCGAGCGCGTTGCCGACGGCCTCATAGTTGATCTCGCGCAGAACGTGGGCAAGCGCCTCGTTCGAGCAGACCAGCTGGTTGGCATTCTGGGCGAGGGCACAGGCGGCGGTGAAGGCGGCCGAGCCCGGCTGAACCGCCGAACCGTCAGCACCCACGACCGGCTGGGCGCCGATGGCCCCGACCGCACCGACGGCAACGAGCAGATAGAAGATGGTGCAGATGGCCAGCGAGCCGATCAGGCCGATGGGGACGTTGCGCTGCGGGTTCTTGGTTTCTTCCGCCGCCGTCGAGACGGCGTCGAAGCCGACGTAGGCGAAGAAGATCGACGCGGCGGCACCGACGATGCCCATGCCGGTCGTGCCTTCAGGACCGAACCAGCCGTTGGGCGCGAACGGCGAGAAGTTGCCGGTATTCATCGCCGGGATCGTCAGGGCGATGAAGGCGGTCAGGGCGGCAACCTTGATCACCACCAGCACGGCGTTCACGCGGGCCGACTCGGTCGTTCCGCGCATCAGAAGAAGCGTCACCAGCATGGCGACGATGATGGCCGGCACGTTGATGTAGCCGGCGCCCTCGATGTTGACGTTCGGGGAGGGGATCCAGCCGTTCATCGTCCAGGCGGGACCCGCGGACAACAGATCTGGCCAGTCGAACCCGAGCGCGTTCTCCGCCAGACCCATGGCATAGCCAGACCAGCCGACGGAGACGGCGGACGCAGCCACCGCATATTCGAGGATAAGCGCCCAGCCGACCATCCAGGCCAGAAGTTCGCCCATGACGGCGTAGGTGTAGGTGTAGGCGGAGCCCGAAACCGGGGCCATGGCCGCCAGTTCCGAATAGCAGAGCGCGGCGACGGCGCAGACGGCACCGGCGATGACGAAGCTGTACATCATGCCCGGGCCGGCCTTTTGCGAGGCGGCGGCGGTGAGCACGAAAATGCCGGTGCCGATGATGGCCCCGATGCCCAGCAGCGTCAGCTGCAGCGGGCCCAGCGAGCGATGTAGAGACTTCTTCTCGGCCGTGGCCAGAATGGCGTCGAGTGACTTAACGCGCCACATATGAACTCCTCCCCCCAATGGGACAGCTTGATGCTGGCGCGGACGCTAGCGGGGCCCGATCCCCATGGCAACGCGGTTTCCGTTTGATGAATGCGGTGTGACGGCGCGCGCCGGTTGGCCGTGGCGGGCGGAGCGCGCTAGGGACCGGCCATGCGGCTGCCCATCCATGAGGTTCTCGACGCGCTGACGACGGCCCTGGAGGCCTCGCCGGCAGTCGTGCTTGCCGCTCCGCCGGGAGCCGGCAAGACCACTGTCGTGCCGCTGGAGCTGCTGAACGCGCCCTGGCGCCGTGACGGCCGCGTGCTGGTGCTGGAGCCACGCCGCCTCGCTGCGCGGACGGCGGCGGAGCGGATGGCGGCCACGCTCGGCGAGACGCCGGGCGGACGCGTGGGATACCGGACGCGGCTGCAGAGCCGGATCGGTCCGGCCACCCGGATCGAGGTGATCACCGAAGGCGTGTTCACCCGCATGATTCTTGACGACCCGGGCCTCGACGGCGTGGCCGCCGTGGTGTTCGACGAGTTCCACGAGCGCAGTCTGGACGCCGATCTGGGGCTGGCGCTGGCGCGGGAAAGCCAGAAGCTGCTGCGCGACGACCTGCGGCTGCTCGTCATGTCGGCGACGTTGGACGTGGTGGGCGTGTCGAGACTGCTGGGCGGTGCCCCCGTGATCGAGGCGCAGGGGCGGATGTTTCCGGTCGAAACCCGGCATCTGGGCCGCGATCCGCGCGACCGGTTCGAGGCCGCGATGGCGCGGGCGATCCGGTCCGCGCTGGCGGAGGAGACGGGATCGATCCTGGCCTTCCTGCCCGGCCAGGGCGAGATACACCGGACAGCTCGACTGCTGTCGGAACAGATACGCGACCCTGCGGTCGAGATCGCCCCCCTGTTCGGCGCGATGGACAAGGCGGATCAGGACCGGGCCATCGAGCCTGCGGGACCCGGACGCCGCAAGGTGGTGCTGGCGACCTCCGTGGCCGAGACCAGCCTGACCATCGAGGGCGTGCGTGTGGTGATCGACGGGGGCCTGTCGCGAGTTCCGCGCTTCGATCCGGCCGGCGGCCTGACGCGGCTGGCGACGGTGCGGGTCAGCCGATCATCGGCTGAACAGAGGCGCGGCCGCGCGGGGAGGACCGAGCCGGGTGTCTGTCTGCGCCTGTGGGACGAGGAACAGTCCCGCGGCCTGATCCCGCACCAGCCGCCGGAGATCACCCAGGCCGACCTGACCGGTCTCGCGCTGGACCTCGCCCGGTGGGGCACCCGCGACGCCGGGGGGCTGGAGCTGCTGGATCCGCCGCCGAAGGGGGCCTTCGCCGAGGCGCGGGCGGTGCTGACGCGGCTGGGGGCGCTGGATGGGGAGGGCGCTCTGACTGCGCACGGCCGGCGGATTTCGGGCGTGCCGTTGAGCCCCCGTCTGGCGCACATGGTGGCCTTCGCCTCGGACGCAGGTGATGCGGCGACGGGCGCGCGGATCGCCGCGATCCTGTCGGAGCCGGGATTGGGCGGGACGTCCACCGACCTGCGCGACCGGCTGCGCGAGCTGGATCGGGACCGTTCGCCGCGGGCGCGGGACGCACTGAAGCTGGCTGAGCGCTGGGCGCGGGCGGCCGGAGGCGGCACGGACGGCACCGTGGAGCCGGGACGGCTGGTGGCCGAAGCCTTTCCCGAGCGTGTGGCGCGGGCGCGCGGAAAGGCGGGCGAGGCGCAGCTGGCGTCCGGGCGGGGCGTGCAAATCGACCCGACCGACGCCTTGGCGCGGGAGCCATGGCTAGCGGTGGCCGACCTGTCTGGCGGCGACGCGGGCGACCGCGTCCGGCTGGCGGCGCCGGTGGATCCGGCCGATCTGGGGCACCGGGTCGAGGAGGAGGACCGGCTGACGCGGACGCCGGGGGGCCGGCTGGAGCTGAGGCGAGTTCGGCGCATCGGAGCCTTGGTGCTGGACGAGGCCGTGATCGGGGCCCCGGACCGGGCGCAGGTGACGGCGGCGCTACAGGCCGAGGTGGACCGACGCGGCCTGAATAATCTGCGCTGGGGCGAGCGGGCGACGGCGCTGCGGGCGCGGCTGGCCTTTCTGGCGGGGCTGGAGGAGGGCTGGCCAGACGTTTCGGACGACGGGCTGTTCGAGGCGCGGGAGATCTGGCTGTGGCCTCTGCTTGGCGAGGTGCAGGCGCTGGACGCGGTTTTCGATGCAGCGCTGGAGCAGGGGCTGAAGTCGCTCGTGCCGTGGGACCGCCAGCGCGATCTGGACCGGCTGGCACCGGCCCGGCTGGAGACCCCGCTGGGATCGACCCCCATCGACTACGCGGCGGACGGCGGACCGCGCGTGGACGTCCGTGTGCAGGAACTTTTCGGCGTGACGACCCACCCGACGGTGGGCGGCGGACGCGTGCCCCTGACCCTGGCCCTGCTGTCGCCGGCGCGGCGACCGGTGCAGGTGACGAAGGACCTGCCGGGGTTCTGGGCCGGGTCGTGGAGCGCGGTCCGAGCGGAGATGCGCGGCCGCTATCCGCGGCATCCGTGGCCGGAAGATCCGTCCGCGGCCGAGGCGACAAAGCGGGCCAAGCCACGGGGGACGTGACCCGGACCTGCGACTCCGCGCCCCATCGCGGACGGGGCCGTCGCCACGTTCAAGGCCCGCTGGAGGACTGATGACGCGCACATTGAGACTGGTGCTTGGCGACCAGCTGTCGGACGGGCTGTCGGCGCTCGCCGACCTCGACGCCGACCGCGACGTGGTCCTGATGGCAGAGGTGCGCGACGAGGCGACCTATGTCCGGCATCACAAGCAGAAGATCGCCTTGGTGTTCGCCGCCATGCGGAAGTTTGCAGCGCGGCTGGAGGGGCGCGGGGTGCGGGTGCGCTATGTCCGGATCGACGACGCCGGGAACGTGGGCTCGATCGCCGGTGAGCTGACGCGGGCCGTCGAGGCGCTGCGGCCCGTGCGCGTGGTCATGACTGAGTGCGGCGAGTGGCGGCTGGCCGAGGCGCTGAAGTCGTGGGCTGTGGAGGTCGGGGTGCCGGTCGAGGTTCGGGAGGACCGACGCTTCATCTGTTCACACGATCGCTTCCAGCGGTGGGCGGCGGACAAGAAGCAACTGCGGATGGAGTTCTTCTATCGCGAGATGCGGCGCGAGACCGGCCTGCTGATGGACGGCGAGGAGCCGATCGGCGGCCGCTGGAACTTCGACGCCGAGAACCGGAAGAAGCTGCCGAAGGGCATTACGCCGCCGGGACGGAAGTGCTCTCCGCCGGACGCGGTGACCCGCGAAGCCATGGACGACGTGGCGCGGTTTTTCCCCGATCACTTCGGCACGCTGGACGGCTTCGACTGGCCGACGACGGCGGAGGAGGCGGAGGTGGCGCTGGAGCATTTCCTGCGCGACTGCCTGCCCGGGTTCGGGGACTGGCAGGACGCCATGAAGGACGGTGCGCCGTGGATGTGGCACTCGCTGACCTCCACCTCGCTGAACCTCGGCCTGCTGGACCCGCTGGACGTCTGCCGTCGCGCGGAGGCGGAGTTCCGGGCCGGCCGCGCGCCGCTGAACGCCGTGGAGGGGTTCATCCGCCAGATCCTGGGCTGGCGCGAGTTCGTGCGCGGCGTCTACTGGCTGAAGGTCCCGGAATACCGGCAGCGCAACTTCCTGGACGCCGACCGGACCCTGCCGTGGTTCTACTGGTCGGGCCAAACCGACATGGCCTGCGTCGCCGACGTGGTGGGCCGCACGCGCGACCACGCCTATGCCCACCACATCGAGCGTTTGATGGTGACGGGCAATCTGGCCCTGCTGCTGGGCGTGCATCCCGATGAGGTCGACGACTGGTACATGGTCGTCTTTGCCGACGCCTATGAGTGGGTCGAGATGCCCAACACGCGTGGCATGGCGACCTTCGCCGACGGCGGGATCGTGGGCTCCAAGCCCTATGCCGCGTCCGGTGCCTACGTCGACCGCATGAGCGACTGGTGCGGGGGCTGCCGCTACGACGTGAAGGCAAAGTCGGGGGAGGGGGCCTGTCCGTTCAACCGCTTGTACTGGGGGTTCCTGGAGCGGAATCGTAAGCGCCTGCGCGACAACGTGCGGCTGACGATGCCCTATCGCACGCTGGACGGCTGGAGCGCCGAGCGGAGGCGAGAGGTGGTCGAACAGGCGGAGTCGTGTCGCGTGTCGCTGGGAGCCGTCCCGAGGGTCTAGAGCCCCTCCGTCGCCGCATAGATCATGATGCCGGTGGCCACCGACAGGTTCAGGCTGTCGGCGCGGCCGCGCATGGGGATTTTGACGTTGACGTCGCAGGCGGCGGCCAGGGCGTCGGTCAGGCCGGCCTGCTCATTCCCCATCAGGATCAGGGCAGGCCGCGTCAGCGCCGCGGCGCGGTGATCGACCTTGGCGTCCAGCCGGGTGCCGACGACGGCCCCGGGCCAGATCGCGCGCCAGGCCAGGAACTCCTCGACGGTCGCTTTCGAGATCGACACCGCGAAGATCGAGCCCATGGTCGCGCGGACGGCCTCGGTCGAGAAGGGATCGACGCAGTCGCCGATCAGGATCACCCCGCCGCAGCCCGCGGCGTCGGCCGTCCGGATGATGGTGCCCAGATTGCCGGGATCGCGCACCTGCTCCAGCGCGACCCAGCAGGGCGCGCTTTCGGGCCGGATTTCGGTCACGGGCAGGTATTCCTGATCGAAGACGGCCAGCACGGTCTGCGGGTTCTCGCGACGGCTGATCTTCTCGAGAATGGCGTGGGTGACAATCACCACCTCGCCGCCGGCCTTGATGGTCTCTGAGCGGGCCCGGTCCAGCAGGGGATGCGGCCGGGCGTCCTGACCGATCAGCAGCAGTCGGGGCGCGCGATCCAGATCAAGGGCTTCACCGATGAATTTCAGGCCTTCGGCGAGAAATCGACCGGTCTGCTGGCGTTCCTTGCGCATGTGCAGGGCGCGCACGGCCTTGACCGTCTCATTGGTCAGGCTGGTGATCAGCCGCTCGCTCACGCCGTCCACCGCGAGAAGAAGCTGAGCCCGATCGACCGGCCGGCGGGGTCGCCCTCGCCCAGTGCCAGTTCGCCCCAGTCTACGTTCCCGGACCGGCCTTTCAGCGCATCCGCTGTCAGGTGCGCCAGCGACAGGCCCGAGATGCGGGCGGCGTAGGCGTTGAGCAGCAGGAAATCGGCGTCGTCTGCCAGAAGCTGCGCGCAGTCGGCCATCAGGCCCGGCAAGTCCTCGAACAGGCGCCACACCTCGCCCGTCGGGCCCCGGCCGTACTTGGGCGGGTCGAGGATGATGCCGTGATACTTCGATCCGCGACGAACCTCGCGCGCCACGTATTTGCGGGCGTCGTCGACGATCCAGCGAACGGGGGCGTCCGACAGTCCGGACAGCTCGGCGTTCTCGCGCGCCCAGGCGACCGATTTCTTGGACGCGTCGACGTGCGTGACTTCGGCCCCGGAGGCGGCGCAGACAAGGCTGGCGACGCCGGTGTAGCCGAACAGGTTCAGGACTTTCTTTTTGGGGCTACCGCCCTTCGGGCTGCTTGAGCCCCATTGCCTGATCCTTTGATCCAGCCATTCCCAGTTGGCGGCCTGTTCGGGGAAGACGGCCAGATGGCGGAAGGCGGTCAGGCGGGCGGTGAAGCTGACGTTGCGCCACGACATGACGAAGGGATCGATCGGCGCACGCTTGAACCTCCAGCGCCCTTCGTCGTCCTCGCCCTGCGGATCGAACACGGCGTCGGCGCGGTCGAAATGGGCGAGGTCATGCGGCGTCCAGAAACACTGGGGCTCGGGCCGGACGACCGAGATGCGCCCGTATCGCTCCAGTTTGCGGCCGTCGCCGCAGTCCATCAGGCCGAAGTCGTCCCACGGTCGGGTGATCAGGGTGGTGGGATCGGCGGCGAGGACGGGGCTCATGAGCCGCTGATAGGCCGGGGAACCGGCGTCGGTCCAGCTTTGGCGGCCACGTCCGGCCGATGCGGGGTCTTGTCCCAGGCGAAGGGCTCGGTGATCAGGCGCCAGACGGCGTGACCGAAGGCGATCGACAGCAGGGACCAGTAGGCGGGTGCCTCGAGCATCTCGACCGGGCCGTAGGCGAGGTCAGCCCGCCGTGCGCCGATGGCCGAGGTCAGCCACGCGCAAAGGACACCTGCGGACAGGACTATCACGGCCGTCTGCGGGATGGCGGGCGTCAGGCCCATGGCCGCGGCGACGAGGATCGAAGCCGAGACCCAGGCCACCGACGGCGCATGGGCCGCGGCAGAAGCCAAAGCCATGCCCAGCGTCATGATCAGACTGAGCGCGCCACGCGCCCCGAGTCGCCAAGGCCGCCGTGTGTGCACGCCCCAAGTCTGCATGAACCCCTTCATCCAGCGGGTGCGCTGTGGAAGCCAGTCCTGCAGGTCGCCGGGAGGTGTTTCCAGCGTCGGCCGGGTAAGGACGCCCAGTTGGTAACCCTCGCGATGCAGCCGGAAGCCCAGGTCGGCGTCTTCGGTGACGTTGTGGGCATCCCAACCGCCGATCTCGCGCAGAACGTCGGCTCGGAAATGGTTGCTGGTACCGCCCAAGGGGAAGGGAAGTCCGAGACGGGTCAGCGCTGGAAGCGTCACCTCGAACAGCGATGCGTACTCCAGGGCAAACTGCCGGTCGAGAAACGGAGAGGTCGTGGGGCCGGCCCGGACGATCCGCAGCGGTGCCTGCAGGCAAGCCAGTCGCCCTCCGTGGTCCGCGGCGAACCGGGCGACGGCCTCCTGAAGCTGGAGCGGGTCGGGACGGTCCTCGGCATCGTAGACCGTCACGTACTCGGCGCGGCATCGGGCCAACCCGTAGTTCAGGGCCCGCGGTTTGGTCCGGGGAAATCCTGGCGGCACGATCAGGACGCGCAGCCACTCGGGTCGGTCGGTCGCCTCGATCGCGGCGAGGGTCGCGTGGTCGTGCGCCTCGAGCAGCAGGAACCCTTCCAGCCTGTCAGCGGGATAGTCGATCTGCGCCAGCGCAGAGACCAGTTGGGCAGCCATGTCCGCTTCATCGTGCAGGGCGACCAGAACGGCATAGGTCGGCAGGACAGATGGCGGTGACGGCGCAGCCGGACGCCCGAGGCTGACGATGGCCAGAAGGATGCGCCAGGCGGCGCAGACCCCGAAGGCGATCTGGGTCGAGAGGGCTGCGGCCGGCACCACGGCCGCGGGAGTCAGGACGACGGCCGCCGCGAGCGCCAGAAGCGCCAGAAACAGGATCAGCCACTGGAACACGGACAGTCCGCGCCAGCGCGCGCTGTCCTGCGCCGCCAGGGTGAAGACGTGCGGATGGCGGTCTTCGCCGTCTGCGCCCAATCTCGGTCCTCCCCGGTCCCGAACGCCACGGGTAAGCGGCCTGCGCGTGTCCGACAAGTCCACGGCCGGTTGTGAGCCGGGGTCGAATGCCGCTATGTCGCGGCATCATCTCATGGAGCCCCGCCCTTGTCCGTCGCCCCCGCACAGGCCGCGCGATCGGTCCGCAAGCCGAAAGGCGGCGGGCATGAGCGACGCGCGGAAATCCTGTCGGCCGCCGAACGCATCTTCGTGGAGCACGGCTATGAGGGTGCCACGATCCGCAAGATCGCCGACGAAGTCGGGCTGTCGTCGACGGCCCTGTACATGCACTTCTCCGACAAGGCCGAGATCCTGCATGAGATCTGTCGCGAGGCGTTCGAGGCGCTGACGGCGGCGAATGCGACGGTCATCGCAGAGCCGGCGCCGCCCGTCGAACGGTTGCGCAAGATGATCCAGGCCTACGTCGACTTCGGCTTCGCCAATCCCAACGCGTATCGTCTGATCTATCTGACCCGGCCGGTCGAGGCGCGCGAAGGAGCCCAGACGGCCGCACAGGAAGTCGGCATCGGTCTGTTCCGGACGTTCGAGGATGTGGTGCGGGAGGCCGAGGCCGAGGGGCAGCTGAAGCGCGGCGCCCGGGAGACGGCGCAAGCGCTGTGGGCCGGAGGTCATGGAGTGGTCTCGTTGATGATCACCAAGCCCTATTTCGACTGGACCTCTCGCGAAACGCTGACCGCGACCGTGCTGGACGGCCTGTTCGAGGGCCTGTTCCGCTCATGATGCGGGCGGCGGCGGTCGCCGCGGCGGTGGCGGCCGCCGGATGCGTCGCGGCACCGGAGGCGGACAACGGTCGTCTCCGGGTGATGTCGCTGGACGGATGCGCCGACCAGTATGTGCTGGCCATGCTGCCGGACGCCGAACTCGCGCTCTCGCCGCGCGCGGACGATGCGGACTCGTATTTCGCCGAACAGGCGCGCGGACGGCGGCGCGTCCGGCCCGGACTGGAGGCGGCGGTCGGCTTCCGCCCCGACGTGGTGGTCCGGCAGTGGGGCGGCGACGCCCGGCTGCTGGTAGCGCTGGAGGGTCGTGGCGTCAGGGTCGTGGACATCGGTGACGCGTCCAGTCTGGGCGACGTCCGGGCCAACGTCGTCAGGGTGGCGGCCGAGCTTGGAAAGCCCGAGGTCGGCGCCCGTCTGGCTGCCGGGATGGACGCGCGGCTGGCCGATGCGGGGCGCCGGGTCGGCCCGCGCGAGCCGGCGCTCTATCTTACCGCCTCCGGATGGACGTCCGGGCCCGGAACCCTGGTCGATGCCGTCATGACGGCCGGAGGGCTGGAGAACGCCACGAAGGCACCGGGCTTCGGTGCCGTCGGTCTGGAGGCTCTCGCTTTGAACCCGCCGGGCCGGTTCGTGCTCAGCTTCTTCGACCGGCCGGGGTCGGATCGGCACGGGGCGGGGCGGCATGAAGTGGTGCGCCGGGCCATGTCTGCCGGCGACGCGAAAGTGATCCCAGCGGCTCTACTGTCGTGTCCTGGGTGGTTCACCGCCGAAGCCGTGGAAATCGTGGCGGGATGACCGGGTTCTTGCGGCTGAACCTGATGCTGGCCGGTGCCTGTCTGCTGGCGCTGGCGCTTGCCGTCGCGTGCGGGGAGACGGCCCTGACGGCCGCGCAATGGCGGGAGGCCTTCGTGGATCCGGGCTCGGGTCCGGCGGACGTCCTGTTGCGCATACGTGCGCCGAGGGCACTGTGCGCCCTGCTGGTCGGGGGCGCTCTCGGCCTCGGCGGTGCCGTGATGCAGGGCTTGCTGCGAAACCCGCTGGCCGAGCCGGGCGTGCTGGGCGTCTCCGCGGGCGGCGGCGCGGCGGCGGCGCTGGCGATCGTGCTGGGACTGGCGGCGGTACCGGGCGCGGTCGAGCTGGCGGCGGTGGCCGGCGCGGGGCTGGTCGCGGTCTGCTTGCTCGCGTTCGTCAGCCGGGTGGCGTCTCCGGCCGGGTTGATCCTGTTCGGCGTGGCGCTTTCGGCCCTAGGGGGTGCCGCGACGTCGCTCGTGTTCAACCTTGCGCCGACGCCGCTGGCGGCGGCTGAAGTCATGGCCTGGCTCATGGGCTCGGTCGAGAATCGCGGCTGGACCGAGGTCCTGTGGATCGCAGTCCCGACGGCGGTCGCGGCCGGGCTGGCGCACGCGTGTGGGCCCGGCTTGCGCGGTCTGGCCTTGGGCGAAGACACGGCGCGGACGCTGGGCCTGCGGCTGGAGCGCTTGCGGGGCCTCGCATTGCTGGCGGCGTCCCTCGCGGCTGGAGCGGCTGTCGCGGTGGCCGGGGCCATCGGCTTTGTCGGTCTGGTGGCGCCGCATCTGGTGAGGCGGTTCGTGCGGGACGACCCGGCGCGCCTATGGGCACCCTCGGCGCTGGCAGGCGGACTGATCCTCGTCGTCGCTGACCTGGCAGTCCGCGTGATCCCGACCGAACAGGAACTGAAGCTGGGCGTGCTGACGGCGCTGGTCGGTGCCCCGTTGTTCGCCCTGATCGCCGCCCGCGCGGCGCGGAGCTGGCGGTCGTGAGCGCGCTGGAGCTCATCGGGGCGCGGGTGACGCTGGGCGGTCGAGTGGCGCTGGACAGGGTGGACCTTCGGGTCCGTACCGGTGAACTGGTCGCGCTCTGTGGGCCGAACGGCGCGGGCAAGTCGACGGCGATCCGGTCCCTGGCCGGGCTGGTCGCGCTGGACGCCGGCGAGGCCCGGCTGGCGGGCGAGATCACGACGGGTCTGTCGGCGGCGGAGCGGGCGCGGCGGGTCGCCTATCTGGCGCAGGAGCGGACGGTGGCCTGGAACCTGAGGGCCGGGGACGTGGCCGCGCTGGGATCGCCAGCCGGAGCGCACCGGCGCGTCATCGAGGCCTTGTCGGAGATGCAGGCCGAGGCGCTGACCGATCGCGGCATCAATGATCTGTCGGGCGGGGAGCGCGCGCGCGTGCTGATCGCGCGGGCCCTCGCCCAGCCGGCGGCGGCCCTGCTGGCCGACGAGCCGACGGCGGGGCTGGATCCGGACGGGCAGCTGTTGGTCATGGAACGGCTGGCGGCGCGGGCCCAGGCGGGGCAGGGGGTGCTGGTCAGCCTGCACGATCTCGATCTGGCCGCGCGATTCGCGGACCGCATCGTGGTCCTGCACGAGGGGCGCGTGCGGGCCGACGCGGCACCACGTCAGGCCCTGAACGACGACGTGCTGGCCGTCGTCTTCGGGGTTCGGGCCGATTGGGTCGACGGCCGTCCCCGCTTCGATCGCTTGGCCGTCAGGGCGTGAGCTGGTCGTAGGGGATCGGACCCGATCCGACGCCCCGGGCCAGATCGTCCGACAGGGTCAGCGGCGCGGAGCCCCCGGCAAGCCTGGCCTTGTAGACACCCATGTTCTCCATGACCCGCATCATGTAGTTGCGCGTCTCCGTGAAGGGCGCGCACTCGATGAAGTCCACCGGATCGACTTGGCGGCCGCGTGGGTCGCCACAGCGCGCGATCCATTGTGGAGGACGGGCCGGCCCCGCGTTGTAGCCGACGGTGGCCAGGAGCATCGACCCACCGAACTGACCGGTCAGCTCCGCCAGATGATAGCTGCCCAGGCTCATGTTGTAGTCCGGGTCCCACAACCGGTCAGCCGAGTACGGCATGCCGAGGCGGCGTGCGACGCCGGACGCCGTCGACGGCAGGAACTGCATCATGCCGCGGGCGTCGGCGGAAGAGCGCGCCATCGGATCGAAGCTCGATTCCTGTCGCGTGATGGCCAAGGTGAAGGGCAGGGGAGCCGCGCCCGCGACGTCCGGCGGGATGCGGATGGGATACTGCCGCTCGGGCATCAGGAATCCGCGCTGGCTTGCCGCGCGGCCGACCATCATCGATCCGAACCTGTCGCCGTAGGCGAGAACGAGGTCCATCAGCTGGGCGAGGTCGGCGGCTTCCGGCAGGCGGTCGTCGAGGTGATAGGCGAAGACCCGCATCAGGCCCTGCTCGTTCATCTCCCCCAGAATCCGGGTGGCGCGGACCACTTCGTCGGCCTCGAACCGGGCGCGACCGGCGTCCGTCACGATCGGATCCGCGGGCAGGGTCAGTGTGGTCATGCCGGCCTTCTCGGCGGCCAGCTGGCCATAGAAGGTCTGGATGTGGCGCGCGCCCTGCTCGTACCAGGCCCGCGCGCCGGCGACGTCGCCCTGGACCTCGGCCGCGCGGCCCAGCCAGTAGAGCGCGCGGCCCTGGGTGATGGGCGTCGAGGAATAGGTGCGCAGGGCCTCGAAATGCTGCGCGGCGCGCCCCGGGTCGTTCAGCTTGGTCAGGGCGACCCAGCCGGCGAAGAACTCGGCGTCCACCTTGCGCTCGCCCGCCGGGAAGCCATGACCGGCCATGGCTCCGTAGGCACCGCGCCAGTCATTGCGCTGCAGGGCGTCGAGGAACCAGTTACGGCGCTCGCTCCACAGCGTGTCCTGACCCGCCTCATGCGATGGCGCGGCCGGAAGCCCGGCCAGAAGGCCGAAGCCTTCCGACTGGCGGTTCTGCGCGCGCAGCAGGCGTACGCGTTCCAGCACCACGGCCGGATGCGCCGCCTGCGACGGGCTGAGACCGGAGACGATCGAGTCGGGGGCATAGGCGGTGCGCAGGGTCATCACGGCCTGCGCGACGGCGCGGCTCTCCGGCGAGGCCAGATCCACCATGGCGCGGGTCGCGGGACCGTGCGGGCCGAGGATCAGCATCTCCAGACGCTCGTCGTGGTCAGCTGTGGTCAGGACCGGGCTCCAGCGGGCGAGCGCCCGCGTCTGCACGTCGGCCTCGAAGGACTGGCCCGTCCACCAGCGGCGCACCAAGGTCACGGCCTCCTGCTCGCGACCCGAGGCCGACAGGGCGTCGGCGAGCGCGAAGGCTCCCTGGGCCGTCAGCGGCTCGCGCCCGTCGAACCAGGCCAGCACCGTCTGCGGCGCGGCGTAGGATCCGGCCAGAACGGCCTCGGCTTCCGCACGGCGCGATTCGGCGCGCGGCCAGGTCGCGAAGGCGCGGTCGGCGACCTCCAGCTCGGCGAACGTCATGTCCCGGCCGGAAACGTCGATGACGGCCCATTCGATCAGCTTGCGCGCCGTCGGGTCGGCCATCTGCTGCGCGAGGGCGCGCGCTCCGGCGACGTCGCGATTGCGCGCGGCGGCGAGGGCCCGGGGAAAAATTTCCGCGTCCGCTGCCGAGAGGATGCGGACCTGCGGCGCATAGGGCCGCTCCTGCGCCGGGGCGACCGCGGCGGCGATCTTTTCGGGCGACGGCGCGAACAGCGCCGTGACGGCGGCCAGGATCGAGGCGAGGAAGTTGTGGGCCATGCTTCTCCGGACCGGGTTGCGACCGCGCGGGCCCATCCCTAAACCTTCAGACGTTGAGACGGCGGCGCACGCCGCGCCCCCTGACAGGACCCATCGTCACCATGACCGCCCCCTTGTTCAAGGGCGTGATCACCGCCTTGATCACACCTCTTCGTGACGGAACCGTCGACGAAGCCGCCTTTTCCGCCCTGCTGGAACGCCAGATCGCGGCCGGGGTTCACGGCGTCGTGCCCATGGGCACGACTGGCGAGAGTGCCACGCTGACGGTGGATGAGCACAAACGGGTCGTCGACCTGTGCGTCGAGAAGGCCGGCGGCCGCCTCCGCGTGATCGCCGGGGCTGGCTCTCCTTCAACGAACAAGGCGATCGAACTGGTCCGGCACGCCAAGACCGTCGGTGCCGACGGTGCCCTGGTGGTCACTCCCTACTACAATCGGCCGTCGCAGGCCGGAATGAAGGCGCATTTCGAGGCGGTCGCCGACGCCGTGCAGTTGCCGGTGCTGCTGTACAACGTGCCGGGGCGAACGGGTGTCGACCTGTCGGACGACGTCACCGTCGCCTTGGCCAGGCATCCGAACGTGGTCGGCATCAAGGACGCGACCGGGGATATGGGGCGGATCAGCCGCATGCGGGCCGAAATCGGCGAGGGGTTCGCCCTGATCAGCGGGGACGATCCCAGCTTCCTGGGCTATCTGGCGCACGGCGGTCACGGAGTTATCTCGGTCAGCTCCAACGTCGCACCCGAGGGTATGGTGGCGCTGTACGATGCCGTCCAGCGCGGCGACCTGGAGTCCGCCCGCCTGTGGCAGGATCGCCTGATTGCCCTGCACAAGGCCCTGTTCCTCGACAACTCGCCGGCGCCAACGAAGTACGCTCTGGCGAAGCTGGGGCTGTGCGGCGAGGGCGTGCGGCTGCCGCTGGCACCGACGAACGAGGCCGCGCGTCCGGTGATCGACCGCGCGATGGCGGCGGCGGGCGTGGCCTGATGGCCGAGAAGACGTCGCAGGCCAAGACGCTGGCGGAGAACCGCCGGGCGCGGTTCGACTATTTCCTCGAAGACTTCACCGAGGCCGGAATCCAGCTGCTGGGCACGGAGATCAAGTCGCTGAGGGAAGGGCGCGCCAACATTGCCGAGAGCTACGTCGCGCCCGAGGGCCGTGAGCTGGTGCTGATCAACGCCGACATCCCGCCCTACAGGCAGGCGAGCCGCTTCAATCACGAGCCGCGCCGACACCGAAAGCTGCTGCTGCATCGCAAGCAGATCGACCGCATGATCGGGGCGGTCCAGCGCGACGGCCAGACCATCATCCCTGTGCGCCTGTATCTGAACGACGCGGGCAAGGCGAAGATCGAGATCGCCTTGGCCAGGGGCAAGAAGCTGCACGACAAGCGCGAGGCCCAGGCCGACCGCGACTGGGCGCGCGACAAGGCGCGTCTGTTGAGGGACCGGGGCTAGACCTGCCTCAGCCCAGCGGCTGCGCTTCGATCACGCCTTCCAGCGTCGCGCCGCCGCCGCCCTGGCCGTACCAGCCAAGCGACGGGCTCATGAACCGGTCCGCCGCGGCACCGAGCGACGCCACGATCAGACAGGCGATCACGACCCACAAAGCCCCCCGACGTTCGGTCGGCGTAAACACCCCATTCGTCTTGCGCATAGCGAGCCTCCTCCAGGCCCGAAACGCGACGCGGACGGGCCCGGTTGCACGCGTTGGACGATACGCCCATCGCCGGCTGATTCGCGTGGCGGGGGCGCCACAGGGGCCCCGATTGCCCCGTTTCGGCGATCACGATTCGATGAGGTCGCGGGCGCGGAGAAAGATTTCGCGGAACATCTCCGGCGTCAGCCGGCCGGTGTTCGTGTTCAGCCGGGAGCAGTGGTAGCTGTTCAGCAGGATGAGGTCGCCGACGCGGCCTTCCGCTCCGTGCCCGGCTGGCATGGCGGAAGCGGGTTTGCCCAGAGCTCGGAGCACGTTTCTGCGCGACACGTCGCCGAGCGTGACGATCACCTTCAACCGGGGCAGGGCGTCCAGACGCGAGATCAGGAAAGGGCGGCAGGTGCGCTCTTCCTCGGGGGTCGGCTTGTTGCCCGGCGGCGCGCACCGGACGGCGTTGGTGATCATGCAGTCGACCAGTTCGAGCCCGTCGTCGGGGCGCGCCTCGTAGGTCCCGCGCGCGAATCCGGTCGCCAGCAAGGTCTCGTAGAGGAGCCAGCCGGCGTGATCGCCGGTGAACGGCCGTCCGGTTTGGTTCGCGCCCGTGCGCCCCGGCGCCAGCCCGGCGATCAGCAGCCGGGCCTGAGGGTCCCCGAAGGAGGGCGCGGGATCGTTGAACCAAGTCGGCTCGCGCCGCGCGTTCTCCTGGCGGTAGGCGACGAGACGCGGGCACAAGGGGCAGCCGCGCGGGGCCTCGGGCGGGAATGCCGTCATACGCGAGGCCGTGCGATTTCGGGAAGGAGATCGGCGACGTCGAGAAACACGTCGGCCTGGCGTCGCAGTTCGTCGGCGATCTGGGGTGGCTGGGTCTTGAGTGTCGACACGACGGTGACGCGGACACCTTTGGCCTGCACCGCCTCGATCACCCGGCGGAAGTCGCCGTCGCCCGTGAAGACCACGGCGTGATCCAGACGGGACGCAAGCTCCATCAGGTCCACCGCCATCTCCATGTCCATGTTGCCTTTCAGCCGCGACCGGCCCTCGGCGTCGGTGAAGCGCTTGGCCGGCTTCGTCACGACGGAGAAGCCGTTGTAGTCCAGCCAGTCGATCAGGGGCTTCACGGGAGAGAACTCCTCACCCTCGATCACCGCGGTGTAGTAGAGCGCCCGGAGCAGACGGCCCCGTGCGGAGAAGTGGTCCAGCAGCCGCTTGAAGTCGAGATCGGCGTGCAGTCCCTTGGCCGTCGAATGCAAATTCGCGCCGTCAATGAAAAGGGCGACGCGTTCTGGCATGATGTCCGGCATGGAAACGTCTTCCGGCGAGAATGGGCGTCCGGCCGGCCCGGAATCGGTGACCGACCTCGATCTGGACGAGGCCGTCATCGTCGCCCTCGGGTGCAATGACAAGGGTGCATGGGCGGATTGCGGGCAGGCGTTGGACGCCGCCGTGGCCCGGTTCCGGTCCGAAGGCGTGGACGTGGTGGCGCGCTCGTCGTGGTGGCGGTCGGCGGCCTGGCCCGATCCTACTGATCCGCCGTTCCTGAACGGGGTCGTGATCGTGCGGACCGAGCTGTCGCCCAACGCCCTGATGGCGGCGCTGGGCCGGATCGAGGAGTCGTTCGGCCGGACGCGGGGCGAGCGGGCCAACGCCCCGCGCACCCTCGATCTCGACCTCGTCGCCTTCGGGCGGCGGGCTGGAGACCTGAAAGGGCTGATCCTGCCACATCCGCGTGCGGCCGAACGGGGCTTTGTGATGCGTCCACTGGCCGAGGTCGCGCCGGACTGGAGGCACCCGATCAGGGGCGAGACAGCGCGGGCCCTTGCGGAGCACGTCACAGTCGGGCGGGACGCCCGTCCGCTCTGACGCCGCGATTTCGCCTTCGCCGCGTTGCACAATCGGCCGCAAGCCGCTATTTTCCGCGGTTCTCTCCGCCGCCCGAGGATTTCATGGCCCGCGTCACCGTCGAAGACTGCATCGAGAAGGTTCCCAACCGCTTCGGCTTGGTGCTGTTGGCCGGTCACCGCGCCCGCAACATCGCCAATGGCGCGCCCCTGATGCTGGACCGCGACAACGACAAGAACCCGGTCGTCGCCCTGCGCGAACTGGCCGAGGACGCGGTGGTGCCGGACGAACTGTCGGAAGCCATCATCACCACGCTGCAGCGCGTCGACGAACGCACCGAGGCCGAGGACGAGGCGGAGACCGTGGCCCTGCTGGCCGAGCCGCAGCACATGAACATGGCCGAGGCCGAGCTGATCCGCGCGCTGCAAAGCGACCGGGACGGCGGCCAGGAGGAGCGCTACTGACGCCGGACGGCGACAGCGGCGTCACCATTCTTCCGGCGCGTGTCGACGCGCCGGACCCCCGGATTGAAACGACCGAGGCCGCGCCTCCGCGCAGCAAGGTCATGCGCCAGTTCGAGCTGATCGAGGCGGTCAAGGCCTATGATCCATCGGCCGACGAGGCGCTGCTGAACCGGGCGTACGTTTACGCCATGAAGATGCACGGCTCGCAGCTGCGGGCGTCGGGCGACCCTTACTTCGCCCACCCGATCCAGGTTGCCGGCATTCTCACGGACTATCGTCTGGACACCGCCACGATCGTCACGGCCCTGCTGCACGACGTCGTCGAGGACACCTCCGCGACGCGCGACGACATCGCCGCCATGTTCGGTGAGGAGGTGGCGACCCTCGTCGAGGGCGTGACCAAGCTGAGCCGGCTGGAACTGCAGGCCGAGCACACGCGCCAGGCGGAGAACCTGCGCAAATTCATCCTCGCCATCTCGAAGGACGTCCGCGTTCTGTTGGTGAAGCTGGCCGACCGCCTGCACAACATGCGCACGCTTCAGTACGTGAAGCCGGAGAAGCGGGAACGGATCAGCCGCGAGACGCTGGAGGTCTACGCCCCGCTGGGTCGGTCGATCGGCATCCACTCGATCGCGCAGGAGCTGGAGGAGCTGTCCTTCGAGCACCTGAACCCGACGGCGCGCAACGCCCTGCAGCGCCGTCTCGACGCGCTGCGACTGGAACACGGCGAAGCCCTCGAGAAAGTGACGCGCGAGGTCGGCTCGGTTCTGGCCGCCTCCGGAATAACGGCGCAGGTTCTGGGCCGCCAGAAGACCCCCTATTCGATCTGGCGCAAGCTGCAGCGCAAGTCGGTCGGATTCTCCGCCCTGTCCGACATCTATGCCTTCCGCGTCATCGTTGAGGACGATGCCGACTGCTATGCGGCTCTGGGGGTCATCCATCGCCGCTGGCCGATGGTCCCTGACCGGTTCAAGGACTACATCTCGACCCCGAAATCCAACAACTACAGGTCCCTGCACACGACCGTGGTGGGCCCGGGTGGCCTGCGGATCGAGATGCAGATCCGCACCGAGGCCATGGATCGCGTGGCCGAGGACGGGGTGGCGGCCCACTGGGCCTACAAGAACCGCGCCTACGGCTTCGACCGGGAGGCCATGGAGAAGGACGGCGGCCGCGATCCGCTCCAGAACCTGCGGCACCTCGTCCAGGTGGTCGAGAGCGGCGAGGGGCACGAAGGCAACGACGACTGGGTCGAACACGCCAAGCTGGAGATGTACCTCGACCAGGTCTTCGTCTTCACGCCCAAGGGCGCGCTGATCACCCTGCCGCGCGGGGCCATGCCGATGGACTTCGCCTATGCGGTCCACACCGGCATCGGTGAGACCGCCGTGGGCGTGAAGATCAACGGCGAGCTGAAGCCGATGCGCACGCCGCTGGTAAACGGGGACGTCGTCGAGATCGTGCGCGGCGCCAAGCGCGAGGTGCCGGCCGACTGGCGCAGCCTGACGGTCACCGGGCGCGCCCGTTCGGCCATCCGTCGCAACATCCGTTCGACCGAGCGGACCGAGTACCAGAAGCTGGGCAAGGCCACGCTTGAGCAGACTCTCGGCCGCGTGGGCAAGAGCCTCAGCGAGGTCGCCCTCGCTCCCGCCCTGGAAACCTTGGCGATCGCCACCGAGGACGAGCTGTTCACGGCCATCGGGCAGGGGCGCGTTTCGCCGGCGAAAGTGGCCGAAACCCTGTTCCCCGCGCTGAAGGGCACGGTGCAGTCGGTGAAGGCGCGCAAGCGCATCAACGATGACGAGGCGCGATTGTTCGTCAACGGCGGCGGACTGACCCCGGGCGTGAGCATCCACTTCGGTGCCTGCTGCTCGCCGCTGCCGGGCGATCGCATCGTCGGCATCCTCGAGCCGGGGCAGGGGCTGACGGTGCACACCATCGACTGTCGCCGGCTGGCCGAGGTCGGCGACGACGATTCGATCTGGCAGGATCTCCAGTGGACGCCGCGCGCAGAGACCAGCGGTCTGGCCGCGACACGGCTGCGCACCACGATCCAGAACGCCCCCGGCGTGCTGGGTGCCGTGGCGACCCTGATCGGCGAGGCCGGCGGCAACATTCTGAACCTGAACATGACGCGACGGCAGCAGGACTTCTTCGACGTCGACATCGACGTGGAGGTTCTCGACGCCCGGCATGCGACCAGCATCATGGCCGCCTTGCGCGCGAACCCCGCCGTCGACACCGTCGAGCGCGTCCGGGGGTGAGGCGACCGCGAACCGCCAACGAGGCCCAGAAGGCCGCCGCCTCCTATCGTCTGGCCGCGCTCGATTCCGACTTCATGATGGGCGAGTCGATGCGCGGCGTTCGGCTGCAGATCGAGTACTCGAAGGCGGAAGAGGCCCTGAGGGCCTGGGGCGTCCGCTCGACCATCGTGGTCTTCGGCAGCGCGCGGTCGCGCGAAGGCGACCCGGAACCCCACGGCCGCTGGTATGCGCAGGCGAGGAAGTTCGGGTGCATTGCTTCCCAGCGCGGCGGAGCCCTGATCGGCGACGTGGGGCAGGCCCGCGACAACGTCATCGCGACGGGGGGCGGCCCGGGCGTGATGGAAGCGGCCAACCGCGGCGCGGCCGACGCAGGCGCGCCTTCGGTCGGGTTCAACATCACCCTGCCGACCGAACAGGAGCCGAACGCCTGGTCGACGCCGGACCTGACCTTCCAGTTCCACTATTTCGCCGTGCGAAAGATGCATCTGGCCATGCGGGCGAACGCTCTGGTCGTGTTTCCCGGCGGCTTCGGCACGTTCGACGAACTGTTCGAGATCCTGACCCTCCGCCGCGTCGGCCGCGCCGCGCCGATCCCCATCGTTCTGGTCGACCGCGCCTTCTGGAACTCGGTCCTGAACCTCGACGTGCTGGTCAGGACGGAGATGATCCGCCCGTCCGACCTCGAACTCTACAGCCACGCCGAGACGGCCGAAGAGGTCTGGCAGAGGCTGCTGGACGGCGGCCTCAAGCCGCATGAAGTGATCGACTGAACGGCTTGGCTTGGCCGCCGAAGCGGAGCAAAGGACCGGCATGACTTCCGAAGACGTCCTGAACGAGTTCCGCGCCGCGGGTGCCCTGCGCGAAGGGCATTTCGTGTTGTCGTCCGGCCTGCACAGTCCGGTGTTCCTGCAGAAGAACCTCGTCTTCATGGACGCGGAGCGCTGTGCCCGCCTCTGCAAGGCGCTCGCTGAACAGATCACGGCGGCGGTCGGTCCGGTGGAGGTCGCCATCTCGCCGGCCGTCGGCGGCATCATCCCCGGCTATGAGACGGCGCGTTGGCTGAAGGTCCCGTCGATGTACGTCGAGCGCGAGGGCGGCGAGTTCAAACTGCGGCGCGGCTTTCACGTCGAGCCGGGACAGAAGGTCGTGATGGTCGAGGACATCGTGACGACCGGCCTGAGCTCGCGCGAATGCATCGCGGCCATCCGGGCGGCCGGCGGCGACGTGGTCGCGGCGGCCTGCATCGTCGACCGCTCGGGCGGGCGCGCCGACGTGGGCGTGCCGCTGGTGGCACTGGCGACGCTGGACGTGCCGGCCTATCCGGCCGACGCCCTGCCGCCGGAACTGGCGGCCCTGCCGGTCGAGGATCCCGGTAGCCGGCGTTTGGCGAAATAGGAGCGCGGGATGACGGCGGCGGTCCGGCTGGGCGTCAACATCGATCACGTCGCCACGGTGCGCAATGCGCGCGGCGGGTCGCATCCGGATCCGGTCCGGGCGGCGCGTGAGGCGCTCGCGGCCGGTGCCGACGGGATCACCGCTCACCTTCGCGAGGACCGGCGCCACATCACCGACGCCGACATCGCGGCGCTCAGCGACCTGTGCGCCGTGGCGGGCCGGCCGTTGAACCTCGAGATGGCCGTGACGGACGAGATGCTGGCGATCGCCATGCGCCACCGACCGCATGCCGCCTGCCTGGTACCCGAGCGGCGCGAGGAGGTGACGACCGAGGGCGGCCTGGCCGTGGCCGGACACGAAGACAGGATCGCCCCCGTGGTGGCGGCCTTGGCCGACGCCGGTATCCGCGTCTCCCTTTTTGTCGAACCCAGTCCGCCGCAGATCGACGCCGCGCACGCCGTCGGTGCCCAGGTCGTGGAGTTGCACACCGGGCGCTACTGTCACCTGTCTGGAGACGACCGTCAGGTGGAGTTCCAGCGGCTGCAGGCGGCGGCCACCCGCGCGGCCGAACTGGGTCTCGAAGTCCATGCCGGTCATGGCCTCGACTACGTCACCGCCCCGCACATGCTTGCCATCCCGGAGGTCCGCGAACTCAACATCGGTCATTTCCTGATCGGGGAGGCTGTCTTCGTGGGTCTGGCGGACGCAATCGGACGGATGCGGGCGGTGATGCGGGAGGCCGCGGCGTGATCGTCGGCGTCGGTGCCGATCTGTGCGACATCCGCCGGATCCAGGACTCGCTGGACCGCTTCGGCGACCGTTTCAGGTCGCGGTGCTTCACGGAGATCGAGCGTGCGCGTTCCGACCGGAAGCCCGACGCGGCGTGGAGCTACGCCAAGCGGTTCGCCGCCAAGGAGGCCTGCGCCAAGGCCCTGGGCACCGGCATGCGGCGCGACGTCTACTGGAAGGACATGGGGGTGGTGAACCTGCCCTCGGGCCGTCCGACACTTGCGCTGACGGGGCCGGCGGCTGAGCATCTGAAGCGACTGACGCCGCCGGGGCATGAGGCGACGGTGCATCTGACGCTGAGCGACGAGCACCCGTACGCGCTCGCCTTCGTGGTGATCGAGGCCTTGCCCGTCACAAAATGAGACTATACGCCTGCGACGCCAAGAAAACCCGCCGCAGCGCGGGTGGGGGACCCGCGAGATGACCGAAGCCGACAAGCCGCACGCGCACGACGAACCGGGCCACGAGCCGCACGCCGCCGACCCCCATCCCGCGCCGGACGCGCCCGTCGAGGCTCTTGCGGACGACGGCCATCCGGTCGGGTCCGTCACGGAAGCCGAGCCGCACGTCGAGAACGAGCCCGCCGTCGAGGCCGCGGCTCCGGCCGACGCCGACCAACCTGCGCCCACCGTCGATGAACCCCACCCGGCCGAAGAGCCGCACGTCGAAGCCGTTCACGCATCGGAACCCACGCCCACACCGCCGGTGGAGCCGATCGCGGCCGCGGCGGTGGCCGGCGCGACCGCCAGCCGCGTGGACGCCGCCTCGCCGATCTGGAGCGATCATGGTGACGCGCCGGACCACGCCACCCCGGCTCCGGTCTACAAGCCCCGCAAGGAGAAGAAGGCGTCCTCCGGCGGTTCAGGCAACGAGTTCGTCGAGATCCTCAAGACCGTCTTCTTCGCCCTGCTGATCGCCGTCGTCCTGCGGATCGTGCTGTTCCAGCCCTTCACCATCCCCTCGGCGTCGATGGAGCCCAACCTCTACGAGGGTGACTACATCGTCGTCTCCAAGTGGTCGTATGGCTATTCGAGGCACGCCATCCCGTTCAGCCCGCCGCTGTTCGAGGGCCGGATCTTCGGCAAGGCCCCCGAGCGCGGCGACATCGCCGTGTTCAAGCTGCCGCGCGACGCGGGCACGGGCCCCAACAAGGTCGACTACATCAAGCGGGTCATCGGCCTGCCGGGCGACCGGGTGCAGATGATCGACGGAACCCTGCACATCAACGGCGCGCCCGTGCGGGACGTGGTGCTGGACGCGTCGGAAGTCGGCGAGACCTTCGGTGCCCGTCCGGCGACCCAGATGCGCGAGACCCTGCCCAACGGGCGGACCTTCACGGTTCAGGATTTCGGCCCCGGTGGCATGCTGGACTCCACGCCAGTCTTCGAGGTGCCGGCGGGCCACTATTTCATGATGGGCGACAACCGGGACAACTCGGTCGACAGCCGCGACCAGTCCTCGCAGGGTGTGGGCCTCGTTCCGGAGGAGAACCTGATCGGCAAGGCCGAAATCATCCTTTTCTCCTGGTCGCCGGGCGCTTCGCTCCTGAACCCGATCAGCTGGTTCAGCAAGGTGCGGCCCAGCCGGTTCTTCTCGGACCTTGACTGACGCCCGCGGCCAGAACCGACGGGCCGAGGCCATCCGGGAGCTGACCGCGCGTCTAGGCCACACCTTCGCCCGGCCCGGGTTGCTGGAGGTCGCCCTGACCCACGCCAGCGTGGGGGAGGGGGCACTCCACGACGCCCGGGGGCGGCCGTTCTCTCACAACCAGCGGCAGGAATTCCTCGGCGACCGGGTCCTTGGCTTGCTGGTGGCCGAGCGGCTGATGCGCGACCTGCCCGACGCCGATGAAGGCGTGATGTCCTCGCATCTGCACGCCCTCGTCGACAAGGCCGCATGCGCCCGAGCGGCCGAGCGGATGGGCGTCGGTCCGGCCATGCGTCTGTCGCCGGGCGAGGCGAAACAGGGGGGGCGCCGGCGTGAAGGCGTCCTGGGCGACGCGATGGAGGCGGTTCTGGCCGCCGTCTATCTGGATGGAGGTCTCGACGCCGCGCGCGCCGTCTTCGAGCGGGCGTGGGCCGAGGAGCTGGCGTCTCCACCGTCGCCCGGGGTCAGCAATCCGAAGTCCGCCCTGCAGGAATGGTCGCTGGGCGGCGGACGCGGCCTGCCGACCTATCGCGTGACGGAGCGCGCGGGATCGGACCATGCGCCGACCTTCACCGTCGAAGTGGCGGTTCCAGGGCTCGCGCCCTTGACCGGACGGGGGCGCTCGCGTCAGGAGGCGGAGAAGGCGGCGGCCGTCGCCCTTTTGTCCCGAGAAGGCGTGATTTGACCGATACCAACCCCCAGACCCGCGCAGGCTTCGCCGCAATCATCGGCGCACCCAATGCGGGCAAGTCCACCCTCGTGAACCGGCTGGCAGGGTCCAAGGTCTCCATCGTCACCCAGAAGGTCCAGACCACGCGCTTTCCCGTGCGCGGCATCGCCATGCACGGCGACGCCCAGATCGTGCTGGTCGACACGCCCGGCATCTTCAGCCCGCGCCGCCGGCTGGACCGGGCGATGGTCGCCTCCGCCTGGGGCGGGGCGGACGACGCTGACGTGGTCGTGCACCTGGTCGACGCGGCGTCGCACATCGCGTCAGAAACCAACGACGGCTCGGCCGCGGACCGGCGCGGGGCCGAGGACACCGAGACGATCATCAAGGCGCTGACCGAGGCCGGGAAACAGGTGATCCTCGCGCTCAACAAGATCGACGGCATGCGCCGCGACACCCTGCTGGCGCTGGCTCAGAAGCTGGATGCCAGCGGTGCCTATTCCGAGGTCTTCATGATCTCCGCCGCCACCGGCGACGGCGTCGACGACCTGATGGCCCGTCTGGCGGCAGCGATGCCGGAGGGCCCTTGGCTGTACCCCGAGGACCAGGCCGCCGACGTGCCGATGCGCGTGCTGGCGGCCGAAATCACCCGCGAGAAGGTCTATCTGCGGGTCCACGAGGAGCTGCCGTACTCTGCGGCGGTGGAGACGACCGCCTTCGACGACCGCGCCGACGGCTCGGCCCGGATCGAGCAGACCATCTACGTCGAGCGCGACAGCCAGCGCCCGATCGTGCTGGGCAAGGGCGGTCAGACGCTGAAGTGGATCGGTCAGAAGGCGCGCGAAGACCTGACGGAAATCCTCGGCCGGCCGGTGCATCTGTTCCTGACCGTGAAGGTCGATCCCAAGTGGCAGGACAGCCGCGCCCTCTACGCCCAGTTCGGGCTGGACTATGACGTCTGATCCGCTGACCCGCTGGGTCGGTCCGGTCGCTGCTCTGGCTCTGGGGATCGGCGGCGTCGCAGCCGGGTCCTGGTGGTGGGCCTCTCAGGATCGACCCGTTGCTGCGGAGGTCGGACCGCCGGAGCGGCCACCCGTCGTCGTTGTCGAGGCCCTGCCTCAGCTCAAGGCGGCGCTGGACGCGCAGGCCGCCCGGGGCCGTTTCTCCGGAGCCGTGCTGGTGGCGAAGGGAGACCGCGTCCTCTTCCGACAGGTTTACGGCCTCGCAGACCGGGAGACGGGGACGCTGGTTCAGTTAAACTCGCGCTTCCGGCTGGCCTCGGTCAGCAAGCAGTTCACGGCGGCGGCGATCCTGAGACTGCAGGACGAGGGCGTACTGTCGGTCGACGACCCGTTGTGCCGCTGGATCCAGCCGTGCCCGGAGGCCTGGGCACCGGTCCGGCTGCGGCACTTGCTGTCCCACACCGCCGGCGTGCCGGACCTGATGGCGCAGGCCAACTGGGGCCGGCGACGCGTCTCGCCCACAACTCTGGCGGACCTGACGACGGCATCCAGTTTCTATCGTCTGCAGTTCGAGCCGGGGACGAAAATCCGCTACTCGAACGCCGGCTACAACCTGCTGGCTGCGGTCGTCGAGGCGGCGGCGGGGATGGAGTTTCACGCCTGGTTGCAGGCGAACTTCTTCACGCCGCTGGGCATGCATGACACGGGCTATGACGGGTCCGGCACAATCGTCATGGGTTACGCCGACCTCGCGGGTGGGATCACGCCCCAGCCGAACGCCAACGTCAGCGTCATCACCGGTGCCGGGGCGCTCTACTCGACGGTCGACGACCTGCTGGTCTGGAACCGGGCCCTGCACGGCGGTGACCTGCTGTCGGACGAGAGCTACCAGGACATGATCCGCGACCACGGTCCGGCGGACGCGCCGCCCGAGCGGGGGCGGCCGCGACGCGACTGGGGCTATGGTCTGTTCTCCAACCGCTTGGGCGAGCGGGTGACGCCGGGGTTCCCGGATCGCCAGATCTATCACACCGGTAGCTGGTCGGGATTCCGCAATATGGTGGTCCACCAGCCGGACGGCGACGTGACGGTGATCGTCCTGTCGAACAATTATCACCGCCAGCCAGAGGTTTTCCTGATCAGCCAGCAGGCGCTGGCCGATGCTTTGGGACGGCCGTTCCCGACCGCGCTGCTCCGCTAGCCCTCGCGGCGCATCCGCGCCTGTCGAGCCGCCTCTCGGTCGTTCTGCACTTGAGGCGCGATGGCGGCGGTCTCGACCTGACCGGCCCGGACGTAGCGGCTGCACAGCACGCCGGAGGGCGAGTGTCGCGTCTCCGTGATCCGCCAGGACGTGGCGGCGATCCCGTCCCTGAAAAGCCGCTTGCCCTGGCCGAGCAGGATCGGGAAGACCATCAGGGTGATCTCGTCGATCACGTCCGCCGCCAACAGCGCCTGCACCAACTGGCCGCTACCCTGTATCAGCAGGTCGCGGTCTCCGGAGGCCTTCAGGCAACGCACGGCCTCGCCCGGTTCGCCCTCCAACCGGCGGCTGTTGTCCCAGGTCAGGGGCGTGTCCGGTCCGGCGACGACGAACTTGTCGATGGCGTTGAAGGTGCGGCCGATCTCGTCGTTCTGGTCGGGCCAGTGGGCGGCGAATATCTCGTAGGTCTTTCGGCCCAGCAGCAGATCGTAGTCGCGGCCGATCCAGCCCTCCATCATCTCGCCGACTGTTTCGTCGAAATGGGGTGCCAGCCAGCCGCCATAGGGGAAGCCGCCGGTCCAGTCCTCGGTCGGACCGCCGGGCGCCTGCATGACGCCGTCCAGGGTCAGGAAAGTCGACAGTCGAACCTTGCGCACGGAGCGTCTCCTCAAGCCTTGGCGGCCTTGGTCGGGTCGCCGAGCTCGGCGTTCAGGGCGAGGCCGGCCCGGACGAGAACTGTCGCAACAGCCGGGTCCAGGGTATCGCCTTCGGCCAGGCTGAGGGAGGCCATCTCGAACTGGCCGCCGGGCTTGAGGCGCGGTTCGGTCTCCCGCAGACGCTGGCCGCGCCACAGTCCGAACAGCACCCGTTTGCCCTCGGCGCGGATCAGGGCGACGGGGCCGTTCGACAGATAGACGAGATGGCCCCATTTGATGATCTCCTCTACGCCCTCCACCGCCAGGGCGGCGGCGCGCAGGCGGCGGAGCTCCTCGCCGCGCCAGTCGTCGAACTCGGCGGCGTAGGCGTCGGGCGTCAGCCCGGGCTTGGCTTTTTCCATTTCATGTCTCCGCGCGAACGGCGTCGCCCGCCGCGAAATGTGCCATCTGGTCGGCGTGCGCTTTGCGGAAAGCCGGGCGACCCGTGACGCGGGCGACGTAGGCCTCGGTCGCGGGTCGGTCGCCGAAGGCCCGGACCTGCGGGATACGCAGGACGTCGGCCATCAGCAGATCCGCCACGGTGAACCGGTCTGCGGCCAGCCATTCACGCGCGTTCAGCACGCCCTCCATGTGATCGAGCCGCCCCTTCAACCAGCCGTCCAGGCCGTTCGGGGCCCGGTCGGACAGACCGAGGAACCACCACGGCACGGTGACCATCTCGACGGAGTTCAGCGCCGCGACGACCCATTGCAGGGTCGCCGCCTCTCCCGCCGGATCGCGCGGCATCAGGGCCTGGCTCTTCCTGCCCAGGTGCAGCAGGCCCGCGCCGCTCTCGAACAACTCCACCTCGCCGTCTCTGAGGAAGGGGATCTGGCCGAAGGGCTGGTGCGCGAAGTGGTCGGGGCCCTTGTCGGCCAGCGGAACTGTGCGGACCTCGTAAGGCAGCCCCGCCTCCTCACACGCCCAGCGCAGCCGCAGGTCCCGAACGAAGCCGCGCGGCATGTCGGGAACCCAGTCGTAGGTCCAGATCGTCAGGCCGCTCACTGGCCGGGCGCCCAGCCTTCAGCGGGGATGGTGTTGACCATCCACGGCACGCCGAACCTGTCGATCAGACCGCCATAGCCGGGGGACCAGAAGGTCTCGCCGAACGGCATGGTGGGCGTGCCGCCCTCGACCAGGGCGTCGTACCAGCGGCGCGCCTCGGCACCGTCCGTGGTGTGAAGGGTGACGTCGAAGCCGTTCTTGGGCTTGCCGATGTTCGGGGCCCATTGTTCGTCCATGTCGGCCCCCATGATCGCCTGATCGCCGACCTCGAGCCAGCAATGCATCAGCCAGTCCTTGTAGTGGGGCGGAACGGGCATGTCGGGCGGGCCGTCGCCATAGGGCAGGGCGGCGGTCACCTTGCCGCCGAGCACCTGGGCGTAGAACTCGAACGCGTCGCGGCATTGGCCGCGAAAGCTGAGGCTGGTCACGATCTTCATGGTCGTCTCTCCCTTGGTGGGTCAGTCCGGATTGGCGGCCAGCCAGGATTCCAGCCGGTCGAGAGTGGAATTCCAGCCATACTCGTGGCCGGTCAGACTGCGTTCGGACTTCAGGCCCTCGTGGGTGAAGTCCATGCGTGTGCGTCCGTCGTCGGTCTCGTGCAGCACGACGGTGACCAGGGTGTCGGCCGGCGGACCGTCCTCGTGGCTCTCGTCCCAGCGGAAGGTGAAGACCAGCCGCTCCGGCTCGACGATCTCGCGATAGTGGCCGCCCTGCCAGAGGTCCTCACCGGTCTCGGTCGAACGCAGGCAGGCGCGCCATTCGCCCCCGACGCGCAGGTCGTTGGTCCCCGACACCATCGGCCACTCGACCGGCCCCATCCAGTTGACTCGCATCTCGGGCCGGGTCCAGGCCATCCAGACCAGGGCGCGCGGCGCGTCGAAGGTCCGCGTCAACTCCAGTCGGTGCGGCAGCAGCGTCGGCAGGTCGGGCAGGGCGATCGCGGTACCCATGTCAGAGCGTCTTCACGATCTGGTTCAGCTGGTCGGCGACCTGACCCCAGCCTTCGTGGAATCCCATCTGCTCGTGCTGCTTCATGGACTCTTCGTTCCAGTGGCTGGCGGTGGCCTTGTAGCGCGTCTTGCCGTCGGCCGTCGGCTCCAGGTCGATCCGGGCCACCATGAAGGGCGCTCCGGCGGGCTTCCAGTCCGGGGTCAGGGCGTCGGTCGAGATGATGCGACGGTTCTCGACGATCTCGAGGTAGATGCCGGCGTTCGGGAACACCTCGCCCTCGGGACCATGCATGGTGAAGTTGAAGCGACCGCCGGGGCGGGGCTCCAGCACCATGTCGCTGATGCTCCACGGCTTGGGCGCGAACCACTGCGAAAGGATCGCGGGGTCGGTGTAGGCGCGGAATACCTTCTCGGGCGGGGCGTCGATGACGCGTTCCAACACCAGGTCGAAGGCATGGGCGACGCCGTCCGTGTCGCAGGGGTTGGTCTCAGTTGTGTTTGCCATCGTCGTTTCCTTTCTGAATGTTGCGGAGGTAATCTTCCAGGCGGTCGAAACTTTGATCCCAGTAGCGCCGGTAGTGTTCGATCCACTCCGCAATGCCTTTCAAAGCCATCGGCTCCAGGCGGGCCGGCCGCCACTGGGCCTCCCGGCCCCGGCTGATCAGTCCGGCCCGTTCCAGCACCTTCAGGTGCTTCGAGACCGCCGCGAGGCTCATGTCGAACGGCTCGGCCAGCTGATTGACCGAGGCCTCGCCCTCACACAGCCGCGCGAGAATGGCCCGGCGGGTCGGGTCGGCGAGGGCGGCGAACTTCTGGCTGAGAGGATCGGGGGACATGGGTGAACCGTGTTGAACTGAGTGGTTGAATACCCTTTCGCCCCGCCGCAGTCAACCGTTCGGTTGAATAAAAAATCGCGACTAGGGTCGAGAGTGAAGGAGCCCTGCATGTCCCTGATCCTCGCCCTCGTCGCCGCGCTGTCGAACGACCCCGAAACCGCCGCCGTCGAGGCCGCGATCGACCGCATGCACCAGGCGGCGTCGCAGGCCGACGGTGCCACCTACTTCGCCCAGTTCACCCCGGACGGGCGCTTCATCGGCACCGACGCGACGGAGCACTGGCCGCTCAGGGACTTCCGGGCCTATGCGGAACCCTATTTCGCCCGGGGGCGGGGCTGGACCTACGAGCCGCGCGACCGCGTGGTCACGATCGCGCCGATCGAGTGCCGATGCGTCGCCTGGTTCGACGAGAAACTGACCAACGCGAGCTACGGCGATCTGCGCGGCTCGGGCGTGCTGCGGCTGACCGACGACGGCTGGAAGATCGAACAGTATGTGCTCAGCTTGTCCGTACCGAACGATCGAGCGGCTCGCGTCGTTGAGGTGATCGCCGCTCCGGCCGAATGAGGGCACCGTCGGCCTCGTCCTCGATCACGCCGTCGATCCCCTCGTTGGTGCGGGCGTCGATGGCGAACAGCTGGCGTTCGATCTCATAGCCTTCGTCCATCAGCTTCAGCGCCTCCAGGCGACGGGCCTCGAACTGGCTGAAGACGCCGCGGCTGCTGAACATGAACATGCCGCCCATGGGCTTCCACGCGCCCCGGTTGGCCTCCAGCATGTTCAGGTGGGCGTCGAGCAGGTCGAGCAGGCGCGACTGGATCTCCCAGTAGCGGGTCAGCAGCGGGGCCTTGTCCTGGGCCCCGATGTCGAAGCGCTCGAGCACGGCGTCCCGGGCATAGCGATCGATGACGTTCCCGGCCAGGACGTCGCGCGCCGCGGCGTCTGCGGCGGCCAGCTTGCCCGGCGCGGCCTTGACCAGATCCCGGGCCAGCTGGAGCCGTTGACGGGCGTCCTCGAACCCTCCGTCGCGATCCAGCCCGCGGGGCGTGAAGGAGCTGCGACCCGTGGCGAAGGCGAGCTCACGATGGACGGCCTGATAGGCCCAGGTCTGCTTGTTGCGAGAGTTGGTCAGCGCTTCGACCAGCCGCACCGCGTAGCCGGCCCGGTCCGCCTCGATGGTGCGCGCGACCGTCCGCGGGGCCCCCGCGAGCAAGGCGAGGCCAGCGAGGCCTGCCGCATAGGCGAGCCCGTGGCGACGGTTGGCGGGTTGAAGGATCACGGCGTTCACCAGCCCCCCGACGGCCGCGGCCATCAGCAAAGAGGTCAGCACCAGCGCCCCGATGGACGTGATCCAGATGGTCAGGCTCCCGCTGTCGGTGCCGTCGCCGAAGGCCTCCGCCTCGATCGCCCCGGAAGCCCACCACGCGGCCCCGGCCACCACCAGCGCGCCGGCCGCCAGAAACGGCCAACTGGGCAGGCGCGACTGCCATGTACGCCGCCGGGATCCCGAAAACTTGTCCATGTGCGTCAACTCCCCCGTGCACAGGATAAGCCGAGGGAGCGGGGCACGCGCAAGAGGTCTTGCGCGACGGTGCCGAACGCCTAAGCCCGGAGCATGGAGATTTCAGACGAGGCCGTGGTGCTGGCTGCCCGCGCGCACGGCGACACGGGGGCCGTGGTGGACCTGCTGACCCGTCTGCACGGCCGGCGGACGGCCTATGTCGCGGGGGGCGCTTCGCGGCGGATGAAGCCCTTTCTCCAGCCCGGATCGCGCGTTGCAGTGGACCTCAGGGCGCGGACGTCCGAACACCTGGGCTCCGCGCGGCTGGAGCCGATGGGGGAGGGGCCCAGCGCCCTCTTCGACGACCCGCTGGCCCTGCTCGGCCTGTCGTCCGCCGCCGCCGTGGCCCAGGCGGCGCTGCCGGAGCGGGAAGCCCACCCCGGCGCCTTTCTCGCCTTCGAGGCTCTGACCACGGCGCTGGGACTGCGCGACCTGTGGCCAGCCGTCTATGTGCGGTTCGAGAGCGGCCTGCTGGAGGAGCTGGGCTTCGGTCTCGACCTGACCAGCTGCGCCGTCACCGGGACGGTGGACGACCTGGCCTGGGTCAGCCCGCGCACCGGTCGCGCGGTGTCGACGGGCGCCGGCGCACCCTATGCCGACCGGCTGCTGAGGCTACCGCCCTTTCTGCTGGGCGCGCAGGCCGGGCTGGGGGACGGCGACGTGCGGGACGGCCTGGCCCTGACCGGGCACTTCCTCGCCCGCTGCGTCTTCGACCCGTTGAACCGGCCGCTGCCCGAAGCGCGGGACCGCATGGTCGAACGTCTCAGGGCAGCGGGCCTCGCATGATGACCGGAATGTAATCCAGCCGCGCGTGACTTGGCGTGGGGGGCGATGTTAGCTGCGCGCCTCGGGATTTGAGGAAACCTCACCATGTTCAAGCGCGTCTTCGTAGCCGGACTGTCGGCGCTCCTGCTGGCGGGCGCTTCGTCCGTGGCTCTGGCCCAGACCGTCGACGCCCAGCTGGGCGACCGGATGAAGGGCCACATCACCTATCTGGCCTCGGACGAGCTGGAAGGCCGCGACACCGGATCGGCCGGCCACATCCTCGCCGCCGAGTACGTGGAGCGTCACTACGCCGAGTTCGGCCTGAAGCCGCTGGGCGACGCGGCGGGCTCCAGCTGGCGCCAACCGATCACTTTCGCGAGCATCACCACGACCGGCGGGCGCATGCAGGTCGGCGACCAGGTCTTCAACCAGGCTGAGCACGCCGCACTCTACAGCACCGTGATCGGCGACCAGGCCTTTGACGCCGAGATGGTGTTCGTGGGCCACGGCGTGGTCGCCCCGACCGAGGGCATCGACGACTACGCCGGTCTGGACGTGCGCGGGAAGATCGTCGTGGTCCTGTACGACATGCCGGAAGGCCTCCCCAGCGAGCTGAGCGCCCACATCCAGTCGTCCAAGGCGACGACAGCCGCGGATCGCGGCGCCATCGGCGTGCTGACCCTGCTGCCGGCGCAGGCTCGCCCGGCACCCTGGGCCTATCTGATGACCTTCCTGGGCGAGCCTCAGATGAAGTGGACGGACGCTCAGGGCCGGCCCCAGTCCGACGCGAAGGGCCTGCAGTTCGAGGGCTATCTGAGCACGCCGATGACCGATGCCCTGTTCACGGGCGCGCCGATGTCGGCCGAAGAGGTCCAGACCAGAGGCGCGACCGAGCGCGTGCAGGGCTTCGTCCTGCCCGGCCGGATGAGCGGCACGCTGTCGACCTCGGCGGAGCTGATCGAAAGCCCGAACATCGTCGGCGTTCTGGAAGGCTCCGATCCCGAGCTGAAGAATGAGTACGTCGTCGTTCTGGGCCACCTCGACCACGAGGGCGTGGATGAAGAGCAGGACGGCGACGACAAGATCTTCAACGGCGCCATGGACAACGCTTCCGGCATCGCGACGATGATCGAGGTTGCCCGTGAACTGTCGAAAAACCCGCCGAAGCGTTCGGTGATCTTCCTCGCTGTGACGGCTGAAGAGAAGGGCCTGCTCGGCTCCAGCTACTTCGCCGCCAATCCGACCGTGCCGCTGGAGAACATCGTGGCGGCGGTCAATCTGGACATGCCGATCCTGACGTATGCCTTTGAGGACCTTGTGGCCTTCGGCGCCGAGCATTCGACGCTCGGTGTGGTGGTCAAGGCAGCCGCGGAGGCCGTGGGCGTGGGCCTGACGCCCGATCCGACGCCCGAAGAGGCCTTCTTCGTGCGCTCGGACCACTACGAGTTCGTCAAGGCGGGCGTGCCGTCGGTCTATCTGGACCCGGGTCCGGCCGGTCCCGGAGAGGTGGCCAGTGCCGACTTTCTCGAGAACCACTATCACAAGGTCTCCGACGAGGTGACGCTGCCCTTCGACTGGAACGCCGCCGCGCGCTTCGCCGTGGTCAACACCTCGATCGCCCGGACGATCGCCGACGGTGAGCGGCCGCTGTGGTACGCGGACAGCCCCTTCGCCTCGCCGGACAGGCCGACGGCCCAGCGCCCGGCGAACTGATCCACAGTCCGGACTGAGACTATCGGGAGCGGGGCGCTAGACTGGCGCTCCGCTTCTTGATTCTGGACAGCATGACCATCCACGCCCCGCCGCCCGAAGGCGGTCGCATCGTCGAAGAGCCCATGGGCGAGGCGCTGAGCCGGCGCTACCTCGCCTATGCGCTGTCGACGATCACCAACCGCGCCCTGCCTGACGTGCGGGACGGCTTCAAGCCGGTGCACCGCCGCATCCTGTATGCGATGCACCAGATGCGGCTGAACCCCCAGGCAGCGGCGCGCAAATGCGCCAAGGTCGTGGGCGAGGTGATGGGCGGCTATCATCCGCACGGCGACGCCTCGATCTACGACGCCCTCGTCCGCCTGGCGCAGGACTTCGCCCAGCGCTATCCGCTGGTCGACGGTCAAGGCAATTTCGGCAACATCGACGGCGATAACGCTGCGGCCATGCGCTACACCGAGTGCAAGCTGACCGCGGCCGCGACACTGATGCTGCAGGGCATCGACCAGGACGCCGTCGACTTCCGGCCCACCTACGACGATCAGGACAAGGAGCCGATCGTCCTGCCGGCGGGCTTCCCGAACCTGCTGGCCAACGGCTCGTCAGGCATCGCCGTCGGCATGGCGACCTCGATCCCGCCGCACAACGCCGTCGAACTGATCGACGCCTGTCTGGAGCTGCTGAAGCGGCCGGAGGCGACCACGCAGGAGCTGGTCTCTCTCGTCCCTGGGCCCGACTTCCCGACGGGCGGCGTAGCCGTTGAGGGGCACGCGGGCCTGCTGGAGGCCTACGAAACCGGCCGGGGCGGCGTGCGTCTGCGCGCGCGGTGGGAAACCGAGGACCTCGGCCGGGGCATGTGGCGCATCGTCGTCACCGAGGTGCCCTACCAGATCCAGAAGGGCCGGCTGATCGAGCAACTGGCCGACCTGATCGAACAGAAGAAGTCGCCGTTGCTGGCCGACGTGCGCGACGAGTCCGCCGAGGACGTCCGCATCGTGCTGGAGCCGAAAAGCCGCACGGTCACGCCCGACGTGATGATGGAAAGCCTGTTCCGGCTGTCGGACCTGGAGGTCCGCTTTCCCATCAACATGACCGTGCTGGACGCCGACGGCACGCCACGTGTCATGGGTCTGAAGCCGTGTCTGGTCGCCTTCCTCGATCACCGTCGCGAGGTTCTTCTTCGCCGCTCGCGTTGGCGGGCGGACAGGATCGAGGCGCGCCTGCACCTTCTCGAAGGCCTGCGGATCGTCTTCCTGAACCTCGACGAGGTCATCCGCATCGTCCGCGAGGAAGAGACGCCCAAGGCCGTCCTGATCGCCCGGTTCGGTCTGACCGAGATCCAGGCCGACTATGTTCTCGACACCCGTCTGCGGCAGTTGGCGCGGATCGAGGAGATGGCGATTGAGAATGAGTTCAAGGAGTTGTCGGAGGAGTTGGCCGGGCTGAACGAACTGTTCGCTTCTCCGGCCAAGCAGACGAAGCTGCTTTCCGTGGGGCTGACGGACGTCCGAAAGGCACTGATTTCGCCGCGTCGCACCACGATCGCGGAGGCGGTCGACGTCTCGGCCCCGCCACCGATCGACGCCTTCATCCCGCGCGAGGCCATCACCGTCATCCTGTCCGAGCGCGGCTGGATCCGCGCCGCCAGGGGCAAGGTCGAGGATCCGTCGGAGCTCAAATTCAAGGAAGGCGATGCCCTGGCCTTCCTCGTTCCGGCCTTCACGACGGACAAGCTTCTGGTCGCGGCGTCCGACGGCCGCATCTTCACCGTAGGTGCGGACAAGCTGGCTTCGGGCCGGGGGCACGGTGAGCCGTTGCGCCTGATGATCGACCTCGACGAGAAGGCCGACATCGTGAACCTGTTGGCGCATCGACCGGGCGGCAAGCTGCTGGTGGCGTCAAAATCCGGCTACGGCTTCATCGCGCCGGAGGACGAGCTGCTGGCCCAGAAGCGCGGCGGCAAGCAGGTGCTGAACGGCGACATGCTGGCGGCGATCAGGGTCGCGGGCGACCACGTCGCGACCATCGGCGAGAACATCAAGGCGCTGGTCTTCCCCCTTGAAGAACTGCCGGAAATGGGGCGCGGCAAGGGCGTCAAACTGCAGGGCTTCAAGCAGGGAGGTCTGGCCGACGTGACGGTGTTTTCGGCCGACGCGGGCCCGGAATGGGTGGACGGTGGCGGGCGTCGCCGCAACTGGCCGGACTGGAAGGACTGGCTGGGCAAACGTGCCCAGGCCGGGCGGCAGGGGCCGCGGGGCCTACGGAAGTTCCGGTAGGTCCGGCAGCGGTGCCCAGCCGAAGCGGGTGAGCGCCTCCAGCGGACGGAAGCGGGCCTTGTAGTCCATGGCCCGCGAACCCTCGACCCAGTAGCCGAGGTACACGAAGGGCAGGCCCAAAGTCCGGGCCTGCACCACGTGGTCCAGCACGGCGAAGACCCCGAGCCCGCGTCTGTCTTCGCCAGGGTCGAAGAAGCTGTAGACCATGGACAGGCCGTCGGAGAGGACGTCCGTCAGGGCCACGCCCATCAGCCGCCCGGGGCCGCCGTCGAGGGAGGGCAGGCGATACTCGACCAGATGGGTGCGCACCGCCGTGTCCTCGACCATGGCGACGTAGTCCAGCCAGCCCATGTCGCTCATGCCGCCGCTCGGATGGCGCGCCGTCAGATAGCGGCGGAGCAGATCGAACTGCTCCACAGTCGCCTCGGCCTCGACGAAATGGCGGACCAGATCGGCGTTGCGGCGGAGGGTGCGGGCGCGGCTGCGGGACAGGTCGAACCGCGCAAGCGGAATGCGCACCGAGACGCAGGCGTCGCAGGCGTCGCAGGCGGGTCGGTAGGCGATGTTCTGGCTCCGGCGAAAGCCGGCCTGGGTCAGTTCGTCGTTAACCCAGGCACCGTCGGAGAAGGGCAGGTTGGCGAAGACTTTTCTCTCCGTCCTGCCGGGCAGGTAGGGGCAGGGCGCGGTCGCCGTCATGTAGAACCGCAGCTGACGACGCGGGACGTGCTGGGTCACGGCCGTTTCCGTGAGAATTCGTGAGGAGAGTCACCGCTCATGGAGGGATTTGAACGTCGCTCCGTGGCGCCCGCAAGGCGATTCGCGCGGCGGGCGCCTGGGGTCATAGACTGGTGTCCCGCGGCAAGACCGGCGCTTCCCTGAGCAGTACGATCGAGATCCGGCGGTTCCCGGCGAGGCTGGGGTCGTCTGGATAGAGCGGATCGGAGCCGGCCTTCCCGGAGACCGAATAGACGCGATCCGGATCGACGCCGGCGGCCTGCAGCACCAGTCGCGAGGCGTCCGCCCGCTGGGCTGACAGTGACCAGTCGCCCGGCGCGCTGGCGCGGCTGGACCCGGCCACGGCGCTGGTGTGGCCGGTGATCGAGATCCGGTTCGGCAGCTGGACGATGACCTTGGCGACGGCCCGAAGGAGCAGTTGGGCACGGGAGTTCGGACGGGCGGAGTTCTGGTCGAACATCGACCGACCTTCCTGATCCACGATCTGGATGCGCAGGCCTTCCGGCGTCTGGTCGATGATCAGCTGCTTGGAGAGCTCGGCCAGCTCGGGCATCGACTGCATCGCCTGACGCAGGGATGCGGCCGCAGACGAGAACTCCGAAGCCTCCCGGCGCGCGATCTCGTCCCGCAGCTCTGTCTCGCTGGCGGCGGCCAGATTGGACGACTGGCCCGCCTCCTGGGGGGCGTCCGGCGGAGCCTCGGGAGCCAGTTCCGTGATGACAGACATCGAGCCCGACCCCTTGGCACCGTCATCGCCGAGGGAGGTGCCGCCCAGGATGCCGCCCGAGCCGGAGGTGGTGGCCGACACGCTGGCCGGCGCGAAGTACTCGGCGATACCGCGCTTCTGTTCCGGGTCCGTCGTGTTGATCAGCCACATCAGCAGGAAGAAGGCCATCATGGCCGTCACGAAGTCCGCATAGGCCACTTTCCACGCGCCGCCGTGGTGGCCGTGGCCGACCACCTTCTTGACCTTCTTGATCAGGATCGGGCGATCGCTGTTGGACATGGTTTCCTGCGGGCGGACGGGGCGTCGTCCGCAGGATCGGCGGATCAGGGTTAAGGGCGCGTTTCCCATTTCGGCGTTGCGGCGTGCTGTCTGCTTGAGGCCGGAGGCGAAGACCCTTAGGTCCGATGTGATGTCCCTTGAGCCCATTCCCGACGACCTCGCCGATGCGTCGCTGGCCTATCGCCGGGCGCTGGGCGCATTTGCGACGGGCGTTTGCGTCATGACGGTGGAGGGACCTGAAGGGCCGTTGGGGATCACCGCCAACTCCTTCGCGTCCGTGTCTCTCCAGCCGCGGCTGATCCTCTGGTCGATCGCCCTGTCCAGCGAGCGGATGCCGGCCTTCGCGGCGGCGGACAGATTCGCCGTCCACGTGTTGGCTGCCGACCACGCGGAGCTTGCCGACCGGTTCGCGCGGGGAGACTGCCGCCTGACCGCCGCGGACGCCGCACTTGAGCCAGGTCAGGCCCCCCGCCTGTCCGGAGTCCTCGCCTGGCTGGACTGCGCCGTCCACGCGCGCTCCGAGGTCGGAGATCATCTCGTCATCATCGGCCGAGTCGACAGGTTCGAGGCGGGAGACGGGGCGGCCCTGACCTATTTCCGCGGCCGCTACGGCCAGGCCTCGCCGGAGATTTCGGAATGAAGATCGGCTTTGTGGGCCTCGGAGTCATGGGCGCGCCCATGGCGGGACACCTGGTCCGGGCCGGCCATCAGGTCTCCGGCTTCAACCGTTCGCCGGACAAGACCGCCCGTTGGGCGGAGGCGTATGGCGGCCATGCCGCGGCGAGCGTGGTCGAGGCCGCGGACGGGGCAGAGCTTCTGATCCTGTGCGTCGGAAATGACGACGACGTCCGCGCCACGGTTGCCGCGGGGCTTGAGGCCACGACGGCGCGCGCGGTCTTCGTTGATCACACCACCACCTCGGCCGTGGTGGCCCGGGAAATGGCGACCTTGGCCGAAGGCACCGGCCGCGGGTTCCTGGATGCTCCTGTTTCTGGCGGCCAGGCGGGTGCCGAGGCCGGCAAGCTCAGCGTGATGGTCGGCGGCGACGCCGAGGCTCTGGATCGCGCACGCCCGGCGCTGAACGCCTATTCAAAGGCGATCCGGCACATGGGCCCCGCTGGGTCGGGCCAACTGACCAAGATGGTCAACCAGATCTGCATCGCTGGCGTGGTGCAGGGACTGGCGGAGGCGGTGCACTTCACGGAGCGGGCGGGGCTGGACCCCGAGGCCGTGCTGGCAGCTGTGTCACAGGGCGCGGCACAGTCCTGGCAGATGGACAATCGCTGGAGCACCATGGCGCGTGGAGAGTTCGACTTCGGCTTCGCCGTCGACTGGATGCGCAAGGACCTCGGCCTGGTTCTGGACGAGGCGCGGCGCAATGGCAGCCGGCTTGCCCTGACGGCGCTGGTGGATCAGTTCTACGCCGAGGTGCAGGCATTGGGGGGATCGCGATGGGACACGTCGAGCCTGGCGGCGAGGCTGAACGACCGGACCGGGAACGACTCTGGGAGCTCTGGCGCGCGCTGATCAAGCCGTTCGGGGCCTGGATGCTGATCCCCTCCAGCTTCGTCACGCCCGGTGCCTGGGGCTATTTCGGCGTGGATTTCCTCAGCGGCTTTCGGGCCAACCCGTCCACCCACAAGACGTTCGACGCGCTGGCCGACGTGGACCGGGCGACCTTCGACGCCCTGTCTGCGCTAGCCAACCTGAACGCCCGGCGGCAGGAGCAGATGCTCAAGGCGGTCGTCATCGGCTATCTGACCATTCCGGTCACGGTGCTCGCCGTCGTGGCCGAGGTGGCGGGGGACAGTCTTCTCGTCTTCGCCCGTGCCCATATGCAGACGGTGATCACGACCGGGGCCATGGCCGCCTTGGGCCCGCTCGGCTATTTCCTGAGCACCTGGCGGTCCCACCAGATCGTCGGCGTTCTCGACCTGATCCGCATCGAGCGCGGCCAGGCCCCCTACACCGCCCTCGAACTTCGCGACGAGTAGGTCAGACGTCGAGGAACTTCACCTCGCCGGAATGCATCTGCTTCACGGCGGCGACGATCTTCAGCGTGCCGGCCTCGACGGCGTCGGCCAGCGAGGCGTCGGCGGTGGCCAGCTTGCGGGCGACCCAGCGGGCGTTCTCCTCGACCGGTGAGCCGTTGCCGGCGCGGGCGGCCAGTACCGGCGGGATGATCGGGACGATCATCTCCTCCAGCGAGGGATCCAGCGCGGCCCCGTCGACGATCGATTCGGCCGCCGCCACGGCACCGCAGCCGGTGTGGCCCATGACCACGACCAACGGACAGTTCAGGTGTTTCACCGCATAGATGATCGAGGCGAGGCCGCGCCGGTCGACGGTGTTGCCCGCCACCCGGATCGAGAAGAGGCGGCCGAAGCCCTGGTTGAACAGGATCGTCGGCGGGGTGCGGCTGTCGGCGCAGCCCACGATGGTGGCGATGGGGTTCTGACCGGCCTGCAGCTCGTCGAGATCATTGGCCTTCACGTGGCCGAGGTTGTTCTCACCGCGCAGGAAGGCGGCGTTGCCGTCCCGGAGCTGCTGCAGGGCGTCTTCGGGCGTGGGCCCCCGGGGCGCGGCCGAGGGCGGCGAGGGAACCGGTTCCGGCCCGGCGACGGCCTTGGCGGATGCCGGAACGCCAGACTTCTTCTTGCCGAACCCGAACATGGCGCTTTCCCCAAAGGCGTCTGAACTGAGCGACCGGCGTCATCCCAGCGTCGGAGGCCGGCGTCAAGGACAAGCTCAGCCGTTCAGCAGCCGCGCGGCCTGCGGGGCGAAATAGGTCAGGACCCCGGCGGCTCCCGCGCGTTTGAAGGCGTGCAGGCTTTCGAGGATCGCGCGGTCCTCATCCAGCCAGCCATTGGCGGCGGAGGCCTTCATCATCGCGTACTCGCCAGACACCTGGTAGGCGAAGGTCGGGACTTTAAAAGTCGACGCAACCCGTTGTACGATATCGAGATACAGCATTCCAGGCTTCACCATGACGGCGTCGGCGCCCTCGGACAGGTCCATGGCCACCTCGCGCAGGGCCTCGTCGGTATTGGCGAAGTCCATCTGATAGGTCTTCTTGTCCCCGGTCAGCGCCCTGGCCGACCCGACGGCGTCCCGATAGGGGCCGTAGAAGGCCGAGGCGTATTTGGCAGCGTAGGATAGGATCAGAACATCCTGAAATGCATTGGCTTCCATCGCCTCGCGGATGGCCTGGACCCGGCCGTCCATCATGTCGGAGGGGGCCACGACGTCGGCACCCGCATGGGCATGGATGAAGGCCTGTTCGGCCAGCCGTTCCAGACTGGCGTCGTTGGCGATGCGGCCGTCCTCCAGCACGCCGTCGTGGCCGTGGTCGGTGTAGCAGTCCAGCGCCACGTCGGTGATCACGCCGATCTCGGGTGCCGCGTCCTTGATGGCCTTGATGCAGTCGGGGACCAGGCCGTCCGGGTCGGTCGCGCCGGTGCCGACGCCGTCCTTGATCGCCGGATCGACGTTGGGGAACAGGGCGACAGCGGGGATGCCGAGGTCGCGTGCCTCCTTCGCCGCCTCTGCCGCCGCCCTGGGCGAGAGGCGGAAGACGCCCGGCATGGACGGCACCGGCACGCGGTCGTCCGCCCCGTCATGGACGATCAGCGGCCAGACCAGATCGGCGGGCGTCAGCGTGGTTTCCGCCACCAGACGGCGGACCCACGGGCTGGCGCGCAGGCGGCGGGGGCGGGCGAAGGGGAAGGCGGCGGGCGGGAACGGCTGGGTCATGACGGCGTCATAGGCGGCTTGGCCGCATTGGAGAACAGGGACCGGCGACTTCCGGGCTGCGCGGAGAACCGTCCGGACTCAAAAACAGGGTCCGGAGAGTCCGGAGAGTCCGGATGCGGCCGGCGATCGAGGCAGACTGGCACGGCCCGACGTCAGACGCGGTCGTGGGCCGGCGAGGGTGACGACGCGCGAGGGCTTGGATAGAAGCACGGCGTGCGAGCCGGCCCGGACGGCCGACCACGCGGGAGCAACACATGGACTTCGCCCTCACCGACGACCAGCGCGCCATCCAGGACGCGGCGCGCGCCTTCGCCGACGCCGAACTGGCCCCGCATTCGGCCGAGTGGGACGAGACCAAACATTTCCCCGTCGACGTCATGCGGCAGGCGGCGGAGATGGGCTTCGCCGCCATCTATGCGGGTGAAGAGCACGGCGGCATGGCGCTGGGCCGCGTCGAGGCGGCGGTGATCTTCGAGGAGCTGTCGCGCGGCGACGTGTCGACGGCGGCCTTCATCAGCATCCACAACATGGCGACGTGGATGATCGACGGCTTCGGCTCCGATGACCTGCGCGGTCGCTATGTGCCGGCGCTGACGACGATGGAGAAGATCGCCAGCTACTGCCTGACCGAGCCGGGCTCCGGCTCCGACGCGGCGGCCATGCGCACCACGGCGACGCGCGATGGCGACCATTGGGTGCTGAACGGGTCGAAGGCCTTCATCTCGGGCGCCGGGACCAGCGACGTCTATGTGGTGATGGCCCGGACGGGCGAGGCGGGGCCGAAGGGCATTTCGGCCTTCGTGGTCGACCTGGGCACACCCGGACTGTCGTTCGGCGCGCAGGAGAAGAAGATGGGCTGGAACAGCCAGCCCACGGCGATCGTGTCCTTCGACGACTGCCGCATCCCGGCGGCCAATCTGCTGGGCAAGGAAGGCGACGGCTTCCGCTATGCGATGATGGGGCTGGACGGCGGCCGCCTGAACATCGCGGCCTGTTCGCTGGGCGGGGCGCGGCTGGCACTGGAGACGGCGCAGGCCTATGTCGCGACGCGAAAACAGTTCGGCAAGTCTCTGAATGAGTTCCAGAACATCCAGTTCAAGCTGGCCGACATGGCGACCCAGCTGGAGGCCTGCCGCCTGATGGTGCTGCGCGGGGCCTGGGCCATCGACACCGGCCATCCGGAGAAGACCAAGTGGTGCGCCATGGCCAAGCGCATGACCACGGACCTGTGTTTCGAGATCGCCGACGAGGCCCTCCAGATGCACGGCGGCTATGGCTATCTGAAGGACTATCCGCTGGAGCGCATCGTCCGCGACCTGCGTGTCCACCGCATCCTGGAAGGCACAAACGAGATTATGCGCGTCATCACCGCGCGGGAGATGATGCGGCAATGAAGAACGGTTTCTACAGCCTGTTTCAGGCGGGCGGCGACCAGGACCCCGCCGACGACGAGGCCTATGGCTTGGCCGTTCTGGCTCACTTCCGAGACGGGCGTTTCGTGGGCGTCGATCAGGGCGGCTGCAAGGTGTCGGGAGAGTACGAGTTCGATGCCGACGACCGGATCGCGATGCGGTTGATCTACGACTTCAAGGCGGGCGTCGAGATGCCGGACGGCGCGGTTCTCGACGCTCCGCGGCGGCTTGAGGCCGATCTGCTGCTGGCGCCCGGCGCGGCCGACGGCGAACCTCAGCCGATCGACATCGGCCTGGGCCCCATGTTCATCCGCCTGACCTGGCTGGCCGAGCCGGTCTGAGGGCGGACGTCAGCTTTCGTCGGCAGACGGCGGCGCTTTCCCGTGGCCTGCTGGCTCCAACAGAACGGAGCCACTGCCATGCGTATCATGATCCCGCTCGTCGCCGCCGCCTGCCTGCTCGCCGGGGCGGCGCAGGCCCAGGAGTTCCGCTTCAGCGCCAACTCCAGCCGCGGCTATTCCAGTCAGGCGGAGTTCCCGAACGTGCAGGTGTCGCGCCGCGCCGACAATCTGGTCGTGTCGGTGCGCGTCGCCTGCGACACGCGAGACGCGGCCCAGCGCCGCAGCGAGATCACCCAGACCCTGGCGGCCATGGCCCGGGCGGCGGGGCTGGACGTCTCGATCGAGCTGGGTGTGGATTCCGGCGGCAACGTCGCCGACTTCGACGCGCGGATGATCCCGACGCTGCGCTTCCACAGCGACGACGGCCGGCCCGACACCAGCGCCGTGACCCTGGTCATCAAGACGCCCATCGCGGAGGGTGACACGCTGGAGGCCGCGTCCGCCCGCATCCGCGCCTTCGTCGAGGCGACCCAGCGCGTCGGCCGCACCGAGCTGCGCCTGATGGACGACTGGGAGCCGACCGTGATCCGCCCGGACCAGTACCGTCCGGTCGTGCTGGCCGCGATCGCGGCGGACGCGGGGACGACGGCGTCGGCGTTCGGTGCGGGCTACGGTGTCGAGGTCACGGGTCTGTCGCGGCAGGTCACGTGGCGTCAGGCCGGGCCGCTGGAGTTGATGCTCTACATTCCCTACCAGCTGAGCGTCACGCCGGCGGGCTGAGCCTTTACCGTTCCGGCGACGCCGCCTATTGCGGCGCGCATGAGCGACGAGCCTGAAGTCCTGACCCGCGTCCAGTCCGGGGTCGGCCGCATCACCCTGAACCGGCCCAAGGCGCTGCACGCGCTGAACAAGGCCATGTGCGAGGCGATGACGGCGGCGCTGCTGGCGTGGCGCGACGATCCGGCGGTGAAGTCGGTGCTGATCGATCATGCGGGCGAGCGCGGCTTCTGCGCCGGCGGCGACATCCGCATGATCGCCGAGAGCGGGGCGGGGGACGCGGCGGAGGCCAGGGCCTTCTTCCTGACCGAGTACCGGCTGAACCACCTGATGTTCGACTATCCCAAGCCGATCACCGCCATCGTGGACGGCATCGTCATGGGCGGCGGCGTCGGCATCAGCGAGCCGGCCGAGGTGCGGATCGCCACGGAACGCACGACCTACGCCATGCCGGAGACGGGGATCGGTCTGTTCCCCGACGTCGGCGGCGGCTGGTTCCTGTCGCGCCTGCCGGGCGAGACGGGGACCTGGCTGGCCCTGACCGGGGCGCGGCTGAAAGCGGCCGACACGGTGTTTCTGGGCATCCACAGCCACTATCTGCCGTCCGACGCGATTGAGGCCTTCCACGCCATCCTGAAGACCGACCCGGCCCACCCGGCCGACGTGGCCGACGGGCTGGAAGACGATCCGGGCGCACCGACGATTGAGCCCCACGTCGAGGCCATCGACCGCCTGTTCGCCCACGACTCCGTCGAGGCGATCTTCACCGCGCTGGCGGCCGAGGGGACGGAGTGGGCTGTGGCCCAGTTGGCGACGCTGAAGACCAAGTCGCCGCAGTCGTTGAAAGTGACCCTGCGCCAGCTGCGGCTGGGCCGCGCCATGCCCGACTTCGCCGGGAACATGGCCATGGAATACCGGCTGGGTGGCCGGGTGGTGCGCACCCATGACTTCCAGGAGGGCGTGCGGTCGGTGATCGTCGACAAGGACGGTCAGCCCAACTGGAAGCCGGAGACGCTGGCCGGCGTGTCGGACGCGGAGGTGGAAGCCCTGTTCGCGCCGCTCCCGGCGGACCAGGAATGGACCCCGCTGCCCTGAGGCTTGCTCCGGTCGCCGTTCCGCGCGCACATGACGCCGCCATTCGGGAGAACACCATGCGTCGTCTGTTGCTTGTATCCGCCGCCCTGGCCCTGACGGGCTGCATGATGACGATGTCGGACGGAGAGGGGACCGTGGAGTGGGGCTCCGACGCCGGGGGCCATTATGCGGCCGCCGTGGCCGATCCCCGGCGCCCGGCGGACGAGGTCGCCCGTGACGCCGCGCGCAAGCCGGAGGCGATGATGGCCTTCGTGGGCCTGGAGCCCGGCGACCGGGTCGCCGACATCCGACCGGAGGAGGGCTATTTCACCCGCCTGTTCGCCAACGTGGTGGGCGAGAACGGGCGCGTCTACGCCTTCGTGCCGACCCGAACCGCAACGCGGGAGACGCCGCTGGCGCAGGGACTGGCGGGGACCTATGCCAACGTCGTGGCCATGGAGGGGGCGCTGGACACCATGACCTTCCCGGAGCCGCTGGACGCGGTGTTCATGGTGCAGGAGTACCACGACTTCCACATCCCGGCCTTCGGCGTGGACGTGACCCGGATGAACAAGGCCGTCTATGACGCGCTGAAGCCGGGCGGCTACTATGTCGTCATCGACCATGCGGGACGGGCGGGCACGGGGAACACCGAGGTGCAGTCGCTGCACCGGATCGAGGGCGAGTTCCTGAAGCGCGAGGTCGAGGCCGCCGGCTTCGTCTTCGACGGCGAGAGCGACGCCATCCGCAATCCGGAGGACGACCGCACCATCAACGTGTTCGACGAGCGCATCCGCTATCGCACCGACCAGTTCGTCTATCGCTTCCGCAAACCGGGCTGAACGGTCGCGCTGGCGAGCCGGCCGGGAACCCGCTAACCCTCCCGCCAAATCAAGGGAGAGTTCGCCATGACGCAGACCGTCGCCTTTATCGGCCTGGGCAACATGGGCGGCGGCATGGCCGCCAATCAGGCGAAGGCCGGCCACGTCGTGAAGGCGTTCGACCTGTCGAAGGAGGCGGTGGATCGCGCCGTGGCGGCGGGCTGCCAGGCCGTGTCCTCGGTGGCCGAGGCGGTGAAGGACGCGGACGTGGTGATCACCATGCTCCCCGCCGGGCCGCATGTGCTGAAGGTCTATTCCGAACAGATCATCGGGGCGGCACCGACCAACGCGCTGTTGCTCGACTGCTCGACCATCGACGTGGACACCTGCCGCAAGGTGGCGGGGCTGGCCGCCGAGGCCGGCTACGTCTTCGCCGACGCGCCGGTGTCGGGCGGGACGATGGCGGCGGACGCGGGGACTCTGGCCTTCATGGTCGGGTGCGACGAATCGGTCTTCCCGCGCATCGAGGCCGCGCTGGAGCCGATGAGCCGGGCTACCTTCCGCGCGGGCGAGCACGGGGCGGGGCAGGCCGCCAAGATCTGCAACAACATGATTCTCGGCATCACCATGCTGGGCACCTGCGAGGCCATCGCCCTGGCCGAGAAACTGGGTCTGGATCCGGTCAGGATGTTCGACATCGTGTCGAAGGCCTCGGGGCAGAGCTGGTCGGTGACGACCTACTATCCCTGGCCGGGTCCGGTGCCGACGGCGCCGTCGAACCGCGGCTACGAGGGTGGATTCGCCACCGCCATGATGCTGAAGGACCTCAAGCTGGCCCAGCAGGCCGCTGCGGCGGCCGGGGCGTCGACGCCCCTGGGGGCCCAGACCGAGGCGCTGTTCCAGATGTTCGACGGGCTGGGCTACGGCGGTCGGGACTTCTCGGCGATCCTGCAGATGCTGCGGGGCAGGCTGGGCGATCTGCCGCGCTGACCGCGCACGATCTTGCCTGCGAATGGTTCGCAAGTGGTTGATTGCGACCATTTAACCGGTTCCGGCGGTGGACTTTCCCAGGCGCGGGAGTCAAAGACGGGCAGGATCCAAAGCGTCCGAGAACCCGGATTGTACGACTACCGCACCGCATTCCAGTCCGCCGTCGAGCAGGTGAAGGGGGAGGGGCGCTACCGCGTCTTCGCCGACCTGAAACGCGTGCGCGGCAAGTTCCCCCGCGCCGTGCGCCGTCGCGCCGACGGGGCCGAACAGGACGTCGTCGTGTGGTGCTCCAACGACTATCTGGGCATGGGCCAGCACCCCGTGGTGCTGGACGCCATGAAGACCGAGGTCGACGCGGCGGGCGCGGGTGCCGGCGGCACGCGCAACATCTCGGGCACCACCCGTTCGGCCGTGGACCTGGAGGCGGAGCTGGCCGACTGGCACGGCAAGGAAGCGGCGCTGCTGTTCACTTCGGGCTATGTGGCCAATGAGGCGACGCTGACCACGCTGCAGCGGATCCTGCCCGGGCTGATCATCTTCTCCGACAGCCTGAACCACGCCTCGATGATTGCCGGCATCCGCAACGGCGGGTGCGAGCGGCATGTGTTCCTGCACAACGATCTGGCGCATCTGGAGACGCTGCTGGCCGCCGCGCCGGCGGACGCGCCCAAGCTGATCGCCTTCGAGAGCGTCTATTCGATGGACGGCGACATCGCCGACCTGAAGGGCACGATCGCGCTGGCGAAGAAATACGGGGCCCTGACCTATCTCGACGAGGTTCACGCCGTGGGCCTGTACGGCGCGCGCGGGGCCGGGATCGCCGAGCGGGACGGCGTGCTGGACCAGATCGACGTCATCGAGTGCACCCTGGGCAAGGCCATCGGCGTCATGGGCGGCTACATCGCCGCCGACGCGGTGATCGTCGACGCCATCCGCAGCTGGGCCTCGGGCTTCATCTTCACGACCAGCCTGCCGCCGGCCCTGACGGCCGGGGCGCTGGCGTCCGTGCGGCACCTGAAGGCCCATCCGGAGCTGCGCGAGCGGCACCAGGAGCGCGCCGCCGCGCTGAAGGCCAGGTTCGCGGCGGCCGGCATCCCCGTGATGCCGTCCGAGAGTCACATCGTGCCGGTCTTCGTGGGCGACCCGGTGCACACCAAGATGATCTCGGACATGCTGCTGGAAGAGCACGGCATCTACGTCCAGCCGATCAACTATCCGACCGTGCCGAAGGGGACCGAGCGCCTGCGCTTCACGCCGTCTCCCGACCACGACGACGGCATGATGGACGCGCTGGTCACGGCCATGGACAAGCTGTGGACCCACTGCAACGTCGCGCGTCTGCCCGCCGTCGCCTGACGGATCCGGCGTCGCGGACATGAAAAAGGCCCCGGAGCGATCCGGGGCCTTTCTTTTTCGGACTGACCCTACCAGCGCCAGGCGCTGTGGATCGCCTCGATCACGAAGCCGTCGAAGCGGTCGACGAGGTAGATGTTGTTGTCCACCCAGACCCACATCGTGCCGGTCGGCGGCCACGGCAGGCCCCAGTAGGCCGGATCCGTGATCTCGTAGCGCCAGAAGATCGAGGGCAGGTAGTCGCCCTCGCTGTAGGTCCGGCCCCAGTAGGAGCGCGGCACGCTGTAGTAGCCGTAGCCCGGCGAGAAATAGAAGCCGACGCGCACGCCCGACCAACCGCGGAAGTGGCGATCGTTGCGCCACCAGTCGCTGCGGCCGTGGCGACGCGACCAGTCGCGCTGCCACGTGTCGCGGTTCCAGTTGCGGCGGAACTCGCGATAGTCGCGGCGGTCCTCCCGGCGCTCGAAGCGATCCTCCCGGCGGTCCTCGCGGCGATCCTGACGGTCGTCGCGGCGGTCATCCCGACGTTCCCGACGGTCCTCGCGCTGCTCCGGCCGGGGCGTCGGCCGGTCTTCCCGACGATCGCGGCGATCGTCGCGCCGATCTTCGCGGCGGTCCTGACGGTCGTCGCGGCGATCCTCCCGACGATCCTGGCGGCGGTCGCGGCGCGCGTCCGGAGGGGTGGTGGGCGGCGTGACGTCCGGGCGGTCAGGGCGGTCAGGACGTTCCGGCCGAGCGGGACGATCGGGAGCCGGAGGTCGCTCGGGGCGAGGCGGGCGCTGTTCCGAGCCGCCGCCGCGGTTTTCCTCACGGGCCTCGCGGCGCGCCTCGCGACGTTCCGTCTGGACCTCGGTCCGGTCGCGGCGGCGGTCGGGGTCCTGGGCTGCGGCGATGGCCGGGGCCGCCGCCGGAACGGCGAAGGCCGTCAGGGCGGAGAAGACCAGAAGGGTTCTCTTCATTCTCGTGGGTTCCTGCACGCCTCATCGGGCGGCTTGGGAGGAGGCTGTACCCGTCAAGCTGAACGGTGGCTGAACCGCGCGAGAGGGGCGGAGGTCCCGACGACCGCGGTCTTCGGGACCTCCTGAAGGGCGTCAGAAGACGTCGAACAGGACGTCGGCGATCAGGCCGGTGGCCAAGGCCACCAGCAGGATGTCGTTGTCGGCGTGCACCCAGCGATGGCCGTGCGGAGCCGGGCGCAGGCCGTAGAAGTAGGGGTCGTTGACGTAGTAGCGGTGATAGGCCGACGGCAGATACGCACCCCGGCGCCAGCTGTAGCCGTAGTAGCGCGGCTCCACTCGATGGTAGCCGTAGCCGGGGGCGTACCAGTAGCCGTTGCGGCGGCCGTTGTAGCCCTGGAACTCCGACCGGCCGCGCCACCAGTCGCGATTGTTGCGGTCCCAGCGCCGATCGTTGCGGAAATCACGCCGGTCGTCGCGGCGTTCGGCCCGGAAATCGCGCCTGTCGTCGCGACGGTCCTGACGATATTCGCGGCGATTGTCGTACTGGCCGCCGCGCCAGTCGCGGCGGTCGTCGCGGCGTTCCTCGCGGAAGTCGCGCCGGTCGTCGCGGCGATCCTGACGATGGTCACGGCGGTCGTCGCGACGGTCGTCCCGGTCACGGCGGTTCTGGGCTTCGGCGGCCAGCGGCACGGCGGTCGTCGACAGCACGACGGCGGCGATGGCGGCCCGGGTCAGGCGGTTCATGAACGGTCCTCGTGAAAAACCGGACGGCGGAACGCCCGGAACTGGGGTGATGGGCGACGGTCGCCCCCCCCGCATGAACCGTCCCTGAATGGCACGGTCAGGTTCGGCCGCGGCTGGCGTTGCAGGACGCCATCGGTCCCCCCACTTCCGATGCCTGCGCAGGAGGCTTCCGATGTCCCGACCGATCCAGCTCTGGTACTGGCCCACGCCGAACGGCTGGAAGATCTCCATCGCGCTTGAGGAGATGGGGCTTCCGTACGAACTGAAGCCCGTGAACATCGGCATCGGCGAGCAGTTCGAGCCCGACTTCCAGGCCATCAGTCCCAACGGCCGGATGCCGGCCATCGTCGATCCGGACGGGCCCGACGGCCTGCCGCTGTCGATCTTCGAGAGCGGGGCGATCCTGCAGTATCTGGGCGGCCGCTCCGGCCTGTTCTACCCGCGCGACGCCCGCGGCCGGGCCGAGGTGGACCAGTGGCTGTTCTGGCAGGTCGGGGGGCTGGGGCCGATGGCGGGACAGACCCACCACTTCCGGCAGTATGCGCCCGCGCTGACGGCCGACCAGCGTCATCTGGCCTATGGCGTGCGTCGGTACACCGACGAGACGCACCGGCTCTATGGCGTGCTGGACCGGCGCCTGGCCGACAGGGAGTTCGTGGCCGGCGACTATTCCATCGCCGACATGGCGATCTGGCCCTGGATCGTCCCGTGGGAGCGGCAGGGGCAGGACCTGGCGGAGTTCCCCCATCTGAAGCGCTGGTTCGAGACGGTCGAGGCGCGGCCGGCGGTGCAGACGGGCCGGTGGCTGGGCAAGGATCTGTCCCGGGATCTGGCCAAGGCCGGTCGTGAGGCGGACGCCCAGCGCGCCGTCCTGTTCGGCCAGCGGGCGCACAAGTCTTAAGGCGGGATTGCCGAGGCGTTTCCAAGGTTTGAACGCGGATTTGAGTATTCACGCTTCGTTGGCGAAAAAGATTCGGCCGCGTTTCCGCCATTAACTTTAACTTCAAACCGGCGGTATTTCATCACGCTCAAGGAAGCGGGGCCAGAACGGTCCCGGCCTGGAGGACTGGTGATGAACGCGCAAGAACTGGCGCACGACGTTGCGGAAGACGGCGCCCTGCCGTTGCCCACCCCCGACATGGACGGCGACGCGCTGTTCCGTCTGGGGCGGATGTATTCGACCGGCACGGGCGGCTGCCCGATGGACCGGGTCTCCGCCCATATGATCCTGAACCTGGCGGCCATGAAGGGCTCGGAAGACGCCCGCGCCTATCGCCGTGAGATCTCGCAGGAGATGGACCGGGAGGAGATCGGCGAGGCCCAGCGCGCGGCGCGCCGCTGGATCGACGCCGGCACGAGCAAACTGGCCGCCTGACGAAGCCCCGGCGGCCATCCGGCCGCCGTCAGAATTGCTGGTACTGCCCGTTGATCGTGTAGTTGAACCCGATCGGCAGGGCGTTGCGGATCTGGGTGAAGAAGTTGGCCAGTTCGCCCAGGGTCGAGCGCGGCACGAAGATGACGTCTCCCCGACGGACCGCGATGGCCATACCGCGACGCGGCCTCAGGTCCAGGACCCGAAGCATCCGCCGGCCACCCGGCCCGCGCCGGATCAGGGCCACCTCCTGCGTCCGCGCCGTGGGCAGGAAGCCGCCGGCCTGGATCACCGCCTGATAGGCGTCGATATCCCCGACCATCTCATAGACGCCCGGGGTGCGGACCTCGCCGTCGACCCACACGCGGATCGGCCCGGCCTGCCTCAGTGTGATCTCGACGATCGGGCGGACCAGCTGCGAGGCGTAACCGGCCGAGACGTCCTGCTCCAGTTCGGCCAGGGTCCGGTCCGCCGCCATGACCTGACCGAGCAGGGGCAGGGAGATCCGGCCGTCCGGCCCGACCTTCAGTGTCCGCGTCAGCTCGGGCGCCGTGGGAATCGCCACCTCGATCTCGTCGTTCGGATAGAGGACGTACTCCGGCTCTGCGTCGGTCCAGTCGGCGAAGGGGATGTCGGTGAAGCCGGGCGTCGTCCCCGGTCCGGCCAGCGGAGAGCCGATGCGGGGCGCACGCACGCCGCCGCACGCCGCCAGCGACAGTCCGGCCATTCCCAGCATCAGGTGCCGGCGGCTGAGTTTCATGGGCGAATCCCGACGCGGCGGATCACGATGAGGGCAGGGTCGTTCGACATGGGTAACCGATGGTTAACGCCGAGGGGCGAAGGCTGAGGTTCCGGTTCAGTCTCACGGATTCGCGTCCAGGCCCATGCGCACGACGGCCACAGTCATCGCCCGACCGCGCTACGGCCTTATGGACGTGATCGGCCTGCTGTTCCGTGAATTCTGGATCATGCTGGTGATCTTCCTGGCCGTCGTCGCGATCGGCACGGCCGTGGTTCTGACCATGGGCAAGACCTATACGGCGCGGGGCAGTGTCTACGCCGGGGTGGGGCAGGAGTATGTCTATCAGCCGCGCGTGGGCGCGGCGGAACGCGGCCAGACGCCGGACGTCGACACCGTGACCCAGTCCGAGGCCGCGCTGTTGAACAGCCGGGCGGTCAAGGAACGGGTGGTCGATGCCCTCGGCGCACCGGCCATCCTAGGGCCCAAGGCCACCGGCACGCCGGCCGAGATGCGCGTGGCCGCGATCCGGGCCCTGGAGACCGGCCTGACCGCCGGCGCCGTGACCGGCAGCCCCATCATCGGCATCTCCTATGAGGCGGACGAGGCCGAGCGGGCTGCCACCGTGCTCAACGCGGTCATCGACCAGTATCTGATCCATCGACGGGAGGTCTTCGCCGATGCCAGTGCGCCCGCCCTGACGGCGCAGCGGCTGGTGTTCGAGGATGAACTGGCCAGGGCCGACGCGGCCTATGAGCAGTTTCTGCGCACCGAGGACATCGGCGACTTCGCGGCGACCAAGGCCGCGCTGGCCGCGAACTATCAGACGGTGTCTGCCGACCGATTGTCGACCCAGGCCCAGGTCAACCAGCTGACTCGCCAACTGGCGACGCTGGAGTCCCAGCTGGCGATCACGCCGCCCGAGATCGCGCTGCAGCAGGACCTGAACGTCGCCGCCCGCGACCAGATCCTGCAGCTGCGGACCGAGCGCGAACAGCTGCTGGCCCGCTATCTGCCCGACAGCCAGCCGATCCAGGACATCGAGGCCCGCATCGCCGGGCTGGAACAGTACGTGGGCTCCGGCCAGGGCGTCGGCGTCAAGGAGGTCCGGACGGGCCCCAATCCGATCTGGGTCGAGCTGGAGACGACGCGGGCGACGACGCTGGCCCAGCGGGACTCCCTGATCGCCCGGCTGGCCGTGCTCGACGCCCAGCTGGGCGAACTTCGTGCGCGCCAGACGCGGCTGACCTCCGTCGAGTCCGAGAACGCCACCCTGTCGGGCAATCGCGACGTGCAGAGCGCCACGGTGCGCGAGTTCCAGCAGCGCGAGGCCCAGGCCATGGCCGACCAGGGTCTGGTGATGGCCGGAGCCGACGACGTCCGGGTCATGGAGCGCGCCGCGCCGCCGCTGCGGGGCAAGAGCCTGAAGCTGCCGCTGCTGGCGGCGGTCATCCTGTTTGCCGGCTTCACGGCGTTGTCGGTGGGACTGATCCGCATCTTCTCGCGCCGGGGCTTCACGACGGCGGCTTCGGTCGGCCGCACCCTGGACCTGCCCGTGCTGGCGGCGGCGCCGGTCAAGGCCGCGCGGTGACCGGGCGGGGCATGCTAGCCTTCGCGTCGTGCGCGAGCGTTCCAGCGATTCGATGATCGACCTCACCTCCGAGATGGCCGCCCTGTGGTCCGCTCTCGGTCCCGCGCCCGCGCGCGGCGGCCGGATGGTGCTGATCGTCTCGGCCCTCGGCGGGGAGGGGGCTTCGACGGTCTCGCGGGAGTATGCGCGGCTGGCTGCGGTACGGGCGCGTCGCCCCGTCTGGCTGATCGACGCAGATCTGGATCAACCCGGACAGCAGGAGGCCGTGGCCGCCGCGCCGGACCGCTTCGGATCGTTCAGCAAGCCGGCGCTGGCCTCGCCCGACGGCTCCTGTTTCTTCGATGTTCATCCGCCGGCCAAGAGCCGCGACGGGCGGATCGTGCCGCCCGCGCGTCTGCTGACAGCGCGGTCGTGCCTCGGCGGACGGCTGTGGGTATCCCGCTTCGCGGCGGAGGCGATCCGCGTCGGCCAGCGGGTCGAGGCCTCGCCGGATCCCGCCTACTGGAATGCGATCCGGCCCCACGCGGAGACGGTCGTGGTCGACTGCCCGGCGGCCGAGCGTTCGGACACCGCGCTGGTGCTGGCCCCGCTGGCGGACGCCGTGGTCATGGTGGTGGCGGCGGAGTCGACGGGCGCCACCCAGGCCTCGGCCCTGCGACAGGAGATCGAGGCCGTCGGAGGCAGGATCGCCGGCGTCGTGCTGAACCGCACGGCGTGGACGCCGCCGGGCTTCCTCAGCCGGCTGACGGGCTGATCCGCTCCAGCCGCGCCAGTTCCTGCGCGCCGTAGAACCGGGGTTCGAACACGGGGGCCCACAGCACCTTGCCAAGGCCGCGGGCGGCCTTGTCCATCGCCCGCGCCCGGGACGGTCGCCCCAGCAGCCAGAGCGCGGCCGAAGCCAGCGACCAGAGGGCGACCTGGACCACGCCGACGGCCATCCACTTCAGCACGCCGGCCCAGTCGCCGCGGGCCCGGGCCTCCTGACTGGGGCCCTGGCCATAGGCGAAAGCGCGGCGGAGGGCATAGTCCATGGTGGCGCGGTGCGGCGGGGCCAGCTCCGACACCCGGGCGTTCGCCGCCCAGCCGAACCGGCCGCCCGACGCCTTGACCCGGGCGAACAGGGCGTCGTCCTCGCCGCCCAGCTGGTCGGCGGCGACGTCGAAGGGGGCCGGACCGGGCAGGGCGGTCGCCCGTACCAGCAGGGCGTTGCCGCAGCCCCAAGGCTTGTCGATCAGACAGTCCTCGGCAGGCCCCTCGCGTCCGAAGAAGGCATCCAGGTGGGCCCGCGCCCAGTCCGGCGCGCCCTCGGCCACGCCGCGGATCGGCCCGAACACCACGTCCGCGCCCGTCGCCGCCTGCGCCGACAGCAGGGCCGCCAGCCAGCCCGGCTCCGCCTCCTGGTCGTCGTCGAGAAAGGCGATGAGCGGCGCATCCGTCGCGGCGAGCCCGGCGTTGCGCGCGGTGGCGACGCCCGGGTTCGGCGCGGTGACATAGGTCAGGGGAAAGGGCGCGTCGGGGCGCAGGGCGTCGACCGGCGCGGCGGCGGTGCCGGCCGGATCGTTGTCCACCACCACGATCTCGACGGCGTGCGGGTCCAGCCCCGTCTGCGCGAAGACCGAGCGCAGGGCGCGGGTCAGGCTTTCGGGGCGACGCAGGGTCGGGATGACGACGGCGACCCGGGCCATCTCAGACCTCATCCGCATAGAGGGCCGCCCGGTACAGACGCAGGGAGAAGGCGCGCGCGGCGACCGGGGCGGCCTCGCTGAGCGCCAGACGCTTGAACCAGGGGCGGATCGCCCTCAGCCCCGGGACGCGCTTCAGCCGGCGGGCGGCGCGGTAGCTGGGATAGGTTGAGACGACGGCGAAGTGGCGCGCGACCACGCGGGCGAAATTGGCGGCCGACTGTTCGTACTTTCCGGCCAGGGCGGCCACGTCGTCGAGACCCATGTGGGTGGCGGGCACGTCGACGTGGATCACCGGCCAGCGGCGGGACACGCGCATGGCCCACTCCACGTCTTCCCAGCCCCAGCCGCTGAAGCCCGGATCAAAGGCCTCGGCCGCGAACACGTCACGGCGCACCAGAAGGTTCGAGGTGTAGACGTACTTCTCCGGGGCCAGGGCGCGCGTGGCGGCGTCGAGGCACTCGGACCGCTCGGCCATGGCCCGGTGCACGGCGAAGCGGGCGTCGGTGGGGGCCTGCTTCAGCGAGAATCCACCGAAGGCGACCGCGGGATCTTCCGCCGCGACCAGCTGCAGCCAGTCGGCAAGGAAGGTCGCGGAGTCCGGCAGCATGTCGGAGTCGAGGAACAGGAAGTGCGAGCCTCGCGCCGCTTGGGCCAGCCGGTTGCGGCCGCGGGACCGGCCCTCGTTGGCCGGCAGGGTGATCAGGCGGGCGGGCAGGTCCAGCCCCGCCAACTCGCCGACAAGGCGCGCGGTCAGGGCCGCATCGCCGGTGCCATCGTCCAGCAGCACCAGCTCCGCGCCAGGCGCGGGGGCGGCGGCGAGGGCGGCGATCAAGGGCGCGGGGTCGTCGCGCAGGAAGGGGATCAGGACCGACAGGCGCGGCTCCGCGAGGGCCCAGGCGGCGTTGTCGTCCATGCGGGCGCGCGGGCTCATGCGGGGGCCCTTGCCGCGCGTCGGCGCGCCAGCAGCGACAGGGCGGTGTCACGAACCCCGCCGGCGTTGATCGTCAGCGCCAGCGCCGCGTAGACGGTGCCGCCCATGCCGGCCTTGAGGATCAGCTCCGCCGCGCCGCCAATGGCGGGAAGGGCGGAGACGACCAGCGCCATCCCTCCCGTCGCCACGCCGCAGCGTACCAGCGACTCCCACGCCATCGGCAGGGGGAGGACGCGGCGTCCCAGCACGAGCGTGGCGATCAGGCCGACGCCGAAGCTGGCGGCCGTCGCCCAGGCCGCGCCGATCAGGCCGAAGCGCGGCACGAGGATCAGGTTCAGGATCACGTTGAGCACGGCCGGCACGGCCATGGCCCCCAGCAGGGCCGTGGTCTTCCTGCCCAGGGTGAAGGCCTGGCCGAAATAATAGGCGGTCAACCCGTAGAGCAGGGCCGACAGGGCGATCCAGGGCGTCACGGTGACGGCCGCGGCGCGCAATCCCTCGCCGATCAGGACGTCGGCGAGAGGCTGGGCCACCAGCGCCACGCCCGCGGCGGCCGGCAGGCCGATCAGCAGGAACGTCGACAGCTGCTCGCGCGCCGCGACGGTCAGCCGGTCGCGCCCGCCGCGTTCCAGCGCCATGACCAGCGCGGGCTGGCCCGCCGTGCCGAGCCACAGGAACAGCACGTCCAGCGTCCGGTTCGCGATCGAATAGCCGGCGTGATAGGCACCGACGGCGGCTTCGTCGAGGAAGGCGGCCAGCAGGAAGCGGTCGGTCGAGGCCAGCACCACGGTCAGGGCCAGCGACGCGGCGATGGGATAGCCGTAGGCGGCATAGGCCTTCATGCGCGCGGGCTCCAGCCGGGCGCCGCGCCCGCGGTTCCATTCGCCCGGCAGGACGAACGGCAGGACCAGCAGCGGCGCGAGTCCGAGACCCAGCAACGGCGCCGCGCCGCCTGCACCGGCGAGGGCGAAGCCGACCCCGATCGCCAGACCGGCGATGGTCACCGTCATGTCGATGCCGGCCGACTTGGTAACCTCGCCCTCGGCGCGCAGCCGCTCCTGGGCCAGCTTCACGAGGCACCGGATCGGACAGCCCATCACACCCGCCGCGACCGCGATCCGGAAGAGGGGATCCGCAGGCCACAGCCAGAGGATGAGCGCCGCGAGCGGCACGAACACCGCGGTCAGCCCCAGCGCCGTCCGGTACAGGCCGGCGAAATGGGCCTGCAGATCCGCGCCGGGCGTCGACGCCGCCCAGAAGCGCGCCATCGACGCCTCCAGCCAGGTGAAGACGGCGACGTGGGCCATGGTCAGGAGGGAGAAGGCGAGGGCGTAGCGCCCGAACTCCTCCGGCGACAGCAGGCGGGTGAACAGGATGATGGCCAGAAAGCCGACCACGCCCTGGACGACGTTGGCGGGCAGATAGCCCCAGACCCCCCGCCAGAACATGTCAGCGCACCGCCGCGCGGTCGCCCAGCAGCACCGGCACGGTCACGAACATGATCCAGAGGTCCATCCAGACCGACTGCCGCTCGACGTACTCCACGTCCAGCTGGACCCGGCGGCGGACGTCCTGCGCCGAATGCAGCGGCCCGCGGGAGCCCTTGATGGCGGCCCAGCCGGTCATGCCCGGCTTGATGCGGTGGCGGTGGGCGTAGTCGGCGACGAGGCGGGCGGATTCGATCTGGCCGGTCTTCATTCCGACGGCGTGGGGGCGCGGTCCGACCAGGCTCATCTCTCCGCTGATGACGTTCAGCAGTTGGGGCAGTTCGTCGAGACTGGTCGAGCGCAGGATCCGGCCAAGGCGGGTGATGCGGTCGTCATCGTGGGTCACCTGGCGGCTGGCCGTGGCGTCGGCCGAGGCATGCTTCATGGTGCGGAATTTCCACACGATGATCTCTTCCTGATTGAAGCCATGGCGACGCTGGCGGAACAGGGCCGGGCCCGGACTGTCCAGCTTCACCAGGGCGGCGATCAGCCCCAGGGCGGGCAGCAGGGCGACGAAGGCCAGTCCCCCGACCGTCAGGTCGAGCAGCCGCTTGTTGAACGCCCGACGATCGTCGTCCTTGCGCCCGTTGAGCGGCGCGAGACGGCTGTCCGCCATCCGGTTCAGCGCATCTTCCCGGTCGCCGGCGCGGGCCGGGTCCACCAGCAGTGTGACTTCGTTCGGCAGGCCACCCAGCCGGCTGGTCAGATGCCTGACGCGCGCTTCGGCCTTCGGATCGATGGCGACCACGATACGGTCAACGAAGGGCAGGATGCGATGGCTCAGCAGGGCTTCGGAATCGCCGAGCACGGGCACGCCCTCCACGGACTCCGGGCTGCGCGCCAGTCGGTCGTCGAAGACACCCAGTACATTCACGTCGCGTCGCTTCAGCGCGGCACGGATCAGCGCCTCAGCATGCCGGGTCGCGCCAACCACGACCACGTTCGGCGTCAGGGCCCCGGACCGTCTCCAGACAGAGACCCGGTCCAGCCAGACGAGGTGAAGTCCGTACAGGGTGACCAGACTGACTGCCCCCCAGACGGTCAGGGAGGCGGCGTCGGCGAATCCGCCGGAGAGCAGACCTCCGGCGAGGACGGCCGCGGCGGTCGCCGTCGCCGTCACGGCCGCGAGGGCCGCCAGATGCAGGATGGCCGGCCGGCCCGCCGGAAAGCGGTAGAGGTCCAGCGATCGAAGAAGCGCCAGCAGTAGGACGCAACCGACGGCGAAGGGGGCCGTCTGCGCCACGGTCGCCGCCGCCAGCCCCGTCGGCGTCACGGCCCACGCGCAGAGCAGCGTCACGACAAGAACCAGCGCCACGTCGATGGCGCGGAAATAGTGCGCGGCCAGCCGGGCCGCGTGTCGCTGGCGGGCGTTCAGCCAGACCTCCGGCCGGAACGGTCCGCGCCGCGCCGCGCCGTCGCCGGACAGGCCGCGTTCCGCCAGATCGCGCAGGCCGTGCACGTCCAGCGGCGCGCCGTCGCGTTGCGCCTCGGCGGCGGTGACGGAGGAGAGCAGGGCGGCGGTCGATGTCATGCGGGCCGAGGGTCCGTTCCGGGGGTCCCGAAACCTGCCACGGTGCCCCTGACCATCCCCTTAATGATCACGCCGGATCGGCCCGGTTGCGCCGTCCGCGACGGTCCGCTATCGACGCGTCCTGCCGGAGACGTGGCCGAGTGGCTGAAGGCAACGGTTTGCTAAATCGTCGTACCGGGTAACCGGTACCGAGGGTTCGAATCCCTCCGTCTCCGCCAGACTTCCCGGCCCCGGGTCATGTCCGCCAGCGCAGGGTCTGGACTTCCACCGGGTTTACGAAAGGCACGCCTTCGCGCGCGGCGCGGGACAGCGCCGCCTTTGCCGCGAAGTAGAAGGCCGAGGGCTTGTCCGGGTCACCGGCGAATACCAACGGCAGGTGGGGCGAACGCCCCTCGAGCCGCTCCAGAATCCCGACGTCCTGGCGCAGGAACACGCGTCCCGTGACCGAGAGGAAAGGGTGCAGAAGGCTCAGGCGTCGGTCGCTGCACAGAATCAGGTTGCGCAGCACGACTTCGCCCTCGCGCACGGGAGTGACCGTGGTCAGGTTGACCAGTTCGAATCCGCGGGCCGTGACCTGCTCGAGCCGGATCGAGGGCAGCCGGAACTCGATCGTCACCCGGCGATCCTGCCGCACCAGGTCATAGACCGCGGTGGAAGCGAAGTTGTCGGCGGCCATGGCCGTGAAGCCGAACGGGGAGGGGGCATAGGCCTTGGTCTTGTTGCGCCGTCGGTCGGAGCGCCACCACCACGACCGGTGGATCATGGGCACGTGGGCCGGGTCGACCAGACCCAGAACGGCCTGGTCATAGTCGGCGCAGGCCGGGACCTCCGAGTAAGCGATCAAGGCCAGTCGGGGGTCCGGCGCGGGCGGCAATGCCGGGAGATCCGGGTCGCCGTCCGCCGGCCGGGCCCAGACGAGGCCAAAGCGCGCCGTCAGCCGCCATGCGCCCGTGTCGTCGGAGCCGCAGGGGCGACCACCGTCGTCGACCCGCCAGGCGAGGTCGCGGCCGTGCAAGCGCGCCATCCGGTGCTGCGGTCCAGGCCGGACCCGGTCCACAGGATACCAGGCCGACAATGGTGCGCCGAAGCGCCGGTCGCGCGCGCCCGAGGGCGCCTCCCCCTGATCCGACATCGGTGCCCGCCCCCAGGCCAGACCGCGTCGTCCGGACAGGACCGCGGCTCGACCACGGTCCTACCGCGTGTCCACAATGTCGCCTAGCCCCGTCCGCCGCGCTCTGGCGGGGCGACGAGAGTGTGCTAGACCGCCCCTTGCTCCGGCCCCCTACAGCGACCGGACAGGTGGCCGAGTGGTTTAAGGCAGCGGTCTTGAAAACCGCCGTGGGTGGAAGCCCACCGTGGGTTCGAATCCCACCCTGTCCGCCATTTTCCGGGAACGCTACGCCCTCCCGTGGCCTTTCTCTTCTCCTGTCGACAGAGGAGAAATGCATGACCCAGGGCAAACTGGCCGGGAAGAAGATCGCCGTTCTGGCCACCGACGGCTTTGAACAGATCGAACTGACGAAGCCGGTCGAGGCACTGAAGGCGGACGGCGCAGAAGTAGAGATCGTTTCGCTGAAGCCCGGTTCGATCCAGGGCTTCCATCATCACGACAAGGGCGACCTGACGGGCGTCGACCGGGTCCTGTCCGACGTTTCGGCGGGAGACTATGACGGTCTTCTTCTGCCCGGAGGCGTCATCAACCCCGACGCCCTGCGGCTGGAAGCCGACGCGATCGCCTTCGTCCGCGACTTCGTGGGAGCGTCCAAGCCGATCGCCGCCATCTGCCACGGCCCCTGGACCCTGATCGACGCCGGCGCGGTGAAGGGCCGGAAAATGACGTCATGGCCGTCGCTGAAAGCCGACCTGACCAATGCGGGCGCGGAGTGGGTCGACGAGGAGGTCGTGGTCGACAACGGACTGGTCACCTCGCGCAATCCGGACGACCTTCCGGCGTTCTGCACCCGAATGATCGAGGAGTTCTGCGAGGGGCGGCATGCGGGCTGAGCGCGGCCGTTAACCCTGTTCAAACCGTCGGGCCTCATCTTTCGGGGTCATGACGGGCAGGATTCTCAAAGCTCTGGTGATCGCCGGGATCGCGCCGCTCGCGTCCGGATGCGCCTTGATCGGGATGGGCCCCAACCGGGGGGCGGGGGCACCGGTCGTTCGGGATCCGGCACCGATCGTCAGCGGCACCATGCGCCCGTACCAGATCCGCGGCCGCTGGTATCACCCGCGGGAGGACCCCGACTATCAGGAGGTCGGGATGGCGTCGTGGTACGGCGACCGCTTCCACGGCCGGCCGACGGCCACGGGCGAGACCTTCGACATGAACGCGCTCACCGCCGCGCACAAGACGCTGCCCTTGCCCGGGCTGGTGGAGGTGACCAACCTCGAGACCGGACGCACCGTGATCCTGCGCGTCAACGATCGGGGGCCGTTCGTCGATGGCCGGATCATCGACCTGTCGCGCGGTGCGGCGCGGGAACTGGGGCTGCTGGAGCGCGGTGTGGGCCGCGTGCGGGTACGCTACCTCGGCCGGGCTCCGCGGCTGGGCCGGGAGAGGGCGGCGATCGGGGGCGGGTTCGAGGTCATGGCCCGCGTGGTCGACGCCGCTGGGGAAAGCCCGGCTTTCTGATCCATCGGCCCTTGGCCGTGCGCCCCGCGCCCGCCATACAGGACGGGTGTCGCGCGGTCGTTTCATCACATTCGAGGGCGGGGAGGGGGCCGGTAAGTCCACCCAGGCCCGGCGGCTGACCGACGCCCTGCGCGCGCGGGGGCACGACGTCGTCCTGACGCGTGAACCGGGCGGGTCGCCGGGCGGGGAGCGGATCCGCGCCCTCGTCGTCTCGGGAGAGGCCGCGGACTGGTCGCCGGTGACCGAGACCCTGCTGATGTTCGCCGCCCGCGACGACCATCTGAACGCCGTGATCCGGCCCGCGCTGGCCGCCGGCAAATGGGTCGTCTGCGACAGGTTCAGTGATTCGACGCGCGCCTATCAGGGCGCGGCGGGCGGCGTGGACCCGGCGTTCGTCGAGGCCCTCGACGCCGCCGTGGTGGGGGCCGATCAGCCGGATCTGACGCTGATCTTCGACCTGCCGGCCGAACGCGGGCTGTCGCGGGCGCTGGCGCGGAGCGAGGCGGAGACCCGTTTCGAACGCAAGGGAACCGAGTTCCATGCCCGGCTGGCGGAGGCGTTCCGCCGGATCGCCGCGACGCATCCCGGCAGGTGCCGCCTGATCGACGCCGACGGTGACGTGGACGCCGTCGCGGCGCGCGTTCTGGCCGCGGTCGAGGCCGCCCGGCTGTGAGCGACCACCCCCGCGACCGTTTTGATCTGGTTCCCGACCTCGAGGCCGAGCTTGCCTTTCTGGACGCGCTTGAGCGGGGCCGCCTGCATCACGCCTGGCTGCTGTGCGGGCCGGAGGGCCGGGGCAAGGCGACCTTCGCGCATCGCGCCGCCCGGCGCCTGCTGGGCGCGGCACCGGATCCGTCGCGGGGGCCCCTGGGCGCACGGCCGGACGATCCGGTCAGCCGCCTGATCTCGGCCCAGTCCCACCCCGATCTGCTGGTGCTGGAGCGGGCGGTCGAGGGCGGCAAGACCAGGCGCAACATCTCGGTGGACCAGGCGCGCGACCTGCCGGAGTTCTTCTCCAAGAGCCCGGCCCGGGCCGGGCTGCGCGTGGCGATCATCGACGCGGCCGACGACCTGAACGCCAATGCCTCCAACGCCATCCTGAAGACGCTGGAGGAGCCGCCGCCGAACGGAATCCTGCTGCTGGTCTGTCACGCGCCCGGTCGGTTGATCTCGACCATCCGGTCGCGGTGCCGTCGGTTGACGTTCAAGCCGTGGCCCGAAGCCGCCGTCACCGATCTTCTGCGCAACACGATCGGGCTGGACCTTGCGGAGGCGCGGGCTGTGGCCGCGACGTCCGGCGGCTCGCCCGGCACCGCCCTGGCCGCAATCGGCGACGAGTCCCGGGCGGCGGGAGACCTGGCCCGCCGGTGGGTCTCGGCTCCGGGCCCACTGGACCGGTCCGAGCGCCTCGCGCTGCAGGGCACATTGCGCGGGGCCGAGGGCGCGTCGCGGTTCGAGGACATGATGGATCACCTGGCCGCGGCGGTGCGCGAACGGGCCCTGGCGGGCGGGGAGGGGGCGGCCGACTGGGCCGATCTCTGGGCCCGGCTGACCGAATGGCCTGAACGGGCGGCCGGTTTGAACCTCGACCGCGGAGAGGTATTGGCCTCGGCGCTGAACGACCTCGAGCGGACCAAGGCGCGCGCATGCTGATCGACAGCCACGTCAATCTTCACGCGCCGCAGTTCGACGCGGACCGCGATGCCGTCATCGCCCGCGCCCGCGAGGCCGGCGTCGCGCTGATGGTCGAGATATCGGATCGCCTGTCGACCTTTGAGGCCACCCACGCCCTCGCGATGGCCCACGACGACATCTGGTGCACGGTCGGGGTCCACCCCCATGAAGCGCGCCACTATGAGGACCTCCGCGCGGACCGCCTCGTGGAGCTGGCTGGCCAGAAAAAGGTTGTCGGAATAGGGGAGTGTGGGCTCGACTTCCACTACGACCTTAGCCCCCGGGCGGTTCAGGAAGCCGTGTTCCGTCAGCACGTCCGCGCGGCCCGGGCGACCGGTCTTCCGCTGGTGGTGCACACCCGCGAGGCCGACGAGGTGATGGGCCGGGTTCTGACCGAAGAGATGGCCGAAGGGCCGTTCCGGTTCCTGATGCACTGCTACACGTCAGGTGCTGAACTGGCGGAACAGGCAGCAGAATTGGGGGCATGGTTCTCGGTGTCGGGCATCGCCACCTTCAAGGCGGCCGAGGACGTCCGGACCGTGATCCGGGGCATGCCGGCGGACCGCATCATCCTCGAGACCGACTGTCCCTATCTGGCCCCCGTGCCGCACCGGGGGCGGCGCAACGAGCCGGCCTTCGTCGGTCACGTGCTGGACAAGCTGGCCGAGATCCGGGGTTGGTCCAGGCAGGAGGCGGAGGCGCGCACGACCGACGCCTTCTTCGCCCTGTTCGACCGTATTCCCCGGCCGGGGAACCCATGAGCGCCGCCCTTGAGGTCGTGATCCTGGGCTGCGGCTCTTCGGGCGGCGTTCCGCGCGGCGACGGCGACTGGGGTGCCTGCGATCCTGGCGAGCCACGGAACCGCCGCACGCGCTGTTCGGCTCTCGTGCGCCGCCGGGGTCCGGACGGCGAGACCTGCGTGCTGATCGACACCTCGCCGGACCTGCGCGAACAGGCGCTGGCGGCCGGGATCACCCACGTCGACGGCGTCGTCTACACCCACGACCATGCCGACCAGACGCACGGCATCGACGACCTGCGGGTCTTCGCCATGCGCGCCCGTCGGCGCATCCCGGCCTGGTTGGACGCCCCGACGCGGGCGGCACTGACGACGCGGTTCGCCTACATCTTCGAAAGCGTGCAGGGCTATCCGGCCATCCTTGAGGCCCATGACATGCCGCCCCATGGCTCGTCGTGGGAGATCGACGGCGGGGGTGGCCCGGTTCCCGTCACGACCTTCGACCAGGGCCACGGTCCGATCCGGAGCGTCGGGGTCCGGACGGGGCCGATCAGCTATTCCAGCGACGTGGATGCGCTGGATCGGGCGGCGCTGGACGCCGTACGCGGCAGCGCGCTCTGGATTGTCGATGCGCTGCGGTTCACGCCGCATCCGACGCACGCCCAGCTGGACCGGACCCTGGACTGGATCGCGTCGGCCGAGGTCGGGCGCGCGGTTCTGACCAACCTGCATCTCGACATGGATTACAACGTGCTGCGGGCGATCCTTCCAGCCAATGTGGAAGTGGCGCATGACGGCTGGAGCGCCATTGTCGCGCTCTGAGCCTGCATCGGATTTCGCATAATATGTCTTAGGCGATAAACGAAACCGCCCAACCGGGACGCCGCGCTCGCTTCCCCGGCTCCGCCAGCCTAACCTCACGTCCAGAGCGAACAGGAGCCCTCATGGCCGGCCTCAAGGACAAACGCGGCTTCATCGACAAGGACCGGCTCGACCTGTCGGAACGCCAGGCTGTCGAGTACTGGATGAAGCGTTGGGGCGTGACGCGGGATCAGATCACCGCCGCACACCGCAAGGTCGGTCGCCTGACCAAGGACATCGCCGCGGAGCTGGGCAAGAAGCGCTGACCGCTCCAGGTCAGTCGTGACGCGCGCACCAGTCGCGCACAGCGGCCAGCCAGGCCTGCGGCTGCTCCAGCTGAATCCCGTGCGAGGCGTCCTCGATCACCCGCGTTTCTCCCTGACGCAGACGCCCGACGTAGCTCTCCATGGCTTCCGGCGTGGCTTCGTCGTGACGCCCGACCAGCAGCAGGCTGGGCACCGAAATGCGTTCCAGCAGGTCGTCTCCGGCATAGTCCTTCAGCGTGCCGTCCGAGACGAATTCATTGGGCCCCCACATGGTCCGATAGAGGCGCTCGTTGAACGGCGTCTTCAGCCCGCCCGAATACGGGCCAAGCCAGGCCGGCGCCTGGCCGCGGAAGTTGAACTGGGCGTAGAAGGCGCTTGTGGCGGCGGCATAGGCCGCCGTGTCGTAGTTTCCGGTCTGATCGCCCTTGATCAGCTCCAGCTGCACCTCGATCGGCAGGCGCGCGCGCAGGCGGTAGCCGTCGGCGATCCACTGGGCCGTGGCAATCAGGGGCCCCTGCAAGACCACGCTCTTCAGGCCCGCCGGGCGACGCGCAGCATACTCAAGGGCGATGGTCCCGCCCCAGGAGTGGCCGAGGACGTGCATTTCGTGCAGGTCGAGCGCCGCCCGCACCGCGTCGACCTCGGAGACGAACCGCTCGACGGTCCAGTTGCGCGGGTCGTTCGGCGCGTCGGAGTTTCCGCAGTCCAGCTGGTCGTACAGGATTACCGCGCGGTCGGCGGCCAGCGGCAGGGCCGGCAGAAATCCTGCGTGGGTCCCGCCCGGACCGCCGTGGATCATCAGCAGCGGGGCCTTGCCCGACGCAAGGTCGCCGTTGAGCCGGACGTAAATCCGCCCTCCCCTCACCGGGACCATCAGGGTCCGGTCGGGTGCCGGCGGTGTCCAGGCGTCCTGAACGGGCGTCCGGGCCTTTGCGCCTCCTGCCCAGCCGAACAACCCGGCGGCGACGCCCAGGCGAAGCGCGTCGCGGCGGTTCAGCGGCAGCCCCGCAGCATGAAAGGCCGGAATGTGCATGGGCCGCCCCTTCAGAGGTGATCCGGCCGCCCGCCGAGCGTTCGACGGGCGGCCGGGATCAGGTTCAGCCGATGCGCTCGAACACGCCGGCAAGGGCCCGCATGCGGCGCGCGTCGACGGCGTTCACGCCCCGGGCACCCGCCGCGGCGGTGAGTTTGGCCGCGACTGCGTCGCCGGCCGCCGCGTCAGGCGAGCCCGCGCGCCAGCCGTCGATCACGCCCTTCGCCTCGCCCAGCAGCGCCGCATCGGCACCGGAACGGGCCAGCTGGTCGACGTAGGACATGGCCACGTCCGGCGTGTCCGCCCAGGTGACGCGCGTCTGGGTCTGCGGATTGATCACGTCCATGCTCACGGCCTCGGCCGCGGCGATCTCGGCGGCCGACAGCTGATCCGACGGCACCAGCTTCAGCACATCGAGGCCGCGGGCGATTTCGCTGGAGTAGATGCGGCCGTTCAGCCAGTAGGCCGACCAGGAGCCCCCCACCATCAGACGATCGGCATCCAGCGGACCGCGGTCGAAATACGCGATCTCGACCGGCTTCATCGGGTCCGAGAAGTCCATCACCGAGATGCCGCCCTGGTACCAGGCCTGGACCATCAGGTCGCGCCCGGGCACCGGGATCAGGTTGCCGTTGTGGGCGACGCAGTTCTCGGTCGTGGTCTGGGCCGACGGCAGCTTGTGGAAGGCGCGGCCGCGCAGCTTGCCGTCACCGCCGACGGTGGCGATCAGGTTGGCGCCCCATGTGGTCGGATCCTCGGCCGTGCAGCGCGCGCCGATGCCGCCGCTCCATTCGTCGGTGAAGACGACCTTGTCGCCGGTGTTGTCGAAGGTGGCCGAGTGCCAGTAGGCCATGTCCGGATCGAACATCTCGGAGATGCGCTTGGGGTTCTCCGGGTCGGTGATGTCCAGGAAGATGCCGTTACCCGCGCAGGCGCCGGCCGCACGGTTGATTTCCGGGAAGACGGTGATGTCGTGGCACTGGTTGGTCTGGGCCGTCTCCTGGCTGGTCACGCCGATGCGGCCGCCGGTCCACAGTCCGTCGATGCGGCCGTTCTCATCCGCGAAGATGCGCGGACGGCTGACAATTGCGGCGTCCTGCGGACGGTCCAGCGGCACCTTGATGACGTCGATGGAGTACAGCGCCGTGTCGGCGTTGCGGCCCGGCTCGCCCGACGAGCAGATCGACAGCTCATCGGCCCGGCGGACGCCCGAGGTGCCCGAGTTGTAGACGTACAGCACGTTCGGATCCGCGGTCGGCACCAGGGTGTGGGTGTGCGAGCCACGGCAGGTCTGGACCGCCGCCACCTGGCGCGGGTTCGACAGGTCGGAAATGTCGAAGATGCGCACGCCGCGGAAGCGCTCGGCGTTGACCGCGCCCCCTGCCCCGCTGGTACCGCAGTCCAGACGTCCGCGGTTCTCCTCGACCGACATGAACAGCAGGTTGCCGTGGATCGACAGGTCGCCCTGCCCACCGGGGCAGACGACCGACAGGATCAGCTCCGGCTTGCCCGACGACACGTCATAGGCGTTGAATCCATTGAAGTTGCCGACGAAAAGCCGCGTCCCCGACATGGCCATGTCGGTGTTCGACAGCGCCAGGGCGCTGAAGGTGTCCGGGCTGGCCTGGATGCGGGCGTTCAGGGCCTGGCCTTCCGCCTGGGTGGTCGGCGGGGCGAAAATCATGGCCGGGTCGAAGAATCCGGGCGGCGGCGGGGTGGCGCTTTCCAGCGCCAGGCCCTTGGCGGCCTGTCCGGCGTCGAGGATGCCGGCGGAGAGGCTGGACCGCTCATCGGCGGCCACGACCGGCCGGTGCGGCTCGGCCTGCTGGGCCTGGGCCCCGGCTGCGGCGGCGAGAACCGCGAGCGCGGCGGCGGAAGAAAGCAGGGTCTTGCGAACGAACATGGCCGCTCCTTTGGTTCAGAGTTCAGCGAGAAGACTGCGCATGCGCAGGATTTCGGAGGATTGGTCGGCGACGACCGAGGTGACGAAGTCGGACATCAGCGTGTCCTCGGCCGCGTCCGGCAGGGCCAGCAGCTCGTCCACCATGTCGAGCGCGCCCTGATGGTGCTGGATCATCCCTTCCAGGAACAGGCGATCGAACTCGGGGCCGTGCGCGGCCGCGAGACGCGCCATCTGGGCCGGCGACAGCATGCCCGGCATAAGCGGCGTCTCGGACGGCGCGGCGTGGTGGCCAGCATGGCCGGCATGGGCGTCGTGATCGGCTCCGTGGGCTGCCGGCGCGCCGTGACCGGCGTGCAGATCGTGCGCCTCGACCGGCTGACCGCGGGCCTGCAGCCAGCCGCTCATCAGGTCCATTTCCGACGCCTGACCGATGGCGATGCGGCGGCCCAACGCCTTCACCTGCGGGGAATGCCCCTGCATCTCCAGCAGCTTCACCATCTCCACGGCCTGGGCGTGATGCACGATCATGTGCTGCATGAAGCGCACGTCGGCGGCGGTGAAGGTGGTGCGGCCCATCTCCGCGGCCTGTGCGGCCGTGACCGTGCGCGTGGGCTGCCCCGGCGCGCCCGGCTGGAAGATCGGCGGTGACGCGGGCGGGTCCTGCCGCGCGGGCGTCGTCGGATCCTGCAGGATCAGGGACAGGATCCCCACGGCGAGGCCCGGCAGATGCGGCAAATCAGGAACTCCCCACGCGACTTAGGGGGCGGACACTAGGGCCAGCGGCACCATGCGGGCAAGCGTGGCGAGGTGTCTATTCCGTAATGTTGCCCGGCGCGAGAATCTGCTCCGGCGTCTCCGACACGTGCAGCACGCGCTCCACCCAGCTGGAGTCGACGTGGACGGCCGTCCGCACCGGCAAGCCCTTCAACGGTTTCAAAACGCTGAGCGTCCGCACGTGGTCCAGATTGACCCAGTGCACCTTGCCGTCCAGCTCCGTGACGCGCGCGAACCGGGCCATCAGATGTGGATCACCCGGCCGTAAGCGTCCAGCGCCGCCTCGTGCATGGCTTCGGACATGGTCGGGTGCGGATAGACGACGCCGTGAATGTCTTCTTCCGTCGCTTCCATGGTGATGGCGGTGACGTAGCCCTGGATCATCTCGGTGACTTCGGCACCGATCATGTGCGCGCCGATCAGGGCCCCGGTCTTCGCGTCGAAGATCGTCTTCACGAAGCCCTCGGTCTCGCCCGAGGCGATGGCCTTGCCGTTCACCTTGAAGGGGAAGCGGCCGATCTTCACCTCGCGCTTCTCGGCCTTCGCCTGCTGTTCCGTGATCCCGACCGAGGCGACCTGCGGCTGGGCGTAGGTGCAGCCGGCGATGGGCGAGTGGACGTTGGGCGTCTTGAAGCCGGCGATGTGTTCAGCGGCATGAATGCCCTCGTGCGAGGCCTTGTGGGCCAGCCACGGTGCCCCGGCGCAGTCACCGATGGCATAGAGGCCCTTCACATTGGTCTGGCAGTGGCGGTCGATGGTGATGTGGCCGCGGTCCATGTTGACGCCCAGCGCCTCCAGACCGATGCCGTCGGTGTTGGCGGTGATGCCGACGGCCGAGATGCAGACCTCGGCCTCCAGCGTCTCGGCCTTGCCGCCGGCCTCGATGGCCACCTGCACGCCCTTGCCGCCCTTCGAGACCCTGGTGACCTTGCAGCCGGTGCGGAACTTCATGCCGCGCTTCTCGAAGGCCTTCTGCGCGGCCTTGGACACTTCCTCGTCCTCGACCGGCATGATGCGGTCCACGGCCTCGACCACAGTCACCTCGGCACCGAGCGCGCGGTAGAAGCTGCCGAACTCGATGCCGATGGCACCGGAGCCGATCACGACGATGGACGCCGGCATCTTCTTCGGCGCCATCGCCTCGCGATAGGCCCAGATGCGGTCGCCGTCAGCTTCGAGCCCGATCTGGGGGATGGCCTTGGCGCGGGCACCGACGGCCAGCATGACCGACTTCGCCTCGACCGTGCGCGAGCCGCCGGCCTTGAGCGCGATCACGACCTTCGGCGCGTCCTTGCCCTTCTCCAGCCTGGCCGTGCCCTCGATGACCTCGATCTTGTTCTTCTTCATCAGGAAGCCGACGCCGCTGTTCAGCTGCTTGGCGACGTTGCGCGACCGCTGGATGATGGCGTCGAAGTCGAAGCCCACCTTGTCGGCCGACAGACCGTAGTCCTTGAGGTGCGACAGGCTCTCGTACTTCTCGCCCGACTTCAGCAGGGCCTTGGTCGGGATGCAGCCCCAGTTCAGGCAGATGCCGCCCAGGTTCTCGCGCTCGACGATCGCGACCTTGAGGCCCAGCTGCGAGGCCCGGATGGCCGCGACGTATCCGCCGGGGCCCGAGCCGATGACGATGAGGTCGAATTCAGCCACGGTGTCGTCCTTACGCCAGCATCGTCACAGGATCTTCGATCATCGCCTTGAAGACCTGAAGGAATTTCGCTCCGATTGCGCCGTCTACCACGCGGTGATCGCAGGTCAGGGTTACCGTCATGACGGTGGCGACGGCCAGCTGGCCGTCCTTGACCACGGGGCGTTGCTCCCCTGCCCCCACGCTCATGATCGCGCCCTGCGGCTCGTTGATGATCGAGGCGAAGGCCTTGATGCCGAACATGCCGAGGTTGGAGACCGAGAAGGTGCCGCCCTGGAACTCGTCGGGCTTCAGCTTGCGGTCGCGCGCGCGCTTGGCCAGGTCCTTCGACTCCGTCGCGATCTGGCGCAGCGACTTGGTCTCGCAGGCGCGGATGATCGGCGTGATCAGGCCGCCGTCGATCGCCACCGCCATCGCCACGTCGGCGTGGTGGTGCATGGCGATGCCTTCGGGCGAATAGCTGGCGTTGGCTTCCGGCACGGCCTTCAGCGCCATGGCCGAGGCCTTCATCACGAAGTCGTTGACCGAAACCTTGATCCCGTCCTTCTCCAGCATCGCGTTCACCTTGGCGCGCGACGCCAGCAGTCCGTCGATCTCGCAATCGATGGTCAACGGGAAGTGCGGCACGTCGCGGAAGCTGTCGGTCAGCCGGCGCGCGATGGCCTTGCGCATGCCGTCCAGCGGGACAAGGTCATAGCTGCCGTCCGGAATGCCCTGCTGGGCCAGGGACAGAACCTTGCGCGGCTCGCCCGATGCAGCGGCGGGCGCGCCCTTGGCGGCCCCGCCCTTGCCGGCGGCTTCCACGTCCGCCTTGACGATGCGGCCGTGCGGACCCGTGCCCTTGATACTCTTCAGGTCCAGCCCGGCCTCCCTGGCCAGACGGCGGGCCAGCGGCGAGGCGAAAATGCGTTCACCATCCTTGTCGGGTGCCGGCGCGGCCTTGCGGCCTTCCGCCTTTTCGGTCTTGGGTTCGGCCTTTTCTTCAGCCTTGGCGTCCGCCTTGGGCGCGTCCTTCTTCGGCGCGGGCGCGGCGTCGTCGCCGGCCAGTCGGGCGATCGGCGTGTTGACCTTCACCCCCTCGGTGCCCTCCGCCACGAGGATTTCCAGCACCTCGCCCTCGTCGACGGCCTCGACCTCCATGGTCGCCTTGTCTGTCTCGATCTCGGCGATCACCTGACCTGCGGAGACGACATCCCCGACCTTCACGTGCCACTTGGCCAGCACGCCCTCTTCCATCGTGGGCGACAGGGCCGGCATCAGGATGTCGGTCATTGCACGCTCCCCTTGCCCGCCTCGGGCTCCGCCACCGTGCGGACGTCGTCTGCCGAGATCACGTCCGACATGCCCTTCAGGATCTGGTTGTAGGCCTGCTTCTCGTCCATGCCGTGCCGAACGCCATAGCCGTGGGCCATGTGTCGCGCCGCATAGGCCAGCATCCGGCCGAACTGCGCCGGGTCCGAGAAGGCCGGCTTGATCGACATCACCGGTTCGCGCTTCGACCACCACATGCGCAGGATCTCGATCGCCTCGGGGTCGGCCGCGACGCTGTCGGGCACGTTCAGGCGGTGTTCGACGGGCTCGCTCATGCCATGACCGCCTTCACGGCCGCGACGATCTTGTCCACGCCGGGCAGCGACAGCGCCTCCAGATTGGCTGCGTAGGGCAGCGGCACGTCCTCCTGGTGCACCCGCAGCGGCGGGGCGTCGAGGTAGTCGAAGGCGTGCTCGATCACCCGGGCCACCACCTCGGCACCGACGCCCATCGGACCCCAGCCCTCCTCGGCCGAGACCAGGCGGCTGGTCTTCTTCACGCTCTCGACGATGGTGTCGGTGTCCAGCGGGCGCAGGGTGCGCAGGTCGACGACCTCGCAGGAGATCCCCTCCTCCGCCAGCTTCTCGGCCGCCTGCAGGGCGAAGCCGACCATGCGGCTGTGGGCGGTGATGGTGACGTCGGTCCCCTCGCGGCGGACCTTGGCCTTGCCGATCGGCACGATCCAGTCCTCGACCTCGGGCACGTCGAACTCCAGCCCGTACATCATCTCGTGCTCGAGGAAGACGATCGGGTTCGGATCGCGGATCGCCGCCTTCAGCAGGCCCTTGGCGTCGGCGGCGTCGTACGGCGCGATGACCTTCAGACCGGGCACCTGGGCGTACCAGGCGGAATAGTCCTGGCTGTGCTGGGCGCCGACGCGGCTGGCGGCACCGTTGGGACCGCGGAACACGATCGGCGCGCGGATCTGTCCGCCCGACATATACAGGGTCTTGGCCGCCGAGTTGATGATGTGGTCGATCGCCTGCATGGCGAAGTTGAAGGTCATGAACTCGACGATGGGCTTCAGGCCCGACATGGCCGCGCCCACGCCGACGCCGGCGAATCCGTATTCGGTGATCGGCGTGTCGATTACGCGGCGTTCGCCGAACTCCTGCAGCAGCTCGCGGCTGACCTTGTAGGCGCCCTGGTACTGGGCGACTTCCTCGCCCATCAGGAAGACGCTCTCGTCGCGGCGCATCTCCTCGGCCATGGCGTCGCGCAGGGCGTCGCGAATGGTGGTCTTCACCAGTTTGGCTCCGGCGGGGATATCCGGGTCCTTGAGCTCGACCTTCGGCTTGACCGGTTCCTCGGCCGCGCCGCCGGTCGCGGGGGCCTTCTCCGGATCACCGGTCTTGCCCTCGGCCGTGGCTTTCGGAGCCTCAGCGGCGGCTTCCGCCTTCGGTGCCGCGGTGCCCGCATCGTCGCCCGACAGGCGCGCGATCGGGGTGTTCACCTTCACGTTCTCGCTGCCCTCGGCGACGAGGATTTCCAGCACCTCGCCCTCGTCGACGGCCTCGACCTCCATGGTCGCCTTGTCCGTCTCGATCTCGGCGATCACCTGGCCGGCCGACACGGTGTCGCCCGCCTTGATGTGCCACTTGGTCAGCGTGCCCTCTTCCATCGTGGGGGACAGCGCCGGCATCAGGATGTCGGTCACTGGGCGGCCTCCACATAGACGTCGGTGTAGAGCTCGGACGGGTCCGGCTCCGGGCTTTCCTGGGCGAACTGCACGGCTTCGGCGACGATCGCCTTGATCTCGGCGTCGATGGCCTTGATCTCGTCCTCGGTCGCCTTGGCGTCGGACAGCAGCTTCTTCACGTGCTCGATCGGATCGCGGGTCGTCTTGACCTCGTCGACCTCCTCCTTGGTCCGGTATTTGGCCGGGTCGGACATGGAGTGGCCGCGATAGCGATAGGTCTTCACTTCCAGGATGAAGGGGCCGCCGCCTTCACGGGCCCGCTTGACGGCGCGGGCCGTGGCGTCCTTGACCGCCAGGACGTCCATGCCGTCGACCTGCTCGCCCGGGATGCCGAAACTGGCGCCGCGCATGTGCAGTTCGGTCGTCGCCGAGGCGCGCTCGATCGAGGTGCCCATGGCGTACTGGTTGTTCTCGATGATGAAGATGGCCGGCAGCTTCCACAGCTGGGCCATGTTGAAGCTCTCGTAGACTTGGCCCTGGTTGGCCGCGCCGTCGCCAAAGTAGATGAAGCTGACCGAATCGTCGCCGCGGTATTTGCCGGCGAAGGCCAGGCCCGTGCCCAGCGCCACCTGCGCGCCGACGATGCCGTGACCGCCATAGAAACCGGTCGGGACGTCGAACATGTGCATCGACCCGCCCTTGCCCTTGGACGAGCCGCCGATGCGGCCGGTCAGTTCGGCCATGACCTCCTTCGGGTCCATGCCGGCGGCCAGCATGTGGCCGTGGTCGCGATAGCCCGTGATGATCTTGTCGTGGCCCTGTTTGACGCTCTCCTGAACGCCCACCGCCACGGCCTCCTGGCCGATGTACAGGTGGCAGAAGCCGCCGATCAGACCCATGCCGTACAGCTGGCCGGCCCGCTCCTCGAAGCGGCGGATCAGCAGCATCTCGCGGTAGTAGCGAAGCAGGTCTTCCTTTGACGCCTGGGGGGCGTTGGGGATCTTCTTCTGGGCAGTCTTATCGGAGGGGGCTTTCGCCATCCGCCATCTCCCGGCTGGACCCCAGGGCCGGGGCCTTCTGACTTTACGGAAAGGGGCTTTAGCAGCCTTGGTTCCGGAAAGGCAAAGCCGGGATCACGGGCTGTAACAACAGTTCAGGCCGCGGCGCGGCGCTCGCCCTTCGCCGCCGCGGGAGCCTGAACCTCGACGACCACGTCGCGCGGGTCGGAATAGCCCAGCAGCGCCCGGGCCCGCTCTTCCAGCAGGTCCCGCGACAGGTTGTCATCACCAAGGTGACGCACCCGCACCTCGAGATCCGCGCGTTCCCGCTCCAGCCGCAGGGCCTCGGCTTCGCGGGCCGCCAGGGCGTCGGCGCGCGCATGGGCCGACAACAGGCCCAACTGCCCGGTCAGCGCCTGGATGGAGAGGTAGACGACCGCCAGGAACAAAGCGACGGTCACGCGATACGGCTTCATACGGTCCAGCAAGTCGGACGCTCCTTCTGAGCGCGGGGGATTCCCTGCTCAGGACTGACCGAAAATGCCTAATGAACCGTAGCTTCGCCGCAGGATCGAAGACTATTTCAGCAGCATGCCATCGCCGTAGTACTGGCCTTGGTCGCCCAGCATCTCCTCGATGCGCAGCAGCTGGTTGTACTTGGCCGTGCGGTCGGAACGGGCCAGCGAGCCGGTCTTGATCTGCCCGCAGTTGGTGGCGACCGCCAAGTCGGCGATGGTCGAGTCCTCGGTCTCGCCCGACCGGTGGCTCATCACCGCCGTGTAGCCGGCGCGATGGGCCATATCGACCGCATCCAGAGTCTCCGAAAGCGTGCCGATCTGGTTGACCTTGATGAGGATCGAGTTGGCCAGACCCTCGCCGATCCCGGCCGCCAGTCGCACCGGATTGGTCACGAAAAGGTCGTCGCCGACCAGCTGGACGCGGTCTCCGAGACGCTCGGTCAGGGCCTTCCAGCCGTCGAAGTCGTCCTCGGCGCAGCCGTCCTCGATCGAGACGATCGGGAAGCGCTCGCACAGGTCGGCCAGGTAGCCGACCATGGCCTCGTGATCGAGGATCTTGCCCTCGCCGGTCAGGTGGTACTTGCCGTCCTTGAAGAATTCGGTCGAGGCGACGTCCAGGCCCAGGTGGAAGTCCTCGCCGGCCAGATAGCCGGCCGCCTGCCCCGCCTTGGTGATGAACTCCAGCGCCTCCTGCGCCGAGGCTAGGTTCGGCGCGAAGCCGCCCTCGTCGCCGACGTTGGTGTTGTGACCCGCGTCCTTCAGCGCCTTCTTCAGCGCGTGGAAGATCTCCGTGCCCATGCGCAGGCCTTCCGAGAAGCTCTCGGCTCCGGTCGGCAGGATCATGAACTCCTGGATGTCGATCGGATTGTCGGCGTGAGCCCCGCCATTGATGATGTTCATCATCGGTGTCGGCAGGATCCGCGCCGAGATGCCGCCGACGTAGCGGTGCAGCGGCAGGCCGGCAGATATGGCGCTGGCCTTGGCGCACGCCAGCGACACGCCGAGGATGGCGTTGGCGCCCAGCCGCCCCTTGTTCTCGGTGCCGTCCAACTGGATCAGGGCCTCGTCGATGCGGCGCTGGTCCTCGGCGTCCATGCCGGACAGGGCGTCGAAGATCTCGCCGTTGACGGCGTCGACCGCCTTCTGCACGCCCTTGCCGCCCCACAGGTCCTTGTCGCCGTCGCGCAGCTCGACCGCCTCATGGGCGCCCGTCGAGGCCCCCGACGGCACCGCCGCGCGGCCAAAGCTGCCGTCGTCCAGCACCACGTCCACCTCGACGGTCGGGTTGCCCCGCGAATCCAGGATCTGGCGGGCGACGATGTCGGCAATGTCGGTCATGGGGAAGTCCGGTGGCTGAAGGGTCCGCGCGGTTTAACGCAGACCCTCCGCATGCGCCACCGGCCGCGTCAGGAACAGCCTTCGACGTACTGGATCGACGGGCCACCGCCCCGGATCGCCGTCACGCGGCCGTCCATGCCGATCTCATAGACCAGACCGCGGGCGTTCGGATCCTGGACGTAGGCCGTGCCGGACGTCGGGGGGCTCCACACGGTGACGTACTCGGCCGGGGCCGAGCTGTACTTGTGCGGGCTGGCCACCGCAGCGGGGCCATAGGCCGCCTTCACCGCCGCGGCCTCGGCCCCCAGGCCGAAGCCCCGGTCGGACTTCAGCGTGGAGCCGCGGATCAGGGAGATGCGCGTCAGACGGTCGTTCTCGATCATGACCAGCGTGCCCTCGGGCGCGCGGGCCGGCCGGAACTCGTCGCACTGGGACGGGTCCGCCCCACCGACAGCGCCCGGATTGGCGTCCTCGCCCCAAGCTGCGACGACCTCGGCGCGGGTCATGCCGATGCGCAGCGGGCCCAGCCCGGTTGCCGTCAGCGCATTGCCTTCCGCCGGCGCGGTCGGGGTCGTGGGCTCTGCGGGGGCAACAGGGGTGGTCGGCCCGGCCGGCGCCGCGGGTTCCTCGGCGGGCGGCGCGCCGCAGGCAGCGAGGGCGAGGCAGGAGGCGGCGGCGGTGATGAGGGTCAGGCGCATGAGGAGGCTCCGAAGTCTGGATGCCGTCACAACGCATGAAAACGGCGCGCGGGGCCACCGCGCGCCGTTCAAAAACGTCAGAGACCCTGAAAGACCTAGTCTTCCTTGGGCGTCAGCACCTGACGACCGCGGTAGGTGCCGGTCTTCAGGTCGATGTGGTGCGGGCGCTTCAGCTCGCCGGTGTCCTTGTCCTCGACGTAGGCATTGGTGCCGAGGGCGTCGTGGGCGCGGCGCATGTTGCGACGCGACGGCGATACTTTGCGCTTGGGAACGGCCATGTCCGTCTCGATCTTCAGGCTGGGCGTCGCCGGAAAGGCCGGAGGACGCGGAAATACGACTGCGGCGGCCGAACCGGGCCGCTGCGGGAGGCGGGCTTATGCCGGAACGTCATGGCGATTTCAAGCCTTGAGCCTGATCGGCTGAGGGGGAATCGCTTCGCGATTCCGCTGATGCCGTGAATCAGGCTCCAGGGTGATGCGAGAGCGTGATTCACGGTTCGCTTCGATCCGCGCAGCGGATCAAGCCGAACCGATCACGCTCTTTCCGCGCGCGCGCCAGACTTCGCGCGAAAGGGCATAGAAAAAGCTGTCCTTCCATTCTCCGCCGACGTTCCACGTTCGCTCCGCGAAACCCGTCCGGACAAAGCCGAGCTTCTCCAGCAGGCGAATCGACGCGGCGTTCTCCGGATCCACGTCGGCGGTTACCTGGTCGTGGTCCGTCGCCACGAACAGACGTTCGATCACGGCCGCGCACGCCTCGCTCGCGACCCCCCGTCCCCAGGCGTCGGGGTGGAGGATGTAGCCGATCTCCGGGGGCCGGAAGAAGCCGGCCTTGCCGATCACCCGGCCGTCGAACTCGACCACGAGGTCGGGATGATCCGGGCCGCTTGCGATCATCGAGTCCAGCCAGAGGCGGGTCTGGTCCAGATCCACGTGCGGCGGCGTCGACCACCAGCGCGTCGCCTGGGCGCTGGACAGCACCGCGTGCATCGCCGCCAGATCCTCCGGGCGGGCGGTGCGCAGGGTCAGGCGTGGCGTCCGGATTTCCATCCCGCGCCGATGCGCCCACGTCCTGCAGCGGTCAAGTCAGCCACCGTTCCAGCACCGCGAAAGCCAGATCGCTGCGCTTCGGCAGGCCGAACCGCGGATCGGTCGCCGGAAACGGCCGGGTCTCGCCCGTGCGGGCGTAGCCGAGCCGTTCGTACCAGGCGATCAATTCGACGCGCTGGACGATCACCGTCATCTCCATGCGGACCGCGCCGAACCGTGCGACCGCCACGTGCTCGGCTTCGCGCACCAGCCGGCGGCCCAGGCCCGCGCCCTGCAGCTCCGGCTCGACCGACAGCATGCCCAGATAGGCCAGGCCGCCGCCCTTGCCGCTGACCTGGACGCAGCCGACCGCCGTGCCGTCCCGCTCCGCCATGACCACGGCCTGATCGGGATTGGCGATGATGGCCGCGACGCTGTCGACGTCGATGCGGTTCCCGTCCAGCAGGTCCGCCTCGTGCGTCCAGCCCTTGCGCGCGGTGTCGCCGCGATAGGCACGGTGCACCAGTGGCTGCAGCCGCGCTGCGTCCCCAGGCCTGGCCAGGCTCAGTGTCGTCTCAGACATTCAGCAGGTCCGCAACCGCCTCGCCGATGGCCAGGGAGCTGGTCAGGCCAGGGCTCTCGATGCCGAACAGGGCGACAAGGCCGTCGATCCCGTGATCGGCGGCGGCGCGCAGCTGGAAGTCCGGCTGGGGCTCGCCCGGGCCGTGCAGCTTGGGCCGGATGCCGGCGTAATCGGGCGTCAGCCGCTCCGCGTCCACCCCCGGCCAGAAGCGGGCGATGTACCGGACGAACTCGTCCCGCTTGTCGGGGTCGACCGAATAGTCCTCGGTGTCCACGAAGGCGAGGTCCGGGCCGAACACCCCCTGCCCGCCCAGATCCTTGCGATAGTGGGTGCCCAGCGCGCCCGGTATCGGCGGCGGATAGACGAGCCGGTTGAACGGTGCCGGTCCCGTCAGCCGGAAATAGATGCCTTTGCCAAAGTGGCCCGCAGGGATCCGCTCTGCCGGAAAGCCGTCGATGCGCGCCGCCACATCCTGCGCCTGCAGCCCCGGCGCGGTGACCAGCAGGCGGCAGGTCAGGGTCGCCCCGCCCTCCCCGCCCGCGGTAACAGAAAAGCCGCCGCCCGGCAGAGGCTCGGCCCGCTCGAATGGGGTCCCGACCACGACCGACCCGCCCGCGTCCTCGATCTCGCCCTGCAGCGCCAGCATGTAGCCATGGCTGTCGAACACGCCGCTTTCCGGCGACAGGATCGCCGCGTGCACGTTGAGTTCGGGCTCCATCGCCCGCGCCTGGGCACCGGTCAGGTGCTCCAGCCGTTCGACCTCGTTGGTCCTCGCCTGCTGGAAGATCGACTCGATCCGCTCGACCTCGCCCGCCTCCGTGGCCACCACCAGCTTGCCGCACTTCCAGTGGTCGACCTTGCGGCTCTCCAGAAAGGCGTAGAGCGCCCGTCGTCCGGTCACGCACAGCCGCGCCTTCAGAGATCCGGTCGGATAGTAGAGCCCCCCGTGGATGACCTCGCTGTTGCGGCTGGAAACGCCCTGGCCGACATGGCCCTCCTTCTCCAGCACCAGCACCGTCAGGCCGCGCTTCGACAGCGCCCGCCCGCACGCCAGACCGACGGCCCCCGCCCCGACCACGACGGCATCGAAATCGAAACTCACGTCGCCGCCCCGTACCGACGCGCCGCCTCGGCCTCGAAACAGCCGATCAGCTTACCGACGGCACGGTCGAAATTGGCGTGGAGCATGGCGTCCAGCAGGCGGGCCTTGAAGGCGAAGTCGATCATGAACTCGATGCGCGTGCCCCGGGCGTCCGGGAAGAACTCCCACCGGTTCTTCAGGTGCCGGAACGGCCCGCTCAGCAGCCCTACCTCGACCACGTGACGGTTTTGGTCATGCCGCACCCAGGTGGCGAACCGCTCCTTCAGGAAGCTGAACCCCACCTGCGCCTCGGCGTCGATCAGGCTGACGCCGGCCGCCTCGTCGCGCGCGTTCCACGTCCGCATGGCGGTGACCCAGGGCACGAAGTCGGGATAGGCGCGCACGTCAGCGACCAACGCGGCCAGCTGCTCGGGCGCATACGGCAGGACGCGGGTGACGCGGTGAACGGCCAAGCGGCGGTCAGCGCGCGGTCGTGGACAGCCGCGCGGCCTTCAGCCGCGCGAAGTCGTCGCCGGCGTGGTGCGAGCTGCGCGTCAGCGGCGAGGACGACACCATCAGGAAGCCCTTGGCCCGGGCGATCGCCTCATAGGCCTTGAACTCTTCCGGCGTGACGAAGCGGTCGATGGCGGCGTGCTTGCGCGTCGGCTGCAGGTACTGGCCGATGGTTATGAAGTCGACGCCGGCGGACCGCATGTCGTCCATCACCTGCATGACCTCTTCCTTGGTCTCGCCCAGACCGACCATGATGCCGGACTTGGTGAACTGGTTGGGGTCGCGCTCCTTGACCATCTGCAGCAGGCGCAGGCTGTGGAAGTAGCGGGCCCCGGGGCGGATCTTCAGATACAGACGTGGAACGGTCTCGAGGTTGTGGTTGAACACGTCGGGCCGGGCGTCGATCATCACCTCGGCCGCGCCGTCCTTGCGCAGGAAGTCGGGCGTCAGGATCTCGACCGTCGTGCCGGGGGCCTGCAGGCGGATCTGGCGAACCACCTCGGCGAAATGGGCGGCGCCGCCGTCCGACACATCGTCACGGTCCACGCTGGTGATCACCACGTGGTTCAGGCCCAGCTGCTGCACGGCCAGGCCGACCTTGCCCGGCTCTTCCGGATCCAGCGGCTGCGGCAGGCCCGTCTTCACGTTGCAGAAGGCGCACGCCCGCGTGCAGGTGTCGCCCATGATCATCAGCGTGGCGTGCTTCTGGCTCCAGCACTCGCCGATGTTGGGGCAGCCTGCCTCTTCACAGACCGTGACCAGCCCCTTGTCCTTAACGATGGCCTTGGTGGCGTTGTACTGTCCCGATCCCGGGGCCTTGACGCGCAGCCAGTCGGGCTTGCGCAGCACCGCGGTCTCGGGCCGGTTGGCCTTCTCCGGGTGACGTAGCTCCGCGGGCGTCTTGGTCAGGCTGTCGATCAGGGTCACCATGTCAGCGGCTATGTCGTCCCTGCGGCGGATCAAGGCAAGTCCGGGGCGGAACCTCGCGGATTGTTACGCATCTTTTCAAGCGGCAAGGGTCGCCCTAGTTTGCGCCCCTTGAACCAGACCGGCGTCCGGCCGGCGGGGAGGATACCGACTTGCGCATGCCGCTCGACGCCCGGGATCAGGAGACGGTCTTCGACGCCCTGATCGCGGCCCGTGACCGCTTCGGCGACAAGGAGATCCTCGAGGATCAGGACCGCAAGCCCCTGACCTACACGGGCCTGATCCGCGCCGCCTTCGTGCTGGGCCGCAAGATCGCGGCCCTGACCGAGCCCGGCGAGCGGGTCGGCATCCTGCTGCCGTCCTCGGCTGGCGTGGTCGTCACCTACTACGGCCTGCACGCCCACGGCCGGGTGCCGGTGATGATCAACTTCACGTCCGGCGAGCGGAACATAAAGGCCGCCATCCAGGCCGCCGGGGTGAAGAAGGTGCTGTCCGCCAAACGTTTCGTCGAACAGGCCAAGCTGGACGACCTGGTCGCCGACGTGGCCTCAGTCGCCGAGATCGTCTGGCTCGACGACGTGCGCAAGACCATCGGCCTGCCCGACAAGGTCTACGGCCTGATGGCCGGCCTGATGCCGAAGCGATTCCGGGTGAAGACCGATCCGTCTGAGCCCGGCGTGATCCTGTTCACCTCCGGCAGCTTCGGCGCGCCCAAGGGGGTCTTCCTCAGCCAGTGGAACCTCGTCGCCAACTGCCGTCAGGTCGCCCAGCACATCGCGCTGGATCCGGACTGGGTGGTGTTCAACCCGCTGCCGACCTTCCACTGCTTCGGCCTGACCGGCGGCGTGCTGCTGCCCATCCTCACCGGCATGAAGGCCTTCCAGTATCCCTCGCCGCTGCACGCCAAACAGATCGTCGAACTGCTGCCCGAGGTGAAGGCCTCGATCCTGTTCGCCACCGACACCTTCCTGAACCAGTGGGCGCGCGTCGCGGCGCCGGACGACTTCGCCAGCCTCGAGTTCGTCGTCGCCGGTGCCGAGAAGGTGAAGGACGAGACCTATCACCTGTACAACACCAAATTCCGCGGCCTGAAGCTGCTGGAGGGCTATGGCGCCACCGAGGCGGCACCCGTCGTCGCGGTCAACCACCCCGACCGCAACCGGCCCGGCACCGTCGGCCAGATGCTGCCCGGCATGGAGTGGCGGCTGGATCCGGTCGACGGCATCGACGAGGGCGGGCGTCTGTTCCTGCGCGGGCCCAACGTGATGAAGGGCTACCTCTCGCCGGACGATCCGGACAAGGTCGACCTGCTGCCCGGCGGTTGGCACGACACCGGCGACATCGTCGACATCGACAAGGATGGCTACGTCGCCATCCTCGGCCGCGCCAAGCGCTTCGCCAAGATCGGCGGTGAAATGGTCAGCCTGACCGCGGTCGAGGGCCTGGCCGGCGCGGTCTGGCCCGACAACCGTCACGCCGTGGTCGCCGTCGCCGATGCCCGCAAGGGCGAAAAGCTGGTCCTGGTCACCGATCGCGCTGACGCCGACGTCGCGCGCATGGCGGAGTGGGCCCGCGAACACGGCGCGCCCGAGCTGGCGGTGCCCAAGAAGATCCTGCGGGTGGCCGAGGTGCCCGTGCTGGGCACCGGCAAGACCGACTACGTCTCGATCCAGCAGATGGTCGAGGTCGACCGCGCCGCCGCTTGAACTGAAACCGGAACCGTTTCAGTCTGACCGGCTCAACATTGAGAGGGAGGGTTTCATGTTCGATCGGGTCTCTGCGTACCAGCCCCAGTTGCTCAGCGTGCTGCGCATCATTTCAGGCCTCCTGTTCCTTCAGCACGGCACGGCCAAGGTGATCGGCTTCCCGGCGGTCGAGGGCGTTCCGCCCCCCGGCCTCAGCCTCGCCGGCCTGTCCGGTCCGCTGGAGCTGGTTTTCGGCGTGCTTCTGGTGCTGGGTCTGTTCACCCGGCCAGTGGCCTTCCTGGCCTCGGGATTCTGCGCCGTGGGCTACTGGATGGTGCACGCGTCGGGCGGCGTCTTCCCTATTCTCAACGGCGGCGAGCTGATCGCCCTGTACTGCTTCGTCTTCCTCTACATCTGCGCCGCGGGCCCCGGCCCGTGGAGCGTCGACGCGGCGATGGGCAAGCGCGCCTGATCCCTGCGTGCGGCCGGGCGGCGCGGGCCTTGCCTGAACCGCCCGGCCCCGCCATCGTGGCCGGGTTCATCCGACGGGAGCGACTCACGTGCAGGACCTGGCCGTTCCGGCCCTGACCACGCTCGGCCTGCTGGCCGTCGGCGGCTATCTGCTGGGGTCCATCCCGTTCGGCGTGCTGATCACCCGCGCCGCGGGTGCCGGTGACGTGCGCAGCATCGGCTCGGGCAACATCGGCGCGACCAATGTGCTCCGCACAGGTCGCAAGGACCTGGCGTTCGCCACCCTGATCCTCGACGCTGGCAAGGGCGCGGTCGCCCTGCTCGTGGCGCGCGCCCTGATCCCGGGCGAGGCGGGCCAGGTCGCCGGCGCGATCGCGGGCGGGGCGGCCTTCCTCGGACACCTTTTTCCCGTCTGGCTGGGCTTCAAGGGCGGCAAGGGCGTGGCCACCTTCTTCGGCCTGCTGATCGCCGCCTGGTGGCCGCTGGGCCTCATCGCCGGCGCGACCTGGATCCTCGTCGCCCTGTTGTTCCGCGTTTCGTCTCTGTCGGCCCTCGTCGCCTCGGCGATCGCGCCCGCGCTGTCGCTGGCCCCCCTGCCGGTTCTGGACCTGCCGACCCCGGCCCCGATCACGACGCTTGCGGCCTTCACCGCCGTGCTCATCTGGATCCGCCACGCCGCCAACATCGGCCGCCTGCTGTCCGGCAAGGAACCGCGCATCGGGGCGAAGACCGCGTGACCCTGACGGCCGGCGAGCGGTTCGCCCGCCTGCGCCTCGCCCGCACCGACCGGGTCGGCCCGGTCGCCTTCCGTCAGTTGCTGCAGCGCTTCGGTTCGGCAGAGGCCGCCGTCGAGGCCTGGCCGCATCTGACGGCCCGTGCCGGCCGCGATTCGCCGCTGTGCGATCCCGACAGGGCCCAGTCCGAGCTGGATGCGGGGGCCGCGGCCGGCGCCCGGCTGCTCGTTCTCGGTGATTCCGCCTTCCCGCCAGCCCTCGCCGCCGTCGATCCGCCCCCGCCGGTCTTGTGGACGCTCGGCGATCCCGACCTGCTCACCCGCCAGCCCTGCATCGCCGTCGTGGGCGCGCGGGTCGCCTCGGCCGGCGGCTTGCGGATCGCCCGGGGCCTCGCCGCCCAGTTGGGCGAGGCGGGCTGGACGGTGGTCTCCGGCCTCGCGCGCGGCGTCGACGGCGCGGCTCACGAGGGCGCCCTGCCCACCGGCACGGTTGCGGTCCTCGGCGGGGGCGTCGACGACGTCTATCCGCCGGAACATGCGGACCTGCACGGCCAGCTGGTCGAACGCGGCTGCGTCGTCTCCGAGCGGCCGCCCGGCACCCGGGCCCAGGCCCAGGACTTTCCCCGCCGGAACCGCATCATCTCCGGCCTGTGCCGGGGCGTGATCGTGGTCGAGGCCGAGCTGCGCTCCGGGTCGCTGATCACGGCGAGGCAGGCCGCCGATCAGGGGCGGGAGGTATTCGCCGTGCCGGGCTCGCCGCTCGATCCCCGGTCGCGAGGGACCAACGACCTGATCCGCAACGGGGCGGCCCTGTGCGAGGGGGTCGAAGACGTCGAACGGGCCTTCTCCACGATCCGCACCCTGTCCGAACCGTCCGTCGACGCGCCGGACTTTCAGGAGCCGGACGACGCCCTGATCGAACAGGTCGCCGCCCTGCTCTCGCCCACGCCGACTCCGCGCGACGAGCTGGCGCGGGCGGTGGGCGCGCCGGTCGGGGCCGTGGCCGCGGCCCTGCTGGAACTCAGTCTGGTCGGCCGCGCCACCCTTCTGCCCGGGGGTCTCGTCAGCGCCTGAACGGCCGGGCGGCGCGGCTCGCGACCGCCGTGCGCAAGACGCCATTTGACATGCCGCCCGCGGCGAACCACGTTCCCGCCCCTTCCCGAGACCCGGACCGCATGAACCTCGTCATCGTCGAGAGCCCCGCAAAGGCCAAGACCATCAACGGCTACCTCGGCCCGGACTTCGAAGTCCTGGCCTCGTACGGCCATGTCCGCGACCTGCCGTCCAAGGACGGCTCGGTGAAGCCCGACGAGGACTTCGCCATGACCTGGGAGGTCGACGCCCGGGCCTCGAAGCGGCTGTCCGAGATCGCCGAGGCGGCGAAGCGCGCCGACCGCGTCGTCCTCGCCACCGACCCCGACCGCGAGGGCGAGGCGATCAGCTGGCACGTGCTCGACGTCCTGACGAAGAAGAAGGCGCTGAAGGACAAGGTCGTCCAGCGCGTCACCTTCAACGCCATCACCAAGTCCGCGGTGCAGGCCGCCATGGCCGCCCCGCGCGAGCTGGACATGCAGCTGGTCGAGGCCTACCTGGCCCGCCGCGCGCTGGACTATCTCGTCGGCTTCACCCTGTCGCCGGTGCTGTGGCGCAAGCTGCCCGGTGCCCGCTCGGCCGGTCGCGTCCAGTCTGTCGCCCTGCGCATCGTCGTCGACCGCGAGATGGAGATCGAGCGGTTCAAGCCGCAGGAGTACTGGTCGATCGAGGCCGACGTCACGGCCGACAGCCCGCCCTTCGTGGCCCGGCTGGTCAAGCACGCCGGCAAGCGCGTCCAGCGCCTGGACGTCAAGGACGAGGCCACAGCCACCGCCGCGCGCGCTGCCATCCAGTCCGGCAGCTTCACCATCCGGTCGATCGAGAAGAAGCCGGTCAAGCGCAACCCCGCGCCACCCTTCACCACCTCCACCCTGCAGCAGGAGGCCTCGCGCAAGCTGGGCTTCACGGCCCAGCGCGCCATGCAGGCGGCGCAGAAGCTGTACGAGGGCGTGGACGGCACGGGCGGCCTGATCACCTATATGCGGACCGACGGCGTCCAGGTCAGCGCCGAGGGCCTGGCCCAGGCGCGCGAGGTCATCAAGGACCGCTTCGGCCCCGCCTACGTCCCGGCCGAGGCGCGCCATTACAAGACCAAGGCCAAGAACGCCCAGGAGGCGCACGAGGCCATCCGCCCGACCAACATGGCGCGCCACCCGGACAGCCTGCGCCTCGAGAGCGACCTGCAGCGGCTGTACGAACTGATCTGGAAGCGCATGGTCGCCAGCCAGATGGAGGCCGCCCGGCTGGACCGCACGGTCGTGGAGATCGAGAGCGCAGATGGCCAGACCGGCCTGCGCGCCACCGGCCAGGTCGTGGCCTTCGACGGCTTCATGGCCGTGTACGAGGAGGGCCGCGACGAGAAGCCCAAGGACGGTGGCGACGAGGACGAGGACGACGGCGCCCGCCTGCCCGCGCTGAAGGAAGGCGCGACCGCGGCGGTCCAGGACATCCGCGCCGACCAGCACTTCACCGAGCCGCCGCCGCGCTATTCCGAGGCCACCCTGGTGAAGAAGCTGGAGGAGCTGGGCATCGGCCGGCCCTCCACCTACGCCTCGATCCTGACCACCCTGCGCGACCGCGAATATGTGCGCATGGACAAGAACCGCTTCTATCCGGAGGACAAGGGCCGCCTGGTCACGGCCTTCCTCGAGCAGTTCTTCGCCCGCTGGGTCGAGTACGACTTCACCGCCGCGCTCGAGACGCGCCTCGACGAGGTGTCGGCCGGAGATCTGGACTGGAAGGCGCTGCTGCGCGAGTTCTGGGCAGACTTCCACGCCGCCACCCAGGCGGCCGGCGAGCTGCGCACCACGGCCATTCTGGACGCACTGAACGAGTCGCTGGGCCCGCACATCTTCCCGCAGAAGGAAGACGGCTCCGACCCGCGCGAATGCCCTCTCTGTCATCAGGGCCAGCTCAGCCTGAAGACCAGCCGCTTCGGCGCCTTCATCGGCTGCTCGCGCTATCCGGACTGCAAATTCACGCGCCCCGTCGCCTCGCCGGATGCGGCCGCGGGCGGCGCTGACGGCGGCGATCGCGAACTGGGCGTCGACCCGGTCACCGGCCAGCCGGTGCACCTCAAGATCGGCCGTTTCGGCCCCTACGTCGAAACCGCCGGAGACGGCGACAAGCCGAAGCGCTCGTCCCTGCCCAAGGGCTGGTCGCCGGCCGGCATGGAGCTGGGGCGGGCGCTGCGCCTGCTGTCCCTGCCGCGCGAGGTCGGAACGCACCCCGAGGACGGCAAGCCGATCTCGGCCGGACTGGGCCGCTACGGGCCCTTCATCCTGCATGCGGGAACCTATGCGAATGTCTCTGATATCGAAGAGGTGTTCGACATCGGCCTGAACCGCGCGGTCGCCCTGCTGGCCGAGAAGCGGGCCGGCGGTGCGCGCGGTCGCGGGGCGGCGACGACGCCGCTCAAGGACCTCGGTGCCCATCCGGAGACGGGCGATCCGGTCCACGTCATGGCGGGCCGCTTCGGTCCCTATGTGAAGTCCGGCAAGATCAACGCCACCCTGCCCAAGGGCACGGCGCCGGAGGACCTGACGCTGGAGGCCGCCCTGCCCCTGCTCGCGGCACGCGCTGCGGCGGCACCCAAGGCCAAGGGCAAGGCCAAGGCCGCGCCGAAGAAGCCGGCCGCCAAAAAGGCTCCGGCGAAAACGGCGGCGAAGAAGAAACCCGCGAAAAAGGCCGCGGACTGACGCCTACAGCGCGGCCGCGCGCTCGATGCGCTCGGTCAGGTCGCCGTCCCACACCTCTGCGTGGGTGGCTTGCGGGCGCTCGGTCAACAGATCACGCGCCTGTGCCAGGGCCGAGGGGCGGTCCTCGGCGTCCAGCGGCAACATCAGCGGCGTGTCCTCACCGACGTGCACGTAACAGAACCACTGGTTCGACATTCATCACCTCCCGGGGCGCACCCCCGAAGGAGCCAGGGCGGCCGTCCGCAGGCTTGACCCCGCCGACCGCACCCCCACCTCTTAACACACGAATTCGGCGCGCCCTAATGTACGCTCCCGGACGAAACGAACACGTTCTCTTGAAGGATTGAAAACATGGAAGTTCTTTACCGCGCCCACGCCACCGCCTCGGGCGGCGGCCGCGACGAGGGCCGCTCGGCGACCGACGACGGCAAGATCGACGTGCGCCTGTCCGTGCCCACCGAGATGGGCGGCAAGGGGGGCGACGGCACCAATCCGGAGCAGCTGTTCGCCACCGGCTATGCCGCCTGCTACCTCGGGGCCCTGCGGCTGGTCGCGGGCAAGGCGGGCAAGCCCGTCGCCCCGGAGACGAAGGTCAACGCCACCGTCGGCTTCGGGCACAACACCAAGGGCGAGGGCTTCAATCTCGACATCGACCTGACCGTCGTCGACCACGGTCTGGACGCCGCGACGATCCACGACCTGATCACCCGGGCCCACGCCGTCTGCCCCTATTCCAACGCCACGCGCGGCAACGTCGACGTGCGGCTCGGCGCCGCCTGATCCCCCGCTGGACCGTAAGGGCGTGGCTGACTAAGGGAGGCGCATGACCTCTCCGCTCGACGCCACGCCCGATCCCCTGCTGACGCTGGAACCGCACCGCAAGGTGACGGTCAGGGAGGCGTTCGGCGTCGACTCCGACATGACCGTGCCGTGCTTCGACTCGAAGGACAGCCACGTCCCGGAGATCGACGACGCCTATCGCTTCGACCCCCAGACCACGCTCAGCATCTGCGCCGGCTTCGCCTTCGACCGCCGCGTTATGGTCCAAGGCTATCACGGCACCGGCAAGTCGACGCATATCGAGCAGGTGGCGGCGCGGCTGAACTGGCCGACCATCCGCATCAACCTGGACAGCCACGTCAGCCGCATTGACCTGATCGGCAAGGACGCCATCGTCCTGAAGGACGGCAAACAGGTCACCGAGTTCCGCGAGGGCCTGCTGCCGTGGTCGCTGCAGCGGCCGATCGCCCTGGTGTTCGACGAATACGACGCGGGCCGGCCGGACGTGATGTTCGTCATCCAGCGCGTGCTGGAGGCGTCGGGCCGCCTGACCCTGCTGGACCAGAACCGGGTGATCCGGCCGAACCCCTGGTTCCGCCTGTTCGCCACCTCCAACACCGTCGGCCTGGGCGACACCACGGGCCTGTATCACGGGGCCCAGCAGATCAATCAGGCCCAGCTGGACCGCTGGTCGATCGTCACCACGCTGAACTACCTCGACCACGACGTGGAGGCCGAGATCGTCGCCGCCAAGGTTCCGGCCTGGCAGGACGCCGAGGGCCGCCGCCGCATCGCCGCCATGGTCCGCGTCGCCGACATGACCCGCAACGCCTTCATGAACGGCGACATCTCCACCGTCATGTCGCCCCGCACCGTCATCACCTGGGCCCAGAACGCCGAGATCTTCGGCGGCGACCTGGGCCTGTCCTTCCGCCTGACCTTCCTGAACAAGTGCGACGAGCTGGAACGCCCGACCATCGCGGAGTTCTACCAGCGCGCATTCGGGGAAGACCTGCCGGAAGCGGCGACGCGGGTGAAGGTGGGTTAGGCTGGGGGTATCTCGGCTTCTATGATGATGTATTTCTTCGGCGTGCCATCCAGGGCGAGTAAGCGCGTGTAGCGAAGACGCACATTTCTGCCGGTTCGGTTCGCGTACTCGTTCAAACCCCAGGACAGGACGGCTCGATTGGCGCGGAGAGTTGCTTTCGACAGCTTGATCGGCACGGTTCGCCCAAGGTCAAAGTCAAATACGCTTCCATGGCCGGAGTTTGCGTTGAACGACGCGACCGAGAATAGTTTCTCACGAACGACCTCATCTTCGACGGATTGTGTTACATACCGCTTTGTGTCCGCATTATACTTGTTGATGACATGAGCGCCACCATAGATATTGATCACTTGGCTGCTATTACCGATCGCGCTATGCGTTTGCCGCACGCTCGGCTCAACCGCCGCGACGAGAGCCTCTACGTCACCGCCCCTTCGTTCGATGATTTCGGCCGCTTGGGGACTCTTTGCCTCTACTTCTTCGCCGAGGTTTCGACCGATCACCCGTTTCATAAGGTCGTAGAGGACGTTCGACGCTACGTTTAGCGTCAGCCCTCCCGCGATGGTCAAAACGACGGGGTTTTGAACCAGCTCCACCACATACGGGACAATTACTGAGCCAGGACGAGTTGTCTCTGCCTTGACGGCTCCGCGACCGGGAAAGTCTCCTCGATGGCGGATTTTGCCTGTCTCAACGAAGTTGGTTACCAACGACAACGTAAAGGCGAAGCCCGCCAAGGCCATATAGCCGTCATACGCCTGAAGTTGATGCTCTTCAGCATCGTCGCCTTCAAGCTGCAGCGAGAATGGAATGCGGAACATCTAGGCACCCTTAGGTAGACGCTTAGCTTCACCGTTCCACACACCATTGTTCGGCACAATAGCAGAACTCCCTACGCCAGCCCGCCCCCCAGCCTCAGCCCCTCCCCCGTCGGCGGCGCGCCGTCGGGCGACAGGTCCAGCTGCATCAGCGTCACGTCCAGCCAGAGGTCGTGCTTCCAGCCGACCTGGCGGTAGACGCCGGCGGTGTCGAACCCCAGCGACCGGTGCAGGGCGATGGAGGCGTCGCTGGTGGCCGACTGACTGATGGCGGCGATGACGTGGCGCAGGCCCCGGTCGCGCGCCGCGTCGATCAGGGCGGTCATCAGGGCGCGGGCCACGCCCCGGCCCCGCGCCGCCGCCTCCACATAGACCGAGACCTCGACGCCATAGCGATAGGCCGCGCGCGGGCGGAACGGCGACAGATAGGCATAGCCGGCGAAGGCGCCGTCGATCTCGGCGACCAGCCACGGCAGGTCCTTGTCGCGCACGGCGTCGAAGCGCGCCGTCATCTCCGCGACCGACGGCGGCTCCAGCTCGAAACTGGCCGTGCCGTCGATCACCTCGCGCCCGTACAGGGCGGCGACGGCGGCCATGTCGGCGGCCGCCGCGCGTCGGACGCCCGGCATCACGCCGCGCGCCACCCTTCCTCGATCGACCAGATGGCGAAGGCGTAGACCAGGGCGACTTCCTTCAGATAGTCGAACCGGCCCGACGAGCCCGCGTGGCCGGCCTCCATGTTGATCTTCAGCAGCACCGGCTTGCCCGAGCTGGTCGCCGGGCGCAGGCGCGCCACCCACTTCTGCGGCTCCCAATAGGTGACGCGCGGATCCGACAGCCCGCCGGTGGCCAGCACGGCCGGATAGGCCTGGCGCTTCACCTGGTCGTACGGGCTGTAGCTGAACATGTAGTCGTAGGCCTCGGGGTCCTCGATCGGATTGCCCCACTCCGGCCATTCCGGCGGCGTCAGCGGCAGGCTGACGTCCGACATGGTGTTGATCACATCGACGAAGGGCACGTCGCCGATCACCCCGGCCCACAGGTCGGGCCGCATGTTGTTGACCGCCCCCATCAGCATGCCGCCGGCCGAGCCGCCGTGCGCCACGATCCGGCCCGAACAGCCGTGGCCCGTGCGGATCAGGTGCTCGGCGCAGGCGATGAAGTCGGTGAAGGTGTTCTTCTTGGTCATCCGCCGTGCGTCCAGGAACCAGCCCCAGCCCTTGTCCGAGCCGCCGCGGATGTGGGCGATGGCATAGATCCAGCCGCGGTCGACCAGACTAAGCCGGTTGGTCGAGAAGCTGGCCGCCATCGGGATTCCGTAGCTGCCATAGCCGTACAGCAGCAGCGGCGCCGTGCCGTCCACCGGCGTGTCCTTGCGGCGCACGATGGTGACCGGCACCAACTCGCCATCCGGTGCCGGCGCGTTGACGCGCTCGACCACATAGTTCGCCGGATCGTGGCCCGACGGGATCTCCTGCACCTTGCGCAGGGTCCGCTCGCGCGTCTTCAGGTCGTAGTCATAGGTCGAGGTCGGGGTGGACGGCGAGTTGTAGCCGTAGCGCATGACCGTGGTCTCGAACTCCGACGCTCCACCCAGGTTCAAGGCATAGGCGGGTTCGTCCACGGCGATCTCGTGCTCGGCGCCCGCGCGGTCGCGGATCACAATGCGGGTGTTGGCGTCGGCGCGTTCCTGGCGGGCGATGAAGTCCTTCACCAGCGAGGTGCCCTCGATGTAGCGGCCCGGCGTGTGGGGGATCAGGTCGGTCCAGTTGGCCTTGCCCGGCGCGTCGGTCGGCGCCTGACACACCTTGAAGTCCTGGGCCCCGTCGGCGTTGGTGTGGATCACCCAGCGGTCGCCCCAGTGGTCGGCGTCGTACTTGCGGGCCTCGACGCGCGGCTCGATCACCCGCGGCGCGGCCGTCGGATCGTCGCCGGGGATGAAGCGGCTCTCGGACGTCTCCTGATTCTGGATGCCGACGATCAGGAAGCGGTCGTCGGACGTGCGCCCGACGCCGATGAACATGCCCTCATCCTCTTCCTCATAGACGAGCGTCGTCTCGCCGCCCCGCGCCGGGCGACGGAAGATCTTGTCCGGCCGGCCGTTGTCGTTGCGATGGGTCCAGAAAATCCACTGGCTGTCCGGCGAGAAGGTGAAGCCGCCGCTGGCCGATTCGATCGGATCCCCGACCAGTTCGCCGGTCGCCAGGTCCTTGACGTAGATGCGATAGACCTCGGATCCCTGCGCGTCCTCGGAATAGCCGAACAGGGCGTGGTCGGGGCTGTGCGACGCCTGACCGACGTCGGAGTAGGCCTTGCCCTCGGCCAGGGCGTTGGCGTCCAGCAGCAGCTGCGGCGTCGGGGCCTGGACGAAATTCTTCGTCACGACCTGCCCGTCCTGCATCCAGGTGCCCTGGCGCTCGACGCGCATGTAGCGGGGATGCTGCTCGCCGGTCCGGTACTCGGTGAAATACTCCCACGGTCCGTCGGCGTTCGGCACGGACGAATCGTCCTGTTTGATCCGGCCCTTCATCTCCTCGAACATCTGGTTCTGGAGCGGCACGGTCGAGGCCATCATGGCCTCGCGATAGGCGTTCTCCGCCAGCAGATTTTCCTTCACGTCCGCCTTGATCAGGGTCGGATCGCGCAGCACCGCCTGCCAGTTGTCGTCCTTCATCCACTGGTACTCGTCGACCCGGGTCCGCCCCAGCTGTTCGATGGTGACGGGGATCTTCTTGGCGACGGGAGGAACAGGCATCGAGGCTCCGGACGGGCGTGAAAGGGCGGGCCCCGCGACGGCGAGGCCGGCGGCGGCGGCGGTCGAGGCGATCAGGTCGCGACGGTTCATCATGGATTTCCCCCGAGGATGTGACCTCAGGTTTCCGCCCCCCAAGCGGCGCCGTCAAATGAAGAAAGGGACAGCCGCCCTAGTAGGCCGAGCAGCGGGCGATCAGCGCCGCGCGCTGCGGCCCCGGCAGGTGCCCCATGGCCGATCCCGGATTGCCCGCGAACGAGCTCATGATCTCCGCCAGCTGGCCATAGGTACGCACGAATCCCTGCCGCCGCACGACCGACGCGGCCCAGCAGTCGGCCTGGCTTTCGCTGTGCCCCGGCAGCAGGGCGTGATGCGCGCACTCGTGGGCGAACAGGAAGACCTGCACCAGCGGCGTCATCCGCTGCACCGCGTCCGGGTTGAAGGCGATGTACATGGCGCCGTTCGGGAACCGCCGGGCGATGGCGGCGTCACCGATGTTGCGATCGAAGAAGATCGGCACCGCCATATTGCGGTAGTCCCGGCAGCTCAGCGGCACCCCGCCGACCGTCACCGACCAGTACGGCCCCTGCTGCGCCCGTACGGGCCCCGGAACGGCCAGCGGACCGATGAGGGAGGCCGCAGCGACGAGCGCGGTCAGGATCTTCATGGCGGCGTTATCCTCGCTTCGGACGACGCGACCCTGCCACGGCGGGACCGTGGCGAACACCGATTGAACCTGACGGGAAGCGGATGGCTGGGGAACTAGGACTCGAACCTAGAATGACGGTACCAAAAACCGGAGTGTTACCATTACACCATTCCCCAGCAGGTCCGGCGCAACCCGCCGAGCGGCGGGAGGGCGGTCAGATACGCCAAGCGTTTGGGGGATGCAACAGGGTGCCGCATGCATCTTTCGGCGCACCGCTCGAACAATCTCCGAAACCGGTTGAAAGGCCGCTTGCGGGCCTCGGGGGGCCTCGCTATAAGCCCGCCTCCAAGTCGGAGTGTGGCTCAGCCTGGTAGAGCACTGCGTTCGGGACGCAGGGGTCGGAGGTTCGAATCCTCTCACTCCGACCATTTGGATTTCCCCCACGATCGGAAATGTCTCTCCCCCTTCCGGGGAGGCGAAGTGCGTGTCTTTGCCGCCGCCCTCTTGCGATCAATTCGCAAAAGGCCTAGTCCGACGGCAGCAAAGGAGATGCCCATGACGCTGCGTCGGACCCTGATGGCCTGCATGGCCGCCCTCACCCTGCCCCTGGCCGCCTGCGGTGATCAGGCGGACAAGTCCAACGCCGACGGCGCGACCGGCGACCGCGTGCTGAACCTGTACACGGCGCGTCACTATGACGGCGACCTGCAGGTCTATGCCGCGTTCGAGAAGGCCACGGGCATCAAGGTCAACCGCATCGAGGGCAACCCCGACCAGCTGATCGCGCGCATGCAGGCCGAGGGCGACGCCAGCCCGGCCGACGTCTTCGTCACCGCCGACGCGGGCGCCCTGTGGCGCGCGCAGGACGCGGGCCTGCTGCAGCCGATCACCTCCGAAGCCCTGACCACGGCCATCCCCGCTGCCCTGCGCGAACCGGGCGGCCACTTCTTCGGCACCAGCCGCCGGGCCCGCGTCGTGGCCTATGACTCCACCAAGGTGCGTCCGGAGGAGGTCGACACCTATGAGGAGCTGGCCTCGCCCCGCTTCCGCGGCAAGCTGTGCGTCCGCTCGTCGGACAGCGTCTACAACCTGTCGCTGGTCGGGGCCCTGCTGGAGGCCTGGGGGCCGGAGAAGACCCGGCAGTGGGTCGAGGGCGTCGTCGCCAACATGGCCCGTCCGCCCGAGGGTGGCGACCGCGACCAGATCCGGGCCGTCGGCGCCGGCGTCTGCGAGGTGGCGATCACCAACAGCTACTATTTCATCCGCATGGATCGTTCGACCGACGCGGCCGACGTGGCCCTGACCGACCGGGTCAAGCTGGGCTTCCCCTCGCTGAACGGCCAAGGCGCCCACGTGAACGTCTCGGGCGGCGGCGTGGCGAAGAACGCGCCTCACCGCGCCGAGGCCATCGCCTTCCTCGAGTTCCTGGCGTCGCCGGAAGCCCAGGTGCTGAACTCCGAGATGAACAACGAATTCCCCGCCGCGACCGGCGTCCAGGCCCCGGCCGGCGTGCGTGAGTTCGAAGGCTTCACCGCCAATCCGATGAACGTCTCGGTCTATGGCCGGCGTCAGTCGGAAGCCCAGTCGATCATGACCGCGGCCGGGTGGCGGTAACCGCGACCCACGTCGATCCCGCATCGGCCCCCGTCGTCAGGCGGGGGCCGTCTCCTTTGCGCGTCCTCGGCCTTCTGGCGGCATTGGTCGCGGTCCTGCCGCTGATCGGCGTGATCGCCGCGGCCCTGTCGGGGGGCGAGGCGGACATCGCCGCGGGGGACCTCGGCCGCTACGCCCTGACCTCCGTCGCCCTCGCCGTGATCGTGGCCGGGGTCACCGCCGTGCTCGGGTCGGTCGCCGCCTGGCTGGTGGTGATGCACGACTTTCCCGGACGCGGCATCTTCGCCTGGGCGTTGGCCCTGCCCTTCGCCATGCCGGCCTTCGCCGTCGCCTATGCCTATGCCGACCTGTTCGACGTGGCGGGTGAGCTCAACACCTGGCTGAGAGCGGCCGTCGGATTCGGCCTGCCGTTCCGCATGCGCAGCCTGTGGGGCGCGGGCTTCGTGCTCGGCTTCGCCTTCTTCCCCTATGTCTATCTCGCCATGCGCGCGGCCTTCGTGAACCTGCCGGTCCATGCGCTGGAGGCGGCGCGCAGCCTCGGCGCCTCGCCGCGCCGCGCCTTCCTGTCCGTCGCCCTGCCCATGGCCCGGCCCGCGCTGGCCGCCGGCGTCGCCCTGGCCGTGATGGAGACCCTGGCCGACTATGGCGCGGTCCAGTTTCTCAGCGTCCAGACCCTGACGACCGGCGTGGTGCGGGCGTGGTTCGTCTACGGCTCGCTGGCCTCGGCCGCGCAGTTCGCCCTGCCCCTGCTCGGTGCCGCCGCCCTCCTGCTGTGGATCGAGCGCGCGGGGCGACGCAGCCGGGCCTACGGCTCGGCCGGCGCGAAGTGGCGGCCTCTGCCGGTCACCGACCTCGAGGGGACCAAAGCCTGGCTGGCCTTCGCCTATTGCTTGCTGCTGCTGACACTCGGCCTGCTGCTGCCGGCCGGATGGCTCGCCTGGTCGTCGATCGACGTCCAGCCCGACTGGCCGCGTCTGGTCGCGGCGACCCGCAACACCGTGACCCTTGGCGTCGGCGGCGCGGTTGTGACCGTGGTCCTCGCAACAGCCTTGGCGCTGGCCGCGCGCAGCCTGCCCCTGACGGCGCGGATCGCCAGCCTGGGCTACGCCACCCCCGGCGCGGTGATGGCCATCGGCCTGCTGCTGCCTGCCGCCTGGATCTGGAGCGTCGTCCCCGGCGGTTCGGGCAATGTGGTGGCCGGTCTGGCGCTGCTGCTCTACGCCTATGCCGCGCGGCTGATGGCCGCGGCGCTGGAGCCCGTGGACGCCGGCCTGTCGCGCGTTACCCCGTCGATGATCCACGCCGCGCGCGGCCTCGGGGCGACCGAGGGCGCGGCCGCCTGGCGGGTGCAGCTGCCCATCGCCGCCCCGGCCCTGTTCACCGCCGCCATCGTCGTGCTGGTCGACGTGCTGAAGGAGCTGCCCGCCACGCTCATCCTGCGGCCGTTCAACTTCGACACCCTGGCCGTCATCGCCGACAACTATGCGCGCGACGAGCGGCTGGCCAACGCCGGTTGGCCCTCGCTGATCCTTGTGGCGCTGGCCCTGCCTCCCGTCATATGGCTGAGCCGCAAGGTGGCGCACGCGCGCCCGGGAAGTTCATGAGCGAGCAGGCGATGATCACCGTGCGGGGCGCGACCCGCCGCTATGGCCCCAAGACCGCCGTCGAGGGCGCGGATCTGGACCTGCGCGCCGGTCGCATCACCTGCCTTCTGGGCCCGTCCGGCTCGGGCAAGAGCACCCTGCTGCGCCTCATCGCCGGGCTGGAGCCGGTCGACGCCGGCGAGATCCGCTCGGGCGAGCGGGTGCTGTCCGCCGCCGGCCGCACGGTGCCGCCCGAGGCGCGCGACGTCGGCCTGGTGTTCCAGGACTACGCCCTGTTCCCGCACCTGAGCGTGCGCGACAACGTCGGCTTCGGCCTCCGTCACCTCCCCGGGGCCGCGCGCAAGGCCCGCGTCGACAAGGCCCTGACCGAGGTCCGCCTCGCCGACCGGGCGAAGTCCTGGCCGCACTCCCTGTCGGGCGGCGAGCAGCAGCGCGTGGCGCTGGCCCGCACCCTCGTGCGCGAACCCCACACCGTCCTGCTGGACGAGCCCTTCTCCGGTCTCGACGCCCACCTCAAGTCCGAGGTCCGCGAGGGACTGCTGGAGACGCTCAAGGCCGCCGGCGCGGCGGTGCTGCTGGTCACCCACGACGCGAGTGAGGCCCTGATGATGGCCGACGATCTGGTGCTGATGGACGGCGGCCGGGTGATCCAGTCGGGCGACCCGCAGGCGTGCTGGGCCCGCCCCGCCTCGACTGCTGCGGCCCGGCTGCTGGGGGAGGTCAACCGGCTGCCGGCCCAGGTCGCCGCCGGCATGGCCCGCACCCCGCTGGGTCAGGTCCCTGCGCCCGGCCTGCCCGACGGCCCCGCCGCCCTGCTGATCCGGCCGCAGCACATGACGCCGGGTGCCGAAGGGCTGGAGACGACGGTCGAGACCACCCGCTTCGGCGGGGCTTTCAGCGAGGTCGGCGCCCGCCTCGGGGATGACGTGGTGCACCTGCACGTCCCGGGCGTCATCGCCCGCCCCGGCGACGTGGTCCGGATCCAGGCCGACCTGTCCAAGGCCGTGGTGGTGGCGGACTGACGTTGACCGTCCGCCGCCGGTGATCCCAGATGGACGTCAGATGACGACCTCCCTCTACGACCTCTCCGTTCCGACCTTTCTGCAGACGACGCGGGCGCTACGGAACGTGCTGGCGCGGGCTGCGAAGCACTGTGCGGAGGCCGGCGGCGATCCCGACGACTTCGTCGGGGCCCGGCTGATCGAGGACATGGCGCCCTTCCACTTCCAGATCGAGGCGCTGAGGCACCACGCCGTCTGGGGGCTGGAGGCGGCCCGGACCGGCGTCTTCGCCCCGCCTCCCCTTATCGGTCCGATGCCTTTCGAGGACCTCCGCGCCACCGTCGAAACGGCGATCAGGGAGCTCGAGGCCCTCGACCCCGCCGAGGTGAACGGCTGGGCGGGTCGGCAATTTGACATAGAAATCTACCGCCCGACCGACCCGGACAACGCCCACCGGTCAGCATGGGGGCCGCAGACCCTGCCGCTCACGCCCGAGACCTATTTCCTGACCTACGCCCTGCCGAACTTCTATTTCCACGTGGTCACCGCCTACGCGATCCTGCGGGCGCGCGGCGTGCCGATCGGAAAGGGCGACTACGAAGGCGACCTGCGGGTCAGGCCAGACTAGTCCTTCGCCTTTTCCGCAACAGCCTTCAGGTGTGCCCCCACCGCCTCGATCCGCCGCCCGCGCAACACCGCCCGCCGCGCCAGCAGGTCGGGGGAGCCGGCGTCATGGTCGGACATCAGGCGGCGCACGAAGTCGCCCGACTGAACCTCTTGTAAAACCTCGTCCATCGCCGTCTGCGAGGCCGCGCCGATCACGCGCGGGCCGGTCAGATAGGCGCCGTATTCGGCTGTGTTGCTGATCTTCTCGAACGCCCCGGCCACGCCGCGTTCGAACATCAGGTCGGTCACCAGCTTGACCTCATAGAAGCATTCGAACCACGCCACCTCGGGCGGATAGCCGGCGTCGACCAGCTTGTTGAACGCCGCGTCGATCAGCTCGGCCACACCGCCGCACAGCACCACCTGCTCGCCGAACAGGTCACTCTCGCACTCGTCGCGGAAGGTCGTTTCCAGAATGCCCTTGCGCCCGCAGCCCAGCGCCGCGGCGTAGGACAGGCCCAGCGCGTGCGCCCCGCCGGTCGCGTCCTGATGCACGCCGAACAGGCAGAAGACCCCCTCGCCCGCCTCGTACAGGTCGCGGATGCGCGGCCCGATGCCCTTGGGCGAGGCCAGGATGACGTCCACATCCGGCCGCGGCTCCACCAGTCCGAACCGCACCGACAGGCCGTGGGCGAACACCAGGGCCGTGCCGGGCCTCATGGCCGGAGCCAGTTCGTCGCGCCACAGGTCGCGGTGGGCCTCATCCGAGACCATGACGGCCACCACATCCGCCCCCGCCGCCGCCTCGCCGGCGGTCAGCACGGCAAACCCGTCGGCTTCCGCCTTCGCCCGCGTCGCCGATCCGGCCTTCAGCCCCACGAAGACGTCCGTCACGCCGGAGTCGCGCAGGTTCAGCGCATGGGTCCGGCCCTGGCTGCCATAGCCGATCACGGCGACGCGCCTGCCGCGAATGATCGACAGATCGCAGTCGCGGTCATGGAAGACGGGGAGCGGGGTACCTAGGTTCTCGGTCATGACCCCAGACATATCGCCTTCCGACGTCGTCGCCTTCTGGAAAGAGGCGGGCCCCGGCAAATGGTTCAAGAAGGACGAGGCTTTCGACGCCCTGTTCCGCCGCCGCTTCCATGACGCCCACGTCGCCGCCGCCCGGCGCGAGCTGGACGCGTGGGCCGACACGGCGGAGGGATCGCTGGCCCTGCTGATCCTGCTGGACCAGTTTCCCCGCAACGCCTTCCGCGACACGGGGCACGCCTTCGCCACCGATCCGCTGGGCCGCATGTTCGCCCGGCGGGCGCTGGACGCCGGCCACGACCTGCAGATCGAGGGGGACATCCGCCGCTTCTTCTACCTGCCGCTTCAGCACTCCGAGGACATGGCCGATCAGGACCGTCAGGTGGAGCTGTTCCAGACCCGCATGGAGCGCAAGCCGGACGACCGCTGGGCCGAGCACCACCACGGCGTCGTCGCCCGCTTCGGCCGCTTCCCCCACCGCAACGCCGCCTTGGGCCGAGAGACCACGGCGGAAGAAGCGGCCTTCCTGGAGGCGGACGGGTTCACAGGCTGACGATCCGCTGCGGGGAGTGAAACAGGCTCTGCCGGAGCCCCCGTTTGAGCTCGTCTCAAACTGCGCCAAACTGTCGGGATCGCAGAGAGGCACCCAATGTTCCGCACGCTCGCGCTGTCTGTCGTTCTCCTAGGAGCGCCGGTTGCAGCTCACGCCCAGGTCGATCCGGACCGCGCCGGGGACACGTACGAACTCCTGCTGAGGGTCGAGAGCGAACATTCGAGATCCGATGGATCGTCGGGGAGCAGCAGTTCCGGGTTCGCCCTGGTCGAGCGCGTCGTAGCTGTGCGAGACGATGGGCTGGAACTGGAATTCGACCTCCTGCCGAACACTTCAGCCGAGGATCGCGACCGGGAATGGCAGTGGCCGGTCCGGGTGCATCGCGCGCCCGATGGCACCATGCAGATATTGAACCTGAGCGAACTGGAAGGGCGAATCGAGCAGTGGCTCGCGCGGTGGGAGACGCCCCGAGAGGCCTGCGGAACGTGGATCTTCACTTGGACCGCCTTCAAGATCGAGTGCGATCCCGCGGCCGTGCTGGACACTTTGAGGCCATTCGACATGAGGATCAGGACGGGTTCCGACATGCAATTCTCCGAGCGAGCGGCTTCGGTTCCCACGCGCCTGACGCTTCACGAGGCTCGCGACGACAAGGCCACCTACGCGGGCGAGGTGGCGGTCGATGCCGACCAGTTCCGGAGAGAACGCGCCGAGGCTGACGTGGTCGTCGGTCAAATCATGGGCGAGCCCGTGACTTTCGAAGCCGCATACGATGCGCGTGGGCCTGAAGACGTCGAGGGCGTAATTCGGACGACCCTGACGATCGATGACGCCGGCAGAATCGTTCATCGCGTGAGCACAACCACGGTGACCGTCACCGAAGTCGGGGGCGTAACGGAACAGAGCACATCGACGGAAACCGTCCAGAGAACGACCGCCCCTCCCCGTTCCTGACATATCCTCCACAGCAGGCCGCAGCATTCATCCACCGGAATGTCTGACTCGGGCTCGAATCACGGGCACTCTCCGACCATGAACGCCCTCGCCCACCGCGCCCTTCTGGAAGCCGAGACGGAGGCCGCTCCGGCCGATCATCCGGAGTGGCAGTATCTCAACCTGCTGCGCGACATCCTCGACAACGGGGCCGAGCGCGGCGACCGCACCGGCACCGGCACCCTCGGCGTCTTCGGCCGCCAGATGCGGTTCGACCTGTCGAAGGGCTTCCCCCTGCTGACCACCAAGAAGCTGCACCTGCGCAGCATCATCGTGGAGCTGCTGTGGTTCCTGCGCGGCGAGACAAATATCGCCTGGCTCAAGCAGAACGACGTCCGCATCTGGGACGAATGGGCGGATGCGGAGGGCGAGCTGGGCCCCGTCTACGGCAAGCAATGGCGGTCGTGGTCGACTCCGGACGGCCGCGTGATCGACCAGATCGAAAAGGTGGTGCACTCGCTGCGGACCAACCCCAACAGCCGCCGCCACATCGTCACCGCCTGGAACCCGGCGGACGTGGACGACATGGCCCTGCCGCCCTGCCACTGCCTGTTCCAGTTCTTCGTCGCCGACGGCAAGCTCAGCTGCCAGCTGTACCAGCGCTCGGCCGACGTCTTCCTCGGCGTGCCGTTCAACATCGCCAGCTATGCCCTGCTGACCCACATGATGGCGCAGGTCGTGGGGCTGGAGCCCGGCGAGTTCGTCCACACCTTTGGCGACGCCCACCTGTATCTGAACCACGTGGAGCAGGCGCGCGAACAGCTGTCCCGCACCCCACGCGCCCTGCCCCGCCTGACGCTGACGCCCCGCGACGACCTGTTCGCCTTCACGCGTGAGGACGTGACCATCGAGGGCTATGAGCCCTGGCCGCACATCAAGGCCGCGGTGGCGGTGTGATCCCGCGCCTCTCTCTGGTCGTCGCCCGCGCCCGCAATGGTGTGATCGGGCGTGACGCCGGTTTGCCGTGGCGGCTGCGCAGCGATCTGCAGCGATTCAAGGCGCTGACGATGGGCAAGCCGTGCCTGATGGGGCGTGCGACATGGCAGAGCCTGCCGCTCAAGCCCCTGCCCGGGCGGCTGAACATCGTCCTGACCCGCGACGAGGGCTGGGGTGAGGACGGCGAGGCGAGGACCGCCATGGGGCAGGCCCTCATCAGCCGCTCGCTGGAGGAGGCGCTGGAGATCGCCCGCGAGCAGGCCGCCGAGGACGGCGTCGACGAGATCTGCGTCATCGGCGGCGCCAAACTCTATGCCGAGACCCTGCCCCGGGCCCGCCTGCTGCACATCACCGAGGTGGACGCGGCGCCCGACGGCGACACCCTGTTCCCGACCTTCGACGAGACCGCCTGGGTCGAGGTCTTCTCCGAGCGCCACGAGCCCGGCGAGAAGGACGACCACGCCTTCACCTTCCGGACGCTGGAACGCCGCTAGAGGCCCAGCCGCGCCGCGACCGTCACGGCGAACCCGGCGAACCGCTTCGCCATCTCCCCCTCCGGCTCCGCGAACACCAGCGGCACGCCCGCGTCGCTGGCCCGGCGCAGGGCTCCATCCAGCGGCAGGTCGCCGAGGAAGGTCACGCCCAACCGCGCGGCTTCGTCCTCGGCTCCGCCACGACCGAAGACCTCGCCGGTCATGTTCTCGATCAGACCCAGGGTCGGCACGCCGACCTTGTCGAACAGGGCGTGGGCCCGGCGCGCGTCGGCCAGAGCCAGCTCCTGCGGCGTCGCCACGATCACCGCCCCGTCCAGCGGCGTCTTCTGGATCAGGGTCAGTTGCACGTCCCCGGTGCCGGGCGGCAAATCCACCACCAGCACGTCCAGCGGTGCCTCCGCCGTGCCCCAGCGGGTCTGGGTCAGCATCTGGGTCAGGGCCTGCGACGCCATCGGCCCGCGCCAGATCATCGCGTCCGACGCCTGCGTCAGCAGCCCGACCGACATGGCCTTCAGCCCGTGGGCCCGATGCGGCTCGATGGCTCCGTCGACGTAGTCGGGCTTGCCCGAGATCCCCAGCAGCGTCGGCAGCGAGGGGCCATAGACGTCGGCGTCCAGCACACCCACCGACAGGCCCCGCGCCGCCAGCGCCGCCGCCAGGTTGACCGCCACCGTCGACTTGCCCACCCCGCCCTTGCCGCCGGCGACGGCCAGCACCTTGCCGACGTGCGCGGGACGCTCGGTCGGCACGGGCGCGCGCGGGCGGGTCTGCTCCACCGCGTCATTCGAGAGCGACGCCGTGCGCCGGCGCGGCGCGGCGGGCGGCGTCTCGGCCGTCAGCACGACCGAGGTCCGCGCCATTCCCGGCAGGGCCTTCAGTGCCGCCTCGGCCGCGTCGCGCACCGGCGCATACAGGGCCGCGTCCGCCGCCGGAACGTCCAGGGCGAAGCCGGCGCGGTCGTCCGCCACCACCAGCCCCTGCACCCGGCCGGAGGTCACCAGCCCCTGCCCCGTCTTCGGATCGGGGATGCGGTCGAGGGCGGTCAGGACGTCGTCTTTGCTGAACATGGCGTGGCTCTACGCCTTTCCCTCGACCGACGGGAGGGGCTAAGCCGCCCCGATGAGCGCCCTTGTCACCCTGATCGCCGGCCCGACCGCTTCGGGCAAATCCGCCCTCGCCCTGGCCCGGGCGCAACAGACCGGCGCGGTCATCGTCAATGCCGACAGCCAGCAGCTCTACGCCGACCTGCGTGTGCTCAGCGCCCGACCATCGCCCGAGGACGAGGCGCGGGCCGAACACCGGCTGTACGGCGTCGCCGACGCGGCCGAGGCCTGGTCCGTCGGTCGGTGGACCCGGGCCGTTGCGCCCGTGCTGGCCGAACTGGCGGCGGAGGGGCGCCCCGCGCTGATCGTCGGCGGCACGGGCCTGTATTTCAGTGCGCTGACCAGGGGCATCGCCGACATCCCGGACGTGCCGGTCGCCGCGCGCGAGGCGACCCAGGAAGCCTTCGACTTTCTGGGCGAGGACGCCTTCCGCGCCCGTCTGGCCGAACGGGACCCGCGCGCCGCCACCGCCATCGCGCCCGGCGACCGCCAGCGCCTGACCCGCGCCCTCGCCGTGGCCGAGACGACCGGGCGCGCCTTGTCGGACTGGCAGGCCGACACGCGTCCGGTGCTGGCCCCTGACAGCTATGACCGGCTGGTGATCGAACCCGACCGCGCGGCCCTCTACGCCAACTGCGACCGCCGCGTGGATCTGATGGTGGAACAGGGCGCGCTCGACGAGGTCCGCGCCCTGATGCGACGCCGGCTCGATCCGGAACTGCCCGCCATGAAGGCCGTCGGCGTGCGGGATTTCGCGGCTCACCTGAAGGGCAAGGTCACGCTGGAGGCGGCGATGGACGCCGTCCGTCAGGCCACCCGCAACTACGCCAAGCGCCAGCTGACCTGGTTCCGCAACCAGACGCCCGACTGGCCGCGCGCGTGAACCTTCAGTCCAGGACCTCGAAGACGTCCACCGGGAACTCGACGCCCGCGAACTCGGGATAGGCCTCGCGCAACAGGTCGGTCAGCACGCCCGGCTGGACGCTCAGAACCCACCACTGCCCCTGATCCTCGAACATCAGGGTCTGCGATGCTGACGCCGCGCGGATGTCCCCGGCCTGCATGGTCATGGCCATCGGCACGAGCAGATAGGTCCGTCGTCCGTCGGGCGTGATCTTGAGCTGGGCCCGGGAAAAGTCGTGGCCGGACTCCAGGATGGTGACGTCCTCGAGCATGCCCTGGACCGAGTCCCGGGTGGCGGCTCTGGCTTCGTCGACGGTGACCCCGTACCGGGCGGCGAGCGAGGCCAGAAGCGGCGGCGGCAGAAAGTCGACGCCGTCACCCATGCGGCCGGCGTCCAGCAGGGCGTCGAAACTGGCCAGACGCGCCTCGGCCGCGCCGAGCTGGGCGGCGGTCAGTTGCTGGGCCGCCGCCGGCCCGGCCATGGCCCCGAGGGACAGGCCAAGGACCAGGATCACCGCACGCACGAAAGACGACATGGAACACTCCCCGCGACTCCGCTAACCGTGGCCGCGGGCAGGCAGGAAGGCAACATGGATCGTGGAGACCGGACGCTGATCGCCGCGGGCTCGGCGTTCCTTCTGGCGGTGGCTCTGGGCGCGCTCGTCTGCTGGCTCGCCGCGGTTCCCGCGGTCATCTGGGCCATCAACCCCGTCGCCTGGCTGATGGGGGCCGGCGTCGCCTGGGCCCTGTCGCGACGCGCACCGTCCGCCGGGACCCTGCAGGTGATCGGGGCGGCGGTCCTGTGCGCCTGCGCCCTGCCCCTCATCACGGGACCCGATCTCGACGGCGTGCGGCGTTGGCTGTCGGCCGGTCCGCTGACCGTCAACATGGCCTTGCTGGTGCTCCCGGTCGGGATCGTGGCTGCCGGGCTCGTCAAGAGCGTCTGGAAATGGGTCGCCCTGCCCGCCGTCGGCATGATCCTCGCAATCCAGCCCGACGCCTCTCAGGCGGCCGCCCTCGCCTGCGCGACCGTGGTGCTCGCCGTTCTGGGACCCGGCCCTCGCGGGGTCCGGTTCGGCGCGGGAGTCGCCGCGATCCTCGCGGCGGGCTTCGCCATGTCGCGACCGGATCCCACGGCACCGGTTCCGCACGTCGAGCAGATCCTCTCTCTCGCCTGGACGATCACCCCGGCCCTCGCGGTGGCGGCAGCGATCGCGTCCGTCGCAGCGGCTCTGGCGCCTTGGGGGAGTCTGCGCCCGGACGGCCACCTCCGCGCCGCCGTGGCGGCCCTGCTCGCCTGGACCCTGGCGACCCTGATCGCGCCCGCGCTCGGGGCCTTCCCCCAGCCTCTCGTCGGCGTTGGAGCGTCACCTATCCTGGGTCTGTGGCTGGCGGTCGGCCTGCTGGCCGGGGCGTCGCGGCGCGCCGTCTTGGAACCGGACGCCGCCTGACCTATATTGTCCCTGTCCGGGTTCGCCCGGACTATGGCGATAAACGTGCCTGTAATAAGCGGACCGGACCCGGGTGCGATTCCCGGCGGCTCCACCAATCTCCCTTCCGTTATCAGCGGGGAGCGCGGGGCCGACCAGCATCGACGGACGTGTAAAGAGGTTGCTTTCGCCCGTCCTGGCCCACCGTATCGGGCCTTTGACTAACTGCGAACGATAACTTCGCTGGAGAAGTCGCTCTCGCCGCGTAAGCGGTTCGGGTGATTTCGAACACTTAAGTCCTCGGGGTTCAGATCCCGGGGCGGGGCTCCCCGGGCGCCTGGCAACAGAAGCCCGGGACTTTCTCGCCGCATTGACCTTCTCTGCCGCTTCCTTCGCCGGGCGAGGGCCGCTATGTCGTGCGCATCCCAGCCGAGGTGAGCATGGCCGAGCAGACCCCCCCGGTCGACGAGATGAACTACGAGGGCCTCGCCCAGGACGCCCTGCGCGGCGTGGTCCGGGCCGCGCTGGAACGCGCCGCCCTGCCCGAGGGCATCCCCGGGGCCCACCATTTCTACATCACCTTCGTCACCCGGGCGCCGGGCGTCAGCCTGCCGCCGGACATCCTCGCCAAATACCCGGAGGAGATGACCGTCGTCCTCCAGCACCAGTACTGGGACCTCGCGGTCGAGCCCGACCGCTTCACCGTCATGCTGAAGTTCGGCGGCCTGCCCAAGGTCATGACCGTGCCCTACGCCGCCGTGACCCGCTTCTACGACCCGTCGGTGCAGTTCATCCTGCAGTTCGAGGCCCCGGCCGCCGCGCCGGAGCCCGAGCCGGAACCCGCACCGCCGCCTCAGCCCACCGGCGATGACGGCCCCAAGGTCGTGTCCCTCGACCAGTTCCGGAAGAAATAGGCCCGTCAGGTCCGGACGGGTTGACCCCTCCCCTCCCGTCGCGATCAATGGTCGGCGAAGCTGGGAGAGGGATTCCGATGTTCCGCACGTTCGCCGTCGCCGCTGTCGCCGCGCTGACCCTGACCGCCTGTGCCACGACGCCGGGCGCCGCAGGGTCCGGAGGAACCTTCGACGGCTGGGCCGGGGCCGTGGTCGCCGCCGACTGGCGCACCAGCCGGGGCGACCCCATCGTCGCCTTCGACAACTCCCGCCGCGATCTGACCGCGGCCTTCAAGGCCGAGGGGTTCGAGGCCCGCCACTTCGTCGACTACACCCTGCGTCCCGACGCCCCGGACGGCGCGACCGGTTCCGAGGTCCTGTCCGGCATCACCGAGGTGGCCCGCCGCGCGACTGTCGGCTGCTTTCTCTACTTCTCGTCGCACGGCAACACGCGCGGCATCACCTGGGGCACCGAGGGTCAGCTCAGTCCGTCACGCATGGGCGAACTCGTCGACCAGTGGTGCGGTGAGCGCCCGACCGTGGTGGTGGTCTCGGCCTGCTTCTCCGGCGTCTTCATTCCCGAACTGCAGGGCCCGAACCGCATGATCATGACGGCCGCCCGCCGCGACCGGTCCTCGTTCGGCTGCAGCCAGGACGCGGTCTATCCCTATTTCGACGGCTGCGTGCTCGAAAGCCTGCCGAACGCGACCGACTTCATCCACCTGTCCGAACTGGCGCGAACCTGCGTGTCGCGCCGCGAGACGGCCGAAGGCCTGCGCCCGGCGTCAGAGCCCCAGGTCTTCGTCGGCGGCGACATCCGGCCCCTGCTGACCAGCACCTACGCCTTCCGGCGCTGATCGCGGATCGGGGCTTGACGCCCCGACCAACGCGGAAGAACATTGCGCGAACATCAGGAGGTCGGAATGCTCAAGGGCGGCTGTCACTGCGGCGCGGTGCGCTATTCGATGCCGGATGATGCGCGCCACGCGCTGTGTCACTGCGAGGATTGCCGCAAATGCTCCGGCGCGCCGGCCACGGCGTGGGCACTCGCTCCGGCCGAGGCCGTGCAGATCACGGGCGAGACGCGCGAATACGCCTCGTCCGAGCATGGCCGGCGGCATTTCTGTCCGACCTGCGGGGCCGGGCTGTTCTACACCAATGCGCAGATCTTCCCGGACCAGATCGACGTGCAGACCGCCACCCTCGACGACCCGGCAGCCCTGCCCCTGCAGGCGCAGATCCAGACTGCGGAACGCGTCGCGTGGATGTCCGACCTCGACGCCCTCCCGGCCTTCGAGCGCTACCCCGCGCCCTGAGCCTTTCGCGGAAAGACGCGGATGGTGATCCGTTCGCGCTCGCCTTCGTGCCGCTCGACCAGCAGGCGCGCCACCTGGGCGTCATCGTGGAACAGATAGCCCTTGATGGCGTCCAGCAACGCCTTCGCCAGGTTGTCCAGGTCCATCCACGGCGGATCGCCGACGTGCTCCATCACGATCTCGACCACGTGGTCGCCGTAGGACGGCCGTGAGCCGCGCCATTCCTTGCGCATGAACTCATAGACCAGAGGCTTGTAGTATTTGGCCTGGGTGGTCAGCCCCTCGATGGTGATCTCCACCACCTCGCCGACCTCGCGCGCGCGGACCTTGCCGGTCCCGATCCAGCCCGGGGTCAAGCGGCGCAGACCGGGGGCGGCGGCGTCAGCATGACGGCGGCGTTGATCCGAACAGGGGGCGTCAGCTGCTCCTGACCGTCGGTCGGCCGCATCTGGATCGCCCGCGCGACGTCCAGGCCCTCGACCACCTGGCCGAAGACGGCGAAGCCCTGACCGTCCGGGTTGCGGCCCCCGCCGAAATCCAGCGACGGCGTGTCCTGTGTGACGATGAAGAAGCTCGACGTCGCGGTGTCCGGACCGTCGCGGGCCATCGACACCGCGCCCGCCACATGGCGCAGCCCGGTCAGCGACGTCCGCTCCAGCGGAATGGCCGGGCGCAGGGTGTCATCCGATCCGCGCGGCGTCGCCGCCTGGATCACGTCGATCGGGTTGGGATTGGCGTTGGTGGCCGCCACGACCGAGCGAAAGAAGCTGCCGTGGCCATAGTCGCCCCACTGGACGTAGCGCGCGAAATTGCAGGCCGTGATCGGGGCCCGGACATAGTCCAGGTCGAGGATCATCACTCCCGCTTCGGTCTCCAGCAGCACGTCGTGGGGCAGGTCGGGCGTCTGGCTCACGGCCGCCGTCGCCACCAGAGCCGCCACTGCCGCCGTCACGCCACCGATCCCGCCCCGCATGGTCCGTCCCTCGCCTTGCCCGCTCATCCCTCCGTGCTACACCCCCGCGCATCCTCCCGTCACGCCTGAAGAGCCGTCCGCGCCATGACCGAACACCGCACCGAAACCGACACCTTCGGCCCCATCGAGGTCGCGGCCGATCGCTACTGGGGCGCCCAGGCCCAGCGCAGCCTCGGCAACTTCAGGATCGGCTGGGAGAAGCAGCCCCTGCCGATCGTGCGCGCGCTGGGCATCGTCAAGCGCGCCGCGGCCGAGACCAATATGGCGCTGGGCAAGCTGGATCCCGCCCTCGGTGCCGCCATCGTCCGCGCGGCCGACGAGGTGATCGAGGGCAAGCTGGATGACCACTTCCCCCTGGTCGTCTGGCAGACCGGCTCGGGCACCCAGTCGAACATGAACGCCAACGAGGTGATCTCGAACCGGGCGATCGAGATGCTGGGCGGCGAGATGGGCACCAAGACGCCGGTCCATCCGAACGACCACGTCAACATGAGCCAGTCGTCCAACGACACCTATCCCACGGCCATGCACGTCGCCTGCGCCGAGGAGGTGGTCCACCGCCTGCTGCCCGCCCTGCAGAAGCTGCACAACGCGCTCAACGACAAGGCGCAGGCGTGGAAGTACATCATCAAGATCGGCCGCACCCACACCCAGGACGCCACCCCCCTGACGCTCGGCCAGGAGTTCGGCGGCTACGTCCAGCAGGTGGCCAAGGGCATCGAGCGGATCGAATCGACCCTGCCCGACCTGATGCAACTGGCCCAGGGCGGCACCGCCGTCGGCACCGGCCTGAACGCCCCGATCGGCTTCGCCGAAGGCGTGGCCGACAAGATCGCCCAGATCACCGGGCTGAAGTTCACCACGGCCCCGAACAAGTTCGAGGCCCTGGCCGCCCACGACGCCATGGTCATGAGCCACGGCGCGATCAACACGGTCGCCGCCTCGCTGTTCAAGATCGCCAACGACATCCGCTTCCTGGGCTCCGGCCCCCGCTCGGGCCTGGGCGAGCTGGCCCTGCCCGAGAACGAGCCAGGCAGCTCCATCATGCCGGGCAAGGTCAATCCGACCCAGTGCGAGGCCCTGACCCAGGTCTGCGTCCAGGTGTTCGGCAACCACGCGGCCATCACCTTCGCCGGCTCACAGGGGCATTTCGAGCTGAACGTCTTCAACCCGGTGATGGCCTACAACTTCCTGCAGTCCGTGCGCCTGATGGCCGACGCGGCGGTCAGCTTCACCGACAACTGCGTCGTCGGCATCGAGCCCCGCATCGACAACATTGAGCGCGGCCTGAACAACTCGCTGATGCTCGTCACCGCCCTGAACGGCAAACTGGGCTATGACGCCTGCGCCAGGATCGCCAAGACCGCGCACAGGAACGGCACGACGCTGCGTCAGGAGGCCGTCGGCGGCGGCTATCTGACCGACGCGGAGTTCGACGAGGCCGTGCGACCCGAGAAGATGATCTCTCCGGGGTGATCGACCCCGCCGCATTTAGCCGAGACGGCGCGGCACGCGTCAGTCGTGCACTGACGCTGGAAGACGTCGCGTTGCTGCACAGTGTCGCCGGCGCGGTCGCTGAACGGCCGGGCGCGCGTCTGACGGGCGATATGTTCAACGACCTGTTGACCACGGGTGCGCCAACCCGGATTGCCGCCCACCTGACCAGCGCGAGAACACGCCCCGTGCGGGCTGTGATGTTTGACAAAGGCGACGCGTCGAACTGGCGCCTCGGGTGGCATCAGGACCGGACAATCGTCGTCCGTCGTCGGGTCGATGTGGCTGGCTTCGGGCCTTGGTCGATGAAGCAGGGTCTCCAGCACGTCGCACCGCCGTTCGAAATGCTCGAGCGGATGGTAACGCTGCGACTTCACATCGATCCCGTGGACGATGGGAATGCGCCCCTGCTGGTCGCGCGGGGCTCTCATCGCACCGGCAGGGTGCCGGCGGCGGAGGCTGCTGCGCGCGCGTCAGAGTTCCCCCAGATCACCTGCCTGGCGGAACCGGGAGACGTCTGGGCCTACAGCACACCAATCCTGCACGCGTCCGAACGCGCCCAGCCGGGCCGTCGCCGACGGGTGCTGCAGGTGGACTACGCTGATTTCGACCTGCCGGCCCCTTTGGTGTGGCACGGCATCTAGGTCTTACTTCTCCCGGATCGTGCGCCCCACCGGCGCCAGCGCCAGCTTGGCCAGTTCCAGGTCTTTCAGGGCGAAGGGGATGCCGATGATGGTGATCGCCTCGAAGAAGGCCGAGAACAGGTGCGCCAGGGCGATCCACCAGCCGGCGAACACGAACCAGATCACGTTCAGCACCGTGCCGACCGGCCCACGGCCGACGTCCATACCATCTTCCGGCCGCCACACGACCTCGCGCCCGAACGGCCAGAAGGTGTAGGCGGCGATGCGCCAGGCGGCGAAGGTCCACGGCAGGCCGACGATGGTCAGCGCCAGGATCGCGCCGCCGATCAGCCAGCCGATGCCGGCGATCAGGCCGCCGAAGATGAGCCACAGGACGTTCAGGATCAGCGCGATCAACTCGGTCTCCTCATGCGGACCCCGGTGGCCCGCACTGGACGAATACGGCCATGCCCCAAGCGGTTGCAGTGAATTCGCAGACACTTTGGTCTAGATTTCGCCCCATGGCCGAGATCGTGAACTTCAACAAGGCTCGGAAGGCCCGCGACAAGGCGGCGGCGAGGACGCAGGCGGCCGAGAACCGCGCCGCGCATGGCCGGCCCAAGGCCGAGACGCAGCAGACCCTGCTGGAGCGCCTGGCCCGCGACCGCGCCCTGGACGGTCACCGCAGGGACCGCGACCCGGAGGCCTCCGATGACGACTGACCCGCGCAAGGACCCGCGCATCACCCACGGCCTGATCCCGCTCATGGCCGTGCTGCGCAAGAAGCGCTTCCTCGAGGAACAGCGCCGGCGCGAGGCCGCCGAAGTCCCCCTGCCCGAAGGCGCGGACGACGAACCCCGCCCGAAGAAGCGCGGCTGGCTCTGGTGACCCGTCAGGCGGCCTTCGTGCGGGCCGCCCGGATCATCAGCGCCTGCCCCGCGATCACCACGGCCAGGCCGACCAACGCCCAGAGCCCGAACCGGGCGTTCTCGAACGTGACCGACACCAGCATGGCGATCGGCGGCGTCAACGCCGAGATGTAGCTGGCCAGCGCGTATCCCCGCGTCCGGGCGATCCAGAAATAGACCACGAAGGCGACGACCGAGCCCAGCACCGCCAGATAGACCAGCGAAATCAGGTATCCCGCCGTCGGTTCGATCCGGAATTCCGCACCCGTCGCCAGTCCCCAGATCGCCAGCATGCCGGTGCCGTAGGCCATGGCCCAGGCGGTCGACGCCAGGAGCGGTGCCCCGGCCCTCTGCGCCCGCCAGGCGAACAGGTTGCCGAAGGCCGAACTGGTCACGGCGATGACCGCGAAACCGATCCCCAGCGCCGCCTGCGGCCCCAGCCGCGCGCTCAGCAACTCCGATCCGGACAGCACGGCGACCCCGGCCACGCCCAGCGCTGCCCCGGCCCACGACAGGGCGTGCGCCTTCTGCCGCTCCGCCACGCGGAACAGGCTCAGGTTCAGGAAGGCGAGGGCGGCGAAGATCACCGCCACGATGGCCGACGGCACGTGCTGCTCGGACTGGTAGGTGAAGGCGTAGGACACGGCGAAGGTGAAGGCCCCCTGCCCCGCGGCCTCCAGATGCTGGCGCCGGCTCAGCCCCATCGGCTGCCGGGCGATCGCCATGCCGGCAAACAGCACCAAAGCGGCCAGCCCGAACCGCCACGTCACCGAGACGATCGGATCGACCACGCCCAGCTGCCAGGTGATCCCGTACCAGGTCGTGCCCCAGATGACCGCGCACAGGGCCACCGCCCCGATGGCGATCAGGGTGGCCCTCGGCAGCCGCGGGGCGCGGACGGGTTGATGCTTGTCGGTCAGGGAGGTCATCCGGCGGAAATGCGCGCGCGCCGTCCCCGCCGCAACGGGAATCGGCTCACCGGTCCACAAGCAGGCCTTATGGCATTGACGGCGGCGACCGCTTGGCCGACTCAGGCGTTCCGACGTCGAAGGAGTCTCCGCCATGCGACCTGCCGCCGTTCTGATCTGCGCCGCCCTGCTCGCCGGTTGCACTGCGGTTCCGCCGGAGGGTGCGCGACCTGACGTTTCCCATGGCATGACGACGGTCCAGGTGACCGCCACCTATCGCGAGCGCATCGCCCTGACCCCGGGGCACGTCCTCACCGTGCGGATCGAGGACGTCAGCCTGGCGGACGCCCCGGCACGGGTTCTGGCCGAACACACCGAGATCCTGACCGGCCGCGCGCCGCCGTTCGTGGTGACGCTCGGCTTTCCGCGGTCACTGGTCGACCCGCGCCACACCTATGCGGCCCGCGCCGAAGTCCGCGACGCGGACGGGCACCTGCGCTTCGTCACCGATACGCGCCATGCGGTCCTGACGCACGGCGCGCCCGCGGCGGCGGAGATCGTCATGGTGACGGCCCGGCGGTGAGCGGTCTGCGCAAGCGATCCATACTGCTTTCGGGCCATGCCACCTCCGTGGCGCTCGAGCCCGAGTTCTGGGCCGTGCTCGACGCCGTCGCGGCCGAAATGGCCCTCCCGATCTCGGGCCTGATGAAGCGCCTCGACGAACGGCGCGGCCGCACGCCCCTCGCCTCGGCCTGCCGCTTGCTGGCGCTGTCGTGGACCGCCGGCGACCGAAGCTTTGCCGAGGATTGACGGCGCGTCGGTTCGGGCGCTTCCTCGACGAACCGCGTTCGGAGATGCCCCATGAGCGACCCCAGACTGATCCCCGCCCTCGCCCTGGGCGCGGTTATCGCCGTCGGCATGGCCGCGGGCGGAGGCCTTATCGGCTCCGGCATCGTCAACGCCCGGGTCGGCGACCGTTACGTCAGCGTCCGGGGTCTGGCCGAGCGCAACGTCAAGGCCGACCTGGCCGTCCTGCCCCTGCGCTTCACCGCCTCGGGCGAGGTGCTGTCGGAGGTGCAGGCGGTGATCGACGCCGATCTCGCCACGGTGCGCCGCTTCCTCGTCGCCCAGGGCTATCCGGCCGAGGCCATCTCGCTGGGGCGGCTCGAAGTGGCCGACACCCGATCGCGCGAATACGGCGCCCAGCAGGGGCCGCGCTTCATCCTGGCCCAGACCGTGATCGTGCGGACGACGGACGTGGACCGGGTGCAGGCGACGACGCGGGCGCTCAATGAACTGGTCCGCCAGGGCGTCGTCCTGCAGGACTTCAATGGCCCGACCTATGCCTTCACCAAGCTGAACTCGGTGCGCCCCGCCATGATCGCAGAGGCGACCGCCTCGGCCCGCACGGGCGCCGAGCAGTTCGCGCGCGATTCCGGCTCGCGCCTCGGCCCCATCCGCGAGGCGACCCAGGGCTCGTTCCAGATCCTCGCCCGCGACGAGATCGGCGAGGAGACCCAGTCGGTCGACAAGAAGGTGCGGGTCGTCACCACGGTCAGCTACCGCCTGAACTGACGCCCACGAGAAAGGCCCCGGGCGAACCGCCGGGGCCTTCGTCGTCTCAGCCGGGCGTCACTCCGCGGGCGCGGGCGCGGTCGGCGGCTCGATGGCGGGCACGTCGGGGGCTTCCGGCAGACTGGGTGCCTCGGGCATCGACGGCGTCGGCACGTCAACGTTCAGATCGACGTTGGTCTCGTCGGTCGTGCCCATGCCGCCGTTGAACAGCACCACGGCCACGATGATCAGCACGATCACGATCCCGCCGATCAGGAAGGCCAGGAAGCCGCCTCCCCCGCCACCGCCGGACGGGGGCGGATTGTTGATCGTGGTGTGGTGCACGACCTCGGGACGATCGTCGCGCGGCGGGGTCGGGGGGACGTTCGGATCCGTCATCGGTCAGTTCCCGCCCGGCGCGGCCGGAGCCGAGACTTCCGGCAGGTTGACGTCGACGTTCACATCCTTGGTCTCGCCGCCCATGCCGCCGCGCGCGAACATGAAATAGGCCACGATGGCCAGGACGACGACGACCGCGCCGACGATGAACGCCAGGCCGGTGTTTCCGCCGCCGCCGCTGTTGTTGGACTGTTCGGACATTGTCGCTTCCCTCCAGGTGATTGACTGCCCGCCGTAACGGCAGGGAAAGGCCACGGTTCCGCCCGCCCCCCGGCAGGTCGCGGCTGACTTTTGCCGTCGTGCTCCTTATGTTCCGGGGGCCGCATGACCGAATCCGCCCCCCGCATCTCCGATCTCGCCCGCGCCCGCGCGCCGAACGACTGGCTGTCGGGGCTCAATCCCGAACAGCGCGAGGCCGTCGAGACGACCGAGGGCCCGGTGCTGGTCCTCGCCGGTGCCGGCACGGGCAAGACCCGCGTGCTCACGACCCGGCTCGCCCATATCCTCGCCACCGGCCGGGCGCGGCCTTGGGAACTGCTGGCCGTCACCTTCACCAACAAGGCCGCGCGCGAGATGCGCGAGCGGATCACCCATCTGATCGGCCCCTCGGCCGAGGGCCTGCGGTGGCTGGGCACCTTCCACTCCATCGCCGCCCAGATCCTGCGCCGCCACGCCGAGCTGGTCGGGCTGAAGTCGACCTTCACCATTCTGGACACCGACGATCAGGAGCGGCTGCTGAAGCAGGTGCTGGAGGCCGAGAACGTCGACACCAAGCGCTGGACGCCCCGCTCGTTCGCCGGCGTGATCGACGGCTGGAAGAATCGCGGCTGGACGCCCGAGAAGCTGCCGCCCGGCGAGGACTTCGCCGCCGGCAAGGGGCAGAAGCTGTACGGCCTGTATCAGGCCCGCCTGCGCACCCTGAACGCCTGCGACTTCGGCGACCTGTTGCTGCACAACCTGACGATCCTGTCGCAGCACGCGGACGTCGCGGAGGAATATCGGAAGCGTTTCCGCTACATCCTGGTCGACGAATACCAGGACACGAACGTGGCCCAGTATCTGTGGCTCCGCCTGCTGACCTCCTCGACCGGCAACGTCTGCTGCGTCGGCGACGACGATCAGTCGATCTACGGCTGGCGCGGGGCCGAGGTGGACAACATCCTGCGCTTCGAACGCGACTTCCCGGGCGCGAAGATCGTCAAGCTGGAGCGCAACTATCGCTCCACCAGCCACATCCTCGGCGCGGCGTCGGGCCTGATCGCCGCCAACAAGGGCCGGCTGGGCAAGACCCTTTGGACCGAGGACCAGACCGGCGACAAGGTGCGCGTGCGCGGCGTCTGGGACGGCGAAGCCGAGGCCCGGCTGATCGCTGACGAGATCGAGACCGCGCGCCGAACCGGCATGAACTACAAGGACATGGCCGTACTTGTTCGCGCGTCGTTTCAGATGCGGTCGTTCGAGGAACGCTTCGTCATGCTGGCCATCCCCTATCAGGTGATCGGCGGCCCGCGCTTCTTCGAACGCGCCGAGATCCGCGACGCCCACGCCTATCTGCGGCTGATCCTGTCCGAGGACGACGACCTGGCGTTCGAGCGGATCGTCAACGTCCCCAAGCGCGGCATCGGCGACACCAGCGTGCAGAAGATCCTGCACATGGCCCGGCTGTCCGGCGTGTCGGCCATGACGGCGGTGCGCCAGCTGATCACCTCGGACGAGCTGCAGGCCCGCACGCGCACGGCGCTGGCCAATTTCGTGCGCGACCTCGACCGCTGGCGCGCCCTGGCCGAGGACACGCCGCACTGGACCCTGACCGAGACCATTCTGGAAGAGTCCGGCTACACCGAGATGCAGAAGGCCGACCGCACCTCGGGCCAGACGCGTCTGGAGAACCTCAAGGAGCTGGTCCAGTCGATGCAGGGGTTCGAGACCCTGCTGGCCTATCTGGAGCACGTCTCGCTGGTCATGGACCTGGACCGCGGCGACGGCGACCGGTCCGAAAGCGGCTCGGTCCAGATCATGACCCTGCACGGGGCCAAGGGGCTGGAGTTCCCGCTGGTCTTCCTGCCGGGCTGGGAGGAAGGCGTCTTCCCCAGCCAGCGCAGCATCGACGAGAAGGGCGAGAAGGGTCTCGAGGAGGAGCGCCGCCTGGCCTACGTCGGCGTCACCCGCGCCAAGCGCGACGCCCGCATCTCTTTCGCCGCCAACCGCCTGGTCTACGGCCGCTGGACCAGCCAGCTGCCCAGCCGCTTCGTCGACGAACTGCCGATCGACCACGTCGAGCCCGAGAGCGAGACCGGCTACTACGGCGCCTCGGCCGGGCTGAAGGAGGCCAAGAGTCGCTGGGACGAGGCCCCCAGCTTCGGCAGCGGCTATTCCAGCCCCGGCTGGAAACGCGGCCAGGCCTTCGCCGCCGCCCGCCAGCCGACCGACCGCCCCGCCCGCCAGGCCCTGATCGAGGGCGACGGCCGCCTCATCGCCACCGGCGACCCCGGTGCGAGTTCCGGCTGGACCCGGGGCACGCGCGTCTTCCACCAGAAGTTCGGCTACGGCCTGGTGAAGGCCGTGGAGGGCAACAAGCTGGTCGTCGCCTTCGACAAGGCGGGCGAGAAGAAGGTCATCGACACGTTCGTGGAGCGGGCGTGAGCCTAACCCCCCCTTAACGCCGTCCCGCCACCCTGCCCCGGTGCGCGATTCCGTCCTGACCGCAGCTTCGCTCGACCCCGCCCCGACGTGGTGGGAGACGACCGCGTGCGTCTTCATCCTGTTCATGCTGACCGGCGCCCTGATCGGGCCGATCTTCGCGCCAACACAGGAGGAGACGCCGATCCTGCGGCTCGCCTGGCTGCCGGTCTACGCGATGACCGCCGGGCTGCTGATCTACCGGATCGACCGCCTGTGGCGCGCCTGGCCGGCCATGGTGGCCATAGGCCTGCTGGTGCTGTGGGCTTATGCGTCCAAGTGGTGGTCGCTGTTCCCCGAGGTGACGTCCCGCCGCGCCATCGCCCTGGCCATCTCGTGCGGGTTCGCCCTGTATCTCGGCGCGGCCTTCCGCGGCCCGCACCTGCCGCGCCTGCTGATGCGCACCGGCCTGATCATGGCCGTCGGCAGCCTGATCATGGTCTTCGCCTTCCCGACCTACGGCGTGCACCAGGCTGACAACGCCGGGCTGTGGCGCGGGCTCTGGTACGAGAAGAACCAGATGGGGGCCGTCATGGTCATCGTTGCCACCGCCGCGGCCGCCTGCCTCGCCTCGCCGGACCGGCGTCGCCTCGTCCCCGCGCTGGCCCTCGTCCTCGCCTCGGCGCTGGTACTGGCCACCCAGTCCAAGACCTCGCTGCTCTGCCTCGTGCTGGGCGTCGGCATGATCGCCGGCTTCTGGACCATGCGACAGGGCGGTGCCGCCTTCGCCGTCTTCGCCGTCTGGGCCGCCGTCGCCGCCGCCGGCGCGGGCTTTCTCATCTGGGACAGCCACTCGGTCGAGATCCTCGAAGTGCTGGGCAAGGACCCGTCCCTGACCGGCCGCACCGAGATCTGGGAGGCGCTGATGACCCGCGTGGCCGAACGCCCGTGGACCGGTTGGGGCTACGGCGCCTTCTGGGAGCGCGACAGCGTCCCGGCCGACTGGATCCGCGTCGAGACCGGCTGGCTGGTGCCCAATGCCCACCACGGCTGGATCGACGTCCTCGTCCAGCTGGGCTGGCCCGGTGCCCTGCTGGTCGGCGGCATGGCGGCGTGGGCGATCGTCGCCAGCGTCCTGCGCTCCGGCCGCGCGGGGGTGCAGGAAGGCTGGTGGGCGCTGGGCTTCCTCGCCGCCTTCCTGATGCTCAGCCTGTCGGAAAGCATCCTCATGGCGCACCAGGGCCTGCCGTGGGTTCTGTTCCTGGCCGTGGTCACCCGCGCCGTCCTGCCCGATTCCGTCCCCGTTCCGCTTGCCGCCGACCCGCGCGGGGTCTACCGGAGCCGTCCCCGAATCGTCCCATCATCGGCCCATGTCGTCCGCCCTGCCGTCCCTGTTCGATCTGCCCGAGCCCGAGCCCCGGCTGGAGCCCACGCCGGCCCCCAAAGCCGCCGCGCCTGAACCCGCGCCGGCGGCGCAGGCCCCGTCGACGCCCGCGCCCGCCCAGCCCGCCACGGTCGACGCCGGCTATTCCGCCAGCTCCATCGAGGTGCTGGAGGGGCTGGAGCCGGTCCGCAAACGCCCCGGCATGTACATCGGCGGCACCGACGAGCGCGCCCTGCACCACCTCTTCGCCGAGGTGCTGGACAATGCCATGGACGAGGCCGTGGCCCGCCATGCGAAGCTGATTACGGTCGACTTCGACGCCGACGGCTTCCTGACCGTGCGCGACGACGGTCGCGGCATCCCGGTCGACCCGCACCCGAAACACCCCGGCAAGTCGGCGCTGGAAGTGGTCATGACTGTGCTCCACTCCGGCGGCAAGTTTTCCGGCAAAGCCTATGAAACCTCGGGTGGTTTGCACGGCGTCGGTGTCTCGGTCGTCAACGCCCTGTCCGACGTCCTGGACGTGACCGTCTGGCGCGACGGGTTCGAATGGAAACAGTCGTTCAGCCGCGGCCACCCCATCGCGCCGATCCAGCAGGTCGCCCCGTCGAAGAAGAAGGGCACCCGCATCCGCTTCCGCCCGGATGAGGAAATCTTCGGGCACGGCGCGGCGTTCAAGCCGGCCCGCCTGTTCCGCATGACGCGGTCCAAGGCCTATCTGTTCCGCGGCGTCGAGATCCGCTGGACCTGCGCGCCGGAGCGGATCACCGACGCCACCCCGACCGAGGCGGTGCTGCACTTCCCCGGCGGCCTCGCGGACGCCCTCGCCGACCGGATCGGCGACATCGAGACGGTCACCCCCGCCTTCGCCGGCCGAGTCGAGCGCAAGGGCGAGGCGGGCGCCGTGGAATGGGCCGTCACCTGGACGCCGGCCGGCTTCGGAGAGGCAGACGGCTTCGTCTCGTCCTACTGCAACACCGTCGCCACGCCCGACGGCGGCACGCACGAGGCGGGGTTCCGCGCCGCCCTGGTCAAGGGGCTCAAGGCCTATGGCGAGCTGACAGGCGAGAAGCGCGCGGGCCTGATCACCGCCGAAGACGTCATCGCCAACGCCGGTGCGCTCATCAGCGTCTTCATCCGCAATCCGGAATTCCAGGGTCAGACCAAGGATCGCCTGTCCTCGCCCGAGGGCACGCGTCTGGTCGAACAGCTCATCCGTGACCCGCTGGACCACTGGCTGACCGAAAGCCCCAAACAGGCCAACACCCTGCTCGGCTTCGTCATCGAGCGCGCCGAGGACCGCCTGCGCCGCCGCAAGGACAAGGAAGTCCAGCGCGCCTCGGCCACGCGCAAGCTGCGCCTGCCGGGCAAGCTGGCCGACTGCACCCGTCAGGGTGCCAACGGCACCGAACTGTTCATCGTCGAGGGCGACTCGGCCGGCGGCTCGGCCAAACAGGCGCGCGACCGCGCCACCCAGGCCATCCTGCCCCTGCGCGGCAAGATCCTGAACGTGGCCTCGGCCACCGCCGACAAACTGCGCGCCAACGCCGAACTCTCGGACCTGACCCTCGCCCTGGGCGTCCACCCCGGCGCGCGCTTCAGCATCGACGACCTGCGCTATGAGCGCGTGGTCATCATGACCGACGCCGACGTCGACGGTGCCCACATCGCCGCCCTGCTGATCACCTATTTCCACCGCGTCATGCCGGACGTGATCCGGCAGGGGCGGCTGTTCATGGCCCTGCCCCCGCTCTATCGCATCCAGGCCGGCGCCCTGTCCGAATACGCGCGCGACGACGCCCACCGCGACGAGCTGCTGGCCACCACCTTCAAGGGCAAGAAGGTCGAGATCGGCCGCTTCAAGGGCCTCGGCGAGATGATGGCGTCCCAGCTCAAGGACACCACCATGAACCCCAAGACCCGCACCCTGGCGCGGGTCACGGTGCCGGACGACGTCACCGACCTGGCCGACGTCGAGGATCTGGTCGAGCGCCTGATGGGCAAGAAGGCCGACGCCCGCTTCCGCTTCATCCAGGACAACGCCCGCTTCGTGAAGGAAGACCTGGACGTCTGACGCGCCCGGGCGGGAGAGCTCGGACGCGGTACGACTCTTCCTTCTCCCTCGCCGGCTTCCTTCCTCCCTTGCGGAGGAAGGTGGCTCGCGGAGCGAGACGGATGGAGGGTGAAACACCGGTTCCAGGCGGAAGCAGCCACCCCATCCGACCGACGCTGTCGGCCACCTTCCCCGGCGAGCGGGGAAGGATTGCGTCGGCGCACTGCGCTTCATTGTGACGATCCGCGCCGGAAACCCGCGCGCGATCAACCCTCTCCGAAAAACTTCAGCCTCAACGCCGACGTCAGTCCCCCGAGGTGCCATCCCTTTGCCGGTTCCGTCGCAGGGAAGGGCGCAAGGCCTTGCGAGCTTGTCGCGGCGGGAGCGGTTTGAGCGGGGGTTGGTGTCGGGGGCTCATATGTCCACGACCGGCCGGCGTCGGCGTGAACCTGCAAGGTCGTGGCCATCGGAGGTGGGCGGCGGCGCGGGGGCCTGCGTGCTTCGGCACGAAGGATCATGCCGCCGATCATGGCGCGTCACGGGAAGGCGCGCGTCCGGGGTCGGGGTTCGCAAGTCTCCCGCCCGCCCTCGTCACCCTCGGGCTTGACCCGAGGGCGAAGGCGCGTCCGTTAGTCGCCAAGCAGCGGCCCTATGCGGTGGATACGTCCACCTCGGACAGCTTTCGATCAGACGGACCGCGCGGAGCGTCGTCGCGAAGCCGACCCGAAGGGCGGCGCGCAGCGTCAAACGGTAAATCACATCTGCATCCGGGCTCCGCGCCCGGCGCTCCGCCCGCCCTTTCCAACTCCGCGCCCCCGCGACGGAGCGCGGCGGCAATTCTCCCGTCCCGCAAGGGCGGCATCATCGAGGTCACATGTCCCGTCCAAAACACCCCCGCCGCCCGCGTCCCGAACCCGATGACCCGGTTGCTCTCGCCAAGGCCGGGGCCGAGCTCGAGGCCCGGCTCAACCGGCTGCGCGCCACCATCGAAAAGAAGCGGCGCGAGGGCTGGAACTTCACCCCGAGGGCGCCCGCGGCCGGGGCCCTGCCGCCGGAGGCATGTTAGGTTCGCGCCATGTCCGGGCCCCTCATCTCCACCGCCGAACTCGCGGATCGTCTCCACGACCCCGCGCTGCGGCTGCTCGACGCCAGCTGGCATCTGGGTCCCCGTGACGCCCGGGCCGAGTTCCTTGAAGCCCACCTCCCCGGCGCCCGCTTTTATGATCTCGAGGCCGCCTCCGACGCCGCCTCGCCCTTGCCCCACATGCTGCCGGCGCCGGCGGACTTCGCGCGCCACGCCGGCGCGCTGGGCCTGAGCGCCGACGCGCCGACCGTCGTCTACGACGCCGCGGGCCTGTTCTCGGCGGCGCGCGTGCGCTGGATGATGCGGGTCATGGGGGCCCGCGACGTGCGGCTGCTGGACGGCGGCCTGCCGAAATGGCGCGCCGAGGGCCGACCGCTCGAGTCCGGTCCCGCGACGCCGCCCGCGCCCGCGACCTTCGTCCCGCGGTTCGACGCCGGCGCGGTCGTCGGCGTTCCGGAGGTCCGGGAGGCCCTCGCCGGCGCGGCCCAGGTCGTCGACGCGCGCGGCCCGGCCCGCTTTCACGGACGGGGGACCGAGCGCCCCGGCGTTCGCCCCGGCCACATGCCCGGTGCCCGTAACCTGCCCTACGCCGACCTGCTGCGCCCCGACGGCACGGTGAAGACGGGCGCGGATCTGGAACGCGCCTTCCGCGCGGCGGGCATCGACCTCGACCGACCGGTCGTGACCACCTGCGGCTCCGGCGTCACCGCCGCGATCGTGTCGCTGGGACTGGAACTGCTCGGCCGGCCGTCACAGCTGTACGACGGCAGCTGGTCGGAATGGGGCGCCCGCCCCGACCTGTCGGTCGAGGCGGACTGACGTCGCGCGTCAAGCCGGCGGGGCCACCGGGGCCGGCTCGTCCGCCGGCACCACGGCGTCGGTCTCGCCGCGCGAGACCACGGTGGCGGCGACCAGGTCTCCGGTCACGTTCAGCGTGGTGCGGCACATGTCGAGGAAGCGGTCGACGCCCAGGATCAGGCCGATCCCCTCCGGCGGCACGCCCACCATGACCAGGATCAGGGCGACCACCGGCAGGGAGCCCGCCGGCACGCCCGCCGTGCCGATGCCACCGAGGATGCAGACCAGCATGACCACGAGCTGCTGCTGCAGGTTCAGTTCGACGCCGAAGAACTGGGCGAGAAACAGGACGGTGACGCCTTCGAACAGGGCCGTGCCGTTCTGGTTCGCCGTGGCCCCGACCGTCAGCACGAAGCGCGAGATGCGCTTGGGCAGCTTGAGCTTCTCCTCGGCCGCCTTCAGGGCGATCGGCAGGGTGGCGTTGGACGAGGCGGTGGAGAAGGCCACCACGAACGGCTCCTTGACCCCGTTGGCGAACTTCAGCGGGTTCATGCCGCCGAAGATCAGGACCAGCAGCGGATAGACGACGAACATGTGGATCGCCATCGCCCCCACGGCCACGCCCGCATAAGCCCCCAGCCGGATCAACAACTCCCAGCCGAACAGGGCCGACAGGTTGAACATCAGCGCGGCGATGGCGATCGGGGCCAGTTTGATGACGAGGTTGATGAGTTTCATCATCACCTCGAACAGGCCCTGCAGCGTCTCCTGCAGCCGGTCCGTGGCCGGCGACTTGGCCATCACCATGCCGATGCCGAAGATCAGGGCGAAGACCATGACCGGCAGGATCTGGTTCTCCGCCGCCGCGGTGAAGACGTTGGACGGAATCATGTCGAGGAAGAACTGCCCCGCCTCGATGCTCGTCGGCGCATTGCCCACGATGCCGGCGGCACCCTCGGCACCCTCGGCCAGCAGCTGCTGCGCCAGCACCGGGTCGACGCCGTCGCCGGGGCGGAAATAGTTGACCATGACCAGGCCGATGCCGACGGCGATGGCGGACACCATGATGGTGAACAACAGGGTCTTGAACCCGACCCGACCCAGCGACTTCAGGTCGCCCATCTCGGCCACGCCTACGGCAAGGGCGGCGAACAGCAACGGCAGGACCAGCATGAACAGCAGGCGGAGGAAGATCTGACCGACGGCCTGGATCAGATCCATGACCCACGGGATCACGACCAGATCGTTCTGGTTGACGTACAGCCCGCCCGCCAGACCGAGCACGAAGCCCAGCAGCATCCAGACATAGAGCGGAATTCCGCCGCGCTTCACCGTGTCCATGCGTCCCCCTGTCGGCCCTGTCGCCGAGGCCTATCGAATCGGAAGGGCGTACATCAGCCCGCCCGGCTCAGCGTTCCATTGTGCGTTGAGACCCCGCGCGAGGTCGAGGGGCGAATCCGCCCCCACGTTGCGCTCGAAAATCTCGCCGTAATTGCCGACCGCCGCCAGCGCGTCGCGAGCCCAGGTCGGGTCCAGCCCCAGCATCGGACCGAACTCGCCGTCCAGCCCCAGCAGCCGGCGCGTGCGCGGATCGCGCGGATCGTCGTCCCCCCGCGCCATCGCCTGGGTCACGCCCAGCTCCTCGCCGAGGATCAGGGCATTCAGGGTCCAGCGGACGATCGCCGTCCACCCCTCGTCGCCCCGTCGGGTGACCGGCCCCAGCGGCTCCTTCGAGATGACGTCGGGCAGGATCGCGTGCTGCTCCGGATTGGACAGGGTCGTCCGCGCCGCGGCCAGCGCCGAGACATCGGCGGTGAAGACGTCGCAGTCCTCCCGCGCATAGGCCTGCCGCGCCTCCTCCTCCCCCGCCAGCACGACCGGCTCGTACTCCAGCCCGCGCACCCGGAACCAGTCGGCCAGGTTCAGCTGCGAGGTCGAGGCACCCTGCACGCAGACCCGCGCGCCGTTCAGCTCCGTCGCGCTCGTCAGGTTCAGCGCCCGCCGCACCAGAAAGCCCTGACCGTCGTAATAATTCACGCCGGCGAAGGCGACGCCGTCGCTGACGTCCCGCGTCATGGTCCAGCTGGTGTTGCGCCACAGCACGTCCACGCGCCCGTCCTGCACCGCCGCCAGCCGGTCCCGGTTGTCCAGCGGAATGAAGCGCACGGCGTTCGCATCGCCCAGCACGGCGGCGGCCAAGGCACGGCAGAAGTCGACGTCGAAGCCGCGCCACTGTCCCCGGTTGTCCGTATAGGCGAAGCCGACCAGACCCTCGTGCACGCCGCAATTCAGTCGCCCGCGCCGCTTGATCGCCGCCAGAGTCGCGCTCTCCTGCGCCACCACCCGGCCTCCGGTCGCGGGGGCGGTGACGCCGTCGCGGGTCGCCTCGTCGGTGTCCGGCGTGCGGTCGCCGCAAGCGGACGTCGCCAAGACGGCGGGAAGCAGGACTGTAAGAAGACGGCGGAACATCGCGGTCGCGACCATAGACCGCCTCCGCCTCACCGCAACCCGCCTGGCGCGCCCGGCAGGACTCGAACCTGCAACCGTCCGCTTAGAAGGCGGATGCTCTATCCGGTTGAGCTACGGGCGCCTGCTCCGGCGATACGCGCGCACGGCCTGGGGCTCAAGCCGCGACTACGACACGCTCAGTGCGTCCAGGGCTGCTTGCGGCGGGTGGCGAAATTGTCGGCGTAGGCCTTCAGGATCGGTGCCGGCTCGTTGGGCTCCTGCACCCGGAAGGCGATGCCGTGCCGCTGGGCGTACTCGACCGCCTCTTCCTTGCTGTCGAAGGTCAGCCGCACCTGGCCGTTCATGTCGGTCGAGCCGGTCCATCCCATCAGCGGATCGAGGAACCGCGCGGTCGCGGGTTCGAACTCCAGCCGCCAGTCCCGCGTCTTGGCCTTGCCCGACTGCATGGCGGTCCGGGCGGGACGATAGATGCGCGCGAACATGACGATCTCCGATGCTTGTCCCTTGGTCGGGGCGAGAGGATTCGAACCTCCGACCCTCTGGTCCCAAACCAGATGCGCTACCAGGCTGCGCCACACCCCGACGGAAGGGACGGCCTTCTGCCACGGCCTGACGAATCGGGCAACGCGATCAGTTGCCGAAGAAGGGATGCCGGATCACGTCGCCCGGCTTGGCACCGATCTCGTCCATGCGCCCGGCCCGGGTCTCCAGCACGCCCTTGGCCGGACCGTTCGAGGGATAGGTGCTTTGGGAGTACGGCGTCGTGTGCTTGGCGATCGACACGATGCGGCCGTCGGCGCCGATGTAGACGATGTCCAGCGGGCTGGGCGTGTTCTGCATCCAGAAGCCGCGCTCCGCCGCCTCGGGAAACTGGAACAGCATGCCGCGATCGTCGGCCAGGGGCTGGCGGAACATCAGGCCGCGCTGACGCTCCTCGTCGTCGTCGGCGATCTCGACCCAGAAGGCGTGCTCGCCGGTCGCGGTCACGACCGTCAGCTGCTCCAGCGGGTTGCCATCCTGGTCTTTCGGAGCCGCCGCATCGCCCGCGCAAGCGCCCAGCGCCGTCACCAGGGCCGCAGCCAGAAGCAGTCTTCGGTCGATCATGCTCGCCTCGCACAGTGCGGGGCGACGAGGTCAGCCGCCCGGCTTGATTTCCGCCACCACCAGCCCCTTGGGGCCTTCGGCGAACCGGACGGATACCGCCTCACCCGGCACGAGGTCGTCAAGTCCGCATCGGCGCAGGGTCTCGACGTGCACGAAGATGTCGCCCGCCGCCCCGTCCCGAACGACGAAGCCATAGCCCTTGGTGCGGTTGAACCATTTGACCACGGCCCGCTCCATGGGGCCGTCGGCCTCGACCTCGAGATGCATGGACTGGCGCAGGCCTTCATAGCCGGTTCGACGCGGCGGCTCGGCGGGCCCCACGTCGAGACTGACCACCTCCACGACCTGCCACCCTTTCGGACGCCGCACGCAGTCGCAACTGATGGCTGCGCCCTCCGCTGCCGCCTCGATGCCGTTCTGCCTCAGGCTGGACACGTGCAGGAGCACGTCCCGCAAATCGGTCTGCGACGGGTCGTCAGGAACGATGAACCCGTATCCCTTGCCGGGATCGAACCACTTGATCTTGCCCGCGATGCGCACCGTGACCGACGCGCCCGCCTCCTCCAAATCCGACACAGCCTTGAGCCCCCCCTCCGCAACACGCGGGGCGGTTCATTTATCACCGTTCCGTGAAGGGCTGGAAAGGGAAAAAAACGCCGCTTTCCCCGGCGCGTCGAGGCTTACGCTGCGGCAGCCGGGGGCTCCCGAAGGCCACCGTGCGGGACTGCGTCTCGATGTGGGAGAATGCCCCGCGTGGCAGTCCCTAGGGGAATCGAACCCCTCTTTTCAGGTTGAAAACCTGACGTCCTAACCGATAGACGAAGGGACCGCTGCGCGGGGAGCCGGCGATATAGCCGCCGATTCCCGAGGGTGCAAGCCCCTCAAACGGCTCTCGGATCGGCGACGTCCTCGATCTCGAACTGCACGCTCCGACGGCCGTTCCAGTCGTCCGCCTTCAGACGTCCGGCCACGATCAGTCCACCCTGTCCCTCCAGAAGGGCCCGGCCGTGAGGCAGGTCCGCGGAGCGCCAGGACACGGCCCGCACCGAGGCGCCGTCGGGGCCGGTGAGCCGGCATCGGACGTGCCCCTGCCCCATAGCGGCCGGCTCCCGCGCGACGACCGCCTCCATGGCGAACACCGGCTCGGGATTCCCCGGTCCGTGGGGCGCAAGTTTCTGGAAGCCGTCGAACAAAGCCCGGTCGACCGCACGGGGCTCCACGAGGGCGTCGATCTCGAGGGCGTCGAGGGCCACCGCTTCGGCCCGGCTGCCGCTGAGGCGGTCGTCGAGGAACGTCACAAGGTCGGCAATCCGGTCCGCCGCGATGGTCAAGCCGGCAGCCATCGGGTGCCCCCCGCCCGCCATCAGCAGGCCCGCGTCCCATGCGGCTTGAACGGCACGGCCCAGATCCATTCCGGGCTGGGAGCGACCGGAGCCCTTGCCGACGCCGTTCACCGCGTCCAGTCCGATCACGATCACCGGCTTGCGCCACCGTTCGCGCAGTCGACCGGCCACGATGCCGATCACGCCCGGATGCCAGTCCTCTCCGGCGACCACGACCACGGACGAATCGTCGGCATGGGCCCCGGTGGTCTCGACCCGTCGCACCGCCGCGTCCGTCACCTGCTTCTCGACCTCGCGCCGCTCCAGATTCAGCGCATGCAAATCGGCCGCCAGCCGGCGCGCCTCGGCGGGATCGTCCGTCGACAGCAGCCGTGCACCCAGATCGGCCCGGCCGATGCGGCCGCCCGCATTGATGCGCGGCCCGAGGATGAATCCAGCGTGATTGGAGCCCGCGGGCCCCGGCTCGGCCCCGGCCGCTTCCAGCAGCGCCTTCAGGCCCGGATTGGCCCAGCCGGACATGACGCGCAGCCCTTGGACCGCCAGCGCCCGATTGAAACCGGTCAGGCTGGTGACGTCGCAGATCGCCCCCAGCGCGGCGAGGTCCAGCCACTGGCGCAGGTCGGGCTCGGGTCGGGTCGCGAACAGTCCGCGGCGGCGTGCTTCCCGGTTCAGCGCGGCCAGCAGGACGAACACCACGCCGGCGGCAGCCAGATTTCCCTGCCCGGACCCACAGCCCGGCCGGTTCGGATTGACGACGGCCAGCGCTGGCGGCGTCGCCCGCATCAGGTGGTGATCCACGACCACGACCTTCAGGCCGATCTCCGCCGCGTGTTCCAGCGCCGTCACCGCCGCGGCGCCACAGTCGACCGTCACGACCAGATCGGCGCCCTGCGCCTTGAGGGTGTCGAAGGCGCGCGGATTGGGGCCGTAGCCCTCCGTCAGCCGATCCGGCACATAGATGGGCAGTTCGGTGCCCATGGCCCGGAACCAGCGAACCAGCAGGGCCGCGCTGGCGGCACCGTCCACGTCGTAGTCAGCGAAGACGTGGACCGATGCGCCGGCGGCGACGGCGTCCACAATGGCCTCCGCCGCCGCATCCATGTCCAGGAAAACCGACGGATCGGGGAACCAGCCCCTCAACGTGGGTTCGAGGAACCCGTCGACACCGCCGGCGTCCTGGCCCCGCGCGGCCAGGGCCCGCGCCAAGGGTTCGATCAGGCCGTGCCCCTGCATCAGGCCCCGCACGACGTCAGGGTCAGCCGCGCGCTGCCGCCAGGCGCGGCCCGACAGGGACCGCTCGACCCCGAGGAACCCCGAAAGGGTGCCGCCCGGAGCCCCCTCGGCCATCAGAGACGCCGCGTGGTGCGGATACGGCGCACGGACCCGTCAGACGAATCCATCACCAGCGTGTGGGTCGAGACGAAGCCCTTGCCCATCTCCACCCCGTCCAGCAGGGCCCCCTTGGTCACGCCGGTGGCGGCGAACACGGCGTCCTTCGAGACCAGCTCGTGGAGATCGTACTTGCGGTCGAAGTCGGTCACCCCGGTCCGGGCGGCCCGGGCGCGCTCCTCGTCATTGCGGAAGATCAGCCGCCCCTGGAAATGCCCGCCGACGCATTTGAGCGCGGCCGCGGCCAAGACCCCTTCCGGAGCTCCGCCGGAGCCCAGGTACATGTCGATCCCCGTTTCCGGCTGCGTGGTGTGGATCACGCCAGCCACGTCGCCATCAGTGATCAGCACGACCTTTGCCCCCACCTCGCGCAGTGCGGCGATCAGCTCGGCATGGCGCGGCCGGTCCATGACGCAGACGGTGATCTGGTCCGGCGATACGCCCTTCGCCTTCGCCAGCGCCTTCACATTGTCTTGCGGGCTGCGGTCAAGATCCACCGTGCCTGCAGGATATCCCGGGCCGATGGCGATCTTGTCCATGTAAGTGTCGGGCGCGTGCAGCATGCCCCCGCCCGAAGACATGGCCAGCACGCACAGGGCGTTGGCCATGGCCTTGGCCGTCAACGTCGTGCCTTCCAGGGGATCCAGGGCGATGTCGATCGCCGGCCCTTCTCCGGTCCCGACCTTCTCGCCGATATAGAGCATGGGGGCCTCGTCACGCTCGCCCTCGCCGATCACGATCTTGCCGTCGATCTCGAGCGTGTTCAGGGCGGTGCGCATGGCGTCGACGGCCAGCTGATCCGCGTGCTTCTCGTCACCCCGGCCGATCTGGCCGTACGAGGCGATGGCCGCCAGTTCGGTGACGCGCGCCGCGTCGGCGGCGAGGTTCGAAGCGTGGGTCGCGTCGGACATGGGCGATTCTCCTTGGAGCTCAGGCTCTCAGATTCAGGCGGCCGCGACGACCTCAGCGGCGGGGGATGGGCGCAGGGGCGCGGGCGCGCTCGCGAAGGCCGCGGGCGAAGTCGTCGATCTGTTCCCGGGTCCGTTGCGTGTCGGGCGAAACCGGAACCGCCTCGACGCGGGCGCGGACGTCGGCCTCGAAACCGGTCGCGTCGTCCACGGCCGGCATCGCCGCGATCCGGGCCTGCAGGGCGGCACCGTCGGCGCGCAGGGCGGCGACCTCGCTCCGGACCTGATCCAGCGTTGGCCCGTCCGTGCCTCGCCGGGGGAAATCCTCCCAGCGCGGATAGACGCGGTTCGCGTTGACGATCTCGGCGATGCGCACGGTCTCGGCGGGGTCAGCACTTTCGGCTGTGTCGAGCGCGGTCTTGCAGCCGCCGGGCGCGACCAGAGCCGCGCCGACGATGAGGAGACCGGTCTTTTTCCACGCCCGCACGTTCATTTCGGGCCCGGTCATATGCCATGATCGGCACGGGCGGAAGGGCGGTCGCGGGATCGCCACCCAGCATCCGGAACACGACCATGGCCAAGCGACCGACCAGGACCGATCCCCCCGCGTCCGCCGCCCCCCGCAAGCCGGGGCGACCGACCTCGGCGAAGCCGCGGCCGCCGAAGGCGAAGGTCGCGCCGGCCAATGCTGAACCCGCCCCGGCCGCCGAGCCAACGGAAAAGCTGCGCTTCTCGCCCCCTCCCCCGCCGTCGGGCGAGGTCTCGCGCGAGATGATCGAGACCCTGTCGATGAACCTGGCCCGCGCGGCGATGACCGCCCAGTCAGCGATCGCCGAGGCGGCGCTCAGTCAGGCCGACCGGCCCGCCGCCCTGTCGCCTGACCCGTTCAACGTCGGCCCGGCCATGACCGAGGTGATGACGGGTCTCGCGTCCCGCCCTGACAAGCTGTTCGCCGCCCAGGCCGACCTGTTCAACCGCTATCTGGACCTGTGGGCCGGCGCGACGCGCCAGGCGGCCGGCGAGGCCCCGCCTCCCGCGCCCGTCGACAAACGCTTCAAGGATCCGGCCTGGTCCGAGAACCCGATGTTCGACGTCATGCGGCGGTCATATCTGATCACCGCCGACTGGATGAACGGCCTGGTCTCGTCGGTCGAGGACGTCGACCCGCGGACGAAGCGCCGCGCCGAATTCTTCACCAAGCTGCTCACCGACGCCTTTTCTCCCTCGAACTTCCTCGCCTCCAACCCCGCCGCCCTCAAGGCCATGGCCGACACCAACGGCGAGAGTCTGGTGAAAGGCATGCAGAACTTCGCCGCGGATCTGGAACGCGGCATGGGCAAGCTGAAGATCAGCCAGGCCGACTATGGCAAGTTCGAGGTCGGCGTGAACGTCGCCACGGCACCGGGCAAGGTGGTGTGGCGCGACGACCTGTTCGAACTGATCCAGTACGATCCGGCGACGGACAAACAACGCGCCATTCCGCTGCTGATCTTTCCGCCGTGGATCAACAAGTTCTACATCCTGGACCTCCAGCCGGAGAACTCGATGATCCGCTGGCTGTCGGCCCAGGGGTTCACCGTCTTTGTCTGCTCCTGGGTCAACCCGGACAGGGACAAGTCGGAGTGGGACTTCGACCAGTACCTCGAGAAGGGTATCCGGCGGGCGGTCGAGAAAGCCCTCGAACAGTCGGGATCAGAGAGGCTGAACGCCGTCGGCTACTGCATCGGCGGCACTCTGTTGGGCGCGGCGCTGGCGCACATGGCAGCCACCGGCGACGACCGCGTGAACGCCGCAACCTTCTTCGCGGCCCAGCACGACTTCGCCGAGGCCGGCGACCTTCTGCTGTTCACCGACGAGCACTGGCTGAACGAGATCGAGCAGCAGATGGACGCGGCCGGGGGCGTGCTGCCCGGCGCGGCCATGGCCGACACCTTCAACGCCCTGAGGGCCAACGACCTGATCTGGTCCTTCTTCGTCAGCAACTACCTGATGGGCAAGGATCCGCCGGCGTTCGACCTGCTGTTCTGGAACGCGGACCAGACGCGCATGCCCAAGGCCCTGCATCTGAACTACCTGCGCAGTATGTACGGACAGAACCTGCTGTCGAAGGGCGAGTTCGAGATCGGCGGGATGAAGGTCGATCTGTCGAAGGTGACGATCCCCCTCTATTTTCAGGCCAGCCGCGAGGATCACATCGCGCCGATGAACTCGGTCTATCGCTCCGCCCGCGCCTTCTCCGGCGCTGACGTGACCCTGACACTGGCCGGATCCGGTCACATCGCGGGTGTGGTGAACCCGCCGTCCGCGAAGAAGTACCAGCACTGGCTGAACCCCGCCCTGCCCGCGACCCTGGCCGAATGGCAGGCCGGCGCGGAGGAGCGTCCCGGCAGCTGGTGGGAGCACTGGGCGGACTGGCTGCATGCGCGGTCGGGCGACTGGGTCAAGGCTCGCGACCCCGAAAAGGGCGCATTCAAACCGCTTGAATTCGCGCCGGGATCGTATGTGAAAGTGAAGTCTTGAACCGTCTGGAGCCGAACGCCCTTCTCGCCCTGTCCGCTGCCTTCGCCCTGCTGCTGGTCGTGATGGCCACGGCGGTCAATGGACCGGCGGTCGCCCTGATCCGCGACCCACTGCTGGCCATAATCTGCGCCGGCGGATTCGTTCTGCTGAATCCGATGCTGGAACGGGCGATGAAGCGACCGGCACGCCCGCCGATGATCTCGAGCACCCAGCCGTCGACGGCGGCCTGGGCGGCCCTGTTCCCGATGATGATCTTGGCGTGCGCAGCCGCCCCGGTGTTCTGGCCGGGCCGCGACTACGGCCTTCTGGTGATCATCGCCGCCGTCCTGTTCGGCGCGACGGCCGAAAGCGCGCTGAAGGCCCGCCGGGGCTAGGCCGGCCGGAAGTTCAGCGCCGCGCCGTTGTTGCACCAGCGCTTGCCCGTCGGCCGCGGCCCGTCGTCGAAGATGTGGCCCTGATGGCCCAGACAGCGGGCGCAGTGATATTCGGTCCGCGGAATGCCGATGGCATAGTCCGTCTTCTTGCCGACGTTGGCCTCGATGGCCCGGAAGAAGCTCGGCCAGCCGGTGCCGGAATCGTACTTCCAGTCCGACTGGAACAGCGGCAGCTCACAGCCCCGGCAGACGTAGGTCCCGGCCCGTTTCTCGTCGTTGAGCGGGCTGGTGTAAGGACGCTCCGTCGCCTCGCGCCGGAGCACGTCGTAGCTGATCCCCGGCAGGCGCTCGCGCCACTGGGCGGCGTTCAGGCGTCTCCACGGAGAGTCGGCGAACCGACTGTCCTGGGCGTCCGCGCCCCCGGGGGCGCAGGCGGCGACGGTCAGGGCGGTCGCGCCCAGCAGGATATGGCGGCGGTCGGTCGGGATCTGGCTCATTCCCCAGATACGACGCCGCCCCGCGAGAGGTTTCAAGCCAGCCCCGCGCCCTCGTCCAGACCCAGCATTAGATTGAGGTTCTGCACCGCCGCGCCGGACGCGCCCTTGCCCAGATTGTCCAGCAGGGCGACCAGCCGCGCCTGTCCCCCGGCCCGGGCGCCGAACACGTGCAGCTTCAGGCGGTTGGTGCCGTTCAGGCCCTCGGGCGTGATCCCGGACAGGGCCTCGGTCTCCTCCAGCGACGCCACTTCGACGAAACGGGCACCGGCATAGGCTTCGGTCAGACGGCCGTGCACCACCTCGATCGACGGCGAGCCCGGCAAGGCCTCCAGATGCATGGGAACCTCGACCAGCATCCCCTGCCGATAGTTCCCCACCGCCGGCGCGAACAGCACCGGCCGCGACAGGCCCGCGTGCTTCGTCATCTCGGGCACGTGTTTGTGCGTCAGCGTCAGGCCATAGGCGCGAAAGGGATCTGGCTTCGTCACCCCCGGGCTTGACCCGGGGGCCGCCTCGAACTCCGCGATCATGGCCTTTCCGCCGCCAGAGTAGCCGCTGACGGCATTGACGGTGACGGGGTGGTCGGCCGGCACGATGCCCGCCCGCACCAGAGGCGCGATCAGGGCCAGGAAGCCGGTGGGATAGCAGCCGGGATTCGACACCCGCCTGGCCGCCATGATCCGCTCGCGCCGTTCGGGCGACAGCTCCGGAAAGCCATAGGCCCACATCGGATCGACCCGGAAGGCGGTGGAGGCGTCGATCACCCGCACCTCGGGGTTCTCGACCATGGCCACGGCCTCCCTCGCCGCCTCGTCCGGCAGGCACAGGATGACCGCGTCGGCGCTGTTGAGGGCTTCGCGCCGGGCCGTCACGTCCCGTCTCCGATCGCCCAGCAGTAACAGCGCCAGATCGTCGCGCGCCTCGAGACGCTCGCGGATCTCCAGCCCCGTGGTTCCGGCCTCGCCGTCGATGAAGATGGTGTGGGTCATGGCTTGCCTCTCGCCCGGCAGCCGGACGGAAAAAGGGCGCTCCGGTTTCCCGAAGCGCCCCTGAAATCCAAACCGCTTGAGACGGCTTAGCGCTTCGAGAACTGGAAGCTGCGGCGGGCCTTGGCGCGGCCGTACTTCTTGCGCTCGACGACGCGGCTGTCGCGGGTCAGGAAGCCGTGCGGCTTCAGGACCTTGCGCAGTTCTGGCTCATAGTGCGTCAGGGCGTGCGACAGGCCGTGGCGGATGGCGCCGGCCTGGCCCGACAGGCCCGAGCCCTCGACGGTGCAGACCACGTCGTACTGCGTCGTGCGGTCCGAGACGGTCAGCGGCTGGGCGACCATCATCTGCAGCACCGGACGCGCGAAATAGGCGTTCAGGTCCTTGCCGTTGACGGTGATCTTGCCCGATCCGCGCTTCACCCAGACGCGAGCGATGGCGTTCTTGCGCTTGCCGGTGGAATAGGCGCGGCCTTGGGCGTCCAGCTTCTGGACGGCGACGGGGGCCTCGGCCTCCGTGCCCATGCCCTTAAGGGCGTCGAAGCCGGTGGCGGCGGGCGCTTCGGTGGTGGCGTCGGTCATGCTCAGGCGCTCCGGACGTTCTTGGCCGACTTCGCCTTGAAGTCGATGGTTTCGGGCTTCTGGGCCTCGTGGTCGTGCGTGGCACCGGCGAACAGACGCAGGTGCGTCATCTGCTTGCGGGCCAGCGGGCTTTCCTTGGGCAGCATGCGCTCGACGGCCTTCTCCAGCACGCGCTCGGGGAAGCGGCCGCCCAGCACCTTGGCCGGGGTGGTTTCCTTCACGCCGCCCGGGTGCCCGGTGTGGCGGTAGTAGACCTTGTCGGTGTTCTTCTTGCCGGTGAACACCACCTTGTCGACGTTGGTCACGACGACGTAGTCGCCGCAGTCCACGTGCGGGGTGTAGGTCGGCAGGTGCTTGCCGCGCAGACGGTTGGCGATGAAGGTCGCGAGACGGCCCACCACGACGCCTTCGGCGTCGATGTGGATCCACTTCTTCTCGACCTCGGCCGGCTTCAGCGAAGCCGTGGTGCTCTTCAGCATGACGGAGGGTCCAGTGATCGGGATGCAGCCAGCCCGGTGGGGCCCGCCGACGGAAGGCGCGCTGATAGACCAAGACCCCGCCGGCGTCAACGCCATCTCAGGCAGCTATGTGCCGATAAAGAACGGAAAAAACACGGCATTTTGTGTACGGTATTAAATTACCGTGTCTGGTGCGGCATTCTGGTCGCCATCCCGCGCCCAGCTTTCATGGAAACGTGATGATCCCCGCCTCGCCGCGCGGCATAAGGCGCGCGACACGCGGAGTCCTCCATGCCCTTCGACCTGATCGACCGTCGCCAACTGATGGCCACCGGCGCCGCCGGCGTCGCCTTCTCCGGCCTGGCCGCCCACGCGCGCGCGCAGCAGACGGAAACCTACGTCAACGAGGTCGAGGGTTATGGTCCTCTGGTGAAGGACCCCAACGGCGTGCTCGATCTGCCGGCGGGTTTCACCTACGAGGTCGTGTCCCAGGCGGGCGACACCATGGACGACGGCCTGTTCATGCCCGGCCAACCGGACGGAATGGGCTGCTTCCCCCTGTCGGACCGGGAAGTGGCCCTGGTTTGCAACCACGAGCTTCGCGGGACCAGCGCCCTGCACCGCAACCTGGGGCCCGGCGGCTTTCATCAGGAACGCCTGCACCTGCTGACGGCCGACCGCGCCTACGACACCTACAAGGACGGCCGCGTCCTGCCGGGCGGCACGACCACGACCGTCTATGACCTGAAGACCCGGAAGGTCATCCGCCGCCATCTGTCGCTGGCGGGCACGTCGACCAACTGCTGCGGCGGCGTGACGCCCTGGGGCAGCTGGCTGACCTGCGAGGAGACGGTTGAGACGCCGGCCGACGCCGACGTCGCCAAACCGCACGGATTCGTCTTCGAGGTTCCGGCCACGGCACCGGGATTGGTCGACCCCGTCCCGCTGAAGGCCATGGGGCGGTTCGATCACGAAGCCGTCTGCATCGACCCCCGTTCGGGCATCGTCTATCTGACAGAGGATCAGACCGACGGCCTGTTCTACCGCTTCATCCCTGACGTGCCGGGCGAGCTGGTCGAAGGCGGCAAGCTGCAGGCCATGGTCGTGCGCGGCGCGACCGACACCCGCAACCACGACGCCCGCACCTGGGCCGTCGGCGACTGGGTCCAGGTCGACTGGATCGACATGGACGACGTCGAATCTCCCGCCGGCGACCTGCGTCTGCGCGGCCATGCGGCCGGGGCCGCCCTGGTGGCCCGGGGCGAAGGCATCTGGTGGGGCAAGGACGAGCTCTACATGACCGCCACGACGGGCGGTCCGCTGAAGCGCGGTCAGGTCCTGCGCTATGTGCCCTCGCCGGACGAAGGCAAGCGCGGCGAGCGCCGTCGTCCCGGCCGGTTGCAGCTGTTCGTCGAAAGCGCCGACGAAAAGACGATGAACATGGCCGACAACATCACGATCGCGCCGTGGGGCCACCTGATCCTGTGCGAGGACAACTACTCGGAGACGACCCGCAATCACCTCAAAGGCGTGACGCCCGAGGGCAAGGTCTACGCGATTGCGCGCAACGTCTTCCGCGGCAACTCCGAGTTCGCCGGTGCCTGTTTCGCACCGGATCAGACCCTGTTCGTGAACATCATGTACCCGGGCCTGACCTTGGCCATTCGGGGCCCTTGGGAGTCGGTGCGGGGCTGATCAGCCCCGCGGCCCTGAACTGAACAACCGCGGCTGGGACCTGCGGACCAGCCACAGGTTCCAGGTCGCGACGCCGAGGACGATGGCTGCCCCCGCCTGGTGCAGCACGCCCAGCCCGATCGGCACGGTGTGAACCAGCGTCAGCACGCCGACGACGGCCTGCAGGCCGATCACGCCCAGCAGGACGAAGGCCACCGCGCCCAACCCTTCGGCCAGCCGCCAGCGCCAGGCCTGCACGGCATAGACGATCGCGCCGATCAGCAGGCCGTAGGCCACGATCCGGTGGTTGAACTGGACCAGTCCCTGATCGTGCAGGAAGGCCAGGCCGCCCTGCCCCCAGTCGACCGGTGGAAACACCGCGCCGTTCATCATCGGCCAGTCGGTGTAGACCAGCCCGGCCTTGCCGCCCGCGACCAGACCGCCCAGCAGGCACTGCAGGAACACCGCGGCCAGCAGGAGCGCGGCTCCGCGGCTCCAGCCGACGGGCGATCGGGAGGTCTCCTCACCGAACAAGGCTTCCAGGCCCGTCCAGATCAAGCCGGCGAAGATGAGCAGGGCGAGCCCCAGATGGGTCGCCAGACGCTCCGGCGCGACGTCGACGCGCTCGGACAGGCCGGAGGACACCATCCACCATCCGATGAGCCCTTGCAGGCCGCCCAGACCCAGCAGGATCGCGCATCGCCAGAGCAGTCGGCGCGGCAGGCGACGCAGGGCGATGAAAACAACGAACGGAACGGCGAAGGCGACACCAATGAAGCGGCCCAGCTGGCGGTGAATCCACTCCCACCAGAAGATGCCCTGGAACTCGGACAGGCTCATACCGGCGTTGACCTGCTGATACTGCGGAATTTCCTGATACTTGCGGAAGGCCTCGAGCCAGTCCGCCTCGTTCATCGGCGGCAGGGCACCCATGATCGGCTTCCACTCGGTGATCGAGAGGCCGGATCCGGTCAGCCGGGTGATTCCCCCGACCACGACCATGGCGAAGACCAGCGCCGCCACGGAGAACAGCCAGATGGCCACCGCGGGCGCGCGGTCCGGCGTGAAAATTCGGTTCATTCGACGCTCGACGTCCGTCACTGTACAAGGCGGTCCGCCCGGCAGGCGACCCGACCCGGAGCGGTATGCCCGCCCTTTGGGGCGAGCGCGAGTCGCCGGGCGTCATGTCGCAGAAGGATCGGCCCGCGTGCAGCATCTGGATGTCATCGTCGCCCTGCTGGCCGTCGTCGCCCTTGCGGTGGTCGCCGACCAGCTGGCGGGGCGCCGCAGCCTCGATCAGGCCCTGCTGGCCGGCGGCGTCGGTGCCGTGTGCGGGGCCTTTCTGCACGTGCGCGTCTTTGCGCTCGGCTCGATGGATGGCTGGAGCTGGGTGGGGTGGAGCCTGATCGGCGCGATCCTGTGCCTGGTGGCCCACTTCCTGTTCCGCGGAAAGCGCTGATGCCGCCCCGCGCCAGACGCACCGTCGCGGCACTGGGCATCGTGATTTTCCTGGGCGTCTACGTCTGGGCGGCGATCTTCGTCGCCGACCGCCTGCCTGACGCGGCGTGGATCGACGCCCTCTACTTCATCGTGGTCGGAACCGCCTGGGGCGTGCCCCTGCTCCCGCTGCTGAAGTGGGCCGAGGGCGGCCGAAAGGATTGAACCGGGAGACTGCGCGAGTCCCTGGTGCGGTGATCTTCCAGCAGTCGGGGACGGGTCAAGGGAAGATGGTCGGAGCGACAGGATTCGAACCTGCGACCCCTTGACCCCCAGTCAAGTGCGCTACCAGGCTGCGCCACGCTCCGAGAGGCGCTCCCTATAGACGGGGCCGCGCCAACCGCAAACCCCGATCCGAAGGAAAAAACCTCAGGCAGAAAGGGCCCGGTCCATCCGCGCCCGCGCCGCCTCGACGCGAGCAAGGGCGACGCGCAGGATCGACAGGTTGGGCGGCGTCGCGGCCGGGGACGCCGAGGTCGGCCCGACGTCGAACTCCGGCAGATCGGCACCCGCCACGGCCTTGAGTCCCCGGGTCTTGTGCAACTTCTGCACGCCCCGGATGGTCATGCCTTCCTCGTGCAGCAACCGCTTCAGTCCTCGCAGGACCACGAGGTCCTGCGGCCGGTAGAAGCGCCGCCCGCCTGCCCGCTTCAGCGGCGTGACGAAAGGAAACTTGGTCTCCCAGAAGCGCAGGACGTGCTGCGGCACACCCACGTCCTCGGCGGCCTCGGAAATGGTGCGGAAGGCGTCCGGCGCCTTGGCCATGATCAGACCGCCAGGTGGGCGTCGTGGACCCGGCTCTTCATGATCTGTGAGGCCCTGAAGCTGATGACCCGGCGCGGGTTGATCGCCGCCGGAACCCCCGTCTTGGGGTTGCGCCCCATGCGGGCGCGCTTGTCGCGAACCTGGAAGACGCCAAATCCCGACAGCTTGACCGTTTCGCCGCGTTCCAGCGCTTCGACGATCAGGTCCAGGGTGCGCTCGACCAGCTGGGCGCATTCAGCCCGCGACAGGCCCACGGCATCGTGGACGGCGTCGCACAGGTCCGCGCGCGTGACGGTCTCAGGCGTGGACATCTTCCCTCCCTCGGCCCTTCAGTTCCGCGGACATAAAGAGCCATGCGGACTTAATTTAAAAGACCAATCTTCGTTTCAGAGGCGAAACGCGCAGGCACCCCAGGTCAGTCCGCCACCCATCGCCTCCAGCAGCACCAGGTCGCCCCGCTTGATACGTCCGTCCTGGATCGCCGCGTCCAGCGCCAGCGGAATCGAGGCCGCGGAGGTGTTGGCATGATCGGCAACCGTCGAGACAACCTTGTCCTCGTCCAGCCCGAGACGCTCGCCCACGCCGCGGATGATGCGCTGGTTAGCCTGGTGCGGCACGAACCAGTCGACGTCCGACACCGCGATCCCGGCGGCCGCGGCGGCCGAGGTGACTGCTTCGGCAATGTTGACCACTGCGTGCCGGAAGACCTGATTGCCCGCCATCCGGAGGTGGCCGACCGTCCCGGTCGTCGAAGGTCCCCCGTCGACGTAGAGAAGGTCCGTCTTGGTTCCGTCGCTGCGGAGCGAGAAGCCGAGGATACCGCGATCGGCGGAGGTCCCCTCCCCCTCCATCGGCTCCAGCACGACCGCGCCTGCCCCGTCCCCGAACAGGACGCAGGTGGACCGGTCGGTCCAGTCCATCAGCTTGGACATCTCCTCGGCGCCGATCACGAGGGCGCATTTCGCATGACCGCGCGCCACGAATCCGTCGGCGACGCTGATCGCGTAAACGAAGCCGGTGCAGACGGCCTGAACGTCGAAGGCGATGCAGACCGGCGCTCCGAGCTTGCGCTGGACGATCGAGGCTGTGGCCGGGAACGTCATGTCCGGCGTCGTGGTCGCCACGATGATCAGGTCCACGTCGGCGGGCGACTTGCCGGCCGCGGCCAGCGCCTTGCGGGCAGCCTCGACGGCCAGATCGCTGGTTGGCTGGTCGTCGCGCGCACGGTGGCGCTGACGGATGCCCGTGCGCTCCTGAATCCACTCGTCGGAAGTGTCGACGATTTCCGACAGCTCCGCGTTGGTCACGATCCGCTCGGGCAGATAAGCACCGACGCCGGTCACGGCGCTTCGGAGTACGGTCACCGGGGGGACTCCTGACCGGTTTCGGGAACGGCAACGGGCTCGGCGAGCACCGCCGTCAGGCGGGTCAGGTTCTGCCCGACCTTCTCCAGATAGTCGCTGCGCGCCAGATCGACAGCGATGCGGACTGCATTGGAGAACCCCTTGGCGTCGGCACCGCCATGGCTCTTCACCACGATGCCGTTCAGGCCCAGCAACGGACCGCCGTTGATGGCGCTGGGGTCGATGCGCTGGCGCATCCGCTTTAACGCCGGCAGAGCCAGCAGCGCGCCCGTGCGGGCCATGACGCCCGAGGTCAGGGCGCCCTTGAACTGGGCGAAGATGTAGCGCGCCACGCCCTCGGCCGTCTTCAGCGCGATGTTGCCCGTGAAGCCGTCGGTGACGACCACGTCGACCGTGCCCTTGGCGATGTCGTCGCCTTCGACGAATCCTTTGTAGGCCAGGCCGAAGCCGCCCTCGCGCAACAGCCGCGCGGCCTCGCGCACCGACTCGTGGCCCTTCATGTCCTCGGATCCGACATTCAGGATGCCGACTGTCGGGCGCTTCACCCCGTGAACGGCACCGACGAAGGCTTCCCCCATGATGGCGAACTCGACCAGTTGTTCGGCGTCGCTCTCGACGTTGGCGCCGACGTCCAGAACGGCGGTGATCCCGCCCTTCATGTTGGGCCAGCTGGCGACGATCGCCGGTCGCTCCAGTCCGTGGGCCGACATGCGCAGGATCAGTTTGGAGATGGCCATCAACGCGCCGGTGTTACCGGCCGAGACGACCGCCATGGCCTCGCCGGTCTTCACCGCCTCGACGGCGTTCCACAGGCTGGAGCCCTTGCCGCGGCGCATGGCCTGGGCGGGCTTTTCGTCCATGGCGATGACCTTGTCCGCGTGGCGCACCTCGACCGCGCCGGCGGCGTCCCCGACCTTGTCGAGCTCGGCCCGGATCGCGGCCTCGTCGCCGTGCAGCAGAAAGCGCACGTCCACCCCGGGGTGGCGCCGACGCCAGGCGACGATCGCCGGCACAGTCACCGGGGGTCCGTGATCTCCGCCCATGGCGTCGACGGAAATGGTCAAAGAATCAGGCAAGCCTGAAGCCTCCTTCGGCCCGGGTCCGGCGCGGGCGGCGGACGATAGCGGCGCGCCCGCGGTATGCAAGCGCACGACGCAAGGTCAAGTTTCCGACGTGTCGCCGCCGGTCTTCAATCCCTTGAGCACGGCGAATGGCGAAATCTCGGCGCTTTCCTCGGGCGGCACGAACTCCGCGCCCGGCGCGCGCGGGAACGGGTCGAGCGCCAGACCCAGTTGCTCGACGGCATGGTATCCCAGATCGATCTGGCCGTTCTCGATCAGGTCCGGCGCGTCGTCGTCCAGCGACACCTCGACCTCCCCGTCGACGGCTTCGGCCGCCTCCACGAGACTGACAGAGAAGGTTTGGTCGATGATGGCCGGCAGGGGCGCCAGAGTCAGGCCGCAGCTTTGGGTGACCTGGGCCCGCACCCTGCCCTTCAGGGTCCAGCCGAGCATCGACGGCGAAAGGCTCAGATCGGCCGAAAAGGCGTCGATGGCGACCAGATCCAGCCACTTGGCCAGAGCCCGGCGTTCCCCTTCGTCGGCCTCGAATTCGCGGGTCACGCCCGCGCCGATCTGGTTGAGTCGGATCGGCCGGCTGAACGGATGTTGAAGGCTCATCGGGTCACCTCCGGCCATGCCGGTCCGCGGATCAGTCCGGCCAGGTCCTGCGCCGCCAGTCTCCGGCGAGCTTCAGCAGCATAGACCGCCAGGGCGTCTCCGGTACCGGCAGGCGCCTCCGGCCCCACGTTGCGGCCCAGCGCGGAGGCCAGCCCCGTGCTGTCTCCATTCTTGAGGCCGGGTTCATAGGCCGACATGCGGCCGTACACCTGCTCGCTGAGCTTGCGCATCTTCTTGGCGACCGAGAGATCGCCGACGCCCAGCTCACGCAGATCGTTGTCCAGAGCCGACACGAACACGTCGAACAGATTCTGGGCGAGGTCGCGGCCGTCGCCGCCCTCTTCCTGCAGCCGCAGGATCAGCAACTGGACGTGAAGCACATAAAGCTCGAATCGCGCATCGATGCGGTCCGCAACCCCGAGGTCGGCATAGAAGCGCGGATCGCGCGCCTGGGCCACGGCGTGGGCATACAACCGGTCGGCCGCGTCGGGTCGGCTTTTCAGCCCGAGAAGTCTCTTCAGCATGGTCGGCGGCCCCTTTTCCGCCGCGGCGTTGAACTAGGACGGCGCACGGGCTAGGTCAAAGCCTGCAATTCTGCTGATGGGCGTTTCATGTACCGCATCCTGACCGCTTCGGCCCTTGGGGCCCTCGCCCTGACCGGCGCCGCGTGCGCCCCCGTGATCGGCAGCCACGGCTACCAGGCGCTTGAAGCCGCGCCGGCGGACGTGGCCGTCGGCACGGACACCAAGACCAGTGTTCGCGACCGGCTGGGGACGCCCTCAGCCACCTCGCTCTTCGAGGGCGGCGACATCTGGTACTACATCAGCCAGACGACCGAGAAGTACACCTTCAACCTGCCGCAGGTGTCGCAGCGTTCGGTGACAGAGATTGTCTTCGAGGGCGAGCAGGTCGCCTCGGTCCGCACGCTGGGCCTGGAAGACGGGCGCGAAGTGGCGATGAACCGCAACGAGACGCCGACCCGTGGCCGCGAACTGACGATCCTCGAGCAGCTGCTCGGCAACGTGGGCCGCGGCCAGTTGCCTCGCACGGACGAGGACGCCCCGGGCCAGCGCCGCCCCGACTAGGACAGGAGACGACGGGGTTTCCTGCCGCAGGACCCGTTCAATACCGGCGACGCAAAAGAAAGACCCCGGAGATCGCTCTCCGGGGTCCTTTTCATTCGGCTGACGCCGGATCAGACGATCTTGCCGCTCGCCAGCACCGCCAGCAGAAGCAGGGCGACGATGTTGGTGATCTTGATCATCGGGTTCACCGCCGGGCCGGAGGTGTCCTTGTAGGGATCGCCCACAGTGTCGCCGGTGACCGCGGCCTTGTGGGCCTCGGATCCCTTGCCGTGCAGGACGCCGTTCGAGTCGGTGAAGCCTTCCTCGATCACCTTCTTGGCGTTGTCCCACGCCCCTCCGCCCGAGGTCATCGAGATGGCCACGAACAGGCCGGTCACGATCACACCCATCAGCATGGCACCGAGAGCCGCGAAGGCGGTGGCCTTGTCCGAAATCGCCAGAACGGCGACGAACAGGACGATCGGCGACAGCACCGGCAGCAGGGACGGCACGATCATTTCCTTGATCGCGGCCCTGGTCAGGATGTCGACGGCACGGCCGTACTCCGGCTTGACCTCATAGGTCATGATGCCGGGGTTCTCGCGGAACTGGCGACGCACCTCGGCGACCACCGATTCGGCCGCGCGTCCCACCGCCATCATCGACATGCCGCCGAACAGGAAGGGCAGCAGTCCCCCGAACAGCAGACCGACGACCACGTACGGATTGGTCAGACCGAAGTCGATCGCGCCCATCCCGGCGAAGAAGGGATAGGCCTCGGCGTTGGACGCGAAGTAGTCGAGGTCAGAGGTGTACGCCGCAAAGAGCACCAGGGCACCGAGGCCGGCCGACCCGATGGCATAGCCCTTGGTCACAGCCTTGGTGGTGTTGCCCACGGCGTCCAGGGCGTCGGTCGAGTGACGCACGTCGGCCGGCAGGCCCGCCATCTCGGCGATGCCGCCAGCGTTGTCTGTCACCGGACCGAAGGCGTCCAGCGCCACGATCATCCCCGCCACGCCCAGCATGGTCGTGGTGGCGATGGCGATGCCGAACAGGCCCGCCAGCTGATAGCTGGCCACGATGCCGACGATGATCGTCAGCGCCGGCAGGGCGGTCGACTCCAGCGAGACGGCCAGACCCTGGATGACGTTGGTGCCGTGGCCCGAGACCGAGGCGTTGGCCACCGAGCGCACCGGGCGGAAGTTCGAGCCGGTGTAGTATTCGGTGATGACCACGATGGCCGCCGTCACGGCCAGGCCGACCAGACCGGACCAGAACAGGTTCATGGGCTCGATGACCCGCTCGCCCGCCTGACCGCCCAGGGCCGTCACCGGACCGCCGACCATCTGATCGACGACGAACCAGAGCGCCGCCACCGACAGCACGCCGGTGACGATCAGGCCTTGGTACAGCGCGCCCATGATGTTGTTGCTCTTGCCCAGCCGGACGAAGAACGAGCCGATGATCGAGGTCACGATGCAGACGCCGCAGATCGCCAGCGGCAGCAGCATCATCAGATCGACGTAGGGCTGGCCGCGGAAGAAGATGGCCGCCAGCACCATGGTGGCGACGGTGGTCACCGCATAGGTCTCGAACAGGTCGGCCGCCATGCCGGCGCAGTCACCGACGTTGTCGCCCACGTTGTCGGCGATGGTCGCGGCGTTGCGGGGATCGTCCTCGGGGATTCCCGCCTCGACCTTGCCAACCATGTCCCCGCCCACGTCGGCACCCTTTGTGAAGATGCCACCGCCCAGACGGGCGAAGATGGAAATCAGCGACGCGCCGAAGCCCAGGGCGACCAGACCGTCGATGACCTCGCGGCCCGTGCGCTCAAGGCCGAAGGCTTCGGTCAGCACGGCATAGTAGCCCGCGACGCCCAGCAGGGCACCGCCGGCCACGAACAGGCCGGTGATGGCGCCGGACCGGAAGGCGAGGTCCAGACCCTTGGACAGGCTTTCCGAGGCGGCCTGCGCGGTGCGCACGTTGGCCCGCACCGAGATCAGCATGCCCGCATAGCCGGCCGCACCCGAGAGCACGGCCCCGACGAGGAAGCCGATGGCGGCCCATTCGCCGATCAACAGCCAGGCGGCGATCAGGATCACCACGCCGACGATGCCGATGGTTGTGTACTGGCGCTTCAGATAGGCGGAGGCCCCTTCCTGGATCGCCGCGGCGATCTCGCGCATCTTGTCGCTTCCGGTCGAGGCTTTCAGAAGACTGGCGGTCTGGATGAGGCCGTAAAGCACTCCCAGCGCGCCTGCGGCTATGACCAGCCACAGATAGTTCGTCATGGCGTTTCCAAGTCCTGTGATGTCCAGAGCGCCCGGACCCTTGGCGCGGTGGGCCTTAGGGCCTCTTTCCGCCTTCCGGTCCCCCCGTGCGCGACGGACGCGAACGATGCGTCCCTGGGGAATTGCGGCGAAACCGTGCCATCCCGGGACGCAGGGCGCAAGGCGCGATGAACGGCGTTCAGGAGGCCCGGACGCCCGTCCGGCGGCGCGGCGACTGGCTGACGATCTCGACGCGGGAGATCTGCCGCGCGCCGGCGATGCGGGTCGAGGCCTGCATCAGGGCGGAGGCCATGGTGCGGGCGTCGAGGCGGGTCCAGTCGTCCGCCACGGTGAAGGGCGTGCGGTGGGCGGCGCGGACCAGGGCGTCGCGGAAAAAGGCGTCCTTGTTCCGGATCGCGGCGGCGTCGGCACCGCGAGCCAGGTGGAGGCGCAGCGTGACGAAGACGTAGTTGCGCAGGCGGCCGCCGGCGATCACGGGCAAGCCGACCCCGGCGATGCTGACGCTGGTGGCCTCCTCCTCGCCGTCGGCATGGGCGGGCGGGGCGAGGCCGAGAACGGCGGCGGCGGTCAGGAGGCTGCGACGGATCATCCGGATAGCTTGACCGCAGGCCGTTAGAAATCCGTTGCTTCAGCCATGGGTGAAGCCCGACCTCGCAATGGTCACCGCTACCCCGCCCCAACGGGCCGTCACGCCGCGCCCCCCCGCGAACCGTCCGAGCCGGGTCAGGCGCAGATGCAGCCGGTCCGCCTCGCGCCTCAGAGCCGCCTCGGCGGAGGCGGGCGCAGCAAAGGCGATCTCGTAGTCGTCACCGCCGGTGGCGAGGTCGACCAGAGCTCCCTCCGGATCGACGCGGCCCTGGAACCAGGCGTCGGCCGCCGCCGACAGGGGCAGCGGCTCAAGGTCCAGCTCGAGCGCCAGCCCGGACGCGGCGGCGATGCGGCCGATGTCGGCGATCAGGCCGTCGGAGACGTCGACCGAAGCGGTGGCGTGGGCCCGGATCGCCTCGACGAACTCCAGCCGCGGCGTCGGCCGGCGGTAGCGATCCGCAAGGGCCGCCACCCGCTCGGGCTCCAGGGACAGCCGGTCCTGCGCGGCCAGCAAACCCAGCTTGCCGTCGCCGATCGTGCCGGTGACGAACAGCAGATCCCCGGCCCGGGCCCCGGCGCGGGACACCGCCCTGCCCTTCGGCGTCCAGCCCAGCAAGGTCGCGGAGAAGCTCAGCGGCCCCGGCGTCGACACCGTGTCGCCTCCCATCAGGGCGATGCCGAAGGCCTTCTGATCGGCCCTCAGGCCGTCGGCGAAGGCCATGCGCTCGGGCCAGCCGCAGCGCGGCGACCAGGCGCAGGTCAGCAGATAGCCGAACGGCTCGGCCCCCTTTGCGGCCAGGTCCGACAGGTTCACGCGGAGCAGCTTCTGCGCCACGGTCTCCAGCGGGTCGTCGGGCAGGAAGTGCACGCCCTCGACGATCGCGTCCTGGGTCAGGACCAGATCGAACCCCGGCCGCGAGGGCAGCACGGCCACGTCGTCGATCAGGCCGCGCGCATATTCAGGGTGGGCCAGCGGCCTGAGGAGCCGCTCGATGGTTTCGAACTCGCCGGCGACGTCAATCGCGGGCATCGCGAGCCACGCCGTCGAGGGCGGCGTTGACGAACTTCGCCTCGGCCTCGTCGAAGAAGGCCTTGGCCAGTTCGACGTACTCATCGATCACGATCTCGCGCGGCACGTCGCGCTTCTCGCGCAGTTCCCATGCGCCGGCGCGCAGTAGGGCGCGGACGGTTGAATCCAGCCGCTCCAGCTTCCAGCCGCTGGCCAGGCGACGGGTGACCGCCGCGTCGATGTCGGATTGTCCGGACACGACGCCACGCAGCAGGTCGGCGAACCAAGCCTCGTCCGCCTCGGCCAGGGTCATGCCCTCGATATCGCGATCGAAGCGGTGGCGGGTGAACTCGTCGATGACGGTCTCGACCCCCTCCCCGGCCAGTTCCATCTGGTAGAGCGCCTGCACGGCGGCGAGACGCGCGACGGTGCGCGCGCGCCGCTGGCGGCCGGTCAGGCCCTTCTCGGCCTTGACCTTCTCCGCCTCTTCCAGCTGGGCGATTACGGCCGACAGGCTGTTGGGTTCGTTCATCCGTTCAGTCCCACGCGCAGCCGCTTCCTCAGGTCGATCAGGTCCAGACAGGCGCGGGCGGCGAAGCCACCCTTGTCGCCCTCACTGCGCCGGGCACGCGCCCAGGCCTGGTCCTCGTCCTCGGTCGTCAGCACGCCGTTGCCGATCGCGACCCCCTTCAGGCCGAGGTTCATGATGCCCGCCGCCGACTGATCAGCCACGATCTCGAAATGATAGGTCTCGCCCCGGATCACGGTTCCCAGCGCAACGTAGCCGTCATAGCGGGGCGCCGTCGGATAGCGGCCCGCCTCCTCGGCCAGGGCGATGGCGGGGGGGATTTCCAGCGCGCCGGGCACGGTGATCACGTCATACGCGACGCCACGCGCGCGAAGGGCGTCGGTCGCCCCGTCCAGCAGGGCGTCGGCCAGGTCGTCATAGAAGCGCGCCTCGACCACGAGGACGCGCAGGGGTTCGCTTACGATCGGTCTTCTCCGTCCATGTCGCGCCAGCCGACGATGCGCAGGCCGTAGCCTTCCAGCGCGGTGGGATTGGGGCGGGTGGAGCTCATCACCACCATGTCCCGCACGCCGAGGTCCAGCAGGATCTGGGCCCCGACGCCATAGTTCCTCAGCGAGCGCTCGACCGCCTTCGGCTTCTCGACGTTGGCCAGGCGTTCGGCCAGACCCTGCAGTTCCGGATCGCGCAGGAAGACCATCACGGCGGGGCCGGCGTGGCCGCTCAGCGCCTTCATGGCCTGGGGCACATAGTTCTGGCGCGCCTCGACGTGGCCGAGGATGTCGGCGGCGAAGTCGACCTGGTGCATGCGCACCAGCGTCGGTTTGCCGGGCTCGATATCGCCCTTGAGCAGGGCGATGTGCTCGGTGCCCTCGATGCCGTTGCGGTACAGCATCAGGCGGAACGGCCCGCCGTGGACGCTCTCGAAGGGGGTGTCCATGACCCGCTCGACGAAGCGCTCGGTACGGCGGCGATAGGCGATCAGGTCGGCGATCGTGCCGATCTTCAGACCGTGCAGCTGGGCGAAGGCGACCAGATCCGGCATCCGGGCCATGGTGCCGTCGTCGTTCATGATCTCGCAGATCACGCCGGCGGGAGTCAGGCCGGCCATGCGGCTGATGTCGACGGCCGCCTCGGTGTGGCCGGTCCGGACCAGCACGCCACCGTCACGCGCGACCAGCGGGAAGACATGGCCGGGGGTGACGATGTCGTCGGGGCCCTTGGTCGGATCAGAGGCCACCTGAACCGTGCGCGCGCGGTCGGCCGCGCTGATGCCGGTCGTGACCCCCTCCTTCGCCTCGATCGAGACGGTGAAGGCCGTGCCCATGCTCTCGCGGTTCTCGGCCGACATCGGCGGGAGGCGCAGCTGGCGCGCGCGATCCGCGGTGATGGCCAGACAGATCAGGCCGCGGGCATGCCGCGCCATGAAGTTGATCTGGTCCGGCGTGGCGAACTGGGCCGGGATGATGACGTCGCCCTCGTTCTCCCGGTCCTCGGCGTCCACGAGGATGTAGGGCCGCCCGTTGCGGGCGTCCTCCAGAATGTCGTCGATGGGGCTGATGGGGCTGTCGTTCACGTGGGCGGCCAGGGGCGAAGTCATCACGCGGTCTCCTGCCACCGCGCGAGGTATCGCGCCAGCATGTCGATCTCCAGATTGACCCGATCGCCCGGATTCAGGCCGCCCAGCGTGGTGTGGTCCCAGGTGTGCGGGATCAGGTTGACGCCGAAGCGCTTCCCTTCGACCTCGTTGACGGTCAGGGACACGCCGTCGACCGTGATCGAGCCCTTGGCCGCGATGTATCGGTGGAGCGGCGCAGGGGCCTCGAAGGTCACGCGGTGTGATCCGCCTTCCGGCGTCACGGCCACGACCGTGCCGACGCCATCGACGTGCCCCGAGACGACGTGACCGCCCATCTCGTCGCCCAGCCGCGCCGCGCGCTCCAGATTAACGCGGTCGCCCTCGGCCCAGTCGCCCAGCGTGGTCTTCGACAAGGTCTCGTTCGAAACCTCGACGGCGAACCAGCCCTGACCTTTCTCGACCACGGTCAGGCAGCAGCCCGCATGGCTGACCGAGGCGCCCAGATCGATGCCGGACACGTCCCACGCGGTCTCGATTTCATAGCGACGGTCGCGATCGGTCGGCGAAACCGCGCGCACCCGGCCGACGTCGGTGACGATGCCGGTGAACATCAGAGACCCGGACTCAAAAAACAGGGTCCGGACAGTCCGGAGAGTCCGGATCCCGTCATCGCAGCGCCTCGTACCGTTCCCACAGGTCGTCGCCCACGGACTGGACGTCGAGGCGACGGAACTTGGGGGCGTCCGCCAGCTTTGCAAGCGCCAGGGCCGCGACGCAGGGCCGCCCGTCGCCACCAAGAATGATGGGGGCGCGATACCATTCAAGCATGTCGACCCGCCCTGCCCGCAGGAACGACGCGGCGACCTGACCTCCACCTTCGACGACGACGCTGCCAATATGTCGCCGCAGCAACGCCTCCAGAACGGAGCCGACTGCAGGTCGCCCGGTCTCGTCGGCTGCCACTTTCTCCACCTCCGCCGTCCCGATGGGCTTGGGCTCGGCGGTCGTCAGGATCAGTGTCCCCTCTCGGGCGACCTTGGCCGTCGGCGGCGTACGAAGCCGGCTGTCCAGAACCACCCTGAGAGGTTGGCCCGGGACCTCCGGCTTTAGGCGATCGTTCCACGGGTTGCGGAACGTCAGGTCCGGATCATCCGTCAGGACGGTTTCGACGCCGACAAGAATGGCTCCGAAGTGGTCCCTGAGCCAGTGCCCCCGCTCCCGCGCAAGCTCACCCGTGATCCATTTGCTCTCACCGCTCGGCGTGGCGATCCGGCCGTCGAGCGACGTCGCCATCTTGAGCAGGACGCGAACTTCGGTCGGCGGCGGCCCGATGACGACAGGCGGGCGCATCAGCCCTCGTCCAGCCCCTCGTCGCCGAGGAAGCGGGCGAAGTCGCCCGTGTGGCGGAAGTCCTTGTAGACCGAGGCGTAGCGGACGTAGGCGACCTCATCGACGCCCTTCAGCGCCTTCATGATGAAGTCGCCGACGGTCGAGGACGGGATCTCGGTCTCGCCGAGGCTCTCCAGCTGGCGCGTGATGCGGCTGACCAGTTGCTCGACCTGTTCGGGCTGCACCGGCCGCTTTCGCAGGGCGATGCGCAGGGACCGCTCCAGCTTGTCGCGGTCGAACGGCGTGCGGCGGCCGTTGCGCTTCAGGATCATCAGCTCGCGCAGCTGCACGCGCTCGAAGGTGGTGAACCGCCCCTCACACGACGGGCACGACCGACGGCGCCGGATGGCCGCGCCGTCGTCGGACGGCCGGCTGTCCTTCACCTGGGTGTCGGGGTTGCCGCAGAAAGGGCACTTCATCGTCAGGTCATCCGTAGATCGGGAAGCGCGCGGTCAGGGCCCGCACCTCGCCGGCGACGCGCTGCGACACCGCCGGATCGGCCTCGTCGCCGCCCTTCATCGAGTCCACCACGTCGGCGATCCAGTGGCCGACCTGCTGGAACTCGGCCTCGCCGAAGCCGCGGGTGGTGCCCGCCGGGGTGCCCAGACGGACGCCCGAGGTGACGGTGAACGGCGCGGTGTCGAACGGCACGCCGTTCTTGTTGCAGGTCATCAGGGCGTGCTCGAGCTGCAGCTCGGTGGCCTTGCCGGTCACGCCCTTGGGCCGCAGGTCGACCAGCACGATGTGGCTGTCGGTGCCGCCCGAGACGACCGCCAGGCCGCGCTCGATCAGGACGGCAGCCAGGGCGCGGGCATTGGTCACGACCTGCTGCGCATAGGCCTTGAACTCCGGTTTCAGCGCCTCGCCGAAGGCCACGGCCTTGGCGGCGATGACGTGCTCCAGCGGCCCGCCCTGCAGGCCGGGGAAGACCGCCGAGTTGATCTTCTTGCCCAGCTCCACGTCGTTGGACAGGATCATGCCGCCGCGCGGGCCGCGCAGGGTCTTGTGCGTCGTCGTGGTGCAGACGTGGGCGTGGGGGATGGGGCTGTCGTAGGCGCCACCGGCGATCAGGCCGGCGTAGTGGGCCATGTCGACCATCAGATACGCGCCCACCTCGTCGGCAATCTCGCGGAAGCGTTTGAAGTCGATCTGGCGCGAATAGGCCGAGGCACCGGCGATGATCAGCTTGGGCTTCTCGGCCCGGGCCATCTCGGCGACGTGGTCGTAGTCGATCAGGTTGTCGTCCTCGCGCACCTTGTAGGTCACCGGCCGGAACCACTTGCCCGACTGATTGGCCGGGCTGCCGTGGGTCAGGTGCCCGCCGCAGGCCAGGTCCATGCCCAGGAAGACGTCGCCGGGCTGCAGCAGCGACATGAACACCGCCTGGTTGGCCTGGGCACCCGAGTGCGGCTGCACGTTGGCGAAGGCGCAGCCGAACAGCTCCTTCGCGCGGTTCCGGGCCAGATCCTCGGTGACGTCGACGAACTCGCAGCCGCCGTAGTAGCGCCGGCCCGGATAGCCCTCGGCGTATTTGTTGGTCAGGACCGAGCCCTGCGCCTGCAGCACCGCCTTCGAGACGATGTTCTCGGACGCGATCAGCTCGATCTGTTCCTGCTGGCGGCCCAGCTCGCCCTGGATTCCCTTGAAGATCTCCGGATCGGCGGCGGCCAGATCGGTCGAGAAGAAGGCGTCGCGGGCGGAGGCGGTCACGGGCGGGATCCTGGGGAGAAATCGACGGTCAGGCTTTCTAGGCCCGGCCGCCGTTCACCACAACATCTTGCGCCTGCGCGGGATCAGAGGCCCAGTTTGGCCTTCAGGATCTCGTTCACCGCGGCCGGATTGGCCTTGCCGCCCGTGGCCTTCATGACCTGGCCGACGAACCAGCCGATGGCCTGGGGCTTTTCGGCGACGGCGGCGGCCTTGTCGGGGTTGGCGGCGATGATGTCGCCGACGGCCTTTTCGATGGCGCCGGTGTCGGTGACCTGCTTCAGGCCGCGCGCCTCGACCACCTCGGCGGGCGAGCCCTCGCCGTTCCAGACATAGTCAAAGACTTGCTTGGCGATCTTCGACGAGATCACGTTCGTCTCGATCAGCTCGACCAGCTGGGCCACGTGGGCCGCCGGCAGGGTGTTCTCCGAGAAGTCGCGGCCGTCGGCGGCGAGGCGGGCCGACAGCTCGTTCGTCACCCAGTTGGCCACCAGCTTGGCGTCCCGGCCGGCGGCGGCCTGTTCGAAATAGTCGGCCTTGGCCTGTTCCGAGATCAGAACCCCGGCGTCGTACTGGGACAGGCCGTACTGGCTCATGAAGCGCCGGCGCTTGTCGTCGGGCAGTTCGGGCAGGGACGCGCGGATCTCGTCGATCCAGGCCTGTTCGATCCGCAGCGGCAGCAGGTCGGGATCGGGGAAGTAGCGATAGTCCATCGCCTCCTCCTTGGACCGCATGGAGCGCGTCTCGCCCGCCGTCGGGTCGTAGAGGCGGGTCTCCTGGTCGATCTTGCCGCCGTCCTCGAGGATCTCGATCTGGCGGCGCGCCTCGTAATTAATCGCTTGAGAAATGAAGCGGAACGAGTTGACGTTCTTGATCTCGCAGCGCGTGCCGAGGTGGGAGAAGTCGCCCGTGGCCTTGAACCGGTCGTAGCCGCCCTCGCGGCACACCGAGACGTTCACGTCGGCGCGCAGGTTGCCCTTCTCCATGTCGCCGTCGCAGGTGCCGAGATAGATCAGGATGGTCCGGATCTTCTTGACGTAGGCGACGGCTTCTTCGGGGGAACGGATGTCGGGGCGCGAGACGATCTCCATCAGGGCCGTGCCGGCGCGGTTCAGATCGACGTAGCTCTCGGTGGGCGACAGGTCGTGGATCAGCTTGCCGGCGTCCTGCTCCAGATGCAGGCGCTCGATGCCGACATTGAAGAAGCTGCCGTCCTCGGCCTCCACCTCGACCACACCCTCGCCGACGATGGGGTGGTACAGCTGGCTGATCTGATAGCCGGTCGGCAGGTCGGGATAGAAATAGTTCTTCCGGTCGAACTGGCTGAAGGTGTTGATCTTCGCCCGCAGGCCGAGGCCGGTCCGCACCGCCTGCTCGACGCAGAAGCGGTTGAGCACGGGCAGCATGCCGGGGAAGCCGGCGTCCACCAGCGACACCTGCTCGTTGGGGCCCGCGCCGAAGCCGACGGCGGCGCCCGAGAACAGCTTGGAGTTCGACGCCACCTGGGCGTGGATCTCCAGCCCCATGACGATTTCCCAGGCCCCGGTGCGGCCCTGGATGAGTTTCGATCTGGCGACGGCGTCAGTCATGCGGCGTGTCTATTTCGTCCGCCATCATGGGGGAAGTACCCCCGGACGTTCTCCGCCGGGTTTTCAGCCAAGGCCGCATCAACAGGACGCCGACGCCGCCGACGGTCAGCCCAAGCAAGGCGCTCATGGCGAGCGTGGCCGGACGGCCCTGCAGCCCAAGCCCGGCATCGGGCCAGGAGGTCAGCACGAGCCACCAGGTGGACGGCACATAGACGATTGCCGCGAAGACCATGACCCCGCCGACCATGCCGCACAGGCTTCGGAACGCGGTGCCGAAACGGCCGGGCGATTGGGTCGCCTCCGCGCGCAGATTCAGTTCGAGCCGCCATGAGAGAAGTATCGCCAGGCACATGGATCCGGCAGCCAGGCCCCATTGCGCGAGGGGGGCCTCTTCCGCCGTCGGATGTCCGAATGCGGCCATGACCCCGATCAAGGCGGCGATCGGAATGGTCAGCGAATAGATCAGAACCGAGACGCGCCTGACCACGGTGCGGAGCGCAGGACGGGCAATTGCTGCGGCGGACATGGCGGCATGTTCGCCACGACGGCGCTCACTTGTCACGCGCATCGTCTTGAGCCCGTCGCACATCCGCGCTCATTCTTGTCGCCATCATCGGGAGACCATCATGACCAAGATCGCCGCCGCCTTCGCCGCCGTCGCCCTTCTGGCCGGGGCCGCGCCCGCCGCCCAGGCCCTGCCGGCCGTCCCCGCCGTGCAGGACGCCAAGCCGAACATCGGCTGGACCATCGGCGAACTGCTGGAGAACGAGAAGTCCGCCGCCGTGCTGGAGAAGCATGTCCCGGGGATCAGCGATCATCCGGCGCGCCCGCAGTTCGAGGGCATGACGCTGGAGCAGGTCGTGCCGCTGTCCAACGGCGAGCTGACCCAGGAGATGATCGACGCCATCGATGCCGATCTGAAGGCCCTGCCGGCCGACTGATCAGCCGGTGACGACCGAGGGGGCCTGCCGATCCAGCAGCCCCCCGACGTCGGCGAAGTCGCGCGACGCCGTCGACAGGGCGTCGAGGTCCGACGTCGGATCGGCGTCGGCGCGGTCGGGCGGCAGGTAGGTCTCCAGATAGACCCGCAGCGTCGCACCGGACGACCCGGTGCCCGACAGGCGGTAGGTGATCCGCGCGTCGGGGGTCAGCAGAACCCGCACGCCCTGGGCCCGCGCGCCCGATCCGTCGACCGGATCGACGTAGGCGAAATCGTCGGCCGAGACGACGCTGAACGGCCCCAGGGCCTTTCCCGCCGCCCCGTCCAGCCGTCCGCGCAGGGACGCCATGAAGGCCTCGGCGGCGGCGCTCTCCAGTCCCTCATAGTCCTCGCGGCGGTAGGCGTCGCGACCGAACCGGACCCAGTGGCGCTGGACCAGTTCACGCACCCCTGTCCCCTCGACCGCCAGCAGGTTCAGCCAGAACAGGACCGCCCACAGGCCGTCCTTTTCCCGCACGTGGCTCGAGCCCGTGCCGAAGCTCTCTTCGCCGCACAGGGTGATGCGACCCGCGTCCATCAGGCTGACGAACCACTTCCAGCCCGTCGGCGTCTCGAAACAGTCCACGCCCAGCGCCTGCGCGACCCGATCCGCCGCCCGCGCCGTGGGCATGGACCGCGCCACGCCCGCCACGCCGCCGGCATAGGCCGGCACGCGGTCCGCAAGCGCCGTCAGGATGGCGAGGCTGTCGCCGGGCGAGACCACGAAGCCGCCGGGCCCGACGATCATGTTGCGGTCGCCGTCGCCATCGGACGCCGCGCCGAAGTCCAGGGCGTCCGGCCCGCTCATGGCGGCCATCAGCTCAGGTGCATGATCGGGATGCGGGTCCGGATGGCCGCCGCCGAAGTCAGGCAGCGGCACGGCGTTGATCACCGTGCCCTTCGGTGCCCCCAGACGCCGCTCGAACAGCTCGGTCGCATAGGGGCCGGTGACGGCGTGCATGGCGTCGAACCGCATGCGGAAACCCGACGCCAGCAGTCGCCGGATGGCGGTGAAGTCGAACAGACTCTCCATCAGGTCGGCATAGTCCGCCACCGGATCGATCACCTCGACCGCGCAGTCGCCGATCCGGACCTCACCAAGTCGGTCGAGGTCGAGGGCCCCGGCGGTCTCGACGCGCCATTCCGTCAGCGCCTTCGACCGCGTGAAGATCGCCTCCGTCAGGCTCTCCGGAGCCGGACCGCCGGTCCCAGTGTTGTACTTGACCCCGAAGTCGCCGTCGGGACCGCCGGGATTGTGACTGGCCGACAGGATGACTGCGCCCTGGGCACCGCCCAGGCGAACCAGGTGCGACGCCGCGGGCGTGGACAGCAGCGCGCCCTGCCCCACCCGCACGCGGGCGTACCCCGCCGCGGCGGCCATGCGGATCACGGTCTCGGCCGCCTCGCGCCCGAAAAAGCGGCCGTCGCCGCCCACGATCAGCGTCGCACCCCGTGCCGGCGGATCGCAGTCGAGGATCGCCTGCACGAAGGCCGGCAGGTAGCCCGGCTCCATGAAGCGACGCGTCGGCTTGCGCAGGCCGGACGTGCCCGGCTTCTGGTCGTCGAAGGGCGTGACGGCGTGGACGGCGATGGGCAAGCGCGGCTCCCGGCGGCGGTCATGAACGCGGGCCGAACGCGCGCGGACGCGTCAGGCTCCTCCGGGCTTGGCAGATGGGGACGCGGGCGACAACCCGCGGCTGGACTCAGGCGATAGGCGCTGTGACCCAGCCGATAGCCCCCGCCGCGCTGACCGCCGCGACGATCACCCCGACGCCGATGATGACGCGCGAGTGACGACCCAAAGCCCCGATAATGCTGACGAACATGGCACCCAACTCCCCGGACGCCGCATCTCCGCCACATTCCGCGCCGGGCATCAAGGTGTACAAAGGGTTAAGAAGCTTCACGGCTGCGTGATTTCGTGAAGGGCCACGGCCGCCGCCGTCGCCACGTTCAGCGAATCGAACCCGTCACGCATAGCGATCCGGACACTGCGCAGGCTCGAGATCACCTCTGGCGGGAGCCCGGGTCCCTCGGCCCCGACCACCAGGGCGCGGCGCGGCCCTGTCTTCAGACCCTTCAACCGCTCGTCGCCGGCGGGACTCAGCGCCAGGCATTCGACATCGTGCGCCCGGAGTTCGGCCAGAACCGCGTCCAGCGTGCCGCCGCGCACGATCGGCAGCCTGAGCGTCGCGCCGACGGCGACCCGCAGCGCCTTCCGGTAGAAGGGATCGCAGCACCGGTCGTCCAGCACCACAGCGTCGACGCCAAAGCCGGCCGCATTGCGCATCAGTGCGCCCATATTGTCATGGTTTCCGACCCCGCCGACGATCAGCAGCGTGGTCGGCCCCGGACCTGTCACCTCGGCCATGGGAACCGGCGCGGGCAGGCGTCCGAGCGCCAGGATGCCTCGGTGCAGGTGGAATCCCGCGATCGCGTCCAGCAGACCCTGGGCCGCGACGTAGACCGGTGCCCGGTTGCCAAGCGCCTCGCGGACGTCCGTGAGTCCCTCCGCCCGCCGTTCGTCGATCAGCACCGATTCCACCGCGCAGCGGCTCGTCGGCGCAGTCAGGGCCCGCAGGACGACCGCGCCCTCCGCGACGAACAGTCCCTGGCGCCCGATCAGGTCGCGTTCCCGCACGTCGCGGAAGCCCGCGATGCGGGGGTCTTCGGGATCTTCGATGCGGATGACGTCCATCGGCGCGGATTTACCGTTGCGCGACGCGCGCGGCCACTGCTATGGAGCCGCCCTCCTGAGAGGGCCTCTGTTCCGCGGTAGCTCAGTGGTAGAGCAGCCGACTGTTAATCGGCTGGTCGTAGGTTCGAATCCTACCCGCGGAGCCACTCTCACCTTCCCCTCGCCGGACGAAAAAAGACCCGACCTGTGGAAGGCCGGGCCTGAAGGGTCTGGTGATGGTGGGCGACCTCGCGAAAGGCGTCCGATACCTTCGTTCTGCTGAATTGGTTGCCTGAAGGTTAACGCGCCGGGATCCATGTTGTCAGGGCTGCGCCGTCCGGCGTGGCCCAGCCGATCCGCGTTCCTTCCCCGTCCTCCGAGATGGATCCAGGCGTGGCCCCCGACAGCGTCGGCCGGTACTCGGTGCCCTCGACGGTGACGACTCCACCCAGAGCAGCGACGTCGGCGCGCACCGTCCAGACGCCGTAAGCGTCGACCGGCACTTCCATCTCGCGCGCGCTGCCCAGACGCACTTTGACGGGCGGCTGACCACGCCCCGTCCGTCCCGACACGATCGCCATGCGTCCGTCGGAATCGACGGCGGACAGACCTTCGCCCACATCCAGTCGCCGGGACGGCACCCCGGGCGAGAGGGCCACCGCCGCACCGTCCGGCAGGACCAGGATGGAGTCCGGCCCCGGCACGCTCCGCTCGCCGTCCTGATTCTCGGGTCGCAGCAGCACGGGCTGACGAGCCCCCGGAAGCGCCAGCATAAACGCGCCGTCCGGGCCGGCCGTGGCCGCGTGAGCCTGTCCGTCGCCGTCGCGCATCACCACGCGCGCGCCGGGCTGGGCGGACCCGGTCAACTCCAGCCGCGCGCCGTTCAGCGCCACGCGATCGACCCGGGGCGGCGCGCGCCACACGGCCTCCTCGGGGGCCGCGACCGGCCTCTCGACCGCCTCGCCGCAAGCCGCGAGCAGGAGCGCGGCCAGACACAGGACGGAACGCGGGGGCAGCATCATCTCGGGCCTTTGGAGGACGGCAGTCGTCCGCTATGTCCACGGCTGATCTGGACTTGTCGAGGATTCATGGCCGACCTTCCCACCCTTCAGCCCTTCGACGGCTTTTCGGTCTGCGTCTTCTGCGGTTCGTCCGACCGTGCCGATCCTGCGCTGACCGAGGGCGCTGCGCGTCTCGGACGGATGATCGCGGAGCGAGGCTGGCGTCTGGTCTACGGCGGCGGGGGCGTGGGTCTGATGGGCGCGGCGGCGCGGGCGGCGCACGCGGCCGGCGGGCGGGTCGTCGGCATCATGCCGGCCTTCCTGCGCAGTCGCGAGCGCCTGTTTGACGATGTCGAGACCGTGGTCGTCACCTCCATGCACGAGCGCAAGACGTTGATGTACGACGCGTCGGACGCCTTCATCGTCGCCCCGGGCGGCGTGGGCACGCTGGAGGAGGCCGTCGAGGTGCTGTCGTGGAAGCGGCTGGACCTGCACCCCAAGCCGGTCGTCTTCCACAGCCCGGGTGGATTCTGGGACGCCTTCGACGCTCTCATGCGTCAGAACGTCTCTACCGGCATGACCCCGGAGTCCTTCCTTTCGGCCTATGAGATCCACGACGATCTGGAGACCGTGGTCGCGGCGGTTTCGCGGGCTCCTGATGCGGCGCCGTTGCAACATGATCGCCGATAAGTGATCATCGATCAGCGTCTGGTGCGTTTTTAAACGATACCCACCTTGACGGCCGGCGCGGCGGGGCGTTCCTCGACGCTCGGCACAAGCCTGATCATCCCACGGAGCCTCCCCATGCGCGCTTTCGTCATCGCCGCCGTCCTGGCACTCGCCGCCCCCGCGGTCGCCCAGGCCCCCGCCAACTCCCTGACCCTGGCCGACGCCGGTACCGCCCCCGCGGGCCGTGTGATCGTCGACGGAGCCGCCTGGTCGTGCGAAGGCGCGACCTGCACCGCTTCGGGCGGCGCCAACCAGCCGGCCGGCCGCGCCTGCAAGCGCGTCGTGGCGCGCGTTGGCAAGGTCACCGCCTTCACCTGGAAGGGTCAGGCCCTGACCGCAGAGCAGCTGGCGACCTGCAACGCCTGATCACGGGTGGTGTGAATCAAGGCCGCTCCCTGCCGGGGGCGGCCTTTTTCATGTCCGGGGCTCAGCCCTCGCCGCGCAACCGCGCGAGGATCCGCTCCCGGCCGATCAAGGGGATCAGGGCGGCCATTTCCGGCCCGTGGGTCTGACCGGTCAGCGCCAGCCGCAGAGGCTGGAACAGGGCCTTCCCTTTCGCCCCCGTCTCGGCCTTTACCGCTTCGGTCCAGGCCGACCAGGCACCGCCGTCGATGGTCCCGGGCAGCAGGCGGGCCGCGGTGTCGGCAAAGGCCGCATCCTCGATGACCGGCGTGACCGGTCCCTTGACGAGTCGTGCCATTTCAACGACGTCGCCAAACTTCTGAAGGTTGGCGCGCACCACGTTCCAGAAGTCCTCACCCAGATCGGCGTCCAGCGCCGCCAGCCGCGGGCGCGCGGCGTCGTACGGCATGGCGTGCAGCGCCTGCGCGTTCAGCCGGTCCAGATCAGCTGTGTCGTAGCGCGCCGGCGAGCGGCCCATCTTCGAGAAGGCGAAGCCCGCACCCAACGCCTCGATCGACTCGCCGACCTCCAGCGGATCCGAGGTGCCGATGCGGCCCAGATGGCTGACGATGGCGATGGGTTCATAGCCCTGGTCGCGCATCTCGGCGATCGACAGCGAGCCCAGACGCTTGGACAACGCCTGTCCGTCCGCGCCGACCAGCAGCGGCATGTGGGCGAAGCCGGGCACGGCGCCGGCCCAGCCGCCGGCGATCAGCGCCTCGAAAATCTCGATCTGGGCTCCGGTGTTGGTGACGTGATCTTCGCCCCGGATGACGTGGCTGATCGCCATGTCCAAGTCGTCGACGACCGACGGCAGGGTGTACAGGAACAGGCCGTCCTCACGGATCAGCACCGGGTCCGACATCGACGCGGTATCGACCTCGGCGTGGCCGCGCGACAGGTCTTCCCAGGCGACCCGGCGGCCGTCCAGCTTGAAGCGCCAGTGGGGGCGACGGCCCTCGGCCTCGAACGCGGCTTTCTCGGCGTCGGTCAGGTTCAGCCCGGCGCGGTCGTAGATCGGGGGCAGGCCGCGTGAGAGCTGCACCTTGCGGCGTCGGTCCAGCTCCTCGGCGGTGTCGTAGCAGGCGTACAGCCGCCCGGCCGCCTTCAGCAGGTCGGCGGCCGCTTCATAGCGATCGAAGCGCTTGGACTGATTGTGCCGCTCGTCCCAGACCAGCCCCAGCCAGCGCAGGTCGTCCTCGATCCCCTGCTCGAACTCCGGCGTGGACCGGGCCAGGTCGGTGTCGTCGATGCGCAGCACGAACGCCCCGCCCTGCCCCTTGGCGAACAGCCAGTTCACCAGGGCGGTGCGGACGTTGCCGACGTGCAGCTTCCCCGTCGGCGACGGGGCGAAACGGACCTTGACGGACATGCGATGACCTTGAGACGCGAAGCCGCGCTAGGTCGCGCTCGCAAGGCCCGGAGTCAAGGCGAAGCGCGGGTTCAGCCGGCCGCTGCGACCCGGTCGCGCGCGTCCTTGATCAAGGCCTTGGCGCGCTCGAGCTCCGCGTCGAGGACGGCTTTCAAGTCTGCCTCCGGCACCTTGCCCAGGCTCGGCGTCATCTTCTTCCAGGCCCACCATGCGGCCGCCACGAAAGCGAGCCAGCTCAACAGCCCCAGCACCGACTCGGGCCCCAGCAGCACAGCGATCAGAGCCCCCATCACGAACTGGGCCACCACGCCCGCGATCACGGCGGCGACAAGGCGAATGAAGACGCTGCCCTTGTTCTTCCCCGTCAGCCAGTTGATGTGGTCCGGATCCTGGACCTGTGACCGCGTCTGATGATTGTAGTACACGGTCGGCCAGCCGAGACCGTCCGCCTTGTGGCCGGCGATGATCACCGTGACGGTCTGGCCATCCCGGACCGCCAGCCCCGTGTCGGTGTACTCCCTTTCCTCGCCGTCGGGCTGCACGAGGAAAAAGCGCTGCCGTTCGGTGACCGTCGAGGAGATGCTCGACGACGACATATGTCCGCTGCCGTTATGGATGTATCCCCCGCCGCCGCCGCCGGAGACGCGTGTTTCCGACCAGGTCGTCGCGCCGCTGACCAGTCCGGTTCGTGAGGAGATGTACAGGTCGTCGATCGTCTGCAGTCGTGTCGCATTCTTCCTGAGCATGGGCCCCCCGTGACAAATCTTCGTCGCCCGGCGCGGCGCGCAGGGCTGAGGGGCCGCAGCCTAGGGTCGGGCGGGCACCGGCGGGGCTAAAGAAATTCCAAAGCTTGCGGGCGTCTGTCTCAGGGCGCGTCCGGGGTGTCATCGTCCCTCGGGAACAGCCAGTTCATGCCGATGCGATAGGCGTCCGCGGCGTTGGCCGCATGGGTGCCGCCCTCCACCCGCGCGCGAAGCAAACGCCACGGACGTTGAGGCCGCGCCTCCCACGTCGATCCCCAAAGCGCGGCTTCTTCCTGGAGATCGGGCCGATCGCGGGTGCCGCTGACCACCACCACGCCCAGATCCTGTCGCGCGGCCGGGGCCGCCGCGGCCATCAGGGACTCGATCCCGGGCGTGATCGACGGGTTGTTGGCGATGCGGCCCTGAAACAGGTCGGGGTCGTGGACGGCGGACCACAGCACGAAGGCCCCGCCGCGGGACTGGCCGAACAGGACGCGGCGCGACGGATCGGAGCGGAACCGGCGCTCGATGGCGGGGATCAGCTCCGTGCGAAGAAACCGGTTGAAAGCCGCGGCACCTGCCGCGTCGGCGCCGACACCACCCCCCGGGGTCTGGAAGTCCACATTGCGCCGGTTCACGGAAGGATCGAATCCGCCGTAGGCGACGCCGACGACGATGGCCTCGGGCAGGCCGTCGTCATAGGTCAGGAACAGGTGGTTGGCCGCGAGGATCGGGAACAGGCTGTCCCCGTCGGTCAGATAGACGGTCGGGTAAGCCGTCTTCGCCGCGGGGTCGTAGCCGTCCGGCAGCCGGACATAGATGTGGAACGCCCGCCCGACCTCGCGGGACTCGATACGGAAATAGTCGCCTGCGAGCGCGGGCAAATGGTCCAGCGGGACAACGGGCCGGGTCGGCGACGCCGCGCAGCCGGTCAGCAGGACCAGGGCGGTCAGGATCGGGGCGACGCGGAACATGGCCCCTCCCGGCGTCAGTCGTCGCGGTGGACCCGCTCGCGGCGCTCGTGCCGCTCCTGCGCCTCGACCGACAGGGTCGCGGTCGGGCGGGCCTCCAGACGGCCGAGGCTGATCGGCTCGCCGGTCTCCTCGCAGTAGCCGTAGGAGCCGTCCTCGATCCGGCGCAGGGCCTCGTCGATCTTGGAGATCAGCTTGCGCTGACGGTCGCGGGTTCGCAGTTCCAGGGCCCGGTCGGATTCCGAGGACGCCCGGTCGACCAGATCCGGGTGGTTCTCCGTCTCGGCCTTGAGGTTGACGACGGTGCCCTTGGACTCTTTCAGGATGTCGTCCTTCCACGCCAGCAGCTTGCCGCGAAAATAGGCGAGCTGGCGGTCGTTCATGAAGGGCTCGTCGTCCGAAGGCCGGTAGGCCGGTTCGGCATCAGGCAGCTTGGCAGCCAACGCGGTCATTTCACTCACGCTCGACTCGTCGCGCCCCCCTGCGGCGCATGAGCGCCCATTAGCGATGCAAGGGAGTCGCGACAACGGTGTTGTGGTGGCCGCATTGCGGTCACGCTTCACGTCTGCGTCATAGCGTGACATTTCTTCATCACCCGCGCGGGTAGATGAACATTCCGTCATGTTTTCCGACGGTTCATGCTGCGCTGCGGCGAACGTCCCGTTTCGCCAGTTCCACCGCCGCGCGAAGGTCGATTTGAGTCAGAACCGAGGCGAGGCCCGGATCGTCGACCTCCGCCGCCGCTTCCGACGCGGCGCGCGAGATCCGCTGAAGCGCCGGTTCGTCGTCCGCGCCTTCCAGAGAGGCCAGCCGCAGGGCGTCCAGCCCGTCCAGAAGGCCCCGTCCGCGCCGCACGGCCCGGCGCTTCCGCTCGGTCGCGTCCTCCACCCCCTGCAGGGCCATGAGGGCGGACACGCCGGTCACGCCGGACGCGCCGCCGGTCGCCGCCGCGGCACCCGCCGGGCCGGCCGACGTCGTGCCCGGCAGGGAAAAGCCCCCGCCCGAGCGCTGCGCGCGACCCTGTTCGACCGGCCGGGCGGCACCGGGTCCCGTCACCTTCATGGGCAGATGCTCCGCGTCATGAGGCGACCATGGTCGGCCGCCGTCACTGTTTGGTTAACGCCCCGGCAGAGTTTGCCGCCCCGCCTCGCCCCGCCTGCACGCCACCCCCTGTTTTTATGGCACATTTCAGTCGGCACGATCCTCGCAACAGGGTGAACGACCGTTCTCCGGGAGTTCGCCGCGCATGCAGAATCTGCTCACCGCCCTCGCCGTCTCGGGCCTCGTGGCCCTGGCCTCGGCCCCGGCCATGGCCCAGTCGCGGATCAAGGACATTGTCTCGATCGAGGGCGTCCGCACCAACCAGCTGGTCGGCTACGGCCTGGTGGTCGGTCTGAACGGCACGGGCGACAACCTGCGCAACTGCCCCCTGACCCGCCAGTCGCTGGACAGCATGATGGAGCGCCAGGGCGTCAACATCCGCGGGGCCCAGGCCAACACCAAGAACGTCGCCGCCGTCATGGTCACCGCCGAGCTGCCGCCCTTCGTCGCGCCGGGCTCGCGTATCGACGTCTCGGTCTCGACCCTTTGCGACGCCAAGAGCCTGCAGGGTGGCACCGTCGTGGTCACCACGCTGCAGGGCTGGGACGGTCAGGTCTATGCCGTGGCGCAAGGGTCGATCCAGACCGGCGCGGTCTCTGCATCCGGCCAGTCGGGCTCGTCGGTCACGCGCGGCGTGCCGACGGCGGGACGCATCGCCTCCGGAGCCGTGGTGGAGCGCGAGACCGGTTTTGATCTCAACGGTCAGGACGCCGTGCGCCTGACCCTGCGCAATCCCGACTTCACCACCGCCCAGCGCGTCGCGGGCGCGGTCAACCAGCTGTTCCCGAACACCGCCTGGGCCGAGAACGGCACCGTCGTGGTGCTGCGCCCGCCGGCCGGATACGGCACGGCCAACTTCCTCAGCCGCGTCGAGAACCTGTCGGTGGCGGTCGACGCCCCGGCCAAGGTGATCATCGACGAGGTCAATGGCGTCATCGTCATGGGCGAGAGCGTCCGCGTCTCGACCGTCGCCATCGCCCACGGCAACCTGACCGTCTCGGTGCAGGAAAACCCGCGCGTCAGCCAGCCCGAGCCCTTCAGCGACGGCGAGACCGTGGTCGTGCCCCAGTCCGACGTCACCGTCGAGGAGGACCGCGGCACCCAGATCCGCATGGTCGACGGCGGTGCCTCCCTGTCCAGCCTGGTCGCCGGTCTGAACGCCCTCGGGGTCACCCCGCGCGACCTGATCTCCATCCTGCAGGCCATCAAGGCCGCCGGTGCCCTGCAGGCCGACATCGAGGTGATGTGATGACCGATCCCCTGATCGTCTCCCCTGACCTGCTTCGTTCCTCCGCGCCGCCCCGCGTCGTGCCCGACCGCATGCAGGAGACCGCCCGGGCCTTCGAGGCCTCCTTCATCGCCCAGATGCTGCGCCCCATGTTCGAAGGCATTTCGACGGAGGCCCCGTTCGGCGGCGGCGAGGCCGAGGCGACGTGGCGCGGCTTCCTGATCGACGAGATGGGCAAGCAGGTCGCGCGCGCCGGCGGGATCGGCCTGGCCGACCACGTCATGGCCCAGATGATCCAGATGCAGGAGATGCAGGCATGAGCGCCGATCCCCAGACCGCTGCCTTCCACGTCCGTCGTCTGATCGACCTGACCCGCCGGCTGACCGGACGGCTGGAGACCGAGACCGTGGCCTTCCGCGAGCACAGGGCCCGCGAACTGGTCGCCGACCAGGCCGAGACCCAGGAGATGGCGAACGTCTATCGTCGCGAGTCCGCCCAGCTGAAGGCGCGGCCGGACGTCCTGAAGGCCGCGACGAACGCCGACCGGCAGGAACTGATCGAGGTCACCCGCCTGTTCGAACAGGCCCTGTCAGCGCACGCCCGCGTCGTCGAGGCGGCGCGCACGGTATCCGAGGGTCTGGTCCGCACCATCGCCGCCGAGGTCGCCGCCCAGCGCGGCAGCCCCTCGGCCTACGGCGCGGCGGGTCGCGCCACCGCTCCCGACGCCCGCGCCGTCGCCCTCAACCGCACGGCCTGAGGGCGATCTCGCGGTCGACGCCGACCGCGTCGAGGAAATCCCGGTCGTGGCTGACGACGACCAGCGCGCCGTCATAGGCCGCCAGCGCGCCCTCGACTGCCTCGATCGCGTCGAGGTCCAGGTGGTTGGTCGGTTCGTCCAGAACCAGCAGCTGCGGCGGCGCTGTCCCCGTCATGACGCAGGCCAGCGCAGCCCTCAGCCGCTCGCCACCCGACAGTTCGGACACGCGCTTCCGCGCCGCCGCGTTGCGGAACATGAACCGCGCCAGAGCGGACTGGGCGTCATTTGCCGTGCCGTCGGGATTCAACCGCAGCCAGGCCTCGACGAGCGTCTCCTCCGGACGCAGGACCGCGGCCTTCTGGTCCAGCAGGGCCGCCGCGACCGGCCGTTCCACGGTTCCTGACGTCGGCACCCGTTCGCCGGAGATCAGACGCAGCAGCGTGGTCTTGCCGACCCCGTTTGGCCCGGTGACCGCGATCCGCTCGGGCCCCGTCATCGTCAGGTCCAGCGGGGCCAGCACGGTCCTGCCGTCGGAGGTGGACCAACACGCGCCCGTCATGCGCAGCACCAGCCGCCCGTCCGGCAGGCCGGTCGGCGGCATGGGGACGTCGAGGCGGCGCACCCGCTCGATCCGCACCCGGGCTTCGGCCACGGCAACCTCCGCGGCCTGCTGCCGTCGCGCCGCGAGGGCCCGTCCACGGCCGGCGCTGTCCTGGGCCTGATCGGCCCGCATCCCGGCCAGAATGCGCGGCATGCTGCCGGAGCGGCCCTCGCGCTTGCCCGCGGCGTCGCGCCGGGCCTTACGCTCCCGCTCCCGCTGGGCCTCCCGCGCGCGCTGCGCCGCCTCGCGTTCCGCATCGCTCAAGGCGCGTTCGGCCGCCGCCCGCTCCGCCTCGCGGCGCGCGACGTACAGGTCCCAACCGCCGCCGTGAACGGTCACGCCGAGATCCGACAGCTCCACGATCCGGTCCATGTCGCGCAACAGCGCGCGATCGTGGCTGACCACTATCGTGCCGCCCCGACGGCCTGTGATCAGCGCGCGCACCAGCGCCCGCGCGTCCGCGTCCAGATGGTTGGTCGGCTCGTCCAGAAGCAGGAGGTCGGGGTCGAGCAGGTTCAGACGCGCCAGCTCCAGCCGCGTCCGCTCGCCACCGCTCAGGCTGGCCGCCGCGCGTGTCAGCTCCAGCCCGGCCAGGCCGACCGCCGCCAGGGTTTCGCTCAGGCGCGACTCAAGGGTCCAGTCGGCCCGGTCGAGATCGTCCGCGTCGCCCTGCCCTGCCGCGACGCGCGCGATCCGCGCCAGATCGTCCTCGACGCCGAGGGCGGCCGCGATCGGCCGATCGGCGGGATCGAGGGGTTCCTGATCCAGCCAGGCGATCGACCCGACGCGCGTGATCGCGCCTTCGACCGGCAAGTCTTGACCGGAGATCAGACGCAGCAGCGTGCTCTTGCCGCAGCTGTTTCGGCCCACGACGCCGGTCGTCTCCCGCCCGAAGGCGAGGGTCAGATCGTTGAAAAGGGCGCGGCCGTCAGGCGTGCGGGCCGCGACCCCGGACAGGGTGACGGCGGGCGCGGGCGCGGACCGGGGCGGAACGAAGGACGAGGGCATGGGCGCAGACCAGAACGACGAGGGAAAGGGCGAAACCGATTTCCAGCGCGCTGATCATGACCGTGGGCACTCCTCGTGAACGTCGAAACCCCAGAGTGCCCGCCGGACGGGGCGGAAACAAGGCCCGCCGCCGGCCCGTTAACGGTGATCGTTGGGCGGAGTGTTCACCGATCGGTGAAATGCTTCTCCCATGCAGACCAAGTCCCGCCTGCTCGGCCTCGCCTTCGCCTCGGCCGACGCGCTCATCGAAATCGCGGGTGACGGGACCGTCGTCTTCTGCGCAGGTGCCGGGCCCGACGCCGGCACGCCGCTGACGTCCTGGCAGGGATCCCGGCTCGACGCCTTTCTGGGCGCGGCCAGCCGGGCGGAGATCAACGGCGTTCTGGCGGACCTTCCGCCCGGCGTCCGCTCACCGGCCGTTTCCATACTTCTGCCCTGTGCCGACGGGCGCGTGCGCCGCGCCACGCTCCGGGCCTTTCGCCTGCCCAATCTCGCGCCCGCCACCTCCTGCGCCCTGACGTGGGAGGGTGAGCCCTTCCTCCTCGAGCTTCCGGAGGCCCCGCCGCTGTCGACGCCGGCGCAGTTCCTGGACCGCGCGCGCGACGTCCTCGAAGCCGGCGGCCGCGACCATCCCCTTGATCTGGCCTTCGTCGACCTTCCCGGTCTGGCTGACGCGCCCAGCCCGGCGGGCGAACGCGTGGAGGCGACCCTCCAGGCCGCGTCGCTGGAAGGCCGCTCGGCGGCCCGCCTGACCGCAGAGCGGTTCGCCCTGCTGCGCGGCGACCCGTCCGTGGATCTGTCCGCCCTTCTGCGGGAGGCCGCGGCTGCGGACGGAGTCTCGATCGAGCCGCGCATCGCCCAAGTGTCGCTCAACCCGGGCGGGGCTCCCATCAACGCCCTGCGGGCCCTGCGATTCACCATTGAATCCTGCCTGCGCGACGGCGGCATGATCGATCCGGAACGGGCCTTCGGCGATCATCTCAAGCAGACCCTCCGCGACGCCGACCGGTTCTCCGAAACGGTCAGGTCGCGCGAGTTCGAGCTGCACTGGCAGCCGATCGTCGACCTGACGACGGGGGTGGTGCACCACTTCGAGGGACTGGCCCGCTTCGGAACCGGCGGTGGGCCTGCGCCGATCATCCGCATGGCCGAGGAGCTGGGGCTGGTCGAGGCCTTCGATCTGGCCGTGGCCGAGAAGGCGGTGGGACGCCTGCGCCGCCCCGGCAGCGGCACCCTCGCCGTCGCGGTCAACGTTTCGGCGCTGTCGCTCGCCAGCGACGCCTACGTCAACGGCCTGCTGCGCATGACACAGGTCGATCCCACCCTCAGACGGAGACTCATGGTCGAGGTTACCGAGACGGCGGCCCTCGCCGATCTGGAGGCCGCGGACAAGCGTCTGTCATGGCTGCGGGCGGCGGGCATCCGCGTCTGCATCGACGATTTCGGCGCCGGGGCGGCTTCGTTCGACTGGCTGGGCTCGCTCAAGGTCGACATGGTCAAGATCGACGGGGCGTTCGTGAAGCGGCTGGAGACGGATCCGCGGGCCTCGACGCTCATCGCCCATCTGGCGGCGCTGTGCGCCTCGTTGAAGGTCGACGTGGTGGCCGAGATGATCGAGACGGAAGAGACGGCGGCGATGCTGCGCGATCTCGGCGTGCGCTTCGGTCAGGGCTGGCACTTCGGTCGGGCCGAGGCGGAGCCGGTGCTGCGTCGTCCGGAGCCGCGGATCAGACGCGTGGGTGCGGTGGAAGCCTGGGGTTGAAGCCTCAGCGCCGACGGCGACGGGCCGGGACCGGCACGGGCCGCGGCTTCGGCTGCGCGGCGACCCAGGCCCCCGCCAGTCCGGCGACGGCAATGCCCAGGGCGATTTCGACCGGTCCGATCATGTTCGACGTTTCCTACGCCACTGTTCAAGCCTCCAAGATGCGGGCGATGCCGACCGTTCGCAAGGGGTTTCGCGCATGGCCATTTCGTGGCGGGCGTGACAGGCTCGGTCCGGGAGAACGAAACATGCGCGTCGTGACCGCCGCCCTGATGGCCCTGACCACCGCCGCCTGCGCCACGGGCGGCGAAGAGACGGCAAGGCCGCCGGACCTCACTCCCGTACCCGGTCGTTCTCTGACACCGACGGCGCGCCTTGCGCTCGCGTGCGTCGACCAGGCGCAAACCTCGGGCGGCGTGGACATGATCGCCGAAGACGATGGCGAGGGCCGGATGATCCGCTTCACCTGCAGCGGCGCGCCGGCCGAAGCCCTGTTCGCGGCGCTGGAGCCCCGCAGTACGGCGATCGGATCGGAATGGGTCGAGGGCGGGGTCGTGCACCGCTCCACCGAGCGGATGCAGGAGAACCTGTACGGCCTCGACTTCTGCCGCCGGGACGGGGCCGCCCACGCCTGCGTGCTCAATCTCAATCTGGGTGCCTTCATCGGCCCCTGACGCCTGCTGACACCCTCCGTCAGCAGGTTGGCGGAGCGCGCGGCGAGTTCCCATATTGTTCTTGCTGAACTCCGCGAATTGATCCCCATATGACGCCGTTGCGCCGGAGCCGCCTCCGGCCCCTCGGCGTTCCCGGATTCCATGACCGAAAAACACGATTTCATCCGCGTGCGCGGCGCGCGCGAGCACAATCTCAAGGGCGTCGACGTCGACATCCCGCGCGAAAAGCTGGTGGTGGTCACCGGCCTGTCCGGCTCGGGCAAGTCCTCGCTGGCGTTCGACACCATCTACGCCGAGGGCCAGCGCCGCTACGTCGAGTCGCTCAGCGCCTATGCGCGCCAGTTCCTGGAGCTGATGGGCAAGCCGGACGTCGACCTGATCGAGGGCCTGTCGCCGGCCATCTCGATCGAGCAGAAGACGACGTCCAGGAACCCCCGCTCCACCGTCGGCACGGTGACCGAGATCCACGACTATATGCGTCTGCTGTGGGCGCGCGTCGGCGTGCCCTATTCGCCCGCCACCGGCCTGCCGATCGAGAGCCAGACCGTCAGCCAGATGGTCGACAAGCTGACGGAACTGCCCGAGGGCGAGCGTCTGCTGCTGCTCGCGCCCGTCGTGCGCGGCCGCAAGGGCGAATACCGCAAGGAGATCGCCGAGTGGCAGCGCGCCGGCTTCCAGCGCCTGAAGATCGACGGCCAGTTCTACGCCATCGAGGACGCGCCGGCGCTCGACAAGAAGTTCAAGCACGACATCGACATCGTCGTGGACCGGATCGTCACCAAGGCGGGGCTGGAGGGGCGCTACGCCGACAGCCTGCAGACGGCGCTGGGCCTGGCCGAGGGCATCGCCGTGGCGGAATGGGCCAATGCGCCCGAGGGCGAAGCGCCGCGCCGCATCACCTTCTCCGAGAAGTTCGCCTGCCCGGTCTCCGGCTTCACCATCAGCGAGATCGAGCCGCGGCTGTTCTCGTTCAACAATCCGTTCGGGGCCTGTCCGGTCTGCGACGGTCTGGGCGTGAAGCTGGCGTTCGACGCCGACCTGGTGGTGCCGGACCGCGACAAGACCCTGCACGGCGGGGCGGTGTCGCCCTGGTCGCGCGGACCGTCGCCGCTCTACACCCAGACGCTGCAGTCGCTGTCGACCCACTACGGCTTCTCGATGGACAAGCCGTGGCGCGACCTGCCCGAGAAGGCCCAGCAGGTCATCCTGCACGGCTCGGGCGGCGACAAGATCCGCTTCGTCTATGACGACAACGCCCGCAAATACGAGACCACCAAGCCGTTCGAGGGCGTCCTGCCCAACCTCGAGCGCCGCTGGCGCGAGACCGACAGCGCCTGGGTGCGCGAGGAGCTGGGCCGGTATCAGTCCGAAACCCCTTGCGAGGCTTGCGGCGGCAAGCGGCTGAAGCCCGAGGCGCTGGCGGTCAAGATCGCCGGGACGGACATCGCCGAGGTGTCGTGGCTGTCGATCTCAAAGGCGTATCTCTGGTTCTCGACCCTCGACGACTCTCTCACCGCCAAACAGATGGAGATCGCCCGACGGATCCTGAAAGAGATCACCGACCGCCTTCGCTTCCTGAACAACGTCGGCCTCGACTATCTGAACCTGTCGCGCAGCTCCGGCACCCTGTCGGGCGGCGAGAGCCAGCGCATCCGGCTGGCGTCGCAGATCGGCTCGGGCCTGACCGGCGTGCTCTATGTGCTGGACGAGCCATCGATCGGCCTGCACCAGCGCGACAACAGCCGGCTGCTGGACAGCCTGCGCGGCCTGCGCGACCTCGGCAATTCGGTTCTGGTGGTCGAGCATGACGAGGAGGCGATCCTGACCGCCGACCACGTCATCGACATGGGCCCGGCGGCCGGTATCCACGGGGGCCGCGTCTGCGCCGAGGGCACGCCCGAACAGGTCATGGCCAATCCCGGCTCGCTGACGGGCAAATACCTGACCGGCGAGCGCGAGATCGAGCTGCCGGCGGACGGCCGTCGCCCCGTGAACCGCAAGAAGATGCTGAAGATCTCGGGCGCGACCGGGAACAACCTCAAGGGCGTGACGGGCGAGATTCCGGTGGGGCTGTTCACCTGCATCACCGGCGTGTCGGGCGGTGGCAAGTCGACCTTCACCATCGAGACCCTGTACAAGGCCGCCGCGCGCCGGCTGCACAATGCGTCCGACGCCCCTGCCCCCTTCGACCGGATCGAGGGGCTGGAGCTGTTCGACAAGGTCATCGACATCGACCAGTCGCCGATCGGGCGAACGCCGCGCTCGAACCCCGCCACCTACACCGGCGCCTTCGGCCCCATTCGCGACTGGTACGCCGGCCTGCCGGAGTCAAAGGCCCGCGGCTACGGCCCCGGCCGGTTCAGCTTCAACGTCAAGGGCGGGCGCTGCGAGGCGTGTCAGGGCGACGGCGTCATCAAGATCGAGATGCACTTCCTGCCCGACGTCTACGTCACCTGCGACGTCTGCAAGGGCAAGCGCTACAACCGCGAGACGCTGGAAATCGTCTTCAAAGGCAAGAGCATATCCGATGTTCTGGATATGACGGTCGAGGAAGCAGCGCAGTTCTTCAAGGCCGTGCCGTCGATCCGTGACAAGATGCTGACGCTGGAGCGGGTGGGTCTTGGCTACGTAAAGGTCGGCCAGCCGGCGACGACGCTCTCGGGCGGCGAGGCCCAGCGGGTCAAGTTGTCCAAGGAGCTGGCCCGACGCGCCACCGGCAAGACCCTGTACATCCTCGACGAGCCCACGACCGGCCTGCATTTCGAGGACACGCGCAAGCTGCTGGAAGTGCTTCAGGAACTGGTCGAGAGCGGCAACACCATCGTCGTGATCGAGCACAATCTGGACGTCATCAAGGTGGCCGACTGGCTGCTGGACTTCGGTCCTGAAGGCGGCGACGGCGGCGGTGAGATCGTGGCCGTCGGCACCCCTGAGGACGTGGCGAAAAACCCGGCCAGCTGGACGGGCAAATACCTCAAGGAGGTGCTGGACCGCCACGAAACCCGCCGCAAGGCGCGCGTGGCGGCCCTGAAGAAGCGGGCCTGAGGCCCCCCGGGCGGCGGCGGATCAGTCCGCCGCCGGCACGCCCTTGATCGCGCGATAGGCGGCCGAGAACGGCGCATAGGCCACGGCCAGCTGCAGCGCCGCGCCGATGGCCTGGAAGATCACCATCACGGCCAGGAAGGGCCCCATCACGGCGAAGATCTCGGCCGGCGGCGCGCCCTCCATCTGCGCCAGCTCACCCCAGCCGCCCGACATGCCCATCGCCAGGGTGACCGGGACCGTGACGATGCTGAACAGGATCGACACCACGATCGTCATTATGAAGGCCAGGATGGCCATGCCGATGATCGCCCAGACGCGGCCTTTCGTGACGCCCCAGCTGTCGAAGATGGCGATCCGCTTTTCCGCGAGCGTGATCGGCACCGCCAGGCTGAACCGCGCCGCCAGCCAGATACCGACCGCGACCAGCGCGAGGCCGACCACGAACGCCGCGACCCAGCCCGCATCCCCGAGCGCAACCGAGGCAAGGCCTGCGATCACGCCTCCCGCGAACGACATCACCCCGAAGACGATAAAGGCGAGGATGGCCAGCACCAGCGTCACCGCCAGCACGCGCAGTTCGTCGGCACCGATGCGCAGATAGCCGAAAGCCGACTTGTGCGGCTCGAGGACGGAGCGGGCCACGGCGGCGTTCAGCACCGCGCCGAACAACAGGCCCAGAGGAAACAGGAGAACCATCACACCCGCCAGCGCCGCCATGACCGGGGCCATGTCCTCCGGCGTCGGCGTGGTCACGCCTTCCAGCGCTTCCATCGCCCCCGCCATGGCCACAAGGGGCCCGATGCCGATGCCGACGACCAGCGCCATGAACGCCAGATAGGCCCCGGTCCACCACAGCAGCACCGTTGGCTTGCGCCGCACCACGCGGAATCCCTCGAACGCGGCGTCCGTCGCTGAAAACGTCATCTTGCCCTCCCCTTTGGCCGGAATGTCCCCGACCCTAGACCTCGCCGCCGTCTCCGTCAGCCCCGTCGGCGTCCGGCAGCGGGGCCAGACCGCGTGCCGCGACCGCATAGGGTGCCGTCCACAGCGCGGCGCTGAAGCCCTGGATCCACGACAGCGGGATCAGGGCGACGAGGCTGACCGCGATCAGCGGCAAGGGGTTTTCCAGCTGTGCCAACATCCAGGCCTCGACCGCCGCCTCGTCGGCCCAGGCCTCCAGCCCGCCGCCGAAGATGATGGCCGCCAGGATGAACAGCACCATCATGCCCATCCCGATGAGGATGGAGACCCCGATCAACGCCAGCATCAGCAGAAACAGACGCCCCGTCTGGCGACGACCGGCGCGCCAGCCGGCCTCGAACGCCAGCTCCCCGGTGATGACCGCCGTCGGCGCGATCAGGGCCAGACGGCCCCACAGCACGACGAGGGCCACAAACAGGCCGAACCCGATCAGCACCGCGGTCCACATGGCCCACGCCGCGCCCGTGGTCGCCCCGGCGATGCCGAACGCAGCGATCGCGGCGATGCCGAGCGCCGCGATCATGCAGACCCCGACCACGATCGCCACGCCGATGACCGCCACGTGGAACTCGTCCTTCGACAACCTGAGAAAGGCCGCCCCGTCGCGACGGGGCGCGCGCAGGACCGCGCGGATGATCGCCGTGGTCACCACCAGCAGTGCGAGGAGGCTGAGAATGTTCGACAGCCCGCTCCACGCCTGGAACATCATGAACTGGTTGAAGGTGTCGAAATCGTTCGCGCCCGGCTGGCCTCCGGCCGCGGCCAGTCCGCCGCTCTCGATCATTTCCGCGAACATCGGCCCCATCGCCGCGAAGACGATGAAGGACGGCACGATGGTGATCAGGCCCCAGGCCATGGTCATCAACGGCCGCTTGAAGGCCAGCCGGAACGGCTCCCCGACCGCCTCCCCGATGGAAAAACGTCCCGCCATGTCAGCCCCCCGGCTTCCAGTATTCCAGGCGCCGATAGGCCGCCGCCAGGGCCCCCGCCGCGAACGGCAGCCACAGCCCCGCGACGACCGCAGCCGCCCCCACAGCTGCGACCGTCCCACGCTGCGTCGCCGCCGACAAGACGACGGGCGGCGCGATCACGATCATCAGCAGGATCAGCAGCCGCCAGAAGCTGCCCGTGGCGATGCCGAGGGTGTTCAGTGAAACGGCCTGCCCCCGCCCGACCGTCGCTTGGCTGAACAGGGCCAGCCGCACAAGCAGCAGGACCGGCACCGCGAACACGATCGCAGCCACCGCGGCCAGAACGGCCAGCTTCCACGGCGGCCCCACCGCAGCCCAGTCGCGCGCGCGAACCGCCTCCGGGTCCACGCCGGAGGCCCCGAACAGGGCCAACGCGACCAGCGCCAGCACCGCCATGATCATGGCCAGGAACAGCAGGTTCAGGACCAGCGCCACCACCATGGCGACCTCGATCCGCCCGAACTGCAGGCCGCCGGGGCCCAGACCTCGCGCCGCCGCGCCGTTCCCCAGAACGGCCGCCCGGTTGACCGCGCCCCATGCCATCAGCGCCGTCAGCACCAGCAACCCCGCCAGCACCTGTCCACCGGCCCCAGCGTCCGTCGACACCACGTTCAGGGCGGCGACGGCGCACAGGACCAGCAGGATCGCCCAGCAGCGGCCCCACACGGCCGGCACGGCCCGCAGGCCCTCAGCCACGGCCTCGACGACCCGAAAACGTCTGACGTGCGCCGGCGCGCGCATGGTGCGATCCCCCGAAAGCGGCCGGACCATAGTCGCGGCGTCGGCCTGCGGCCAGCGGGCGGGCTGACGAACCGCTCCGGTGTGGCTAGAAGGCCGCGATGAGCGCTTACCCCACTCCCTCCCCCATCCACGTCGTCGGCGGCGGCCTGGCCGGTTCCGAAGCCGCCTGGCAGATCGCCCAGGCTGGCGTTCCGGTCGTCCTGCACGAAATGCGCCGCGCGGGCCCGCCCTCAAGCAGCGGAGCGGTAGGGCGACCGGGACCGGTGAAGACGGACGCGCACCAGACCGATGGCCTGGCCGAGCTGGTCTGCTCCAACTCCTTCCGGTCGGATGACTGGGAATACAATGCCGTGGGTCTGCTTCATGCGGAGATGCGTGAACTTGGGTCGATCATCATGTCGTCCGGCGACACGCATCAGGTGCCCGCGGGCGGTGCCCTGGCTGTGGACCGCGAGGGCTTCTCGGAAGCCGTAACCCAACGCCTGCTGGACCACCCGTTGATCACCGTGGTCGGCGAGGAAATCGCGGGCCTGCCGCCGGAGGACTGGGACAGCGTGATCGTGGCGACCGGCCCCCTCACCTCGCCCGCCCTCGCCGACGCCATCCTGAAGGCCACGGGCGAGGAATCGCTGAGCTTCTTCGACGCCATCGCCCCCATCGTCCACGCCGACTCGATCGATTTCGACATCGCCTGGCGGCAGTCGCGCTACGACAAGGAAGGCCCGGGCGGCGACGCCGCCGCCTACGTCAACTGCCCGATGGACCGGGCCACCTACGACGCCTTCATCGACGCCTTGCTGGATGGGCCCAAGGCCGAGTTCAAGGACTGGGAGCACGTCCCCTATTTCGACGGCTGCCTGCCCATCGAGGTGATGGCCGAACGCGGCCGCGAGACCCTGCGCCACGGCCCGATGAAGCCGGTCGGCCTGACCAATCCGCGCGATCCGCAGGTCAAGGCACACGCCATCGTCCAGCTGCGGCAGGACAATGCGCTGGGCACGCTGTTCAACATGGTCGGCTTCCAGACCAAGCTGAAGCACGGGGCCCAGGCCGAAATCTTCCGCATGATCCCCGGCCTCCAGAACGCCCAGTTCGCCCGTCTGGGCGGCCTGCACCGCAACACCTTCCTGAACAGTCCGAAGCTGCTGGACCGCCAGTTGCGCCTGAAGGCCCTGCCCCGGCTGCGCTTCGCCGGCCAGGTCACGGGCGTCGAAGGCTATGTCGAGAGCGCGGCCCTGGGCCTGCTGGCGGGTCGACTGGCGGCCGCCGAACGCCTCGGCCGCCCGCTGCAGGCCCCGCCGCCCGAAACCGCGATCGGCGCCCTGGTCGAGCACATCACCGGCGGGCACCTCGACGGCGCCAAATTCCAGCCGATGAACGTCAACTATGGCCTGCTGCCGCCGCTGGAGGCCCCGCGCGTCGACGCCGAGGGCAAGCGCATTCCGCCGAAGGAGCGCGGCCGGGCGAAGAAGCGGCTGATGAGCGTGCGGGCGCTGGAAGCCCTGAAGGCATGGCGCGACGCGGGGTGACACTTGCCGCCCCGGCGGCCAGGTGTAGGCTCGTCCCATGGGCTTCCATTGCGTCTCCACGTCCGATGCACGCGGCCTTCCCGAGGCGGTCGCCGTCGCGGCTCCGTCGGAGCCGCTGGTCTGCTCGATCAACCACAAAAAGGCGCTGGAGCGGGACGGGCGGACCACGGTAGTCGTCCTGCGGCCGTTCGCCTACGAGCATGAGGCCAGCAAGCGGTTCATCGTCGTGCCGCCCGCCTATGTCACCGACTTCGCCTCCATGCCGCTGATCGCGCGGTGGATCATCCCGCCCTTCGGTCGGCACGCGATCGCGGCAGTGGTGCACGACTGGCTGTACTCCGTCGGCCAGCCTGACCGCCGGGCCGAGGCGGACGACATCTTCCGCGACGCCCTGATCGAGCTGGAGGTGGGCGCGGCGCGCGTCCAGGCCATGCATGCGGCGGTGCGGAGCTTCGGCGGGAACGCCTGGGACCGGGCCGAAAGGGACTGGGGCCGGGCCTTCATGGACTGGCGCACCGGTGCCGTTCTGACGCCGCCCGCGCCGCGATCGGCCTTCTTCGACGACGCCGTGCCGGCCGACCTCAGTCCGGTGATCTGACTGTCAGAGCCGCCCGCGTGAAACCGCCCAGGTCAGGCGCAGCCGCTTCATCGGCTCCAGCTCGTCCGGGCGCGTGAGCGCGGCGGCCGCCACCGCGGGGAAGGCCGCGACCGGCAGAGCCTTCAGCGCGGCATTGGCTTCGGACCGCAGCGACGCCGCCTCCTCGAACCGGCCCGTCTGCGTCAGCCCCCGCACCCGGGCCGCCGGAGCGACCGCCTCGTCATATCCCGCGCCAGCGAGAACCCGCGCCGCGGCCTGCATCGGACCCACGAACAGGGCCTCCAGATCGTGCGGCCGCCCGTGCGCGCGGTCGACGTGGGCGTCGATCAGGGCGTCCAGCGGCGCCCGATCCAGCCCGCGCCGGGACACAACGCCCGCGAGGGCCTCCAGCACCGGATGCCCCTTGCGTGGCTCGCCCGCGAACACGCCGTCCATCTGCTCGCGCCACCAGACGTAGCGCATCTCCGCCAGCAGGGGCTGGCTGACGCGCGTCGGGATGGCCATCAGCTCGGCCTCGAAGGCGTACAGGGCGATCAGGTCGGCGCGCGCCCGAACATCGACGACGAACCGGCTGGCCAGCCAGCGGTCGGGATCGGCGGCGCGAACCTGGGCGTCAAGATCAGCCAAAGAGGGTCTGGTACATCGCCATGGATGTCAGCATGGGGAAGCTGAGCAGCAGGTTGATGCGGCTGGCCAGCATGGCGGTGCGGGCGGCCTTGGCCTTCTTCTCGTCGTCGACCACGACGATGCCCAGGGCCCGCTTCTGGTTCGGCCAGATGACGCCCCAGACGTTCAGGAACATGACGATCGCCAGCCACACGCCGACGCCCATCAGCATGTAGCCTTGGTCGCCCTGCACCAGACCGCCGGCCAGGCCGAAGCTGAACACCTCCAGCGCATAGGCGTGCCCGCGCAGGAACATCACGGCCAGCCCCGCCACCACCGTGGCGAAGGCCGCCCAGCGGAACCAGAACAGCGCCTCGGGCGCGATGTGCTTGCCGATCGCCGGCTTCAGCTCGGCGGGGATCGACGGCATCACCCGGATCTGCACGAAGTTGAAGTACCAGAGCAGGCCTATCCACAGCACACCCGCCACCACGTGCACCCAGCGCAGCGTCGCCTGCCAGAAGATCAGGTCGAAGCCGCCGCCCGAGATGCGGCCGAAGGCGAAGATCATCAGCCCGGCCAGCACGAGGCTGAGCACGACCGTGTTGCGGAAGTTCGAAAGCAGATTGCCCATGACGGCCCCTCTCCAGGGAATCGAGATGGGGCAACGTAGCGCTCCCTCCCCGCGATGGGGAGAGCGCGTTTCTCCCTACGGCCGGCTGGCCATGCCCAGCTTGACCGGCGTCGGGTCTTCCTCGCCGCCGCGCTTGACACCCCACAGCAGGATTACCGGCGCGCCGACGTAGATCGACGAATAGGTGCCGACGATGATGCCGAACATCAGGGCGATCGAGAAGCCGAACAGGGCCTCGCCGCCGAAGATGGCCAGAACCGCCAGAACCATGATGGCCGTGACGCCGGTCACGATGGTGCGGCTCAGTGTCTCGTTGATCGACAGATCGATCACGTCGCGCAGGGGCATGGTCTTGTACTTGCGCAGGTTCTCCCGCAGGCGGTCGAACACCACGACGGTGTCGTTCATCGAATAGCCGATGACGGTCAGGATCGCGGCGACCATGTTCAGGCTGAACTCCAGCCGCATTAATGCGATCAGGCCGAAGGTCAGGATCACGTCGTGCACCAGACCGACGATGGCACCGAAGCCGAACTGCGGCTCGAAGCGGAACCAGATGTAGACGAACATCAGCAGGGTCGCGACGCCCAGCGCCAGCATCCCCGACAGGAACAGCTCGCTGGACACCTTGGAGCCGACCACGGCCACGCCGGAATAGGTCACCTCGCCGGCCACGCGGTCGATCGCGGCCTCGACGTTGCGCACCACCTCGGTCTGGTCCTGCCCCTCCGGCACCTGGAAGGAGATGATGACCGACGAGCCGTCGATCACGTTGGTGTCGCGCCGGGCGATGCCCTGCACCTGGACGTCGCCCAGACCCAGATCGCTGACGGCGGAGCGGACGGCGTCCAGCGGGATCGTCTGCCCGGCCGGCTTGGTCGCCTCAAGCGAGGCCCCGCCGCGGAAGTCGATCCCCATGTTCAGGCCGGGCGTGAAGCAACCGACGATCGAGGCGACGCACAGCACCGCCGACAGGATGCCGAAGGCGCGCGCGAACTTGACGAACTTGAAGTCCGTCTTGGTCGGCAGGAGTTTGATCAGGGGCCATCCACGCATCGCCATCACTCCGCGATCGGCAGTTTCTTGGGCTTGGCGACCTTGAGCCACCAGGCCAGACCCACCTGTGCGACCAGAACGGCCGACAGCATGGAGGTGAAGACGCCGATCGTCAGCGTCCAGGCGAAGCCGCGCACCGGGCCCGCGCCGAAGATGAACATGATCAGCGCCGCGACCAGGGTCGTCAGGTTGGCGTCGATGATCGTGCCCATGGCCTTGTTGAAGCCGGCGTCCAGGCTGGCGATGACGCTGCGGCCCTGTCGGGCCTCGTCGCGCATCCGCTCATAGATCAGAACGTTGGCGTCCACAGCCACGGCGAAGGTCAGGATCAAACCCGCGATGCCCGGCAGGGTCAGCGCCGCACCCGTCATCGACATGGCCGCAATGATCAGCAGGCCGTTCAGCAGCAGGCCCAGTACCGAAATGCCGCCGAACAGCACCCCGTAGGCGAGGAACATGAACACGACGATTATGGCGAAGCCCACGGCGGTGGAGACCATGCCGGCCTGCACCGCGTCGGCACCGAGACTGGCCGACACGGTGCGGCGCTCGATCACGTTCAGCGGGGCCGGCAGGGCGCCGCCGTTGAGAAGGGTGACCAGTTCGGCCGCCGTCTGGATCGAGAAGCTGCCGGTGATCTGGCCGCGGCCATCCGGAATCGCGCCCTGGATCGTGGGTGCGGAGATAATCCGCCCGTCCAGGATAATGGCGAAGGGCTTGCCGATGTTGGCCGCCGTCGCCTCGCCGAAGCGGCGACCACCGACCCCGTCGAAGGTGAAGTCGATCGCTGGCCGGCCGCTCTGGTCCGCGCCCACGGTGGCGCGCGTCAGATTCTCGCCCGACACCAGCACCCGGCGCTTCACCAGATAGGGGGTCTGCTGGTCGTCGTAGAGCAGTTCGGCATCCGGCGGCACGATTCCCGCCAGCGCCTGTTCGACGCTGTTCTCGACGTCGACCATCTGGAAGGTCAGCTGGGCGGTCTGGCCAATGACGCGCTCCAGCGCTGCCGGATCGCTCTCGCCCGGGGCCTGGACCACGATGCGGTCCGGGCCCTGACGGGTGATCGAGGGCTCGCGGGTGCCGAGGGCGTCGACCCGGCGGCGGACCACCTCGATCGACTGGGTCACCGCGTCCGGTCCCATCGTCCGCAGGGCCTGGTCGGTGTAGGCGACGCGCACCCGGTTGTCCGACAGACGCTGGATCGTGCGCTCCGACACGGCGTTCAGACCGCCGGCCTGCGTCAGCGGACGAAGCGCCGTGAAGGCGGCGTCCTGCCCCGCGCGGTCGACGAAGGTGACCGTCACGCCCGCCTCGTCCGGCGTGGTCGTCAGAGCGGTCACGTTGGCGGTCCGCAGGCTGGCGGCCACGTCCTCGCGAAGGTTCTCCAGTCGGGCGGCCTGCATCTCCGACACGTCGACCTCGAGCAGCAGATGGCTGCCGCCCTGCAGGTCGAGACCCAGGTTGACGCCGCCCTTGGGCAGGAAGCCCGGCAGGGCCTCGCGCTGGGCGGTCGTCAGCACGTTCGGGAAGGCGAACAGCACGCCGAACGCCACGGACAGGGCCAGAAGGATGACCTTCCAGCGGGACAGATGGATCATGGCTTCAGGGACCCCGTCGGTCGGTCAGGCGCTCAGGACTTGGCGTCGTTGGCGGCGATGGCGGTGCGGTTGCGGACGTCGGCGATCATCGACTTGACCACGCGGACGTTCACGCCCTGGGCGATCTCGACCATGACCTCGTCGTTCTCGACCCGCGTCACCTTGCCGATCATGCCCGACGACATCACCACCGTGTCGTTGCGCTTCACGGCGCCGATCATGGCCTGGTGCTCCTTCTGGCGCTTCTGCTGCGGCCGGATCAGCAGGAAGTAGAACAGCACGAAGATGGCGATGAAGGGCGCGAACTGCATGACCAGGCCCAGCACGCCCGGGTCGGCGGCGGCGGCCATCAGGATCAGGTCGGTCGAGGCGGCGTCGGTCATGCGCACTCCAGGCGTGCGGGCGCGGAAGGCCCGTGGAATTCAAGAGGCGCGGAACCTAGGGCGCACGTCGCCCGGATGCAACGCGGCGACGAGAGATCGTCCGTTCAGCGTGGCAGAACGGTCAGCGGATCCACCGGACGCGGCTCGTCACCGAACACGCGCCAGACCTGGAAATGCATGCTGGGACCATTGCCCGGCGTGCGCCCGGCCGTGCCGATCACCTCGCCCGCCGCCACGTCCTGGCCCTCGCTGACGCGCTCTGAGCCCAGATGGGCGTAGACCGTGCGCCAGCCGTCGGGGTGGACGATCAGGACCGTCAGGCCCTGATCGGCGACGACATTGCCGACATAGTAGACCCGCCCCGCGGCCGAGGCGCGGACCTCGGCGCCCTCGGCGGTGCCGATGTCGACTCCGCTGTTCCTCTGGCTGACGCCCGTCGCACCGAAGCGGCTCAGGATCTCGCCGCGCACCGGCCAGTTCAGCACGCCGGGGGCCGCGGGCATGGGTCGGGGCGTGGCCGCGTTCCCGGACGGCGGCGGCGGAGGCGGCGGCGGCGCGGTGCCGGCCGGCACGCGTACGCCGCGCGGCGACGGACCACTGGCCCGCTCCTCGGGGCCCAGATCGACGGCGCTGTCGGGCAGGGTCAGCCGCATGCCCGGCCGGATCGCCGCGCGCGGGCCCAGGGCGTTCAGGTCGACCAGCGTCTGGATCGGGGCCTGGAAGCGGCGGCCGATGCCGTACAGGGTGTCGCCCGACTGGACCTCATAGCTGGCCCCCGCCGCGACCATCACCGGCGCGGGCGGCGGGTCGGAGACAGGCGGCTCATAGGCCGGCTCGGCGGCCGGCGGCGGCGCGGCGGAATAGACGGGTTCGGCCGGCGGTGGATCGTCATAGGTCGGTTCGGGCTGGGCCGGCGGCGAATCGTAGGGATTGGCCGGACTGACCCCGACCGGTGCCAGCCCGCCGCCCTGGATGTTCTCGCGCGGCACCACGGCGTTGGGCGGCGGCTCATAGGCGCCCGGCTGCACCGCCGGCTCCACATAGCCCGTCGACGCGGGCTGCACCGCGATCGGCACCGGGCGGGTCGAGTAGCGCGGCTCGGCCGGATAGGTCGAACAGGCGGCCATCCCCAGCGCCAGCGCGGCCAGCGCCCCCAGGGCCGCGGCCCGTCGCATCCCGTGTCCTGCGGTCATGGATCTCCCCTTGGCCTGCGCGTCCGGTCACCTCCCTGATGCCCGGAACCCGATGCGGAGCCAAGCCTCAGATCGGCGCCATTTTGCGGCGCCCCGATGAACGCCGCCCCGTTTCAGCCTTCCTTGGCCGCGCCCTCGACCAGCGGCACGAACCGCACCTCGGTCAGGCTCTCGCGGCTGAAACTGCCGTCCGGCTGGCCGACATAGCGGTTCAGCATCTGCACCGAGGTGCGTCCGACCGGGCAGACCAGAATTCCGCCCGGCTTCAGCTGTTTCAGCAGTTCGGTCGGCTCGTGCGGCGCGGCGGCCGTCACCATGATGCGGTCGAAGGGGGCCTGTTCCGGCCAGCCCAGACCGCCGTCGCCGTGCCGGGTGATGACGTTGTCGATCTCCAGCGCCTTCAGCCGGTCCTCGGCCTCGGTCAGCAGGCTGCGATAGCGCTCCACCGAATAGACGTAGCGCGCCAGCCGGCTCAGCACCGCGCACTGGTAGCCGCTGCCCGTGCCGATCTCCAGCACCCGGTGCCGCGGCCCGACCTCCAGCGCCTGGGTCATCAGGCCGACGATGTAGGGCTGGCTGATCGTCTGGGCGCAGTCGATCGGCAGGGCCTGATCTTCCCACGCCTGATCCAGAAACCGTTCATGCACGAAGACCGCGCGGTCGATCGACTCCATCGCCGCCAGCACGCGGGGATCGGTCACCCCCTGCTGGCGCAGATGCAGGATCAGACGCCCCGCCCGGTCGTCACGGAGGTTCATGCCTCGACCCGCTTCGGCGGTGCCCCGCCCAGCCTGCCCTTCAGGTCATGCACGCTGGCATGGTGCGTCAGGTCGATGTGCAGCGGCGTGACACTGATCTTCCCGTCGTCCATGGCGCGCAGGTCGGTGCCCGGGGCATGGTCCTGTTTCGTGCCGCGGAAGCTCATCCACCAGTAGTCGCGGCCGCGCAGGTCAGTGCGCTTCACCGCCGCCATCTCGCCGGCGACGCGGAAGCCCTGGGTCGTCACCTCGACCTCGATCACCTGTTCGGGCGGCCGCGCGGGGAAGTTCAGGTTCATCACCACGCCGGGTGCCCATTTGGACTCCAGCAGCCGCGCGATGATCCCCGGCGCGTAAGCCTCCGCCGTTTCCCAGTGCGCCGTCACCTCGTCGTGGAACCGTTCCAGCGACTGGCTCAGCGCGATGGAGCGGATGCCGAACGCCATGCCCTGCAGCGCGCCCGCCACCGTGCCGGAATAGGAGCAATCCTCGCCCACGTTGTGCCCGCGGTTGACGCCCGACAGCACCAGATCCGGCGGCGAATCCATGATCTCGTTGACCGCCAGCACGACGCAGTCGGTCGGCGTGCCGGTCACCGCGAACCGCTTGTCGCCATAGCCGTGGACCCGCAGCGGCTCGGTCAGGGTGATCCCCCGCCCCTTGCCCGACTGCTCGGCCAGCGGCGCCACGGTCCAGACGTCGTCCGAGAACCGCCGCGCGATCTTCTCCAGGCACGCCAAGCCCTCGGCGTCGATCCCGTCATCGTTGGTGAGGAGGATTCTCATCCGACGTGCGAGACCCCGCCCATGTAGCGTTTCAGCACCTCGGGCACGGCGATGCGCCCGCCCTCGTCCTGATAGTTCTCCATGATCGCGACCAGCGTCCGTCCGACCGCCAGGCCCGAGCCGTTCAGCGTGTGCACGAACTCGGTCTTCTTCTCGCCGGCCCGCTTGAACCGCGCGTCCATGCGCCGGGCCTGGAAGTCCCCGCAGTTGGAGCAACTGCTAATCTCGCGGAACGTCCCCTGCGACGGCAGCCAGACCTCCAGATCGTAGGTCTTTTTGGCCGAAAAGCCCATGTCGCCCGCGCACAGCAGCATCCGCCGGTACGGCAGGTCCAGCGCCCTCAGCACGGACTCCGCGCACCCCGTCATCCGCTCGTGCTCGGCCTCGGAATCCTCCGGCCTCGCGATCGACACCAGTTCGACCTTGCTGAACTGGTGCTGGCGGATCAGCCCCCGCGTGTCCCGCCCGGCGGAGCCCGCCTCGGCCCGGAAGCAGGGTGTGAGCGCGGTCAGGCGCATGGGCTCGGCCAACTCGTCTTCGGACAGGATCGTTTCGCGAACGAGGTTGGTCAGGGAGACTTCGGCGGTGGGGATGAGATAGCGCTCGTCGTGGAACTCACCCAGCTCCAACAACTCCTGCACGGCCTCATTGGCTTGGCGTGGCACGAGCCTCTCAAGGTCCATTTGAAGGTCTGCGATTTTGGCCCGCATAGCTGCGACCTCCACCCCAGAGTTCACGATCGCGTCCACCGACTTCGAGAAGCCAGCGAGATAATCGCTCCAGTAATCTTCCTCGAAGAATTCTCTTGCCTTATCAAACCGCTCCCACGCCACGCTTGCCGTGGAAAACAAGTCGTCCTTGAACTTCGGCAGCTGCCCCGTGCCGAACATCGCCTCATCGCGCACCAGCAGGGGCGGGTTCACTTCCAGATAGCCGTGCCTGTCCGTCTGCAGGTCCAGCATGAATTGGCCGATGGCGCGTTCCAGCTGCGCCAGACCGCCCTTCAGCACGGCGAACCGCGCGCCCGACATCTTCGCCGCCGCCTCGAAGTCCAGCAGGCCCAGCGCCTCGCCCAGATCGGCGTGATCCTTGGCCGGGCCGGTGCGGCGCGGCTCGCCCCACGCCCCGACCTCGACGTTGCCGCTCTCGTCCTCGCCCTCGGGCACGTCATCGGCGGCCAGGTTCTTCTGCCCGGCCAGCAGGTCGCGCAGCTGCGCCCCGACGGTGCGCTCAGTCTCTTCAGACTCGGCGATCTTCGACTTGAGCCCCTCGACCTCGGCCTTCAGCCGGTCGGCCTCGGCCATGTCCTTCCGGCCCATGGCGGCGCCGATGGCCTTGGACGCGGCGTTGCGCGCGGCCAGCGCCTCCTGCCCCGCCGTCTGGGCGGCGCGCAACGCGCGGTCCAGCTCCAGGATCCGGTCGACCAGCGCCCGCGCGTCCTCGACCCCGCGGCGCGTCCACCCGGCCACGAAGTCGTCGGGCCGGTCACGAATGGCTTTCACGTCATGCATGGGCCGGGCTTAGCGTTCCGCGCGGCGGCGCTCAACCGCCGTCAGCGGTTCACCGAGTTCATCCCCGCTTCCGGATAGCGCGTGCCCTGCGCCGCGCCCTTGGGAAAGACCGCGTCGATCCGCGCCAGATCCTCGGCCGTCAGCTCCAGATCCACCGCCGCCGCGTTTTCCTCCAACGTCGCCACCCGCCGCGTGCCGGGGATCGGCACCAGGTTCGAGCCCTGCGCCAGCACCCAGGCCAGAGCCAGCTGCGCCGCCGTCACGCCCTTGTCGGCCGCGATGCGCTTCACCGCCTCGACCAGATCCAGGTTCTTCTGGAAATTCTCGCCGCTGAAGCGCGGATTGCTGCGGCGGAAATCGCCCTCTTCCAGATCCTCCGGCCTGGTGATCTGTCCCGTGAGGAAGCCGCGCCCCAGGGGGCTGTAAGGCACAAAGCCCACGCCCAGTGCCTCGCACGTGGCCAGCAGCTCGTCCTCCGGATCGCGGCTCCACAGCGAATATTCGGTTTGCAGCGCGGTGATCGGATGCGTCATGTGCGCCCGGCGCAGGGTGTCCGGCGCGGCCTCCGACAGGCCCAGGAACCGGACCTTGCCCTCGGTCACCAGCTCGCCCATCGCCCCGACCGTCTCCTCGATCGGCACGGCCGGATCGACCCGGTGCAGGTAGTAGAGGTCGACGTGATCCATGCCGAGGCGGCTCAGGCTGCCCTCGATGGCGCGCCGCACGTTCTCCGGCCGGCCGTCATTGACCCGCTCCTGCCCGTAATAGACGCCGAACTTGGTGGCCACGAACGCCTTGTCGCGACGGTCCTTCAGCGCCTCGCCCACCTGACGCTCGTTGACATGCGGGCCGTACATCTCCGCGGTGTCGAAGAAGGTGATGCCCAGATCCAGCGCGCGATGGATCACGGCCGTGGCCGCCGCCTGGTCCGACGGCGTGCCGTAGAAGCTGGCCATGCCCATGCAGCCGAGGCCGAGGGCTGAAACCTCGGGGCCGCGCGGGCCCAGCGTGCGCGTCTTCATCGGCCGTCTCCTGAATTGTCGGGTGCTTTCCTTTCAGATGGGCGGCGCACCCCGCCGGTTCAACGCAGGGCGCGCACTGTCGGCGTCCGGTCCAGGGCGTCGCCGGGGATCGGATCGCTGCGCAGGACCAGATGGGCGAACAGCGTCCGCGCCCCCGCCAGATCCTCCGCGCCCACCGGCCGCGGATGGGCACCGCCCTCCTCCGTCAGCGGGATCAGGGTCAGCGTCACGCCCTGGATCACATTGCCGCCGATCACCGCGACCCGGTCGTCGAACACCCGCACCACCACGTCGCAGTGCATGCCCGCGTACTCGCCCACGTCCGGCCGCCGGTCCTCGACCGTCTGGTACCGCCACCTCCCCCGGCTGTTGCACAGCAGGTCACCGGGCAGCAGAGGCCGTTCGCCGGGATCATGCGCCTCATAGGCGGCTTCGGGCTCGGCCCCGTCGGCCGCGCGGATCGCCTGATCGACATAGACCCGGTGCGAGATGTCGCGCCGGAACAGCGCCGGCGTGTCCAGCCCGGATTCGCACATCGTCCAGCTGATGAAGGCCGCCGACCACGGCTCGACCCAGTTCAACTCACCGTCCCCATCGCGCCAATGGCGGTTCTGCCGCGCCAGCACATCGGGGCCATCGGGGGTCGCCGACCAGTAGCCGGCCACGATCGCCCAGGTCGCCGGATCGCTCTCCCACCGGCCGATGCGGCTCAGGGGTCGAGCCTGTCGCGGCGCAGCCAGGCGCCGGTTGGCCGTGTCGGCCACCACGCCATCGGGCAGGACCCGCCGCTGCACCTGCGTCGCGTCCACGGTCTGGAAGCCGAACACGCCCCACTCGCCCGCCGCCACGTCCACGATCCTCTGGCGCACGCCCGGTAAACCGCCGGGCCGGCACCGCGCCTCGACGATCCGCATCCGCCCCGGTTCGCCCTCGACCCGGCTCTCCGGCGCGATGACGTCCAGCGCCGTGGCCGGCAGGCGGGTGACCTGCGCGGTCGCCGGCGTCGCCGCCAGCGCGAGGATCAGGATCAGAGCGGCGCGCACTGACGCTCCAGCCAGCCCCGGACCTCGGCGTCCAGAAGCGGCCCCACCTTGGCCAGGGTCTCGGCGTGATAGGCGTCGATATAGGCGCGCTCGTCCGGTGTCAGCAGGTCGACGTCGATCAGGCGGCGGTCCAGCGGCGCGAAGGTCAGCTGCTCGAACCCGTGCATCGGCCGCTCCCCGCCGTCGATCGGCGTCGGCTCGGTCACGACCTGCAGCGTCTCGATGCGGATGCCCCAGTGGCCCTCGCGGTAATAGCCCGGCTCGTTCGACAGAATCATCCCGGTCAGCAGCGGCTGGGTGTTGACCAGTTTGGCGATCCGCTGCGGCCCCTCGTGCACGCCCAGATAGCTGCCGACGCCGTGACCCGTGCCGTGGTCATAATCCAGGCCCGCCATCCACATCGGCAGGCGCGCCAGCGCATCCAGCTGATGCCCGGTCGTGCCCGCCGGGAAGCGCACAACGGCCATCGCGATATGCCCCTTGAGCACCAGGGTGAACATGCGCCGCTGGTCCGCCGTCGGCTCGCCCACGGCGACGGTCCGCGTCACGTCCGTGGTGCCGTCCAGATACTGGCCACCGCCGTCGACCAGCAGCAGGCTGCCCTTCTCCATCCGCCGAAGGGTGCGGGTCACGGGCTTGTAGTGCGGCAGGGCCCCGTTCGGCCCCGCCCCGGCGATGGTGTCGAACGACAGGTCCTTCAGCGCGCCCGTCTCCTCGCGGAACCGCTCCAGCGCTTCGGCCACCTCCCGCTCGTCCGGCAAGGTCTCCTGCGCCACCGTGTCCACCCAGTGAAGGAAACGCGCCAGCGCAGCTCCGTCGCGGATGTGCGCCTGACGGCTGCCCTCGATCTCGACCGGGTTCTTGGCCGCGCGCGGCAGGGTGCAGGGGTCCATGCCCCGCACGATCTGGGCACCCGCCGTCTCCAGCCGGTCGAACCACCAGGCCGCCGACTGGGCGGGATCGATCAACACGCGCCGGTCGCCCAGATCGGCCAATGCCGCCTCTACCGTGGCCGGATTTTCCAGCGTCACGTCCTCGCCCAGCCAGCCGGGCAGTTCGTTGGTCACCTTGCGCGGATCGAGGAACAACTTTGCCGTGCCGTTGGCATGCACGATGGCCTGTCCCAGCGGCAGGGGCGTGCGGATCACGTCGCCGCCGCGGATGTTGAACAGCCAGGCGATCGACGCCGGTGCCGTCAGCACGGCGCAGTCGGCCCCCTTCGCCTCGATCGCCGCGCCGATGCGCTGGCGCTTCGAGGCCGCGCTTTCGCCGGCATACTGGTCAGGATGCGGCACGACCGGCGCGGCGGGCTGGGCCGGGCGGGCGTCGCCCCAGGCGAGATCCAGCGGGTTCACGTCGACGGCCTTCAGCTCCGCCCCCGCCCTCGCCGCGGCGCGTTTCAACGTGGCCAGCGAGTCCGGGCTGTGCAGGCGCGGATCATAGCCGATCACCGCCCCCTTCGGGGCCTTCGCCAGATATGCGGGCACCCCGCCCTCGACCAGGTCCAGGATCTCGAACTGCCTCGCGTCGACCTGCGCGCGGACCTGCACCGTGTAGCGCCCGTCGGCGAACACCGCGGCCCGGTCCTTCAGCACCACGCCTGCGCCGGCAGACCCGGTGAAGCCCGTCAGCCACGCCAGACGATCGTTGGCCTCGGGCAGATACTCGTTCTGATGCTCGTCCTCGTGCGGGACCAGAAAACCGTCCAGCCCCTGCTCCGCCATGCGGGCGCGGACCCGCGGAAGGTGTTTCGCCCCGAAGGACGGATCGGTGGTTTCGTCGAAGGACTGGCGCATGGGGCGGAACCTAACGTCGCGCCGCCCCACCGCAAGTCCGCGATCAGCCCTGCGGCGCCGTCGTCGTGACCACCGCCGTGCCGCCGGTCGGGGCCGGTGCCTGAACGACGACGGGAACCTCGCGCTCGATCACCACCGGCTCGGCCGCGCGGGCCTGGGCGGCGCGGGCGTCGGCCTCAGCGCGGGCGGCGTTGGCCCGGGCGACCTCGACGCTGGCCTGGGCACCGGCGATCTGGCCGGCGGCGGCAGCCTGCAGGGCCTGGGCCTCCGCCTCGGCCGACGCGACCTCCGCGGCCAGGATCTGGTCGTCGGTCTGCGGCCCCTGCCGGCTGAACAGGATGAACATCACGGCGATGATCACCAGCCCGCCGAGGACCCCGGCAATCCACCAGCCGGTGTTGGACTCGCGCACGACCACCGTCTCGGTCGTCTCGGTGTAGACGGGTGCCGGATCGACCACGACGGTCGGGCGGTTCGGATCATTGGGGTCGGTGTAGGTCACGCGGAACTCCTCCAGTTCGGGAGGCGAAACGGCTCCGCTGGCCTTCGCGTTCCTTAACCCTTCAGACGAAGCGCCAGCGCGCTCCAAGCGTCGTGATGGATCGTCTGCTCGACGACGAAGCCCAGCGGTCGATACGCCTCCAGAACCCGCTCTTCCTGCGTCCGCAGCAGGCCCGACAGGATGGCCACCCCGCCCGGCTTGAGGGCGCCAGCGATCTCGGGCGCCAGCTCGACCAGCGGGGCGGCGAGGATGTTGGCGAACACCAGATCGTAGGGAACATGCTGCGCGATGCGCGAATCGCTGAGTCCGTCGGCGAAGTAGAAGTCGCAAGACGCCCCGTTGATCTCGGCATTCTCGTTGGCGATCCGCGCCGAGGGCTCGTCGATGTCGGTGCCGACGGCGACGGGCGAGCCCGTCTTCGCCGCCGCGATGGCCAGCACGCCGGTGCCGCACCCCACGTCCAGCACCTTGTCGAACCGCTCGGTCTTCAGCAGCTCGTCGAAGGCCTCGAGACAGCCCACCGTGGTGCCGTGGTGGCCCGTGCCGAAGGCGGCGCCGGCGTCGATCTTCAGCGTCACCCGACCCTCGGGGACCTTGCCCTGATCATGGGCACCGTAGACGAAGAAGCGCCCGGCCTCGACCGGCGGCAGCCCCGACAGCGACATGGCCAGCCAGTCGGCGTCGGCCAGTTTCTCGACGACGACCTCCAGCCCCTCGCAACCCCGCAGCACCGCCTCGATGCCCCGGGCCTCCTCGTTCGTCGTCGGGAAGGCGTCGATGCGCCAGACGCCGAGGTCCTCGTCCTCCTCGAGAATGGAATAGGTCGCGCCTTCCAGAAGCGGATCCGAATCGAGGCGCTCCGCGGCGGCCTCGGCGACCTCACGCGGGCCGCGGGCGACAATCTGGAGTGCGGATTCGGACATTTCTCAAACCTCGTTATCATGCCGAATCGAGCAGGCGCGGGACGAGGTGTTCCGCGTCGACCGAACACACATCCGAGGGGTCGGGGAGTTCATGGCCAAAGCACCATCCAAGTCCAGCGCCGCGTCGAAGCCGGCGTCCGCCGCTTCCAAGCCGAAACCGGCCGCGAAGTCGAGCACCGTCGCCGCGAAGCAGCCGGCGGCGCCCAAGGCGACCGCTGCAAAAGCTCCGGCACTCAAGGCCGTGGCCAAGCCCAAGCCTGCGCCCGCCGCCAAGGCCGCGCCGAAGGCTGCCGCCAAGCCCGCCGCCGCCAAGGCTCCGGTTGCCGCGAAGAAGCCCGCCGCCGCAAAAGCGGTCGCCAAGCCGAAGCCCGCGGCCGCCAAGCCCGCGGTGAAGGCCGCGCCGAAGGCCGTGGCCAAGCCGAAGCCCGCCGTGAAGGCCGCGCCGGCCAAGGCCGCTGCGCCCAAGCCGGCCGCCGCCAAACCCGCCGCCGCACCGAAGCCCGCGCCCGTTGCCGCCGCGGCTCCCGCGCCCAAGCCTGCCGCTCCGGCCGCTGCGCCGGCGCCGTCCCCGGCGAAGAAGGAAGAGCCCAAGGGCTTCTTCGGCAAGCTCAGCGACATGATCTTCGGCCGGCGCTGACGCCCGACCGATCAACGACCGAAGGGCCGGGGCGGCGACGCTCCGGCCCTTTTTTCATGGCTCAGCCGCGCCGCCCCCGCGCCACCAGATAGACCTCCGACGAGTCCTTGCGGCTGGCCTTGGGCTTGATCGGGCGGACGTCGTCGAACTCGGTGCGAAGCCGCGCCAGCACTCCACCGGCGTCGCCGCCCTGGAAATTCTTGGTCACGAACGCCCCGCCGGGCTTCAAGGTGCGGATGGCGAAGTCCGCCGCGATCTCGATCAGGGCGATGATCTTCAGGTGGTCTGTCTGGCGATGCCCGACGGTATTGTGCGCCATGTCCGACAGCACCAGGTCCGGCGCGCCGCCCAACGCGTCGATCAACTGCTGATCCACGCCCGCATGGGTGAAGTCGGCCTGGATCAGCTGCGCGCCGGGAATGTCCTCGATCATCAGCAGATCGACCCCGACCACCGACTTCGCCCCGCGCTGCAAGGCCACCTGCACCCAGCCCCCCGGCGCCGCGCCCAGATCGATGACCCGCGAACCCGGACGGATCAGGCCCAGACGGTCGTCGATCTCCATCAGCTTGAAGGCCGCGCGGCTGCGCCACCCCTCGGCCCGGGCCCGCTCGGACCATGGATCCGACAGCTGGCGCTTGATCCACTGCTGGCTGGACATGGACTTGGTCTCGGCCGTCTTGATCTTGGCCCCCATGCCGCGGCCGGCCGCGGTCCCGCCCGTCGGCGGGCGCACCATGCGGCGGCGTTCCTGCGGCTTGTCGTCTTCGCTCATCCGCCCCCCATAGCCTCGCGCGTCGCCAGCGGCTATCACCCGCGCAATTCGAAAAGGAGCGCCCGATGGCCGACACCCTGACCTTCACTCTCGACGTCGGCGACGGCGAAGCCCGCGACGTGGTCATCAAACTGCGCCCCGACCTGGCCCCGGGCCACGTCGCCCGCATCACCGAGCTGGCGAACGAGGGCTTCTACGACGGCGTGGTGTTCCACCGCGTCATTTCGGGCTTCATGGCCCAGGGCGGCGACCCGACCGGCACCGGCACGGGCGGCTCCAAGAAGCCGAACCTGAAGCAGGAATTTTCCGCCGAGCCCCACGTGCGCGGCGCCTGCTCCATGGCCCGCACCTCGGACCCGAACAGCGCCAACAGCCAGTTCTTCATCTGCCTGGACGACGCCACCTTCCTCGACCGCCAGTACACGGTGTGGGGCGTGGTCGAGTCGGGCATGGAGCACGTCGACGCCCTGCCCAAGGGCGAGCCGCCGCGCAGCCCGGGCAAGATCGTCAAGGCCACGGTCAGCTGATCCGCCGATGCGTCGCGCCCTCACCCTCGTTCTGGCCGTCATGGTCGCCGGCATGGTCGGCGGTCTGGTCGGGGCCATGGTCCTCAACCTGTCCGCACAGGGCGAGGGCGCGCCCGCGGGCTCCCAGACCTTCATCACCTTCAGCGCCATGATCTCGCTTCTGGCCCTGCCGACGGCGGCGATCATAGGCGTGCCGGCTCACGTCATGCTCATGCGCATGGGCCGCACGCGCCGCGCGCCCTACGTGCTGGCCGGCATTCTCACCGGCCTGCTGCTGGGCGTCAGCTTCTCCGGATTCCAGCCCGACGGCTGGATCGCCATCCTCGTCGGCATGTGCGCCGGCGCGGGCGGCGGTCTGGGCTTCTGGCTGATCGCTCGCCCGGATCGCCTGGCGAAGGGGTGAGGACCTAGCGTCCCAGACCCTGGTCCAGGGCGCGGAAGCTCTGGATCGCCAGGGTCGTCGACGACTGGAACACCGCCGGCTGCACCCGCTCCACGTCATCCGTGGGCTTGTGATAGTCGGGGTGAAACTCCACGCCGAGGTAGAGGAACGGCACGTTCGCGCGGAAGAAGGCACCGTGGTCCGACGCTTCGACCCAGTTGTTCGCGCCGGTGTCCTCCGGCGTGTCCTTGCCGAACGCCAGCGAGATTCCGCCGACCGGCGCGATCCCCTCCAGCAGGGGACGGAACGTCGGGTGCTGGTAGGTGCCCGTGACCCACAGCTTGCCGTCGGTCTCGGCCCGCGCGGTCATGTCGAAATTCAGATTCAGGGCGATCGATTCCAGCGGCACCGGCGGGGCCTCGACGAAGTGTTTCGCGCCCAGCAGCCCGCTTTCCTCGGCGTCGAACGCGACGAAGATAACGCTGTGCTCGGGGGCCTGACGCTTCAGATCCGCCGCCAGCGCCAACATGGTCGCCACGCCCGAGGCGTTGTCGTCGGCGCCGTTGTGGATCACCCCGTCCGGCGCACCGACGTGGTCGTAGTGGGCGGTCACGACGATGTAGCGGTCGCCGCGGCGGGTGCCGGGAATCATGCCCAGCACATTGACGCCCTGGACCGTCGCGCCGCGCCGCGTGGTGGCCTCGAACGGCTGCAGCCGTCCCATCGCCGGGGCGGCGATGCCCATCTCCTCGAAGCGCGAGACGATGTAAGCCCGCGCCTTCTCCCCGCCCGGCGTCGAGGGCCCCCGCCCCTGCATGTCGTCGGCGGCCAGAATCGACAGGTCGGCCCACAGCTGGGCGTCGATCGCCGGCGCGGCGGGCGCGGGCGGTGCTTCGGCGGCGGTCATGCAGCCACTCAGGACGAGCGCGGCGATCAGGGCGGCGGACGAGACGTGCAGGCGCATGCGGGCTCCTTGGATGGTCGCGCGACGCTAGACCGCCTGTGCGGCGGCGTCAGCTTAAGTTCGCGTCATCCCGGGCGATCATGACCGTGGCGAGGCGCTGCGCCGCCTGCTAGCCATCAGCCATGAGCGAGATCGCCGTCGACGACCTGACCCTGGACCAGGCCCGCGAGGAGCTGGCTCGGCTGACGACTGAACTGGCGCATCACGATCAGCTTTATCATCAGCAGGATGCGCCCGAAGTCTCCGACGCCGACTACGATGCGCTGAAGCTGCGGGCCCTGGCCATAGAGAACCGGTTTCCGGAGCTGACCCGGGAGGACAGCCCCTCGCAGGTCGTCGGCGCGGCCGTCTCCAGCCAGTTCGCCGAGGTGCGCCATGGCGTGCCCATGCTGTCGCTGGACAACGCCTTCGACGCGCAGGAAGTCCGGGATTTCGAGGCGCGCATCCGCCGCTTCCTCAAACTGCCCCCCGACGAGCCCGTCGCCTTCGCCGTCGAGCCCAAGATCGACGGCCTGTCGGCCAGCCTGCGCTACCAGGACGGCGTTCTGGTCGTCGGGGCCACGCGCGGCGACGGCAGAACGGGCGAGGACGTCACCGCCAACCTGCGCACGCTCAAGGACGTGCCGCAGACGCTGCAGGGCTCGGGTTGGCCGTCCGTGATCGAGATCCGCGGAGAGGTCTACGCTCCCAACGACGGCTTCGACGCCTTCAATGCCACGGCCGAGGCCGAGGGTCGCCGCACCTACGCCAACCCCCGCAACTTCGCCGCCGGCTCCCTGCGCCAGAAGGATCCGGCGATCACCGCGGCGCGTCCGCTGACGTTTTTCGCCTACGCCTGGGGCGAGACCTCCGAGCCCTTCGCCGAAACGCAAAGTCAGGCGCTGAAACTGCTGGAAAGCTGGGGGTTTCAGGTGAACCCGCGCTCGACCCGGGTCGAGGGCGCCGAGGCCCTGATCGGCTTGTATGACGCGCTTCAGTCCGACCGCGCCACGCTCGGCTACGACATCGACGGCATCGTCTACAAGGTCGACCGGCTGGACTGGCAGCAGCGCCTGGGCTTCGTCGCCCGCACCCCCCGCTGGGCCGTGGCGCACAAATTTCCGGCCCAGCAGGCCAAGACCATACTCGAGGGCATCGACATCCAGGTCGGCCGCACCGGCTCCCTGACGCCCGTCGCCCGCCTGCACCCGGTCACCGTCGGCGGCGTGGTCGTCCGGAACGCCACCCTGCACAACGAGGACGAGATTGCCCGCAAGGACGTGCGCATCGGCGACACCGTGATCCTGCAGCGGGCCGGGGACGTAATTCCCCAGATCGTGTCGGTCGTGCTGGACAAGCGTCCGGCCGACGCGAAGCCCTACGTCTTCCCCACCCACTGTCCCGTCTGCGGCTCCGAGGCCGAGCGACCCGAGGGCGAGGTGCGTCGCCGCTGCACCGGCGGCCTGATCTGCGACGCCCAGTTGGTCGAGCGCCTCAAGCATTTCGTCGGCCGCCGCGCCTTCGACATTGAAGGGCTTGGCGAAAAGCAGTTGATCGCCTTCCACGAGCGCGACTGGCTGAAAGAGCCCGCCGACATCTTCCGCCTCGCCCGCGACGCGGCGAAACTGGACGCCCTGCGCGCCGAGGACGGCTATGGCGAGACCAGCGTCGCCAATCTGGTCGCCGGCATCGACGCTCGCCGGGTCATCGCGCTGGACCGTCTGATCTTCGCGCTGGGCATCCGCGAGATCGGCGAACAGACCTCCCTGCTGCTGGCCCGCCACTTCGGCACGTGGAGCGCCTTCCACGCCGCCGCCCTCGAAGCGGCGTCCGGCCTGCCCTCGCCGGACTGGACCCGGCTGGCCGAGGGCCACGGTGTCTCGCCCCGCACCCTCTCGGTCATGGCCTCTGCCGAACTGTCCGCCACCGATCCCTGGCCCGAGGCGCCGCTGGACCAGAAACTGGCCCTCGCCTTCCCGGGCGTCGCGGCCCCGGCCCGCCGCGCGCTTGCCGCTCTCGCACCCGACTGGCCCGCGATCGTCGACCTGGCGCGCATCGCCCGCGAGGACGGCCCCTCCGCAACCCTCGGCGAGATCGCCGGCGTGTCCGGCGTCGGCCCCGTCGCTGCCCGCGCCATCGCCGCCTTCTTCCACGAGCCGCACAACCGCGCCGTCGTCGACGCCCTGATCGAGCAGCTGGACCGCGTCGAGGACGCCGAACGGCCCAAGACCGACACCGCGGTTGCCGGCAAGACCGTGGTCTTCACCGGTGCCCTCGAGCGTTTCACCCGCGACGAGGCCAAGGCCCGCGCCGAATCCCTCGGGGCCAGGGTCTCCGGCTCGGTGTCGAAGAAGACCGACTTCCTCGTGGCCGGCCCCGGTGCCGGCTCCAAGCTGGCCGAGGCGCAGAAGCACGGGGTCACGGTCCTGACCGAGGACGAATGGCTGGCCCTGATCGGCTGATCCGCCTTGCCCCCTCGCGCCCGCCCCGCCTATACGCGCAGTCGGGCGATCTGCGCCGCAATCCGTCGGGCCTTGAAGAATGATTTCCAGCTTCCGTGATTTCGCCAAGTCCAAGTGGGCCATGGCCCTGCTGGTCGTGCTGGCGCTCAGCCTGCTGATCACCGGGGGGACGCAGATGGACGTCTTCGCCCAGCTGGGGCCGAGGCACGTCATCTCCGCAGGCGACCGCAGCGTCGACCAGGCGCAGTTCCGGACCGACTTCGACCGCGTCCGCCAGAACCTGGAAGAACAGCAGGGCCGCCCGCTCACCGCCCAGGAGCTGGTCGACCAGAACGTCCACGTCCGCTACCTCGAAAGCCAGGCCCAGCGCCTCGGCTTCCTGGCCTGGGCGTGGAAGGCCGGCATCCGTCCCGGACAGGACGTGATCGCCAAGCAGATCCGCCAGATCCCTGCTTTCTTCAGCGAGATCACCGGCAAGTTCGACGAGGAGAAATACGCCCAGGCCCTGGCCCAGGCGAACCTGACCCCGGCCCAGCTGGAGCAGGAGTTCCGCGACGAATACATGCAGCGCCACTACGCCGCCGCCCTCTTCGCGGGTGCCCGCACCCCGCGCGTCTACGGCGCCCTGGTGGCGACCCAGGCGCTGGAGATCCGCGACGGCCGCTGGTTCAAGGTCACCCAGGACATGGCCGGCCGCGCCGGCACGCCGACCGACGCCCAGCTGAATGCCTTCCTCGCCGAGAACGGCGAGCAACTGCGCCGCCCCGAGCTGCGCACCCTGTCGATCGTGGTGTTCGGCAACGCCCCCGGCCAGCAGGTCGAGGTGACCGAAGCCCAGGTCCAGGAGCGCTTCGAGTTCCGCAAGGACGCCCTGTCCCTGCCCGAGCGCCGCAGCTTTGTGGTCGTGACCGCGCCGAACCAGCAGCAGGCCCAGTCCGTGGCACAGGCCATGCGCGGCGGCCAGAGCGCCGAGGCCGCCGCCGCCGCCGCCGGTCTGCAGCCCACCACCTATGACGAGACTCCCCGTTCGGCCATCCCGGATCCGGCCGTCGCCGGTGCCGCCTTCGGCCTGCCGGCCGCGGGCGTCAGCGATCCGGTCCAGGCCCGCGTCGGCTTCGCCGTCGTCGCCGTCAGCGCCATCCAGGCCGCGGAGCCCGCCACGCTGGAAGGCGTGCGCGAGGCCATCGTCCAGGAACTGCGCGGCGAGGCCGAGCGCAAACTGGTCTTCGATCGCGTCCAGCGCTTCGAGACCGCCCGCAGCTCGGGCCGCACCCTGGAGCAGGCCGTGGCCGACGTCGGCGCGCGCATCCTGCCGGTCCCCGACGTGTCGCGCGACGGCAGCACGGCCTCCGGCGCCCAGGTCAACGCCCCGCCCGCCGTCTTCGAAACTGCCTGGGGCCTGCAGCAGGGCGGCGTCAGCGACGTCGTCGACGCCGGCAACGGCCAGTATTTCGCGGTCCGTGTCGACGCCGTGAAGCCGGCCGCCCTGCCTCCGCTCGACGAGGTGCGCGAGGACCTGACCCGGGCCTGGATCCAGCGCGAGAACAACCGCCTGCTGCGCGCCAAGGCCGACGAACTGGCCGGCCGCCTCCGTGCCGGAGAGGACATCGTCACCGTCGCCCGCTCGGCCGGTGCCGAGCTGATCGTCCGCACCGGCGTCCAGCAGGACGAGGAGACCCAGGCCGCGCTGGGCGTCGGCGTCCTCACCGGCCTGTTCGGCCAGGGCAAGGGCCAGGCCTTCGCCGAGGTCAATTCCGAGACCGACTTCGTGGTCGGCGTCACCGACGCGATCCGCCCGCCCGCCGCGGCCCTGGTGGCCCCGATCGCCGAGCGGGTGCGTCCGCGCATCGGTCAGGATCTGGCCAACGGCCTCGGCGACCTCGCCATCGCCGCCGGTCAGACGCGGGTGAAGGCCGAGTTCGACGTCGGTCTGGCGCGCGAGGCCCTCGGCCTGCCGCGCGAGGCCCCGGCCGCGACCGCCCCGCAATGACGGCAACCGGCGCGCCGGTCGTCCGGCGTCTGGTCGATGATCTGGAGACGCCCGTCTCGGCCTTCCTGAAGGTCGCGCACGGCCGCCCGCACGCCTGCCTGCTGGAGTCGGTCGAGGGCGGCGTCGCCAACGGCCGCTTCTCCATCCTGACGCTGGATCCCGACGTGGTCTGGCGCTGCCGCGACGGCCGGGCCGAGGCGTCACACGACGGTGGCGACTTCATCCCCGACGACCGCCCCGCACTGGCCTCCCTGCGCGCCCTGATCGCCGACTCGGCGCTGGACCTGCCCGAGGACCTGCCGCCCATGGCGGCCGGACTGTTCGGCGTCTTCGGCTACGACATGGTCCGACTGCTGGAGCCGCTGGGCGAGGCCAACCCCGACCCGCTGGACCTGCCCGACGCCGTGCTGACGCGCCCGGGCCTGATCGCCGTCTTCGATTCGGTGAAGCACGAGATCGTCGTCGTCGCCCCCGCCCGCGACGGCGACCGCGCCGCCGCCGAGGCCCGGCTGGACGCCTTCGAGGCCGCCTTGCGCGCACCTCTACCGGCACGGACCACAGCCGCCCCGACCGAGGTCGATTTCTCCTCCCCCGTCGACCAGTCGGCCTTCACCGCCATGGTCGCGCGCGCGAAGGACTGGATCGCGGCCGGCGACATCTTCCAGGTCGTGCTCAGCCACCGGTTCGACGCGCCGTGGTCCGCCGATCCCTTCGCCTTCTATCGCGCCCTGCGCCGCCAGAACCCTTCGCCCTATCTGTTCTTCCTCGACATGGGCGACTTCCAGCTGGCCGGCTCCAGCCCGGAGATCCTGGTCCGGCGCAAGGACGGCCGCGTCACCATCCGCCCGCTGGCCGGCACCCGCGCCCGCGGCGAGACGCCCGAGGCCGACCGCGCGCTCGAGGCCGAACTGCTGGCCGATCCCAAGGAGCGCGCCGAGCACCTGATGCTGCTCGACCTCGGCCGCAACGACGTCGGCCGCGTCGCCGCGCCGGGCAGCGTGCGGGTCACCGACAGCTTCGCGGTCGAGCGCTACAGCCAGGTCATGCACATCGTCTCCAACGTCGAGGGCGACGCCCACCCGGATCTGGACGCCGTCGACACCCTGCTGGCGGCGCTCCCAGCCGGCACCCTGTCCGGCGCGCCCAAGGTCCGCGCCATGGAGATCATCGACGCGCTGGAGACCACCAAGCGCGGCGTCGGCTACGGCGGCGGTGTCGGCTACATCACCTCGCAGGGCGAGGCGGACGTCTGCATCGTGCTGCGCACCGCCCTGTTCGCCCGCGGCCGCATCCATGTGCAGGCGGGCGCCGGCGTCGTCGCCGACAGCGATCCCGTGGCCGAATATGAGGAAACCCGCGCCAAGGCCCGCGCCCCCATGCGCGCGGCGCAGGAGGCCTGGCGGTTCGGGTGACCGCCTCTCGGCGGGGTGTTCGTCACAACGGGCGCAACGAAGGCACAAAGGACACGACGGGACCTGCGTCTGTGGCAGCGCGCAGCGCCTTCATGGTGACGACGACCGGATGCCTGCGGCGGCCTCGCGCGCGGTCCCGTCGTGTCCTTTGTGGCTTTCGCTTCGTTGTGTTCGTTGTGAAGAACCAACCGGCCCCGACCCAAGGTCACGGCCCGAAGGTGACGCCCGGCCCGAGGATGAACGCTCCGGCCATCAGCACCGCACCCACCGCCGCCAGCGCGGAGGCGCCCAGCGCCTTTAGCGGCGTGCCCCTGTCCGGTGCGACCTCTTCCGTCAGCAGGGCCCTCGCCTGGCCGATGGCGGTGCGGGCGGTGTCGATGCGGGCGTCGCTCATGACGGCACGATCCCGCAACCATGGTTAACGAACCCTTGCGGCACCGACGCCGCTTGGCCGCCGCCGCGCCCGGCCCTATGACCGCCGAATGATCCTCGTCGTCGACAACTACGACAGCTTCACCTGGAACCTGGTCCACTACCTCGCGGAACTGGGTGCCGAGACGCGCGTGGTGCGCAACGACGAGATCACGCCGGAAGAGGCATGGGCATCGAAGCCCGACGCGATCCTCCTGTCCCCCGGCCCTTGCTCGCCCAATGAAGCGGGCATCTGCCTGCCGATCCTCGCGACCGCCCCCGAAGACATGCCGATCTTCGGCGTCTGCCTCGGCCATCAGGCGATGGGTCAGGCCTTCGGCGGCGAGGTGATCCGCGCCAAGACGCTCATGCACGGCAAGACCAGCCCGATCCTGCACGACGGCTCATCCGTCTTCCGCGGCCTGCCCTCGCCCTTCACCGCCACCCGCTATCACTCGCTGGCCGTTCGCCGCGAAACCCTGCCCGACGTGCTGCAGGTCACGGCCTCGACCGCCGACGGCGAGATCATGGGCCTGGCCCACCGCACCCGCCCGATTCACGGGGTCCAGTTCCACCCCGAATCGATCGCCACCGAACACGGCCACGACATGCTGGCCAACTTCCTCGACCTCGCGAACGTGAAGCGGACCGCGACGGTCTGATGGCCGATTCCTTCAAACCCCTGCTGGCCAAGCTGGTCGACGGCCGCGTCCTGTCGTCCGACGAAGCCCAAGCCTTCTTCGCCGCCTGCCTGCGCGGGGAGCCGACCCCGGCCCAGGTCGCCGCCGCCGTCACCGCCCTCCGCGTCCGCGGCGAGACTGTGGACGAGATCGCCGCCTTCGCCACGGCCATGCGCGACGCCGCCCGCACGCTGGACCATCCGTACGACGCCATCGACACCTGCGGCACGGGCGGCGACGGCCAGCACACGTTCAACATCTCCACCGCGGCCGCCCTGGTACTGGCCGGCGCGGGGCTGAAGGTCGCCAAGCACGGCAACCGCGCGCTCAGCTCGAAATCCGGATCGTCCGACGTGCTGGCCGCGCTGGGCGTCAATCTGGCGGCGACGCCGGAACAGCAGCGCCGGTCGCTGGACCACGCCGGGATCGCCTTCCTGTTCGCGCCCCACTACCACGGGGCCATGCGCCACGTGGGGCCGGTGCGGGCCGAGATCGGCTTCCGCACCGTGTTCAACCTGCTGGGCCCGCTGTCGAACCCGGCGGGTGCCCGGCGTCAGGTCATGGGCGTCTATGACCCTCGCCTGCTGGAGCCGCTGGCCGAGGTGCTGGGCCGACTTGGCACCCGCCGTGCGTGGACCGTCCACGGCCAGGGTCTGGACGAACTCACCACCACCGGCCCGACCGAGGTGGCCGAGTGGAAGGACGGCGCGGTCACGCGCTTCACCGTCACGCCCGCCGACGCCGGCCTGCCGACCGCCTCCATCGACGACCTGCGCGGCGGCGACGCCGAGGAGAACGCCGCCGCCCTGCGCGCGCTTCTGGACGGGGCAGCCGGTGCCTATCGCGACGTGGTCGTGCTGAACGCCGCCGCCGCGCTGATCGTCGCCGACCGCGCCGCCGACCTGAGGGAGGGTGCCGCGCTCGCCGCCTCGGTCATCGACGACGGCCGCGCCGCCGAAGCCCTCGCCCGCCTCGTCGAGGCCACCAACACGCCGATCGAGGCGCCTGACGCATGACCCCCGACAAGCCGGACGTCCTCGCCCGCATCGCCGCCTACAAGCACGAGGAGGTGGCCGCCCGCAAAGCCGCCGAATCGCACTCCGCCGTCGAGGCCCGCGCCGCCCTCGCCTCGGCTCCGCGCGGCTTCCACGCTGCGCTGCAGGCCCGCTTCGACGAAACCGGCCGCCCCGGCCTGATCGCCGAGATCAAGAAGGCCAGCCCGTCCAAGGGCCTGATCCGCCCTGACTTCGACCCGCCCGAACTGGCCCGGGCCTACGAACGCGGCGGTGCCACCTGCCTTTCGGTCCTCACCGACGGCCCCAGCTTCCAGGGCGACGACGCCTTCCTGGGTCAGGCCCGCGACGCGACCGCCCTGCCCTGCCTGCGCAAGGACTTCCTGGTCGATCCGTGGCAGGTGGCCGAGAGCCGCGCCCTGGGCGCCGACTGCATCCTGATCATCCTGGCCATGATCGACGACGCCCACGCCGCCGACCTGCTGGCCGAGGCGGACCGCTTCGGCATGGACGCCCTGATCGAGACCCACGACGAGGCCGAGATGGCCCGCGCCTGCGCCTTGGTTCAGGACCGCGAGACAGCCCTCGTGGGGATCAACGCGCGCAGCTTGCGCACCTTCGACGTCGACCTCGCCCGCGTCGAGGAACTGGCGCTGCTCAGCCCCGTCCACGCCCTGCTGGTCGCGGAGTCGGGCATCTTCACCCCAGAGGACGTCGCCCGCGTCTCCGCCGCCCACGCCCAGGCCGTGCTGGTCGGCGAAAGCCTCATGCGTCAGGCCGACGTGGAGGCGGCGACGCGGGAGTTGATGGGGTAAGCGGCGCCCCCTCCTTTTTTTCTTGCGGGAGAAGGACCGGACCGTCCGATCTCGCCGCCCCGCCGTTAAGTTGACATTAGGCAAGAACACTTACAGAACATCGCCATCGGTTCACGGCTTGTTCCTGAAAGATTCGACGCCATGCTCACCAAGAAGCAGCACGAGCTCCTGATGTTCATCCACGAACGGATCAAGGAGACGGGCGTCTCGCCCTCGTTCGACGAGATGAAGGAGGCGCTGGATCTGGCGTCCAAGTCGGGCATCCATCGGCTGATCACGGCGCTGGAGGAGCGGGGCTTCATCCGCCGCCTGGCCCACCGCGCCCGCGCGCTGGAGGTGACCAAGCTTCCCGATCAGGCCGCGCCCGGCGGGCGGGGCTTCAAGCCGCAGGTGGTGCAGGGCGGCGGCCGGCCGATCGCCGCCGAGCCGGCCAACGATACCCGCGAACTCTCGCTGATGGGCAAGATCGCCGCCGGCACCCCCATCGCCGCCATCGAGCACGAGACCGCCCGCTACTCCGTGCCCGAGGCCATGCTGGGCTCCGGCGAGCACTATCTGCTGGAGATCGAGGGCGACTCCATGATCGAGGCCGGCATCCTCAACGGCGATCTGGTCATCATCAAATCCAGCGACATCGCCACCTCGGGCGACATCGTCGTGGCCTTGGTCGAGGGCGAGGAAGCGACGCTGAAGCGCCTGCGCAAGAAGGGCGCCTCCATCGCGCTGGAGCCCGCCAACCGCAACTACGAAACCAAGATCTACGGCCCCGACAAGGTCGAGGTTCAGGGCAAGCTGGTCGGCCTGATCCGCCGGTATCACTGAGGGCGGCGGAGGGGTTCACTCCCCCTCCCCGTACCGCGCCCACGGCCTGTCTCCGCGTAGATCCGCGACCCACAGCGCGCGCCACCCGTCGCCCTCGCGCCACAGCTCCACCGCGCCCTCCTGCGCGAAGTCGCGCCCGTCGAGCACCAGCCGCGACGCGCACTCCGGCGGCAGCACAGCCACGGCCGCCCGCACCGCCACCACCTCGGCCGTCGCGCAGGCCTCGGCCAACCGCTCGACGGTGGGACCGCGTCGCCCCCAGAACAGGGCGGGGCCTACCGCCTCGACATCCGGGCGGCAATCGGTCCGCCCGCACGTCCACCCGTCCGCAGCGCGCGCCTCCACGGCCAGCCCGCGCCGCCGGCTCCACACCTCCACCCCGAAGTCCTCCAGCCCGCCGCGCACCACGGTCGCGCGACCGTCCCCGACCGTCGCCGCCTTCGTCCCGCCGTCGCCGATCCACACGTCCGGTGCCGGAGCTCTCGGCCAGATCAGCACAGCGCACGCCAGCGGCAACCCGATCCACCGCAGCGGCCCGCGCACCAGACAGCACACCATCACGCCCATGAAGGCGATCGGCAGCGCCGCCGTCGGGGCGCTGGCCCAGGTCCGGACCGCCCCCGGCAAGCCCGCCGTCCATCCGCCGACCCACAGCATGGCCTCGATCCCCACCCCCGCCAGCCACAGGAAGGGCGCACCCAGCCCGACCGGCTCCAGCAGGGCCCCCAGTGCCAGCGTCGGCATGATCACGAAGTCCGAAATCGGCGCCACCGTCATGTTGGACACCAGCCCGTACATGGCCGCGCGGTTGAAGTGCTGCATGGCGAACGGCGCCGTCGCCGCCCCCGCCACCAGACTGGCCAACGCCGCCGCACCCACCCACTGCCCGGTCCGCTGCACCGCCAGGATCACCGCCGGGGCCTGGATCTCGCGCGGCCTGCGCGGCCACGCCTCGACCAGCGCCACCAGCGCCGCCGTCGCCGCGAACGACATCTGGAAGCCCGGCGTGACGATCGCCTCCGGCTGGATCGCCAGCACGATCAGTGCCGCCGTCGCCAGCCCGTGCATGGTGATCGCCGGCCGGTCCATCAGGATGGCCAGAAAGGCGATCGACGCCGTCACCGCCGCCCTCACCGCCGGCGCCGGCGCGCCCGAGATCACCAGATAGACCCCGACCGCGATCAACCCCGTCCACGCCGCCGCCTTCTTGCCGTTGATCCTCAGCGCCAGCGGCGGAAGCATCGCGATCAGCAGCCGTGCGGCAAAGAAGGCGAACCCGCCCACCACCGCCATGTGCAGGCCCGAGATCGACAGGATGTGCGCCAGCCCGGAGTCGCGCATCCGCTCGACCTCATCGGGGTCCAGCCACGCCTCCACCCCCGTCGTCATCGCCGCCGCGATCCCGCCCGTCCGCGGCCCCAGCCGCTCCACGATCCGCCGCGCCAGATCCACCCGGACCGCGTTGACCGCCATGGTCAGCCGCAGTCGCCACCGCGGAGGCTCCAGCGACGCCGGCCGCGGATCGGTCAGCACGAAGGCCACCCCGCCCATCCGCTGGAACCACGCCGAGCGGCCGAAGTCATACGCCCCCGGCGAGGCCGGCGCCGGGGGCGGGTTCAGCAGTCCGAACAGGGTCACCGGCGTCCCCGGCGCGATCGGCGCGGCGCTTCTCAGTGTCGCGCGCACGCGTAGCGGCGTCGCCTCCGGCACCAGCCCCTCGATCCGGACCGGTGCCACCATCACCCGCGCCCCGCCGCTGCCGCCCGGCGAATCGACGTCGGTGACCCAACCCGTCATGCGCACGGGCTCGCCCGTCGCCGGGGCGATGGGCGCGGCCACCCGATCGCTCCGGAACTTCGCGTTCGCGATCCCCAGGGTGAAGAAGGTCAGCAGCATCAGCGGCCAGGTGACGGCCCGTCCCACCGGCCGTCGCCGCACCGCCAGCCACAGCCCCGTCGCCACCACGGCCGCGAGCCCCAGCGGCCACGCGGCCGGCTCGGACTTCAGCGCAAAATAGGTCGCGCAACCGCCGCCGAACGCCACCGGCGCCCACAGCCCCCATCGCAGCGCCTGCGCCTCCGCCTGATCGCGCAGGAAGACGGCGACGCGCGTCCGCAGGCTGGGCTTGGCCGCGTCCGGCGCTATAAGGGCGGCCCTGATGGATCCCGCCCCCATGACCTCCCCCGCCTCCTCGACGCCTTCTGGCCCCGTCGTCACCCGCTTCGCCCCCTCGCCGACCGGCTATCTGCACATAGGGGGTGCCCGTACGGCACTTTTCAACTTTTTGTTTGCACGCAGACACAACGGAAAGTTTCTCGTTCGGGTCGAGGATACCGATCGCGAGCGCTCCACCGAGGCAGCGGTCAAGGCCATCTTCGACGGCCTGAACTGGCTCGGCCTGTTCCCGGACGAGGAGCCCGTGTTCCAGTTCAGCCGCGCCGACCGCCACCGCGAGGTGGTCGACAAGCTGCTGGCCACGGGCCACGCCTATCGCGACTTCCTTTCGGCCGAGGAAACCGGTGCCCTGCGCGACCAGGCGAAAGCCGAGGGCCGCACCTTCGAATCCCCCTGGCGCGACCGCGAGCCTTCCGTCGACGACCTGATGACGCCCCACACGGTCCGCTTCAGACGGCCCAAGGATGCCTCCGTGGTCGTTGACGACGCGGTCCAAGGGGAGGTGCGCTGGGACACCGCCTCGCTGGACGACCTGGTCATCCTGCGCTCGGACGGCGCCCCGACCTACAACCTCGCTGTGGTGGTCGACGACCACGACATGGGCGTGACCCACGTGATCCGCGGGGACGACCATCTGAACAACGCCGCGCGTCAATCATTGATATACGACGCCCTGGAATGGCAGCGGCCGACCTTCGCCCACATTCCCCTGATCCACGGTCCCGACGGCGCCAAGCTCAGCAAACGCCACGGCGCCCAGGCTGTCCACGAGTATGCCGAGATGGGCTACCTGCCCGAGGCCATGCGCAACTACCTGGCCCGTCTCGGCTGGGCGCATGGTGACGAGGAGCTGTTCTCCGACGCCCAGGCCGTCGCATGGTTCGGTCTCGACGGCATCGGGAAGGCACCGGCCCGGCTGGATTTCGACAAGCTGGCCCACGTCAACGCCCACTGGATACGGCTGGCCGACGACGACCGGCTGGCCAAGGCGGCGCTGGACGTCCACCTGTCACGCGGCCACGTCCTGGCCGAGGGCGACGAGGCGCGCCTGACCCGCGCCCTGCCCTTCGTGAAGGACCGCGCGAAGACCCTACTGGAACTCGCCGACCAGACCGCCTTCGTCCTGCGCCGCCGCCCGCTCGTGATCTACGACAAGGCCCTGCCGATGCTGGCGGGCGAGTCCGGCGACCGCATCGGCCGCCTGCGCGACCGCCTGCGCCTGTTCGAGAGCTGGGACGTCTTCGCCCTGGAGGCCGAGCTCAAGGCCTTCGTCGAGGAAGAGGCCGTGGGCTTCGGCAAGGTAGGCCCCGCGGTGCGCGCCGCCCTGACCGGCGACGGCGTCTCGCCCGACATTGCCCGAACCCTGGCGGCTTTGGGGCGGGAAGAAGCCCTCGGGCGCTTGGATGATGCGCTGCAACAGACTAAATGACGTTCACCTCAAGCTTTCGCTTCCCGCCGGCGCGTCTCGCGCCGCGGTGAGGCGCACGAAAAAAGGCCCGACATGACCGACACCAAGACCGCCGCGACCGCCACCCTGACGCTTGGCGACAAGAGCGTGGAGCTGCCGGTTCTGTCCGGTTCGACCGGCCCGGACGTGGTCGACATCCGCAAGATGTACGGCGCCACCGGTGCCTTCACCTTCGACCCCGGTTTCACCTCGACCGCGTCGTGCGAAAGCGCCCTGACCTACATCGACGGTGACGCCGGCATCCTGCTGCACCGCGGCTATCCGATCGACCAGCTGGCCTCGAAGTCGACCTTCGTCGAGACCTGCCACCTGCTGCTGCATGGCGAGCTGCCGACGGCCTCGCAGTTCGAGGAATTCGAGCGCAGCGTGACCATGCACACCATGCTGCATTCGCAGTTCGACCGTTTCTTCGAGGGCTTCCGCCGCGACGCCCACCCGATGGCGATCATGGTCGGCACCGTCGGCGCCCTGTCGGCCTTCTACCACGACAGCCTGGACATCCATGATCCGGTCCAGCGCAACATCTCGGCCATCCGCCTGATCGCCAAGATGCCGACCATCGCCGCGCGGGCTTACAAGTACCACATCGGCCAGCCCTTCGTGACGCCGCGCAACGACCTGAACTACGCCGAGAATTTCCTGCGCATGTGCTTCGCCGTGCCGGCCGAGGACTACGTCATCGACCCGGCCCTCGCCCGCGCCATGGACCGCATCCTGATCCTCCACGCCGACCACGAACAGAACGCCTCGACCTCGACCGTCCGTCTGGCCGGCTCGTCGGGCGCCAATCCGTTCGCCTGCATCGCCGCCGGCATCGCCTGCCTGTGGGGCCCGTCGCACGGCGGTGCCAACGAGGAGGCGCTGAACATGCTCAAGGAGATCGGCACGCCGGAAAACATCCCGGACTTCATCGCCGGGGTGAAGGACCGTCGTCACAAGCTGATGGGCTTCGGTCACCGCGTGTACAAGAACTACGATCCCCGCGCCCGCGTGATGAAGGAAAGCGCCGACGAGGTGCTGGCCGCCACCGGCCGCCAGAACGATCCGCTGTTCCTGGTCGCCAAGGAGCTGGAGAAGGTCGCCCTGTCGGACGAGTATTTCATCGAGCGCAAGCTGTTCCCGAACGTCGACTTCTATTCGGGCATCACCCTGTCGGCGATGGGCTTCCCCACCACCATGTTCACCGTCCTGTTCGCCCTGGCCCGCACCGTCGGCTGGATCGCCCAGTGGCAGGAGATGATGGAGGATCCGTCGCAGAAGATCGGCCGCCCGCGCCAGCTCTACACCGGCCCGGCCGAACGCGACTGGGTGCCGATCAGCCAGCGCGGCTGAGACGGCACGCCGGACTGAAGATCAGGGGGCGCGGCACCGGTCGCGCCCCTTTTTCATGCGCGGCCCGCCGGAGCAGCACCCGGCCGTCCGCGTCGCGCGCTTCCACCACCTCCTCCGCAGAAACCGAGCGCACCTCGGCTCCGGGCACGCGCGGCGAGAGGTTCAGGGTCAGGTGCTCCCATTCCGCGTCCCAGTCTCTCCCCCATGCGCGGTTGAACGCCGTCACCTCGCGCCCGTCGGCAAGCCGCAGCGTCGTCGCCCGCCCGCGACGCGCCGCCAGCAGCCGCACCAGCCGCCGTCCTTTTCCGGGCAGGATCAGATCCACCATCGCGCTGCTCCTCACTGAACCGGTACGCTCGCAGGTCGCGGCCCGGGCGCCATGAGCGCGACGTGAGCGGCGCGTGAAATCCCGTCCACTCGCCGCGAGCAGGGTCACAGCGACCGCGGGCGCCAGGAGCGGGGGCGGTCCCGGACCCAGACCTCACCGAAGCCTGAGGGCTTATCGCTCGCTGATCCCCATGGTAGCCATTCAGGAACCGTCATTTCCCGGAGTATGCCCGTGCGTCAGAACGCCTCGTCGATCCGCAAGCTGCTGGGGGGCTCCGCCGCCCTCGGCGTCGTCCTGTTCGCCACCGGGGCCTGGGCCCAGGACGCGCCGCTGATCCAGCCGGGCGCGCCCGGGCAGGCCAGCCGCACGCTCGAGGGCCGCGAGGCCGCGCGCATCGCCGACAATCGCTATTCGGACGCCGACGTCGCCTTCATGCAGGGCATGATCCTGCACCATGGACAGGCGCTGGAGATGGCGGCCCTGGCCCCGTCGCGCACCAACAACCGCCAGGTCCTCGATCTCGCCGCCCGCATCGATGCCTCGCAGGAGGACGAGATCGCCTTCATGCGCGGCTGGCTGACCGAGCGCGGCGAGGACGCGCCGGCGCCGATGCCGACGACGGGCGGCGACCATTCCGCCCACGGCGGACACGCCGGCATGGACCATTCGGCTCACGGTGCCGGCCACGCCGGCATGCCCGGCATGGCCTCGCCCGCCCAGATGGCCGCCCTCACGGCCGCGCAGGGGGCGGAGTTCGACCGCCTGTTCCTGCAGCTGATGATCGCCCACCACGAGGGTGCCGTGGTCATGGTGTCCGACCTGCTGTCGCGCGGTGGTTCGGCTTACGATCCCGTACTGTTCCGCTTCGTCAACGACGTGACCAACGAGCAGCAGGCCGAGATCAACCGCATGACGGCGATGGCGCGTGCCGCCTCCCCCGATCCGCGCACCAATCTGCGCGCCGGCTTCCGCGACGCGGAAGAGGCCGCGTCCAACATGACCCTGCTGGCCAGCCTGCCCAAGCCGGCCGGCTTCTTCGATCCGAACAACCCCGAGGGCCTGCCGCCGCGCGCGGGCGACGAAGTGGGCCGTCGCGCGCCCTTCCTCAGCTTCTCCAACACCGACATGGCCTTCCAGGGCGACCTGCTGGCGGTCGGCAACTATCACGGCATCAACCTGTACCGGATCGGCGACGAGCCGGCCCCGACCCTGATCAGCTCCATCGTCTGCCCCGGCGGTCAGGGTGACGTCTCGATCGTCGGAAACCTGATGCTGATGTCGGTGGAGTCGACCCAGGGCCGCGTCGACTGCGGCCGTGAAGGCGTCGGGCCGGAACCCAGCGCCGAGCGCTTCCGCGGCCTGCGCATTTTCGACATCACCGACCCGGTCCGCCCGGTCCAGGTCGGTCAGGTCCAGACCTGCCGCGGCTCGCACACCCACTCCGTCGTGACGGCGGACGACCGCCGCCTGATCGTCTACAACTCCGGCACCGCCGGCGTGCGGGCGGAGGAAGAGCTGGCCGGCTGCGTCACCGGTGCCCCCGGCGATCCGCGCACCGCCCTGTTCCGCGTCGACGTGATCGAGATCCCTCTGGCCGACCCGTCGCAGTCGCGCATCATCGACAGCCCGACCGTCTTCGCCGACGAGGAAACCGGGGCTGTCGCCGGCCTGTGGGCGGGCGGCGACCACGGCGCGGGCACCCAGACCACGGCCCAGACCAACCACTGCCACGACATCACCCTGTTCCCGACCCGCAACATCGCGGGCGGCGCCTGCTCGGGCAACGGCATCCTGTTCGACATTTCCGACCCGCGCGCGCCCAAGCGGATCGACGCGGTCGTCGACGAGGGCTTCGCCTACTGGCACTCGGCGACCTTCAACAACGACGGCGACAAGGTGCTGTTCACCGACGAGTGGGGCGGCGGCGGGCGTCCGCGCTGCCGCGTCCAGGACCCCATGACCTGGGGTGCCAACGCCATCTACGACATCGTCGACGGCAAGCTGGTGCACCGCGGCTACTACAAGCTGCCGGCGGCCCAGACGGACCTTGAGAACTGCGTCGCCCACAACGGCTCGCTGATCCCGGTCCCCGGTCGCGACCTGTTCGTCCAGGCCTGGTACCAGGGCGGCCTGTCGATCAGCGACTTCACCGACTCCTCCAACGCCCACGAGATCGCCTACTTCGACCGCGGTCCGGTCAACGCCGAGCGTCAGGGGTCGGGCGGCTACTGGTCGGTCTACTGGTACAACGGCAAGATCTACGGCTCGGAGATCGGCCGCGGTCTGGACGTCTTCGCCCTGACCCCCAGCGAGCATCTGACCGCCAACGAGATCGCCGCGGCCCAGATGGCCGACGAGGGCGGCACGGTGAACCCGCAGCAGCAGTTCCCCGTCCGCTGGCCGGCCCATCCGGTCGTGGCCCGCGCCTATCTGGACCAGTTCGCCCGCGACGGCGGCATGGACGCCACCCAGATGGCCCAGATCACGGCCGCCCTGGATCAGGCCCAGCCGCTGATGGACGCCGGCCGCAAGGACCCGGCCGTCGCCGCCCGCCTGCGCGGGCTGGCCGACGCCATCTCGCCGCGCGGCACGGACCAGACGGCCAAGCGCCTGCGCGGCCTGAAGGAGACCCTGACCGGCATCGCGGCCGTGGTGGGCTGATCTTCGGAGCCTTGTCATCCCGGCCACCGCCCAGCGGTGAGCCGGGACGGCACGCGCAGCCGTTCTTCAGCCCGCCCGGAAGCTGCGTCAGCAGCTGACCGGGCGACGCGTTGGACAAGGCAAGGCGGCACCCTTCTCCCGGACAGCCGCTTCGCGACTTCCGGGAGAGATGATGATGAGGCATGGCGTCCCGGATCGCCGCTGCGCGGCGTCCGGGATGACAAAGGGCCGATTAGGTGGCCAGCTTACGCTCGACGATGACCCTCAGCACAGCCTCGGCCGCGATCTCCGACGGGTCGCGGCCGCCCCGGCCCATCAGGTCCAGAGCCGCGGTCTGCCGCGCCGCCTGATCGTCCCGCGCCGCCGGGTCGTCCAGCAGCCGCCCGACCTCCGCGACGAAATTGCCGGGCGTCGCGTCCTTCTGGATCAGCTCGCGGGCGATCTCCTCGTCCGCCGCGTGATTGAACAGGGTCGCGTACTTGCCGGTGAAGAACGGCCGCATGATCGCATAGCTCAGCGGCTGGAAGCGGTAGCCGATGACCATCGGCACCCCGGCCAGCGCCAGCTCGGTCGACACCGTCCCGCTGGTCGCCATCGCCACGGTCGCGGCTTTCATCGCCGCGTATTTCTGCGCCTCGTCCACCTCGTGAACCGGCACGCTCCAGCCGGCCAGCTCGGCCCGCACCTGATCCGCCACCGTCCCGGCGACAGCAACGGCCACCTCCAGCTCCGGCCGCGCCGCCTTCAACCGCGCGACCGCCTCGCCATAGACCGGCGTCATCAGCCGGATCTCGGCGGGGCGGCTTCCCGGCAGGACCAGCAGCAGGGGTGCCTCCGCCGCGATCCCGCGCGCCGCCCGGAATGTGGCCGGATTGGCGCCGGTCATGTCGACGTGCAGGGCCTGCGAGCCGACCACGGTCGTCGCCAACCCTTCCTTCTCGAACCACGGGGCATCGAAGGCATACAGCGCCAGCAGATGATCCACCGCCCGCGCCAGCGTCTTCGCCCGCCCCGGCCGCGAGGCCCACACCTGCGGCCCGACGTACTTGATCAGCGGCACGTCCGGCAGGACCTCCCGGATCGCCTCGGCCACCCGGATCGTGAAGCCCCAGCTGTCGATCAGCACCACGGCGTCCGGCCGTTCCGCCTGCGCCAGCGCCACCGTCTCCGCCACCCGACGCTTCACCGTGCCGTAGGCCTTCAGTCCCTCCAGCCAGCCGTGGATCGACAGTTCGGCGATGTCGAAGGGACTGGCGAGGCCCGCCTCCGCCATGCGCGGGCCGCCCACGCCGACGAACGTCACGTCGGCACCCAGCCGACGCCTCAACGCCACCGCCAGACCGGCACCCAGCGCGTCCCCCGACGCCTCGGCCGCCACCAGCATCACCTTCAGCGGCCGGCTCATCCCTCGCCCCAGACGTACAGGCCCAGCCGGTCCGCCGCCTCGACGACGGCGGTGCGGTCGATCAGGATCAGCCGGCCCGCCTTGCCGCCGACGCCCGCCAGCCCCGCGGCGGCGGCAAGCTCGATTGTCCGGGCCCCGATCACCGGCATGTCCACCCGCAGGTCCTGGATCGGCTTCGGTGCCTTGCCCAGCGCGCCCTTCAACGCCCCCGGGGCACCGCGCAGGTCGGCCGGCAGACCGGCGACGCGAGACAGCATCGCGTCCGTCCCCTCCTGCGCCTCGACCGCCAGCACCAGACCGTCACACACGACGGCCCCCTGCCCCACGTCCAGTTCGCCCGATTTCTCGGCGACGTGCAGCGCCTTGCGCAGGTCCGCCAGCTGGGTCGGGTCGGGCGTCACCCGGCCCAACGCCCCGGCCGGCAGGGTGTCGCCGCCCAGGATGTCGTCCGCTCCCTCGACCGCGTAGCCCTCGCTCTCGAACACGGACAGTATCTTGCGCAGAAGCGCGTCGTCGCCCTGGCTGGCCGCCTTGACGATGCCGGGCAGCAAGGTCGCTCCTTTGAGGTCGGGCTTCAGCGACTTGAAATCCGGACGGCTGACCGTGCCGGCCAGACACACGGCCTCGCACCTGGCCTTCTTCATCGCCGCCAGAATGCCGCCGATCTGGGCCATGCCCATGTCGACGCCGTCGCGCGCGGCCAGCGCCGGATCGGCGAAGCCCGCCAGCCGGATCACGAACAGCGGCCGTCCCTCGACGTCGCACCGCGCGGCGACTGCCAGCGGCAGGTCACCGCCGCCCGCGATCAGGGCCAGCTTCGACGCGCTCATTCGCCAGCCCTCACTCGCCCGGAAGCGCGACGGGGCGTCGCGTGTCCTCGCGGATGAAGGCGATGATCTCCTGGATTTCCGGCAGGTCGCCATAGGCCACCTCCGCCGCCGCCAACCGCTCGGAGAACAGGCCGGGAGCCTCGAAGATGTCGCGGTAGGCCGCCAGCAGCCGCCGGACCTCGGCCTTGCCATAGCCCTTCCGCTTCAACCCGATCAGGTTCAGTCCGTGCAGCCGCACGTGGTTGCCCCAGGCGGAGCCATAGGGGATCACGTCACGCGTCACCGCTGACAGGCCGCCGACGATGGCACCCTGCCCCACCCGGCCGAACTGGTGGACCGCGCACAGCCCGCCCAGGAACACCCGGTCGCCGATCCGCGCGTGTCCGCCCAGCGTCGCATTGTTCGCGAAGGTCACGCCACTGCCGACGACGCAGTCGTGTCCGACGTGGGCACCCGTCATGAACAGGCAGCCATCGCCGACGGTGGTCAGCTTCCGGTCACCCGGCGTGCCGCGATTGAAGGTTGAATGCTCCCGGATCGTGCAGTTCGCGCCGATTTCCAGCGCCACCGGCTCGCCCTTGTAGCCGCCGTGCTGGGGGTCGCCGCCTATGACGCAGAAGGGGTGGATGGTCGTGCCCTTGCCCACCGAGGTGTCCTGCTGGATCACCACATGGCTGGCCACGCGGACACCGTCTGCCAGAGTCACGCCCGGTCCGACGATGGACCAGGCACCGATCTCGACGCCGTCGGCCAGATGCGCCCCGGCGTCGACCTGGGCTGTCGGATGGATGGCCATCAGGTGGCCGGCTGGTCCACGGTCACGACCATGGCCATGAACTCGGCCTCGGCCGCCAGCTTGCCGTCGATGAAGGTCTCACCGCGGAACTTGTAGGCGTCGCCGCGCGCCCGGGTCACCCGGACCTCCATGCGCAGCTGGTCGCCCGGCCGCGCCGGTTTGCGAAAGCGCACGCCGTCGATCGACATGAACATGATGACCTTGTCGGCCACCGCCACATCCATGGTCTTGGACATCAGCAGCGCACCCGTCTGGGCCATGGCCTCGACGATCAGCACGCCCGGCATGACCGGGTCGATGGGGAAATGCCCCGGAAAGAAGGGCTCGTTGTGCGTGACGTTCTTGATGCCGACGATAGAGGTGGCGGGCACGAAGTCCTCAGCCTTGTCGACCAGCAGGAAGGGATACCGGTGCGGCAGGCGCCGCATCACCTCGGCGTAGTCGATGTTGGCGTCGTCGCTCATCCGTCCGTCTTTCCGCGAGCCTTTCCGGAGGCCTGTTTGGCCAGCCAGATCGCTTCGCGCAAGGATTCCCGAAGCGGCTTGGCCGGATAGCCGGACCAGGTCTCGCCCGGCGGGACGTCCTTCAGGATGCCCGCCCCGGCGGCGATGCGCGCGCCCTCGCCGATGGTGATGTGGTCGCCCACGCCCGCGCGTCCGCCGAACACGACCCCGTCGCCCACGACGACCGAGCCCGATATTCCGGTGAACGCCGCCATCAGACAGTTCCGCCCGATGACGCAGTTGTGGGCGATCATCACCAGGTTGTCGATCTTCGTGCCCTCGCCCACGACGGTGTCGTCAAAGGCACCGCGGTCGACGCAGGAGTTCGCCCCGATCGTCACCCGGTCCTGAAGGATCGCGCGGCCCAGCTGGGGCACGTCGACGGGGCCTTCCGCAGACACGGCAGCGCCGAAGCCGGCCTCACCGATCCGCACGCCCGCCGACAGCTTCACCTCGTCGCCGATCAGCGCAAAGAAGAGGCTGACGTTTGCCCCGATCACGCAGTCGCGGCCGATCTGCACGCCGGGGCCTATCACCGTGTTCGACCCGATCCGCGTCCCCCGGCCGACGCGCGCGCCCTCTCCCACGACGACCCCGGGGCCGAAGTCGACCGCGCCGTCCTCGGCCGCCGAAGCCGGCTCGACCGCCCGGAAGAGGCGCGGACGGATCAGGGCGTCGGCGGCCCGCGACCATGCGGCATGCGGCGTGCGGGTCACCACGACCGCCGCGGTCGGCGGCGCGTCATCTGCCGCGTCAGGACGCACGAAGACCGCGCCGGCGCCGGTCTGCGCCAGGGCGGTCCTCAACTTGCGATCGGAAAGAAAGGCGGCAGTGCCCGCATCGGCCGAGGCCAGGGGGGCCACGCCCGAGATCATCCGGTCCCCGCCCCTCAGAACCTCGCCGCCGACCATGTCGGCCAGCTCCTGAACGGAGCGCTGCGGCAGAGCCTCAAAGAAGCGGGAATCCGGCAAGCAGGGTCCTTACTGGTTCGGAACCTGAACCGGCGGGGTCATGCGCGAGAAGCTGAGCGACGGCAGGGCACCGTTCAGGCGCTGGATCACCACATCGGTGATGTCCATGGCCGGGTTCATCTCGATCACCGCCTCACGCGACAGAAGCAGACCGCAGCCCCGCTCCTGATAGACCGCGACCAGAATCGGATCGGTCGCCTGGGCGATGGCCCGCAGCTGCATGTTCAGCGTGTACTCCAGCTCCTGCTGGCGCTGGGCCTCCAGCTGCTGGGCTTCGCGGATACGCTGCTGCAGCGCTTGGGAACGCTGGGCGAACTCCTGCTCAGGGATCGTACCGCGCCCCTGCTCCAGCGCGGTGATCTCTGCCTGGATCGACTGGGCATACGGCTGAAGTTCGCCGGAAACCTGGTCCGACAGGGTCCGCATGCCGGTCTGCACCGACTGGCCGACGGTCGATTGCGCCAGCAGGCGCTCATTGTGGAACACGCAGACGCCGGGGATCACGGGGCCGGGGTTGGCGGGCCCCTGGGCCTGGGCGGCGGCTTGGCCGGCGAACAGCAGGGTCAGGGCAAAAGCGCCGGAAGCGAGGGTCTTCATGTCATTCAGCCTTTAGGTACGCCCCCTGTCGAGGGGTCAGAACTGGGTGGAAGTCGAGAAACGGAAATTCTCGGTCTTGTCGAAAGGCATTTCAGAGAACGGCTGGGCGAGGTCGAACCGGATGGGCCCCATCGGTGAGCGCCAGTGGATGCTGACGCCGGCTGCACCGCGGAAATCCAGCTCGTCGTTGATGCGCGGGTTCGGCATGCCTGTCGCGCTGTCGATCGTGTACCGATCGTCGAGCATGCCAAGGGTGCCGACGTCGACGAAGGCGGAAGTCCTGATGCCGTACTCTTCAGGCAGGCCGTTGGGAATCGTCAGCTCGACGGTGCCAACGATGTAGAAATTGCCGCCGAGGGCGTCGGTGGTCAGCAGGTCGCGCGGCCCCATGCCTGCGGTCTCGAAGCCACGGAAGCTGTTGCCGCCTTTGAAAAAGCGATCGTTGATCCGGATCGGGTCGCCCGCCCAACCGGTAACGTAGCCGGTCTCGAGGCGAGTCGTGACGATCCACTCCGGCGAGAAGCCGTGGAAGGCCGAAATCTCCGCCTCGGTCTTGAGGTAGTTCACATCGCCGCCGACGCCCGCAAGGTCCTGGCGAAGAGTGCCGGACCAGCCTCGGGTGGGCCGGATGGGATCATTGCGGCGGTCGACCAGCAGCGTGTAGCCGATCGAGGAGTTCACGAAGGCACCGATCTGGTCGCAAAGAGCCGACGTGCCCGTCGCCGTTCCGCTGCCGCAGAAGCCGAACGGCACGATGATCTCGTCCTCACGAAGGAAGTAGCGACCGCTGATCGCGGTGTAGCCGTTGAGCGGATACGAGATCCGGACGCCAGCGCCCGTCGAGCGGTAGTCGTAGGAGGAATACTCGCTGAGATCGAAGCGGGAGTGGAACAGATCAAACCCCGCCCGGAGATCCCGCCCCAGGAATTTCGGTTCGGTGAAGCGGAAATCGATGTTCTGCCGCAACGATCCCCATTCGGCCCGGGCGACCACGTTCTGGCCACGTCCGCGGAAGTTGCTTTCCGAAATGCCCAGATTGAGGACGAAGGAGTCGTAGGAGCTGAAGCCCGCGCCGACGGAGAGTTCACCGGTGGGCTGCTCCTCGACGGTCACATTGACGATCGAACGGTCAGGTTCTGAGCCGCGCACCTCCTCGACCGTCACATCCTTGAAGAAGCCGAGGCCACGAAGATTGTTTCTTGATCGCTCAAGAAGCTGGCGATTGAAGGCGTCGCCTTCGGTGAGGGCCAGTTCACGGCGGATGACCGGGTCGATCGTCCGCGTGTTGCCGATGACGTTAATCCGTTCAACGTAGACGCGTTCGCCTTCACGAACGTTGAAGATCACGTCGATGGTATCGGTATCCGGATTGGCCTGGAATGACGGCTCGATCTCGACGAATGCATAGCCGGCCGAACCCGCGGCATAGGTCAGTTGGTCCGTCGCCGCCTCGATCTTGTCGCTCTCGTACAGATCTCCACTGCCGAACGGCAGGATCCGGGTCAGCAGGTCCGCGTTCAGGCGGTCGTTCTCGGTGACGACCTTGACCTCACCGAAGTTGTACTTGTCGCCCTCGTCGACCGTCAGGGTGATCGCGAAGGCGTCGCCGCCCGGAGTCAGCTCGGCCACCGCCGAAACGACCCGGAAGTCGTAGTAGCCCCGGTTGGTGTAGAAGTCCCGCAATTGCTCGCGATCGTAGTCGAGGCGGTTCGGATCGTAGTTGTCGTTCTGGGTGAATATCCGCCACCAGACCGACTGCTTGGTGACCATGACCTCACGCAGGTCGCTGTCGGAAAAGGCCTCGTTGCCCATGAAGGTGATCGACTGAAGCCCCGTCTCCGGGCCTTCATCGATCTCGAACACCACGTCGACACGGTTTTGTTCCAGGCGCACGATCTTGGGCGAGACCGTCGCCGAAATTCGGCCGGACAGGCGGTAAAGCTCGACGATCTTGCCGACGTCTTCCTGTACCCGGGCGGCGGTGTAGATGCCGCGCGGCCGGATGGTGACCTCTTCGCGAAGCTTGTCGTCGCCGACCGAGCCGTTACCCTCGAAGATCACCTGGTTGACGATAGGGTTCTCGACCACTTCGACGATCAGGACGCCGTTCTGCACCCCCATCTGCACGTCGGCGAACAGGCCGGTGCGGGACAGGGCCTGCACGGCCACATCCAGCACGACCGGATCGACGACGTCGCCCGGGCGGATCGGCAGATACGACAGGACCGTGGCGTCCTCGATGCGCTGATTTGCCCCCCGCACCTCGATCCGCGTCACCTGGACGCGGTCTTGCGCGGAAGGATCCTGCGCCAGCGCCGGAGCGGGCTGAACGGCAGGTGCCGGCGGCGTCTGCTGGGCGAGGGCCGGACCGGCCAGGCCAGCCGCGACGACCAGGGCCAGGGCGCTGGCGCGGCCGAGCGGTCGGAAGGGGCCGCGAACTTGGAAAGAGGTCATGCTTGTTACCGTCGGGGGCTGGCGTTGGCTCACGAGGCGAGCCCGCCGAGGAAGGCGAAGAGGTTCAGTTTCTGCAGATCGTGCCAGGTGGCGAACAACATCAATCCTACCAGCAAGGCAAGACCGACGCGGAACCCCGCGTCCTGTACCTGCGCAGGGACTGGCCGTCGAGCAACAGCCTCATAGGCGTAGAACATCAGGTGCCCCCCATCGAGAACCGGAATCGGGAGCAGATTTACAAAGCCAATTCCGATCGAAACTAAGGCGGCGAACTGAAGAAGCGTCAGCGCGAGGTTCGCCGACTTGATTCCCGCGCCTCCGTCGCCTTCCAGCGCCTGCTGGGTGGCTCCGCCGGCCGCTTTGGCAATGCCCAGCGGGCCGCTCAGCAAATCTCCGGACTCGCGCCCCGTGAAGATGCGGCCGAGATAGGTCAGCGTCGTATTCAGCGTTGCCCCGATCTGGGCAACGCCGCGCTGCAGGGCCTGGATGGGGTTCAGCGGTCGGTAGCTGTAGTCTGAACGGACCAACGGCCCCAGGGACATGCCGATGCGGGCGATGCGGACGCGCCCTGCGATCTGGTCCTGCTCCATGACCCGTTCCGGCGTGGCCACGAGGCTGAGGGTCTCATCGCCCCGGCGAACGCCGAAGGTCAGGCGTTCGTTGGCGCTGAGCACGACCTTCTGGGTCACTTCGGACGCCTCGATCACGGGACGTCCATTGATCGAGGTGATCAGGTCGCCGCGCCGGAACCCGGCCTCGGCCGCCGGCGTGCCCGGCGTCACCTGGACGATGCGGGGCGCGGCGATCTGCTCGCCCACCACCGAAAACAGAACGGTGAACAGCACCGCCGCCAGAATGAAGTTCGCCGCCGGCCCCGCCGCCACGATCAGAGCGCGCTGCCAGATCGGCTTGAAATGGAAATAGTCGCGCTCGGCACCGGGGCCGTGCTCCCCGATCAGGCGGGCTTTCAACTCGGCGAGACCGGCCTGGTCCGGCACGCTGGACGCGTCCAGGTCGCCGGAAAACTTGACGTAACCGCCCAGCGGCAGGGCGGCCACGCGCCATTCCACGCCGTGACGGTCCGTCCGGCCCCACAGCCTCTTGCCGAAGCCGAGCGAGAACTGGTCGATCTTCACGCCAAAGGCGCGGGCGACGAGGAAATGCCCCAGTTCGTGAATGGTCACGATCAGGCTGAGCACCAGCACGAAGGGCACGATGTGCAGGAGCAGCGAGCCCAGCAGGTCCAAGATGGCGTTCATCGCTCCTCCGCCGCTCAGGTCGACAGACGGTCAACGACCGTCCGCGCCAGGCGTCGCGCCTCGGCATCCACGGCCAAGGCTCCTTCGCAGTCGCCGCCAGCCGGAAGCACCCCCCCCGTCGTCGCCGCATCGAGCGTTTCGGCGACGACTGCGGCAATATTGAGAAAGGCCAGTCTGCGGTCAAGGAAGGCCACGGCCGCCACCTCGTTCGCGGCGTTGAAGACCGTGGGGGCCGAACCGCCCGCGGCAAGGGCCTGGCGCGCCAGGCCCAAAGCCGGAAACGTTTCAAGATCAGGCACCTCGAACGTCAGACGGCCCAGCGCCGCAAGGTCCAGTCCAGGCGCTGGCCAGGGCAGCCGGTCGGGCCACGCCAGCGCCACTGCGATGGGCGTGCGCATGTCCGGCGGGCCCAGTTGCGCCAGCGTGGAGCCGTCCCGGTACTCGACGAGGCTATGGACGATGGACTCGGGGTGCACGACCACGTCGATCCGCCCGGCGGGCATGTCGAACAGATAGGCCGCCTCGATCGTCTCCAGACCCTTGTTGGCCAGGGTGGCGCTGTCGACCGAGATCTTGGCGCCCATCGACCACTTCGGGTGAGCCACGGCCTGTTCGGGCGTGATCGCGGCCAGATCCTCGCGGCGGCGACCGCGGAACGGCCCCCCGGAGGCCGTCAGTACCAGCCGGGCCACGCCTTCGGGGCGGGCGGCGTCAAAGACCTGGAAGATGGCAGAGTGCTCGGAATCGACGGGGATCAACCTCCCCCCGGCGGCGCGCACGCGGCCGATCAGGCCGGGGCCGCAACAGACCAGACTTTCCTTGTTGGCCAGCGCCAGCACGCCATCCCGACCCGCCGCCGCCCAGGTGGAGCGCAGCCCGGCCGCTCCGACGATCGCGGCCATGGTCCAGTCCGATGGCCGCGTGGCCGCCTCCACCAGGGCGGACTCGCCCGCCGCCGCCTCGACGCCGGATCCCTTCAACGCCTCGCGCAGATCCTCCAGCCGGTCCTCGTGGGCCGTCACAGCCAGTCTGGCCTTCCAGTGCCGCGCCTGTTCGGCCAGCAGTCCGACGTTGGCACCGCCGGTCAGGGCCTCGACCTCATAGGCGGCGGCACCCGACGCCTGGGTTTGCGCCATCAGGTCCAGCGTGGAGACGCCGACCGATCCGGTCGCCCCCAGGACGGTGACCTTGCGGCGGATCACGCCGGGGCGCCCGTCATCATGAACAGCAGACGGCATCCCGCCAGGACGGCCGCCGCGAACATCAACCCGTCCACCCGGTCCAGCAGGCCGCCGTGGCCCGGGATCAGCCCGCCCGCGTCCTTGACGCCGAAGCGCCGCTTCAGCGCCGACTCCCAGAGGTCGCCGGCCATCGTCGCCAGCGCGCCCGCGAAGCCCAGACCAAGTCCCCAAACGGGGTTCGGAAGACCCAGTCCTCCCGGAATGAAGACGGCGACGAGCCAGCCGGTCAGCGCACCGGCGACCAACCCACCGATGAAGCCCGACCAGGTCTTGTTCGGCGAATACCTGGGCCACAACTTTGGCCCCTTCAGCACGCTGCCGACCACGAAGGCCATGACGTCCGACGCCCAGGCCACCACGAAGACCAGAATGGTCCAGCTCAGGCCGATCGCCGAGTTGCCGTCGCGCAGCCAGATCAGCAGGATGGCGGGCCAGCCGAGGTAGAGGACGCCATAGGCCGCGTCGACGCCTTCCTGACCGATCCGCTTGGCGAACACCCCGGCCAGCGCCGCGGCGAACACCAACAGCACCAGCGCCGGAGACATGGCACCGACGTGCGCCGTCGCGGTCACGGCAAACAGGGCCGCGCCGACGGCCCAGGCCATGGGCGTCGATCGGCCGGGCGCGCTCATCTGGGCCCATTCGCGCGCCAGGACGGCGCAGGCGGCGAGCATGATGGCCAGGAACCAGGCCTCACCCGCCCAGATGGCCAGGACGGCCAGGGGGGCCAGCACCAACGCCGACACCGCGCGCAGACCGAGATCCCGGAGCGACGCCATCAGGCCGACACCGCGGGACGCCCGCCGTAGCGACGCTCACGGTCGCGGAACGCGGCCACCGCCTCGGCCAGCGCCTCTTCGCCATAGTCGGGCCACAGGACGTCCTGGAAGACGAACTCGGCGTAGGCAGCTTCCCACAGCAGGAAGTTCGACAGGCGCCGCTCGCCCGACGTCCGCACGATCACGTCGACGGGCGGCCCGTCGCCGGTGGACAGCGCCCGACCGAATGACTCCTCGTCGAAGGCCGCGCCTTCCGCGGCCAGTTTGCGGGCCGCGTCGACGATGTCCGCGCGACCGCCGTAGTTGAACGCCACCTGCAGGCGGAAGCGGTCGTTCGCGGCCGTCTCGGCCTCGGTGCGGGCCACGATGTCGGCGATGTCGGGCGGCAGGCCCTCGCGACGGCCGAGGATGCGGACCTTGACCCCCTCCCGCTTCAGCCGCGCGAGATCGCTGCCGACGTAGGCCCGGACGAGGCCCATGAGGTCCGACACCTCTTCCGCCGAACGACGCCAGTTCTCGGTCGAGAAGCCGAACACCGTCAGACACTCGATCCCCAGTTTCGGCGCGGCCTGGACCGTGCGCTTCAGCGCCTGCACGCCCTCACGATGGCCGACGGCGCGGGGCAAGCCCCGACGCTCGGCCCACCGGCCGTTGCCGTCCATGATGATCGCCACATGGCGCGGGCCGGGGCCCGGAGAGGAGGAAGGGTCGCTCATTCGCGGACGCGGTCGCCTCAGACCTGCATGATCTCCGCTTCCTTGGCCTTCAGGGCCTCGTCGATGCGCTTGATGGCGGCGTCGGTGTCCTTCTGGACCTCGGCCTCCATCTTCTTTTGCTCGTCCTGGCTGATGTCGGACGCCTTCTCGGCCTTCTTCAGGTCGTCGTTGGCGTCGCGACGCACGTTGCGAACGGCGATCTTCTGCTGCTCGGCGTACTTGCCGGCCAGCTTGGCCAGGTCGCGGCGGCGCTCCTCGGTCAGGGGCGGGACCGGGATCCGCAGCGTCTGGCCGTCGACAACCGGGTTCAGGCCCAGTCCGGCGGAGCGGATGGCCTTTTCGACCGCCGTGACCATCGACTTGTCCCACACATTGACCGAGATCAGGCGCGGCTCCGGAACGCTGATGGCGGCCACGGCGTGCAGCGGAGAGGTCGAGCCGTAGGCGTCGACCTGGACGGGATCCAGCAGGCCCGCGTTGGCGCGGCCGGTGCGCAGACCGTTGAACTCTTCCTTCAGCGCGGACACGGCTTTGTCCATGCGGTCGCGGTAGGTCTTGAGGTCGGGTTTGGCCATGAAATCTCTCGCGTCTTCTTGATCTTGTCAGGCAGCTTTGGCGTTGCGGATGACCGTGAACGCGCCCTCGCCACGCAGGGTCCGCCGGAACGACCCCTTTTCACGGATCGAGAACACCACGATCGGGATGTCGGAGTCACGCATCAGCGCCACCGCCGAGGCGTCCATCACCTTCAGGTCGCGGGCCAGGACGTCGTGATAGGTCAGCTCGTCATAGCGGGTGGCCGCCGGGTCCTTCTTGGGGTCGGCGGTGTAGACGCCGTCGACGCTGGTGCCCTTCAGCAGGGCGTCACAGCCCATCTCGGCGGCCCTCAGGGCGGCACCGGAGTCCGTTGTGAAGAAGGGGGCACCGACGCCGGCGGCGAAGATCACGACCCGGCCCTTCTCGAGATGACGCAGGGCGCGACGGCGCACATAGGGCTCGGCCACGGCATTCATCACCAGGGCGCTCTGCACCCGGGTCTGGACGCCAATCTTCTCCAGCGCCGCCTGCATGGCCAGGGCATTCATGACGGTCGCCAGCATGCCCATGTAGTCGGCCGAGGCGCGATCCATGTCGCCCGCCGCCTTGGACAGGCCGCGGAAGATGTTGCCGCCGCCGATGACGAGACAGATCTCGACGCCCTCGCGCGCGACCTCGGCCACGGCCTGCGCCACCTCGGCCACCGTGGCCATGTCGATGCCGTAGCCCTGGTCCCCCATCAGGACCTCGCCGGAGACCTTCAGCAGGACGCGCTTGTATCGAAACTCGCTGGGCGCGTCGGACATGGGAAATCCATCTGTGGGCGGAGACGCCGGAATCGGCGGTCCCTTATAGACGAAGGGCGCGCCCGGCTTCAAAGCCCGGCGCGCCCTCGGCGTTCGGCTTTTCGGCCGATCAGCCCTTCATCATCGAGGCGACCTCGTCGGCGAAGTCCGGTCCCTCGACCTTTTCGATGCCTTCACCCAGCGCCAGACGAACGAAGCCGCCGATGTGCAGGCCGGGGTTGCCCAGCGCCTTGCCCTCTTCGGCGACCAGCTGCTCGATGGTCACGTCCGGGTTCATCACGAACGGCTGCTTGGTCAGCACCACGTCCTTCTGGAACTTGTTGATCTGACCCTCGACGATCTTGGCGATCATGTTTTCCGGACGGCCTTCTTCCTTGGCCTTCTCGGTCAGCACGGCGCGCTCCTTCTCGATCGCGGCCGGATCCAGATCGTCCGTGTTGAGCGACAGCGGGCTGGTGGCCGCCACGTGCATGGCGATCTTGCGGCCCAGTTCGCGCAGCTTGGCCTTGTCGCCCGCGCCGTGCAGGGCGACCAGCACGCCGATGCGGCCCACGCCCGGCGACACCGCGTTGTGCACATAGGTCGCGACCACGCCTTCGTCGACCGACAGGCGGGCGGCGCGGCGCAGCTGCATGTTCTCGCCGATCGTGGCGATCATGCTGGTGACCTCGTCCTGGACCGTCTTGCCGGCTTCCAGTTCGGCGCCATGCAGGCCTTCGACCGAGGCGTGGTCGAGGCCCAGCTGGGCGAACTTCTTGGCGGCGTTCTGGAACAGCTCGTTGCGGGCGACGAAGTCGGTCTCCGCGTTGAACTCGATCGCCGCGGCGACTTCACCGGCACCGATCTCCTTCGAGGCGACCGCGACCAGGCCCTCGGCCGCAACGCGGTCGGCCTTCTTGGCGGCCTTGGACAGGCCCTTGGCGCGCAGCCAGTCGATCGCGGCGTTGATGTCGCCGTCGGTCTCCTGCAGCGCCTTCTTGCAGTCCATCATGCCGACGCCGGACTTGGCGCGCAGTTCCATGACGAGGGCGGCGGTGATCTCGGCCATTTGATAGCTCCTTGGTCTTCGTATGCGGGAACGGCCGGGCTGATATCAGCCCGGCCGCGCTCTTTTGTGTCAGGCGCGGCCTGGGTGAGCAGGCCGCTCCGGCGTCAGCCGGTGGCCTTCTCGGTTTCGACGGCGTCCAGGGCCTCGGTCGTGGCGGCCTGGGCGTCGGCATCCGCGGTCGGCTCGGCCTCAGCGGCGGGCGCTTCGGCTTCAGCGGCGGCTTCCAGCTCGGCGGCGACGTCTTCCGTGCCGGCCGGGGCGGCTTCGGCCTCGGCCGCCGGGGCCTTGGCTTCACGCAGCATCGGCTCGACCGGCGCTTCCGAAGCGCCCAGGTCCACGCCCGAGGACGCAGCGCCCGAGGCCAGGCCGTCCAGGACGGCGTCGGCGATCAGGTCGCAGTAGGTCTGGATGGCGCGGGCGGCGTCGTCGTTGCCCGGGATCGGATAGGTGATGCCGTCCGGATCGCAGTTGGTGTCGAGGATGGCGATGACGGGGATGTTCAGCTTGCGGGCTTCCTGGATCGCGATCGCTTCCTTGTTGGTGTCGATCACGAACATGATGTCCGGCAGGCCGCCCATGTCCTTGATGCCGCCCAGCGACAGCTCCAGCTTGTCGCGCTCGCGCTGCAGGGTCAGCAGTTCCTTCTTGACCCGGCCCTCGCCGCCCGACTCCAGCAGGCCGTCCAGCTCGCGCAGGCGGGCGATGGAGCCCGACACGGTCTTCCAGTTGGTCAGCGTACCGCCCAGCCAGCGGTTGTTCATGTAGTACTGGGCCGAGCGCTTGGCGGCTTCGGCGATCGGGTCCGCAGCCTGACGCTTGGTGCCGACGAACAGCACGCGGCCGCCCTTGGCCGCCACGTCGCGCACGGCGACCAGCGCCTGGTGCAGCAGCGGGATCGACTGCGACAGGTCGATGATGTGGATGTTCGAGCGCGAGCCGAAGATGTAGCGCTCCATCTTCGGGTTCCAGCGGTGCGTCTGGTGGCCGAAGTGGGCGCCCGCTTCGAGCAGGGTGCGCATGGAGAATTCAGGCAGAGCCATCTGCGGTAAGTCCTTTATCCGATTGATCCGCCGCAGGCGCTTTAAAGACCGAAGTCCTCGGAACGGAGCGGACCGGATGTCTCCCGGCACGCGCCACGCCTGCGTGTGAAGTGGGCGCGCATGTAGGGGAAACCGGCCCCCATGGCAAGGGCAAGGTCGCGCGCGCGGCCGACCGGTGATATGTGAGACGCTCGGTCAGTCCGGGGAGGGCGACGATGCGGAAATCCTGGATGGTGGGCGCGGGGTTGCTCGCGGCAGGCCTGCTGGCGGGCACGGCTCTGACGCAGACGCGCCCGCAGCCGCCGCTCGACCCGAATGCCCCGCCGGCACCGACGGCCGTGGTCCTGACGCCCGACCGGGCGGAGGCCGCGGCCCTCGCCCGCGCCCGGCAGGATCCCTTGGCGGTTCGCCTGCGCGGCGTTCTGGCCCAGAGCCCGGCGCGCGCCGCGGCACCGCAGATCCAGGCCTCGACCGTGCCGGTGCTGGGCCCGTCCGATCCGGCGCTGCTGGCCACCGCGCGGTTCCATCCCGGAGACCGGCAGTACACCCTGGTCGTCCGCGACGGGGAGACGATCATCGAGATCTTCGGCACGACGCGGGCCCTGCGGAGCCCGGCGGCCAGCCCCCTGCCCCCGCCGCTGACGCCGCCCGCCACGCGCACCGTGACGCGCGGCCCGACCGCGATGGAGCGGTCGCTGACGCAGGCCGGTCAGGCGGGGCTGACGCAGGTCCGGGCCGAGCGCACGGAGTATGGCGTCGACGTCAGCTTCGGTCGCTTCGGGGCGGCCTACAATGTCAGCTTCATCTGCGGCGCGCCGGGCGGCGGCGACTGTACCGAGGCGCAGGCCGTCGCCTTCGCGGCCTCCATGGTGCTGCTGGGAGGCGGGCAATGAGACGCGCCCTGACCCTGCTGGGTCTGCTGCTGCTGACCGCCTGCTCCCCGTCGGGCTGCACGCCGGCCGATGCGGGTCCCGACGGCACGGCGCCCGTGCCGCCCGGCGACGTCGTGCCGCCGCCCGGTGAGCCGACGCAGCCGACCGAGCCGGAAGCGCCCGCGCCCGAACCCGTCAGCTGGCCGCACGAACCCGGCGGGTCGCTGCACCCGGGCTCCGGCTCCGGAGCGACTGATCCGACCCTGTGGGCACCCGGCATGCGCTTCCCGATGGAGGCGGCGCCCGCCTACGCCAACTCCCAGGTCTATGGCTATGGCGGCTTCATGGCACCCGGCCCGGGCGGCCAGTGCGACGCCCGCAACTACGCCTATCCGTGGCGCGACAACTTCTGTGAGAGCCGGTCCTGGACCAACGGCATGTGCCCGGCCGGCAAGGGCCATCAGGGCCAGGACATCCGCCCGGCCACCTGCGTCAAGAAGGTGCACTGGGTGGTGGCGGCCGAGGCCGGCGTGGTCACCTCGATCGGCAGCTATTCGGTCTTCATCCGCGGCGACAGCGGGCGGCTGTACCGCTACCTGCACATGGACCGCGCCCACGTGCTGACCCTCCTGACCGAGGGCCAGCGGGTCGCCCGCGCCCAGCGGATCGGCCGGGTGTCCGACGACTTCGGCGGTTCGGCCACGACCATCCACCTGCATTTCGAGATCAAGGCGCCGGTGGTGTCGGGGTCGGACGACCTGGGCGTCATCTTCGTGCCGACCTATTCCAGTCTGACCGACAGCTACGGCCGCCTGCTGAACGCGCCGCCGCCGACGCCGGAGACCTGATCAGGCGTCCTCCAGCAGTGTGACCCCCGGGGCGGTCTTCAGCGCGCCGCGGACCGCGGCGTCGAGGCGATAGCGTCCCGGCAGGCGGATCTCGACCTCGCGGCGGCCTTCCAGCGCGGCCACCAGCCAGACCTCGCCGCCGCGGTCATCGGCGCGGACGCGGTCCAGCCGGGCCTTCAGCGCCTCGGCGTCGGCGGCGCGCGACGACACGTGGACGCGCAGGCCGGCATTGGCGTCGTCGATGACGCGGTCCAGCGGCGAGACGTCGTCGCCGAAGTAGCGCACCTCGCCGTCGGCCGCCTTGGCGCGGACCTTGACCAGCACGGTCGCGCCGGTCTCCAGCCGGTCGCGGCATTTGCGCAGCTGCTCGGGCGGGAACAGGCATTCGAACTCGCCGGTCGGGTCCGAGAAGGTGACGAAGGCGAACTTCTCGCCCGTGCGCTGGCTGGCGCGCTCCTGCCTGCGGCGGACGACGCCGGCCATCTGGAAGGCTTCGTGACCGCTCTCGGCCAGGGCCTGGACCTCGGCGGCGAAGGTGACGCGGCGGCGCTTCAGGGCTGAAGCCATGTCTTCCAGAGGGTGGCCCGACAGGTAGAACCCGACGGCCGCCAGTTCCTGATCCAGCGCGTCCGGCCCGCTCCACGGCTCGACGGCCCTCAGGCGCGGGCGGGCGGCGTGGGCCTGATCGGCGCCGAACAGCGACACCTGGCTGGAGGCGCGCTCGGCCGCCACGGACTGGCAGTAGGCGATCAGGACGTCGGCCTGTTCGACCAGCTGGCGGCGGTTCGGATGGATCGAGTCGAAGGCCCCCGCCCGGGCCAGGTTCTCCAGCGCGCGCTTGTTCACCGCGCGCGGATCGACGCGCTCGAGGAAGTCGAAGACATCGGCGAAGCGGCCGCCGGTCTCGCGCACCTCGACCACATGGCGCATGGCTTCCAGCCCGACGTTGCGAACGGCGCCGAGGGCATAGAGGACGGCGCCCTCCTCCTCGTTCCAGGCCACGTCGAAGTCGGCGGACGACCGGTTCACGTCGGGCCGTTCCACCTTCACGCCGAACCGGCGCGCGTCCTGATAGAAGACCGCCAGCTTGTCGGTATTGGACAGATCCAGGCTCATGGACGCAGCCATGAACTCGACCGGATGGGTCGCCTTCAGCCAGCCGGTCTGGAACGAGATCAGGGCATAGGCGGCGGCGTGCGACTTGTTGAAGCCGTAGCCGGCGAACTTGGCCACCAGATCGAAGATGCCGCCGGACTGGGCCTCCGGGACGCCCTTCTCCGAGGCACCCTTGATGAAGCGCGCCCGCTGGACGTCCATCTCCTCCTTCTTCTTCTTGCCCATGGCGCGACGCAGAAGGTCGGCTTCGCCGAGGCTGTAGCCCGCCAGGATCTGGGCGATCTTCATCACCTGCTCCTGGTAGATGATGACGCCGTAGGTCTCCGACAGGGTCTCCTGCAGGGTCGGGTGGAGGTAGTCGACCTCCTGCCGGCCGAACTTGCGGTCGATGTAGGTGTCGATCATCTCCATCGGCCCGGGCCGGTAGAGGGAGATCAGGGCCGTGATCTCCTCGATGGAGCCGCAGCGCATCTTGCGCAGGGTGTCGCGCATGCCCTGGGATTCCAGCTGGAACACCCCGACCGTCTGGCCCGACGCCATCAGCTCATAGGTGGCCGGGTCCTCAAGCGGCAGGCTGTTCCAGTCCGGCGCGGCGCCGCGGCGCTCCAGGAACTGGCGCGCGCGATCGAGCACCGTCAGGGTCTTCAGGCCGAGGAAGTCGAATTTCACCAGCCCGGCCGGTTCAACCCACTTCATGTTGAACTGGGTCGCCGGGATGTCGGACCGCGGATCCTTGTACAGTGGCACCAGTTCGGTGAGCGGTCGGTCGCCGATGACGATACCCGCCGCGTGGGTCGAGGCGTTGCGGTACAGCCCCTCCAGCTCCAGCGAGACGGACAGAAGGTTGGCCACGGCCGGCTCGGCGTCGCGCGCTTCCTTCAGGCGCGGCTCGATCTCGATCGCCTGTTCCAGCGTGGTCGGATTGGCCGGGTTGTTCGGCACCATCTTGCAGAGGCGGTCGACCTGCCCCAGCGGCATCTGCAGCACGCGGCCGACGTCGCGCAGAACGGCGCGCGCCTGCAGGGTGCCGAAGGTGATAATCTGGGCCACCCGGTCCTGGCCGTAGTGCTCCTGCACATAGGCGATGACCTCCTCCCGCCGCTCCTGGCAGAAGTCGATGTCGAAGTCGGGCATGGAGACCCGTTCGGGGTTCAGGAACCGCTCGAACAGCAGCCCGAACCGAAGCGGGTCGAGGTCGGTGATAGTCAGCGACCACGCCACCAGCGAGCCGGCGCCCGAACCGCGCCCCGGGCCCACGGGAATGCCGTGCGCCTTGGCCCATTTGATGAAGTCCGCCACGATCAGGAAGTAGCCGGGGAACCCCATCTGGGTGATGATCCCGACCTCCCATTCCAGCCGGGCCCAGTAGTCCGCTTCCGGCGCGGCGGGGGTCACCTGCTTCAGACGCGCCTTCAGTCCCTCGCGGGCCTGATGCATCAGCTCGTCCGGTTCGGACCGGCCGTCGCCGGTGTCGAACCGCGGCAGGATGGGCGCGCGCGTCTTGACCAGGAAGGCGCAGCGGCGGGCGATCTCCAGCGTCGAGTCGCAGGCCTCCGGCAGGTCGGCGAACAGCTGGCGCATGGCCGCCGGCGGTTTGAACCAGTGCTGATCGGTGATGCGGCGCCGGTCGTCCTGACCGATGAAGGCCCCGTCGGCGATGCAGAGAAGGGCATCGTGGCTGCGGGACTGGGTGGACCGGGCGTAGTGCACGTCGTTGGTGGCGACCAGCGGCACGTCATGGGCATAGGCCCACGCCACCAGACCGGCCTCCGCCTGCGCTTCCTCCGGCCGGCCGTGACGCTGAAGCTCCACGTAGAAGCGGTCGCCGAAGACGGAGGCCATCTCGTCGAGGGCGGCGGTCGCGTCAGCCTGCCGGCCCTGCACGAACAGGGGATCGACCGGGCCGTCGGGGCCTCCGGAAAGCAGGATCAGTCCGGCGTTGCGCTCCACCACCCGCGCCCAGGGGACGCAGGGCTCGACGGCGTCGTCGGCATGGAGGTAGGCCGCCGACGACAGGTCGCACAGGTTCAGCCAGCCGGCCTCGTCCTGGGCGATCAGCACCACGGTGGCGCAGCGGGCCCAGCGGGCGTTCACCTGGCCGCCGATGCCGGTGACCGGCAGGGCGCAGGCGATCAGCGGCTGCACCCCGGCGTCGCGCGCCGCCTGACTGAACTCCAGCGCCCCGAACAGGTTGGCCCGGTCGGCGACGCCCACGGCGGGCATGCCGGCTTCGGCCGCCATCTTCGGGATCTTGCCGGACTTCAGCGCGCCTTCCAGCAGGGAATAGGCCGAGCGCACGCGCAGGTGCACGAACCCCGTCGATCCCGCCGCCTCGTTCACGCCGTCCCCCGCATCATCGCGGGATCAAACCCCGAGTCGGCCCGGGACGGCGACCGGCATATAGACTCCCGAGACTCCCGAGACTCTGATGAAAAAATCGGGTGCACAGAGTCTACCGGGTCCACTCGCGACGCTTCGATCGGGGCACCGACGCGCCCCGCGTCAGGCGTGCGCGATCAGCGCGGCCTGCCACACCATCCAGACGAAACCGCCGCACGACGCCAGCGCCATCGCCTCCCGCATCCACCGAGCCATAGGACCGTCCCCAGAAATGATGTTCCGCCTATGTTCTATGTTGTCGCTTTGTTCTCGTCAAGCCCTATGACGGTCATCGCGCGAGCATCAATCGCGCGCTGATGGAAAGAAGAAGACATGGCAGACTCCTTCAAGGTCGGGGACGTGGTCCAACTCAAGAGTGGCGGGCCAATGATGACGGTCGAAGAAGTCGAAGAGCGGACAGTGTTCTGCATCTGGTTCGACAAAACTGAACGCAAGGCCGGCCGGTTTAACCCCGCCACACTCGACAATGGCGGCTACGACGGCTGACGCCGCTGGGGCGCGGGCTCCGGCTCGCGCCCTTGCTTCTCGTGCCGCTTGGGCGGCGTGTTCACGAGCTTGCGCAGAACCCGCTCAGACTCTTCGTCAGCATCCGGTGTCGGTGTCTCGGTCATAGCCCGCTTCTAGCCCCGCCCCCTAGTCGAGCCAAGGGATTGCCAAATGCCCACACAAGCCGATCTCGACGCCGCAGACACCTACTGCAACCTTATGAAAGAGGTCCGATGGCGGGTCGAAAGCATCAGCACCCTCCTCAACACGCCAATTGGCCTGCATCCGCAGTTGATGAGGGAGTTTTGCTTCATCCAGTTGCGAAAAATCTGCGAAATAACTGGGCTCGCCTGCCTCGTTGCACACGGCGATATCACCGCATCCTTCGGCAAGGATCTGCAAAAAGCACACGAGCCCGGCCGGGTTCTAGGTGCGCTAGAGCGCGTCCACGCCGACTTCTTTCCGGTCCCTATCGTGCCAGTGGCAGTCCCGGGCGGCGTATTCTTGGAGACCTACACGAAGCCGTACATGACCAAACCGGAGCTGATCGCGCTATGGGGCCGGTGCGGGGATATTCTGCACCGGGGCAGCTTCAAGACCCTGATGAAGGGGGCTGTTCAAGTCAGCACAGACTTCTCTGACGTAACGCTCCCCGGACAAAAAATCCTAAACCTGCTGAGCCACCACAGAATTTCCCGGCTCGGGGGGAATTTGCATTTCATTGCCGTCCTCGACGACGGAGGCGACACAAAGGTCTGGATCGCCGAGTCGGCTGCCGATGATGAATCCATCAAAGACTGATCTGTCGTCCGCTCGCCAAGTTACCCCTCTTTCTCAGCGCTATCGGGGTGTCTCCTTCAGTACCGGACTGTCCCGAAGAATCATCGTGGCTGGCGAGCTGCTTTGTCACGAAGCCGTTCGGACCTGATCACCGCCAGCCGCCCACCACCACGGCCAGCGATCCGCCCCGTCCGAACGCGCGGGCGAACGCGGCATTCCCGACGGCGCGGATGCCCAGCGCCGGGTCGAGGACGATCATGTGCTCGGCATCGTGGCCGACGACCACCCAGTAGTGGTCGATGCGCGCCGCGGTCAGGGGTTCAAGCAGGCGCGCGGTGACGTCGGCGGCCATGGACTCGACGTCGCCCACCAGCGGGGCACCCTCGGCGAAGAGGCGGACGGTGGCCAGATAGCCGGCGGAAACCGACACGCGCGCGATGGCCGGCCGCCCCGCCGCCAGCTCGGCGCGGATCGCGTCCGGGGTCGACCCGACGGCGGCGGCGACCATTCCGGCGCTCTCGAGAAGGTCGACGACCTCGGACAGGCTGTAGCCTGCGGGCGAGGCCGGCGGCGTGGCCGCATGGATGTCCAGGCCCGTCGGGACCGGCCGCGTCGGCGACGGCGGGTCTGCCCGGTTCCAGTAGTCGACGACCGCGGCGACGGCATGGGCACCGCAGCTGTTCGAGCTCATCTGCCGATCGAGGCGCACGTCGAGCAGGAGGGTCGACGCCGGCACCAGCCGGACCGTCGCGCGCGGCACCGCGTTGCGGGACGGCGCGGCCGCGAATGCCGCACGATCGGCGTTGACCGGGACCGAGGCGCACGCCGACAGGAGCAGAAGGCTCCCGATCGCGACGCTGGCCCGCCGCAAGGGGGCGGAGGCGCGCATCGGACCCGGAGCCTTCCGTGACTTCATGCTCAGACGACGGCGACGATGACCGCGCACACGACGAGGAAGCCGATCGCGAACACGGTCCAGCCGTCCTGGCCTTCCATGCGGCCCGCGGCCTGACGCTGTTCCTGGACGTCGGCGGCGCGATGGCCCGCGACCAGGGTCTCCTCGTCGACGGACCGGGCGGCCGGCGCGGCGAACTGGGCCTCGGTGGTCACGGGATCGGTGCTGGTGGTCGGCTCGCCCGCGAGGGCGGCAGGCGCGACGGCAAGGGCGCCGATCAGGGCGAAGGCGGCAAGGGCATTTCTCATCGGACATCTCCGGGAATCATCGGCGCGAGAAAGCTACGCGAAGGCCGGCCGAGCGGGCTTCAAGCCGGACCATTCCGCACATCGGTCGTGTCGGCAAGCGTACGCAACGGCAGCGGCGCGTTTCGTCAGGAACCGACGGCATTCGCTCGCCCGCGGCCGGGACGTCTGCCACAATGCCGGGCGCGCCGACCACCACCCGCCGATCCGGCGACAGGCGCCGCCAGGAGCCCGGCCATGGCCAAGGGGCAGGTTCGAAAGAACAAGGAAGTCCGCAAACCCAAGGCGGAGAAGCCGAAGCCCGCGATCCAGGTGGGGACGTCGCCGTTCACCCAGCCGCCGGGCAAGAAATAGGCGCGGGCGCTACGGTTCGGCCGCGCGGCCATAGCCCACGCGCATCAGGGCGGCCACCAGGCCGGCGGTGTTCCGGCTTCGCGTTTTGCGCAGCAGGCTGGCGCGGAAGAACTCGACCGTGCGCGGGCTGAGGCTGAGATCCTGGGCGATCTGCTTGGTCGTGCGTCCGGCAACGAGGCCGTCGGCGACCTGCCGCTCCCGCCGGGTGAACATTCCCAGGTCCTGGGTGGCGCGTTCGGCGAGCATGCGCGACGCGCGGGTGATCGCCTCGCGCAGCCTGCCGCCGGCGACGGGCTTGAGAATCACGTCCTCGACGCCCAGCCGCATGGCGTCGACGGTTGTCGACACGTCGACGTAGGCGCTGACGAGGATCACCGCGTGCCGCTCAAGCGCCCGCAGGGCGGCGATCAGGTCGAGCCCCTCGATTCCCGGAATCTTCAGGTCGGCCACCAGACAGCAGGGTTCCGCGTCCGAGGCGAACATCAGGGCGTCGAGGGCGTCATGAAAGGCGTGCACGCAGAACCCGGCGGCCTCGAGTTCCAGGCGCAACAGTTCCAGCAGCGCGCGGTCGTCCTCGATCAGGATGACGTCGATCGGGGGCCGGTCGATCCCGACGCCATGCGAGGGGCGGTCGGCAGGGTCAGGGGCGGAAGATGCGGAGGTGTCGATCATGAGGTCGGGGGGCCCGCCCCGAATTGGGTGAGGCCAAGATTCATTTCCTAGGGACCGGCGCGCGAGGGGGATACTTCGTAGTCCTACGCAATTGTCCTGAGGCGTGCGACGTCGCCATTCCGGTGCATGACGTCACCTGACGAGGACACCGGACGGCTCGTGATCACGACCCGCTGGCGGGTGGCGGGGGCGACCCTGCGCCGCGACGTGCTTGCGAGCCGTGACTGCCTGCTCAGGTGCGGGGCGGTCCGCGGCGCCGTGGTCGAGGTCGACGGCGGGCTGCTGTACGTGATCGAGGGCAAGCCTGCCCGCCTCGGCGCCCTCAAGACGGTCATCGCGGGATCGCGGACCGAGGCCCTGCATCGCGTGCTTCTGGAAGACGTCGGCCCTCCGCTGGGCTTCCGCACGACGTGGCCCCGGACGCCGCGCCTGACGGCGACCGAGACGGCCTGGGTCGGGATGCTGCTGGACGGGGATCCGCCGACGGGCGCGGTGACCGCCCTGCTCCACTGGGCCGCCGCCCGGGCTGCGGAAAATCTCACCGACTTCGCCCTGCTGCCCGCGGACGGGGACGCCTTCCCGCCTGTGCGCCTGCATTGAGACGCCTCAGTAGGCGTGGCTCTGCGCCGGGCGCTCTTCCAGATGGCCGTCCTTCAGGGCGAAGACGCGGTCCATGTGGCCGGCCAGCTCCATGTTGTGCGTGGCGATCAGGGCGGCGACGCCGGTGGCCTTCACCCGCGCGCGCAAGTCGTCGAAGACGGCCTGGCTGGTGGTGGGGTCCAGGTTGCCGGTCGGCTCGTCGGCCAGCAGCAGGCGCGGCTGGTTGCCCAGCGCTCGGGCGATGGCGACGCGCTGCTGCTCCCCGCCCGACATCTGGGCCGGCTGGTGCGTCAGGCGCTCGCCGAGGCCCAGCGAGGTCAGGGTCTCCTCGGCGCGACGGCGGGCCTCGGCTTCCGGCACGCCGGCGATGCGCATGGGCAGGGCCACGTTGTCGCGCGCGTCGAACTCCGGCAGCAGATGGTGGAACTGGTAGACGAAGCCGATCTTGAACAGGCGCAGGCGCGTGCGCGTGCGTTCGTCGAGGGCACCGACGTCTTCGCCGTCGATGGCGATGGAGCCCTCGGTCGGGCGTTCCAGCAGGCCGGCGGCGTGCAGCAGGGAGGACTTGCCGGATCCCGACGGACCGATCAGGCCGACGACCTGGCCCGGCAGGACGTCCAGATCGACGCCCTTCAGCACCGTCAGCCCGCCGGAGCCGGTGACGTAGGTGCGGGTCAGGTTGCGGACGGAAAGGACGGGCTCACTCATAGCGCAGCGCCTCCACCGGATCGAGACGACTGGCCCGCCACGAGGGCAGGAAGGCCGCGAGGCAGGAGGCGCCGACGGCCAGGATCGCCACCCAGAAGACGTCGCCCATGTCGACCAGGGCCGGCACCGCGTCCAGCATATAGACTTCGGCGTTGAACAACTGGACCCCGAACAGGCCCTCGAGGAAATGCTGGATGGCCGCGATGTTCAGGCAGAACAGCAGGCCCAGGGTGATCCCCGCGGCCGTACCCGCGATGCCGATGGTCGCCCCGGCGATGAAGAAGACGCGCAGCATGGACGAGGGGCTGGCGCCCACGGTCCGCAGCACGGCGATGTCACGGGTCTTGTTCTTCACCAGCATGACGATGCCGGAGATGATGTTCAGCGTGGCGATGACCACCAGCATGCCCAGGATGATTCCCATGGCCACACGCTCCACCTGAAGCGCGCCCCAGAAGGCGGCCAGGCTCTGGCGCCAGTCGGTGATCAGGGTGCCGGGGCCCGCGGCCTCGCGCACGGCGGGCAGATAGCGTTCGACGCGGTCGGGCTCGTCGACCTTCAGCTCGACCACGTCCCACAGCCCCTCCTTGCCGAAGAAGAGTTGGGCCTGTTCCAGCGGCATGAAGACGTAGGCGCGGTCAAAGTCCGCCGCGCCGGAGGAGAAGACGCCGCCGACGACGTAGGTCTTTTCCTGTCCGCCCAGATTGCCGAAGGCGCTGTCGGCGCCGGTGGGCGAATAGAGGGTGATGGGCGAGCCGACGCCGACGCCCAGCTGCTGGGCCAGCGCCTTGCCGATCAGGACGCGGTCGCCGCCCCAGTCGCCCTGACCGAAGGTGCGCTTCGCCGCGGGATCGAGGCTGGCGAAGACGAACTTCATCGAGTCCAGATCGCCCGGACGGATGCCGCGCACCAGCCCGCCGGTGATCTGTCCGCCCGCACGGAACATGGCCGGCGATTCCGTCAGGGGGGTGACGCTGACAACTCCGGGCAGGTCCGACAGCGTCGCCAGCCGCTGCTCACGGTCGTCGGCGTTCAGCACCTGGCCGTGCACGTACATGTGGCCGTTGAAGCTGAGCATCCGGCCCAGCAGCTCGGCCCGGAACCCGGCCATGATGCTCATGACCGAGATCAGCACCGTCACGGCCAGCATGATGCCGATGAAGCTGATCCAGGCGATCAGGGCGACGCCGCCTTCCTTCCGCTTGGCGCGGAGGTAGCGCATCGCCAGGCCGACCTCCCAGGCGGAGAAGGGACCGGCCGCCTTCATGCCGTCAGCCTTTCGATGGCCTCGGCCAGCGGCACGGAGACCTTTTCGCCCGTCGCGCGGCGCTTCAGCTCGACCACGCCGTCGGCCAGCCCCTTGGGCCCGATGGTCAGCTGCCACGGCACGCCGATCAGGTCGGCGGTGGCGAATTTGCCGCCCGGCCGCTCGTCGGTGTCGTCGTAGAGGACGTCCTTGCCGGCCGCCTCCAGTTTCACGACGGCCTCCTCGCAGGCGACGCAGACCGCCTCGTCGTTGGTGCGCAGGTTGATCACCACAACGTCGAACGGCGCGACCGCGTCCGGCCAGATGATACCGCCTGAGTCGTGGCTGGCCTCGATGATGGCGCCCAGCAGGCGCGACACGCCGACGCCGTAGCTGCCCATGTGGACCTCGGTGTCGACGCCGTCCGGCCCGGCCACCTTCGCCTTCATCGGCGCTGAGTATTTGGTGCCGAAGTAGAAGATGTGGCCCACCTCGATGCCGCGCGCGGTCAGGCGGTCGGCCTCGGCCGTCTGCGCCTCGAAGGCGGCGGCGTCGTGCATCTCTTCCGTGGCGGCGTACAGGCCGGTGCGGCCGTCGACGATCGACTGCAGATCGTCCCAGTCCACGTCGGCTCCGGGCGCGGGCATCTCGACCAGCTTTTTGTCGCAGAAGACCTGGCTTTCACCGGTGTCGGCCAGAACGATGAACTCGTGGCTCAGGTCGCCGCCAATCGGGCCGGTGTCGGCGCGCATCGGCACGGCCTTCAACCCCATGCGGGCGAAGGTGTTCAGATAGGCCACGAACATGCGGTTGTAGGCCTTGCGCGCCGAGGCCTCGTCCACGTCGAAGCTGTAGGCGTCCTTCATCAGGAACTCGCGGCCGCGCATGACGCCGAAGCGCGGGCGGCGCTCGTCGCGGAATTTCCACTGGATGTGGAAGAGGTTCAGCGGCAGCGCCTTGTAGCTCTTCACATAGGCCCGGAAGATGTCGGTGATCATCTCCTCGTTGGTGGGGCCGTACAGAAGTTCCCTTTCGTGCCGGTCGGTGATGCGCAGCATCTCCGGACCATAGGCGTCATAGCGGCCGCTCTCGCGCCACAGGTCGGCCAGTTGCAGGGTGGGCATCAGCAGCTCGACCGCACCGGCGCGCACCTGCTCCTCGCGCACGATCTGCTCGATCTTCTTCAGCACCCGCAGGCCCAGCGGCAGCCAGGCGTAGATGCCGGCGGCCTCCTGTTTGATCAGGCCGGCGCGCAGCATCAGCTGGTGCGAGACGATCTGGGCGTCCGAGGGCGCCTCTTTCAGCGTGGGCAGGAAGTAGCGCGACAGGCGCATGGTCGGGAATCCGGGCAGGCGGGAGGTGGGCCGCCAGCTTTAGCCGGGTCAGCGGGGCGAAAGCTAGGCCGCCCTCACGTCAGGTTCGGCAGGGGCAGCCAGCCCGTGCCGATCAGGACCATGATGAAGACCCAGACGATGGCCGAGACCCAGGTCGTGGTGAGGAATTTCTTCTTCAGGTTCGGCTGCGTCGGTGCGCCCCACTGGGCTCCGTCGGTCGGGCGCTCCTGATCCCGCTGGTTCATGCCCAGCGGCAGGACGGCGAACAACACGGTCCACCAGCAGGTGATGTAGACCGCCGTCATGGTGATCGGGCCGATGGGGAAGTCCATCAGTGCGCCTCCTTCGGCGTTTCCATCAGTTCGATCAGGACGCCGCCCATGTCCTTGGGATGCAGGAACAGGATCGGCGTTCCGTGGGCGCCGATGCGCGGCTCCCCGGTCCCGAGGATGGTCGCGCCCTTCGCCCTCAGGGCGTCGCGGGCGGCGAGGATGTCATCGACCTCGAAGCAGACGTGGTGCTGTCCGCCCTTCGGGTTCTTCGCCAGAAAGCCGTGGATCGGGCTGTCGTCCCCCAGCGGCTCGATCAGTTCGATCTGGCTGTTGGGCAGATCGACGAAGCAGACGCGCACCCCTTGGGCCGGCAGGTCGAACGGCGCGTGCGCCCGGGTGGCACCCAGCATGTCGCGGTACAGGGCCACCGAGGCCGCGATGGAGGGGGTGGCGACCCCGACGTGATTCAGGCGTCCGATCATGCGACGGGCCTAGCGCGCGGCGACGGTCCTGTCGATGCGACCGGTCAGTCCAGGTCGCAGTCGGCGCCGAACCCGGGAGCCCGCAGCGCCAGCAGCATGGTCGACCGCCGACGCTCGGACATTTCGCCCGCCGCCTGCAGGATGCAGCCCACCACGGTGTTCGAATTGGGCGCCAGCAGTCCGTAGGCGATCTCCGACTGCTCCAGAGTACGTCGGGCGGCGTCCAGCCGCCGGAGCATGCCGTCGACGTCGTCGGCGCTGGACGCGACGCGCGTCAGTTCATGCAGCGCCTGCCCCGAGCCGGGAAAGTCATAGGCCCCGGGTCCGTAGGGCGTCAGCACTGCCCGCAGCCGGTTCGCGCCGCCGTCGGCCCCCAGCTTTTCGCCGGTGCTGGCCGAGAAGACGACGGCGGGCCCGGTCTCCGGCACGACCAGCACATAGGCGTGCCGCGGGAAGAGCAGATAGTGGGCCAGGTATTTGGTGGCCGGCACGAACGGCAGACCATCGGGCCCGAGCGCGTGGGCACCGACGTAGACGCCAACGGGCAGCGTCCGGGCGTCCACCCTGCCCCACCGCCGCACGATGTGGTCCGCCAGCACGTGGTCGAACAGGAATTCGTCGTCGGCGGCCTGGGCCTCGAGGTGGGCGTGGATGTCGGCCGCCTCGGGTCGGTCGCCCAGTGCGGGCCAGGTCTGGGCCAGGGCGCGGTCGCCCGGTGGCCGACCCGGCGGCGGGCTGTGCCACAGGGCGACCAGCTCGTGCCGCATCCGCTCAAGCGGTTCGTCACCGCGGAAGGTCGACAGGCTGAGCGCGAGGTTGGCGGCAGCGAACAGGCCGACCAGGCCGGCCGTCGCCTGGGCCCCGATCACGGCCGCGCGCCGCCATCCGGTGAACGGATGCTTGGCATGGCGGACGCGCGTGATCAGCCGATCGGCCAGATCCCGCGCGCGCCGCCGCACTGTCACAGCCTGAGAACGATCGTCTCGACGATCGGACGGCGATCCCAGATGTGCTGGCTGGCCTTTTTCAGGGTGCGCGCGACGGCCTGTTCGACGACCATCTCGTCCTCCAGCGCATCGCCCTTCAGCTTGCGGACCGCCTGTTCGACGCGCTCGGCCATGTCGTCGAGAATGTCGCCCAGCGGACGGTCGGCGTCGCCGGGCAGGCCCAGGCCGCGCACGTCGATGTCGCTGACGATCTTGCCGCGCTTGTCGAGGGCGAAGCTGACAATCAGCACGCCGTTGTTCGAGGCGTGCTTGCGCTCGCGCAGGGCCTCGCCCGCCTCCTCGACCAGCATGCCGCCGTCGACGAACAGTCGGGCAGAGGGGACCTCGTCGATGATGGCGGCAGGTCCGGGGGCCAGACGCACCATGTCGCCGTCACGCGGAGTCACCGTCTGCGGCACCTGCATGTCCTTCGCCAGCAGGGCGTGCTCGGCGATGTGACGGCGCATACCGTGGGTCGGCACGGCGATCTGCGGACGCACCCACTGGTACATCAACTTCAGTTCGTCGCGGCACGGGTGGCCGGACACGTGGATGCCGGGGTGGTCCTTGTCGGTGTAGATGCGCACGCCGCGTTCCGACAGGCGGTCCTGCAGACGCCCGATCGGCACCTCGTTGCCGGGGATGATGCGCGACGAGAAGATGCAGTGGTCGCCGGGCCCCAGCTTGATGAACGGGTGGCTGCCGTCCGCCACGCGCGACAGGGCGGCGCGCGGCTCGCCCTGGCTGCCGGTGCACAGATACAAGATCTCGTCGGCGGGCCAGATGCGCGCCTCCTGCTCGGTCAGGAAGGGCTTGATGTCGGCCAGCATGCCGACGGACTTGGCCGCCGCGGTGATGCGGTGCATCGAGCGGCCGGCCAGGGCGACGCGACGGCCGGCCTTTTCGGCGGCGTGGATGACGCTGTCCATGCGCGCCACGTTCGACGCGAAACAGCCGACGGCCACGCGGCCCTTCAGCTCGGAGATCAGTTCGGCCAACGCCGTGCGCACCCCGCCCTCGGACCCGGCGATGCCGTCCTGGAAGACGTTGGTGGAGTCGCAGACCATGGCCAGGACGCCGTCGTCACCCAGTCGCTTCAGGCCCTCGATGTCGGTGTTCGACCCCAGTACGGGATCGTCATCGAGCTTCCAGTCGCCGGTGTGGAAGACGGTGCCCAGCGGCGTCTTGATCGCCAGGCCGCTGGGTTCGGCGATCGAGTGGGTCATGGTGACCATCTCGATATGGAAGGGCCCGAGATCGATGGTGCCGCCGACCGGCACGATGTGGATCGGCGCGTCGTCGATGCCGGCGTCGCGCAGCTTCTCGCGTACCAGATAGCCGGTGAAGGGCGTGGCGTAGAGCGGGGCCTTCAGGCGCGGCCACAGCCACGCCAGGCCGCCGATGTGGTCCTCGTGGGCGTGCGTCAGCACGATGCCCAGAATGGTCTCGCCTTCCAGGGCCGTGGGGTCGGGCACGATGATGTCCACGCCCGGCGTGGTCAGGTCGCCGAAGGTCACGCCGACGTCGACGATGATCCATTTGCGGTCGTGCGCCGGGCCGAAGCCGTAGGCGTTGAAATTCATGCCGATCTCGTTCGACCCGCCCAGCGGCAGGAAGACGAGCTCGTCGTTTTTTGTTTTTGTCATGCGCCCATGTGGGTGTTGCGCCGGTGAATTTCGAGGAGGCCGCGGATCGTCAGGTCGGAATCGAACACGTCTATGGCGTCGGTGGCGCCCTCGAACAGGCTGGCCACGCCGCCGGTGCCGATGACGGTCATGGGACGCGCCCACTCCGCCTTGATGCGCGCCACCAGCCCTTCGATCAGGGCGACGTAGCCCCAGAAGACGCCCGACTGCATGTTCGACACCGTGTCCTTGCCGATGACCCGGTCGGGCTTCTGGATGGCGATGCGCGGCAGCATGGCCGCGGCCTCATGCAGGGCCTGAAGACTGAGGTTGATGCCCGGGGCGATGACCCCGCCCTCGAAGGCGCCGTCGGCGGCGACCACGTCGAAGGTGGTGGCCGTGCCGCTGTCGATGACGATCAGGTCGCCGGGATACTTCAGATGGGCGCCCACGGCGTTGACCAGACGGTCGGCCCCCGCCTCTGTCGGCTTGAGGATCCGCGCCTGGATGCCCAGGTCGACGCCGGGATCGCCGATGACCAGCGGCTCGGCGTTCAGCCAGCGCCGCGACAGGTTGCGCAGGTTGAAGATCGACTGCGGCACCACGGACGAGATGATGCAGGCGTTCAGCGCCTTCAGCGCCAGTCCGCGCATGCCCAGCAGTTGGGCCAGCCACACGGCGTATTCATCGGCCGTGCGGGTGCTCTCGGTAGCCGTTCGCCACTGGGCGATCCAGTCCGTGCCGTCGTGGACGGCGAACAGGGTGTTGGTGTTGCCTTGCTCGATGGCCAGAAGCATCAGGCCGCCTCCCCGAAGAACACGTCGCCGGCGGAAATCAGCCGGATGGAGCCGTCGGCCACCCGCAGCCGCAGGGAGCCGTCGTCGGCCAGACCTTCGGCCAGACCCTCGACTGTTTCGTGACCGAGGCGCGCCACGGCCAGACCTCCCAGCCCTTGAGCGCGCACCGCCCAGGCGTCGCGGAGGGGGGCGAAGCCGTACCGCTCCCACCGCTCCCACCAGGCGTCGAAGGCCTCGGCCAGCAGATCCAGCGCGGCGTCGCGGGAGGGGGCATAGGCCAGGTCCGGGCGCAGGGCCTGAGCGATCGCGATCGCGGGCCGCTCCACGTCATCCGGCGCATGGGCCAGGTTCACGCCAATGCCGACCGCCAGCCACAGGCCGCCCGTCGGATGGGCGCCGGACTCCAGCAGGATGCCGCAGGCCTTGCGGCCGTCGATCATGACGTCGTTGGGCCATTTGATGCGCACGCGCTCAGGCTCCACGAAGGCGGCAATCAGCTCATGCGCGGCCAGGGCCGCGACGAAAGTGACCTGCGCCGCCTCGGCCGGCGGACGGCGCGTCATGGCCAGGAGCGTGGTGGCCAGATTGCCCGTCTCGCTGGACCAGGCCCGGCCTCGCCTGCCCCGCCCCGCCGTCTGGCGTCGCGCGGTGATCCAGACGGGGGCCAGCCGCCCGGCCTCGGCCAGACGCCGCGCCTCGGCATTGGTGGAGTCGACCTCGTCGAGACGCAGGATCTCGACCTGCGACGCCGTCATCCGGCCGCGCCGTAGCCCCCGGCCGCGATCCGGGTCAGCGGCTCCAGCCAGGTCAGGCCGACGATCACCAGCGGGAAGGCGAAGGCGGCCGAGGCCAGGGCAATGGTCCGGGCCTCGATCGGGGCCGTGTCGGTGGCCTCCACCCCTTCCGGGGCCGGGTCGAACCACATCAGCTTGATGATGCGCAGATAGTAGAAGGCGGCCACGACCGAGGCAACCAGACCCGCCGCGGCGACCTGCCAGTAGCCGGCGTCGGCGGCCGCGCCGAAGACGTAGTACTTGCCCCAGAAGCCCGAGAACGGCGGCATGCCCAGCACCGACAGCGACAGCACCGTCAGGGCGATGGTGGTGACCGGCCGGTCCTTCTTCAGGCCCGCCAGATCGGCAATCCGGCGGATCGGGCGGCCGCCGCGCGACAGGCTGAGCAGGATGGCGAAGAAGCCGAACTGGTCGATGACGTACAGCGTCATGAACATCAGCATGGCCTGCACGCCCGCCTCGGTGCCGGCCGTGATGCCCAGCAGGGCGTAGCCGATGTTGGCGATGGACGAATAGGCAAGCAGCCGTTGCAGGTCCTTCTGAGCGAGGCCGCCGAACGCCCCGACCGCGAACGAGATCAGCGAGATCAGCACCAGCACCTGCGCCCACTGGTCGTGGATGCCGCCGAAACCCTGGTCCAGCGCGCGGGCGATCAGCACCATGGCGGCCAGCTTGGGCGCCGTGGCGAACAGGGCCACGACCGGCGTCGGCGCGCCCTCGTAGACGTCAGGCGTCCACATGTGGAACGGCGCGGCGGAGACCTTGAAAGCCAGGCCGCAGATCAGGAACACCAGGCCGAAGATCAGGCCCGGGCCCGGGTCGGCCGAGGCGACCGCGGCGATGTCCTCGAACCGCATCGAGCCGGTGAAGCCGTAGACCAGGCTGGCCCCGTACAGCAGCAGGCCCGACGACAGGGCACCGAGCACGAAATACTTCAGCCCCGCCTCGGACGCCTTCAGGTCGTCGCGGTGGAAGGCGGCCAGCACATACAGCGCCAGCGAGTGCAGCTCGATGCCGACGTAGAGCGAGATCAGGTCGCCGGACGAGGCCATCATGGCCATGCCGACCGAGGCCAGCACGATCAGGATCGGCAGTTCGAACCGCGCGATCCGCTGGCGGTGCATCCAGCCGTCGGCCAGCACGATGGCCACGGCGGAGCACAGGAAGATGGCGATCTTGGCGAAGACAGCCAGCCGGTCCGAGACGAAGGCGCCGTCGAAGGCGACGCCCAACGGCGAGGTGGCCGCGACGGCCGAGGCCGCGACCAGCAGACCGACCGACAGGATCGAGATCAGCCGCGCCGACTTCTCGCCGAGGAAGGCACCCAGCATCAGCAGGGCCATGGCCCCGATGGCCAGGGTCAGTTCGGAAGCCGCGATCTGAAGCGCGCCGTTCAGGTCCATCATCATCTCAGCCCCCGATCGCGGCGCGATAGGCGCTGGTCACGCCTTCGACCGACGCGGCGGTCACATCCAGAACGAGGCCGGGCTGGACGCCCAGCCACAGGGTGCCGACGATCAGCGGCACGAAGATCGCCAGTTCGCGCGTGTCGATGTCGGTGATCGCCTTCAGCGCCGGGTTGGTGATCTCGCCGAACATGACGTTGCGGTACAGCGTCAGGGCGTAGACCGCCGAGAAGATCACGCCCGAGGCGGCGAACAGGGCGGCCCAGGTCGAGACCTCATAGACCGCCGTCATGGTCAGGATCTCGCCGATGAAACCCGAGGTGCCCGGCAGACCGACGTTGGCCATGGTGAACATCAGGAAGATGGCGGCGAACCACGGCATGCGGCTGGTCAGGCCGCCATAGAAGGCGATCTCGCGGGTGTGCATGCGGTCGTAGACCACGCCCACGCAGAGGAAGAGTGCGCCTGAGATCAGGCCGTGGCTCAGCATCTGGAACACCGCGCCCTGCACGCCCTGCTCGTTGCCGGCGAAGATGCCCATGGTCACGAAGCCCATGTGGGCGACCGAGGAATAGGCGATCAGCTTCTTGATGTCGGTCTGCCGGAAGGCGACCAGCGAAGTGTAGACGATCGCGATGACCGACAGGGCGAAGACCAGCGGCGCGAACTGCTGCGAGGCCAGCGGGAACATGGGCAGGTTGAACAGGATGAAGCCGTAGCCGCCAAGCTTCAGCAGGATGCCGGCCAGGATGACCGACCCCGCCGTGGGTGCCTGGACGTGGGCATCGGGCAGCCAGGTGTGCACCGGCCACATCGGCATCTTCACCGCGAAGGAGGCGAAGAAGGCCAGCCACAGCAACGGCTGGGCCTGGGCCGAGAAGGCGTATTCCTTGAGCGCCGGGATGCTGGTGGTGCCGGCCTCGAAGGCCATCCACAGCATGGCCAGCAGCATCAGGACGGACCCGAGCAGGGTGTAGAGGAAGAATTTGTACGCCGCGTAGATGCGGTTCGCCCCGCCCCACACCCCGATGATGATGAACATCGGCACCAGGGTGCCTTCGAAGAAGATGTAGAACAGGAACAGGTCCAGCGCCGTGAACACGCCGATGACCAGCGTCTCCAGCACCAGGAAGGCGATCATGTAGTCGACGACGCGGTCCTTGATCGTGGTCCAGCTGGCCAGGATGCAGATCGGCATCAGGAAGGCGGTCAGCAGGACGAACAGGATCGACACCCCGTCCACGCCCAGATGGTACTGGGCCGCGCGGAACCACTCATAGCGTTCCACGAACTGATAGGCGGCGTTCGACGGGTCGAAGATGGCCGTCAGCCAGCCGGCGACGGCCAGCGTCGCCAGGGTCGTGCCCAGCGCAATCCAGCGCGCGGCGTTCGCGGCCCCCTCCCCCTTCGCGGCGAAGCGCGCGAGCAGGATCAGGGCGGCGCCGACCAGCGGCAGGAAGGTGACGAGGCTGAGGATGTGATCGGTCACGGCCATGGGCTCAGGCTCCGAAGGTCGCGATGACGAAGGCCAGCAGGCCCGCCACGCCGAGGAGCATCACGAAGGCATAGTGGTAGACGTAGCCGGACTGGATCTTGCCCAGCCGGGCGGCCGACTTCAGCGAGGCCCAGGCCGCGCCGTTCGGGCCCAGTCCGTCGATGATCTTCACGTCGCCGACCTTCCAGAACAGGTCGCCCAGCGCCTTGGCCCCCTTGACGAAGACCACGTCGTACAGCTCGTCGAAGTACCACTTGTTGTAGAGGAAGCTCCACAGCGGGCCCCTGGCTTCGGCCATCCGCTTCGCCAGCCCCTCGCGCAGGACGTAGTAGTAGAGGGCGAAGGCCGCGCCGATCAGGGTGACGGCCAGCGGCGCCCACTTCACCCACTTCGGCACCTCGTGGCTGTCGTGCAGCACGTGATTGTCGGCACCGGAGAAGATGGCCCCCCGCCAGAACTCACCCTCGTGATGGCCGATGAACCACGGCGCGAAGACGAAGCCGGCCGCGACCGCGCCGATTGCCAGCAGGATCAGCGGGACCAGCATGACCAGCGGGCTCTCGTGCGGATGCAGCGGGCCGTGGTGGTGATGATCGTCGTGGGCATGGTCGTCATGCGCGTCAGGCAGAGGCTCGGAGTGCGTCTCCAGCTGGGCGTCCGAGGCGTGATCGTCATGGCCGTGGGCGTGGGCGTGGGCGGCGTGCGCCTCTTCGGTCCACTGCGGCTTGTTGTGGAAGGTCATGAAGATCAGACGCCACGAGTAGTAGCTGGTCAGCGCCGCGGCCAGCAGGCCGACGATGAAGGCGAAATAGCCCGCGGGCGAATGGCCGGTCGTGGCCGCCGCATAGGCGCTCTCGATGATCGAGTCCTTGGAATAGAAGCCGGCGAAGCCGCCGATTTCCGGGATGCCGAGGCCGGTGATGGCGATCGTGCCGATCATCATGACCGCATAGGTGACGGGCAGCAGTTTCCACAGCCCGCCCATCTTCCGCATGTCCTGCTCGTGGTGCATGCCGTGGATCACGGAGCCCGCGCCGAGGAACAACAGGGCCTTGAAGAAGGCGTGGGTGAACAGGTGGAACATGGCGGATTCGTAGACGCCGACGCCCGCCGCGAAGAACATGTAGCCCAGCTGCGAACAGGTCGAATATGCGATGACCCGCTTGATATCGTTCTGCATCAGACCGACCGTCGCGGCGAACAGGGCTGTGACCGCGCCGACGATGGCGATGATCAGCGAGGCGACCGGCGCGTACTCATAGATCGGGCTAAGCAGGCAGACCATGTAGACGCCGGCGGTGACCATGGTCGCCGCGTGGATCAGGGCCGACACGGGCGTCGGGCCTTCCATGGCATCGGGCAGCCAGGTGTGCAGGAAGAACTGCGCCGACTTGCCCATGGCACCGACGAACAGCAGGGCCCCTGCCAGATCCAGCGCCGACCAGGTGTGGCCCAGGAAGTCCCAGCCGCGCCCTTCCCATGCGGCGATCTGCGGGAACAGCTCGGCGAACTGGATCGTGCCGAACATCCAGAAGACGGTGATGATGCCGAGCGCGAAGCCGAAGTCGCCGACGCGGTTGACGACAAAGGCCTTGATGGCGGCGGCGCTGGCCGTGGGCTTCTTGTACCAGAAGCCGATCAGCAGATAGGACGCCAGGCCCACCCCTTCCCAGCCGAAGAACAACTGCATGAAGTCTGCGGCGGTCACCAGCGCCAGCATGGCGAAGGTGAACAGCGACAGATAGGCGAAGAAGCGCGGCTTGCTGTCGTCCTCGGCCATGTAGCCCCAGGAATACAGGTGGACCAGCGACGACACGCTGGTGACCACCACCAGCATCACCGCCGACAGGGCGTCGATGCGGATCGACCATGTCGACTGGAAGTCGCCCACATTGATGAAGGGCGCCAGTTCGACCGTGAAGGCCTCAAGCCCGAACCAGGTGTGCTGAACGAAGACCGTCCACGCCACGGCGCACGACACGAACAGCAGGCCCGTTGTGACGCTCTGCGACGCGACGTTGCCGATGCGGCGACCGAACAGGCCGGCGACGACCGCGCCCAGCAGGGGGGCGAAGACGCCCAGGATGACGAGGGTCTGCAGGTCCACGATCAACCCTTCATCACGGACGCGTCGTCCACGGCGATGTCGCCGCGGTTACGGAAGAAGGTCACCAGGATGGCAAGGCCGACGGCGGCCTCGGCCGCGGCGACGGTCAGCACGAACATGGCCATGATCTGCCCCGACACCTCGTTCAGGTGGGTCGAGAAGGCGACGAAGTTGATGTTCACCGCCAGCAGGATCAGCTCGATCGACATCAGGATGATGATGACGTTCTTGCGGTTCACGAAGATGCCGAACACGCCGATGGTGAACAGCATGGCGGCGACCGCCAGATAGTGCTCCAGGGTCACGACCATCAGCGCAGATCCTCGGGTTTCAGGCCGGTGCCGGTCTCGATGGACTTCAGCTCCATGGCCTTCTTGGCGTCGCGTCCGACCTGGGTGGCCACTTGCTGGCGCTTGATGCCCGGCTTGTGGCGCAGCGTCAGGGTGATGGCGCCGATCATGGCGATCAGCAGCACGATCCCGGCCGCCTGGAAGAAGTAGACGTAGTCCGTGTACAGCACGCGGCCGATGGCCTCGATGTTGGTGCGGTCCGCCACCGGCGCGGCGGGGCCCACGGCGTCGGCGGCCGCGCCACCGTTGGCGACCGCGACCGTGATCATGATCATCTCGGCCAGCAGGACGCCCGCCACGATCACCGCGATCGGCAGATAGCGGGCGAAGCCTTCACGCAGCTTCACAAAGTCGACGTCCAGCATCATGACGACGAACAGGAACAGCACCGCCACGGCGCCGACGTAGACCACGACCAGCAGCATCGCCAGGAACTCGGCACCCAGCAGCACGAACAGGCCGGCGGCCGAGAAGAAGGCCAGGATCAGCCACAGGACCGAGTGCACGGGGTTGCGCGCGGTGACGACCAGCAGGGCCGCAACCACCGTCACGGCCGCCAGCACATAGAAGGCGATGGCTGAGATCACGCCCGGGCTCCCGAGATTGCGGACTGCGCGCGCGAGTCAGGACCCGGCGCGACGCGGCGCCCTTCTAGACCCGCGCCTTCGGCGGCGACAAGCGTGCGGACGACGATCACCGCCATGCCGCGTCCAGTTCCAGGTTCTTGGCGATCTGCCGTTCCCAGCGGTCGCCGTTATCCAGCAGGCGGGCCTTGTCGTAATACAGCTCCTCGCGCGTCTCGGTGGCGAACTCGCTGTTGGGGCCCTCGACGATGGCGTCCACCGGGCAGGCCTCCTGGCACAGGCCGCAGTAGATGCATTTCACCATGTCGATGTCGTAGCGGGTCGTGCGGCGGCTGCCGTCCTCGCGCGGCTCGGCCTCGATGGTGATGGCCTGGGCGGGGCAGATGGCCTCGCACAGCTTGCAGGCAATGCAGCGTTCTTCCCCGTTCGCATAGCGGCGCAAGGCGTGCTCGCCGCGGAAGCGCGGCGACTGCGGGCCGCGTTCGAACGGATAGTTCACCGTCATCTTCGGACGCAGCAGGTGCTTGAACGTCAGGAAGAAGGCGCCGACGACGTCGACCAGCAGGGCGCCGCGCAGGGTCTGGCTCATGCGGGCGATCATTGGGGGCAACCTTCGGTCATCGGGATCACGGTCATCGTCGTCAGTTCCGCGGACAGGCTTGCATGTCGCGGTCGTAGTCGCGGTCGGCGTTGCGGTTGGCCGCGGCCTGGCAGCGGCGGTCCTGCTCGGCCTGGCGGTCGGCGCGCTCCACCCGCTGCTGGGCGGTCTCGTTCGGGTTCGGCTGGATCGGCCGCGTCCAGTTGCAGGCGGACGACGCCAGGGCCAGCGTCAGGATCAGGATCGCGCGCATCATGCCCCCACCGCGAACACGCGCCAGGCGGCGACGCCGGCGACGGCGACCAGCGAGGTCGGCAGGAAGATCTTCCAGCCCAGACGCATCAGTTGGTCGTAGCGATAGCGGGGCACGAAGGCCTTCACCATGGCAAACATGAAGAACCAGAAGACGATCTTGGCCGAGAAGACCAGCAGATAGAACAGGTTGGCGACCCACTGCGGCCAGTCCGGCAGGCCGATCAGCGCCACGTCGAAGCCCGGGTTCCAGCCGCCGAAGAACAGCAGGCTGATCATGGCGCACATGAAGACGATGTTGACGTACTCGCCCATCATGAAGAGCAGGTACGGCGTCGAGGAGTATTCCACCTGATAGCCGGCCACGAGCTCGGACTCCGCCTCGGGCAGGTCGAACGGCGGACGGTTGGTCTCGGCCAGCGCCGACACGAAGAAAATGATCGCCATCGGGAACATGATGACGATCAACGGCCAGGTCCCCTCCCCGCCGCCGAAGGCGAACCAGTTCCAGATCCACCCTTCCTGCTGGGTCACGATGCCTGACAGGTTCATGGTCCCGGCCAGCAGGATCACATTGATGATCACCAGGCCGATCGAGACCTCGTAGCTGACCATCTGCGCGGCGGACCGCAGCGAGCCCAGGAACGGGTATTTCGAGTTGGACGCCCAGCCGCCCATGATGATGCCGTAGACGCCCAGCGAGCTGATCGCGAAGACGTACAGGATGCCGACGTTCAGGTCGGAGATGACCCACCCGGGCGCGAACGGGATCACCGCCCAGGCCCCGAAGGCCACGATGACGGTCAGCACGGGCGCCAGCAGGAAGACCGCCTTGTCTGACCCTGCGGGGACGATGACTTCCTTCAGCACGAACTTGAAGAAGTCGGCGAACGACTGAAGCAGACCGAAAGGCCCGACGACGTTCGGCCCTTTGCGCATCTGCACGCCCGCCCAGATCTTGCGATCGGCCAGCAGCAGGAAGGCGACGGCCAGCAGCACGCCGATCGTCACAAGCAGGATCGCGCCGACGGTGGCCAGCGTCCAGCCGAGAGGAGAGGTCCAGAAACCGGTCATGCTCTCACTCCGCCGCCAGAGCGATTTGCGGCTGCACGCGACGCGCGGACAGTTCCGCCATCGTCGGGCTGGCGCGGCCGATAGGGTTGGCCAGATAGGGGTCGCGGATCAAAGACCGCAGCGGCGCGGTGCCCAGCTCGCCCTTCTTGCCCAGTGCGGACGGATCAAACGGCGCGGGCGTCGGACGCCAGTCGATCTGACCGAAGGTCGAGTGGTCGGCGATCAGCTTTTCGCGCAGCTGGGTCAGCGTGTCGTACGGCAGGGTCTGACCGACGCGCTCGGACAGGGCGCGCAGGATGGCCCAGTCCTCCTTGGCCTCGCCTTTCGGGAAGACGGCGCGCTCGGCCATCTGCACCCGGCCCTCGGTGTTGACGTAAAGGCCCGGCTTCTCGGTGAAGGCCGCGCCGGGCAGTATGACGTCGGCGCCATGCGCGCCGCGGTCGCCGTGGCTGCCCAGATAGATCTTGAACGCGCCCGATCCCGACGCGTCGATCTCGTCGGCGCCCAACAGGAACAGCACGTCCAGCGCGCCCTTCTTGACCATGTCGGTCGCCGTCAGGCCGCCGTCCGCGGGCACGAAGCCCATGTCGAGCCCGCCCACGCGCGCGGCCGCGTGATGCAGGACGTTGAAGCCGTTCCAGGCGTCCTTCACGACGCCCAGCTTCCTGGCCAGGGCCCCCAACGCGTTCAGCACCGCCGGCCCCTGCTCGCCCGCCAGCGCGCCCGCGCCGATCACGAAGGCCGGACGCTCCGCCTTCGACAGGGCGTCGGTCGCCGCCTTGGGCAGCTTGGCCAGAGTCGCCGCCGAGGTGCCGAGGTGCTCGACGTCATAGGTCAGATCGCCTGTCTCACCGACGACCCCGATCTGCGACGCGCCGCTCAGCCACGACTTGCGCAGGCGGGCGTTGAGGATCGGCGCCTCGACGCGCGGATCCGTGCCGATCAGCACGACCGCGTCGGCGTCCTCGATCCCGGCGATGCCGGAGTTGAACAGCCAGCCTTCGCGCGGGCCGTGACCCAGAGCCGAGCCGTCCTGACGGCAGTCGGTGTTGGCCGAGCCCAGCGCCCGGAACAGGTCCAGCGTCGCCTTCATCGACTCCGCGTCCTGCAGGTCGCCGGCGATCACGCCGATGCGCTCGGCGGCGGCGGCCGTGATCGCCTTGGCGGCGGCGTCCAGCGCCTCGTCCCAGGTCGCGGCGACCAGCTTGCCGTCCTTGCGCACCCACGGCCGGTCCAGCCGGCGGTGCTTCAGCCCGTCGACGGCATAGCGCGACGCGTCCGAGAGCCACTCCTCGTTGATGCCCTCGTGAACGCGCGGCAGGGCGCGCATGACCTCGGCGCCCTTGGCGTCGATGCGGATGGCCGAGCCCAGACCGTCCATGACGTCGATCGTCTCGGTCTTCTTCAGCTCCCACGGCCGGTAGTGGTACTGCCACGGCCGGTGCGTCAGGGCGCCGACGGGGCACAGGTCGTTGACGTTGCCCGACAGTTCGCTGTCGACGGCCTTCTCCAGATAGGTCGTGATCTCGGCGTCCTCACCGCGCGAGATCATGCCGATGTCGGGGACGCCGGCCACCTCGGTGATGAACCTCACGCAGCGGGTGCACTGGATGCACCGCGTCATGAAGGTCTTGATGGTCGGGCCCATGTGTTTTTCTTCGACAGCCCGCTTGTTCTCGGCATAGCGGGAGCCGTCGCGGCCATAGCCCATGGCCTGGTCCTGAAGGTCGCACTCGCCGCCCTGGTCGCAGATCGGGCAGTCCAGCGGGTGGTTGATGAGCAGGAACTCCATCACCCCTTCGCGCGCCTTCTTGACCATCGGCGTGTCGGTGAAGATCTCCTGACCGTCGGCGGCCGGCAGGGCGCAGCTGGCCTGCGGCTTGGGCGGTCCGGGCTTCACCTCGACCAGGCACATGCGACAGTTGCCGGCGATCGACAGCCGCTCGTGGTAGCAGAAGCGCGGGATCTCATGGCCCGCGCGTTCGGCGACCTGGAGCACGGTCATGCCGGGCTCGAACTCGGTCTCGATGCCATTGACCTTGGCGACGGGCATCAGGCGGCCTCTTCTTCGGGTTCGGCGGCAGGTTCGGCGGCGACGGGGAAGGTCTCGGCGGACACGGCGCCGTCGGGCAGGGTCGTCGTGATGGTGATCTCGCGCTCCGAAACGGTGAACCGCACCAGCGGATCGCCCGCCTGGTTCATCCAGCGGTTCTGCTCCGCGTCGGGGCGGTCCAGCGGCTTCCAGATGATCATGTCGCCGTCGACGCGGCACTGGGCGCTGCGTTCGCCGCCGTCGACCGGGGCGCGCCAGGTGGCGTCCACGATACCTTCACGCACACGGGCGACAGTCACGGCGGCCAGTTGCTGGCCGTGGATCGCGGCCACGCCGGCGCGGCAGACCTGACGCAGGCGCGCCTCGGTCAGGGCCACGGGCGCGGGTGCCGTGCCGTCCTTGGGCGGCGGCGGCGGCGCGGCGGGCGGGGCCTCGGCCTTCTCGCTGCGCCCGCAGGCGGCCAGCGAGAGGGAAGCCAGCAGGATGACGGGAAGCGCGCGCATCATTCGGCCGCCACGGCATGGCCGGCGAAGTTGGCGCGGCGGCTGCGGTAGGAGGCGATGCGGTCCTCGATCTCGTGGCGGAAGTGGCGGATCAGGCCCTGCACCGGCCACGCCGCGGCGTCGCCCAAGGCGCAGATGGTGTGACCCTCGACCTGACCGGCGACGTCCAGAAGCAGGTCGATTTCCGACGGATCGGCCTCGCCCACGGCCATCCGCTCCAGCACGCGCCACATCCAGCCGGTGCCCTCGCGGCACGGCGTGCACTGGCCGCAGCTCTCGTGCTTGTAGAAATAGCTGATGCGGGCGATGGCGCGGACCAGGTCGGTTGACTGGTCCATGACGATGACCGCCGCCGTGCCCAGGCCCGAGCGCATGTCGCGCAGGCTGTCGAAGTCCATCAGGGCGACCTCGGCCATGTCGCGGGTGATCAAGGGCACCGACGATCCGCCCGGGATCACGGCCTTCAGATTGTCCCAGCCGCCGCGCACGCCACCGCAGTGCTCTTCCAGCAGCTGCTTCAGCGGAATCGACATCGCCTCCTCGACGTTGCACGGGCGGTTCACGTGACCCGAGATCGTCATCAGCTTGGTGCCGGTGTTGTTCGGCCGGCCGAAGCCCGCGAACCACTCGGCCCCGCGGCGCAGGATGGTGCCCACCACCGCGATCGATTCGACGTTGTTCACCGTGGTCGGGCAGCCGTACAGGCCCGCGCCTGCCGGGAACGGCGGCTTCAGTCGCGGCTGGCCCTTCTTGCCTTCCAGCGACTCCAGCAGAGCCGTCTCCTCACCGCAGATGTACGCGCCGGCGCCGTGGTGGATGTAGACGTCGAAGTCCCAGCCGTGGACGTTGTTCTTGCCGATGAGTTTGGCCTCATAGGCCTGGGCGACCGCCGCCTCCATGCGCTCGCGCTCGAAGACGTATTCGCCGCGCAGATAGATATAGCAGGCGTGCGCCTGCATGGCGAAGCTGGCGATCAGGCAACCCTCGATCAGCAGCTGCGGATCGTGGCGCATGATCTCCCGGTCCTTGGCGGTTCCGGGTTCGGATTCGTCGGCGTTCACGACCAGATAGTGCGGCCGGTCCCCACGCAGCTCCTTGGGCATGAAGGACCACTTCAGCCCGGTCGAGAAGCCGGCACCGCCGCGTCCGCGCAGGCCGGAGTTCTTGACGTTGGTGATGATCCAGTCCCGACCGAGGTCGAGCATGTCCTTGGTGGCGTTCCACGCGCCGCGTTTCTTCGCGCCCTCCAGACCCCAGTCTTGGAGCCCGTACAGGTTGGTGAAGATGCGATCCTTGTCTTCGAGGATTCCGACCATGGTTTCAGTCATTCTCCCGCATACGGCGGCGGTGGTGGCGGGTGCGCATGAAGATGGCGGCCAGCATCAGGGCCCAGCCGGCGGCGAGGGCTGCATAGCCGCCCCACTGCACCGCCTGCGCCGCCCCGCCCGCCTGCGACGACGCATAGACGGCGATCGCGCCCAGCACGACCAGGGCGAAGCCGATCAGGCGCGGCGTGCGCGCGACGGCGCGCAGCTCGGCCCGATAGGCGGCGACGCCCGCGTCGGTGCTGAAGTCCGGCTTCGTCATGCCTTCACCGGTTCGGAGTTCGGCAGCTTCTTGATCGGCCTCGCGGCCGAGCCGTCGTAGAGGTTCGGATCGGTCAGGGTCAGGGCCCCGCCCTCCGGCGCGGAGTTGACGCGGTCCACGCGCGGGCCCGGCTCAGGCGACTTGCCCGCGGCGAAGTCGTCGATGATCCGCTCCATGTCCTTGGCGGTCAGGTCTTCGAAATAGTAGTCGTTGATCTGGGCCATCGGCGCGTTGGCGCAGGCACCGAGGCACTCGACCTCCTGCCAGGTGAAGCGGCCGTCGGCGGACAGCTTGTCCTTCGGGCCGATCTTCTTCTCGCAGACCTTCATCAGGTCGCCAGAGCCGCGCAGCATGCACGGCGTGGTGCCGCACACCTGGATCAGGGCGGTCTTCCCGACCGGCTCCAGCATGAACATCGTATAGAAGGTCGCCACTTCCAGTACGCGGATGACCGGCATGCCCAGCAGTTCGGCGATGGCCCGCATGGCGGGCTCCGAGATCCAGCCGTCCTGCTTCTGGACGAGCCACAGGATCGGGATCACCGCCGACTGGCGACGATCACCCGGATACTTGTTGATCCACCAGTACGCCTTTTCCTTCGTATCCTCTGAGAACACGAAGGAATCCGGCTGGACCTTGGCGAGGCGACGCACACCCATCAGACGTCCATCTCCGTGACCACGACGCCCTTGCCCATCATCTTCTTCCTGATGCTGACGATCTTCCTCTGACCTTGCCGGCGCAGCAGGAAGCAGTGATGCACGGCCTCGCCATAGGGCGCAGTGGCCGAATAGTTTTCCAGCTCCCAGCCCTGCGAGAGCCACGTGGAGAGCGCGCGATCGGTCATCGGTTCACGCTCATCTCGACGATGCAGCCGCCCTCGACGCGGTAGACGGTCAGCCCCTCGAAGGTGCCCAGTTCGCCGCCGGTGTAGGCCTCGGTCTGGGCCACCATGTCGCCGGCAGCCATGCGCTGCAACGGACGCATGACGTAGGGCGGGTCGATCACGAAGATGCGGGTGCCGTAGTTGGCGATCACCTGGGCCCCGGTCAGGTCGCCCTGCCCGTCGAACACGCGCGCCTGCGACGACAGCACGGCGGTGACGGCCGCGACGTCACGGGCATTGTAGGCGGCCACGAAGGCGTCGACCGCCTCGACCGGCGTGCGCGCGACGGCACCCGGCTCGCAGACCGTCAGGACGGAAATCAGGGCGACGGCGATCATCTGCGCCCTCCGAACCAGCGGCTCAGACGCTCGCGCCAGATCTCCCGGTCGGCGCGGACGAGAGCGCCCGTCGCGAACGAGAACGGCGGCAGACGGCGCGCGGCCAGACGGCCCAGGAAGATGGCGCCGATCATCCACGGGATGCTGCGCAGATTGGCCTCGATGAAGCCGCGACCATGCTCGAGATAGCCCAGCCGGTACGCGCCGCGCACCAGCGTCACTCCGGCGACAGCCGGTGCCTGCATGAGGGTGGCCCCCAGGAGAAAGCCGCCCGCGCCCAGCCTTCCGCGGCGACGCGGCGAGAAGGCGAACTCCACAGCGACGCCGAACGCCAGCAGGGCGGCGAACCACCAGACCTGCGTCACGGTGAAGACCGGATCGACGACGAAGGCGCTCACTGCCCCTCCTCCGTGTCCGCGAGGATCCACGACCGCGCGATGGTGCAGCCCTCGACCTGATAGATCACCACGGCGCGCATCATCTCGGTTCCGCCGACGGCGATGATTTCCTCGTCGATGACGAACGGGCCGTTGGCGATCCGCTCGCCCAGGGTCAGGGTGAACTGCCGGTCCGTGAAGCTGGAGGCGTAACCCACGCGCATCTCGGCGTGGCCGGTCATCACCGGCGTGCCCGGAAAGTTCGAAACGACCGCGTCCGGGGCGTACATGGCGACGAACGCGTTCAGGTCGCCGGCCTGAAAGGCCTGCAACTGGCGCTCCACCACTTCCACCGGATCGCAGTCGAACATCATCGATCGACTTCCCCGAACACGATGTCCAGCGAGCCCAGGATGGCCGAGACGTCGGCCAGCATGTGGCCGCGGTTCATCCAGTCCATGGCCTGCAGGTGGCGGAAGCCCGGTGCCGAGATCTTCACCCGGTACGGGCGGTTCGTGCCGTCCGAGACCAGATAGATGCCGAACTCGCCCTTCGGGGCCTCGACCGAGGCGTAAACCTCACCCACCGGGGTGCGGAAGCCCTCGGTGTACAGTTTGAAGTGGTGGATCAGGGCTTCCATCGACCGCTTCATCTCGCCGCGACGCGGCGGGGCGATCTTGTTGTCCTCGATCATCACCGGCGCGCCGGTGCAGTTGCGCAGCCGGTGGATGCACTGCTCCATGATCCGCGCCGACTGCCGCATCTCTTCCATGCGGCACAGGTAGCGGTCCCAGCAGTCGCCGTTCTTGCCGACGGGCACGTCGAACTCCAGCTCGGCGTAGCACTCGTACGGCTGGTTCTTGCGCAGGTCCCACGCGATGTCCGAGCCGCGCAGCATCACGCCGGTGAAGCCCCAGGCCAGGGCCTGCTCTTTGGACACCACGCCGATGTCGACGTTGCGCTGCTTGAAGATGCGGTTCTCGGTGACCAGGGCGTCGATGTCCTTCATCGCCGCCGGAAACTCCTGGCACCAGCGGGCGATGTCGTCGATCAGCTCGCCGGGCAGGTCCTGGTGGACGCCGCCCGGCCGGAAGTAGTTGGCGTGCAGGCGCGCCCCGCAGGCGCGCTCGTAGAACACCATCAGCTTCTCGCGCTGCTCGAACCCCCACAGCGGCGGCGTCAGGGCACCGACGTCCATCGCCTGGGTCGTCACGTTCAGCATGTGCGACAGGATGCGGCCTATCTCGGAGTACAGGACCCGGATCAACTGGGCACGATAGGGCACCTCGATGGCCAGCAGGCGCTCGATGGCCAGGCAGAAGGCGTGCTCCTGATTCATCGGCGCGACGTAGTCCAGCCGGTCCAGATACGGCACGTTCTGGAGATAGGTCCGCGCCTCCATCAGCTTTTCGGTGCCGCGGTGCAGCAGGCCGATGTGCGGATCGACCCGCGTCACCAGCTCGCCGTCCAGCTCCAGCACAAGACGCAGCACGCCGTGGGCGGCCGGGTGCTGCGGGCCGAAATTGATCGTGAACTTGCGGTCGTCCATCTCGCGAGCGTGCGAGGTCCGGCCGTCGTGCGGCGCGTCGTCGAACACGTCCGTGCCCAGAACGGCCGGGGGCTTCGGCGCGGAGGTGGGGGTTCCGTCGGCCATGGTCAGCCCTTCACCTTCTCGTCACCGGGCAGGACCGGTGCCGGATAGTCCGCGCCTTCCCAAGGCGACAGGAAGTCGAAGTTGCGGAACTCCTGGGCCAGACGAACCGGCTCATACACGACCCGGCGCTGTTCCTCGTCCCAGCGCACCTCGACGTGGCCGGTCATGGGGAAGTCCTTGCGCAGCGGATGCCCCTCGAAGCCATAGTCGGTCAGCAGGCGGCGCATGTCGGGGTGGCCCGAGAACAGCATGCCGTACATGTCGAACGCCTCGCGCTCGAACCAGTTGGCGCAGGGGAAGACGTCGACGGCGCTGGGCACCGGCTGGACCTCGTCGGTCGCGACCTTGACCCGCACGCGGGCGTTCCGGGTCATGGACAGCAGGTGATAGACCACCTCGAACCGCGCCTCGCGGTCGGGATAGTCGGCCCCGCAGACGTCCAGCAGCTGCTGGAAGCCGAAGCGGTCGCGGAGGTCGGTCAGGACCTGGACGATCTTCTCGCGCTCTGCGACCAGCGTCAGCTCGCCGAAGGCGACCTCGGCCGCCACGTCCAGCTCGGCCACCATCTCGGCACCCAGCGGCGTCAGCGCCTCTTCCATCTGGACGATCGCGTTCATCGGTCGATCGTCCCCGTGCGACGGATCTTTTTCTGCAGCTGCAGCAGGCCGTACACCAGCGCCTCCGCCGTCGGCGGGCACCCCGGCACATAGACGTCCACCGGCACCACCCGGTCGCAGCCGCGCACGACGCTGTAGCTGTAGTGGTAATATCCGCCGCCGTTGGCGCAGCTGCCCATCGACAGGACATAGCGCGGGTCCGGCATCTGGTCGTAGACCCGGCGCAGGGCCGGGGCCATCTTGTTGGTCAGGGTGCCGGCCACGATCATCAGGTCGGACTGCCGCGGGCTGGCGCGCGGGGCCATACCGAAGCGCTCGAGGTCATAGCGCGGCATCGACGCCTGGATCATCTCCACGGCGCAGCAGGCCAGGCCGAAGGTCATCCACATCAGCGAACCGGTGCGGGCCCAGGTGATGACGTCATCCAGCGAGGCGGTGATGAAGCCGCGCTCGCCCAGCTCCATGTTGACCTGTTCGAAGAACTTGTCGTGGAGGGCGGGATCATAGCCCTCGACCGACGAGCGGGCCGACAGGCCGTAGGGGCTGGAGGGCACCGGCGGGGTCGCGCCCGGAACGATCACTCCCATTCCAGGGCTCCCTTCTTCCATTCGTAGATGAAGCCGACGGTCAGCACGCCGAGGAAGACCATCATCGACCAGAAGGCGAACACCATGCCCGCCTGCGACAGGTCGAACAGCGACACCGCCCACGGGAACAGGAAGGCGACCTCGAGGTCGAAGATGATGAAGAGGATCGACACCAGGTAGAAGCGCACGTCGAACTTCATGCGGGCGTCGTCGAAAGCGTTGAAGCCGCATTCGTAGGCCGCCAGCTTCTCGCTGTCCGGGTTCTTCGGCGCGACCACGAGCGCGGCCACGGTGAACAGGATGCCGATCACCCCGCCGAGCGCCAGGAAGATGACGGCGGGGAGATATTCGAGAAGGAATTCGTTCATCGAGTGGGACCTCGGTCGCCCGGAAAGGGAGCGGGCGGAATCGCGGCTTTCTAGACGGACTGACACCGCCGTTCAAACCCCGTCAGGACGGGAATTTCTGCGACTCGTTCGCATGTTGCGAGATGTCGCACTTGCAGATTCCGGCGCGACCGTCTCCCTTGCGTGACCCCGTCGCCACTGGAGACCCTCGATGAAGCTCGGCGCCCGCGTCCTCGACGCCGTGGAAAGGGTCGGCAACAAGCTGCCCGACCCCGTCTTTCTGTTCCTGTGGTTCATCCTGGCGCTCATGATCCTGAGCATTGTTGGCGCGGGGCTGGGCTGGCAGAGCGTCAATCCAGTGACCGGTGACTTGCTGCAGGCGAAGAGCCTGCTGGCCACCGAGAATCTCCAGAAGCTTTTCATCGAGATGCCCAGGACCCTGGCGGCCTTTCCGCCGCTGGGGATCGTGCTGACCGTGGTCTACGGTGCCGCAGTAGCGGAGCGCGCCGGCCTGTTCACCACCGCCTTCCGGGGCATGCTGCTGAACGCCCCGCGCTTCATCCTGACCCCGGCCGTGGCCGTCACGGGCATGGTGTCGCACCATGCGTCGGACGCGTCCTACGTCGTCGTGATCCCGCTGGCGGCGGTGATCTTCGCGGCAGCCGGCCGCCATCCGCTGGCCGGGCTTGCCGCCGGTTTCGCCGCGGTTTCCGGCGGATTCGCCGGCAATCTGTTCCCCGGGGCGTCGGACGCGCTGATCCTGGGCATCACGGAGCCGGCCGCCCAGCTGATCGATCCGAACTACAGCGTCACGATCGCGGGCAACTGGTTCTTCTCGATCGGCATGGTCGTCGTCTTCACCCCGATCATCTGGTTTCTGACCGACAGGGTGATCGAGCCCCGCCTCAAGGCCCGTGCGACGATCCAGACCGAAGGGCCCACGGTGGACGAGAAGACGCCCCTGACTCCGGCGGAAAAGCGGGGGCTGGCTTTTGCGGGTCTGACCTTGCTGGGCATGGTCGCACTGTGGACCGCAATCGTTCTGCTACCCGGTTCGCCGTTCATCGACGCCGAGGCGGAGCCGAACCAGCGGTTCAACCCGCTGTATCAGTCTCTCGTCGCCTTCTTTGCCATCCTGTTCTTCCTTGCGGGCGGGGCCTTCGGCATCGGCGCGGGCACGGTGAAGAGCCACCGCGACATGGTCGTGATGATGCGTGACGGGATCGCCCAGATGGCCCCCTACATCGTGCTGGCCTTCTTCGCCGCCCACTTCGTCGCGATGTTCAACTGGTCCGGCCTGGGTCCCATCCTCGCCGTCAGCGGCGCCGAGTATCTGAAGAGCGTGGCCTTGCCGACGCCGCTGCTGCTGATCGCCGTCGTTCTGGTGTCGTGCTTCTTCGACCTGTTTATCGGCTCCGCCTCGGCCAAGTGGTCGGCGCTGGCCCCCATCGTGGTGCCGATGTTCATGCTGCTGGGCATCAGCCCGGAGATGACCACCGCCGCCTATCGCATGGGCGATTCGGTGACGAACATCGCCACGCCGCTGATGAGCTATTTCCCGCTGATCCTGACCTTCGCCCAGCGCTGGGATCCGAAGTTCGGTCTGGGCAGCCTGATGTCGACCATGCTGCCGTACGCCGGGGTGTTCCTGATCGCGGGTCTGGCCATGGTCGCCATGTGGGTCGCGCTCGACCTGCCGCTGGGACCGGGCGTGGGCGTGCACTACGAGCCGCCGCCTCCGCTGGAGGCCGCTCGGCCCCCGGCCGACGGCGGCATCCTGGGCCCGCAGACGCCGCCGCTGGCCGCCGCCCGCTGATCGGCGAAAAAACGGTCGGGGCCGCGCTTGACGGGCGCGCGGCCCCCGCCTAAACGACGCCCCTCGCCGCGGCGCACCAGCGCTTCGGCCGGGATGTGCGGGTGTAGCTCAGTTGGTTAGAGTGCCGGCCTGTCACGCCGGAGGTCGCGGGTTCGAGCCCCGTCACTCGCGCCATTCCTGACGGACGTCGGAATGGCCACCGCCCATCCCCTTCTTCACCCGCCCGAGTAGCCGCCGATGATCGGCAGAACCTCGCCGGTGATGTAACTCGACATCTGCGGCGAGGCGAAAGACGCAGACGGGCCCTCCTCGCACGGGCCGGGCGCGCGGCCCGTTCCGAACAGCTCAGCTCAGCAGGTCGAAGCCGCACCGTATCGGATGACGTCGACTTGCGGGACCATGGCGTTCAGATCGACGCGGGTCAGGCGGTCGTATTCGCACTCCGGCATGTCGACCGCCTCGACGCCCAGCGCCCGGGCGATCACCGGGATGGTATTGCTGTGGCCAACGACCAGAATCACGGCGTCCTCCGGCTGTGCGCCGATTTCGGCGAGGATTCGGGCGACGTGGGCGTCGACGCCGCCGTCCAGACCGATCGGGCGAACCGTCGTCCCGAACGCGGCCACCGTCGGGGCGGCCGTCAAGCCGGTGCGTTGAAGCGGACTCACCAGAACCAGGTCGGGGCCTGAGGCACCGAAGGTCGCCGCCAGGGCCTGGGCCCGAACCGTCCCTGCATCCGACAGCACCGGATCCCGGGAGGCGTCCGCCTTTTCGGCGTGTCGCGCCAACACGACGGTCTGGGCGGAGGCGGCGGAAGCGAGCGCCCAGAGTCCCGCGCCCAGCGCCACCTTGATCGACAGGCTCATGTCATTTCCCTTCCCCGGCCGACCGGAACCCGGTCTTGCCGCTGACGTCAGCATAAGTCTCGCACAGGCCCTCGAACACCCGATCCCACGCGAAGCGCTCGACCGCCTTGAGCCGCGCCGCCGCCCCGACCGCTTCCACATCGCGCGCGAACAGCGCCTCCACCGCAGCCGCATAGGCCTTGGGGTCGGCCTTTCCCGCCAGTTGGCCGACCGTCGGATCGACCGTCTCCTTCACCCCGCCGGCGTCGATACCGACGACCGGGCGACCGCAGGCCATCGCTTCGAGGACGATCAGCCCGAATGGCTCCTTGTCGTTGGCGTGCACGAAGGCGTCGCAGCTGGCGATGATCCTCGCCACTGTCTTGGGATTGGCCTCGTACGGCAGGGAGATCACGCGATCCTCGTGCGGCAGCCCCTGCCCCGCCCCGACCAGCACGAGGTGGTAGGGATCGCCCAGCTTCTGGACGGCCTGGATCAGAACGTCGATGTTCTTCTCCCGGGCCGGACGCCCCGCAAAGCACAGCAGGCGGGCCGACGCCGGCAGGCCCAGTCGTTTCAACAGCCAGTCGCGGTCCCGACGGTCGGGCCGGAAGGTGTCGACTTCCACGCCCAGCGGCTGGATGACGATGTCCCGGATCCCCGCCTCCTCCAGGCGTCGCGCGATGTAGCGACTGGGCGAGATGACGCGATCGAACTGGCCGAACAGGCGCGCCCAGCGCAGTTCGACCGGCTTCTTGGCCCATTCGCCGAAATGCAGCGCGGCCAGCCCCGCCGGGTCGGAGTGGCAGAAGCCGATCACGGGGCAGCCGGCCCGCTGACCGGCTTCCAGCGCCCCCTGCCCCGGCGTGTAAGGGTCGCCGGCCTCGATCAGGTCCGGCTCGAGGGACGCCACCCAGGCTGCCCAACGCCGCACCGACTGCGGCCAGCGATAGCCGTCACCGAACGGAAGCTTGGTCGCGTGGAGATGAACGATGCCGTCGTCGCCTGCCTTGTGGTGCGCACCGGGCACGACCAGCGAGTGCGCGATCTCCGGACGATGGGTCTCAAGCCAGGCCTTCTTCGAAAGAAGGTAGCGCTTCACCCCGCCGGACTTTGGCGCGTACAGCATCGTGGTGTCGACCATGCGCGGACGGGGATCCTCCGCCGCCGTCCTCGTGGCCCGGAGCGTATCGGAGACTTCTTCGTCCCAGCCCGGGAACAGGCGCAGCTCGCCTTCCTGAACCTCCAGCCCGGCAAGGTTCATCAGTTCCTGCTCGGCGGCGCTGACCCCGATGCGGCCCTTGCGGACCTTCTTCTGGATGCGCCGGGCCTTGCGGACCTTCGACATGTGCGACTTGACCATCAGCGCGCCGTAGCGCTGCGCGGGAGCAAGCTCAAGCGCCGTCCTTGTCGTCACCGGGCGGCGGGGTTCCGACCACGGGCCGTCCGCGCCGCCCCAGGGCCTCCCTGAGAAGAACCTCGACTTGCGCGTTGACCGACCGCAGTTCGGCGGCGGCCAATCGCTCGACCGCCGCCATCACCTCCGGAGAGGCCCGCAACAGAAAGGCTTTCTTCGCCTTGCCCGCCATCAGCCGTAGAGAGTGCCCGTGTTGACCACGGGCTGGGCCTCGCGATCGGCGCAAAGGACCACGAGCAGGTTGGAGACCATGGCCGCCTTGCGGTCCTCGTCCAGCTCGACCACGCCGCGTTCGCCCAGATCCGTCAGGGCGCTCTCGACCATGCCGACGGCCCCCTTCACGATCAGGCGGCGCGCGGCCAGCACGGCCTCGGCTTGCTGACGCTTCAGCATCGCCTGGGCAATTTCTGGTGCATAGGCGAGGTGCGCCAGTCGGGCTTCGTCGACCACCACGCCGGCGACCGAGACCCGCGACGCGAGTTCCTGTCGCAGCCGGTCGGCGACGTCCTCGGCGTCGGCGCGGAGGGTCAGTTCGTGCTCCTCGCCGTGGTCGTAGGCGTAGTGCGAGGTCAGGTCGCGCAGGCCCGTGTCCACCTGGATGTTCACGAAGGCCTGATAATCGTCGACGTCGAACAGGGCCTGGGCCGAATCCTCGACGCGCCAGACGACGTTGGCGGCGATCTCGATCGGATTGCCCCGCTTGTCATTCACTTTCAGCTTGTCGCTGGTCAGGTTGCGCGCGCGCAGGCTGATCTTCTTGCGCGTGTACCAGGGCAGGACCCAGCGCAGGCCGGTTGTGCGGTCGGTGCCGCGATAGTCCCCGAACAGCAGGATGGCCGCCGCCTCGTTCGGTTGCAGCGCGTAGAAGCCGCACATCAGGAACAAGCCCAACGTAGCAAGGCCGATCCCGCTCACCAGAAAGGGCCAGGCTTCCGGGTTCTGGGCCACCAGCACGGGCCCTCCGAGGACCATCGCGAGCGTGAGCAGCAGGATCGGGATCCCCCCGGCCGCCCTCGCCGCACGCTCGGTAGAACGCTCTCTCTTCTCAGTCATCGAAACCCCCTTTGACGATGTCGAAGTGATATCACTTTGCCATCAGAAGCCGCAAGCCCGAAAGGGGGGAGCGGCCTTGCATTCGCCTCAAATTCGGGAAACTTGGGACAAACGTCCGACGGGGCTGCTAAACGGCCCCGGAAATCGTCTCGTGCGCCGTGAGGGGTGATCCCGGTTATGCGTCTTTTCTATGCGACCGCTGCGGCGCTCGCGCCTCTTCTCTTCGCCGCAGGCGCCCAGGCCCAGGTCGTGATCAGCACGCCCCGGACCACGCCGATTCTGACCTCCAATGCCAACAACGGCTCCGCCGACGACGTGCAGATTGCGTCCGGAGGGTCGATCACCCTGACCTCCGGAACCGCCGTCACGGTGGATTCGAGCAACGACTTCACGCTGTCGACCGGGGGATCGATCACCTTCAACAACGCCGCCGATGGAGCGACGGGGGTGCTGGTGAACGGGGGCGTCAACAGCACGATCACGATCAACGACCGGATCGTGGTGGCCGATTCTCTGGGCACCTATCCCAATCCTGACGACGATCTGGACCCTGACGGGCCGTGGGCGACGGGTTCAGGCCGATACGGCATACGCCTCGCCGGACCGGTTACCGGCGACCTGTTGCTGGGACGCTCCGGCTTCGTCCAGGTCGAAGGCAACGATTCCTTCGGCATCGCCATCGACGACGGACTCACCGGAAATTTCCGCAGTCAGGCTGAAATCCGCACTCTTGGCGATCGGACTGTCGGGCTACGGTTCGCGGGACTGCTTGATGGGGATGCCTACATCGGCGGTTCGATCGACTCGACGGGTGAGGACGCGTCTGCGGTCCGGGTGGAAGGCGACGTCACCGGCAGACTTACGTTTCAAGGCGACATCACGGCCACAGGCTTTCGTTACCGGTCACGCCCGTCACAAGAGCTGATCGACGACATCGACGCAGACGACCGTCTGCTGGGCGGCCCGGCGGTCGTCATCGAAGGCAATGTGGCAGGTGGGGTACTGTTCGACGTTCTGCCGGTGGAGTCGGACTCCAACAGCACCGACGACGACGGCGACGGCGTGACGGACGGCGAGGAGACCGCGTCGCGCGTGTCGACCTTCGGTTCCGCCCCCGCCATCCTGGTGGGTTCTGCCACTCAGGACATCACGCTGGGTGTGGTGGGAACGGGCGACCTGAACTACGGCTTCATCAATCGCGGCACGGTCAATTCCCAAGGAATCCTCGACGGCGTGGATGCCCAGGCGGTCCGCTTCGGTGCGGACGGCGGCGGTGCCGTGACGATCGACGGCGGCGTGCTTAACACGGGCCCTGTGTCCGTCCTGGCCTATGACGCGGACGCGGTCGCGTTCCGGTTCGGGGACGGCGTCACGACGCCGAGATTCACGAACACGGGGTTCGTCACCGCGGCCAGTGCCAGCGACGCCGGCGGCGAGGTAACCACGATCCTGTTCGACGCCGGTGCAGACGTGGCGGAGTTCACCAACCGGGGAACACTTCTTGCGACCAGCGGTGGCGGCTCGGCCGACGTCGTGACGGTCCGTGACCTGAGCGGCACCCTGACTGCATTCACCAACATGGGGGTGATCGAGGCCAACCTGACGCCGAACGTCGACGGAGACCCGGTGACGGGTACGTCGGCGGCCGTAGATCTCCGGGCGAACACGACCGGCGTCGTGTTCATCCAGGACGTCGACCCGGCGGACCCTCCGGTCAGCGAGAACAATCCGGACACCGATGGCGACGGCGTGCCCGACGTGTCCGAGCCCTCGATCTTCGGCGACGTACTTCTCGGTTCGGGTGCCGACGTGGTGGACGTGCGGAACGGCACCATGACCGGCGCTCTCGATTTCGGCGCGGGCGCGGACAGCCTGTCCATCACGGGAGGCGCTACGGTGACTGGCCGCCTGATCGACGCCGACGGCCAGCTGACGATCGATGTACAGGATGGCACTCTCGACGGTCGCCAAACCTCAGCGTTAGACGTCACCGACCTGACCGTCGGGGGCGAGGGCCGGCTGATCTTCACCGTCGACGGTGCCGCCGGCCAGGCGGGCGGCTATGCTGTCTCGGGCACGGCCAATCTTCAGGACGGTGCGCAGCTGGGCGTGCGTTTCAGTTCGCTGATCGACGCCCCGACGCGGTTCACGGTCATCGACGCGAACACGCTGACGCTCGGTCAGGTCGATTTCGACGCAACGGAAGCCAACTCGCCCTATCTGTTCCGCGTGGATGCCTCGGCGGACGCCGCGGCGGGCGAGGTTTACCTCGACGTCCGTCGCCGCACGGCGGAAGAGGCCGGGCTGATCACCGCCGAGGCCGGCATGTTCGACGCCTTCTACGGTGCCCTGGGCACTGACCCGCGGCTGCTGGACGCCTTCATCTCGCAGACGGGCCGGGAAGAATTCATCGACCTTTACGAGCAACTGCTTCCCGATCACTCGGGCGGCCCCCTGCTGTCGCTGTCGGGCGGCGTCGATGCAGTGACGCGCGCACTGGTGGGCCGCAACGCCTCGGCCGCGCCGGGACAGGGAAGCGCCTGGCTCCAGGAGATCACCTTCTACGCCGACAAGGACAAGACGGACACCTACGGCTTCCGGTCCGAAGGCTTCGGCGTGGCGGGCGGCTTTGAGATGGGCACGGACTACGGCAACCTCGGCGTCAGCCTCGCCTTCACCTCGTCGGATCTCGAGGATCCGGAATCGGAGGCCGAGGAAGTCATCTCGGCCAGCCTGATCGAACTGGGCCTCTACTGGCGCGCGCAGGGACAGTACTGGACGACGTGGGCACGGGCCGCGGGAGGCTACGCCACCTTCGATTCGACGCGGCGTCTGGTGGCTCCCGGGCTGAACCTGAGCAACAGCTCCAGCTGGAACGGTTGGACCGTGGCGCTGGCCGGCGGTGCCTCCTACGAACGCAGCTATGGACGGTTCACGATCCGCCCGGAGATCTACGCCGAGTATTTCTCGCTGAGCGAGAACGCCCACGTCGAGGCTGGAGGTGGACCGGGCTTCGACCTGGAGATCGACGACCGTGAGGGTCACATGTTCTCCGCCACAGCGGCCATGAACATCGCCATGGGTATGGGCGACAACAGCTGGCTGAAGCCGGAACTGCGGATCGGCTGGCGTCAGAACATCTCGGTCGACCCCGGCGTGACAATGGGACGGTTCGTCGGCGGCGGACCCGACTTCGCCATCACGCCGGACGGCATCGAGGGCGGGGGGCCGATCGTCGGCTTGCGCCTGAACGTCGGCAACGAACTGGGGATGCTTTCGGTGAGCGCCGATGCCGAGATGATCGACGACTACGTCCGCTACATGCTGCTGCTGCGGGCCAGCTTCCGGTTCTGATCCGAACGGACCGCCAAAAGACCAAGGGCCGCCGGAGACATCCGGCGGCCCTTTTCCTTTCGTCGCAGCCCTGTTCGCCGAGGCGTCAGGGGCTGAGGGATGGTAGGCGGCGACGGGTTCGAACCGCCGACCCTCTCGGTGTAAACGAGATGCTCTGACCAGCTGAGCTAGCCGCCCGTAGTCGTCAGTGACTGACCGTCACCGTGGCACCGTCGGCCAGCGGAGCGGCCGGAGGCAGAGGTTCGGCGGCCTCGTCCCATTCCACAGCCGTCAGCGTGCCGGTCAGAGCCCACTTAAGCGCCTCATCGGCGGTCGAGATGGGCACGATCTCCAGCGCCGACTTCACATTGTCGGGCACGTCGGCAAGGTCTTTCTCGTTCTCCTGCGGGATCAGCACGGTCTTGATGCCGGAGCGCAGGGCCGCCAGCAGCTTCTCCTTCAAGCCACCGATGGCGGTGACGCGGCCGCGCAGGGTGATCTCGCCGGTCATGGCGATGTCCTTGCGGATCGGCACGCCGGTCAGGACCGAGACCATCGCAACCGTCATGGCCACACCGGCCGAGGGTCCGTCCTTGGGCGTCGCGCCGTCGGGCACGTGGACGTGGATGTCGGTCTTCTCGAACACCGGCGGCTTGACGCCGAAGGCCAGCGAACGGGCCCGGACGTAGGAGGCGGCGGCGGAGATGGACTCCTTCATCACCTCCTTCAGGTTGCCGGTCACGGTCATGCGGCCGCGTCCCGGCATCTTGATTGCCTCGATGGTCAGGATGTCGCCACCGAACTCGGTCCAGGCCAGGCCGGTGACGATGCCGACCTGATCTTCCTCGTCGGTTTCGCCGTAGCGGAACTTACGCACGCCCGCGTATTCGGCCAGCTTGGCGTCGTCGATCGTGATCGCCGTGGCGCCGGTCTTGGCCATCTCGCGCACGGCCTTGCGGGCCAGGCCGCCCAGGGCGCGCTCCAGCGAGCGGACGCCCGCTTCACGGGTGTAGTAGCGGATCAGGTCGCGCATCATGGCGTCCGGCACGACCAGTTCGTCGACCTTCAGGCCGTGATCGGTCAGCAGCTTGGGCAGGACGTGACGCTTGGCGATCTCGACCTTCTCGTCCTCGGTGTAGCCCGACACCCGGATGATCTCCATCCGGTCCATCAGCGGCTGCGGCATGTTCAGGCTGTTGGCCGTGGTCACGAACATGATGTTGGACAGGTCGTAGTCGACCTCGAGGTAGTGGTCCCCGAAGTTCGAGTTCTGGGCCGGATCCAGCACCTCGAGCAGCGCCGACGACGGGTCGCCGCGCCAGTCGGCACCCAGCTTGTCGATCTCGTCCAGCAGGATGAAGGCGTTCGTGGTCTTCGCCTTTTTCATCGACTGGATGATCTTGCCCGGCATGGAGCCGATGTAGGTCCGGCGGTGGCCGCGGATCTCGGCCTCGTCGCGCACGCCGCCCAAGGACATGCGGACGTATTCACGCCCCGTGGCCTTGGCGATCGACTTGGCCAGCGAGGTCTTGCCGACGCCCGGAGGGCCGACGAGGCACAGGATCGGCCCCTTCAGCGAGCCAGTGCGGGCCTGGACGGCCAGATATTCGATGATGCGTTCCTTGACCTTCTCGAGGCCGAAGTGATCCTCTTCCAGGATGTCCTCGGCCTTCTGCAGGTCGATGGGCTTCTGGCGCGCCTTGCCCCACGGGATCGACAGCAGCCAGTCGAGGTAGTTCCGCACGACCGTGCTTTCGGCGGACATCGGCGACATGTTGCGCAGCTTCTTGACCTCGGCGTCCGCCTTGGCCCGCGCCTCCTTGGACAGCTTGGTCTTCCGGATGCGCTTCTCCAGCTCCATGACCTCGTCACGGCTGTCGTCGGTCTCGCCCAGCTCGCGCTGGATCGCCTTCATCTGCTCGTTCAGATAATATTCCCGCTGGGTCTTCTCCATCTGGCGCTTGACGCGCGAGCGGATCTTCTTCTCGACCTGCAGGACCGAGATCTCGCCCTCCATCAGGCCGTAGACCTGCTCCAGGCGGCCGGCGACGTCGAAGGTCTCCAGCAGCTTCTGCTTGTCGGCGATCTTGACCGACAGGTGGGCGGCGACGCTGTCGGCGAGCTTGGACGCGTCGGTGATCTGGGGGATGGAGCTGAGCGCCTCGGGCGGCACCTTTTTGTTCAGCTTCACATAGTGTTCGAAATGCTCGATCACCGCGCGTGACAGGGCCTCGGCGCGCGCCGGGTCGGCGATCTCGTCGTCGAGCACGACGGCTTCGGCCTCGAAATACTCGGTCTGGTCGGTGAAGCGGGTCAGGCGAGCGCGGCGCTTGCCCTCGACCAGCACCTTCACCGTGCCGTCTGGCAGTTTCAGCAGTTGCAGGACCGTGGCCAGCACGCCGATTGGATAGATGGCCTCGGCGGCGGGGTCGTCGTCGACGCTGTTCTTCTGCGTCGCCAGCAGGATCTGCTTCTCTCCCTTCATGATCTCGTCGAGGGCGCGCACGGATTTCTCGCGGCCGACGAACAGCGGCACGACCATGTGCGGAAACACGACGATGTCCCGGAGCGGCAGGACGGGGAGGACTTTGGACTCGGACATGATGCGGACTTCCTGGAGCCCGGGTTGATCCCGGACCCGTCGTGCCGGCGTGGAGGGCAAGAGGCCCGACCGTTTCGACTCGACCCGCCTTGTGGCGGCCTTCGCGGAAGTATGTGGTCCGGAACCGTACGCGTTCAAGCTTGACCGGTCAGGGGACTGGGGATTGCGGGCACGCGAAGACGCTCCGCCGCGTAACGGCGGAGCTGGAAAGGGCGGGCGGGAGACTTGCGAACCCCGGCCCCGGACGCGCGCCTTCCCGTGAACCGCCATGATCGCCGGCCCTGCCGCCCGACGCGCGGGGGGCCTCGCCTGAAGCAAGACCGACCGTGCCGTCGGCGGCCGAGCCACCGCCGGGCTCTCCGGGCGCATGCGCCCGTCGAGCCCCCCGCTCAAACCGCTCCCGCCGCGACAAGCTCGCAAGGCCTTGCGCCCTTCCCCTGCGACGGAACCGGCAAAGGGATGGCGCCTCGCGGGACTGACGTCGGCGTTAGGGCTGAAGTTCTTCGGAGAGCGTTGATTGCGCGCCGCTTTCCGCTGCAGATCGTCACAATGAAGAGCAGTGCGCCGACGCAATCCTTCCCGCTCGCCGGGGAAGGAGGGCAGAGGCCTGCCTCAGGGCTGAAGTGTCTCGACGCCCCTGTCCGTGCCAATGATGGCCTCGTCGGCGAGGTCGAGGAAGAGGCCGTGTTCGACGACGCCGGTGACCAGTTTCAGGTCGTCGGCGAGGCGGGCGGGGTCGTGGATGACGCCGCATTTCGCGTCGTAGATCAGGTTGCCCCCGTCGGTGCGGACCAGTCCGCGCTCGGCGGTGCGGACGCGGGCGGGCATGGCGACGTCGTGGTCGATCAGGACGTCGGCGAGCCGGTTGCCCGTCGTCTTGTGGCCGAAGGCGACGACCTCGATCGGCAGGGGGAAGGCGCCGAGGTGCGGCACGACCTTGGCGGCGTCGGCGATGACGAGGCAGCGGGTGGAGGCCTCCCACACCAGTTTCTCGCGCAGCAGGGCGGCGCCGCCGCCCTTGATGAGAGCGAGGCCCGGGCCGATCTCGTCGGCGCCGTCGACGGTCAGGTCGAGGCGCGACACGTCCTCCAGCGTGACCAGCGGCAGGCCCAGCTCGCGGGCCAGGTCGGCGGTGGCTTCGGAGGTGGGGACGCAGCGCAGGTTCGGCAGGTTCCGCGCGGCCAGCGCCTTGACGAACCAGGCGGCGGTGGAGCCAGTGCCGAGCCCGACGGTCATGCCCGCCTCGACGCGGAGGGCGGCGGCCTCGCCGGCCCGTCGCTTCTGGTCGTCGGCGCTCATGCCTTGGTCGCCTTCTTCGCGCGCATCGTGTCCATGAAGCGCGCCGCCCAGCCGGCCTTGGTGGTCCGGGGCGCGCGAGCCAGGGCAAGGTCGCCCGGCGCGACGTCGGAGGTGACCACCGAACCCGAGCCGACCATGGCGCCCGCGCCGATGGTGACCGGCGCGACCAGCGAGCTGTTGGAGCCGACGAAGGCCCCCTGCCCCACCTCGGTGCGGTGTTTGAAGAAGCCGTCGTAGTTACAGAAGATGGTGCCCGCGCCGATATTGGCGCCCGCGCCGACAACGCCGTCGCCCAGATAGGACAGGTGGTTGGCCTTGGCGCCCGCCCCCATGGTGACGTTCTTCACCTCGACGAAATTGCCGACCTTGGCCTTGTCGCCCAGCTTCGCGCCGGGACGCAGGCGGGCGTAGGGACCGACCTCGGCACCGGGGCCGACCTCGGCGCCCTCGACATGGCTGAAGGCGCGGATCTTCGCGCCCGCGCGCACCACGGCGCCGGGACCGAAGACGACGTAGGGCTCGATGACCGCGCCGGGCTCCACCACCGTGTCCCAGCTGACGAAGACGGTGTCGGGGGCGGGCATGCGGACGCCCGAGGCCAGCAGGTCGTCGCGGCGAACCTTCTGGAACAGGGCCTCGGCCTGGGCCAGTTCGCCCTGGGCGTTGACGCCCATGACGGCGTCCTCGGCCGCGAAGACGGCGCGGGTCGGGGCGCCGCGCTCACGGGCCAGGGCGACGACGTCGGTCAGATAGTATTCGCCCTTGGCATTGTCGTTGCGGACCTCGGCCAGCAGCTCGAACAGCAGGCGCGAGGGCGCGGCCATGACGCCGGAGTTGCAGACGGTGACCTTCAGCTGGTCCGGCGAGGCCTCCTTGTGTTCGACGATCGCCTCGAGCCCGCCGTCGGCGTCGATCAGCAGGCGACCATAGCCGGTGGCGTCGCGGGCGTCGAAGCCGACGACGGTCAGGCCCTCGCCGGCGAAGGCGGCCTCGATGTCGGCGGCCTTCATCAGAGGCACGTCGCCGTAGGTGATGACCACCTGGCCGTCGAAGTCGGCCATCAGGTCGCGCGCGGCCAGCACGGCGTGACCGGTGCCGAGCGGCGGATCCTGGACGGCGATGGACGCGGTGCCGAGGCGCTTCTCGACGTGGGCGCGCACTTCGGGGCTGTGGTTTCCGACCACCACGATCACACGCTCGCAGCCCAGACCCTCGGCAGCGTCGATGGCGTGGTCCAGCATGGCGCGGCCGCCGACGGGGTGCAGCACCTTGGGCAGGCCGGACTTCATCCGGGTGCCCTGGCCGGCGGCGAGGATGATGGCGGCGCGACGGGTCATGCGGGCTCCGGAGTCGACGATGCCGCGTTTTACGGTGCGAAGGACTCAAATAGAACGGGGAAGTTTCCCCTCTCCCAATGGGAGAGGGCTTGAGCCTCCGGGAGCGCAGCGATCGGCAAGGCGAAAGGGTGAGGGCCGTCGGCCAACCTTGCCCAGCCGACCCTCACCCTCCCACGGCTTCGCCGCGGGCCCCTCCCTCTCCCGACGGGAGAGGGGTTTTGACGAGACGCGCATGAAAGACCTGAGCGGCTGGACCCTCGCCTTCGACCTGGACGGGACGCTGGTGGAGACGGCACCCGACCTGATCGGCACGCTGAACCGGCTGCTGACGGCGCGGGGATTGCCGCCCCGGCCGATCTCGGCGGCGCGGCATCTGGTGGGGTACGGGGCGGTCGCCTTGCTGAAGGACGGGTTCCGCGAAGCGGGAGCGGACTGGGACGAGGCGGAGCAGCCGGCGCTGCTGGCCGCGTTTCTCGCGGATTATCTGGTCCATATCTGCGATCACAGCCACCTCTATCCGGGCGTGGAGGCGGCGCTGGACCGGCTGGCGGCGCGGGGCGCGGTGCTGTGCGTGGCGACCAACAAGCCGACGCATCTGTCGCTGACGCTGTTCGAAAAGCTGGGACTGACCGACCGGTTCGCGGCGATCTGCGGGGCCGACGCGGTGTCGGCGCGCAAGCCGGACGCGGCACACATCCGCGAGACGGTGCTGAAGGCCGGCGGCGATCCGGGCCGCGCCGTCATGGTCGGCGATTCGATCACCGACGTGACAGCGGCGCGCGCCACGGGCGTACCGGTGATCGTGACGACCTTCGGCTACACCGAGATTGCGCCGGCGGACCTGGGTGGCGATGCGCTGATCGACGGGTTCGGGGAGCTGGAGGCGGCGGTGGACGGGATCGTCGCGGCGAGACTTGCCTCGCCGATTTCACCGGGCTATGTCCCCGCCTCCTGAAACGGCCCGGATGCGTAGCTCAGCGGGAGAGCACCTCGTTCACACCGAGGGGGTCACAGGTTCAATCCCTGTCGCATCCACCATTTCGCCGTTATCTCACCCTACAGGCCGCCGTCCGCCGATCCCGCGCTGACCGTTCGCGCGCTGACCGTGCTATTGGACCGACCCGAAATGCCCTTCCCCGCCAGTCATCCCGCGCTCGACCGCGCCCTGTCCGAACGCGGCTATGCCGAGCCCACCGCGGTGCAGTCCGCCGTGCTGGAGGCCGAGGAAGGCCGCGACCTGCTGGTCTCGGCCCAGACCGGGTCGGGCAAGACGGTGGCGTTCGGACTGGCGCTGGCCACGACGCTGCTGGGCGAGGCGGAGCGGTTCGAGGACAATGCGGCACCGCAGGCCCTGATCATCGCGCCGACGCGCGAACTGGCGCTGCAGGTGTCCAAGGAGCTGGAGTGGCTGTACGCCAAGGCCGGAGCGCGCATCGCGACCTGCGTCGGCGGCATGGACCCGCGGGCCGAGCGGCGGGTGCTGGAGCGCGGCGCCGGCATCGTGGTCGGCACGCCCGGCCGCCTGAAGGACCACGTCGAGCGCGGCGGGCTGGACCTGTCGCAGATCAAGGCCGTCGTGCTGGATGAAGCCGACGAGATGCTGGACATGGGCTTCGCCGAAGACCTGACCTTCATCCTGGACGCCGCGCCGGCCGAGCGTCGGACCCTGATGTTCTCGGCGACCATCGCGCGCGACATCGCGACCCTGGCCAAGACCTATCAGCGCGACGCCATCCGCATCGACACGACGTCCAAGACGGTCGCGCACGGCGACATCGAGTACAAGGCCATCCGCGTGGCCCCGCACGAGATCGAGCACGGCGTCGTCAATGTGCTGCGCTGGTTCGAGAGCCCGGGCGCGCTGGTGTTCGCCAACACGCGCGAGCGGGTGAAGCACCTGACGGCGTCGCTGCGCGAACGCGGGTTCCAGGTCGTGGGGTTGTCGGGCGAGCTGACGCAGTCGCTGCGGTCCGAGGCGCTGCAGGCCCTGCGGGACGGACACGCACGGGTGTGCGTGGCCACGGACGTGGCGGCGCGCGGGCTGGACCTGCCGGACCTGGGGCTGGTGATCCACGCCGAAATCCCGGTGAACAAGGCGACGCTGCTGCACCGCTCGGGCCGGACCGGTCGCGCGGGCAAGAAGGGCACCTCGGTGCTGATGGTCAGCCACACGCGTCGCCGCAAGGTCGAGCTGATGCTGCAGTCGGCCAACATCAAGGCCGAATGGTCGGGCCCGCCGTCCGCCGACGAGATCCGCGCCAAGGATCAGGAGCGGATGCTGACCGATCCGGTGCTGACTGCCCCCGCCGACGAGGACTCGCTGGAGATGGGCCGCAAGCTGCTGGAGCGCTCGTCGCCCGAACAGGTGGCTGCCGCCCTGATCCGGCTGTACCGCGAGAAGCTGCCGCCGCCCGAGGATGTGCAGGACGACGCGCGCATGGCCCGGGCCATGGCGACCGGCCGCAACGAGCGCGGTCAGGCCGAGGGGCCGCTGGTCGACTTCGCGCGCGGCGGCGACATGAGCTGGTTCAAGATCAATGTGGGTCGCGAGAAGAACGCCGATCCCAAGTGGCTGCTGCCGCTGATCTGCCGCCTGGGCCACGTGACCAAGCGCGATGTGGGCTCGATCAAGATCTTCGACCGTGAGACCAAGTTCGAGATCACCGCCGAGGCCGAGGCCAAGTTCCGCGCCGCCATCGCCAAGGGCGGCGATCCGGACGTGACGGTTTCCGAGGCGGTCGCCCCGGCTCCCGGCGAGAAGTCGCTGCGCAAATGGGACAAGCCGTCCGGCGACCGCGCCGACAAGCCCTTCCGCAAGCCCCGCGCCGAGGGCGACGCGCCGAAGAAGCCGTGGACCCCGCGCCCGCCCGCCGCTGCCGCGGCCGCGCCGGCCGGCGACAAGCCGAAATGGATGAAGCGGTCCAAGGACGATCCGACGCCCGCAGGCAAGAAGCCCTGGGTCGAGAAGCCGCAGGGCGACAAGAAGCCGTGGGCCGGCAAGCCGGGAGCAAAGCCTTTCAAGCCGAAGTTCGACGGCAAGCCGAAGGCCGACGGCAAGCCCTTCAAGGGCAAGCCGAAGCGCGCCTGAGGATTGCGCCGTCCCTGTAACCGTTTACGCTGACGCCAAAGAAGAAACCGGCGTGGGTGGAGACGGATGGCGGACGTTCGGCTGAGCGGCGTGAGGAAGAGCTTTGGCGCCGTCGAGGTGCTGAAGGGCATCGACCTGGAGATCGCCGACGGCGAGTTCGTGGTGTTCGTCGGGCCGTCGGGCTGCGGCAAGTCGACCCTGTTGCGCACGATCGCCGGGCTGGAGGAACTGGACGGCGGCGCCGTGTCGATCGGCGGCCGGGACGTGACGGGCCTGTCGCCGTCGGATCGCGGCATCGCCATGGTGTTCCAGTCCTATGCCCTCTACCCGCACATGACGGTGCGCGAGAACATGGGCTTCGCCCTGTCGCTGGCGAAGATGGACAAGTCGGAGGTCAAGCGCCGCGTCGACGCCGCCGCCGAGGTGCTCAACATCACGGATTATCTGGACCGCAAGCCCAAGGCCCTGTCGGGCGGGCAGCGGCAGCGCGTGGCGATCGGTCGGGCCATCGTGCGCGAGCCGGACGTGTTCCTGTTCGACGAGCCGCTGTCGAACCTGGACGCGGCCCTGCGGGTGCGGATGCGATACGAGTTCGCGTCGCTGCACCAGCGGTTGGGCACGACCATGATCTACGTCACCCACGACCAGGTGGAGGCCATGACGCTGGCTGACCGGATCGTGGTGCTGAACGGCGGCAAGATCGAACAGGTCGGCGCGCCGATGGAGCTGTACGAGCGCCCGGCCAACCGCTTCGTGGCCGAGTTCATCGGCAGCCCCAAGATGAACCTTATTCCCGCCGAGGTGGTCGAGGCCGGGGGCGGACAGGTGACGGTGCGGACGGTGTCTGGCGCGGTGATGCCGGCGGCGGTGAAGGCCGCGGGCGCCAAGCCGGGCGACAAGGTCACCCTGGGCGTACGGCCCGAGCATCTGTCGACCCAGGGACCGGGCGGTGCCCTGACGGCGAAGACCACGTTCGTGGAGACGCTGGGTCACGCCACCTATGCCTATCTGGACGGCGGCGACGGCGAGATGCTGACGGCCCAACTGGACGGGGCCGAGCGCCCTGCCCAGGGGCAGAGCCTGACGCTGAAGGCCCCGGCGGAGAAGGTGCAGCTGTTCGACGCGGACGGGCGGGCGTTCGAGCGGGCTTGAGCCAGCTCCCTCTCCCGGCGGGAGAGGGCTTGAGCGTCCAGGAGCGAAGCGATTGGAAACGCGAAAGGGTGAGGGGCACCCTTTCGACAGTGGCCCCTCACCCTTTCGGCTGGCGCATCGCTGACGCTCTGCGAGCCTCAAGCCCTCTCCCTGTGGGAGAGGGTATTGTTCACCGCATCTCCACGCGGCGGGCGCCTGCCGGAATGCGCAGCACGTGTCCGTCCCATTCCGCCGCGCGGCCGTCGGTGCGCACGCGCGCGGGGACGGGCTGGTCTTCAGGCCAGTGGAGCTCGAAGCCGCCGGTCGGTGAGGCCGCCCCGGTGAAGGTGAGCGTCCAGGCGGCGCCGTCGCGCTTCAGATGCCAGCTGAGCAGGCCGTGGGCGGTGCGCAGGTCGCGGACGCCGACGCCGGTGTCGGACGCCATCCAGTCGAACGGCAGGCCGGCGGCCAGCACGAGGACACCGTCGTCGACCCGCTCATAGACCAGCAGGTCGATGGCCGAGCGGATGTAGTCCGAGCTGATCCAGGCGTGCGGCATGTCGCCGATGAAGCGCGGTTCGCGCTCGTGATGGCCGACGACCTCGGCCCAGCCGTTCCAGGCCACGGGGCGCATGTCGGCGAAGTAGAAGTCCAGCGCCCGCAGCGCCTCGTCGCGGCGGCCCAGACGGATCAGGGCACCGACGTTGCGCAGCTCGTAGGGGGTGTAGTCGCGCCACGTCATGCGGTTTTCCTGGCGCGCCGTGAAGTTGTCCCACCACTTGTCGAAGGTGTTGATCAGGAGGCTCTGCGGCAGCTCGTCGATGAAGCCGCCAGGCGACAGGCCGATGGTGGTCGAGGTGGCGTCGAAGTCGCCCCGGTCGGCGGCACCGGCGATCCAGTCGATGTCGTGGAAAGCGGCGGTCGCGGTGATGGACGCCATGACGTCGGTCTGGAACTCCGCCCCCGCCGCACGGATGCGGGCCGCGGCGTCGGCGTCGCCCAGGACGTCGGCGATGAAGGCGGCGTCGCGGTAGCCGATCAGGCCCCAGAAGTCGTCCCAGTAGCTGTAGGCCGGATTGTCGGAATAGCCCTCGTGGCTGATGGTCGGCGGCAGCAGGCCGAACAGGTGGCGCGTGTCGGGGGTCTGGAACTCCGCCGTGCGCGTGGTGGCGCGCAGGCCGTCCATGTAGCCGATGGCACCCTGCACCTGCGGCCAGACGCGCTCCAGCGCGGCGCGGTCGCGGGTGTGGCGATAGTTCTCGGCGGCTAGGAAGATGAACTCGCCGTGGCTGTCGTTCTCGGGCACCGGGTCGGAGCCGCGGAAGTCGACGCAGCACGGCACCTTGCCGTCCTCGAAGACGTAGGGGGCGTACCAGTCCAGATAGGCGGCCGAGACGTCGGCGTGGCCCAGACGGTTCAGCCCCTCCGCCATCATCGCGCCGTCGCGGATCCAGGAGCGGTTATAGCTGCGCGTGCCGGGCTGGATGATCGGGCCCTGACGCGACATCAGCATGTGGGCCAGCGAGGACTTCGCCACGTCTTCGATGCGCTGGGCCTGGGGCGGCAGGATCAGGTCGAAGCGGTCCATCTTGCCGCGCCAGTCGGCGGCGACACGGGTCTCGGCGGCGTCCAGCACGGCGTCGACCGAAGCCGTGGCGGGCAGGTCGGGCGTCGGGCCGGACAGACGCGCGACGAAGCCGAAGGTGCGGCTCTCGCCCGGTTGAAGCGTGACGTCATAGTGCAGGGCCCCGGCCATCAGGCCCGAGACGTCGGAGTCGACGAGACGGTCCCCGGGCGCACGGCGGGCGTCGGAGGCGGCGACCAGCGCCTGCGGATCGGCCCCGGCCTGAAACGTGGAGGCCGAGACCGCGTCGGGCATGACCAGGGCGGAGATGCGGATCGCGTCGTTGAGGACGAGGGTCGAGCCGTTCCAGTCGACCTGCTCGATCGGGCCGACGCCGCCGGGGATGGCGAGGAACTGGACGGGGCCGTTGACCTGGAACGGTCGGGCGGCCAGCGCCAGCGTCAGGGTGCGCGGCCGCGGGGAGGTGTTGGTCAGGACGTAGCGGCCGTAGAGCTGGGCCTCGTCCGGTTCGCCCTCGGCGAAGCTGGTAATGGCCAAGGTCCAGTCGTCGGAGGTCCAGGTGACGGTCGGGATCGGCAGGTCGCCGTCGCGCAGGGACTGGTCAATGTTGACGTCGGCCCAGGTGATCAGGCGGCCGTTGTCGACGACGAAGGGCTCGATCGAGGGGCCGGCGCGGCGCAGCTCGATGGCGCCGTCCTCGGACATCAGGCCGCTCTCGCCGCCGCCGTCGACGCCGACCAGAGTCCAATAGGGTTGCTCGCCCAGAAAGCCGCGCGGGTAGAGACCGCGCAGGTTTTCCTCGGCCACCGCCATGACGAATTTCGTCGGCGTCTCGCCGAAAGCCAGCGGCTCGATCTCGACCGAGGTCAGGGCGTAGGCGTTCGTGGCCGCCTGACCGAGGCGCTGGCCGGCGCCCGCCTGACCGACGACGCCCGACTGGTCGAGGGGGCGTTGCAGGTCGATCCGCAGCCAGCGGGCCGAGGCCTCGGGCGTGCGCAGCCAGTCGGTGCCGCCGTCGCCGTCGGTCACGCGGGTCAGCTCGCGCCACTCGCGGCCGTCCGGGGACGCCTGCACCACATAGCCGGACGCGGCGTAGCGGTCGGCCCAGCGCAGGGTCAGGCCGCCGAACTCGCGCTCGTAGCCGAGGTCCAGCGTCAGGGACTGGTCGGTGCCCGGCTGCGACCGCCAGAAGGTCAGGAGGTCGTCGTCGACGGCGCGGGCGGCGGTGTTCAGGCCGTCGACGCTGGTGGCCTCGGCCTCGGGTCGCGGCGGCACACCCGGCTCGGGCGGCAGCTCGCGAATTTCCAGCTGGTCGACCTCCAGCGTGCCCGCGCCGCCCTGCCCCGCCGTGACCACGAACTCGATGCGCTCGGCACCGCGGAAGGTGCGGTCGGGATCGGGGCCCCAGGCCCAGGTGATCTGGCGCTTCTTGATGGTGAAGCGGGTCCACTCTGACGGGGCCTCGAAGTTCTCGATGCGCCGCCAGTGGACGTTGCGACCCGTGGCGTCGACAAACTTGATCTCCAGCGTATTGGGCCGCATGTCGCCGCGGGCCCAGAAGCTGATCTCGAAATTCTCCGGCACGTTGAGGCCGATGGCGCGGGCGGCGAAGGCGTAGCCCGAGCGGCCGTTGAAGTCGTAGCTGAGACGCATGGCCCGCCCCTCGCGCCCGTCCACCGGGGCGACGGCGGAGGAGACGTCGGTCGAGGCGTCGGCCGCCCACGGGGACAGGTCCTCGAAAGCGTCGAGGACGCGAGGCTCCTGGGCGAGGGCGGGGGTGGTGAGGACGAACGCCGCAAGGACGCCGAGGAGAACGCGCATACTTTCAGCTCCGCGACAGGTCAGCCCTTCACACTGCCCGCGAGCATGCCGCGGATGTAGTAGCGTTGCAGGGCGAGGAAGAGGATGAGCACGGGGGCGACGGTGAGGACGGCGCCGGCCATCATCATCTCGGCGTCCTGGACGTGCTCGCGCGACATGGCCGCCAGGGCCACGGGCAGGGTGTAGTTCGACTGGTCGGTCAGCACGATCAGCGGCCACAGGAAGTCGTTCCAGCTGCCGAGGAAGACGAACAGCGCCAGGGTCACGACGATCGGCTGCAGCGTCGGCAGGACCACGCGGCGGAAGATCTGGCCCTCGGAGGCGCCGTCGACGCGGGCGGCCTCCAGCATCTCGTCGGGGATCGAGAGGGAATACTGGCGCACCAGGAACAGGCCGAAGATGGACGCCAGCCAGGGCACGAGGGCCCCGGCGTAGGTGTTCACCAGTCCCATCGACTTCAGCATCAGGAACAGCGGCAGGGTGCCGATCTGGGCCGGCACCACGAGGGCGGCGACGAGCAGCTGGAACAGGCGCTCGCGGCCGGCGAAACGCAGCTTGGCGAAGGCGTAGCCGGCGGGGACGGTGAACAGCAGGGCCAGGATCGTGGCCAGGGTGGCCAGGATCAGGCTGTTCAGCATGTAGCGGCCCATGCCTTGGGTCACGAACAGGTCGCGGTAGTGTTCCAGCGTCGGCTTCGACGGCAGCAGCGGCGGCGGGAAGGTGGCGGCCTCGCCCTGGCTCATGAAGCTGACCGAGACCATCCAGACCAGCGGGAACAGGACGATCACGACGAGGACCACGACCGCCAGATTGGCGAGCACCGCCTGAAGGTTGAAGCGCCGGCTCATTCGTAGGCCCCCAGACGGCGGGCGACGGCCAGCTGGATCAGGGTGATGGCGAGGATGCAAAGGAAGAGGATGAAGGCGACGGCCGAGGCGGAGCCCAGGTTCCACCATTTGAAGCCCTCTTCGTACATGAAGTAGAGCACCGTCACGGTCGACTGGGCGGGGCCGCCCTGGGTCATGACGTAGGGTTCGGCGAACAGCTGGAAGAAGCTGGCCACCGAGATGATGGACACCAGCAGCAGGGTCGGGGCGATGGCCGGCAGGGTCACGTGCCGGAAACGGGTCCAGGCCCCGGCCCCGTCGATGCGGGCGGCCTCGTGCAGCTCGTCCGGCACGGTCTGGAGGACGGCGAGAAAGATCAGCATGTTGTAGCCGAAGGTCTTCCACACGACGAAGATCAGGATGGCCGGGATCGAGGTGGCGGGGCTGCCCAGCCAGTCGACGCCGGGCAGGCCGATGCCCGTCAGGGCCCAGTTGATCAGGCCGTAGCGCGTGTGCAGCAGGTAGTTCCACAGCACCGCCGTGGCGACCAGGGTGGTGACGAAAGGGGCGAAGAAGGCCACCCGCCAGACCGGCCGCCACTTGATGATGCGCGCGTTCAGCAGCAGGGCGGCCGCCAGAGAGGCGGCGATGGAGGCCGGCACGCCGATCAGGGCGAACAGGCCGGTGTTCTTCATGGCCCCCCAGAACAGCGGATTGCTGAACAGGTTCACGTAGTTGTCCAGCCCGACGAAGCGCAGGTTGCGCAGGTCGGCGAGCGCGTAGATGTCGAAGTCGGTCAGGCTGAGCAGCAGGGCCGCGAAAACCGGCACGGCGAAGAAGACGGCGATGGCGATCAGGGCCGGGGCGACGAAGCCCCAGGCGGCGCGCGAGCGGGTGCGCGGGTTCGCGGCCGGGCGGCGCGGTTCGGCGGCGATGGTGGCCTCGACGGCGGTCATGCCCTGCCCTGCTCCCTCATCCAGCGGCGCTTGGCCAGAAGCCGGTCGGCGCGGCGGTCGATCTCGGCGGCGGCGGTCTGCGGCGTGAACTCGCCGCGGACCATGCGCTCGGCGACGATCTGCATCTCGGTGACGACCCGCTCCCACTCCGGCGCCTTGGGCACGGGCTTCGCCCGCTCCAGCTGGCCCTGGAAGGCGGCGATGGCGGGGTCGGAGACGACGGCCGGGTCGGCCCAGGCGCTGGGTCGGCTGGGCAGGTCGCCGGTGATGCGGTTGAACTCGACCTGGATCGCCGGGTCCATGAGGAAGCGCACCAGTTTCCACGCCGCCTCCTGATTGGGCGAGGACCGGTAGACCACCAGCGACGACCCGCCGGGGGCCGAGGCGCCGGGGCCACGCGGACCGGGCACGCCGGCGGTGTTCCACTGCGTGGTCGGCGACAGCCGGTCGCGGAACTCGCCGATGGTCCAGGGGCCGGAGAAGTGGAAGCTGAACCAGCCGCGGTCGAACTCGGTCCAGACGTTGGAGATCTGGGTCGAGGAGGCGACGGGGGCCAGGCCCTCATCGAACAGGCTCTTGTAGAAGGCGAGCGCCGCGACGAAGGACGGGCTGGAGAAGTTGCCGCGCGTGTCGTCGTCGCGCAGCAGGGGCTCGTCGCCCTGAAGTCCCAGGGTCAGAAGCTGCTCGAACTCGTTGAGCGGCAAGAGGATGGCGTATTTGTCGGGGCCCTGGATGCGCTTGACCGCGTGCATGGCGGTCTTCCATTCGGGCCAGGTGGTCGGCACGGCGTCGTAGCCGGCGCGGCCGAGGATATCCGTCCGCACGAACAGCAAACGGGTGTCGACGTACCACGGCACGCCGACGATCCGGCCGTTCACCCGGTTGGTGTCGAGCACCGCCGGGAACTGGTCGGTCAGCAGGTCGGTGGCCGAAGACGGCAGTTCGCTGATCGCGCCGATGGCCGACATCTCGGACACCCATGTGTTGCCGACCTGGCTGAGGTCCGGCAGCGAGGAACCGGCGTAGGCGGTCAGCAGCTTCTGGTGCGCGGCGGTCCAAGGCAGGGCCTGGACGTCCACGGTGATGCCGGGATTCAGCGCCTCGAACCGCGGCAGGATCTGCGGGACGTTGGTCGCCTCATTGCCCATGGCCCAGAAGGTCAGGCGCGTGCCCTCTCCTCGCCGACCGCAACCGGCCAGACCTGCGGCGGCGCCGGCCATGAGGCCCAGGGCCCCGCGGCGGTCGGGCCGAAGCTGGGTCATGCCCCGTCCAGCCAGCCGCCGGTGAAGCCCGCCCGTTTCAGGCCTCGGATCAGGTTGGGCTCGGACCGCATTCGCTTCCAGACGGCGTCGGTGCGGCCGTTCTCGATCTGGATGACGATCGGCCCCTGATCGATGCCCAGATAGTCGCCGTCGACCCAGCCCACGCCCGGCACGATGGCCCCATGCAGCAGCGGGCCGTCGCGCTGGGTCAGGGTCGGGTTGAAGCTGTCGAGGAAGCCGTAGCGGGTCCAGATGCCGGTGCCATAGCGGGCCTTCATGGCCTTGAAGCAGGCGGTCACCTCGGCCGGGGCGAAGGGATAGCTGGCCAAGGCGGCGGTTGGGGCGATGGTGCCGTCGTCGCGTTCGCCCGGACCCCGCGCCGAGTAGGAATGGAACTCGCGCTCGCGGCCGTCGATGACCTGTTTGAAGTCGCCCGGGCCGTCGCAGGCCGTGATGCCCCAGACCTGATCCGAATAGCCGGCCCAGCCCTTCGGGTTGCGAACGGCGTAGTCCTTCTGCGCAGCGACGGCGCGGACACTGTTCTGGAAGTAGTCGAAGCCGGGGATTTCGGACTGAACGCCGCGCATCCAGGCGTCCTGGATGCCGCGGAAATCGACGTACATGTGGCTGTACTGGTGACCGAACATCGGACCGAAGTGCAGGTGCTTGGGTCCCCATTCGGCGTGGAAGCTCTGGCCGTACACGCTGCACCACTCGGTCCAGACGTCGGCCGACACCGGATGAGTGTCGCTGCCGATGGCCAGCAGCAGGACCAGCATGCCCTCGTTGTAGACGTGCCAATCGGCGGGGATGAAGCCGGTCTCCGGGTGCCAGCCCATGGTGATGCGGCGCGGCCGGACCTCGGCCCAGTCCCATTCGACGCGATCGTAGATGGCCTGGACCTTCGCGCGGATCTCGGCCTCTTCCGCGTGGTCGCCGTCGAACCACTGTTTGGCGTAAAGCATACCGCCCAGCAGCAGGGTGGTGTCGACCGTTGACAACTCGGTTGTGCCGAAGCGGTGGCCAGTCTGCATGTCGAGGAAGTGGTAGAAGAAGCCCTTGTGGCCCGTCATGCCGGTCGCGGCGGGGCCTTGGGGCGCATCGTGGAAGAAGCGGATCGTGGCCAGGGTGCGGTCGCGTGCCTCCTCCCGGCTCATCCAGCCGCGTTCCACCCCGACGGGCCAGCAGGTCAGCGCGAAGCCGACGGCGGCGACGGAGGCGAAGGACGGCGTCGGCCAGCGGTCCGGCGTCAGGCCGTTCGCGCGGTTCTGGGTGTCCGCGAACCACTGGAAGGTGCGGCGCTGGAGATCCGTGATGTCGGGATCGACGCCGCCGGCCATGCCGGGCAGCGACATCGTCGAACAGCCCGAGCCGGCGAGCGCTGCGGCAGAACCCACGGACAGGAGAAGCTGACGACGGTCCATGGGCAAATCCTCTTACGCGATACTCGGGAATTCAAAAGAAAAGGGGCCGCCGCGACGATTGGGCGTCGCGGCGGCCCGGCAGGCTCAGGAGATCAGAACTTGTAGCGAGCGCCGATCTGGAAGGTGCGGGTCGGGAACAACACCGCGGACGGGCGTCCGAAGTTCGGGTTCGGCGAAGCCGCCGAGCCCGTGCCGCCGTCGAAGTTCGTGTAGTTGTCGAAGTTGAAGACGTTGATGGCGTCGACAAAGACCGACATCTCCGAGCCGTTCCAGAGGCTGAAGTCCTTGGTCAGGCGGAGGTCGAGGTTCCGATAGGCGAATGCATTCGGGATGATGAAGGAGTATTTCTCCGGATCGCCCGCATACGGACGGAAGTAGAACTGCGGGTCCGTGCCGTCGAAGACGTTGAACGGCGTGCCAGAACCCAGCGTCAGGATGCCCGACAGCTGGAAGTCGAGCGGCAGATCGACCGTGCCGTTGGCGACGATGCGATGCTCTTCGTCATTGGCGGAACGCCGGGTCGGCGAATCCTCGACACTGAAACAGTCGAAGCAGAAGTTGTCGTTGCCGCCGTTCTGGAGCGACTCCGACCACGTGTAGGCGATGTTCAGGCCCCAGCCGGAATCCCGCGTATAGGGCTTGTCCAGCTTGACGTAGAGTGCGGTGAACTCGCGCTCCTTGTTGTGATCGGACACCAGGTAGGAGCGATACGGATTGGCCGCGCCCGGTCCGCAGAAGCCGCCGTTGTCGCCGAAGCCGTCGCCGTCGTTTCCGAAGGTGGGTTCGCGGCAGCGGTTCAGGTACTGCCAGGTGAACTCGTTCTTGGTCTTGCCATAGGCGAGCGTGAATTCCGACTGCCAGTCGCCGAAGCGCTGACGAACGCCAAGATTGACCTGGTCCGTAACCGGCGGTTCCCAATCATTGGCGAGCAGGAAGGCTTCGCCCTTGCCGGGGACGGTGGCAAACACGGGATCAAGGCCCGCCGCAGTCCGATAGCTCTCCTGCCAGAGAATCGGATCGCCAGCGCTGCCCGTGGCCACACCGAGCGGACCACCGGTGGTCGAGAAAAAGACGTTCTGGCGGATGTCGACCGGCTTGACGATCTCGTCGTACGAGAAATTGAAGTTGATCCGATCGTAGTATCGGCCGGCACCGCCGAAGATCACCGTCGAACGATCGCCGAACACGTCGTAGGAGAAGCCGACGCGCGGCTGGAAGGCCCCCGCAAACGGATCGCGGTTGCTGCCCGTCGAGATGTAGTCGTCGCGATTGAACCAGCTGGGCGCATAGCCAGCCGGTTTGCCGCCGTCGGTCGAGGCGATCCACTGATCCAGGCCCGCAACCACCGCGGCAGGCGTCACGTAGTCCTTGTTGTTGGCGTTCGTTTCGTAGTCCCAACGGAGGCCGAGGTTGATCTCGAGCTGGTCGGTGATCTGCCAGTCGTCCTGGATGTACAGGCCGATCACGGTGTTATCCAGGTCCACGTTCGGGAACGAGCGCCCCAGTTCGACCCGGTAAGGCACCGTCGTCGAGCCGCTCAGCTCGGGCCGGCCGTCCACATCGTAATAGAACAGCGGATTGCGGCCGAACTGCTTCAGAACCTCGTAGTTCTGCATCGAAACCTTGGCACCCAGCTTGATCGTGTGGAAGCCATTCAGCTCCACCTGGTCGAACGTCAGATCATTGCGGAAGGTGAAAGCGTTGTCCGCGATGTCCTGAGTGGAGTCGCGACCGCCACGGTTGAAGATTGCGGTGCCGCCGAAGAAGTCGGGCTGGAAGCCCGGGGCGGGACTCGTGTCGTTTTCGAACAGGCGGTAGTTCTCGCCGATGTCGGTGAAGTTGGCAGCGCCCGGATTGTAGTTGTACTGCCGGTAATCGATCGCCATCTCATTCAGGAAGCCGTCACCTTCCCACTGCCAGCGCAGATTGCTGGACAGCGTGTCCTGCTGAAGGTCGTTCGCGCGTTCTACGGAGTCGATGCCGCCGAAGTCACGCAGTTCGGACTCGTCACGATAGGTGACGCTCCAGTCGACGCGATGTCCCTCGCTGGGTTGCCAGCTGAGCTTGCCGAAGAAGAGATCTTCCTGGAACGGCGCGGCGAAGTCTCCGAGGAAGGGTCCGAACTGGGCAACGAACCTCGGATCCGTGCGGGTCAGGGCGACCGTGTTGGCGCGGTTCTCCTCCTTACGCTCGTATGTCGCGAAGAAGTGCAGGCGGTCGCGGACAATCGGGCCGCCGACGGCAAAGCCCCACTGTTCGATGCTGAGATCGGGCTCTTCCTGGGCCGGGTTCGCAAAGCGACCGCGCTCGACCATGCTCTCATCGCGATAGAGGCCGAACACCTCTCCTTCGAACTCGTTCGTGCCCGAGCGCGTGACGGCCGTGATGATGGCCGACGAGGCCTGCTCATACTCGGCCTTGAAGTTCTGGGAGACGACCCGGAACTCCTGGATGCCGGCCTGGGGGAACGGGTTTCCGCGGCTGTCGTCCTGACCGATGATGCCGCCGGCGATGACGTTCGACTTCAGGCTGGCACCGTCGATGAAGGCGTTGACCGATTCCGCGCGCTGACCACCTGCGGTGATCTGCTGTTCCGTCTCGTCCAGCGAGACGCGAACGCCGGGAGCAAGCGCTGCAAAGTTCAGGAAGTTGCGGTTGATCTGCGGCAGATCCTCGATCTGCTGGCTGGTGACGTTGGTCGCGTTTTCCGGGGTGCGGACCTCGACCAGACGGCGGCCAACGACCACGATGTCGTCGACCTGCGTGGCACCGGCGATGGCGACGTCGTCGACCGCCAGATCCAGATCACCGACTTGTCCGACCCCGATGGAAACCACATCCGAGGCGCTTTCGCCGTCGGACGTCGTGACGCTGACCTCATAGGTGCCGGGACGCAGCCCGGACAGGACGTAGTCGCCGTTGGCATTGGCTGTGGCGCGTGAAGTGAAACCGGTGGCCACGTCCCGGGCGACGATGGTGGCACCGGCCTCGGCCGCGCCACCATCGGTGACCGACCCGCGAATCGTCGACGTGGCGACCTGGGCCGCCGCAGTACCGGCGACGCCAAGCGAGACGGCGACGGCGAGGGCGGAGACCGCCCCGAGATAGCGCTTGTTCATCCTAGACATCCTGATGGTCCCCCTGAGCGGAATGATGCGCGACCGGCGTCCGCTCGTTCGCCGCGCGTGTTTTCGCGTCCGGGCCCGAGGTGGAGCCGCGGATCACGAGTTCGGGCCGGACGACCTGGCGTCCGGCATCCTGTTGGCCGTCGACCTGCGCCAGCAGGCGCACCAGCGCACTGCGGCCGATCTCGGCGATGTCGATTCTGAGGGTGGTCAGGGCCGGTCTCACCAGCGAGGCCAGCGGCACGTCGTCGAAGCCGACCACGGCGACGTCCTCCGGACAGCGCAGTCCGGCATCCTGGAAGGCCAGCATGACGCCCAGCGCCATCATGTCGTTGCCGGCGAAGACCGCGTCCACGCCGCCTCCCCGCGCCAGATCGAGGCCGGCGCGACGGCCCGAGGCCATGTCGAAGTCGCCCTCGATCACCCGGGCGTCGAGGCCGGCGCCGGCCATGGCTTCCAGATAGCCGGACAGGCGGGCCTCGGCCTCGAGGTTGTCGGTCGGCCCGGCGACGTGAGCGATCCGCGTCCGTCCCAGCGAGATCAGATGCTCCACCGCGGAGACGGCACCGCCGCGGTTGTCGACCACGATCGAGGGACCCTCGGCCCCGGCCGCGCCGTCGTTCAGGCGCACCACCGGAAGGCCGCCCGTGACGGCGGCGGTCGCCTGCCCGACCTCGGCGTGCGGCGACATCAGGATCAGACCGTCGACCCGACCGCGCATCGAGCGCACCGCGGCGGCCGCTGCCTCTGCCTCGTCGTGAGAACTGGAGACGATCAGGTGATAGCCGCGCTCGCGCGCCGCGAGGTCGATGCCGCGGATCAGCTCGGAGAAGAACTCGCCATACAGGTCCGGCAGGATCACGCCGACCGTCTGGCTTCGGCTGGTCGACAGGCTGCGCGCGCCCGAATGGGGCACGTACTGCAGGGCCTCGACGGCCTCCATGACCTTCTTGCGGGTGACTTCGGTAACGGGGCCCGCTCCGTTGAGCACACGCGACACGGACGCGACCGAGACCTCGGCGCGCTGCGCGACGTCGCGGATGTTCGCCGGCTTCACGCCGCCGCTCCGCGCGCCTGATCGTGTGACGGGGCTGTGCCCACGACGCCTCTCTCCCTGCCCCGATGCAGTCCCGGCCCCTTGTCGAGGTCCGTCCGCATCGAATGTGTAATCGGTTACATGACACACCCTCAATGCGCCCCGCAAGGGCCGCAGTTCGGTCACACGGCGTTCTGTGCCCCCGGTGCTACAGCGCGCACCGGTGACGGGGCGTCAGCGGGTCCGGTCGCGGAAGGTCGCAATCAGGTCCAGGCGGGTCGCGTGGGGCATGGCGCCGGCCGCCGGACCGTCGTTCCTGAATTCCATAAGAAAATCGGCGCGCCGACGAAAGTCGGGCCACTCCGGCCGGCCGTCGCCGTTGGGGTCGCCGGACCGCGCGAACGCGGTCCAGTAGCCTGCCATAGCCGCGGAGGCGCGATGATCGCGCGCACCCAGGGGACGGCCCACCGTATGCAGGGTCTCGAAGACGTACGGTCTCTCGGACGCGTGCGTGGCCCCGCCGCTGGGCTCCGGGTTCGAATCGGGGACGACGTCGAAGCGGTACAGCCAGGTCGGGTGGCCGGCGCGCGCGTGCAGCCTCGCGAGATGGCGCACCGGCTCGTTGAAGATCAGGTCGCTGACGACGTGCTGGTCATAGGCTTGCGGGCTGCCATAGGCCGCCAGCAGGGCGTCGTGCTCCGCCTCCGTCAGGGCGTCGTCGTCGCGGCCGTAGGCACCCGCGTCCGTCGGACGGATCCACCAGAACTCGGCGCTGTTGGTACCCAGGAGCAGCGGCACAGGTGCCTGGTGCCCCGCCTCAAAGGCTTCGACGACGTCCTCGGCCAGGACGTGCCCGTCGACGATCAGGTTGTCGGAGTAGAAGGCCGGCATGGGGCTCAGCAGCTTTTCGGCCGGCACGGCGCGCAGGGCGGCGGCGTCGATGTCGGCGGGCAGGCCTGCGCTCCGGGCCCAGCTCCGGCCAAGAGACTGGGCCGAGGGGCGACCGGGCCGGTCCAGCGCCAGCTCGGCGGAGACCTGGCGGCCGAGGCCTGACTGGACCGCCGCGCGATGAAACAGGCCGCGCGCGGACGGCGCGATCATCAGTTGGGTGACCGCGACGCCGCCGGCGGACTCGCCGAAGATCGTCACGTTGCCGGGGTCCCCGCCGAAGGCGGCGACGTTGTCCCGAACCCATTCTAGCGCGGCGATCTGGTCCATGACGCCGTAGTTGCCGGCGGGCCGGTCGGACGGGCGGTCGGCGGCAAGGGCGGGATGGTCGAAGAAGCCCAGCCGGCCCAGACGGTAGTTGACCGTGACTACGACCACGTCACGCCGCGCCAAGGCCGTCCCGTCATAGAGCGCCGCCGTCCCGGAGCCATTGTTGTAGCCGCCGCCGTGGATCCAGACCATGACCGGCAGATCCCGTGCATCGGCCGGGGCCCAGACGTTCAGCGTGAGGCAGTCCTCGCTCATCGGCATGGGGCCCACGCCGGGGTCGCCGTTGGCAGGCGGCTGGATGCAGAGGGCCCCGACCGTCGAGGCGTCCCGCGGCTCCGACCAGCCTTCGGGACGCGCGGGCGGTGCCCAGCGCAGATCGCCGACCGGCGGCGCGGCGTAGGGCAGACCCTTGAACGCGCGAACGCCGTCCTTATGGACGCCGGCCACCGGGCCGGACGTGGTGGCGACGACGGGACGGTCGGGATCCTGGGCGGGCAGGACGAGCATGGCGAGAGCGATCAACAAGGAAGCGGACATGCGCCCAAGGTTGCTTGCGGCAACGCGGGGGAACAATGCAGAAAAAGTTTCTGGTCGGACGGAACCCTGACATAAAGCGCGCGTTTGATCGCCCGCATGCGGGGGGCATCTTGAGGCATCTGGAGCTGAACGGCGAGCTCGCGCGCGACATCGCGCTGGCGTTCGACGCCTCGCCCAATCCCTACATGCTGCTGACGCCCGCGTTCCGGTACGCGGGCATGAATCAGGCGTACCTGGACGTGCTGGGCCGGCGGCGCGAGGATCTGGTCGGCCGCGACATCTTCGAGCTGTACGACGGCGGGGACGACGAGACGGCGAAGACCAACGCCCGGCGTTTGCGGGAATCCCTCGAGCGGGTCGTGGCGACCGGTGAACGGGATCACCTGGCACTCATCCATTATCCCATCGCCATCATCGACCGCGACGGAACCTCGCGCATAGAAGACCGGTGGTGGAGTGCGACGCACTCTCCCGTGCGCAATGCGGCCGGCGAAGTCGTCTACATCCTGCAGCACACCCAGGACGTGACCGAGATCGAGCGGCTGCGTCGCCGCGCGACGGGCGACGCCGACCGGTCGACGGTCGAATCCCTGCTCAGCGGCAACATCCTGGCCCGGGCGGAGCACGTCCAGGAGGATAACCGGCGCCTGCAGAGCGAGCGCAACCGACTACTCGATATCTTCCTGCAGGCACCCGGGTTCATCGCCGTCCTGACCGGCCCCGATCACGTCTTCCAGATGCACAACCGCGCCTATGCCGATCTGGTCGGGCGCGACGACATTGACGGCAAGCCCTTGCGAGAGGCGCTTCCCGAAATTCCGGACCAGGGGTTCCTGAACCTGCTGGACGAGGTCCGCACCTCCGGGGAGTCCTTCCAGGGACGCGCGGTGCCGGTTCAGCTGGCGCGCTCGCGGAGTGGAGCGCTGGAGACGGTCTATCTGGACTTCATCTACCAGCCTTTGAGGGACTCCGATGGCTCCGTGGCCGGGGTCTTCGTGCAGGGCCACGACGTCACCGACGCGGTGCTGGCGGATCGCCGACAGCGGCTGATGATCGACGAGTTGAACCACCGGGTGAAGAATACCTTGGCGACTGTCCAGTCGATCGCCATGCAGACCGCGCGATCCAATGCCGAGCCGGCGCGGTTCGCCGAGAGTTTTCAGGCCCGCCTGCTGGCGCTGTCCCACACCCACGACCTGCTGACGCGCAGCCACTGGGAAGGCGCGGACCTGCACGAGATCCTGGAGCACGAGACCGAGGCGCACGGCGCCAACCGGGTGCTGCTGAACGGTCCTGTGGTCGCCCTGAAGCCGTCAGCGGCCCTGTCGCTGGGCATGATCTTCCATGAGCTGGCGACCAATGCGGCCAAGTACGGTGCCCTGAGCGTTCCGGACGGGCGCGTGACCGTGGACTGGAGCGTGGCGCGCGACGGCGGGATGACCGTCACCTGGCGCGAGACCGGCGGACCGCCGGCGGCCCCGCCGCAGCGCAAGGGTTTCGGCAGCCGTTTGATCGAGCGCGCCGTTCGCCACGATTTGTCCGGGGATCTGACAACGGAGTTCGGCGATCAGGGTCTGGTCGCCGTCATGCAATTTTCAGTGGATTCTGGGCGGGGCTGATGACGGTGTTGAAAGATCGGCGCGTTCTGGTGGTTGAGGACGAGTCCCTCGTCGCCATGCTGCTCGAAACCATGCTGGAAGACATGGGGTGCCTGACCGTCGGGCCGGCTTCCTCGGTCGAGGAAGGCTTGCGGCTGGTCGGCGAAGAGCAAATGGACGCCGCCCTTCTGGACGTGAACGTGGGCGGGACGCCGGTCTTCCCGGTGGCCGAGGCGCTGGAGGCGCGCGGCATCCCGCTGGTGTTCTCGACGGGCTACGGCGAGGGCGGACTGCCCGAGAATTGGCGCGGCCGTCCGACGGTGCAGAAGCCCTTCACCGAGGCGGTGATCCGCGACGCCCTGATGAAAGCCTTGGGCGTCGCGAACGTCTGACGGACGTCAGGTGGCGGGCAGGTCTTCGCCCAGAATGGCCATTTCGAACATGAAGGAGCCGTCGCCGTCCTCGTCCTCGAACAGGATGCCGACGAACTCGTCGTCGACGTAGACCTCGGCCGAATCCGCCTGCTTGCGCGCGCGGACCTGGATGCCGCCGTGGTTGAACGTGCGCTTCAGGTGGGTTTCCAGGCGTTTGATGTCGGTGTCTTTCACGGGCGTCGCCTTCTTCGGAAATCAGGGGTGCGATTGGGCGCGGACCCTAGAGAGTGCCGCCACGAAGCGAAACCCCGTCAGATGACGAAGTCGTAGACGACGTCGGCCAGCGTGTGGTCCATCGTTCGCGCCGGCGCGGCCTCTGTGGGGCAGTTGACCAGGCGGGCGGGGACGCCGGCGACGGTGCATCCAGTCGGCACCGGCTTCAGCACCACGGAGCCGGACGCCACCTTGGCGTAGTCGCCAACCGTGATGTTGCCCAGCACCTTGGCCCCCGCGCCCAGGAGCACGCCCTTGCCGATCTTGGGATGGCGGTCGCCGCGTTGCGCGCCCGTGCCGCCCAGCGTCACGCCGTGCAGCATGGAGACGTCGTCGCCGACCACCGCCGTCTCGCCGATCACCACGCCGGTGCCGTGGTCAATGAAGACGCCGCGGCCCAGCCTCGCGGCCGGATGGACGTCGACCTGGAACAATTCGGACATCCGGCTCTGGAAATGCAGGGCCAGGGTCGTCCGGTCCTGGGTCCAGAGCCAGTTGGCGACGCGCCAAGCCTGGAGGGCCTGGAACCCCTTGAAGTACAGGAAGGGCTGCAGCAGCGATCGGATCGCCGGATCGCGCTCTTCCACCGCCAGCAGGTCGGCCTCGGCGGCGTCGACCAGATCTGGCCGATCCCCGTACGCGGCCAGACAGACCTCGCGTACGGTCATGCCATTCAGTTCCTGATCGCCCAGCTTGCGCGCGATCTGGAAGCTGAGGGCCCCCGCCAGGTCGTCGTGCGACAGGACCACCGCGCTCATCTGCGACGCCAGCACCGGCTCGCGCCCCGCAGCCTCGGCTGCGGCGTCGCGCAGGCGGGTCCAGACACCGGGTGCCGAGGGAACGACTTCGAGCTTGGCCATCGTCGGCTCCTTGGTCAGCGCGGACGCTCCAGCATGGCGTGAACCAGCCAGCCGGGCAATTTCGACGTCACGGCCATATGGTGCGCCCGCAGCGCCGTCGCCACCGTGAAGGCGTCGCGCACATGCCCGGCAGCCACGGCGTCGATCAGATCGAGGAAGGGCACGCGGGCGATGCGGAAGGCCTCGGTCGGGTCCGGCGCGGTCGGCACGGGGTCGAGATTCCAGGCCAGAAAGGCGACGGCGCGTTCGTCCGTGACGCTGTTGGACATGTCGAGCCGCAGCACCTCGCGCCATGACCGCGCGGCCAGTCCGGCCTCTTCCGCCAGTTCGCGGGCGGCGGCGGCCTGTGGGTCCTCGTCAGGATGGGCCCCGCCCTCCGGCATCTCCCAAGACCAGTTCATCAGCACGAAGCGGTGTTGGCCGACCAGCGTCACCGTGCCGTCCCCATGCAGCGGCAGGACGCCGACCGCCAGGGAAGCCGGCCGCATGACGACGTAGTCGGCCGGTGCCCCGGTGGGTGCCGTCGCCTGATGCTCGGTCAGCCGTATCCAGGGGTTTTCGAACAGCAGGCGCCCGCCATGGTCCTGCCACGCGGGCGGGCGGTCGGCGCCGTCGTCCCACGGCGGGTCGGTGCGGGGATCGTCGCGGCCGGTCATCGGAGCGGTATGGCGGATCGGGCGGGCCGCGACTAGGTGAGGACCATGACCGAGCTGGCCGCCCCCCTGCCCCACCCCGTCCGCGACGATGCCCTGATCGACCGACTGCGCACGCGACGGTCGGCGCCCGCCCAGGGACTGTCGGCCCCCGGACCGTCGGACGCGGAGCTGGAGACGATCCTCGAGATCGGCCTGCGCAGCCCGGACCACGGCAAGCTGTTCCCGTGGCGGCTGATGGTGATCGGTCCGGAGGCGCGGGCGCGCTGGGTCGGCGAACTGGAGACGCTGGCCGCCTCCGACAAGGATCGCGCCGTGCTGCGCAAGCTGGCCGCGCCGCCCGTGACCGTCATGGTCGTATCCACGCCGGTCCAAAGCCCGAAAGTGCCCCGCTGGGAGCAGGAATTGTCGGCGGGCGTTGTGTGCATGAACCTGGAGCACGCGGCCAATGCGCATGGCTATGCGGCCAGCTGGATCACGGACTGGTACGCCTATGACCCCCGCGCCCGCGCACTGATGGGCGTGGCCGAGGGCGAGACGGTGGCGGGCTTCATCCACATGGGCACGGCGGCCGAGCCGCTGCTGGAACGGCCGCGGCCGATCGTGGCGGACAAGGTGGAGCGGCTGCCCTAGGCGTCCCGCTCGGGCGGGCGGACGATCGCCACCAACGCGACGCTGACCAGCATGAGCAGATACCAGCTGCCAAGCTTCTGCAGCGAGACCATGCGCCAGACCCCGTCCTGGTCGGGATAGGTCCAGGCGCGGGCGAAGGTCCCGAGGTTCTCGGCGATCCAGATGAACAGGGCGACCAGCACCCAGCCCAGCAGCAACGGCAGGCGTCGCCGCGTGCGGTCGGCGACGAAGCTGAAGCTGCCCTGCGCGAACATCAGGACGCTGGCCGCGAACAGGGCGATCCGCACGTCCAGCAGCCAGTGGTGGGCGAAGAAGTTGACGTAGATCCCCGCCGCCAGAAGCCACAGGCTCCACAGCGGCGGAAACCGGCGCACGCGGATGTGGAAGATGCGCTGGACCCGAGCGATGTACGATCCCACCGCTGCGTACATGAAGCCCGAGAAAAGAGGCACGTCGCCGATCCGCAGCAGACTGGGCTCCGGATAGATCCAGCTGCCCTGGGCGGTCTTGAACAGCTCCATCACTGTGCCGGCGACGTGGAACAGGAAGATCACGCGCGCCTCGGCCCAGGTCTCGAGCCGGAAGGCGAGCATGCCGGCCTGGATGGCGAGGGCGCTGAGGACGAGGAAATCGTATCGGGCGATCGGCGCGCGGTCGGCCCAGAGAAGGTGCGTCGCCAGGATCAGTGTCAGCAGCAGTCCGCCGAAGAGGCAGGCCCAGCCCTGTTTCAGGCCGAACCACAGGAACTCGAACGCGACGGAGCGCCACGGTCCCCGGTCGGCCCACGCCTGCGCCTCGGTCAGCCAGCGACGGCCGAGGGATTCGAGCGGGAGCGGGCGCGCGTCGGTCATGCGCGGAGCTCAGCAGGCGGTACGTATCAACTCATGAGCCCCGCGTGAGCAAACGGCGAAAAGCGCCTCAGCCGCGGCCGCGATAGGTCGGGACGCCGGGTTCGGGGAGCCAGAGGCCTTTCGGCGGTTCGCCGGACTGCCAGAAGACGTCGATGGGGATGCCGCCGCGGGGGTACCAGTAGCCGCCGATGCGCAGCCAGCGGGGCTGGAGCAGGTCGTTGAGGCGCAGGCCGATGCCGACGGTGCAGTCCTCGTGGAAGGCCCCGTGGTTGCGGAAGGCGGTCAGGTAGAGCTTCAGCGACTTGGATTCGACCAGCCATTCGGCCGGCGCATAGTCGATGACCAGATGGGCGAAGTCCGGTTGGCCGGTGACGGGGCACAGGCTGGTGAACTCCGGCGCCGTGAAGCGGGCCAGATACAGGGCGTCGGGGTGCGGATTGGGTACCCGCTCCAGCGCCGCCTGTTCGGGACTGGCGGGAATGGGCACGTGGGCACCCAGCTGGGACAGGCCGGAGGTGTCGGTGGTCATGGCTTGCGGCGGGGCTTTCGTCGGGCGATCAAGGCGCGGTGGGTGTGGGGAGTTAGTCGCTTGCGCGTGAAATCTCAAAGCCTGGTCCTGACGGCGCTGATCATGCTCGCGCCCGGTGCGGCATGGGCGCGGTCCGGAGAGCTCGCGCCGCCGGTGGTGGTCCGGGAGGGCCAACCCCGTCCGCCGGCCCTCACCGCAGCGCCGCGGCCGTCGCTGATCACCAACCCGCGCTGGTCCGAACGGCCACAACTGGTCTATCCGGAACCGGCCCTCGCCGCCAACGTCGAGGGTGCCGTGACGATGACCTGCACCGTTTCGCGCACCGGCCATCTGGTCGATTGCGAGATCGTCTCGGACTCGACGCCCGGCTTTGGATTCGCCGAGGCAGCCCTGTCGGCCGCCGCGTCGGCACGTGTGGAGCCCCGCACCGTCGACGGTCTGGCGGAGGACGCCAAGGCGACGTGGACGGCGCGCTTCAGGTTACCGGAAGCGGCGGCCCGGCCGCCCGTCCCGCCGACGGGCGGCGCCCTCTACGACGCGGACGGGAAGGTGGTGGACGCCTTGCCCCAATGGGCGCGCCGCCCCTTGCCGACCGCGCGTGATCTGCCTCCGCGCCTGCTGCGGATGCGGGGACCTGTAAACGCCGCGGCGATCGTCGCCTGCCGGGCGGAAGTCGATGGCCGTCTGTCCGATTGCCGGGCGGAATCAGAGAGCCCCGCCGGGGCGGGCGTCGGCGCAGCCGCCGTCGGGATCGCGAGGAGAGGACGTCTGGCCGCCCCGATCGCGCCCGATGTCTCTGGTCAGCAGCCTACGGTGCGCACAACGATCACCTTCCACATACCCTGATGCCGATTGCCTTCCGCAGCGGCGCCGTCCTATCCGTAGCGAAACGCAACGGGGGACTCGCGCATGGCCATTCCTGAGATCCTGAAGTCGGGCCTGAGCCTGCCGGTCATCGCCGCGCCGATGTTTCTGGTCAGCGGGCCCGATCTGGTGGTCGAGTGCTGCAACGCCGGGGTGATCGGCACCTTTCCGTCGCTGAATCAGCGCACGACCGAGGGCTATCGGGAGTGGCTGCACGAGATCAAGGCGCGGCGGAACGCCGGCGCGGCGGCGTTCGGCGTGAACCACATCGTGCACCCGACCAATCCGCGGCTGATGGCCGACATGATGGTCTCGGTCGAGGAGAAGGTGCCGCTGATCATCACCTCGCTGGGCGCGGTGCGCGACGTTGTCGACGCCGTGCACGGCTATGGCGGAGTGGTGTTCCACGACATCGCCAACATCCGCCATGCGCGGAAGGCGGCGGAGGCGGGCGTGGACGGCCTGATCCTGGTCGCGGGCGGTGCGGGCGGGCACGCAGGGGTGGTCCACCCCTTCGCCCTGGTCGAGGAGGTGCGCAGCTTCTTTTCCGGCACGATCATCCTGTCGGGCTGCATCTCGACGGGGCGCGACGTCGCGGCGGCGCGGGCGCTGGGCGCGGACTTCGCCTATCTGGGCACCCGCTTCATCGCCACGACCGAAAGCGCGGCCCAGGGCGAGTACAAGCAGATGATCGTCGACTCGGGCTCGATGGACGTGACCTACACGCCCGCGGTTTCCGGGATTCCGGCGAACTTCCTGACGAAATCGCTGGTCGCCAACGGGATCGACCCCAAGACCCTGCCCGAGCACAAGCTGGACATGGCCGCGGAGGCCAAGGCGTGGAAGACGGTGTGGTCGGCCGGCCACGGGTCCGGTGCCATCCACGACGTGATCCCGACGGCCGATCTGGTCGCCCGGCTGAAGGCGGAGTACGGGGAGGCCGTCGCCGCCTTCGCCAGCGAGCCGTGGCGCGCCGCCTGAGCGGAGACTTCATTTCGCCGCCGACGTGGGCTAGGAGAGCCGCGCCTTTCCTCCGCCCACGGACCGTCATGACCCTGCGCCCGCTCGTCCTCGCCCTGCTCGCCTCGACGTTCGCGCTTCCCGCGCTCGCCCAAGAAGCCGATCCGATGACCGATCCGGTCGTGCAGGCACCCCGCGGCAGCTGGAGCTTCGGCGCCGGAGTGGACTCGGACAACCGGTCGAAGAATGTCTCCAAGTCGGGCGGCGACGCCTCCATCTGGGCGCTGGCGGAGTACACCAGCGCGGACGGTGCCTTCTATTTCGGGCCCGGCGTCGAGACGGTGAAATCCAACGGGGCGGAGGTCGAGGTGTCGCTGGTGGGGGGCTGGCGTCCGCAGGTGGCCGGCTTCGATCTGGACCTCGCGGTCGAGCACAAGTGGCTGGTTGACGCCGACATGACCGACGACGCCGGCGCCTGGGAGTTCACCGCCGACCTGATCCGCTCGATCGGACCGGTCGAGGGCAAGCTGCGCCTGCAGCACACGCCCGACGGTATCGGCTCGACCGAGGCCTGGACCTGGTATGAGGCGCGCGCCAGCTGGGACCAGTCTCCGACCCTGAGCTGGTCGGCGGGCATCGGGCAGCGCGAACAGGAGGTCGGCATCGACTACACGGGCTGGGACGTCGGCGCGACGTGGCGCCTGAACGACCGCCTGGAACTGGACGGCCGCTGGCACGACACCGATGCGGACGGCGTGCCGCCCACCGCGCTGGAGAGCTACGACAGCCGTTTCGTGATCAGCCTGGCTTCGTATTTCTAGAGAGATCCGGACGGGCCGCCCTAACCCTGAAATCGGCGTCCGGTTCCGGACGTGGCCGGATGCCGCAGCGGGCATCCTAAAGGGTCATCGTCTCGTCCCTTGAGCCGAGCCGCGCAGACGGCTTGCTCAGGAGACCTCCCCATGAAGACCCCGTTCGCCCGCCCCGCCCTGCTGGCCGCCGTGGCCGCCGCCGCGCTGACCGCCGCTGCCTGCGCCCCGATGGAGGGCATGGATTCCGGTATGGGTTCCGAAGCCACCGTCATGGTCGGCGGAGCCGCCATGTACCCCAGCCGCAACATCGTCGAGAACGCCGTCAACTCGGCCGATCACACCACCTTGGTGGCCGCGGTGACCGCCGCCGGTCTCGTCGAGACCCTGTCGGGCCCGGGCCCCTTCACCGTCTTCGCGCCGACCAATGCGGCCTTCGCCAAGCTGCCGGCCGGCACGGTCGAGACCCTGGTCCAGCCCGCCAACAAGGCGACGCTCACCAAGATCCTGACCTATCACGTGGTCCCGGGCCGGGTGTCGGCGGCCGATCTGATCGGCCAGATCCGCGCCGGCGGTGGTCAGGCGCGCCTGACGACCGTCGAGGGCGGCGTGCTGACCGCCAGCCTGCGCGGCGACTCGGTCATCCTGACCGACGAGAAGGGCGGCGTGGCGGTGGTGACCCAGGCCGACGTGTTCCAGTCCAACGGCGTGATCCACGTCACCGACACGGTGTCCATGCCGAACTGACGGCGACGACTGCGGCGCGCGCGAGGGCCGACCCCTGCGCGCGCCGCGCTTGCTATTCGACGCCAAAGCGCCCACTTGAAGGGCGTCGACATCTCGTTTGCGAAACGCTGCTGCCCCTTTGCATCGCGCACCGAGGTTACGCCGATCCCATCCCAGACCCGACAGGCCGCCAGGGAATTCTCTCTGTGGCCAATGCCTTATCGGAGGTCATGATATGGCGACCGGCACTGTGAAATGGTACAACTCCACCAAGGGCTACGGCTTCATCCAGCCTGACGACGGCGGCAAGGACGTGTTCGTCCACGCCTCGGCCGTCGAGGTCTCGGACCTGGGCAGCCTGAACGAGAACCAGAAGATCTCGTACGAAGTCGAACGCGACGCCCGCTCGGGCAAGGAATCGGCCGGCCGTCTGAAGGCGGCCGAGTAGGCCGACTTGCCCGTCGATCCCGGCCGTCCCTCTCCGGTCGAAGCTCCGCGGCCCATCGCCTTCGAAGGCGACGTCGTGGGGCTGCTGCCTCTGGGACTGCGCCGGGTTCGTCTGACCAACGGCCACGTCGTCACGGCCCTGCCCGCCCGCGGGAAGGCCGGGGCACCGTCGCTGGTCTGAGACCGGGTGACGATCGAGATCGCCTTCAATCAGCTGAAGGGCTGGCGTCTTTCCGGACGCCGGCCCTGAGGCCGCCACCGAACAGGAGCTGCCCATGACCCCGCTGAGCGAACGCGTTCCCCTGATGAACGACGACGACCTGAAGATCCTGCGCGCCAATGCCGAACGGCTGGTGGCGCACGGGTCGACGACCCAGATTACGGCCGCGGCCGACCTGATCCCCGTCATCGACGAGGAGCGCGCCCGGCGCGCGGCCCTGCCGAGCACGCCGGTCGTGCGCAAGGCCCCGGTCCGCAAGAAGAAGGAAGCCCCGGCGACCGGTCACCAGACCGCCCTGCCGGGCTGAATCTCTGGCGGCGATGCGCCGCCTTGCGTCGGACCACCCGGCTGCGGGACACTGACGGCCTCAAAGGAGTGCCGCCATGATTACCCTGTTTGCCCTCGCCAGCCTGGGCCTGGCCGACCCCGACCTGTTCGCGCCGGCAAAGGCGGGACAGGCGATGTGCGTCAATCCCGATCTCGAAGCCAAGACATGTCAGGGCATGGCGACCTACACCTGGAACGCCGACGGCTCGGTGACGAGCCGCAACGTCGTGGCGGTCAGCCCCGAGCCGTTGGTCGTGCTGCACACCCAGACCGCCGTGGTGCTGACGGACACGACCGAGTGCTCCAACGGCGGGACCTTCGCCGACCAGATCACAAGGATCGAGATCGACGGCGAGGAGGTGGACGAAGCCACGCGAGGCGAGCTGGCGGACATGATCGGTGCCCAGATGGACGCGGCCGTCGGCACGGGCGAGCTTTGCTTCGCCTATGTTCCGCAATCCGACGGGTCGCTGGCCTTCACCGGCAGCACCGAGGGCCGCGAGCGGACCGAGCTGGCCGGCACGGCGCGCTGGATCAGCGAAAGTGACGGCTGGCGCGTCGCGCCCTGACGGTCAGCCCAGCGCCTGATCCAGGTCGGCGATCAGGTCCTCGACGTCCTCGACGCCGATCGACAGGCGGATCAGGTTTTCGGTGACGCCGCCGGCCTCGCGCAGCTCCTTCGGCACGCTGGCGTGGGTCATGATGGCCGGGTGATTGACCAGGCTTTCGACGCCACCCAGCGATTCCGCGAGCGTGAACACCGACACCCGCTCCAGCACCCGCTTGGTGCGCTCCAGATCGCCGTCGATCAGCACGGTGACCATGCCGCCGTAGCGGCCGTTCATCTGCCGCGCTGCCAGCTCGTGCTGGGGGTGGGAGATCAGGCCGGGATAGACGACGCGGGCGACGCCCTTGCGATCCTCCAGCCAGCGGGCGACAGCCAGGGCGTTCTCGTTGTGCGCCTTCATGCGCACGCCCAGCGTCTTCAGGCCGCGGTTGGCCAGGAAGGCGTCGAACGGGCCCATGACGCCGCCGACCGAGTTCTGGAGGAACTTCAGCTGGGTGGCCAGTTCGGGGTTCGCCGTGACAAGGGCCCCGCCGATCACATCGGAGTGGCCGTTCAGGTACTTCGTCGCCGAATGCATGACCACGTCGGCGCCCAGCGCCAGCGGCTGCTGGCTCCACGGCGTGGCGAAGGTGTTGTCGACCACCAGGATCAGGCCGTGGGCCCGGGCGATCTTCGACAGGCCCTGGATGTCCGCGAGTTTCATCAGCGGATTGGTCGGCGTCTCGGCCCAGATCAGCTTCGTCTTCGGCGTGATGGCTGCCTCGACGGCGGACAGGTCGGCCATGTCGACGTAGGCGAAGTCCAGCCCGGCCGAACGACGGCGCACCCGCTCGAACAGGCGCCACGACCCGCCGTACAGGTCGTCGCCGGTGACGATGTGGCTTCCCGCGTCCAGCAACTCCAGCGCCGTCGACGTCGCCGCCATGCCCGAGGCGAAGCCGAAGGCGTGGGTCCCGCCCTCCAGATCGGCAAGACAGGCCTCGAACGCCTCGCGCGTCGGATTCTTGCCGCGCGCGTACTCATAGCCCTTGTTCACGCCCGGGCTTTCCTGGGCATAGGTCGAGGTGGCGTAGATCGGCGTCATGACCGCGCCGGTGGTCGGATCCGGGCGCTGACCCGCGTGGATGGCGCGAGTCGAAAAGCCCTGGCGGTTGCGGATGGTCATCGAATCTCCCGGCCGATGTTCGAGCCGTAGAACTGGGCCGAGACCTGGAAGATTTCCACCCATTCCTGCGGCCGGAACAGATGGCCGGCACCTGCGATGGTGTGTTCGCGCACCGGGACGTCGCGATCGCGCAGGAAGTCGATCCACGCGTCGGTGTTGCGCGGCAGGACGTGGGTGTCGTTCTCGGCCCGGATCATGAGCACGGGGATGCGCCGGCGCGGCGGGCGGGGCGTGTAGACGTCGACACCTCCGGCCAGACCGATCGCGGCGGCCGCCCGGCTGTTGCCCAGCGCCCCGTCGACGGCGACGTAGGATCCCAGCGAATAGCCGAACATGGCGGTGCGACGCCGGTCGATCCCCCGATCGATAAACCAGTCGATCGCGTGTTCGCCCACGTCGCGCCAAGCCTCCATCATCGCCGGCGGCCGGATGCCGTCGTCCGGCCGGGCGTCCGTGTAGAGCGGCGTTAGCACCTCATAGCCGTCGCCGGCGAACTGAATGGCCAAGTCGTGCCACGGGCCGTCATTGCGGATGCGTCCGCCCGAGCCGTGCATCATGACGATGGCCGACTTTCGCTCGATGCCGAGCGGCCGGTAGTGGAGAGCGCGGATGTCCTTGTCGTGGCTGCGGAAGGTCAGGCCGGCGTAGGTGAGCAGCGGCTCCTGCGCCCTGGCGGGCGCGGCGCACAGTCCGGCCATGCCCGCCAGCACCGTGCGTCGTCTCATCGAGGCCTCCCTCAGGCGAGGTGGGGCCGGGCGAAGCGCTCAGCCCGCCCGAAGATCTCGCCCCATTCCGAAGGCTCGAACACATGGTTCGAAGAGTCCAGCACATGGGTCTCGACGGAGACGCCCGCGTCGCGCATGCGGCGCTGCCAGGCCCGGGTCGAAGCCGGCGACACGATCGGGTCGGCGTCGGCGTAGATCAGCATGACAGGCGGCTTCTCGACGATCCTTTCGACCGCCAGATCGCCGCCCGAGGCGATGCCGACGGCGCAACGGAAGCCCGGCCGGGTCAGGGCCGTCTCGGTCGCCAGCCAGCCGCCCCGCGAGAATCCCATGACGGCGACCCGGCCGGCGGTCACCCCGTGATCTCGCGACAGCCAGTCCGCGCAGTCCACGACGCTGCGAATCCAGATCTCCCGATTGCGCGGCGAGGGGTTTGGCGTCAGGCCGAGGTAGTTCGGCATGACCACGACATAGCCGCGCTCGGTCATGGCGACGGCGTCCCGCCAGAAGCGCGGCAGGTCGTTGTTGGTCCCCCCGCCCCCATTCAGCAGGATGACGCCGGCCCCCCGCATGGGTGCCTCGGGCCTCAGGGGCGAGAAGACGACCGCCGCGGCCTCTGCGCCGCCTGTGCGGAAGGTCCGCAGGGCGACGCCCGGGGCCATCTCCTGGGCCGCCAGCGGCCAGGCCGGCACGCAGGCGAGGCCGCCGATCAGCAGATCCCTGCGACGAGGCACGTTCAGACGCGCCTCAGCCGCCGGTCGCCGGAGCCGCCAGGAAGTGGGTCTCCAGGAAGCCGCGCGTGCGCTGGAAGACGTGGCACCACGTGGCCGCGTCCAACTCGTGCTGCTGGCCGGCCAGCAACTCGGTCTCGACCGTGGCCCCGCGCACGCTGAGGTTCCGGCCGAGCGCCTCCATCGACCTGACGGTCACCGAGCGGTCGGATCGACCGTGCATCAGCAGGATCGGAATCTGACGTGTGCCGCGCGAAGCATTGTCGAAAATGTCGGTTCCGGCCGAAACGCCGATGGCACCGGCGGCCGTTCCGTAGTCCGTCAGGGATCCGTCGGTGGCGAGATAGCCGCCGAGCGAATACCCCCACAGCACGACCTTCTGCGGATTGACGCCCGGCTGGGACGCCAGGAAGCGGACCGCCTCGCCCGAGGCCTGGGACCACTCCTTCATGTCGTCGCCGTTGAAACGTTGCCGCCACGGGCGGGCGTCGAAATAGCTCGGAACGAGGACCGTGTAGCCGCGCGACGCCAGCTGGATGGCGTGCGGATCGAACAGCGGCCCGTGCCCTCCCAGCCCGGTGAAGCCGTGCAACAGCACGATGCCGACGCCGTTCTCCGTTCCCGGGCGAGGCTTGTAGAACAGCGCCGGTATGGTCTTGCCGCGGTACGGAAAGGAGACGGAGTCGCGCGTCGCATTGTGGCGGACGTCGTCCGCGCAGCCGGCCATGGAGGCGGGGGCCTGGGCAGAGGCCACGCCGGCCGAGGCCGAGGCCGTGAGGGCCGCGACGGCAAGGGTCGCGAGGGAACGGGAGATCGAACGCTTCATGTCAGGCTCCGACTGGTGACGAGAGTTCGCCTCCAGTCAGGACCACAATTCGGCCGCAGTCCAGCCTGTTCGCCACAAAGCCGCCACATCCGGCCCGCGGTCACGGGCCGGGACGCTTCACCGGTTCAGGCTCAGATGGTTGATCAGGTCGGTGCGCGTGATCAGGCCGACGAAGCGTTCCCCGTCCAGCACGATGGCCACCCGGTCGCGATCGAACAGCGGGATCAGGGCGTCCAGCGACTCCGTGACCTGCACCGTGTCCAGATCGCGGGTCATGGCCGTGCGGACGGGCTTGGCGAACCGCTCCTTGCGCGTGATCTCGTCCGTATCGAGGACATGAACGATGTCGCTCTCGTCCAGAATGCCGACCAGACGGCCGTCCTGCAGCACCGGCAGTTGGGACACGTCGGCGCCGCGCATGCGCTTGAAGGCGGTGTCGAGGGTGTCGTCGGGGCCGACGGTGACGACCCCACCCTCTTCCGGCCTGCGGGTGATCAGGTCGGACAGGTCGCCGTGCAGGGTGCGTTCGGTCAGCCCCTGATCGGCCAGCCATGCGTCGTTGTAGACCTTGGACAGATATTTGGCGCCGGTGTCGCAGACGAAGGTCACGCAGGTCTTCGGTTCGGTCTGCTCGCGGCACCATCGCAAGGCGGCGGCGATCAGAGTGCCGGAGGACGACCCGGCGAGGATGCCCTCCTTCAGCAACAGCTCGCGCGCGGTGGCGATCGCCTCGGTGTCGGGGATGGAATAGGCCTTGTCGATCAGGCTCATGTCGGCCGTATCGGGCACGAAATTCTGACCGATGCCCTCGACGGTGTAGCTGCCTTCCGGTCCTGGCACGCCGTCGTTGACGATTCCGGCCAGGGTCGAGCCGACAGGGTCGGCGAGAATGATCTGGGCATCAGACCCGACCGACTTCAGATATCTGGCCACGCCCGTGATGGTGCCGCCCGAGCCGATGCCGGCGACGAAGGCGTCAAGCTGGCCACCCGACTGGGCCCAGATTTCCGGCCCGGTGGTCTGGAGGTGCGCCAGGGAGTTGGCGTCATTGGCGAACTGGTTGACGTAAAAACCGCCCGGGATCTGCTGGGCCAGCCGTTCGGCCATGTCGGTGTAGTATTCCGGGTGGCCGTGGGGCACGTCCGACCGGGTCAGGCGCACGTCGGCGCCCATGGCGCGCAGGTGCTGGATCTTCTCCTTGGACATCTTGTCGGGAATGACTAGCAGGACCTTGTAACCCTTGGCCTGTCCGACCAGCGCCAGCGCCAGGCCGGTATTGCCTGCGGTCGCTTCCACGATCGTACCGCCGGGCTTCAGCCAGCCCGCGCGTTCCGCCTCGGCGATCATGGTCAGGGCGATCCGGTCCTTGATGGACCCGCCGGGGTTCTGGCTCTCCAGCTTCAGCAGCAGCCGGCACTTGCCCGTATCCAGCTTCTTCGCCTCCACCATCGGCGTGCCGCCGATCAGGTCAAGCAGCGAACCCGAGGGCGCGCTGAGGGTCGGGGCGGCGGACGGGGGCATCAATTCACTCCTGCGACTTCGGGCGGAAGCTAGGCCCCGCCCGCAGGAGGTCAAGCGCAGAGCCTCAGACGACCGGAATCACGGGACGATGGCGCCCAGCTCGGCCTCGCACCGCAGGATCTCCTCGAAGATCTGGTCGCCGGTCAAGGTGCCCAGTCGTTTGCCGGCCGCGTTGGATCGGGTCTGACGAGCCGAAACCGCCAGCCTTTCGCGGCCTTCGCTGGCCACGATCTGGTCGCGCGCCAGCGCCATGCCCGCGGTGAAGCGCTCGCCATTGCGGATCGCGACGGCATTGTCCGGATCGGTCTCGAGCACGTCGATCACCGCGGTGAGCCCCGCGTTCAGTGCCTGCATGCAGAAGCTGGCCCGCGCGTTGGTCATCGGCTCCTGCGCCGCGGCGGACGTGCCGCAAGCGACGCCGGCGGCGACGAGGACGCCAGCGACAGCGCGGCGCATCAGATCGCTGCCATATAGCGCTGCAGGCAGGGGTCCAACTCGCGGCCCATGACGGCCTCGGAGTTGGGCAGGTTGGCTTCCAGCCAGGCGTTCAGGGCCTGTCCGCTGGCGTCGATGGCGATGCCCTCGCGCCGGGCCGCGGCCAGACGGTCGTCGTCGGCGGCCTTCATCAGGCGGCCGGCGGCGGCGGCGGTCTCCTGGTTCTCGGCGCTGGGATCGGCCTCGGCGACCTGGCTCATCAGGATGTTGGCGAACAGGAAGACGCCCGTGCAGGTCACCGCCTGCTGGTGGGTGGCGGGGTCCTGGGGCGCCAGCAGGGCGGCGGTCAGGGCGAGGGCGGCGAGGGACATGACGGGCTCCGGATGAGGTGCACGCAGGATGACGAGGCCGGGTTCTGGCTGCAATCCGATCAAACCTGACGAAGCGGGCCGAAGCGCGTTATGTCGGGACCATGAGCAAGACCCCGAAACGCCCCGCCGCCGGACTGCCGGACAAGGAGACGCTCCTGGCCTTCCTGCGCGAGGCGGGATCGGCCGAGAAGACCGACATCGCGAAACATTTCGGCCTGAAGGGCGGCGAACGCCGGGCCCTGCGCGAGATGATCCGCGAGCTGGAGGCGGAGGGGGCGCTCGGCAAGCGCGGCCGCAAGGGCTTCTCGCCCGCCGGCGACCTGCCGCCGGTGGGCGTGGCGGACATCGTCGAGCGCGATCTGGACGGCGAGCTCTACGTGCGGCTGGTCGAGGCTTCGGACGACGCGCCGCGCGCCCTGCTGATGCCCGATCGCACTGGCAAGACCGGCCCTGCCCCCGGCATGGGCGACCGGCTGCTGGTCAAGTTTTCCCGCGCCGCCGACGGCTGGGAGGCGCGGCTGATCAAGCGGCTGGACGCCGGGACCAACAAGGTGTTGGGCGTGATCCGCAAGTCGAACCGGGAGGTCCGGGTTGAGCCGGTGGACCGGCGTTCGAAGGACGTCCTGTTCATCCCGCCCCTGCTGGCCGAGGGGCTGAAGGACGGCGACCTCGTGGTCGCCGCCATCGAAAAGGGCGAGCATCGCCATGGGCCCAAGCGCGGCAAGATCCTGGAGACCATCGGACGGGAGGACGATCCGCGCGCCGCGTCATTGATCGCCATCGCCGCGCACAATGTGCCCATGGGTTTTTCGGAAGCCGTCGAGCGCGAGGCCGAGGATCAGGAGCTGCCCAGTCTCAAGGGTCGCGAGGACCTGCGTGAGCTGCCGCTGATCACCATCGACCCTGCCGACGCGCGCGACCACGACGACGCCGTCTACGCCCATCGCGACGAGGATCCGAAGAACGAAGGCGGCTGGGTGGTCTGGGTCGCCATCGCCGACGTCGCCGCCTATGTCCGGCCAGGAACCGCGCTGGACCGCGAGGCACGCGACAAAGGCAATTCGACCTATTTCCCCGACCGGGTCGAGCCGATGCTGCCGGAGCGGCTGTCCAACGGCCTGTGCAGCCTGAAGGCCGGCGAGAACCGCGCCTGCATGGCCGTGCGCATGGTCTTCGACAAGGATGGCCGGAAGGTCGGCCACAAGTTCGTCCGCGGCCTGATGCGATCGCACGCCAAGCTGTCCTACGAGCAGGCGCAGGCGGCCATCGACGGACAGCCGGACGACACCACCGGCCCGATCATGGAGGCCATCCTCTATCCGCTGTGGAACGCCTACCGGACCATGCTGAAGGGCCGGCTGAAACGCAGCCCGCTGCAGATCGAGAGCGCGGAGCGGCGCATCCGCATGGCGCCAGACGGGGGCATCGCCTCGATCGACGCGCGGGTCAGCCTGGAGGCCCACCGGCTGATCGAGGAGATGATGGTCCAGGCCAACGTCTGCGCCGCCGAGACGCTGGAGCAGAAGAAGACGCCGCTGATCTATCGGGTGCACGAGGCGTCCAGCCAGGAGAAGCTGTTCAACCTGGCGGACTTCCTGCAGACGATCGGTATTCCCTGGACCAGGGGCGAACCGGCGACGACCAAGCGGTTCAACAAGCTGCTGGAGATGACCCGCGAGGGGCCGCACGCCGAGGTGGTCAATGAGATCGTCCTGCGCACCCAGATGCAGGCGATCTATTCGCCCGAGAACGTGGGCCACTTCGGCCTGAATCTGGACCGGTACGCCCACTTCACCTCGCCGATCCGGCGCTATTCCGACCTGATCGTGCACCGCGGCCTGATCCGGGCGCTGGGTTTCGGCAAGGACGGGCTGACCGACCGCGAGATCGCCGAACTGCCGTCCATCGCCGAGCAGGTGACCCAGACGGAGCGCCGCTCCATGGCCGCCGAGCGCGACGCCATGGACCGCTACGTCGCCGCCTTCCTGCAGGACCGGGTGGGCGCGATGTTCCGTGGACGGATCACTGGCGTGACGCGCTTCGGCCTGTTCGTGCGGCTGGAGGAGACGGGGGCCGACGGACTGGTGCCCGTATCCTCGCTGGGGGGCGAGTATTTCACCCACGACGACCGCACCCACGCCCTCGTCGGCTCGAAGTCCGGCGTGCGCTGGACGCTCGGTCGGTCGGTCGAGGTCAAGCTGGTCGAGGCCACGCCGGTGACCGGGGGCCTGCTGTTCGAGATGCTGTCCGATCCCGATCCGCGCGATCCGAACGCCCCGGCCCCGCGACTGGGCATGCGCGGCCGCGGCGGCGACGGTCCGCCAATGCGCGGCAAGGGACGCCCCGGCGGGCCCAAACCCCGCGGCGGCAAGCCGTCGGGCGGTCTGAAGGGCGTCCGCAAGGGCAAGCGGCGCTGACGCGCCCTCAGACCACGGTCCAGATCAGGGCGGCACCGATCAGCACCGACGTCGGCGCGACGACGCGGACGGCCCAGACAGGGATGCGCGCGGCCCACCACCGCGAATAGGCCGAATGCCAGCGGCGCGGCAGCAGCATCAGCACGACCGCCGAAACGATCAGGAAAGCGCCGATCAGCCACAGCGCCTGCGGGAAGCGCGACGCGCCGGAGACGAGCATCAGGGCCGCGCCCGCGAGGATGCGGATCGCCATCTCGCCGAAATGCACCCGCGGCGTGCCGCCCATGGCCGCAAGCGCCGCAAGGGCCCGGCGCGGCGCGACGGCCATGAAGACGCCGAGCCCGATCATCCAGAGGCCCAGCGTCACCGCCGTCCCCTGCGCCACGATGGAAATCATGGGACGCCCCCCCGTGGCCGCGACGCCGCGGCGGCTCCAGTCTAGCAGGGCTCAGCCCTTCACGCCCACCAGATGACGCGCCAGATCCAGCGACGAACAGGGCGTCTCGCCGGCGAGCCAGGCCCGCAGGGTGGCGAGCGTCGAGGCCGCGAGGCCCGTCGAAATGAGCGCCGCAGGCGCAGGTCCCGCGCCCGGGTCCAGCCTTTCCTCGATCATGGCGGCGAGCTTGCGCTGCAGCCGACCGGCCAGCGGCGGTTCGAACAGCTGGCGCGCGGCGGCCCGCTGCTCCCAGACGTGAGCCAGGATTCCCTGCACCACGATCACACCCCCGCGCCCGGCCGCGGCGTCGGCCAGCGGCGCGAAAAGGGGGTCGATTATGGCCACCAGAACGTCGTCCTTGCTGCGGAAATGCTCGTAGAATGTCGAGCGTCCGACCCCCGCCGCCTCGATCAGTTCGGCGGTGCGGATGTCCCTATAGCGGCGCGTGAAGATCAGGCGTGTCATCGCCCCCGTCACGGCCTGTCGCGTGCGCGCCTTGCGGCGATCCGGATCCTCCACGGCGGCGCTCGTCATGCGGTCAGCCTAGCGGAACCCGCGCAGAAGCGTGAGCCGGGCCGAAGCGGACTTTGGGCCCCGAAAGTCCGCTAGCGGACGAGCGGGCGGCGGCATCCGTCGATCGCCCGTCGCCGCCCGGGCAGGGTCGCCGTCCACGAGTGGGGGAACCTGATGAATCATACCGACGAACGGATCGACGCGCGCCCGGCCGGGGTGGCCATGGCCGCATCCGCCGCGACCGCGCTGTTCCTGATGCTGCACCATCCCACCTCGCTGAACGGACCGGACGACGGCCTGCTGGCGACGGACATGGCCAATGATCTGGTGCACGGGGGGATGATCGCCTGCCTGATCGGCCTCGGCGTCGGGGTCGACGCCCTGTGCCGCCGCCTGGATCCGGACCGACCGTCCGTGGCGGCGGGGCGATGGGTCTGGAACCTCGGCGCCGCAGGCCTGATCGCCGCGGCCCTCATCAACGGTTTCGCCCTGGGCCGGGTCGCCGCCGCCCTGCCCGGTTCCGAGGGGCGTCAGGCGGCGCTGACGGGCCTGTGGACCCTGAACCAGGTACTGGGCGCCTTCGGCCTCGTCGGCGTTGCGCTGGCGACGGGGCTGTGGGCGGCCGCCATGGTCCGGACCGGCGGTCTGTTGCGGATCGCCGGAGCGATCGGCGTCGTCATGGCCATGCTTGGACCGGCCTGGGCCCTGACCACGGGCGGTGCCCTTGACCTGCACGCCGCGGTGATCTCGATGGGCCTGTTCTCGACGTGGGCCGGGCTGGTCGGTGCCGCCCTGATCCGCGCCCCGCGCCGAATGGAGACGACATGACCGACGCGCACCGCATCGTCGCCATCGTGCCCGCACGCGACATGGAGGCCAGCACGGCCTTCTATGCCCGGCTGGGACTGGAACTGGTCAGCGACTGGGGCGACTACCGCACCCTGTCGGACGGGCGCGGCTGGCATCTGCATCTGACCCGCACGACGGGTTGGCCCGCGCAGCCCGAGGACAACCCGCTTGGCCTCTATGTCTACGTCGACGACGTGGATGGTGCCGCCGTGCGCATGGGCGACCTGTTGCTCGCCCCGCACCGGCCGGAGCTGAAGCCATGGGGGTGCTACGAGTTCGCGGTCAGCGATCCGGTGGGAACGCTGGTCAGGGTGGGCAGGATCGTCGGCTGAGGTTTCTCCGGACCGACGGACGCTCTAGGAACGGGCCATGTCCGCCACCGCCCAGCCCTTCGACGCCGCCCAGGATCTGAAGGACGCGCCGCGCACGGGGGGGCGGATGCGGCCGCGGGACGCCGCGACGCTCATCCTGACGCGCGGCGAGGGCGATCGGCTGGAGGTGCTGATGGGCCGGCGGGCGGCGGGGCATGTGTTCATGGCGGGCAAGTGGGTGTTCCCGGGCGGGCGCGTGGACCGCAGCGACGGCCGCGCCGCCTCGGCGACCGATCCGGCCCGCGAGACGCGGGCGCGCCTGGAGGCGGAGGTGGGGCCCCATCGCGCACGGGCCCTGATGCTGGCGGCGGTCCGCGAGACCTTCGAGGAGACGGGTCTGCGTCTGGCGCGGCCGGCCCCGGCGGCGTCGGTCGCCGGGCCGTGGCGCGAGTTCCGCGCCGGCGGCGCCCTGCCCGATCTGGCGGCCCTGTCCTATGTCGCACGGGCCATCACCCCGCCGGGGCGGAGCCGGCGGTTCGACGCCCGCTTCTTCCGCGCCGACGCCTCGGCCCTGCTGGACGACGCCCCGCGTCCGGCCGCAGACGAGCTGGAGGACGTGGCCTGGTTGAAGGCCGACGACGCCCTGTCGCGCGATTTGGCGGCCATCACACGCTTCGTGCTGAACGCAGCGCTGGAGAACCGGTCAGACGGCCTGCCGTTCATAAGGCAGGTGCATGGGCACCATAGGATCGAACGTCTTTGACCCTGCCCCGCCCGGCCGGTATCCGTTCGGCATGAAGCTCAAGGCTCCCTTCATCAAGCTGCCGTTCACGTTCGACGTGGAGCGGTTGAAAGCCGAGGTGCTGGCCTTTCCGGCCGAGGCCTGGGCACCGCACCCGAACAACATTCCGGGCAACAGCGCCTTGCGCCTGATCACCGTTGGCGGGACCGAGAACGACGACGTGGCCGGGGCCATGGCGCCGACGGCCAATCTTCTTGCCGCGCCCTATCTGCAGCAGGTGCTGAGCCACTTCGGCGTGGTCTGGAGCCGGTCGCGCCTGATGAAGCTGGGCCCGGGATCGGAGGTGCCGACCCACACGGACGTGAACTATCACTGGTTCCACCGGGTGCGGATGCATATCCCGATCGTCACCACCCCGGACGTCAAATTCCATTGCGACGACCAGGTGGTGAACATGGCCGCCGGCGAGTCGTGGATCTTCGACAACTGGCGCACCCACCGGGTAGTCAACGGCTCGGACGTCGAGCGCATCCACCTGGTGGCCGACACGACGGGCAACGCGCGGTTCTGGGACATGGCCGACGCGGCGGCAGACGGGCCGGTCAGGGCGCGGCCGGTCCCGTATCGGCCCGGCGAGAAGGCCCCGCTGGCCTTCGAGCGTTTCAACGTCCACCGCGTCATGCCGCCGTCGGAGATCGACCAGCTGTTGTCGGACCTGGTGTCCGAGACGGTGTCGGTGAAGGGCGGGCCCGGCGGCGAGTCCGAGCTGCGCGCATTCGAGCGGGCCTGTTACGGCTTCCGTCAGGACTGGCGCCAGCTGTGGTCGCTGTTCGCTGACGAGGACCGGGGTGTCCCCCACTATCGCAAGCGGATCGACGGCTTCCTGCAGCAGGTGCGCGGGATGGGCGAGGACCTGCGCGTCGGGCCCAACGACATGCCGGTTCTTCGCGTGGCCGGGGCGCGGGTCGCGGCCTATGCCGTCAACGAGGGCGCGCGGGGACAGGCGGCGGCGGCCGTGCCGGGACAGGGTCCGGCGGGCGCGGCCCGGCCGGCACCGTCGGTGCGCACCGTGCCGACCTATGACCGGCCTATCATCATCGTGGCGGCCCCGCGCTCAGGCTCGACCGCCCTGTTCGAGACGCTGGCGGTGACGCCGCAGCTGCACACCGTGGGCGGCGAGGCACATTGGCTGGCCGAGGGCTTCCCGCGCCTGCGCCCCGGCGCGCCGGGGGTGGACTCCAACCGTCTGACGGCGGCGCAGTTCGATCCGCAGATCGGTCTGGCCATGCACGCGCGCGTCGCCGAGAGGCTGGTCGACGGCGCGGGCGTAGCGTTCGCCAACCGGCCGTCGGTTCGCTTTCTGGAAAAGACGCCCAAAAACGCCCTGCGCATCCCTTTCTTCGACAAGGTGTTCCCGGACGCCCTCTACGTCTTCCTGTGGCGCGAGCCGGAGGAGAACGTGTCCAGCATCATCGACGCCTGGCGCTCGGGCGGCTGGATCACCTATCCGCAGCTTCAGGGCTGGGACGGGCCGTGGTCGCTGCTGCTGCCGCCCGACTGGCAGGCCCTGAAAGGCAAGTCGGTCGAGGAGATCGCGGCGCACCAGTGGGCCGTGACCAACACGACCATCATGGACGACCTGGAGGCCCTGCCCGCCGACCGTCGGCACGTGGTGCGCTATGCCGACTTCGTGGCCGATCCGGGCAAGGTCATCGCCGGGATCGCGGACTTCGCCGGGATCGAGGTCGATGCCGCTCTGACCGAGCGGACCGGCGGCCCCCTGCCCGACTCGCGCCACACGCTGGAGCCGCCGCGGCCCGACAAGTGGAAGAAGAACGCCTCCGAGATCGGCCGCGTCCTGCCGGGGCTGGAACCCGTGCGTGAGAGGCTGCGGGCCTTCCGGTGACGGAGATCTGGCTCAGGCTGACGATCGACGATCCGGTCCCCGGCGTGCGCTACAGCCTGCAGAAGGACGACATGCCGTTCGAACCCGTGACTGCGGGCGAGGGGCCGATCAGCTTCGACGTGCCGATCACCCTGCACGACGACGGTCGGATGACCGGCCCCTTCGTGCGGCGCGAGGGCAAGGCGAGGCGGTTCGTCTACATCCGCATCGGGATTTCCGCGGGCGACCACGCCACGACGCTGAACCGCAGGGCCAAGATCGACGTCCACGACATTCCGTCCGCCCTGCTGGATCAGGCGCGCGCGGGCGCGGTGCTGGAGGTCGGCCTGCCCGGACGCGGCAAGGACGGCACGCCCGCCTGCGCCACAGTGAGGCCGATCAGGGCGTGGCGACCGGTCGGCTGAGGTCGAACGCCACGCGAAACAGGCGGCCGCCGGGGCGGGCCAGCTCGTAGACGTATTCGCGGCCGGGCCGGATCTCGATCGCCCAGACGTTGGTGTTCGACACTGTCCGTCCCTCGCGGGTGAACAGGGCGATCGATTCGGCGTCGACGGGGAATTCCTGACGCTCCGCCGTGCCCGGCGTCGCTGTGTCGCCGCCGTACCAGGTCAGGACGTCCGGTGTGCCGTCGTGATGGCGGTGGTCATGCTTCAGCCGCAGGCCCGCGCCGGTGCGGGTGATCACCCAGGTGCGCGAATGATCCTCGCCCACGTGGAAGGGGATGCGGATCTCGGTGGCCGAACAGTCGCGCACGTGCATGACCAGAGCCTTGCCGGCGAAGTTCGGGTCGGCGGTGTCGTCGGCGGCGACGCGGCCGTGGAAGGTCTGGCCGCACAGGGCGGTCAGGCGGGCGAAGAAGGCGTCCTGCGGGCTTTGCACCGGCGCGGTGGCGCAGGCGGACAGGACCAGGACGGCGGCGGGAACGAGGGCGATGAGGGCTTTCATGCCGCGACGCTAGCACGGGTTCGCGGCGGCGTTGACTTCCGGGCGCGCCTGAGTATGTTCCGCGCCTCTCGTTTCCAGCGGCTTTCGCCGTCGCAAAGGTAATTCCCGATGGCCAAGCCCGCCTCCATCAAGATCCGCCTGAACTCGACCGCCGACACCGGCTTCTTCTACGTGACCAAGAAGAACGCCCGCACCATGACCGAGAAGATGGTCGTCAAGAAGTACGACCCCGTCGTGCGCAAGCACGTCGAGTTCAAGGAAGGCAAGATCAAGTAAGGCATCCTTCGGGGCCTATCGCGCTTCGCGCTGCTTGAGGCCCGCCTCGCTGATTTTCGGACGCCCGGTCAGAAATGGCCGGGCGTTTCTCTTTGGCGCTCGACGACCGTGGGGGTCGCGGACGCCGACCGACAGGGAGCTTGACGTTCAGCGTTCTGCGGGCGCTACTTCAAGGTGAAATCGACGACTTCGGAAAACGGGAGTGAGTGATCCCATGCGCGCCTTGATCTCCGCCGCCCTCACCACCGGGGCCCTGCTCGCCCTCGGGGCCTGCGCGCCCCTGACCGACACCAGCGGACTGACGGCGGACCAGATCGCTCTGATCTGCGACGGCTCGACGCGCGGCCGGGTCGTCGCGACGGGCCTGCAGACGGGCGACGTCCAGCAGGACTACCAGTGCCGGAGCAGAAACCCGGGAGGCGTCTTCGATCGCGCGGACAGGAACGTGCAGGGCGACGGCGCGGCCCGCAGCCAGGCGATCGACAAATCCATGAGGGGCGGGCGCTGAGCCTCGCGTCCTAGGCCGCCCGCGCGACCACCTGATCGCGACCGCGGGCCTTCGCTTCATACACCCCCTCGTCCGCCCGCTTGAGCAGGGCGTCGGGGGTGTCGTCGGGGCCGGAGACGGTGGCGACGCCGATGGAGACGGTGACGTCCAGCGCGGCCTCGCCGTCCAGCACGCGGAAGGGGACCGAGCCGACGTCGCGACGGATGCGTTCGGCGACTCTCAGGGCGGCCTCCATGGGCGCGCCGGGCATGACCACCACAAATTCCTCGCCGCCCATCCTGCACGGCAGGTCGACGGCGCGGACGTTGGTGGCGACGCGCACGGCGAACTCGCGCAGCACCTCGTCGCCGGCGTCGTGGCCAAAGCCGTCGTTGACCGCCTTGAAGTGATCGATGTCCATGACGAGGATCGACACGGTCTCGCCGCCCTGGGCCGCGCGGCCGACCAGGGCCTGCAGCTGTCCGGCCATGTAGCGGCGGTTGTGCAGGCCGGTCAGGGCGTCGGTGACGGCCATTTCGAGGCTGTAGTCCAGCTTCTGGCGCAGGAAGTCCTGATAGCGTTTGCGGCGGATCAGGGTGCGGGCGCGGGCCTGAAGCTCCTCCACGTCCACGGGGCGCATCAGAATGTCGTTGGCGCCCAGTTCGAGCGCCTTGACCATGCGCGGCCGGTCGATCGGATCGACGACGGCGAGGATCGGCGTGCGCCGCGCCGCCTCGGTCGAGCGGGCCTGGGCGATGAGGCGCAGACCGTCGAACTCCGCAGCCGAGAGGTTGACGATCATCAGATCCAGCCCGCCCCGCGCGGCATCCAGCGCCACACCCGGATCCATCTCGACCGTGGGCCGGTGCTCTTCCGACAGGCGCTCGACCATCTTTCCCGCCTGGCGTTCGGAATCGTCGACGATCAGGACCCGGCCACCCGTCGCGCGCAGGCGGCCCGCGGCGTCCGCGTCGACGCCGAGGCGGCGGCTGCTTTCCTCGCGGTCGTGCAGTTCGTCGACGATCGCCTTCAGCCGAGTCAGGGAGCGGACGCGGGCCATCAGGATCAGATCGTCGATGGGCTTGGTGACGAAGTCGTCGGCGCCGGCGTCCAGCCCGCGGATGCGGTCCTCGCGGCCGTCCAGCGCCGTCACCAGCACGACGGGCACGTGGCGCAGGTCGGGGATGGCCTTCAGGCGGCGACAGGTCTCGAACCCGTCCATGCCGGGCATCATGACGTCCAGCAGGATCAGGTCGGGCTTCTCGCGAGCCGCCACCTCCAGCGCCGTCGGCCCGTCGGTGGCGGTCAGCACCTCATAGTATTCGAGCGTCAGCTTGGCCTCGAGCAGGCGGACGTTGGGTTCGACGTCGTCGACGACGAGGATGCGCGCGGTCATCGGCGCGGCCTCACGCCGGCACCACGCCCAGATGGCGCCGCACGACTTCGAGGAAATGCAGCACCGAGATGGGCTTTGAGATATAGGCCTCGCACCCGCCCTGGCGGATGCGTTCCTCGTCGCCTTTCATGGCGAAGGCGGTCACCGCGATGACGGGAATGTGCGCCAGCTCAGGGTCGTCCTTCAGCCATTTGGTGACTTCCAGCCCCGAGATCTCGGGCAACTGGATATCCATCAGGATCAGGTCGGGGCGGTGCTCGCGCGCGATCGCCAGCGCCGAGAGCCCGTCGCGCGTCTGCAGGGTGCGGAAGCCCTGGGAATCGAGCAGATCATGAAATAGCTTCATGTTCAGCTCGTTATCCTCGACGATGAGGACGGTCTTGGTCATCGACACCTGGGGTCGGCATGCCCGCGCGCGGTTGCGGGGGATTTCCGCCGAGTTCAGATGCAACCCTGCCCCATCGGTCTTAAGTTGGGGTAAGCGCGACCTTTCCGAGTCCTTTCCGTGGGCAATCCCGTCAGCATCTGCCGCGACTGCCTGACGACCGCCGAGGCGGCGCGGCGATCGTGCGAGGGTTGCGGGTCCCTGAGGGTGGTCAACCATCCGGAGTTGAGCGTCCACGCCATCGCCCATCTCGACTGCGACGCCTTCTACGCCTCGGTGGAGAAGCGCGACCGGCCCGAACTGAGGGACAAGCCCGTCATCATCGGCGGAGGGACGCGTGGTGTGGTGTCCACCGCCTGCTATGTCGCGCGGCTGTACGGCGTCGGCTCGGCCATGCCGATGTTCAAGGCCCTGAAGGCCTGCCCGGACGCAGTGGTGATCAAGCCGGACTTCACCAAATATGTCGCCGAGAGCCGACGCATCTTCGACAAGGTGCGCGCCCTGACGCCACTGGTGCAGTCACTTTCGCTGGACGAGGCGTGGATGGACCTGAAGGGTACCGAGCGATTGAACGGCGGCCCGCCGGTGTTCCAGCTGGTGCGTCTGCAAAGGGAAATCGAGGACGAGACCGGCCTGACCGTCTCCATCGGCCTCGCGCCCAACCGGTTCCTGGCCAAGGTGGCGTCGGAGATGGACAAGCCGCGCGGCTTCACGGTGCTGGGGACCGAGGCACCGGCGACTCTGGCACCGCGACCCGTGACCATCCTGCCCGGCGTGGGGCCGGTGTTCGCCAGGACCCTGCGCAGCGATGGCTTCGCCACGGTCGGCGATCTGGCGGCCGCCGACGTGCGCGACCTGGCGAAGCGCTACGGCGAGTGGGGCCTGCGGTTGCACGATCTGGCCCACGGCCGGGACGCCCGCGCCGTGAACCCCGAGCGCGACCGCAAGGGCATGAGTGCGGAGACCACTTTCAACACCGACCTCACCGACCGCGAGGCGCTGGAGGCCGAGCTGTGGCCCCTGTGCGAGAAGCTGGCGTCCAAGGCGCGGCGTGACGGGGTGGCGGGCAAATCCATCGTGCTGAAGTTGCGGCGAACCGACTTCAAGATCATCACGCGCCGCACGACACCCCCGGAACCGACCCAGACGGCGCGCGCCCTGTTCGCCGAAGGACGACGGATGCTCGGAGCGGAACTGGGCATCCCCTATCGGCTGATCGGCATCGGTCTGGCGGACGTGGAGGACGCCATCGACGCGCCGGCCGGCCTGTTCGAGACGGAGGCGGCGCGCACCTTGAAGACCGAGAACACGGTCGATGCCTTGCGCGCCAAATTCGGACCGGGCGCGGTCGTCGCCGGGCGGGCGCTGAAAGGGCGCTCAACCCGGTCTTAAGCCCCCTGCCCTAGCGTCGCCGCATGCAGGCTTTCGTCGACAAGATGCGTCGCCGCGCGGGGCGCTGGCTGGACCGCCGTCCGGTTCAGGTGCGCGCGCCCGGAGGCATGCTGAGCCTGTCGTTCGACGACTTCCCCGAGAGCGCCTGGACCGAGGCCGGGCCGGTGCTGGCCCAGCACGGGGTGTTCGCCACCTACTACGTCTGCGGCGGGCTGGAGCGCGGCGAGAACCTGGGCCTGCCCCAGTTCACGGCGGACCAGATGCGCGAGCTGTTCTTCGCGGGGCACGAGGTCGGCTGCCACACCTATGAGCACGTCTCGAGCCTGACGCTATCGCCGGCCGGGCTGGGCCGCAGCCTCGCCCGCAACGCCCTTTGGGTGGCGGACCGGCTGGACGGCCACGTAATGGAGACCTTCGCATGGCCGTTCGGGGACGTGGCGCTGGGGGCCAAATCGATCATTGATCTTCGGTTCGCGCTGGGGCGTGGCGTCCGAAACGGCGTCAACTCCGGAACCGAGGACCGCAACGCGCTCAAGGCCATCGGTCTGGAGAGCCGCCGCCTGCCCGGCTACGACCTCGACGCCCTGTGCGCGGAAGCCGCCGCGAAGGACGGCTGGCTTATGGCGTATGGCCACGACGTGTCGGACGCCCCGACCGCCTACGGCTGCACTGCACGCGATCTGGAACGGCTGATCCTGGCGGCGAAGGCGGCCGGGCTGACCATCGTGCCGGTGGCGGAGGGATGGCGGCGACTTGCCGCCTAGGCGTCAGCGCCCGTCAGCCCACCGGATCAAAGCCTCGCGGGGCCAGGCGACCAGCCAGCTGCGGGGCAGATAGTCTCCGCTCTCGATCAACGCCCGTCGGCTGCCGGGCGAGGCGGCGGCGCGCTGGGTGTGGATCTCACCGGGGCCCTGATGGACCATCCAGGCGCCGCCCTTCAGCGGGTTCAGGCGCAGGTGCGCCAGACGCGGGCTGATGGTCTCCAGCGGCGGGTCGTAGAACCAGCTGGAGCCGATCATGCCGGCCAGCTCGGGCCGGACCTTGCAGATCTCGGCCGCCGTGGCCCAGGCCCGGCTCCAGCCCTCTTCGGTGAAGTCCTCCAGATGCCGGCTTTCGGTGTGCACCTGCAGCCAGGGACGGTTGGCACCGTGGCGGAGATAGTTGATGAGCGGCCCGATACCGCGCCCGGACAGGGCGTGGCGAACGCTCTCTCCCGGGCCCATCGGTGAGGACAGGTCGATGATCTGGGTCTTCGCGCCGGGCACGGACAGGGCCAGGGCGAAACGCACGTCCTTGGCCCAGAAGTCGCGGTCGTAGGTGCCCGTGTCGCCGGCCAGAAACTGCGCCGTCTGCTCGATCCAGTAGGGATAGAGCTCCATCACCGCCTGCGGCAGGCCGGCGGCGCGGGCGCGCCCGGTGACGCCCAGGGTCCAGATCGCGATCAGGCCGCGGCGAGCGTCGTCGCTGGCGCCCTCGCCCAGAACCGCGTCGACCTCCTGCGCCGGAAGATCGAAATTCCAATGGGTCGCGGCGGCGGCGGCGCGCGTGGCGGCGGGCTCCATGGCCGCCTCCACGCGGGCGCGGTCGGCCTCGCTCATCCGGGCGATGACGGCGTGCAGCGACGCCTCGACGGGGTTCACGTGCATATCCATGGTCGACAGGATGCAGCATGGGGGTGAGCGTTCCCTTAAGGGTCGTGACGCGGCGCACGGGGCTCGCTAAACAGCGGCCGAACCGTTTCCGGAGCCTCCGCATGTCCGTGTCCGCCCGCCTCGCCGAACTGGGAATCGTCCTGCCCGAGCCCGCCAAGGCCGTGGCCAACTATGTGCCGTGGGTGCGCAGCGGGAGCCTGGTCCACATCTCTGGCCAGCTGTCGAACGACGCCGCCGGCGGCGTGCTGGGGACGGTCGGTGTGGACGTGACGCCCGAACGGGCCAAGGAGGCGGCGCGCATGTGCGGCGTCAACCTGCTGGCTCAGATGTCGGCGGCGCTGGACGGCGATCTGGAGCGCGTCGAGCGCATCGTGAAACTGGGCGGCTTCGTCCAGGCCGGGCCGGACTTCTCGGCCATCCCCGCCGTCATCAACGGCTGCTCGGACCTGATGGTCGAGGTATTCGGCGACAAGGGCCGCCACGCCCGCTCGGCCGTGGGCGTGTACCGTCTGCCGCTGAACTTCGCGGTCGAGATCGACGCGATCGTCGAGGTGCGGTGAGCTTCACCGCCCGCGTCCATCCCACCGTCGCCGACGTCGGGCGCCAAGCCTGGGATTCCCTGGCCGAGCCGACCGGTGACCCGTTCCTGTCGTTCGACTTCCTCGACGCCTGCGAGGCGTCGGGCAGCGCCGTGCCGGCTCAGGGCTGGGCCGGGCGGCACCTGACGCTGGAGGACGACGGGCGGCTGGTCGGGGCCATGCCCCTGTGGCTGAAGGGCCATTCGCAGGGCGAATACGTCTTCGACCACAGCTGGGCCGACGCCTTTCAGCGCGCCGGGGGCGACTACTATCCCAAACTGCTGTCGGCCGTGCCCTTCACGCCGGTGACCGGGCCGCGCCTGCTGGTCGCGCCGGGAGAGGACGTCGACGCGGTGCGCGCGGGTCTTCTGCAAGCCGCGATCGGACTGGCCGAGCGACTGGACGTGTCGTCGCTGCACGTCACCTTTCCGTCCACGGAGCAGTGGGACTGGCTGGGCACCGCTGGTCTGCTCAAGCGGCAGGACCTGCAGTACATCTGGCGCGACCGCGGCTATGGCGATTTCGAGGGGTTTCTGGCCGCCCTGTCGTCCGGGCGGCGCAAGTCGATCCGGCGCGAGCGGCGCGAGGCCCAGGCCGATCTGGACATCCGGGTTCTGAGGGGAAGTGAAATCCGGTCAGATCACTGGGACGCCTTCTTTGCCTTCTACATGGACACGGGTGGGCGCAAGTGGGGCCGCCCTTACCTGACCCGTGACTTCTTCCAGCGCGTCGGCGAGACGATGGCGGATCGCATCGCGCTGATCCTTGCGTTCGACGACGACGTGCCCGTCGCCGGTGCCCTGAACTTCATCGGTCGCGACGCCCTGTATGGCCGACAGTGGGGCACGCTGGTCGACAAGCCCTTCCTGCATTTCGAGCTCTGCTATTATCGCGCGATTGACCTGGCACTGGAGTTGGGCCTCGCCCGGGTCGAGGCGGGCGCGCAGGGCGAGCACAAGCTGGGGCGCGGCTACCTGCCGGAGCCGGTGCATTCGGCGCACTGGATCGCGCATCCTGGACTGAGGCGCGCCGTCGCAGATCACCTCGAGGGCGAGCGCGCGGCGGTCGACGCCGAGATTTCGATGCTGCGTCGGGAAGGCTCGCCCTACCGCGAGACCTGAGGCGTCAGATGTTGCGGCCAGCCACCAGCGTATTGCGCACGCGGCGGCCGAGCGGATCGCGCGCCGTCCAGGTCTGGCCGACCTCGGCCTCGACCATGCGGCTGCAGAAGCGCGGGATCATCATGCTGGGCCGGATGTGGGTCAGGCAGATGTTGCGGCCCTCGACGCGCCAACGGGCCGTGATGCGCCGGCCATCGCTGAACTGGGCGGTGTACGCACCGTCGGGGTTGAACCAGTGTTTGACCCAGCCGCCGTCAGGATAGTTCGACACGATGGTGTTGCCGAACGCGGACGACATGTCCGTCTGGGCAAGGGCCGGGCCGGCACCCGCAAATCCCAGAAACACGCAACCGATCAACCACGCCTTCAAGCGCATGCGACCCCTCCTCCCAAACCGTCCCCGGTCGCAATCTTACGGAAAGTTCACGAAAGGCAAGAGGGTTCGTGCATCGAGGCTGACCCGGCGAATACTTGACTCCAGTGTGGGGAAAATCCATATCCCGGCCACGTTCGGGACAGGTTGGCGATCCGCGCCGCCCGCACGCCCATGAGGGGCGGTTCCGCAGACGTCACGCCCCGGAAGGTCCGGGGTCGCAACCCCTGTCGCCGCCCCGCAGATGCGCCGGGCGGCTTTCGCGCAAGGACCGAATGACCGAATTCTCCCAACTGGGCCTGTCGGCCACGACGCTTCAGGCCGTGGCCGACACCGGCTACACCACCGCCACGCCGATCCAGGAACAGGCCATCCCGGTCGCCTTGGCCGGCCGCGACGTTCTGGGTATCGCCCAGACCGGCACCGGCAAGACCGCCGCCTTCACCCTGCCCCTGATCGACCGGCTGCAGTCCGGACGCGCCCGCGCCCGCATGCCGCGCGCCCTGGTGCTGGCGCCGACCCGCGAACTGGCCGACCAGGTCGCCGAGAGCTTCGCCAAATACGCCAAGGGCACCAAGCTGACCTGGGTCCTGCTGATCGGCGGCGTGTCGATGGGCGACCAGGTCGCCGCCCTGAACAAGGGCGTGGACGTTCTCATCGCCACGCCGGGCCGGCTGATCGACCTGTTCGAGCGCGGCAAGATGATGCTGAACGGCGTGGAGATCATGGTCGTCGACGAAGCCGACCGCATGCTGGACATGGGCTTCATCCCGGACATCGAGAAGATCTTCAAACTGACGCCGCCGCGGCGTCAGACCCTGTTCTTCTCGGCCACCATGCCGCCGGAGATCACGCGCCTGACGACGCAGTTCCTCAAGGATCCGACCCGGATCGAGGCGTCGCGTCCCGCCATGACGGCCGAGACCATCACCCAGTACATCGTGCGGCTGAAGAGCGCCGATCCGAAGGCCAAGCGCGAGGCCCTGCGCAAGCTTGTTTCGCGCGCCGACGTCAAGAACGGCATCGTCTTCTGCAACCGCAAATCCGAAGTCGACGTGGTCGCCAAGTCGCTGAAGCGGCACGGCTTCGACGCCGCGCCGATCCACGGCGACCTGGACCAGTCGGTGCGCACAAAGACGCTGGCCGCCTTCCGGTCGGGCGAGCTGAAGCTGCTGGTGGCCTCCGACGTCGCCGCGCGCGGTCTGGACATCCCGGACGTCAGCCACGTGTTCAACTACGACGTCGCGCATCACGCCGACGACTATGTGCACCGCATCGGCCGCACCGGTCGCGCCGGCAAGACCGGCCAGACCTTCATGATAGTGACCCCGGCCGACGACCGGTCGTTGGACAAGGTCCTGAAGCTGATCAAGATGACGCCGGAGGAGCTGGTTCTGGACGGCCCCGCCGAGCGGGCCTCTGAGCCGAAAAAGGCGACCGTCAGGACCGACGCGCCTCGCGCCGAGACCGCCGACGAATCCACAGCCGCAGCCGCGGCCGACGAGGGCGTACGCCCTGCCCGCTCGCGCAGCCGCCGCAAGACGTCTGCCGCCGACGGGACGCGGGACGCGCCAGCGCCGGTGATGGCTGCTGAGGTCGCCGAGATCGCCGAGGTACCCGCCGCTACCGAAACGAAGCCGGAAGAGGCGCTCCCCCGCGAGCGCGGGGAACGTCCGCGTCGCGAGCGTCGTCCGCGCGGCGAAGGCCGTCAGGGGCGCGAAGCGCGGCCCGCCGAAGCGTCCGACGACGCCCCCGCCCCGCGTGGCCGTCCGTTCGGCGACGCCGAGGTGCCCGCCTTCCTGCGCCGCCCGGTCGTCATCGACGCTTGAACCCTCTCTCGAATCCGCGTTCTTCCAACCGCGCTTAACCCGTCGTTACGCTTCGACGGCTAGGCTTTCGGGGACGAAGAATGCGGGGGAACGCATGGCCAAGGTCGTAGAAACGACCCTGCGCGGACCGGAGGCCTATGGCCTCGCGCGGCGCGTGCTGGACGAGATGGAAGCGGCGGGCGTGTGGCCCACGCCGGTCAATTTCGAGCTGTGGCTGCATCACCTCGGTGAGCCGGAAGGCGCGCTGGGTCAGGAGATCCGCCGCATCCTCGCCGCCGGCGAGCCCTTCACCGACGCCGTCTCCGACATGCTGGCGGCTGAGTACCTGCCGCGTGGCCGCCTGTCCGAAGAGATCCGCGACGCCGGTCGCGTGCTGGACCGCGAACTGAACAGTGTCGCGACCGCCATCGCCAAGGCGCACAAGAGCCAGAACGAATATGGCCAGGTGCTGGCCGGGGCCTCGGCCGACATGGCGGGGGTGGACTCTCCGGAGAACCTGCGCACCGTCGTCGAGGGGCTGACCACCGCCACGCGCAAGGTGCAGAAACAGAACGCCGACCTGGAGAAGCGTCTGGACGTCTCGACACGCGAGGTCGCCAAGCTGCGCGAGCATCTGGAGCAGGTGCGCCGCGACGCCATGACGGACGCCCTGACCAATCTGGCGAACCGCAAGGCCTTCGACGAACACCTGGACGCCTGCGTGGAGACGGCGCACCGCGACGGCCGCGAGCTGGTGCTGGCCGTCGTCGACATCGATCATTTCAAGCGCTTCAACGACACCTGGGGCCACCAGACGGGCGATCAGGTGATCCGCTACGTCGCCAGCGTTCTGGCGCGTCTGGCCCGGTCCCCGCGCATGGCCGCCCGCTACGGCGGCGAGGAGTTCGCGGTCATCTTCCCCAATGAGGACACCGCGGCGGTCGAGGCTGCGCTGGACTCGGTGCGGATGGAGATCGCCTCGCGCTCGCTGCGACGCCGGTCGACCGATGACGAACTGGGTGCCGTGACGATTTCGGCCGGCTATGCGCGGCTGGCGCGCGACGAGACGGCCTGCGCCCTGGTCGGGCGGGCCGACGAAGCCCTGTATGCCTCCAAGCACGCCGGGCGGAACCGCGTCACCAGCGCCGAGACCACCCGGCGGGTCGCGGCCTGACGCGCCGCCTTGAAGCGGCCATGCCGCAGGTGAACATCGCCGCATGATCCGCAGCCTGGCCTTCGCCGTCGCCTACTGGTCGCTGTCGATCGCCTACACCCTGATGGCGGTGTTCGCGGCCCTGCTGCCCGGGCGCGCGGCGACGGGCTGGATCATCCGACGCTACGTCCGCCGCATGGTCCAGGCCATGCGGATGCTGGCCGGGGTCCGGATCGAGGTGCGCGGGAAGGACCGCCTGCCCGCCGGTGCCTTTATCATCGCGGCAAAGCACCAGAGCTGGGGCGACGGCTACTCCGTCTATGGCGAGGTCGAGGACCTGGCCTTCGTCACCGGCGACCATCTCGAGAAATTTCCTCTGATGGCGACGGTCCTGCGCAAGCTGGGGGCCATCGTCGTCAACAACTGCGGGGGGCGCGAAGCGCGGGAGTCGCTCAAGAGCCGCGGTGCCGACGCCCACCGCGAGGGCCGGCGGATCCTGATCTATCCGGAAGGCAATCTGGCGAAGGTGGGCGAGAAGTTCCGCTATCGCTCGGGCGTCTGGCACATGTACCGCGACTTCGACATGCCGGTGGTCCCGCTGGCGACGAACCTCGGCCTGTTCTGGCCTCAGGAGGCGTTCGAGAAGCGGCCCGGCACGGCGACGATCGAGTTCCTGGAGCCGATCCCGACGGGGCTGGACAAGGAGGAATTCATGGTCCGGCTGGAGACCGCGGTCGAAGCGCGGACGGCCGAACTGATCGCCGAGGCCACGGGTGGCCCGGTCACACCAGCGGTGCAGGTGCCAACGCCGGATGAGGTGCGGAATTCCCGACCAACTCCGACGTCAAACTGATCAAGTTCCCGGTCCAACTTCGCCAAACGGAAGGTCAAACCGACGAAAGTCATCACTGAGCTCCGATTCGGCCGCCACCTGATCGTCAGTCGGCGCTCGCTGGCGTGATCGTGACGCTCTCGCCGCAGCCGCAGGCGTCGGTCTGGTTCGGATTGCGGAACACGAATTTGGAGGCCAGCGGCGTGACCTCCCAGTCGATCTCGGTGCCAATCAGGTACAGGATCGCCTTGCCCTCGATCACCACGCGCGCCCCGTCGAAGTCGACCGCCTCGTCGAACGAACTGACCACGTCGGTGAGACTGAAGACGTATTCCTGACCGGCGCAGCCGCCGTTCTTGACGCCGATCTTCAGTCCGATCTTGTCCGGGTTGGCGGCCAGCAGCTCGCGCACCCGGTCGGCGGCCGCCGGCGTCAGGGTGACGACCGAAGGGCGCGGGCGGCGCGGGGCGGGGGTGACGACGGGGTCGTTCATCATCAGAACATATTCAGGGCCAGCTTGGCCTCGTCGCTCATGCGGGAGGGGTCCCACGGGGGATCGAACACGAGGTTGGCCTTGGCGGATTTGACGCCCTCGACTTTGGCCACCGCATCCTCGATCCAGCCGGGCATTTCGCCGGCGACGGGACAGCCGGGGGCGGTCAGGGTCATCTCGATGTCGACGTCGCGGTCGTCGGACAGATCGACCTTGTAGATCAGGCCCAGCTCATAGACGTCGACCGGGATTTCCGGGTCGAAGACGGTCTTCAGCGCCGTCACGATGTCGTCGGTCAGGCGCGCGATCTCGTCCTGCGACAGGGCGCTGGCCTGCGGCTCATCCCACGCGGCGGCGAAGTCGGCGTTGTCGGAAATCGGGGCGCTCATACGAAGAAGTCTCTGGCCTTGATCAGGGCATCGGCGAAGGCGTCGGCCTCCTCCACAGTGTTATATAGGGCGAACGACGCCCGTCCGCTCGACGTCAGGCCGAAACGGGTCGCCAAAGGTTCGGCGCAGTGCAGTCCGGCCCGCACCGCCACCCCGTAGCGGTCCATGATCTGGGCCACGTCGTGGGCGTGCGCGCCCTCCACCGTGAAGGCGAAGATCGCGCCCTTGCCCGGCGCGGTGCCGATCTCGGTCAGCCAGTTCACGCCCGAGAGGCGGTCGCGCACCCGCTCAAGCAGCGCCGCCTCGTGCGCGCGCACCGCGGCGGGGTCGAAGGCGGCGTACCAGTCGATCGCGGCGCCCAGACCGATGGCCTCGAGGATCGGCGGCGTGCCCGCCTCGAACCGGTGCGGCGGCCTGGCATAGGTCACGGCGTCCATCGTGACGCGCTCGATCATCTCGCCCCCGCCCTGGAACGGTGGCAGGGCCTCCAGCGCCGCCTCGGTCCCGATCAGGGCCCCGATGCCGGTCGGGCCGAACAGCTTGTGCCCGGTGATGACATAGAAGTCGCAGCCGAGGGCGGCCACGTCCGGCGCGCAGTGCACCGCGCCCTGACAGCCGTCGACCAGCACCTGTGCGCCGGCCGCGTGCGCCATCCGCACGATCTCGGCCACCGGGTTCACCGTGCCCAGCACGTTGGACATGTGGGTGATCGCGACCATGCGCGTTCTGGGGCCCAGCAGGTCGGCACAGGCGGCCAGGTCCAGGCTGCCGTCGTCCAGCACCGGGATCCATTTCAGCACCGCCCCGTGCCGCTCGCGCAGCAGGTGCCAGGGCACGATGTTGGAGTGGTGCTCCATCTGGCTGACGAGGATCTCGTCGCCGGGCTGGATGCTCTGGCCCAGCCCGGCCGCCACCAGATTGATCGCCTCGGTCCCGCCCTTGGTGAAGACCACGCGCTCGGGCGCCTCGGCCCCCACGAAGCGGGCGGCACTCTCGCGCGCGGCCTCGAAGGCCTCGGTCGTCTCGTTGGCCAGCGTATGCAGGCCGCGATGGACGTTGGCGTAGCTGCCCTCCATCGCCCGTGTCATGGCGTCGATCACCGCGCGCGGCTTCTGCGCGCTGGCGGCCGAGTCCAGATAAACCAGCGGCCGCCCGTTCACCTGCCGCGACAGGATCGGGAATTGCGCGCGGACGGCGTCGACGTCGAAGGGAGTCACAGTCGTGCCGTCAGCCATTCCCGCACCGTCTCTCTCGCGCCCTCGTGCTCGATCCGGTCGACGACCTCGAACAGGAAGGCCTGGGTCAGCAGCGCCCTTGCCTCCTCCGCCGGCAGGCCGCGCTGCTGCATGTAGAACAGGGCGCTCTCGTCCAGCGTGCCGACGGTGTTGCCGTGCGCGCACTGCACGTCGTCGGCATAGATGATCAGCTCGGGCTTGGCGTCGACCTCGCCGCGTTCGGACAGGATCAGCGCGTTGTGCGCCATGCGGGCGTCGGTGCCGTCGGCCCCGCGCTCGACCACGATCTTGCCCTGGAACACGCCGCGCGCCTGATCGCGCACCACGCCCTTGACCAGCTGGCTGGTCTGGCCGTCCAGCCCCGAGTGGGTGACGACGCTGGTCAGGTCGGCGTGGCGCTCGCCGGACAGGGCGTAGAGCCCGTCCATGCGCACCGAGGCACCGTGGCCGGGGTGGCGGACGTGGGTCTCGAAGCGCTGGAGTTTGGCGCCGTCCGTCGCGGTGACCTGCTCGAACGTCGCGCCGGCCGACAACTTCACCTCGGCCCGAACGAAGGCCAGCGCGTCCGCCGCGTCCTCGCCCAGCACGATCCGCGTCAGGGAGGCGTCCTCGCCGACGGAAATCTTCAGCCGCGTGTTGGCGACGTAGCCGACGGCGCGCCCCTCATGGCTCTCCAGCAGCACCAGCCGAGACCCCGCGGCGACCTTGATCGCCACCTCGGGCTGATGCCCGGCGCCGTCCGCGGTCGAAACGAAGCGCAGGCGCATCGGCGCCTCGCCCGGTCCCTCGGCGATGATCCCCGGAAAGCCCTCGCAGCGACCGTTGACGAAGGCCAGTTCCTCGCCGCCCAGCGCCGCGAACGGCCCGCCCGGCGCGACCTCGGCGGCCGGGGACGCCGGCGGCGTCTCGCGCAGCAGACGGCGCACGTCGGTGTACTTCCACGCCTCGACACGCCGCGAGGGGAAGGACGACGGGTCGCGAAGATCGAGCAACTGTGCCGTCACGCGGCCTCCGCCACGTACTTGTCGTAGCCCTCGGCCTCCAGCTGCAGGGCCAGCTCCGGGCCGCCCGAGGCGACGATCCGACCGGCGGCCAGGACGTGGACGCGGTCGGGTTTGATGTAGTCCAGCAGGCGCTGGTAGTGGGTGATAACCAGCATCGACCGCTCGGGCGCACGCAGGGCGTTCACGCCGTCGGCGACGATGCGCAGGGCGTCGATGTCGAGGCCGGAATCCGTCTCGTCGAGGATCAGCAGCGACGGCTCCAGCAGGGCCATCTGCAGGATCTCCATCCGCTTCTTCTCGCCGCCGGAGAAGCCGACGTTCAGCGGCCGCTTCAGCATGTCGAAATTCATCTTCAGCCGGGTCGACGCCGCGCGCACCAGCTTCAGGAAATCGGGCGCCGACACCTCGGCCTCGCCCCGCGCCCGCTTCTGGGCGTTCAGGGCGGTGCGGATGAAGGTCATGGCCGGCACGCCGGGGATCTCCAGCGGATACTGGAACGACAGGAAGACGCCCTTCGCCGCGCGCTCGGCCGGGTCCAGAGCCAGCAGGTCCTCGCCGTTCCACGACGCCGATCCGGCCGTCGCCTCATAGCCGGGCCGGCCGGTCAGGGCGTAGCCCAGCGTCGACTTGCCCGCCCCGTTCGGCCCCATGACGGCGTGCACCTCGCCCGCCGGGACGTCGAGCGTCAGCCCGTTGAGGATCGGCTTGTCGCCGACGGAGACGTGGAGGTTGGAAATGGAGAGCATTATTGGAGCTGGGACCAGAGATAGAAGCCGCCGAGCGCGGCGAAGATGAGGATGGGAACGATCAGCTGCTTCAGCAGATCTTTCGTCCTGGCGTGCGGGTCGACCGGAATGGGCGGATAGTGTTTGGCGACGTAGCGCTCCATGGCCGCGGCGCGCTCCTTCGGCGTCCCGGTCATGGTCGCGGCCAGATCGGGATCCATGTCGGCCGGCGGCGCGCTCTCGACGGCCAGGTCGGCGGGCGGGAAGAGCTCGCCCTCGATCAGACCCGCCGCGTTCCAGCGGGCGGCCAGCACGCGCTGGAGCAGCGACGCCGTCTGCGCCGACAGGGCACCGCGCGCCACGAACCACAGCAGGTGATCGCCATACTCGGCAGCGCCGTCCGGCAGCTCGTCCGCCTTGCCCAGCGGACCGGGATAGTATTCGAACCCGCTCTCTTCCCCGTCGACGGTCACCGGAACCCAGCCGCCGCCCCAGTCCGCGAGGTGGAAGTCCGGATGGAACACGACCGTCACGCCGGTCAGCTCCTTCGCCGCCGCCGCCAGCTCCGCCGGCTCCGGCAAGGCGTCGCGGCGGACGATGAGACCGCTGTCGATGCTCACCCCACGCTCCCTTCCAGACTGATCGCCACCAGCTTCTGCGCCTCGACGGCGAACTCCATCGGCAGCTTCTGCATCACGTCGCGGACGAAGCCGTTGACCAGCAGGGCCACCGCCTCTTCCTCCGACAGGCCGCGCTGCTGGGCGTAGAACAGCTGGTCGTCGGACAGGCGCGTCGTCGTCGCCTCGTGCTCCAGCTGGGCCGAGCCGTTGCGGGCCTCGATGTAGGGGATGGTGTGCGAGCCGCATTCCTTGCCGATCAACAGGCTGTCGCACTGGGTGAAGTTGCGCACGCCCGTCGCCTTCGGGTGCACCGACACCAGGCCGCGATAGGTCGAGTCTGACTTGCCCGCCGACACCGCCTTGGCGATGATCCGCGACTTCGAGTTCTTTCCCAGGTGCACCATCTTGGTGCCCGTGTCGGCCTGCTGCCGCCCGTTGGTGATGGCGATGGAATAGAACTCGCCCGAGCTTTCCTCGCCTTTCAGGATGCAGGACGGGTATTTCCAGGTGACGGCGCTGCCCGTCTCGACCTGGGTCCACGACACCTTCGACCGGTCGCCGCGGCAGTCGGCGCGCTTGGTGACGAAGTTGTAGATGCCGCCCTTGCCCTCGGCGTCGCCGGGGTACCAGTTCTGCACCGTCGAATATTTGATCTCGGCGTCGTCCAGCGCGACCAGCTCGACCACCGCGGCATGCAGCTGGTTCTCGTCGCGCATCGGGGCGGTGCAGCCCTCCAGATAGGAGACGTAGCTGCCCTTGTCGGCGATGATCAGGGTGCGCTCGAACTGGCCCGTCTGCGAGGCATTGATGCGGAAATAAGTCGACAGCTCCATCGGGCATTTCACGCCCGGCGGGATGTAGACGAAGGATCCGTCGCTGAAGACCGCGCTGTTCAGGGCTGCGAAATAGTTGTCGCTGACCGGCACGACCGAGCCGAGATATTGGCGCACCAGATCAGGATATTCGCGCAAGGCCTCGGAAATCGGCATGAAAATCACGCCAGCCTTGGCCAGTTCGGCCTTGAAGGTGGTGACCACGCTGACACTGTCGAACACCGCGTCGACCGCATAGCGCGGCGCGCCCTCGACGCCCGCCAGCACCGCCTGCTCCTTCAGCGGGATGCCCAGCTTCTCGTAGATGGCCAGCAGTTCGGGATCGACCTCGTCGAGGCTCTTGGGCCCGTCCTTCTGCTTCGGCGCGGCGTAGTAGAACAGCTCCTGATAGTCGACCGGCTCATACCGCACCGAGGCCCAGGTCGGCTCCTCCATCGCCAGCCAGCGCTCATAGGCGGCCAGACGCCATTCCAGCATCCACTCCGGCTCGCCCTTCTTCTCGGAGATGAAACGGACGATATCGGCGTTCAGGCCCTTGGGCGCGAACTCGGTCTCGATGTCGCTGGTGAAGCCGTGGGCGTACTTCTCCAGCGCGGCGACGGCGTCGACGGTTTCCTTGACGGCGGCCATCAGGCGACCTCCGCCGTTCTGGCTTTCGCCTGACGTTTCGCCCAGGCCTCCAGCCAGGCGTCGGCGAAGCGGACCCAGTCGGCCTCGATGGTGCCCCAGCCGCCCGAGATGCGAATGCCGTTCGTCGCCAACGACGTGCGGCCCGTCGCCAGAATGGCGCGCGACGGCTTGATCTTGCCGGACGAGCAGGCGCTGCCGCCCGACACCATGACGCCCATCAGATCCAGCGTGATCAGCTGCTGCGGGCTGTCCCAGCCGGGCGCGGCCATGAACAGGGTGTTGGGCAGGCGCGGCGCGGCCTCGGCGATGATCACCGCGCCGGCGGCCTTGACCCGCGCCTCGGCGGCGTCTCGCCACGCCTTGTGCGCCTCGGCCAGCGGCAGGTCGCGCGCGGCGCAGTCAGCCGCCATGCCGAAGCCGGCGATGCCGGGAACGTTCTCAGTGCCCGCGCGCAGGCCCCGCTCCTGCCCCGCGCCGTGCAGGATGCGCACGGCCTCGCGGCCGTCCTTGAGCACAAGCGCGCCCACCCCTTGCGGCCCGCCCAGCTTGTGCGCCGACAGGGTCAGGGAGTCGGCGCCGAGCTCGCGCAGGTTCACCGGGATCTTGCCCGCCGACTGGATGGCGTCGACGTGCAGCCAGCCGTTCGCCGCGCGCACCAGCTTCGCCGCCTCGGCGATCGGCTGGATGGCACCGCTCTCGTTGTTGGCGTGGTGGATCGCCACCACCGCACGACCCGGAAGGGCCAGCAACTGGGTCAGCTTCTTCAGGTCGACGACGCCGTCGCGATCGACCGGCAGCATCTTGACCGGTTTGCCCGACGCCGTCGCCGCTTCGGCCACGCAGGGGTGTTCGGTAGCCCCGACGATCAGCCGTTCGCAGCCGGCCGCGATCGCGCTGACGATGGCCTGGGCGTTGGATTCCGTGCCGCCGGACGAGAAGATCACCGCCGTCGGATCGGCCCCGACCAGATCGGCGACCTGGGCGCGGGCGGTCTCAACACGGGCGCGAGCGCGGCGGCCGGCGGCGTGCACCGCCGACGGATTGCCGTTGTCGGCCAGAGCCTTGGCCATGACGTCCTGAACTTCCGCGCGAACCAGACCGGAGGCGTTGTAGTCGAGATAGATCGCGCTCACGCCGCCGCTCCCTGCGCCAGCATGGGGGCCACGCGGCGTCGTGCGCCGGTGCGCTTCATGACGACGTCCTCCAGCGACACCGCCGCCAGATAGGCGTGGATTTCGGCACCCAGGTCTTCCCACAGGTGATGGGTGATGCAGCGCTCACCCCCGGCCATGCAGCCGCGCGGCGTGCCCTGACCGGCGCAGCGCGTGGCGCGGATCGGCTCGTCGACGGCCAGCACGATGTCGGCCACGGCGGTCTCCGCCGGCGTGCGCGCCAGCCGGTAGCCGCCGCCGGGGCCGCGCACGCTGAGCACCAGTCCGGCCTTTCGAAGGCGGGCGAACAGCTGCTCCAGATAGCTGAGCGAGATCTCCTGCCGCCCGGCGATTTCGGCCAGAGAGACGGCCCGAACGTCCCCGGCGTCGGGGCCTCCGTTGCGGGCCAGATCGGCCATCGCCATGACGGCGTAGCGTCCCTTGGTCGACAGGCGCATGAGGGTCCTCAAAAATCGCGCGCATTCACGGGGCTCTGTGCTAGAACCCGCGCCCTTGAGAGGGCCGCGCGCCGTGCCGGGGACTTAGAAAGTCCCACCCCGGCGGTCAAGTATTGCGCTGGCCCGAAAACGACGATTGAGACGGAAAACGATGCCTGAAGTCATCCTGCCCGGCGCCTCGGGCCGCATCGAGGGTCGCTATTCGCCGGGCAAGCGCCCCAACGCCCCGATCGCCCTGATCCTGCACCCGCACCCCAAGGCGGGCGGGCACATGAACAATCCGGTGGCGGTGACGCTGTTCCAGCTGTTCCAGAAGCGCGGCTTCGCCACCCTGCGCTACAACAGCCGCGGCGTCGGAAAGTCGCAGGGCGAGTTCGACAGCGGCATCGGCGAACTGGCCGACGCGGCCACCGCCCTGGACTGGCTGCAGTCCAACAACCCCGCCGCCACCCAGACCTGGGTCGCCGGCTATCAGTTCGGGGCCTATATCGGCATGCAGCTGCTGATGCGCCGGCCCGAGACGGACGGCTTCATCTCGGTGTCGCCGCCCTCGAACATCTACGACTTCAGCTTCCTGGCCCCCTGCCCGGCGTCCGGCCTGTTCCTGCACGGCACAGCCGACACCATCGTGCCCCCGGTCGAGGTCGAGCGCGTGGTCAACAAGCTGCGCACCCAGAAGGGCATCGTCATCGACTATGAACTGGAAGAGGGCGCGACCCACTTCTGGCAGGACCACGTCCCGGCCGTCGAACGCCGCGTCGGCGCCTATCTGGACAAGCGGCTGGAAGAGCGGCCGGCGTAGGGCCGGCTCAGTAGAGCAGGAATTCCCGCCGCTCTTCTTCCCACGCCCGCTCATCCGGCTCCGCGACCGCGTCCAGATCGCCGGCCTGCGAGCCCGCGTCGTCGACCCAGTCGCGCAGCTGCGGGCCGCCGTTGATGACGTCGATGGCCAGCCTGTCGAAGACGTATTCATACGGGAAGTCGCGCCACAGGTCGTAGTCGGCGCGCAGACGCCGGATGGCCTTGAACGCCAGCGCCTGCACGCGCCAAGGCTGGAAGGCGGCGTGGTTATAGGCCGGGTCGTCGACGTGGATCTGAACCCCGTTGCACAGCAGGCCGGCATGCTTGTGGAAGGTCGGCTGGAACCAGACGTCGCGCAGGCGGCATCCGTTCAGCCACTGTGGGGCCAGCGACCGCATCTCCGCGATCACCGCGCGGGCGTCGAGATCGGGGGCACCGAACAGCTCCAGCGGGCGGGTGGTGCCGCGCCCCTCGGACAGGGTCGTGCCCTCCAGCATCACCGTGCCGGCGTAGGCGCGGGCCATCGAGACGTTGGGCGCATTGGGGCTGGGGTTGATCCAGCTGCGCTCGCCCAGTGGCCAGCCGTATCCCGGGCCTTCGTCAGGCCACCAGCCCTCCATCTCGATGACGCGATAGTCGACGTCGAGATTGAACTGCTGGATGAACCACCGGCCCATCTCGCCCAGCGTCATGCCATGGCGCATCGGCATGGGGCCGGCCCCGACGAAGCTCTCCCAGCCGGGCCGCAGGGTCGTGCCCTCCACCGGGCGGCCGGCCGGGTTGGGCCGGTCCAGCACCCAGACCGACTTGCCGTGTTCTGCCGCGGCCTCCAGCACATAGAGCAGGGTCGTCACGAAGGTGTAGATGCGGCAGCCCAGGTCCTGCATGTCGATCAGGATCACGTCGAATGTGCCCATCGACTGACCGGTCGGACGGCGCACCTCGCCGTACAGGCTGAACACTGGAATGCCGTGGACCGGATCGGTCTCGTCCGGGCTCTCCATCATGTTGTCTTGCAGGTCGCCCTTCATCCCGTGCTGCGGCCCGAAGGCAGCGCTGAGGGTGATGTCGGGACAGGCCGCCAGCGCATCCAGGCTGTGCGTCAGATCGGCGGTGACCGAGGCCGGATGCCCCAGCAACGCCACGCGCCGCCCGCGCAGGTCGCGGCGCAGGTCGGGATCGGACAGCAGACGGTCGATGCCGAACTTCATGGGATTTCCAGGGTGAAGGAGTCGGGATGATGGAAGTCGGGCTTATCCGACGGATGGGCCAGGGCCCACCAGGAGAATGAGCCGTCGGTCGCCTCGATCACGGCGGACAGGCCGAGGCGGGTCGCGCCGGGCGGCAACTCCAGACGCGTCTCCATGGCCACCATGTCGAAGGCCCCGTCCAAAAAGGGATGGGTCGCGACTTCGTCGGCGTTCCTCATACCCACGCGGGGGGCGTCGAACCGATAGCTGGCCCATTGGCCGGACGGAGAGAGGTTGAACTCGACGTAGCCGTCGTCGGTCAGAACGAAGGCCTCGAAACAGGTGTGCCGCCAAAGATCGTCAGCGCGTCCGGGAGTTGCGGGGCAAGGCCACGCGACTTCGTTTACGAACCCTTCCGCCACGAAACGCAGCCAGAGGGCGAGGCCGTCACGCTGGAACATGACAGTGAACGTCTCGATCGGACTCGGTTGCGACGCCGGGTGGGGCATCAGCGCGACGGTGCGCATCGTGGCGGTTCGCCCTTCCATGCACCCGTGCTACACGCGCCTCCCCTCCCCCGCCAAGCCTGATCCGCCATGACCGACGCCGCCTTCACCTCCGACTTCCTGAAGACTCTGCGCGATCGCGGCTACATCCATCAAATCACCCATCCGGCGGAGCTGGACGCGGCGGCCAAGGCGGGCGTGGTTTCCGGCTACATCGGCTTCGACGCCACGGCGCCCAGCCTGCATGTCGGCAGCCTGATCCAGATCATGATGCTGCGACGCCTCCAGCAGGCGGGACATCGGCCCGTCGTCCTGATGGGCGGCGGCACGACCAAGGTCGGGGATCCGACCGGCAAGGACGCCAGCCGGCCCCAGCTGACCGATGGGACCATCCAGTCGAACATCGCCTCGATCCGCACGGTGTTCGAGAAATTCCTGACCTTCGGCGACGGCCCGACCGACGCCGTCATGCTGGACAACGACGCCTGGCTGTCGGGCTACGGCTACGTCCAGTTCCTGCGCGACTTCGGCACGCACTTCACGGTCAACCGCATGCTGAGCTTCGACTCGGTCAAGCTGCGGCTGGAGCGCGAACAGCCGATGACGTTCCTGGAGTTCAACTACATGCTGATGCAGTCGGTCGACTTCCTGGAGCTGTACCGCAGCCACGCCGTCACCCTGCAGATGGGTGGGTCGGACCAGTGGGGGAACATCACCTCCGGCGTCGATCTTGTGCGGCGCGTGGACCAGAAGGCCGCCTTCGGCCTGACCACGCCGCTGCTGACCACGGCGTCGGGCGGCAAGATGGGCAAGACGGCGCAGGGCGCGATCTGGCTGAACGCCGACCAGCTGTCGCCCTACGACTACTGGCAGTTCTGGCGGAATGTGGACGACGCCGACGTGGGACGGTTCCTGCGCCTGTTCACCGACCTGCCGCTGGATGAGATCGCGCGGCTGGAGGCTCTGCCCGGCGCGGAGATCAATGAGGCCAAGAAGGTGCTGGCCGATCAGGCCACGACCATGCTGCACGGTGCCGAGGAGGCCGCCCGGGCCCGCGGTGCGGCCGAGGGCGCGTTCGAACAGGGGCGGCTGTCGGCGGACCTGCCCACCGTCGAGCTGCCGCGCGACGAGGTGATCGGCGCCATGATCGCGGCGGTAGCGACGAAGGCGGGACTGACCCAGTCGAACGGCGAGGCGCGGCGGCTGGCGCAAGGCGGCGGCCTGCGCCTGAACGACGCGAGCGTGACGGACGGGGCTGCGACGATCGGCGAGGCTGATCTGAACGCCGACAGCGTGCTGAAACTGGCCGCCGGCAAGAAGAAGATCGTGCTGGTCCGCCCCGTCTGAAAGGACAACGACATGACCGGGATCACCGAAGGCACCAAATCGCCCGCCATCGACCTGCCGACCGACGGCGGGGGCACGTTCAGCCTGGCCGACGGATCGGGTCAGGCGACCGTGCTGTTCTTCTATCCGAAGGCCGACACGCCGGGCTGCACCAATGAGGCGAAGGACTTCTCGGCGCTGATCGAGGACTTCGCGGCCGCCGGCGCGCGCGTCATCGGCGTGTCGCGCGATCCGGTGCGGGCGCTGGACCGTTTCAAGGCGAAACACGATCTGAAGGTCATCCTGGGGTCGGACGAGGCGGGGGCCGTGACCGAGGCCTTCGGCGTCTGGGTCGAGAAGTCCATGTACGGGCGCACCTACATGGGCGTCGAACGGTCGACCTTCCTGATCGGGGCGGACGGGGTCATCCGCCGTGTCTGGCGTTCGGTGAAGGTGAAGGGGCACGCCGCCGAGGTTCTGGCTGCGGTCAAGGGCGACTGAACTGCAGATTCGTCTGTGGACGCCCCAAGTCCCGCTTCAGAAACGGCAGACAACGCCACCTCGCCCCACAGGCGAATTTCAGTCTCGCCGATCATCGTTATTCGCGCGAAACCGCGTCAACGTGGTTAAGATTGCGTGAACGGCCTTGAACGACGGTTTCCGGTGGAGGCATAACCCCTGACCGACGTGGGGGCGTTGCTTATGACCGACGACGAAGAGGCCAAGAAGCCTTCCTGGTTCAACAAGCGGTTTCCGATCCGCTATCTCTACCTGCGCACGGGCGACGACGTCCGCGCGGTGGCGCTGAAGCCCTGGCACCAATTCGTCGGCACGTGCGGCGTCGCGGCCCTGGCTCTCTGGACGGTCGTCGCCTCGACCGGATTCACCCTTGACCTGATCCATGCCGGAGGTGCCGACCGCGCCATCGAACAGGCGCGGGCCGCGTCCGAACGGGCCAACGCCGATCTCCGGGCGCGACTCGACACCGCCGTGGTCCGCATGACGGCCACCTCCGGCTCGCTCGACGAACTGGCCCACATGGTGGAGCGGCGCCACGTCGCCCTGACCCAGGTGATGACGATGTTCCAAGGCGTGGAAGGCGCGCAGCAGCTGCTGGTTCCAACCGTGTCGGATCCCGACGCGCCCCTGTCTCCGACCCAGCGCATCGTCGGCGTGCGGCTGGATCAGGAGACCCTGATCGACCGCGCGGAGACCCTGGCGCAGACCCGGGCCGAGCGGCTGCGGCTGGCGTTCCGGCTGGCGGGCCTGAACCCCGCCGCCTATGCGGCCGGCGGCGCGGGCCTCGGCGGTCCGCTGGTCACGGCCGACGACCCCCGCGCGCTTGCGGCCATTCTGGACGTCGACGAGGCGTTCGCCGCCCGTATCCTGAACGCCTCCACCGATCTGTCCGACATGCGGGCCCTGACGGCCGTGTCCGCCGCCCTGCCCTTCGCCCGGCCGACCGACGCCCGCGTCACGTCCGGCTTCGGCCTGCGCTTCGATCCGTTCAACGCGCGGCCGGCCTATCATCAGGGTCAGGACTTCGCCGGGCCGCTGAACACGCCCATCCTGTCGACCGCTCCCGGAATCGTGTCTTTCGTCGGCGTGCGTTCAGGCTATGGCAACACCGTCGAGATAGACCATGGTCGCGGTTTCAAGACGCGCTACGCCCATCTGAACGCCACATCCGTGCGGGTGGGGCAGCCGGTGGCCGTGGGCCAGAGGATCGGCGCCATGGGCACAACCGGCCGCTCGACCGGCGTGCATCTGCACTATGAGGTGTGGATGGACGGCCGGGCACAGAACCCCGCCCGCTTTATGAGAGCTGGAGACCATCTTGTTCAATAAGTCGAAGTCGCCCTCCCCGGCCGACCCCAAATCCACCGCCATTCCGCCGCTTCCCGACATTCCTGCGCCGGCCGCGCCGCGCGCCGCGCAGCCGTCGTCTCCGACGCCCAACCCGGTCACGCCGGGCCGCGGACTGTCGACCCTGTCGGCCGACCTGAACTTTGAGGGCAACGTCTCGGGCGGCGGCGACCTGCAGATCGACGGCCAGATCAAGGGCGACGTGCGCGTCGGCCGGCTGATCGTGGGTGAGACCGGGGCCGTCGAAGGCAATGTCTCGGCCGACTACATCGAGATCCGCGGCCGCGTCCAGGGCGCGGTGGCGGGCAAACAGGTCAAGCTGGTCTCGACCGCCTACGTCGACGGCGACATCACCGCCGAGCAGCTGTCGATCGACGTCGGTGCCTATTTCCAGGGCCGCTGCATCCAGGGCCGCCGCGACGCGCCGGCGGCACCGAGGCCGCAGGCCACGCCGCAACCGGCCACCGCCGCCTCGCCGCAACCCGCCGCCCAGCCGGCGACGCAGACCATCTCGATGTCGAACTGAGGTCGACGCCTCCCTCCCCGTGCGGGGAGGGAGGCCGATCGTCACTCGACGGTGGAGCCGCGCGTCTCGCCGACGCGCGCGGCGAGGGCCGCGCCCATGAAGGCGTCGAGGTCGCCGTCCAAGACACCCTGGGTGTCCGACGTTTCAACATTGGTCCGCAGGTCCTTCACCATCTGGTACGGCTGCAGGACGTAGCTGCGGATCTGGTGACCCCAGCCGATGTCGGTCTTGGCGTCAGCGAGGGCCTGGGCCGCCGCCTCGCGCTTCTGCAGCTCCAGCTCGTACAGCCGGGCACGCAGCATCTTCCACGCCTGCTCGCGGTTCTGGTGCTGCGAGCGGCCGGCCTGACAGGCCACCACGGTGTTGGTGGGGATGTGCGTCAGACGCACCGCCGAGTCCGTCTTGTTGATGTGCTGACCGCCGGCACCCGAGGCGCGATAGGTGTCGGTGCGGACGTCGGACGGATTGATGTCGATCTCGATAGCGTCGTCCACCACAGGTGAAACGCCGATCGAGGCAAAGCTGGTGTGACGCTTGGCCGCCGCGTCGTACGGGCTGATGCGCACCAGGCGGTGCACCCCGGATTCCGACTTCAGCCAGCCATAGGCGTTGGGCCCCTCGATCAGAATGGTGGCCGACTTGACCCCCGCCTGCTCGCCGGACTCCTCGGCCTCCAGCGTGACTTCGTAGCCATGGGCCTTGGCCCAGCGGGAGTACATGCGCAGCAGCATGCCGGCCCAGTCGTTGGACTCCGTGCCGCCGGCGCCGGAGTTCACTTCCAGATAGGCGTCGTTGCCGTCGGCCTCTCCGGACAGCAGGGCCTCAAGCTCGGCGCGCGCGGCGCGCTCCTTGATGGCCTTCAGCGAGGCGCGGGCGTCTTCAAGGGTGGCCTCGTCGCCCTCCTCGTCCGCCATGTCGGCCAGCATGACGCCGTCTTCCAGACCCTGCTCCATCTCGCGGACGGTGGTGATCTGGGCCTCGAGGCGCGAGCGGTCGCGGCTGACGGCCTGGGCCTGTTCGGGGTCGTTCCACAGGGTCGGGTCCTCGACCCGCGCGTTCAGCTCGTCGAGTTTTCGAAGTGCGGCATCCCAGTCAAAGACGCCTCCTGAGCAGAGCGACGCTCTGCTCGATGTCGGCCTTCATGGCCTCGACATCCGGTCTCATGGATTTCTCCGGGTTCAGGTGAGGAGCCGGGATAGAGGGGACGGGCCGCTATGGGAAGGGGCAGCCGGCCTCGGGGCCCGACTTCTCCCCCGCCCTCCCGGAGCGCGAACGGTCGGTTCAGAACAGACCGCTGAGATCCTCGGGCGGATCCTGCTTCTTGGGCGGCGGCGGCGCGGTCGGCGGCGGGGCCGTGCCCTCCTGCGCGGCCTGGGCCTCGCGCTCGCGGCGGATCAGGTCGTCGTAGAGCTGAGGGCCGGTCGGCGTCTGCGGCTCGGGCGCGCGCTCCTCCTCGCGACGGCGCTCGGTGCCGGGGCGGAAGGCCTCCTCGATGCCGTTCACGGTGCGGAAGACGGCGTTCTTCGGCCGGACGAAGGGCCGCGCAGGCCGCGCCTTTAGCGCCGTCTGCATGAACTCGTTGAAAATGGGCACAGGGGTGGTCGCGCCCGTCTCTCCCGAGCCCATCGGCCGGTTGTCGTCGAAGCCGATGAAGACGCCGACCACGATGTCGGACGAGAAACCGACGAACCACGCCGAGCGGTACTCATTGGTCGTGCCGGTCTTGCCACCGACCCAGCGACCGAGGCCGCGCGCGCTGGCGGCCGTTCCGCGCTGGACCACGCCTTCCAGCATGGACGAGACCTGATAGGCCGTGATCGGGTCGATGACCTGGGTTCCCCGCTCGGGCAGGCGCGGCGATTCCTGGCCGGAGAAGCCGCGGCCGCATTCGCGGCAGTTCCGGGAATCCGCGCGCCAGGTGATCTCGCCGGTACGGTCCTGGACGTATTCGATCAGGTAAGGCTCGACCCGCCGCCCGCCGTTGACGAAGGCGGAATAGGCGGCCGTGAGGCGCAGAGGCGTCGTCTCCCCAGCTCCCAGAGACACCGACAGGTTCGGCTGCAGCTTGCCGACGCCCATCTTGTCGGCCAGTTCGACGACGTTGCCCATGCCGATGTCCTGCGCGAGGCGCACGGTCATGACGTTGCGCGACAGTTCCAGACCCCGCCTCAGGCTCTGCGGGCCGTAGTACTCCCGGCTGTAGTTCTCGGGCGTCCAGCGCGTGCCGTTGGGCCCGCCCGCAAAGCTGATCGGGGCGTCGAGAACGATGGAGGCGGGCGTATAGTCGCCCTCCAGCGCGGCGGCATAGACGAAGGGCTTGAACGCCGAACCGGGCTGTCGCTCGGCCTGGGTCGCGCGGTTGAAGCTGGACAGGGCGTAGGAATAGCCGCCGACCATGGCCAGCACGCGTCCGGTGTGCGGGTCGAGAGCGACCAGCGCGCCATTGACGGCCGGAATCTGCTTCAGCGCGAACTGGCCGTTGCGGGGCTCGACGAAGATCAGGTCGCCGCGGCGCAGCTGCTTGTTGGCATTGGCCCAGGCCGCGTCCGAGGCGATCAGGGTGCCCGTTCGGTCGTCGGCGGCCAGCCGGACGCGGACGCTGTTGCCCGACACGCTCTCGATGGCCGCGGCCCGCCAGGCGCGCCGCTCGGGCGGCGCGGTCTTCTTCAGGGCCTGGGCCTGCCAGCCGTCGGCGAAGTCGGTCGTGCCCCAAGGCCCGCGCCAGCCGTGACGCCGGTCGTAGTTCTCCAGCCCGGTCATCAGGGCCGATCGCGCCGCCGATTGCAGCGCCGGGTCCAGCGTCGTGCGCAGATACAGGCCGCCGGCATTCACCGGCCGGTCGCCGAAGCGGGCGACCGCCTGACGCCGCGCCTCTTCGACGAAGAAGTCGGCGTCGGCGTACTGGGCGCGTCGCGGGGCGTCCTGGGTGGTCAGGGGGCGGGCGATGCCCGCGGACACCTGGGCGTCGGTCAGGAAACCGTTGTCGCCCATCTCGCCGATGACCCAGTCGCGGCGGGCCTTGGCGGCCTCAGGGCGACGCTTGGGGTGATAGTTGTTCGGCCCCTTGGGCAGGGCGGCCAGAAACGCCGCCTCGTCCGGCGTCAGCTGCGTGAGCGACTTGCCGAAATAGTTATAGGCCGCAGAAGCCACGCCATAGGAGCGGTACCCGAGGAAGATTTCATTCAGGTACAGCTCGATGATCTGCTCCTTGGACAGGGTACCTTCCAGACGGCTGGCGAGCACCGCTTCCTTGAGCTTGCGGTTCACGCTGCTTTCGGAGGTCAGCAGGACGTTCTTGGCCACCTGCTGGGTGATGGTCGAGCCGCCTTCCAGACGACGCCCGGACACCACGTTGAACAGGTTCTTGAACATCGCGCGGCCGATGCCGCCCACGTCGATGCCGCCGTGGCGGAAGAAGTTGCGATCCTCGGCGGCGAGGAAGGCCTGAATGACCACGGGCGGGATCTGGTCGTACGAAACGTAGATCCGGCGTTCCTCGGAGAACTCGCCGATCAAGGTGCCGTCGGCGGCATAGACCCGCGTCGCCGTCGGCGGGCGATAGTCCGCCAGCTCGGCCGCGTCGGGCAGGTCGTGGAACAGCCACGCTGCGTAGACCGTGACCACCAGCCCCGCCAGGGCGATGGCCCCCAGCAGGCCGACGCCCGCCATCACGATCCAACGTTCCGCGATCTTCACCAGACACTCCGAGCGACGCCCGGGCAGCTTTAGCCCGCGTCGCCGTCGGCGCAAAGGGTCAGGGGCGACCCGCGCCGTTCTCGCCCGCGGCGTAGCGCAGCGGTTCGGCGTCGAGGAAGAAGGCGTCGATGCCACGGACCACCGCCCGCATCAGGCGACGGCGGCCCGACTGGCTGTCCAGGGCGCGGGCGTCATCGGGATTGGTGATGAAGCCCATCTCCAGCAGCACGGCGGGCACGTCGGGGGCCAGAAGCACGGCCAGACCCGCGTCGCGGTGGCTACGACGCAGCATGGGGTGTCCGGCACCCTCGATCTCGCCCAGCAGGCCGCGGGCGAACCGTGCCGACTGATTCTGGGTCGAGCGCTGGGTGATATCCAGCAGGATGCGGTCCACGCCCGGGTCATGACCCGGCAGGTCCAGTTCGCGCGTCCAGTCGTCGCGCCCCGTAAACTCGCGCACGGCGCGGCCGGCACCCTGCTCGGACAGGGTGTAGACGCTGGCACCGCGGGTGGCGGGATCCTGAGACGAATCAAGGTGCAGGGAAATGAACAGGTCGGCCCCCGATCGGCGAGCGATCTCGACGCGGCGCGGAAGCGGGACATAGACGTCCCGGTCCCGTGTGAGCATGACCCGGTACCGGCCTGTGCGCTCCAGCTCGGCCTTCAGCTCTAGGGCGGCGGCCAGAGCCAGCTCGCTTTCGCGGTGCGAGGCGCCGAGGGCACCGGAGTCGCGTCCGCCATGACCGGCGTCGATGACGATGAGGGGTTTCTCCCGGCGCGCCGCAGGGCGAGGCTCGGGCGTCGGCGAGGCCGCCGGGCGGCCGTCGGCGGCGAGGTCGATCACATAGCGATGGTGCTCCACGCCGTCGCCGGGCGGCAGCAGGAAACGGCGTTCGATGCGGGCTCCGGCGGCGAGGGTCAGTTCGACACGGGATCCGCCGGATTCCGACGCGACGCGCCAGCGGCGGACCAGTCCTCGCCCCTCGCCTTCCAGCGCCGGACGGGCGCGAGCACCGCGCAGGGAAAGCACCACACGGCCGTTCCGGCCACCTTCGACGACCGAGCCGTCGACGGCCCCATCCAGATCGACCACCACGCGCGTCGACTGGGCGTCGCCGCCGAGGCGCAGCCGCAGAACGTCGCCGCCGAACGCGGCGAGACCTCGTCCGGCGGTCAGGCCGACGATGCAGACGACCACGAAGGCAAGCGCCGTCAGTGCCCAGTCGCGGGGTCGCCAGCCGGCGGTGGGAAGCAGGGAGGAAGCACGCATTCTGACGGTCTTCGCGGGTGAACTCACAAAACGTCGGCGAGGATGGCGCATCGTCCTGTGGATTCCGTTAAGCGGCGGGCGCTTTCAATTCCGCCGCGCGGACCCTATGTTCGTCCGTCCGCGTCTGATCGCGCCGAGGGAATTTCCTGACCGGCGCGCCCTCCCCGCGGCACCATACCACCATACGGGCCGGCCTCTGCGCCGTCCGGCAGCCGGGGCGGGCGTCACACGACGACCGATCCCCTGGATGAAACGAAACCCATGGGCACTGCTGCCTTGGTCACCCTCAGGTCCCCCTGGACCGAACCGTCGCAGCGCCCCGGGCGCGGCGGCGAGGTGACCCGTGCGCACGCCCCCTTCCCCATTCGGCGAGCCGTCGCGGTCGCCGGGCCAAGGCCCGGGCCGCTCGACCGAGCGCGCCAGAGAGAGACTTTTGATGTCAAAGACCATGTTGATCGACGCGGCGCACGCGGAAGAAACCCGCGTCGCCATCGTCCAGGGCCGTCAGGTCGAAGAATTCGACTTTGAATCCAAGGCGCGGCGTCAGCTGCGCGGGAATATCTACCTGGCCAAGGTCGTGCGGGTTGAGCCCAGCCTTCAGGCGGCCTTCGTGGAGTACGGCGGCAATCGCCACGGCTTCCTGGCCTTCAACGAGATCCACCCCGACTACTACCAGATCCCGGTCGCCGACCGCGAAGCGATCATGGCCGAGGCGGCGTCGGACGACGACGAGCACGATGACCTCGGCCGCGAGAGTGACGACGGTGAGTCGGAAGGCAAGTTGGCCGACGAGGAGCGCCTGAAGCGTCGCCTGATGCGACGCTACAAGATCCAGGACGTTATCCGTCGCCGTCAGATCCTGCTGGTTCAGGTCGTCAAGGACGAGCGCGGCGGCAAGGGCGCGGCCCTGACCACCTGGCTGTCGCTGGCCGGCCGCTACTGCGTGCTGATGCCCAACACCGGCAAGGGCGGCGGCATTTCGCGCAAGATCACCCAGGCCACCGACCGCAAGCGCCTGAAGGCCGCCGCCGCGTCACTGGACGTGCCGCACGGCATGGGCCTGATCATCCGTACCGCCGGTGCCAAGCGAACCAAGGCCGAGATCAAGCGCGACTATGAATACCTGCTGCGCCTCTGGGAGACGATCCGCGAGACCACGCTGAAGTCCAACGCCCCCTCGATGATCCACGAGGAGGAGAACCTGGTCCGCCGCGCCGTGCGCGACATGTTCGACAAGGACTTCGACGGCATTCAGGTCGAGGGCGTCGAGGGCTGGAAGGAAGCGCGCGACTTCATGCGCGTGCTGATGCCCAGCCAGGCCAAGAAGGTGCACCTGTATCGCGGGTCCAAGCCGCTGTTCGCGTCGAACGGGATCGAGGAGATCCTGCACCAGATCCATCAGCCGGTCGTGAACCTGAAGTCCGGGGGCTATCTGGTCATCAACCAGACCGAGGCCCTTGTCGCCATCGACGTCAACTCCGGCCGCGCCACCAAGGAGCGCAACGTCGAGCAGACGGCCTTCAAGACGAACATGGAAGCCGCCGCCGAGGCGGCCCGCCAGCTCCGCCTGCGCGACCTCGCCGGCCTGATCGTCATCGACTTCATCGACATGGACGAGTCGAAGAACAATCGCGCGGTCGAGAAGTGTCTGAAAGACGCCCTGTCCCAAGACCGCGCGCGCATCCAGATGGGCAAGATCTCCGGCTTCGGCCTGATGGAGATCAGCCGCCAGCGCCGCCGCCTGGGCGTGATCGAGGGTGCCACCGAAGCCTGCCCCCACTGTCAGGGTGCCGGGCGCGTGCGTTCCGCCGAGAGCGCGGCGCTTATGGCGCTGCGCGCCGTCGACATCGAGGTCGGCAAGAACGGGGCGGGCGTCGTGCATCTGCGCGTGCCGACCGCGACCGCGCTGTACATCCTGAACTTCAAGCGCGCCCATCTGGACCGACTGCAGGAACAGCGCGGCGTGACTCTTGTGGTCATGGTCGACGACCGTCTGGGCCAGGCCGAGAGCGCCGTCGACCGGATCGAGACGAACGAGGACTTCGTCCCGCCGGCCTCGGACTTCGATCCCGCCGAACTGACCGACGACTTCGTCTATGACGAGGCCGAGGATGAGGACGAGACCTTCGACGAGACCGGCGACGGCGAGGATGAGGACGAGGCCGACGACGAGGTCGAGGACCGCGGCGAGGCGCGCACGCCCCGTCAGGCGGAGGCCGACGACGACACCGACGGCGGTCGCCGTCGCCGGCGCGGTCGCCGCGGCGGGCGAAGGGCGCGTGAGGAATCCCCCGAGCGCGACGGCTTTGTCTGGGTGCGCGGCCGGACGCCATCACTGCAGGATCCCTTCGTCTGGTTCGATCCGCTGCAGCCGCAAGGCTCGGGCGAAGCCACCTCGAAGGACGAGCGCGAACCCCGGGTGACCGAGGACGTGCGGTCCGACGACGCGCGCGGTGACGGCGAACGCGGCGGACGCCGTCGTCGGCGTCGTGGCCGTGGTCGTGGCGAACGGAGCGAGGGCGCCGAGGGTGCCGTCCCGAACACCGACGACACGGCGACCGCCGTCGAGGGCGACGCGTCGGTCGAGGCCGCCCCCGAGACGGACGCCCCCGTCGCGATCCCGGCCGAGCCCAAGCGTCGCCGCGTGCGCCGCAAGCCGTCGGCGGCCGCGGAGAGCGTTCCGGACGCCGTGGACGCCCCGGCCCTGGAGGTGCCCGCTTTCGAGGAGGCCCGCGTCGAGGCAACCGCTGAGGTCGTCCCTGAGCTCGAACCCGTCGAACCGGAACCCGTCGTTGCGTCGGAGCCCGAGCCCGTCGTGGCCGCGCCCGCACCTCAGCCGGAACCCGTCCGGGCAACGCAGCCGGCTCCCGAGGACGATCCCGCCCAAATCACGGCCCCGCCACCCAAACCCAAGCGCGGGTGGTGGCGTCTGTAGGAAGCGCCATCAGGCGGCCATGATGGTTTCGGACGCAGGGGGGGCGGCGCCGCGACACGGTTTCCCCTGCGGCCCCGACGCCGTAGGATCGTCCGCAAGGGGGATCGGCAGAGTGGAGCTTGCGATGAACTGGCTGTCCCGAACCGCATCCCGCGCGGCCGCCGTCTTGGGTGCCGCTGCGTTGATGCTGACGGCCCAGTCCGCCCAGGCCCAGAGCCTGATCCGGGACACCGAGATCGAAGGGATCATCCACGACTGGTCCGAGCCGGTGTTCATCGCCATGGGCCTGGAACCGGACGAGATCACGATCCTGCTGGTCAACGACCAGAACCTGAATGCGTTCGCCACGCGGGGGCGGATCATGGGCCTGAACACGGGCCTGATCATGCGGACGCGGACGCCCAACGAGCTGCTGGGCGTGATCGCCCATGAGGGCGGGCATATCAAGAACCGTCACACCCTGCGCGACGGTGCGCAGGACGCCGGGATGCAGCCCTTCCTCATGACGATGGCGCTGGGCGCTCTGGCGGCGGTGGCCGGTGCCCCTGACGCTGCGGCCGTGCTGATGGCCAACAGCCAGTATTTCGGCACGCTTTCGGCCCTCCGCTATATGCAGGGTCAGGAGGGCGAAGCCGACATCACCGCCGCCCGGGCACTCGAACGCGCCGGCATGTCCGGCCGGGGCCTGCTGGGCTTCTTCGAGAATTTCCGCTCGCAGGAGGTCTTCTCCGAGGCGCGGCGGTTCCCCTATTTCCGCAGCCACCCCCTGTCGTCGCAACGCATCGAACAGCTGCGGCCGATCGTGACGCAGGGCGAGCACTACGGTGCCGTCGACACGCCGGTACAGATCGCCGAGCACGCGCTCGTTCTCGCCAAGATCCACGCCTTCATGGAGCCACCGATCCAGACGCTGCGGCGGTACCCGGAATCCGACACGACCTATCCCGCCCGCTACGCCCGCGCCATTGCCCGCTACCGCGGCGGCGAGACCGAATTGGCCCTGAACGCTGTCGACGAGTTGCTGGCGGAGCAACCGGAGAACCCGTTCCTCTGGGAACTTCGGGGCCAGATCCTGTTCGAGGAAGGTCGGGCGGCAGAAGCCGTGGACGCGCACCGCAAGTCCGTCGAGCTGCTGCCCGACGCGCCGCTGCTGCACGTGAACCTCGCGCACGCCCTGCTCGAGTCGGGCCGCACGGACTCCGTCGAGGAGGCGGTGACCCAGTTGAAGATGGCCGTCGCGCTGGAGCCCGAGAACAGTCTGGCGTGGCGCCTTCTGGGCCAGGCCTATGCCCGTCAGGGCAAGGAGGGCGAGGCGCGGCTGGCACACGCCGAACTGTATTTTGCCCTGGGCCAGGAAAATGAGGCCGTTCAGTTCGCCCTGCGCGCCCGCGACATGCTGGAGCCCGGCTCGATCGAATGGCGGCGCGCCATGGACATCATCCTGGCCTCCGGCGCGACCCATGAGGATCTCCGGATCCTCGACGAAGACACCGCCCGCCGACGCCCGGGCGTGATCCGCCCCACGGGCGGCTGAGCCTCCGCAACGGACCCGCGTTCATGACCGAGCAGACCCCGCCCGACGCGCCTCCGCCGGCACCGCGCGCCGATCCCTTCGCCCGCTTCGGCGATCCACGCGCGACGGCGGCCGCCTTGGCCGTCGCTGTGCTGGCCCTCGGCGTCGCCGTCTGGCCGCAGGTCGGCGGCGGCGATTTCGGCACGCGCGTGCGGACGTACCTGCTGGCCAATCCGGAGGTGCTGGACGAGGTCGTGCGCGCCCGCGACGTCAAGGCCAACGCCGACCGCGTCAATCAGCTGACCGAGGCGGTGCGCGCCAATCCAACCCTGCTGCAGCCGGGTCCGAACGAGCCGGCCTTCGGCCCCGCCGACGCCAAGGTGACCGTGGTCGAGTATTTCGACTACCGCTGCCCCTACTGCAAGGTCGCCGCGCCGGGCTACATCGAGCTGATGGAGGCCAATCCGGACGTCCGCTTCGTCTTCCGCGAGTGGCCGATCCTGGACCGCGAGGGCGAGATCACCTCGCAATACGCCGCCCGCGCCGCCCTCGTGGCGCATGCCCAAGGCAAGTACCTGCCGGTGCATCAGGCGCTGATGGCCGAACGCTCCCTGACCATCGAAGCCGTCGACCGCATCCTCGCCGAGAACGGCGTGGTCATCGGCACCAATCGCGAGGCGCTGCAGTCCGCCCCGGTGGCGCAGGTGCTGGCTGACGTCCAGATCGGGGCCGGCCAGATGGGGCTGGACGCGACGCCGACCTTCTTCGTCAACGGCCGGGCCATGCCCAGCAACGACCCCGAGGCCATCGGTCGGGCGATCCAGGCGGCGAAGTAGGCCTCAGATCAGGCCCGACAGGGGCGAGCTGGCGCTGGCGTACATGCGCCGGGGCATGCGGCCGGCCAGATAGCCCTGACGCCCGGCGATGACGGCATGCTTCATGGCCTCGGCCATCAGGATCGGATCCTTCGCCCCGGCGATGGCGGTGTTCATCAGCACCGCGTCGCAGCCCAGCTCCATCGCCAGGGTGGCGTCCGACGGCGTGCCGACGCCCGCGTCGACCAGCACCGGCACCTTGGCCTGTTCGATGATGAGGCTGATGTTGACGCGGTTCTGGATGCCGAGGCCCGAGCCGATCGGCGCGGCCGCCGGCATGATGGCGGCGGCCCCGGCGTCCTCCAGACGCCTGGCCATCACCACGTCGTCGGTGCAATAGACCATGACTTGGAAGCCGTCCTTGATCAGCAGCTCCAGCGCCCGCAGCGTCTCGATCATGTCGGGATAGAGGTGGGCGGTGTCGCTGAGCACCTCCAGCTTGACCAGGTCCCAGCCCCCGGCCTCGCGCGCCAGACGCAGGGTCCGCACTGCGTCCTCGCCGGTGAAACAGCCGGCGGTGTTGGGCAGGAAGGTGAAGCGGTCGGGCTTCACGTGGTCGACCAGCATGGGCTGGTTCGGATCGGTCAGATTCACCCGACGCACCGCCACGGTGACGATCTCGGCCCCCGCGGCCTCGGCGGCGGCGGCGTTCTGCGCATAGCTGGCGTATTTGCCGGTGCCGACGATCAGGCGGGACGAAAAGGTGCGACCGGCGACGGTCCAGGTATCGGAGGAAGAGGTCATGCGCGGGGTTTAGCCGGAATGGCCTGACGGCGGAACCGTTCCACTCTCAGCGTGCCCCGAGATGAACTTCCAGCGCGACGAGCAATGCTTCGGCGAATTCACGAGGCTTGAAGATGTGATCGTAAGGCATCTGCCAGGCCCGACCCGCCGAACGCTGCAGCGCGCCTTTCAGGTCGGCATTCGAAATCGTCGGATCATTCAAAGCTGCGGCGAGCGAGGCACGCATCGTGGCCAGCGTCTCCCGGTCCCAGTCATTGGCTCGAACAAGGTCGGGCACAATGACTGGACGCCGGGCGTCACGATCCGGGTCGGCAGCAGTCGCCACCGACAGAGCAAACTCCAGATCGGAGAGCCGGCTCACCCGCCCCCCACGAACTGCACCACCTCGATGCGGTCGCCCTCGGCGACGGGCGTGTCGGCATGCAGCGACCGGGGCACGATCTCCAGATTGCGCTCGACGGCGACCTTGCGGACGTCGAGGCCCAGTTCCTGGACGAGGGCCAGAATGGTGGTCGCCGCGACGTCGCGGTCCTCGCCGTTCACCTGAATGCGCATGACGCGGGGTCAATCTCCTGATTGGACGAACGCGACGGCTCGGCTAAAAGGCCCGTCCGATTCCGGCCCGCAGGCCGCATCACATCGAGCGCATGCCCGACGCCCCCGTCCTCTACGTCCTGAACGGCCCGAACCTCAACCTGCTGGGGGAACGGGAGCCGGAAATCTATGGGCGCGAGACGCTGGAGGACGTGCGAGGCCTGTGCACGCGCACGGCACCCGGCTGGACGGTCGTGTTCCGCCAGACCAATCACGAAGGCGTGCTGATCGACTGGGTGCAGGAGGCGCGGACGGCGGCGGCGGCGCTGGTCATCAACCCGGCGGCGTATACCCACACCTCCATCGCCCTGCTGGACGCGCTGAAGACGCTGACCATCCCGGTGGTGGAGTGCCACCTTTCCGACCCGGCGACGCGCGAGGATTTCCGGCATCGCTCCTACGTCGCCCTCGTGGCGGCGAAGACGATCGCGGGCCACGGTGCCCGCAGCTATGAACTGGCGGTTCAGGCCGCCGTCGAACTGGCACAGGAACGCGGGCTCGCGTAAGCCCGTTCGATACAGAAGAAACAGAGGTCCCCATGGCCGTCAGCAAGTCCCCCGCCGCCAAGCCGGCCGCCCCCAAGTCCGATGCGATCGACGCCGGACTGGTCCGGTCGCTGGCCGACATCCTGAAGGATACCGGGCTGACCGAGATCGAGGTGGAGCGCGGCGACCTGAAGATCCGGGTGGCGCGCGAGATCACCATGACCGCCGCCCCGGTCGCCTATGCCGCCGCCCCGGCTCCCGTGGCCGCCCCGGCACCCGCCGCCGCCGCCCCGGCCGCCATGCCCAGCGACCCGGCGACGATCGTTTCGAAGTCGGGCGAAGAGGTGAAGTCGCCGATGGTCGGCACCGCCTATCTGAAGCCCTCGCCGGAGGCCCCCGCCTTCGTCCAGCCGGGCGATGTGGTCAAGAAGGGCCAGACCCTGCTGATCGTCGAGGCGATGAAGACCATGAACCCGATCCAGGCCCCGCGGGACGGCAAGGTCGTCGAGGTGCTGGTCGGCGACGCCCAGCCCGTCGAGTTCGGCGAACCCCTCGTCCTGCTCGAGGCGTAAGCCATGTTCACGAAAGTCCTGATCGCCAACCGCGGCGAGATCGCGCTGCGCATCCATCGCGCGTGCAAGGAGATGGGCATCTCCACCGTCGCCGTGCATTCCGAGGCCGACCGCGGTGCCATGTGGGTGCGCCTGGCCGACGAAAGCGTCTGCATCGGCCCCGCCCCGGCGGCCAAGTCGTACCTGAACATCCCGTCGATCATCGCCGCGGCCGAGATCACCGGTGCCCAGGCGATCCACCCCGGCTATGGCTTCCTGTCCGAGAACGCGCGCTTCGCCGAGATCGTCGAGGCGCACGGCATGACCTTCATCGGGCCGAAGCCCGAGCACATCCGCATCATGGGCGACAAGATCACCGCCAAGAAGACCGTGCTGGACGCGGGCATCCCCTGCGTGCCCGGCTCGGACGGAGAGGTGGAGACGATCGAGGCCGCGATCGAGGCGTCGAAGTCGATCGGCTTCCCCCTCATCGTCAAGGCGGCGGCGGGCGGCGGCGGGCGCGGCATGAAGGTGGCCCTGACGCCCGACGATCTGGTCGAGGCGGTACAGACGGCCCAGTCAGAGGCGCTGGCCGCCTTTGGCAACGGCGCGGTCTACATGGAGCGCTATCTCCAGAAGCCGCGCCACATCGAGCTGCAGGTCATCGCCGACAGCCACGGCAACGTCGTGCACCTGGGCGAGCGCGACTGCTCCCTGCAGCGCCGCCACCAGAAGGTGCTGGAGGAGGCCCCCTCCCCCGCCCTGTCGGCGGCGGAGCGGGTTGCGATCGGCGAGACGGTGAACAAGGCCATCGCCGCGATCGGCTATCTGGGTGTCGGCACGATCGAGTTTCTGTGGGAGGACGGCGAGTTCTTCTTCATCGAGATGAACACCCGCCTGCAGGTCGAGCACCCGGTCACCGAGATGATCACAGGCGTGGATCTGGTGCGCGAGCAGGTGCGCGTGGCCGCGGGCCTGCCGCTGAGCTTCAGCCAGGCCGACGTGCATTTCGAGGGCCACGCCATCGAGGTGCGCATCAACGCCGAGAATTCCGAGACCTTCACCCCGTCGCCGGGCAAGATAACGGACTTCCACGCCCCCGGCGGGCTGGGCGTCCGTTTGGACAGCGCCATCTACGCCGGCTATTCGATCCCGCCCCATTACGACAGCCTGATCGGCAAGCTGATCGTGCACGGCCGCGACCGCGAGGAATGCATCGCGCGGCTGAAGCGCAGCCTGGGCGAAATGGTCATCGGCGGCATCGACACCACCATCCCCCTGTTCCAGCGCCTGCTGCAGGAGCCGGACATCCTGTCGGGCGACTACGACATCCACTGGCTGGAGCAGTGGGCCAAGCGGCGCGCCGCCGGAGCCTGACGCGGGTGCGGGGAACCATCCCGCTGGACCTGCTACTGACCGCCTATCGCCAAGGAGCCTTTCCCATGGGCGAGACGGCGAAGGGCGACCGGGTGGACTGGATCCGCCCCCACGTCCGCGCTGTGCTGCCGCTGGATCCCTTCCGGACGCCGGCGCGGCTGGCGCGCACGGTGCGGAACGCGACATGGACGGTGAGCACGGACACGGCCTTCGCCGAGGTAATCGCGCTCTGCGCCGAGGCGGTGCCCGGACGCGAGGAGACCTGGATCAACGGCGCGATCAGGGAGGCCTATCTGGGCCTGCATGCAGCCGGCGTGGCGCACAGCGTGGAGGTCCGGGACGGCGCGCGACTGGTCGGCGGGCTGTATGGCCTGCGCATGGGCGGCGCCTTCTTCGGCGAGAGCATGTTCAACCGGGCGACCGACGCGTCGAAGACCGCCTTGGTGCATCTCGCCGGCCGTCTGAACCGCGCTGGCTTCGTCCTGCTGGACGCCCAATTCGAGAACCCGCATCTGGATCAGTTCGGCGCGCGCGCCGTGCCGCACGCGGACTACATGCGGATGCTGGATGCGGCGGTGGCGGCGGAGCCCGACCTCGCCGCCTTCCACGCCCCGATGACCGGGGCCGAGGCCGTGGCCTATGCGCGGCAGCCCACGATCCAGGCGTCGTAGACAGGGTGCTGCAGCCCGCTGACGCCGGGCGACGACGCGAACATCCAGCCGCGGAACAGCTGGCGCACGTCCTGCACGGGCGCGCCGCCGCGGGGCTGGACGCTGATCTCCATATAGGCGACGGCGTCGCGCGCGCGCTCGTCCGAGGCCGAGACCTCGCAAGCGCGGGCGCGGAAGATCAGGGTCTTGTTGAAGGCGACGGGCCGGCCGTTGACCTCGACCTCGAACCGCATGGTCTCGGCCGTGACCTTGTCGACGGCCTGGACGATGGCGTAGCGGCGGCGCTGGCGACGTCCGGGAGGGCCTTCGGGCTCGGCCGGAGCCGCCACGACCTCAACCTCGGCCTCCTCGGCCTCGTCTTCCGCTTCGTCTTCTTCCCCGGCGGGGGTCTCGGCGCGCTGTTCCGTCTGCTGAGCGGCGGCGACGGCGGCGGCGATGGAGTCCGCGCCGCCGGGCGGCGTGACGGGAACGGGCCGCTCCGGCGCAGGATCCCCCGCGGGGGCCTGTTCGGCCGGCGGCGTCGCTGGCGGATCCTGGGGATCCTGCGCCGGTCGGGCGTCCTGGGGCAGGTCCAGCAGGGCCGCGGTCACGCCGGCACCCCCGAGGGCGAGAGCCGCCGTTCCCGCGACCAGAGCCAGGCGGAGGGCGCGCCTCACTCGGGCTTCCAGGCTTCGTAGTCGCCGTCGGCGCGGGGGCGCACGCCCTCCGCGGCCAGCGAGCCCTGGGGCCGCCACGCCATCGGCGTGCCGGTGAAGTTGGGCAGGTGGTCCTTTTCCCAGGCCTTGCGCGGCAGCGGCGTGCGGCTGGGCGGCTCGTCATAGGTGTAACGCAGCCAGCCGTGCCAGTCCGGCGGCACCTTCGAGGCCTCGGCATAGCCGTTGTACAGCACCCAGCGTCGACGGCGGCCGTCGTAGCTGACGGTGTCGCGCGACTGGAAATAGCGGTTGCCGAACTCGTCGGTGCCGACGTGGTCGCCGCGCCCCTTGACCGTCACCAGGGTGCCGATGGTGGCACCGTTCCACCAGGAGAAGAGCTTTGCGAGCACGCGAAATCCGTTCGTTCAGGACCGTTCGCGAGAGCGCCGCGAGGGTGGGCGGATCATAGAAACTGCGCGCGCCCGCGTCCAGCGCGGCAAGGACGGTGCTGATCCCCATATCTTGTGGGTGGATGGGAACCCAGGGCCCAGATTTATTGCGGCGGATCGGTGAAGGGCCGTATCCTGCGTCGAGAGACGCCGCCTGAAGGACTCCCATGCCCCGACGCCGCCGATTCCCGCTTCCGGCCGCTACCGCGCCCTGCGTGGAGCGTGAGGTCGAGCGTGCGGGCGGGATGGTCGCCGTCTTGGCCCCCATGAACTGGTCCACGGCCCGGCTGGAAGCCTGGATGGACTGGGCCGGATGCGAGGGCGGCGATCTGGTCGCCGGTATCGAGGACAGGTTGCGCGAAGTGGGCGTCGAAGCCTCCGTCGCCGCCGACCTCGCCGCCGCGGCCGGGGCCGGCCTCATCGCCTTCGGCACGCCTGCGACGGTGACCGGCCTTGTGGACGGACGCACCGTCGAGGGCCGCGCCGCCATCAGACAGCATCTGGCCGACGCGGCCGCGGCCCGTCTGGCCTCGGGCGCCCTCGCCGCCATGACCGGCGCACTGGCCGGCGTGGCGGAGGCGGTCCTCAGGTGTCAGGGCCCGGCCGCCGACTGCGGCGATCCCCTGCGCAATCCGGCGCTCGCGCGCGCCGCCTGGGCGGCGCGGCGCGCGGGGGCCGCCGATGCCGACATCGCCCGCGCGATCGACGGCGAGGTCCCGACGCCGCCCCCACCGGCCGTGGTCGAGACGGCACCGCTCCTCGTCCGGCTGGACCGCGCCGCCGCGGAAGCACCCGACGCCCTGTTCGCCCCCGGCCTGCTGAACGACGACCTCGTCGCCGTCTTTGAGGACCAGCCGTCGGTGTCCACCGGTCCCACGAGCGTGGCGCTGGACCTCGAGGCCTGGAGCCTGACCTGGGCTGACCGGGACACGGAGATCGCCGCCGCCGCGGAGCTCGTGGGGGCTGCGTCGGAGGCGCTGGTCCCGCCGGGCGGGCGATTGACGTTGCAACTGTGCGGGCTCGTCGCCCGAAGCCTGCGGGCCCCCTCCCAGGACCCGGCCGGCGACGACGTCGGGCGACTGGTCGCCACAATCGTCGAAGCGGTTCATGGTTGCGGCCGGTCCGTGGACCTGTTCGGCGACGACCCGGAGGCGGCGCTGCGCCTTGGGCTCGGTGCCTGGACCGAAATCGACGTGTTCGAGACGGGCGATGGTGAGGTCGGTCGGCGTCTGCATCCGGCGCTGGCCGCCGCGCTCGCGCGACATGACCCCGGCCTCGTCGAAGCCGCCGAGCGGCGGCTGTTCGGCCGCCGCACCCTCGCCGAGGCGCCGGGGCTGGACCATGCCGCCCTGCGGCGTGCCGGCTTCACCGACGTGGAGCTTCAGGCCGTCGAGGCGGGGCTGGACCGTGTCGGGACGCTGGAGGCCGCCTTCGCCGAACCCTTCCTGGACCCCGGCTTCGCGCGCGACGTGCTGGGGCTGGAACCCGGGTCAGAGCCGCTCCTGCCACAACTGGGCTTTTCCGCCGAGGCCATCGCCGCGGCCGAAATCCATGCGTTGGGTTGCGCGTCGCTGGCCGGTTGGAAGGAGGCGCCCGCCGCCCTGCGGCCTTTGCTGGATGCACCCGCGACTGTCGAGGCGCGTCTGGAGCAGGTTTGGGCCGATCGTTCGGACGCGCCGGATCTGCGAGCGGTTTCGCTGCCCTGGCGGGCGACGGTCACCGACGCCGCGCGGCGTCTGGTGGAGGCGGCGGCGGAAGGCCGGGCCGGGCTGCGATTGGCCCGTGCCGCGCCGCCGGCCGCCTTCTCGCTGGACCTGCGCCCCGTCGAAGACACCGCGCCCAGACGGGCCGAGGCGCCGCCCCCGCCGGCCGAACCGCGCGTGGTTGAACGGGTGGTCGAGAAGGAGCGCGCGCGCCGCAAGCTGCCCGACCGCCGCAAGGGCTATATCCAGAAGGCCGCGGTCGGGGGGCACAAGGTCTATGTCCACACCGGCGAGTACGAGGACGGCGAACTGGGCGAGATCTTCATCGACATGCACAAGGAAGGCGCCGCTTTCCGCAGCCTGATGAACAACTTCGCGATTTCCGTTTCGATCGGGCTTCAATACGGCGTGCCGCTGGACGAGTTCGTCGACGCCTTCACCCACACGCGCTTCGAGCCCTCGGGGCGGGTGACGGGCAACGACTCGATCCGCTCGGCGACCTCGATCCTCGACTACATCTTCCGCGAGCTGGGCGTCTCCTACCTCGGCCGCGACGACCTGGCCGACGGTGCCGAAGGCGGCGATCGCGACGGTCTGGTCCCGGCGGAGGACGCCGAAGCCGTGCCCGCGGCGAGCCTGATCTCCAAGGGCTTCGCGCGCGGCGCCGCACCGGACAATCTGGTCGTCCTGCCGTTCGGCAAGGCGCGGGAGGATCGGAAAGCCGGGGCGATGGCCGAGGCGGCCGAGGCACCCTGCCCCGCCTGCGGCGGCCTGGCGGTCCGGAATCAGGGCGGCACCCCGGTCTGCGACACCTGCGGTGCGTCGCCCGGCGCGGCCAACGCGCCCGCGGGCTGAGGCCCGATTCTTGCAACGCCGAGGGCTTCGTATCCGGAGCGTCCCATGCCTCGCCTGACCGCCCTCGCCCTGTTCGTCGCCGCCCTTGCTGCCGCGGCACCCGCCGCCGCCCAGAACGCGGGTCAGATCGCCCGCGTGCAGGCGGGCCGCAGCTGCGCCGGGTGTAACCTGTTCCAGGGCGATTTCAGCGGGATTGAGGCGTCTGGCCTGAACCTGTCGCGGTCGCGGCTGCGCCAGGCCGACCTGTCGCTGGCGGTGATGAACCGGACGAACTTCGCCGGGGCCGACCTGCGCGACGTGGATGCGTACGGCGCGGTGTTCGGCGGGGCCAGCTTCTCGGGTGCCAACCTGACCAACGCCAGCTTCGTGGGGGTGCATCTGGAGGGTGCCAACTTCGCTGGAGCGACCCTCTCGGGAGCCGACTTTTCGGGTGCGGAGATGAGCACGGCGCGCGGTCTGACGCAGGGGCGGCTGAACCAGGCGTGCGGCGACGCCGCCACGCGCCTGCCGCGGGGGCTCCACATTCCCGCCTGCTGAAGGCACCCGACCTTACTGCGATTTAAGTAGGGATTTCGGCGAGATCGGATCATCTAGGCGACGTGACCCAGTTTCCGCATCCCCGTCTGTTCCTGATCGTGGCCGCCGCGGCCATGGCTGCGGCCGCCGGCCCGGCGATGGCCCAGAAGGCGACCGTGGTCGAAATGCGGGCCCAGGTGATCCCCTACGCCAAGCCGCAGAACCCCTTCTATCCGCAGGACCCGGACGTGGCCCGCACGGTGTCGCTGGGCGGATCCTGCGTGCGCTGCGAACTGTCCGGCCGCGACCTGTCGGGCGCGACCTTCATCTCGGCCACCTTCACCGGCTCAACCCTGGTCGGCGCCAATCTGCGCGGAGCCGAGCTGGTCGGCTCGAACTTCTCGGCCGCCGACTTCTCGCGCGCCAACCTGACCGGCGCCACGCTGGTGGGTGCCAACTTCTCCGGTGCCAACTTCACCTCGGCGCGGCTGGACGGGGTGGAGGCCATGGGCTCGGTCTTCACCTCGGCCAACATGACGCGCGCCAGTCTGGCGGGCGCCGAGCTGGGCGGGGCCAACATGAACCGGGCCAACCTGCGCTCGGCCAGCTTTGCCGACGCGGAACTGTTCGGCGTGACCCTGGCCAACGTCGACGCCCGCAACGCCAACTTCACCGGCGCGGAGGTGGACGCCTCCAACCTGTCGAACGGCAATTTTCAGGGCGCGGTGTTCCGCAACGCCTCGCTTGACGGCGCGCGCCTGACCGGGGGCACCTTCGGCGGTGCCAATTTCCAGGGTGCCACGTTCGATCGCACCGACATTCGGGGCACGGATCTGACGGGCGCCCGGGGCCTGACCCAAGCCCAGGTTTCCGAGGCCTGCGGCGACTCCTCGACCCGGCTGCCCCGCGATATGCGGGTCAACGTCTGCCGCGGCCGCATGGTCGTCGTCCGCCCGCCGGCCCCACCGCGCCCCGCCGCGCCGCCGCGCACCACCCGCAACATCGTCGTCGCGGACCGCTGACGCCGGCCCAAGACGCCCGCCACCCCTATTTGAGGGGCAGGGCCGTGCGGATGTGGACGTCCTTGAGCTGACGATCGGCCGCCTCGGTCGGGGCGTTCATCAACAGATCCTCGCCCTGCTGGTTCAGCGGGAAGGCGATGACCTCGCGGATGGCCGTCTGGTTGGCCAGCAGCATGACGATACGGTCGATGCCGGGGGCCAGACCGCCGTGCGGCGGCGCACCGTAGCGGAAGGCGTTCAGCATGCCGCCGAACTGGTCCTCGACCACGGAGGCGTCATAGCCGGCGATCTCGAAGGCCTTGAGCATGATCTCGGCCTTGTGGTTCCGGATCGCGCCCGAGCACAGTTCATAGCCGTTGCAGACGATGTCGTACTGATAGGCCCGGATGGTCAGAGGATCCTGGGTCTCCAACGCTTCCAGCCCGCCCTGGGGCATCGAGAAGGGGTTGTGGCTGAAGTCGACCTTCTTCTCTTCCTCGGACCATTCGAACATCGGGAAGTCGACGATCCAGCAGAATCTGAACTGGGCCTCGTCGATCAGCTTCAGCTCGGTCGCGACGCGGGTACGGGCAAGGCCGGCGAACTTGGCGAAAACCGACGGCAGGCCGGCGGCGAAGAAGGCGGCGTCGCCCTTGCCCAGACCCAGAGCGGTCATCAGGGCTTCGGTCGGCTCCTGGCCGAGGTTCTTGGCGATCGGGCCGCCCCAGGCCTGCTGGTCGTCGGACCAGAAGATGTAGCCGAGGCCCGGCTGGCCCTCGCCCTGGGCCCAGCTGTTCATGCGGTCACAGAAGGCCCGCGAACCGCCGGTCGGGGCCGGAATGGCCCAGACGGCGTTCTTCTCATCCGCGGCGAGGATTTTGTTGAACAGGCCGAAACCGCCGTCGCGGAAGTGGTCCGAGACATCCTGCATCTTGATCGGGTTGCGGGTGTCGGGCTTGTCGGTGCCGTACCAGGCCATCGACTGGGCATAGGTCAGGCGCTCGAATCCGGCGTGCTCAAGCGTCTGGCCAAAGTCGTTGGTGAAGGTGTGGGTCCCGTCGATGGGCGAGACCGGCTTGCCGTCGGCGAACTCCTCGAACACGCCGTGCATGACGGGCTCGATGGCCGCGAAGACGTCTTCCTGGGTGACGAAGCTCATCTCGACGTCGAGCTGGTAGAACTCCAGCGAGCGGTCGGCGCGCAGGTCCTCGTCGCGGAAGCAGGGGGCGATCTGGAAATAACGGTCGAAGCCCGAGACCATGAGCAGCTGCTTGAACTGCTGAGGCGCCTGCGGCAGCGCGTAGAACTTGCCGGGGTGCAGGCGCGAGGGCACCAGGAAGTCGCGCGCGCCCTCGGGCGACGACGCGGTCAGGATCGGAGTCTGGTACTCGAGGAAGCCTTGGTCGACCATGCGGCGGCGGATCGAGGAGATCACCTTCGAGCGCAGGACGATGTTCCGGTGCAGGGTCTCGCGACGCAGGTCGAGGTAGCGGTGCTTGAGGCGCAGCTCCTCGGGATACTCCGGCTCGCCGAAGACCGGCAGGGGCAGTTCGGCGGCCTCGGACAGGACCTCGACGGCCTTGACGCGGACCTCGACCTCGCCGGTCGGCAGGTTGGCGTTGACCGTGCCGGCCTCTCGCAGGACCACCTCGCCGTCGATGCGGATGACGCTCTCGGCGCGCACGCGCTCGACGACGTCGAAGCCCGGGGTCTCCGGGTGGAAGACCAGCTGGGTCAGGCCGTAGTGGTCGCGCAGGTCGATGAAAAGCAGGCCGCCGTGGTCGCGCTTGCGGTGCACCCAGCCGGACAGCCGCACGTTCGATCCGGCGTCGGAGGACCGGAGGGCACCGCAGGTGTGGGAGCGATAGGCGTGCATGGGCGGTTCGTCTTGAAAAACAGGCCGGCAGGGCCGCGAAATCGGGAGCGCGTAGGGCGCATTATCGCCCCGCAAAGTCAAGGCTGGCCGTCCCCAAGGCCATGCGATCCGTCCACGGAACGCCCCACCGCCGCCCTGCCCCGCGGCGGCGCTTCTGCTATGGGGCGTGCATGACGGGAGACGAACCGGGACGCCGCCAGATGCGACTGGACCTGACGCGCGAGAGCGCGGGGCGGGAGCGGCCGTTCGTGGTCTCCGACTGCAATGCCGCGGCGGTCGCCCGGCTGGCCGCATGGCCGGACGCCCTGACGCCCGTTCTGGCGCTGGTGGGGCCGCGCGGCAGCGGCAAGAGCCGGCTGGCCGCCGAATGGGCCGAGCGGGTCGGGGCCGTGCCGGTGCATGGGGCCGAGGCCTCGCTGCTGGATCCGCTGGAGGTGGAGGGTCGACCGATCCTGCTGGACCGGGCGCCCGACGCGGACGACGAGACCCTGTTCCACCTGATCAATCTGGCGCGGTCGGGCGGGGGTGCCTTGTTGCTGGTCGCGCGCAGCGCGCCGCCGACCTGGGACAGCGCCCTGCCCGACCTGAGGTCGCGACTGGACGCCGTGCCGACGGTCACCCTTAAGGCGCCGGACGATGTCGTGCTGGCGGAGATGCTGGAGGCGGAATTTGCCCGGCGCTCGATCGCCCCGCCGGCGGACCTGGTCCCATGGCTGCTGAAGCGGATCGAACGGTCGGCAGGCGCGGTGGAGTCGGCGGTGGCCCGGCTGGATGCCGAGGCCGGGGCGATCAGTCGCGCCGCCGCGCGGCGGGTGTTCGGCCCTCTGGGCCCCGCGGACGTGGACTAGAGACACCCTGCAGACTCCGGCAACTGCGGGTCTCGGGAGTCCAATACTGCCATTTACCCCATTGTTTTAAATGAACAAAAACGTTGCAATGGGAGTGTCTCGCGAGTCTCACCCCGAGTCTCTCGCGACGCGGGTGCCGTCCTCGACGGGTTCTTGGCGCGGCGTCACGCCAGCTTGGGTCGCAGACTGGCCCGCGTCACACCTTCGCGGTTGCGGCGAGAGGCCGGTCGGGCCAGAACCGGGGCATGAGCGACTCCGCCGTCATCAGCGACCCGACCCGCGGCGACGACGTCCCGACCTCGCGGGCACCGCAGCTGAAGTTGAACAAGACGCTGATGGGATCGCCGACGCGGTTCTTCAATCGCGAACTATCCTGGCTGGCCTTCAACGCCCGCGTGCTGGAACAGGCCGCCAACCCGGACCATCCCCTGCTGGAACGCCTGAGGTTCCTTTCGATCTCGGCCAACAATCTGGACGAATTCTACATGACGCGTGTGGCGGGCCTGAAGGGTCAGGTGCGCGAGCGCGTGCGCATTGTCTCGCCCGACGGCCTGACGCCGGCCGAGGCGCTGGAAAAGGTCAACGCCGCCGCGGGCGGGTTGATGGCCGAGCAGCAGCGCCGCTGGCGCAAGCTGCGCAAGGAGCTGACGTCGGCCGGCATCGAGATCGTCGACGCAGCGAAGACGACCAAGACGGAGCGGGAGCGGCTGGAACCGGAGTTCCTGAACCAGCTGTTCGCCATCCTGACGCCGATGGCGATCGATCCGGCCCATCCGTTCCCCTTCCTGCCGAACCTCGGCTTCTCGTTGGCGCTGAAGCTGAGGCGGAAGTCGGACAACCGGCAGCTCTACGCCCTGGTGCCCGTGCCGACGCAGGTGAAGCGGTTCTGGCCGCTGGCGACCGACGGCCGGTCACGGCCGGGCAAGAAGCGGTTCGTCACGCTGGAGAGCCTGCTGACGCTGTTCATCGACCACCTGTTCCCCGGGTGCGAGGTGCTGGAGCGCGGCGTCTTCCGGCTGATCCGCGACAGCGACATCGAGATCGAGGAGGAGGCCGAGGACCTGGTCATGGAGTTCGAGGAGGCGCTGAAGCAGCGCCGGCTCGGCTCGGTCGTGCGGATCAAGATCGAGGCGTCGATGCCGGACGATCTGCGCACCTTCATCACCGACCAGCTGAACGCCGCGCCCCAGGACGTGATCCTGATCGACGGCATGCTGGGGCTGGCCCAGTTGTCGGACCTGATCCCGAGCGGACACCCCGACCTGAAGTTCAAGGGCTATGAGCCGCGCTACCCGGAACGGGTCCGCGACCACGGGGGCGACATCTTCGCCGCCGTCCGCGAGAAGGACATGCTGATCCACCACCCGTTCGAGAGCTTCGACGTGGTGGTGCAGTTCCTGCGTCAGGCCGCGCGCGACCCCAGCGTGCTGGCGATCAAGCAGACGCTGTACCGGACGTCGCGGGACAGCCCGATCGTCGCGGCGCTGATCGAGGCGGCCGAGAACGGCAAGAACGTCACCGCCCTGGTCGAGCTGAAGGCACGCTTCGACGAGGAGGCCAACCTGCGCTGGGCCCGGGCGATGGAGCGGGCGGGGGTCCACGTCGTCTTCGGCTTCGTGGAGTACAAGACCCACGCCAAGGTCAGCGTGGTGGTACGCAAGGAGGCGGACGCCCTGCGCACCTACTGCCACTTCGGGACCGGAAACTATCACCCCGTCACCGCGCGCATCTACACCGACCTGAGCCTGTTCACCTGCGACCCCGTGCTGGCCCGGGACGCGACGCGGGTGTTCAACTACATCACCGGCTACGCCGCGCCCGATGAGCTGGAGGCGCTGGTCGTCTCGCCCCTGAACATGAAGACCCGGCTCATCCAGCTGATCGAGGCCGAGATGGCGGCAGCCGCCAAGGGCAAGCCCGCGGCGCTGTGGGCCAAGATGAACTCGCTGGTGGACCCGGAGGTGATCGACGCCCTGTATCGCGCGAGCCAGGCGGGCGTGCGGATCGAGCTGGTGGTACGCGGCATCTGCTGTCTGCGGCCGGGCGTCGAGGGGCTGAGCGAAAACATCCGGGTCAAGTCGATCGTTGGCCGCTTTCTGGAGCACAGCCGGATCATCGCTTTCGCCAACGGACGGGATCTGCCCAACGACAAGGCGCGGCTGTTCATCTCGTCTGCGGACTGGATGCCGCGCAACCTCGACCGGCGCGTCGAGTTGATGACGCCGGTGCTGAACGCCACCGTGCACGATCAGGTGCTGGACCAGATCATGGTGGCCAACCTCAAGGACGACGCCCAGAGCTGGATCCTGGGTGCCGACGGCGTCTATCGCCGCATGGATCCCGTCGATCCGGCCCGGCCCTTCTCCTCGCACAAGTATTTCATGACCAATCCCAGCCTTTCGGGTCGGGGACGCAAGGTGAAGACCCTGCCGGAAGCCCTGCGCTATGACCGCCCTGCCTGACTCCCCGCCCGCCCAGGCGGCGGTCATCGATGTCGGCTCCAACTCCGTGCGGATGGTGCTCTACCGGCTGGAAGGCCGGGCTGTCTGGACGGTCTTCAACGAAAAGGTATTGGCCGGACTGGGCCGCGACATGCCGCGCACGGGGCGACTATCAGAGCCCGGCGTGATTGACGCCATGGCGGCCCTGAAGCGGTTCGCCGCCGTGCTGGAAGGAGTCAGACCAGACCTGACCTTCATCGCCGCAACGGCGGCCGTGAGAGAGGCGCAGGACGGACCCGAGTTTTGCGAGCGGGTGGCCGCCGAGACGGGCCTGCGCATCCGCGTGTTGACCGGCGAGGAAGAGGCGCGCGCCTCGGCGCTCGGCGTGCTGTCTGGCGCGCCGGACGCCACCGGCACGACGGCCGACATGGGCGGAACCAGCCTGGAGCTCACGCGCATCGGCGACGGGAAGGTGATGGGCGGGGTCACGCTGGCCCTCGGCCCCTTCGCCCTGTCGGACGGCAGGACCTTCGACGCCGAGCGGGTCCGCGCCCTCGTGGCCAAACGCCTCAAGCCGGCCCGAAGCGCGCACGGCGACAGACGCCTGCACGCGGTGGGTGGCGCGTGGCGCAGTCTGGCCCAGCTGCACATGGCCATCTCGGACTATCCGCTGAAAGTCGTGCACCAGTACGCGATGAGCGCGGCGGACGCCCGGGAAGTGGCCCGGTTCGCCGCACGCCAGTCGCGGGCCTCGCTGGAGAAGTCGCCAGGGATTTCGCGCCGGCGCGCCGAGACCCTGCCCTATGCCGCCCTGGTGCTGGAAGGGTTGATCGAACACCTGGGCTTCGAGGAGATCAGCTTCTCGGCCTGGGGCGTGCGCGAAGGCCTGCTTTTCGAGGCGCTGGGTGCAAAGACCCTTGCCGTCGATCCCCTGCTCGCCGGAACCGAGGCGTTGGGAGCGCGGCAAGGAGTATCGCCGGGTTTGCCCGGCGCGGTCGCGGGCTGGATCGATGTCTGGGCCCGCAGCCTGCCGTCCGCCTTCGGCGCAGGACGAGACGCGGTGTTGACCCGCGCGGCCTGCAATCTGTGCGACCTCGGAGCGCGGCTGCACCCCGACCACCGGGTCGAGCTGGCGTTCGACCAGGTCCTGCGCGCCTCGATCCCCGGCCAGACCCACGTCGAGCGGGCCTTTCTGGCGGCGGCCATCAGCGCGCGCTACGGCGGCCCGTCGGGCACGCCGGAGCCGGCGACGATAGAGCGGCTCTTGAAGGACGACCTGCGCGCCCGGGCCCGGGCGCTGGGGCTGGCGATCCGGCTGGCCTGCGATCTGTCCGGACGGTCGCCGCAGCTGCTGGCCAACGCGGGTCTGGTGGTCGAGGACGGGACGCTGCGGCTGTCCGCCAACCCGGCCTACGCCGACATGCTGCTGGGCGAACAGACCCGGCGCCGGGCGCGGGCGCTGGCGGAGGCGCTGGGAGCCGAACTGGTGATCGAGGGGGTCTAGCCCTCGATCTCGACGACCTCGACGCGCGGGCCGTTCAGGACCAGGGCGATCTCGCCGCGCTTCAGCTTGAGGGCGTCGTCGCCGAACAGCTGGCGGCGCCAGCCGTGCAGGGCCTCGACCTCGGCCTCGTCGTCGATGGCGATCTTTTCCAGATCGGCGACCGTGGCGATCAGCTTGGACGCCACGCCGGCGTTGTCGCTCTTGGCCTTGAGCAGGACCTTGAGCAGTTCCACCACCGACGGCGGCGCGGGATCATTGCGGCCGGGCCGCTCGATCTTCGGGGCGTGCGCCTCCGGATCGGCCAGGACGCGCTTCAGATCCTCGATCAGCTCCTGCCCCAGACGCGAACCGCCGAAGCCCTTGGGTACCGAACGCAGGCGGTTGAAGGCCTCGGCATCGGTCGGGGCCTGGGTGGCGATCTCGTCGATGGCCTCGTCCTTGAGGATGCGGCCTCGCGGCTGGTCGCGCTCCTGCGCCGCACGTTCGCGCCAGGTCGCGATGGCGACGAAGGCGGCCAGATATTTCGCGGACCACTTCTTGGGCTTCAGGCGCTTCCACGCCAGTTCGGGCGTGGTATCGTAGAGCTTCGGATCGGTCAGGTCCGCCATCTCGGACATGACCCAGTCAAGACGACCGTCCTTCTGGAGACGATCGCGCAGCTTGGGATACAGCGCCGCCAGATGGGTAACGTCGCCCAGGGCATAGACCAGCTGAGCCTCGGACAGCGGGCGACGCGCCCAGTCGGTGAAGCGGCTGCCCTTGTCGACCTCCTTGCGGATCATCTGTCGGACGAGGGCTTCGTACGAAACCTGATCGCCGAAGCCGGCAGCCATGGCGGCCACCTGGGTGTCGAACATCGGCCTGGGCATGGCACCCAGCCGGACGAAGATCTCCACGTCCTGTCGGGCGGCGTGGAAGACCTTGAGAATCTTCTCGTCCCGCATCAGGTCGAGGAAGGGTTCGAGGTCCAGACCCTCGGCCAGCGGGTCGATGATGGCAGCGTCCGTCGGCGAGGCGGCCTGGATCAGGCACAGCTTCGGCCAGTAGGTCGTCTCCCGCATGAACTCGGTGTCGACGGTGATGAAGGGCTGGTCCGACAGCTTGTCGCAGAAATCGCGCAGGGCTTCGGTGGTGGTGATCGGCGTCATTCGGATGCTATAGCCCCGCCCGCGCCCCGTGTGGCAAGAGCCGCCGCACAAGTCCGCCAACCGATTCAGGCCCGTGACCCATGAGCGACACCCCGAATTCCGTCCGCAACGGGCTGACCTACGCCGACGCCGGCGTGGACATCGACGCGGGCGAGCGGCTGGTGGACGCGATCAAGCCGCTGGCGAAATCGACCGCGCGGCCGGGGTCGGAGCCGTCTCTGGGCGGGTTTGGCGCCCTGTTCGACCTGAAGGCGGCGGGCTTTACCGATCCACTGATCGTGACCACGACGGACGGGGTGGGCACCAAGCTGAAGATCGCCATCGAAACGGGGCGGCACGACGGGGTCGGCATCGATCTGGTGGCCATGTGCGTGAACGACCTGCTGGCGCAGGGCGCGGAGCCGCTGCTGTTCCTCGACTATTACGCGACCGGCAAGCTGGACGTGGACGCGGCGCGGCGCGTGGTGGCGGGCATCGCCGAGGGCTGCCGCCAGGCCGGCTGCGCCCTGGTGGGCGGCGAGACGGCCGAGATGCCGGGCATGTATTCAAGCGGGGACTATGATCTGGCCGGCTTTTCGCTGGGCGCGCTGGAGCGGGGGACGGCCCTGCCCCGCTTCGACCTGCAGAACACCGGCGACGTGATCATCGGTCTGGCCTCGTCCGGCCCGCACTCGAACGGCTATTCCCTGATCCGCCGGGTGATCGAGGCGGCGGGCAAGTCGTGGGGCGACGACGCCCCGTTCGACCGCGACCGCACGCTGGCGCAGGCCCTGATGGAGCCGACGCGCATCTATGTGAAGTCGGTGCTGCCGCTGATGAAGGCCGGCCTGGTCAAGGGCGCGGCGCACATTACCGGCGGCGGCCTGATCGAAAACCCCCAGCGCGGCATCGCCGATCACCTGAAGCCGGTCTTCGACTGGGAGGCCTGGCCCCTGCCGCCGGTGTTCCGCTGGCTGGCCGAGGCAGGAGGGGTCGACGCCCACGAGATGCGCCGCACCTTCAACTGCGGGGTCGGCTTCATCGTGATCGTCGGTCCGGAGCACGCCGAAGAGGTGCTGGCCGGCTTGCTGGAGGCGGGCGAAACCGCTTTCGTGTGCGGACGTCTGGACGCCGCCTGACCCGAAGGATGACCCGCATGCGCGCACTTGCCCTCGGTCTCACCCTCATGATGCTGGGCGGCGGCGCGGCATCCGCGCAGACGTCCGCGACGACCGAGCATCCCTTCCTGCATGAACTGGCGACCCAGGTCCGCCCGGAGCGCATGCGCGAGGACATCGAGATCATGGTGGGCTTCGGTACCCGGCACACCCTGTCGGAGACGCAGTCCGATACCCGCGGCATCGGCGCGGCCCGTCGCTGGGCCGGCCGGCGGTTCGAGGCCATCTCGGCCGACTGCGGCGGCTGTCTGGAGATCGTGACGCCGTCGGACGTGGTGTCCAACCAGCGGATCACCACGCCGACGGAGGTGGTCAACGTGGTGGCGATCCAGCGCGGCACGGGCGACCCGAACCGGGTGATCATCATCTCCGGCCATCTGGATTCGCGCGTCAGCGACGTGATGGACTTCACTTCAGACGCGCCCGGCGCCAACGACGACGCCTCGGGCGTGGCGACGGTGTTCGAGGCCGCGCGAGTGCTGTCGAAGCACCGATTCGACGCCACCATCGTCTATGCGGTTCTGTCCGGCGAGGAGCAGGGCCTGTTCGGGGGCCGCATCCTGGCCGACTACGCCCGCGCCGAAGGCTGGTTCGTCCAGGCCAATCTGAACAACGACATCGTCGGCAATTCCGAAGGCTCGAACGGCGTCCGTGACACGACCCGCGTCCGGGTCTTCTCCGAGGGCACCAAGACCGTCGAAACCGACCAGCAGGCGAACCAGCGCCGCTACAACGGCGGCGAGGTCGACTCGTCGTCGCGCAACCTGTCGAGGTTCGTCGACGGCATCGCCGACCGCTATCTGGCCAATTTCGACGTCGAGATGATCTATCGCACCGACCGCTACGGGCGCGGCGGCGACCAGGTGGAGATGCTGCGCGCCGGCTTCCCGGCCGTGCGCATCTCCGAAGGCGCGGAGCACTATGACCGCCAACACCAGGACCTGCGGGTCGAGAACGGCGTCCACTACGGCGATGTGATCGAGGGTGTGGATTTCGACTATCTGGGTCAGGTGGCGCGCCTGAACATCGTCTCGCTGGCCGCGCTGGCCAGGGCCCCCGCGCCGCCAACCGGCGTGACCATCGCCGGTGCCGTGCGGCCGGACACGACTGTGCGCTGGCAGGCCGTGCCGGGCGTGGCGGGCTATCGCGTCTGGTGGCGCTCGACCACGGCGCCGCAGTGGACCCACAGCCGCGCCTTCGGCCCCGAAGCCACCGAGGCGGTATTGCGCGGGATCGTCATCGACGACTTCTTCTTCGGGGTCTCGGCCATCTCGGCCGACGGCTATGAGAGCCCGGTCGTCTTCCCGGGCCCCGCCGGCGACTTCCGCGCGCCGGAGCCCGCCGCCCAGTGAGTCTGCCGCCCGTTCGCGTCGCCGTCCTGACGTCGGGCACGGGCGACAACATGGCCGCCCTGATCGCCGCGTCGCAGGAGCCTGAGGCGCCGTTCGAGGTCGCCGTCGTCGCCTGCAACGTGCTGGACGCGCCCTCGCTGAGCCGCGCGCGTGATCTGGGCGTCGAGGCGGTGGCCGTCGATCACCGCCCGTTCGGCAAGGACCGCGAGGCGCATGAGCGGGCGCTGCATGCCGTCCTGCTGGACCGCCAGGTCGAGGTCGTCGCCCTGGCCGGCTACATGCGCATCCTGACGCCCTGGCTGGTGGGCGCGTGGGAGGGTCGGATGCTGAACATTCACCCCAGCCTGCTGCCGCGACATCCCGGTCTGAACACCCACGCCCGCGCGCTGGAGGCAGGGGATGCCGACGCCGGCTGCACGGTGCATCTGGTCACCGCCGGCGTGGACGAGGGGCCGGTGCTGGGACAGGCCCGCGTCCCGGTGCTGGGTGACGACTCGCCGGACACGCTGGCGGCGCGGGTGAAGGCCGAGGAGCTGAAGCTCTATCCGGACGTGCTGGCCCGCTTCTGCCGCGAGCTGCGGCAGGCATGAAAAAGGCCCCGGGATCGCCGGGGCCTCGTTCACTGGATCGAAGGTCGTTCAGCCGACGATCTGGTCGTCGGTGAAGAACTGGGCGATCTCGATCGCCGCGTTTTCGGCCGAGTCCGAGCCGTGCACCGAGTTCTCGCCGACGCTTTCGGCGTACAGCTTGCGGATGGTGCCCTCGTCGGCGTTGGCCGGGTTGGTGGCACCCATGACTTCGCGGTAGCGGGCCACGGCGTTTTCGCCTTCCAGCACCTGGACGACGACCGGCGCCGAGGTCATGAACTCCACCAGCTCGCCGTAGAAGGGGCGCTCGGCGTGGACTTCGTAGAATTTCTTCGCCTGGTCTTCGGTCATCCGGATGCGGCGCTGGGCGACGATGCGCAGGCCGGCGTCCTCGATCACGGCGTTGACCTTGCCGGTCAGGTTGCGACGCGTGGCGTCCGGCTTGATGATCGAGAAGGTACGTTCGGTCATGGGAGCGACTTCTTGTTGGGAGATTGAGGGTCGCGGGCTTATAGACGCGCCCTCCCCTGTTTCCAAGGCGTCCCTATCGCTCGCGGCGCGGCCGCTCGCTGCTTGGGGGACGAACGAATTTCGAGCCCGCTGATCCCATGCTGCAGATCAAGAACCTGACCCTGAACGCCTGGGGCCGCCAGTTTCTGGAGGACGCCTCCGTCAGCCTGCCTCCGGGGGCCAAGGTGGGGTTGGTCGGACGCAACGGCATCGGCAAGTCGACGCTGTTCAAGGTGATCCTGGGCGAACTGGTCGCGGGCGGCGATGAGGTCAGCCTGCCGAAGACCGCGCGCATCGGCTCGGTCGACCAGGAGCACCCGGCCACGCCGGTCAGCGTGCTGGAGACCATCCTCGAGGCCGACGTGGAGCGGCATCAGCTGCTGAGCCGGCTGGAGACCGCCGAGCCGGAGGAGATGGGCGAGATCTGGGCCCGGCTGATCGAGATCGACGCCGACGCCGCCCCGGCCCGGGCGTCGGAGATCCTGGTCGGCCTCGGCTTCAGCCAGGAGGACATCCAGCGGCCGATGTCACAATTCTCCGGCGGCTGGCGTATGCGCGTGGCGCTGGCGGCGGCCCTGTTCGCAGAGCCGGACATGCTGCTGCTGGACGAACCGACCAACTACCTCGATCTGGAAGGGGCGCTGTGGCTTGAGGCACGGCTGAAGAAGTATCCGGCGACGGCGCTGATCATCTCGCACGACCGCGAGATGCTGAACGAGGTCTGTACCCACATCCTGCACCTCTCGAACCGCAAGCTGGAGCTCTACACCGGCAACTACGACACCTTCGAAAAGACCCGCGCCGAGAAGCTGCGGCTGATGGAGGCGACCAAGTCCAAGCAGGAGGCGGAGCGGGCGCACCTGCAGAAATTCATCGACCGGTTCAAGGCCAAGGCGTCCAAGGCGACGCAGGCCCAGTCGCGGGTCAAGAAGCTGGAGAAGATGGAGCGGATCGAGCTGCCGCCGGAGGAGCGGGTGGCCCCCTTCATCCTGCCGTCGCCGCCGCGCCCCCTGCCCCCGCCCCTGATCCGGCTGGAGCGGGCCTACGTCGGCTATGAGCCGGGCAAGCCGATCCTGAAGAACCTGAACCTGCGCATGGATCTTGACGACCGCATCGGCCTGCTGGGGGTCAACGGCGCGGGCAAGTCGACCTTCGCCAAGCTGATCGCCAAGGCCCTGAAGATCGAGACCGGGGAGTTCCATCGCGACGGCAAGATGCGGGTCGGCTGGTTCCACCAGCACCAGATCGAGGCGATGGACCCGACCGACACGCCGCTGGAGATCATCCGGCGCGCCATGCCGGAGGCGTCGGAGAGCAGCCGCCGCAGTCGTCTGGCCCAGTTCGGCCTGCCGTTCGAGAAGCAGGAGACCAAGGTCGCGGCCCTCTCAGGAGGCGAGCGGGCGCGCCTGCTGCTGAACCTTGTGGCCATGGACGCGCCGCACGTCCTGATCCTGGACGAACCGACCAACCACCTGGACATCGACAGCCGTCGCGCCCTGCTGGACGCGCTGAACGAATATACGGGCGCGGTCATCCTGATCACCCACGACCGGTCGCTGATGGAGCTGGTGGCCGATCGCCTGTGGCTGGCCGCGGACGGCACGGTGAAGCCGTTCGAGGGCGACATGGACGACTATGCGAAGTTCGTGCTCGACCGCGCGAAACAGGCCGGGATGAAGCCTTCGCAGGTGAAGAACGAGCCCGAGGTCGTCGCCGCCCCTCAGGCAGCGAGCGACCGCGGCGCGAGCGACAGGGGCAAAAAGAAAGGCGGCCCGTCTCCCTCCACGCTCCGGCACGCGGTGAAGAAGGCCGAGGAGCGCGTAGCCGCCTTGTCGGCCGAGATCGCACGAATCGACGACGATCTGGCCAATGCCGCGGTGTCGAACCCCAAGGCGCTGGAGGGCCTGACGCGGGCGCGGACGAAGGCCCAGGCCGATCTGGACGCCGCCGAGGCCGCCTGGCTGGCGGCCGAGGAAGCGCTGGCAGAGGTCGCATGAAGACGCCCATCGCCCTGACCGCGGAGGAACGCCGCGCGGCGGCGACCCGTCTGCGCGCCCTGCTGGCCGAGCAACTGGACGTCGAGATCGGCGGGCTGGAAGCCGAGACCCTGCTGGACGGACTGGCGAAGGAGGTGGGCGCGGTCTTCTACAACCGCGCCCTGATCGACGCCCGCGCCGTGGTCGCGGCCAAGGCCGAGGACCTGGACGACGCCCTTCGCGCGCTGGACCGCGACAGCGGCCTGCGCTGACCCTTCAACTCAGCCGCAGCTGACGCGCACCACATTCTGCGTCGCCGGGTTGACCTCGACGTTCAGACGATCGGGGCGGAAGTCCTGGGTGACCGCGTCGCCGGTCTCGTAGACGCGCCAGGTCTGACCGGCGGGAGCGGCGGGCACCGAGGTGCGCGGCTGGCCAACCCACGCCTGCTTATCTGCGGCCCCGCACGCGTCGTCGGCGGGGGCGGCCGGCGGGGTCGCCGCCGGCGGCGTAGCGGCCGGAGGCGTGGCCGCGGGCGTTTCGGCCGGCACGGGGTCCGTCGCGGCGTCTTCGGCGGCGGGCGAGCACGCGGTCAGCAGGGCGGCTCCGGCGAGGGAGAGAAACACGAGGCGCATGGCAGGCTCCTGAACGATGACCTACGTCAACGGCCGACATGCGCCGACGTTGCGCGTCAGCGGATCGTGCCGCTGACCCGCTCGCCCCGACGCAGGATGGTTATCTGGGCGCCGCGCTGGAGGTCGTTCAGCTGGGACGCCGCGGTGACGGCGCGGCCGTCGATCTCGACCACCACGTCGCCGGTCTGCAGGCCGACCCGCTGGCGGGCATAGCTGCCCCGTGCCACGGCGCCGACGATGACACCGCGCGAGGTCGGATCGACGCCCAGACGGTCGGCCACCGCCGGGTTCAGGGCCAGAACCTGGGCCCCGGTCAGAGCACCGGACTGGATCACCATGGCCCGCTCCAGACTCGCGTCGCCGGGCAGGCGCTCGACGCGGGCGGTCACCGTCTGCTCGCGCCCGCCGCGCAGCAGGCCGACGCGGACGCTGTCGCCCGGCGCGTTCGTGCCGACGCGGAAATTGAGCCCACCCTGGTCGTCCACGGCCGTGCCGTCGACCGAGACAATGATGTCGCCTTCGCGGATGCCCGCGTCATCGCCGGGACCGCCGTCCCAGACGCGGGTGACGACCAGTCCTCGGGGCCGATCCAGCCCCAGCTGGCGGGCACGGTCGCTGGTCACGGCGTCGCCGGACACGCCCAGCCATGGCCGCACGACGGCGCTCTCGCCGCCCAGTGCCGACGACACGACCTGCTGCACCATGGTGGCCGGCACGGCGAAGCCGACGCCGGACGAGGAGCCGGAACGCGAGAAGATGGCGGTGTTGATGCCGATCAGGTCGCCGTCCATGTCGACCAGGGCGCCGCCGGAGTTGCCGGGATTGATGGCCGCATCGGTCTGGATAAAGGAGCCGGAGTCGCTGATGCCGGTCTCGGTGCGGTTCAGGGCCGAGATGATGCCGTTGGTGACCGTCTGGCCGACGCCGAAGGGATTGCCGATCGCCAGCACCAGATCGCCGACCTGCTGATCCTCGCTGGTGTCGATGCGCAGCACCGGCAGCTGGTCCTCGACGCCGGTCAACTGCAACACGGCAATGTCGGAGCGAGGGTCGGCCAGCAGGACGCGGGCCGGGAACTCGCGCCGGTCGGCCAGCGACACGCGGATGTCGCTCATGCCCTCGATGACGTGGTTGTTGGTCACCACGATGCCGTCGGCGCGCACGATGACGCCGGAGCCGACCGAGCCCGTCGGCTGGCTGTAGAACTGGCCCCAGAAGGGGTCGCGCACCGTTTGCGTCCCTTGAGCCGCGATATTGACGACGGCGGGCGCCGTCGCCTGGACCACGGGGGCGAAACTGGCCTTCACCGCGCCCGCGTCGCGCGGCACGACGCGCTCTTCCGCCTGGCCGAAGGTGGCGTCCTGGGCCTTGCCCTGATCCGGAGAGCCGCAGGCGGACAGCAGCAGGGCGCCGGCGAGGGCGAGGTGGCGGATGTTCATCGGCAGTCTCTCAAGCTCGACCATGGGGTCATGACGCCCCCTCAATTCGGCGGCTTCGTGGCGCGGCGCAGCGTCAAACGGGCGCGCCGAGGCCGCCGTTCCTGCGGCATTGCGCAAGTTTAACGCACGGCCCGGGATTCCCGTGCCAGTGTCGGCCCATGAGCGCAGTGATCGAGACCCGCGGCCTGTCCAAACACTATGGCGCGGTGCGCGCCCTGGACGGGCTGGACCTGACCATACCGCGCGGCGGGGTCTATGGCGTGCTGGGGCCGAACGGTGCCGGCAAGTCGACCCTGTTCCGCATCCTGCTGGGCCTGATCCGGCCGACGGACGGGACAGCGACGGTGATGGGCGGCCCCATCGGCCAGATATCGACCATGCGGCGCATGGGGTCGATGATCGAGACGCCGCGCTTTCCGCCCTTCATGACTGCGCGTCAGGTGCTGACCTGGCTGGCCACGGCGCACGGCTTGACCGTCCAGTCCGCGCGGGTCGACGGATGGCTGGAGCGCGTCGGCCTGACCGAGGCGGCGAACCGCAAGGTCCGGGGCTTCTCCGTAGGGATGATGCAGCGGCTGGGCGTTGCCGCGGCCCTGATGACCGAGCCGGAGCTGGTCATTCTGGACGAGCCGACCAGCGGCATGGACCCGCCCGGCATCCAGGAGATGCGCCAGCTGATCCGCTCGCTGGCGGTCGATGACGGCCTGACGGTCGTGCTGGCCAGCCACCAGCTGCTGGAGGTCCAGCGCGTCTGCGACCGCGTCGCTATCCTGAACAAGGGCCGCCTGGTGCTGGAGGGCGCGGTCAGCGAGCTGACCGGCTCCGGCGAGCGGCTGCGGATCAAGCTGCGTCCGCAGGCGGCGGCGCTGGACCTGCTCGGCCAGAAGGGCTCGGCAGAGGGCGACGACGCGGTCATGGCCGCAGTGACCCGCGCCGAGGCCCCCGCCCTGCTGAAGGCCCTGATCGAGCGGAACGTCGAGATCGAGGAGGCCCGCTGGGTCGGTGCCGATCTGGAAAGCATCTTCTTCACCGAGACCGGCTCGGTCCAGGCCCCGGAGTCGATCCATGCTGGCTGACGCCTATCGTTCCGAAACCTATCGGCTGATGCGGAACCGCACCGTCCTGTTCTGGTCGGTCGTATTCGTGCCGCTGATCGGCGTGGTGTTCGGCGTCATCGGCAACGCCGTGCTGAAGGCCAACGCCGACAAGCTGGCCGGCGAGGAGATGCCGCCCGAGCTGATGGTCGCCATGGCCGGCGGGCCGATGAACTTGGCCGCGGAACTGGTTTCCGCCGCGGGCAATGTGGCCAATCCGGTGGCCCTGCTGTTCCTGTTGATCGGGGCCGCGACGCTCTACACCGGAGACTATCGCTGGGAGACGTGGCGGCTGATCAGTGCCCGGAACGGCCGCGTCCCGCTGATCCTCGGCAAGGTGCTGTCCTATGTGACGCTCGCCCTCGTCGCCATGGTCGTGCTGATCGTCGGGGCGCTGATCGAGAAGTCGATCTCGGCCGGCTTCTTCTCGCGGCCGCTGACGTTCGATGCGGGCGACGGCCGGATCCTGGATGCCCTGTCGATGTTCGGGGTCTCGGGTCTGCGCATCCTGCAAGTGACCATGCTGGGTCTGCTGGCGGGGGTCGTCGGCCGGTCGCTGCTGGCCGCCCTGTTCGTGCCCGTGGTGGTCAGCGTGCTGCAGGCCCTGTCGCCCTTCGCGCTGATGGGCATGGGCGTGGCGAACGACGCATGGCTGACCTTCCTGGTCAATCCGGGCCAGGGCTACGACGTCATCGCCGCCGCCATCCGGGGCGGGCCGGACGCGCCGACCGCCGACCTGGTCATGCGCGGCTGGACGAGCCTGATTGCATGGACCATCCTGCCGCTGGCGGGGGCGCTGGCGTGGTTTCAGCGTCAGGACCTTTCGAAGGAGTGACCGGCCCTGTGCCGGTGCCGGGGAGGCGGGCGGCATGAGACAGGCAGCGGTTTCAGCGTGGTTCCTGGGCGCCGCCCTGAGCGCCGGCCTCGCGGCTCCGGCGGTCGCTCAGGAAGAGCCCGTCACCCGCGTCGACGACATCGTGGTCATCGGGAACGTGCCGCTTCGCGAGCAGATCGACATCTTCGTCGGCGAGGTGACCGAGCCGCCCGAGGGGCGCGGACCGGCGCGCTGGAGCCGTCGTGGCGGCGTCTGCGTCGGGGTGGCCAACCTGCGGCAGGACGTGGCTCAGGCGGTCGCTGATCGGGTCTCCGACCGCGCCCGCCAGCTGGGCCTGACAGTCGGAGAGCCGGGGTGTCGGGCCAATGTCCTGATCATCGCCACGGACGACGGACAGGCGCTGGCCCGGGCCCTGGTCGAGCGCAGCCCCAACGCCTTCCGCCCCGACTACGCTGGCTCATCCAAGACGCGGCGCGAGCTGGACCTGTTCGTCGAGACCGACCGGCCGATCCGCTGGTGGCACGTGTCGATGCCGGTAATCTCCGGGCAGGGCATTCCGGCGGTCCGGATGCCCGGCGAGGACGCGCCCTTCATCCCCGGATCAGGTCGGGTGCGAACCGCCGTGCGCAACGTCCTGCTCCGTGCCTACGTCATCGTCGATCTGAATCAGACGGAGCATCTGACGCTGAACCAGCTGGCCGACTACGCCGCTATGGTCGCGTTCGCCCAGATCGACCCCGACGCGGAAGTCGACCAGTTCTCGACCATTCTGAACGTGCTGGACGACCCCGGAGCAGTGTCCGAACTCACGGACTGGGACCTGGCCTACCTCGGGGCGGTCTACACCGGCGAGCGGAACCAGCGGAGCCCCCGCTCGCAGGTCTCCAGCGTGGCCGCCTCCATGTACGCCGACCGCGACGCGGCGATGGAGGAAGAGGCACCCGGTGCGGAGTAGAGACCGACCCAAGCGAAAGGGGCGGCCCGGTCTCCCCGGCCGCCCCTTCAATCCGTCAGCGTCGCCCGTTACGGGCGGCGATCAGTCCTCGCCGTCGTCGAACGACTGGACCGGACCGGAGTCCAGACCCTTGGCGTCGGCGTCGCGATCGACGAACTCGATCACGGCCATGGCGGCATTGTCGCCGTGGCGGAAGCCCGCCTTCATGATGCGGATGTAGCCGCCGTTGCGTTCGGCGTAGCGGGGCGCGATCGTCTCAAACAGCTTGCCGACCTGGGTGACGTCCCGGACCTGGCTGATGGCCTGACGACGGGCGTGCAGATCGCCCTTCTTGCCGAGCGTGACCAGCTTTTCGACGAAGGGACGCAGTTCCTTCGCCTTGGGCAGGGTCGTGGTGATCTGCTCGTGCTTGATCAGCGAGGCGGCCATGTTGGCGAACATGGCCTGGCGGTGGCTGGTCGTGCGACCGAGCTTGCGATGGGCGGCGCCGTGGCGCATCGGGGTCTCTCCTACTCCGTGCCCGGTTTCTCCGTCAGGAGACCTTGGCCCGTCCTCATTCTAACCGCTCCGAGCCCCGCATGCGGGACGGGCGGAAGGGTTGAAACTTAGATCTGGTCGTCGAACTTCTTGGCCAGGTCTTCGATGTTTTCCGGCGGCCAGTTGGGCACGTCCATCCCGAGGGACAGGCCCATGGTCGCCAGCACTTCCTTGATCTCGTTCAGCGACTTGCGGCCGAAGTTCGGGGTGCGAAGCATCTCGCCCTCGGTCTTCTGGATCAGGTCGCCGATGTAGACGATGTTGTCGTTCTTCAGGCAGTTGGCCGAACGGACCGACAGTTCCAGCTCGTCCACCTTCTTCAGCAGGGCCGGGTTGAACGGCAGATCGGGCTTGCCGTCCGCCTGCTCGACCGCCTTCTTGGGCTCGTCGAAGGTGATGAAGATCTGCAGCTGGTCCTGGAGGATGCGCGAGGCATATGCCACGGCGTCCACCGGCGTGACCGCGCCGTTCGTCTCCACTTCCATGATCAGCTTGTCGTAGTCGAGCGACTGGCCCTGACGGGTGGGCTCGACGCGATAGGCGACCTTCTTGACCGGCGAGTAGAGGGCGTCGACGGCGATCAGGCCGATCGGCGCATCTTCGGGCCGGTTCTTCTCGGAGGCGACGTAGCCCTTGCCGTTCTGAACGGTCAGCTCCATGCGCACCGACGCGCCGTCGTCGAGCGTGCAGATGACGTGATCGGGGTTCAGAACCTCGATGTCGGCCGGCACGTCGATCTGGCCGGCGGTCACGGCACCGGGGCCGGTGGCCTTCAGCGTCATGCGCTTGGGGCCTTCGGCGTGCATGCGCAGGGCCAGCTGCTTGATGTTCAGGACGATGTCCACGACGTCTTCACGGACGCCTTCCAGCGACGAGAATTCGTGCACCACGCCGTCGATCTGGATAGCCGTCACCGCCGCACCCTGAAGCGAGGACAGCAGCACGCGGCGCAGGGCGTTGCCGAGCGTCACGCCGAAACCGCGTTCGAGAGGCTCGGCCACCAGGCGCGCCTTGCGCTGGGCGTCGGTGCCGATCTCGATCTGCGGCTTCTCGGGACGGATCAGCTCTTGCCAGTTACGTTCGATCATATGTGTCCCTCGAAACGGGTTTCGCCGATCCCCCTCGCCTCGTCAGGGAAGGCGGGACCGGCGCAAAATGGGGTAGGCGGCGACGACGCTTAGACGCGGCGGCGCTTGGGCGGACGGCAGCCGTTGTGCGGCATCGGCGTGACGTCGCGGATGGTGGTGATGGTCATGCCGGCGGCCTGAAGGGCGCGCAGGGCCGACTCGCGGCCGGAGCCGGGGCCGGAGACGTTGACTTCCAGCGTCTTCACGCCGTGCTCGCCGGCCTTCTTGGCGGCGTCCTCGGCAGCCATCTGGGCGGCATACGGGGTCGACTTGCGCGAGCCCTTGAAGCCCATGTGTCCGGCCGAGGACCAGGAGATCGCGTTGCCCTGGGCGTCGGTGATGGTCACCATGGTGTTGTTGAAGCTGGCGTTCACGTGAGCGACGCCCGACGTGATGTTCTTGCGCTCGCGCTTTTTGACGCGACCCTGTTCCTTGGCCATCGGTACGGCTCTCTCTTACTTCTTCTTGCCGGCGATCGGCTTGGCGGGACCCTTGCGGGTGCGGGCGTTGGTGTGCGTGCGCTGACCGCGGACCGGCAGGCCCTTGCGGTGACGCAGGCCGCGGTAGCAGGCCAGGTCCATCAGGCGCTTGATGTTCATCGACGTCTCGCGGCGCAGGTCGCCCTCGACCGTGTGATCCTTGTCGATGGTCTCGCGGATCTGCAGCACTTCGGCGTCGGTCAGTTGATTGACGCGACGGGCGGGCTCGATGCCCACCTTGCCGGTGATGTCCTTGGCGGCGGCCGGGCCGATGCCGTGGATGTACTGCAGCGCGATTTCGACGCGCTTGTTGGTCGGGATGTTGACGCCAGCGATACGGGCCACGAAGCTCTCCAAGTACGCGCAAACCGGACGCAACAAACGCTCCGGTCAACAGACCTGGAGCGTTGGCGCCCTTCGCGGAAGGGCGCTCTTATAGCCGTGATTCAGACGGCGTCAACAGTCCGGCAAGACTCTCGGCCCGCAGACGTTCCCCCACCTGCGGAAATTCATCGAGGCGGCCGGCCGAACTCCAGCACCACGGTGATGTCGCCGGGCACCTCCCGACCGTCGCGAACGTACGGTGTGAAGCGATAGAAGCGCGTCGCCACCGCCAAGCCCGCGGCTCCGAAGCCCAGGCCCGTCGGGGTCTCCGACGTCACGCGGCAGCGATCGAGACGTGTGTCCAGCTGAACCTCGCAGGTCACGAACACGCGCCCGGAACGGCCTCGCGCCTCCGGGGGGTGCAGGGAGCGCAGCTCTTGCATCGAGGCCTGCCGGATCGGCCGCGCCCTGATCGTGCCGGATCCCCGACCGACGCCGTCGCCCGTGCCGCCGCCCCGCCCGGCTCCCTGCCCGCCCTGACCCTGGCCTGGCGTCGTCGCGGGCTGCGGCGAGACGCCGACGACGGTGATTGGCGGTTCCGGTGCCGGCTCGGCTGGCGCGACGACCTCAGGCGGTTCGGGAGGTGGCGTCTTCGCAGGCCTGACGACGGACGGCGCGGCCGGCGCGCCACCCCCTGCCACCTCGGCCGGCGGTGCCTCGAGAGGAACGTCCGGGATGACGGGTGGCGGCGTGAACAGGGTGATATCGATGGGCGGGGACGGCGGAAGGGAAAAAGCCTCCGGGCGCGACCGGGCTACCACGGCGAACAAGGCACCGTGTGCCGCAACGACGATCAGCCACAAGGCAACCTTGCGCCATCGGTCCGCCATGGGTCCGCCATTTCCGGTCATGCCGAGTCAGTAACATGAAACCGCCGGTCGGAAACGACGCCGGGTGCGTCAGACGTCCAGCGCGCCGTCCATGGCGGAGGCGACCTCTGCAATCGACCCCATGCCGTCGATCTCTGTCAGGAGACCCTGCGCCTCATAGTACGGCAGCAGCGGCGCGGTGTTGCGGTTGTAGACGGCCAACCGGTCCTTGAACGTGTCCGGATTGTCGTCCGGTCGGCCCTGCTCCTCGAACCGCTTCGTGATCCGCGCGGTCAGGGCGGCGTCGTCGACCTTGAGGCGCACCACGCGGTCGATCCTGGCGCCGCGCCGGGCCAGCATGGCGTCCAGCGCCTCGGCCTGGGGCACAGTGCGGGGGAAGCCGTCGAAGATGGCGCCGCCGGCGGCCTCGGCCTCGGGCAGACGGTCCTCGATCAGGGCGATGACGATCTCGTCGGTCACCAGATCGCCGCGTGCCAGCACGTCCTTGACCTTCGCGCCCAGCTCGGAGCCGGAGGCGATCGCCGCGCGCAGCATGTCGCCGGTCGACAGCTGGACCATGCCGCGCGTCTCGACCAGACGCTTGGCCTGCGTGCCCTTGCCGGCCGCTGGGGGCCCGAACAGGATCAGGTTCATCTTCAGCGCCCTCCCCGGCGGCCTGGGCTCAAGTAGCGCGAAGCGCGGTCGCCCGCCAAATCGTCAGCGCCGAACCGGCGCGGGCGTTCCACGACCGCCACGACCGCGCAGCTTGGCCTTCTTGATGAGGCCTTCGTACTGGTGGGCCAGCAGGTGCGACTGGATCTGGGACACGGTATCCATCGTCACCGAAACTACGATCAGGATCGAGGTACCGCCGAAGTAGATGGCGTTGCCCATGCCCATGACCATGAACTCTGGCAGCAGACAGACCAGGGTGATGTAGCCGGCACCGATGACCGTCAGGCGGGTCAGGACGTAGTCCAGATACTCGGCCGTACGCTTGCCCGGGCGGATGCCCGGCAGGAAGCCGCCGTACTTGCGCAGGTTCTCGGCGGTGTCCTCGGGATTGAAGGTGATCGAGGTGTAGAAGAAGCAGAAGAAGATGATCAGCGCGGCGTACATCGCGATGAACAACGGCTGGCCATGGGTCAGCTGGCCGGTGACGACCGGCAGCCACGACGACAGCCACGGCGGCAGGTCCGCATTGGCGGTGAACTGTGCGGCCGTGGCCGGCAGCAGCAGCAGGGACGAGGCGAAGATCGGCGGGATGACGCCCGCGGTGTTGACCTTCAGAGGCAGGAAGCTGCGCTCCCCGCCCGCCATGCGGTTCCCCTCCTGACGCTTCGGATACTGGATCAGCAGCCGGCGCTGGGCCCGCTCCATGAAGACGATGAAGACCACGGTGGCGATCGCCAGACCGGTCAGCAGGAACAGGAAGAAGACCGACATCTGGCCCTGCTGGGCCAGACCGAGCAGTCGGGCGATGGTGGACGGCAGGACCGCCACGATGCCCGCGAAGATGATCAGCGAGATGCCGTTGCCGACGCCGCGAGCGGTGACCTGCTCGCCCAGCCACATCAGGAACATGGTGCCGCCGGTCAGGACGGTAATGGTCGAGACGATGAAGAACAGACCCGGCTGGTCGACCAGCCCCGGCTGGGCGTTCAGACCGACGGCGATGCCGAACGACTGCATCAGCGCCAGGGCCACAGTCAGGTAGCGGGTGTACTGGTTCAGCTGCTTGCGGCCGCTTTCGCCGCCTTCCTTGCGCAGCTTTTCCCACGGCCCGTACACAGCGGCCATCAGCTGCACGATGATCGAGGCCGAGATGTACGGCATCACGTTCAGGGCGAAGACGGCCATCCGCTCGACGGCACCGCCCGAGAACATGTTGAACAGGTCCAGAATGCCGCGCTGACCGTCCGGATCCGCGAAGAACTGGAGGAAGGCCTCGGAGTTGATCCCCGGAATCGGCACGAAGGTGCCGATCCGGTAGACCAGCAGGGCCATGAGCGTGAAGAGCAGCCGCTTGTGCAGTTCGGTCGCGCGCGCGAACGAACCCATGTTCATGTTGGCTGCGAGTTGTTCGGCGGCCGAAGCCATGTGTCGTCACCCCGACTGATCAGAACGCGGCGCATCGGACCCGAAGGCGACGCCTGCGTCCAGATAGGCGAAGGGCGGTCCGTCAGCCAGACCGCCCCCCAGCTTTATTACTTGGCGGCCTTGCCGGCAGTGCGCCTGGCGCGGGCCGAGACCTTGTTTTCGTCGCCCTTGGGCGCCTTGGGCGCCGGCGCCTTGCCGCGAGCGGCGTTGCGCTTCTCGACGCGGGCGGCGGCCTTTTCCTCAGCGGCGATGCGCTGCTGCGTGACCGAACCGCCGGCGGCCTCGATCGCCTTCACGGCGCCGGCCGAGGCCGACCAGACGACCAGGTTCAGCTTGGCCTTCAGTTCACCCGTGCCCAGCACGCGGACGCCGTCCTTGACGCGGCGGATGATGCCGGCGGCGACCAGGGCCTCGCCGTTGATCTCCGACTTCACGTCCAGCTTCTTGGCATCGACGGCGTCCTGCAGACGCCACAGGTTGACCTCGGCCAGCTTCAGCGCGTTCGGATTGTTGAAGCCGCGCTTGGGCATGCGCATGTACAGCGGCATCTGGCCGCCTTCGAAGCCCAGCAGCGACACGCCGGTGCGGGACTTCTGACCCTTGACGCCGCGGCCCGAGGTCTTGCCCTTGCCCGAGCCCGGGCCCCGGCCGACGCGCATGCGCTTCTTGTGGGCGCCTTCGTTGTCGCGAATTTCGTTCAGTTTCATGTGCCTGATCCTTTCGGGTGCTAGCGCCCGCTCAGGGAGCGGACTCGGCTGTGAAAATCGAAGGGCCGCCTATAGGCGGCCCTCCGGGTCTCTGCAAGGCGCGGACGCCCTCTTACTTCTCGACGACCTCGACCATGTGGGCGACCTTGGCGATCATGCCGCGGACGGAGGGCGTGTCCTCCAAGGTCGACTCGCGGCCCATGCGGTTCAGGCCCAGGCCGGCCAGGGTAGCGCGCTGATCGGCCTTGCGGCGGATCGGCGAACCCGTCTGGCGGATGGTGACGGTGGCGGTCTCTTTCTTGGCCATGCTCAGGACTCCACGGCTTCGGGCGCCGAGGCGCCGTCGTTGCGGCGGCCCATCAGGTCGGAGACCTTCTTGCCGCGCTTGGAGGCGACCATGCGGGGCGACGACTGGACCTTCAGCGCCTCGAAGGTGGCGCGGATCATGTTGTAGGGGTTCGACGAACCGGTCGACTTGCCCACCACGTCCTGGACGCCCAGGGTCTCCAGCACGGCGCGCATCGGACCGCCGGCGATGACGCCGGTTCCCGGAGGCGCCGCGCGCATCATGATCTTGCCGGCGCCCCAACGGCCGTTGCCGTCGTGGTGCAGGGTGCGGTTCTCGCGCAGCGGAACCTTGATCATCGTCTTCTTGGCTTCTTCGGTCGCCTTGCGGATGGCTTCCGGCACTTCGCGCGCCTTGCCGTGACCGAAGCCGACGCGGCCCTTGCCGTCGCCGACGACCATCAGGGCGGCGAAGCTGAAACGACGGCCGCCTTTGACCGTGGCCGCGACGCGGTTGATGTGAACCAGCTTTTCGACGATGTCCGAGTCCGGACCGTCGACGGCGGGGGCGTTGCGGTTGTCACGACGATTGCGATCGTTGCCGCCGCCGCCGCGTTGAGGAGCTTGCGCCATCTGTGCGGTCCCTAGAAGTTCAGGCCGGCTTCACGCGCGGCTTCCGCCAGCGCCTTCACCCGTCCGTGATAGATGTAGCCGCCGCGGTCGAAGACGACGTCCTTGACGCCCTTCTCCAGCGCGCGTTCGGCGATCAGCTTGCCGATCTTGGCGGCCGCGGCCGCGTCCGAGCCCTTGGAGCCCTTGCCGCCTTCCAGCGACGAGGCGGCGGCCACGGTGACGCCCTGGGCGTCGTCGATGACCTGGGCCGAGATGTTCTTGTCCGAACGGTGCACCGACAGACGCAGACGACCGTTCGAGACGGCCTTCAGGCGGCGGCGGGTGCGCTCGGAGCGACGCTTGGCGTTTTGCTTGAGAGTCGTGGCCATGGCTTACTTCTTCTTGCCTTCCTTGCGACGCACCTTCTCGCCGGCGTAGCGGACGCCCTTGCCCTTGTAGGGCTCCGGCGGACGCAGCTTGCGGATGACGGCCGCGACCTGACCCACGGCCTGCTTGTCGGCACCCGAGATCTTGATCTCGGTCTGCTTCGGCACGGCGAAGGTGATGCCGGCGGGCGCCGGGACGTCGACTTCGTGGCTGAAGCCCAGCTGCAGCGACAGGGCCTGGCCCTTCAGGGCGGCGCGGTAGCCCACGCCGACCAGCTCAAGGGTCTTCTCGAAGCCCGTGGTGACGCCGGTGACCATGTTGTCGAGCAGGGTGCGCGACAGACCCCACATCGCGCGGGCGCGCGGGGTGTCGGCCTTCAGGCCCAGCGACAGCTCGTCGCCCTCGTGCTTGACCTCGATCTCGTCGGCGACGGTCCAGGCGCGCTCGCCCTTCGGTCCCTTGACGGTGACGGTCTGGCCGTCGAGCGTGATGGTCACGCCCTTCGGCACGGCGATGGTTTTCTTGCCGATACGGGACATATCAGTAGACCCTGCAGAGGACTTCGCCACCGACGTTCTGGTCGCGGGCGGCGGCGTCGGACATGACGCCCTTCGAAGTCGAAAGGATCGAGATGCCGAGGCCGTTCTTGATCGGCTTCAGATCCGAAATGGCGGAGTAGACGCGACGGCCCGGCTTCGACACGCGGGCGATCTCGGCGATCACCGGCTGGCCGTCGAAGTACTTCAGCTCGATCTCGAACTGGGGGAACTCGCCCGGGTTCTGAACCAGGGAGTAGCCGCGGATGTAGCCCTCGTCCTGCAGCACGTCGAGGACGCGCTGGCGCAGACGGCTGGCCGGGGTGAGCACCTTGGAACGCTTGCGGGTCGCGGCGTTCTTGATGCGGGCGATCATGTCGCTCAGGGGATCGTTGATCATCATGGTCGTGTTCCCCTTACCAGCTCGACTTCGTCAGGCCGGGGATCTGGCCCTTGTTGCCCAGCTCGCGCAGTGCGATCCGGCTCATCTTCAGCTTGCGATAGTAGGCGCGCGGACGGCCCGTCACCTCACAGCGGTTGCGGATCCGGGTCGGAGCCGAGTTGCGCGGCAGGGCGGCCAGCTTCAGGCGCGCGTCGAAGCGCTCCTCCAGCGGCAGGGATTCGTCGTTCGCGATCGCCTTCAGGGCGGCGCGCTTCGCGGCATACTTCGCAACCAGGGCCTTGACGGCATTGTTGCGGTTTACGGCGCTTTTCTTAGCCATTGTGCTCTTTCCTTCCCGCTCAGTTCACGAACGGGAACTTGAACTCGGTGAGGAGGGCCTTGGCCTCCTCATCGGTCTTGGCCGTGGTGCAGACGATGATGTCCATGCCCCACATCTGGTCGATCTGGTCGTAGTTGATCTCCGGGAACACGATGTGTTCCTTCAGACCGGTGGCGTAGTTGCCGCGACCGTCGAACGAGGTGCCTTTCAGGCCCCGGAAGTCCTTCACCCGCGGCAGCGCGATGGTGATGAACCGGTCCAGGAACTCGTACATGCGGTCGCCGCGCAGGGTGACCTTGCCGCCGACGACCATGCCCTCGCGCAGCTTGAAGCCGGCGATGGAGTTGCGGGCCTTGGTCGGCACGGCCTTCTGGCCGGCGATCTGGGTCAGGTCCTTGAGGGCGGCGGTCGCCTTCTTGGAGTCGGCCACGGCTTCACCGATGCCCATGTTCAGGACGATCTTGTCCAGCTTGGGCGTCTGCATCGGGTTGGTGTAGCCGAACTTCTCGGTCATCACCGTGCGGATGCGGTCGTTGTACTCGGCCTTGAGGCGCGGCGTGTATTTGTCGGTGGCGGCCATTACAGGGCGTCTCCCGTGGTCTTGGCGAAGCGCACCTTCTTGTCGCCGTCCATGCGGAAGCCGACGCGGGTCGCCTTGCCGTTGGCGTCGGCGATCGCGACGTTCGAGACGTGCAGCGACGCTTCCTTGTTCTTGATGCCGCCCTGCGGGTCAGCCTGGGTCGGGCGCGTGTGGCGCTGAACCATGTTGACGCCTTGCACGACGACGCGGTTTTCGGTCGGCAGGACCCGGGTCACCTTGCCGGTGCGGCCCTTGTCCTTGCCGGTCAGGACGACGACGGTGTCGCCCGATTTGATCTTGGCGGCCATGGTTACAGGACCTCCGGGGCCAGCGAGATGATCTTCATGTGGTTCTTGGCGCGCAGCTCGCGCGGAACCGGGCCGAAGATGCGGGTGCCGACCGGCTCGTTCTGCTTGTTGACGATGACGGCGGCCGACTTGTCGAAGCGGATCACCGAGCCGTCCTTGCGGTTGATGTCCTTGGCGGTGCGCACGACGATGGCGCGCACGACGTCGCCCTTCTTCACGCGGCCGCGCGGGATGGCTTCCTTCACGGAGGCGACGATGGTGTCGCCGATCGAGGCGTAGCGGCGCTTCGAGCCGCCCAGCACCTTGATGCACATGACCCGGCGGGCGCCCGAATTGTCGGCCACTTCCAGGTTAGTTTGCATCTGGATCATTGAGTCAGATCCTTCTGATTACGAGGCCGAAGCGGGGGAAAGGACTTCCCACGTCTTCAGCTTGGACTTCGGGGCGCACTCGACGATGCGGGCCACGTCGCCGACCTTCAGCGCGTTGGACTCGTCGTGGGCGTGATACTTCTTGGACCGGCGCACGGTCTTTTTCAGGACCGGGTGCAGCAGGGTGCGCTCGACCTTGACGACGACAGTCTTGTCGCCCTTGTCGGAGACGACCACGCCTTCGAGAATTCGCTTCGGCATCTTCGTTTCCTTACGCGTTCACGCGCTTCTCACGCAGAAGCGTGGAGATGCGGGCGATGTCCTTGCGCACTTCCGAGACCCGATGGGTCTTTTCCATCTGGCCGGTGGCGGCCTGGAAGCGCAGGTTGAACTGTTCCTTCTTGAGCTTCAGCAGCTCGTCGGACAGCTGGTCGGGCGTCTGGGCCCGCAGATCGGCGATCTTGGTCATCAGGCTGCGGCCTCCACGTGAGCCACGCCGGCGTCGAGGCGGGTGACCACCTTGGTGCGGACCGGCAGCTTGGCGGCCCCAAGACGCAGCGCCTCGCGGGCCACATCGTCCGGCACGCCGTCGATTTCGAACAGGATGCGGCCCGGGTGGCAGCGCGCGGCCCAGTGGTCCACGGCGCCCTTGCCCTTGCCCATGCGGACTTCGGCCGGCTTGCCGGTGACCGGCAGGTCGGGGAACACACGGATCCAGACGCGGCCCTGACGCTTCATCTGGCGGGTGATCGCGCGGCGGGCCGCCTCGATCTGACGCGCGGTGATGCGTTCCGGCTCCAGCGTCTTCAGGCCGTACGAGCCGAAGTTCAGCGAGAAGCCGCCCTTGGCCGAGCCGTGAATGCGGCCCTTGAAGGCCTTGCGGTACTTGGTCTTCTTCGGTTGCAGCATGACTTAGCCCTCACGTCCACGGCGCGGACCGCGGTCGCCCCGGGGGCCGCGCTCGCGGCCTTCGTTCGAAGACGGGCCCGAGGCTTCCTGGGCCCAGCGCTTGTCCTGGGCCATCGGGTCGTGCTCGAGCACCTCACCCTTGAAGACCCACACCTTCACGCCGATGATTCCGTACGTCGTCTTGGCTTCATAGAAGCCGTAGTCGATGTCGGCGCGCAGGGTGTGCAGCGGCACGCGGCCTTCGCGGTACCACTCCATGCGCGCGATTTCGGCACCGCCCAGACGGCCGGACACGTTCATCCGGATGCCCTTGGCACCCAGACGCATGGCCGACTGCATAGAGCGTTTCATCGCGCGGCGGAACGCGACACGGCGCTCCAGCTGCTGGGCGATGTTCTCGGCGACCAGCTGGGCGTCGACTTCCGGCTTGCGGACCTCGACGATGTTCAGGTGAACCTCGCCTTCGGTCTGGGCCGCGATATCCTTGCGCAGCTTCTCGATGTCGGCGCCCTTCTTGCCGATCACGACGCCCGGACGGGCGGCATAGATCGTCACGCGGCACTTCTTGTGCGGGCGCTCGATGATGATGCGCGACACACCGGCGGCCGACAGGCGCTCCTTCAGCCACTCGCGCAGCTTCAGGTCCTGGTGCAGCAGCTTGGCGTATTCCTGGCCGCCGGCGAACCAGCGGCTGTCCCAGGTGCGGTTGACGCCGAGGCGCAGACCGATCGGATTGACTTTCTGACCCATCAGGCGGCCTCACCGGCTTCGCGGACCACGATGGTGATCTCCGCGAAAGGTTTCAGGATGCGCGACGAGCGGCCACGAGCGCGGCTCGCGAAACGCTTCATCACCAGGTTCTTGCCCACGAAGGCCTCGGCCACGACCAGGTTGTCGATGTCGAGGTTGTGGTTGTTCTCGGCATTGGAGACGGCCGAATAGAGCACCTTGCGGACGTCCGTCGCGATGCGCTTGCGGCTGAATTCCAGCTCGTTCAGGGCCTTCTGGACCGGCAGGCCGCGGATCGACTGGGCGACCAGGTTCAGCTTCTGGGGGCTGATCCGGACGTTCACCAGCTTGGCGCGGGCCTCGGTCGGGGCGACCCGACGTTCGTTCTTGGTCTGGGCCATCGGTTACTTCCTCTTGGCCTTCTTGTCCGCCGCGTGGCCCGGGAAGTTCCGGGTCGGGGCGAACTCGCCGAACTTCATGCCGACCATCTCTTCAGAGACCGACACGGGCACGTGCTTCTGACCGTTGTGGACGCCGAACGTCAGACCGACGAACTGCGGCAGGATGGTGGAGCGGCGCGACCAGGTCTTGATCACGTCCTTGCGACCCGACGACGAAACGGCGTCGGCCTTCTTGAGCAGATACCCGTCGACGAACGGGCCTTTCCAGGAGGAGCGGGCCATGTCTTAGCGAGCCTTCTTAGCGTGGCGGCTGCGGATGATGTACTTGTCCGTCGCCTTGTTCTTGCGGGTGCGGGTGCCCTTGGTGTCCTTGCCCCAGGGCGTGACCGGCGTGCGGCCGCCCGAGGTCCGGCCTTCACCACCACCATGCGGGTGGTCGATCGGGTTCATGGCCACGCCGCGAACGTGCGGACGCCAGCCCATGTGACGGACGCGACCGGCCTTGCCGAGGTTCTGGTTCATGTGGTCGGGGTTCGACACCGCGCCCACCGTGGCCATGCAGGTGTCCAGCACCATGCGCAGCTCGCCCGAACCCAGACGGATCTGGGCGTAGCCGGCGTCGCGGCCGACCAACTGGGCGTAGGCACCGGCCGAGCGGGCCAGCTGGGCGCCCTTGCCCGGCTTCATCTCGATGTTGTGGATGATCGTGCCGACCGGCATCGCGCGCAGCGGCATCGCGTTGCCCGGCTTCACGTCCACCTTTTCACCGGCGATCACCGTGTCGCCCGCCTTCAGGCGTTGCGGCGCGATGATGTAGGTCTTCTCGCCGTCGGCGTAGGTCACCAGGGCGATGAAGGCGGTGCGGTTGGGGTCGTACTCCAGACGCTCGACCGTGCCGACCGCGTCGAACTTGCGACGCTTGAAGTCGATCTTGCGGTACAGGGTCTTGGCGCCGCCGCCGCGGAAGCGGACGGCGATGCGACCGCCCTGACCGCGTCCGCCCGACTTGGTCAGGCCTTCGGTCAGCGACTTCTCGGGGCGGCCCTTGTGCAGCTCCGAACGGTCGACCAGCACCAGGGCGCGACGGCCCGGCGAAGTCGGATTGTAGGTCTTCAAGGCCATCGGATCAGAGCCCCGTGGTGACGTCGATCGACTGGCCGTCGGCCAGCGTCACGATCGCTTTTTTGATGTCCACCCGACGGCCGACGATGCCGCGGAAACGCTTGGTCTTGCCCTTCTGGACGAGGGTGTTGACCTTGACGACGTTGACCTTGAACAGGCTCTCGACCGCCGCGGCGATCTCGTCCTTGGTCGAGGTTCCGGCGACGCGGAAGACGACCTTGTTCTGCTCCGACAGGATCGTCGCCTTCTCGGTGATGATCGGCGACAGGATGGTGTCGTAGTGCTTGGCGGTGGGTTGAGCGCCGGCCATCACGCGGCCTCCTTCTTGGCGAAGCGCGCCTCGATCGCGTCGACGGCGGCCTTGGTCAGCACCAGCTTGTCGGCCCGCAGGATGTCATAGACGTTCAGGCCGGCGTTCGGCAGCACGTCGATGTGCGGGATGTTGCGGGCGGCCAGGCCGAAGTTCTCGTTCACTTCGGGGCCGGCGATGATGAGCGTCTTGGTCCAGCCCAGCTTGCCGAACTGCTCGCGCAGCTTGGCGGTCTTGGCTTCCTTGACGTCCACCGAGTCCACGACGACCAGGTCGCCCGAGACGACCTTGGACGACAGGGCGTGGCGCAGGGCCAGGGCCCGGACCTTCTTGGGCAGGGAGAAGCCGTGGTCGCGGACGACCGGGCCGAAGGCGCGCGAGCCGCCGACGAACTGCGGCGCACGGCGCGAACCGTGACGGGCGCCGCCGGTGCCCTTCTGCTTGTACATCTTCTTGCCGGTGCGAGAGTTCTCGTTCCGGGTCTGCACCTTGTGGGTGCCGGCGCGGCGCTTGGCCAGCTGCCAATTGACGTAGCGGGCCAGCAGGTCGCCGCGGATGTCGGTGATGCCGAACACGGCGTCCGACAGTTCGACGTCGCCCGAGGCCTTGCCGTCCAGTTTGATGACCGAGAGTTTCATTACGCTTCACCGCCTTCAACGGCTTCGGCGGCCGGAGCGGCGTCGTCCGCCGGGGTCTCGGCGGGCTGCTCGGCGGCGGCCGGGGCCGACTTCGACTTGATGCCGCCCGGGAACGGGGCGTCGGCCGGACGGGCCTTCTTGATGGCGTCGCGGACCTTGACGAACGTGCCGTCGTGGCCGGGCACAGCGCCCTTGACCAGGATCAGGCCGCGCTCGCTGTCGATGCGGACCACGGTCAGGTTCTGGACCGAGACGGTTTCCTGACCCAGATGACCGGCCATCTTCTTGCCCGGGAACGTGCGGCCCGGATCCTGACGGTTGCCGGTCGAGCCGTGCGAGCGGTGCGAGACCGAGACGCCGTGCGTGGCGCGCAGACCGCCGAAGTTCCAGCGCTTCATGGCACCGGCGAAGCCCTTGCCGATGGTCGGGGCCTGAACGTCGACCTTCTGGCCAACCACGAAGTGATCGGCGGTCAGCTCGGCACCGACGTCCAGCATGGCGTCTTCGGCCACGCGGAACTCGGCGACGTGCGCCTTGGGTTCGACCTCGGCCTTGGCGAAGGTCTCGCGCTGGGCCTTGTTGGTGTTCTTGGCCTTCTTCGTACCAGCGCCCAGCTGCAGGGCGACGTAGCCGTCCCGCTCCTGGGTGCGCTGGCCGACGACCTGGCAGCCGTCGAGTTGAAGCACAGTGACCGGAACGTGCGCGCCGTCATCGGCGAACACGCGGGTCATGCCCAGCTTCTTGGCGATCACGCCCGTGCGCATCGGATCCCGCCTTCTCTTCTTAAATCTTGATCTCGACGTCCACGCCGGCGGACAGGTCGAGCTTCATGAGCGCGTCCACGGTCTGCGGGGTGGGGTCGACGATGTCGAGGACACGCTTGTGCGTGCGGATTTCAAACTGCTCGCGCGACTTCTTGTCGACGTGCGGCGAACGGTTCACGGTGAACTTTTCGATCAGGGTCGGCAGCGGGATCGGACCACGAACGGTCGCGCCCGTGCGCTTGGCAGTGTTGACGATCTCGCGCGTCGAAAAGTCGAGGACGCGATGATCGAAGGCCTTGAGCCTGATGCGGATGCTTTGATCCATATCGGTGCTTATCCCAAGCGGTCGGTGGACCGCGTCCCTGTGAACCATTTCAAAGACCGAAGCCTTCGGGCCGAAGCCCTCAGGGTACGCAATCCGCAAAAACGATCGGCCTGCACGGCGAGCCGCGAGGCCGAATAATCCCAAGAGGCTGCAAAGAACAGGGTCTTGAGGCGTTCCTGCGGACCGCGTCTGCACCCGGGGGTGCACAGCCGGCCCAACAAGAGTTGGGGCTTATGACGGGTGACTCGCCCGTCGTCAAGCGGCGAAAACGTGGCGGGGCGCGGGTTTCAGCGCCCCACGGTCACTTCGCCCGAGCCCATGATCGACCGGCTGGTCTGGCCGGTGACCTCGGCCACGCGGACGTCACCGCCGCCGACGATGTTCACGTCCAGATCTCCCACCGTGCCGTCGAAGGCCACGTCGCCCGATCCGGCGATGTTCACGCCCAGATCGGTCAGGCGACCGCCGCGGACCGCCACGTCGCCGGAGCCGCCGATGTTCACTTCGCCCCGGCCTCCGGTGGCCGAGGCCAGGATGACATCGCCCGAGCCGCCGATGTTGATGTCGAAGTCGCCGGTCGTGCCCGCACGGACCTCGCCCGAGCCGCCGATGTTGATTTCCAGCTCACGCGTGTTGCCCAGCAGCGCCGAGCCCGAGCCGCCGATGTTGACCCGCACGTCGCCGGACACGTTCGGCACGGTCCAGTCGCCGCAACCGCCGATCGACAGGTCCACCTCGCGCGCGCCCTGCCCCACGGTGCCGTAGACGCCGCCGCCCGCCGCCACCTTCACCGCCCGCGGCGCGCGGATGATGATCAGCGGCGCGTCGGCCAGGTTCACCCGGCCCACGCCGCGCACGTCGACGCTGGCACCCTGCCCCGGCTGGGTGCCGCCCGGGGGGCCCGAGCGGCAGTCGCGGATCAGGCTCCGTCGGACCATGAAGCGGCGTTCGGACAGGCCGCCGTCGACGATGGTTTCATCGCCCTCGCGGCGCACGCGCAGCGCCGGCAGGTCGGCGCGCCCGGCCTCGACCGAGACGGCCACGTCGGCGCGGTCCTCGACGATGACCACGACGCGGGCCACGGCGTCCTTGATCTCCACCTCCTGGGCGAAGGCCGGCGCGGCGGCGGCCCCCAGCGCGGCGAAGGCCAGCACGGCGGCGGAGACGGCGAGGTTTCGGGTCTGCATGGCGGAAGCTCCCTGTCCGGATCTGATGTCCGGAAGGTGCGCCTGTGACCGCCCCGGGTCACTTTAAATCGAGGTCATGACCTCGCTGTAAGAATGTTCAGGCTCCCAGCGCGCGCGCGCCGTCCTCGACGCCCAGCTCCGGCTCGAAGTCGCGCTCGAATTGGGCGATGCGGCTCTTCAGCCCGCCGACCCGCTTCAGCGCCAGCGACGCGGCCCAGCGCGCCGCAAGTTCGGGCGTGTGCATGACGTCCGTCGGCCGGGGCCGGGCACCGCGGCTGCGCAGCACGGCGTTGGTGTACAGCGCGCCGTTGCGCCAGCGCGACGGCCAAGTCTGGAAGTCCATCGACAGGCTGACGCAGAACCGGTCCAGATTCTCGACCCGGTGCGGGGCATACAGCGGCCAGGTCAGGGCCTGCCCGGGCTCCAGATCGATCACCGTCGCATCACCCTCGAAGGCCCGGACGTAGGGCAGCTCCTCCGTCGTCTGGCGGGCGACCACCTGCTCCATGCAGCGCTCGGGCAGGTGGGCCTCGTCGCCGGGATATACGAAGATCCGCTTGCGCCCCCGCAGGTGGAACAGGACCACGCCCGCGGGATCGAAATGATAAGGGACCCTCGCTTTCGGAGAGGACAGGATCAGCTGGCCCGCGTTGGTGACGGCCTTCATGCCCGGGTACGCCTGCTGGATGCGGGCGAACTCTGCCATCGCGGCGTCCCACAGATCCGCCGCCGCCGCCTGCGCATTGCGGATGTTGACCCACAGCCGCCCGGCCTTGATCGCTTCCAGCAGCTCCGCGCCTGACAGCCGCCCGCGGGCACCGGTGCGCAGGCTGACCTGCCCCTCGGCGTCGTAGTCATAGAGGTTGATGTCGAACAGGTCGGCCGGGCAGCGGTCCAGCAGGGCCGCCAGCCAGGCGTCCTCGGCGAAGCCCTGGGCGTTCAGGCCGTGGACGTGAACGGCGGCCTCACGGATGGGACCGGCATAGCGGGTGGTCATGGTTCAGGCCCCGGCGGCGACGTTGGACGGAGACAGTTTGGCGGCGGCCGCGCCGACCGCGGACAGGGCACCCTTGAGGCGGGCACCCGTCGTGATCTCGCACGCCTCGATCGCGGCCCAGCGGCGGCGCACGCTGGTCCCGATGCGGCTGCCCCTGCCCTCGCCCGTGGCGTTCAGCAGGCCGACGGCCGCGCGACCGGCGCTGCGGACCAGACCAGGACGCTCGATCACCGCCTCGACGATCCGGCGCTCGGCGTTGCAGAAGTATTTTTTGTAGCTCTCGCCCTGGAAGCCGTAGTCGAACACCCGATACCCCTCGGCACCCGCCAGCCGCATCGTGTCCATGCTCAGCAGGATGCCCGGCGAACAGCGCGCCACGGCCGGGTCATAGGCGGGGAACCAGAAATGATACTGGTCCGTCGCGTGCAACGAGACCTCCAGTGCCGCCAGCCGGTCGCCGCCCCACAGGGCCGCCATCGAGGCGCCGAACCGGCCGCGGTGATCGCGCGTCAGGGCGTGCAGCACGTCGCGGGTCCAGCCGCAGGCGAAGACGTCGTGGCGGCCGGTGCGGCGATACTGTTCGCGCTTCAGGCCGATCAGATGGTCCAGCAGCGCCGGATCGGTCAGGCCCCGCTCCACGCGGATCGGGCCCAGTTCGGCCTCGAGGCTGCGCCGCGCGCGTTCCTTGTCCTTGAAGTATTTGCCGAAGGTTGCGCGACGATCCATGTACCAGGCGTCGTAGCCGTCGGGCAGCGCCGCCTGCACCGTAGCGCGCCGCTCACCGCCGTTGGCCGGGCCGACCCAGCCGCCCACGCTCAGTCGCGAGGCCTTCAGCAGGTCGGCGGCCTGTTCGAGGCCGATGGCTCCGGCCGGGTCGGCGATCACGCCGTGATAGTCGTTCAGCGGCGCCGCCAACGGCTGGATCGATCCGCCTCGCTTCTGGTGCGGAAAGAAGCCGACCACCCGGCCGCCGCGCTGGAAAACCGCCACGCGCGCCCCGGGCGTCACCGCACCCGCCACCTGGGTGAACTCCGGCTGGAAATAGGGCGAGACCAGATCCGGATCCGCGTCGACCATGCGCCGCCAGACGGCGACCAGCGACGCGTCCAGCTCTTCGGGCGAGATCAGGTCGACCTTGAGGGTCATGGATGGGCTCCGCGCGCCCGGAGTCCTCCGGGCTGGCCGCCACTCTGCCCTCCCTGCCGTTGCGGCACGGTTTAGGCTCATGGTGAACGAAACCTGCGCCCGCCACGGAGCGTTGCCGTTCGGTTCATTCCGACGGAGACTGCCATGACCGCCCGCCAACCCGGCCGCCAGAACGAATACGAGCAAGAGCGCCCCGTCCGCGAGGGCGAGCCACCCCACCCGGCCCAGGAGCCTGTAGGCTCCGAAGGCAGTTCGAACAGCGGCGAAACCGACACCGACCCCGCCACCGGAGAGCCAAATCCGTGAAGACCGTTGCCGTCGCCCTCGCCCTGCTGTTTCCCGCCGTGCCCGTCGCGGCCCAGACCCTCCCCGCGGCCTGCCCGGCGACGGCCAACCATCTGAGCGTCAACGGCGGGCTCGACCGCTCGCGCGCCGCGGTCGCCCGCGGAACGGTACGTATCCTCGCCGTCGGGTCGTCCAGCATTGAGGGCGCCGGTGCCAGCCGCCGCGAGCTCGGCTTCGTGCCTCTGCTGGAAAAGGGGCTGCGCGAACGGCTGCCGGGCGTGGAGGTGACCGTCGTCAACCGCGGCATCGGCGGGGAGACGGCGAAGGACACCGCCGACCGCCTGGCCCGCGAGGTCGAGGCCGCCCGTCCGGATCTGGTGATCTGGCAGCTGGGCACCAACGACGTCCTGCGCGACCGCCCGATGGACGATTTCTTCTCGGACTTCCGGCGCGGCCAGCCGATCCTGGAGGCGGCCGGCGTCGACGTCCTGCTGATTGACCCCCAGCGCCTGCCGGAGACCGCGAAGAACCCGGCCTTCGCCGGACGGAACCCGGGACTGGCCGAGATCTCCCGTCTGATCGGACTCGAGGGCGGGCGCGTCGGCTGGGCGGTGCACGGACGGTTCGCCGCCATGTCCGCCTGGGGCGGGCTGGCCGGCGGGGGCGTCGGCCCCGACGAGCTGCACCTCAACGACGAGGGCTACGCCTGCTGGGCCGCCGTCACCGCGGACTCTCTGGCGGCCGCGCTGCGCTGATCCCGGAATGCAGAAAGGCCCCGGGTTTCCCCGGGGCCTTTCCTTTGGCTAGCCTGTGCTCGCCTCGCGGAGGCTCGCGTCCCCGCTTTCGCGGGGATGACGGCCATTGCTTTTACGCGATGATCTTGGAGACCACGCCGGCGCCGACGGTGCGGCCGCCTTCGCGGATGGCGAAGCG